>JGI24512J20087_1000070_pt1 | contig 204151 bp, 187 predicted proteins | sample LinPmetageLP35_FD_20087 | JGI IMG/M metagenome (IMG submission 20087) | reverse complement strand
GGGGGGGGGGGAATAGCACCTTTTCAAGTAAGTCAGCAGATGGTAGAAGGAAACAACAATGTAGCAATATCCTGGCCAAACGTGCTATGATACATAACGATCAAAAACCGAACTTCGCGGAACCCCGCAATTCCATTCAAGTCCATATCTGAAGAAAAACGAACGTCGCTCAGGGATAAAAAATATACCATTCACAGCAGGTAAACTCCCCTAATTATAAGCTAGCGTCTTTGAGAATTGAAGCCCACAGTCAAAACAACGCCTTTACTCGACTGGTCCCCTCGCGATTTATAAGTCGACGAGCTCACACACCCAAGATTGCACAGCTGCGATACCAAAGTATGCGGCCGATCACATGATACAGTCCTGAAGGCTGAAGCTGGTCTACTAAGGAGTAGTCCTCGTTGATAGTGAAATATCATGTCATGTCGCGGTGGTTATGAGCCACTGTTCGGGAAAATGACATCTCTTTAGATTCCGTATCAACCAGCAGAGTCAGATTTATGCTGTCACTTAAACAGTCGCTGCCATCGTCTATTCTCCCAATCAACAACAAGCAAGTACCCACGCCACGCGCTTCGTGGCCGACCAGTCTCATTTTGCCAAACGGATTAACTTGCGCCCCCCTCCTTCTGTAACGAAGTATTACGGCACCACAAGCGGTCCAATCGTCTTTCCATTTCTTAGTATGGAATAAGTCCATGGTTTTCGGAATCTTAGTCTTCATTGTAACGTTAGAGCGCCCGTTTGTAGCCTCACACAGCGTGGCGATTCCACTCAAGCTCTTCGGCGTGTCATCACCCTAACTTCTCGACCACCGCACCTAGGCAGGTCTTCTATGATTATTGTTTCTCAATAACTATTCAACTCCACACCTAATTGGGATCACAATCAATTCACCGTCGGAAAGGGTATAAATATACAAACCATGGCTCAACATCTAGTTTTTAGTAACAACAAAGATCACGAAGATGTCAGAAGGAAATATCGATGGAGATTCTCACTTACGCTCGGGAAGACTCAAATTATACGCAAGAACAGGGGGAGGCCGCAGAGGTATCTACAGTGCTATGTCTTGGAAAAGCGCGCTGGACACGAAGTGCCATGCAACACTGGCATTAGGAAATCAGTATGTACGGTACGGAACATTGTTGACAGACTTAAGCGAGATGACGACAAACCCCTTCAGGACAACCACACACTTCCTTCTCCGCCTCTCACCCGCCAAATCCCCTCTGAACTATATCTCACTCGCTATCTAAACAATCTTGTCCCTTCAAAGCGCACTCTTCTTATCCCATCTTCCCTCTCATTCCACCATCCCATGACTTCCCCCGACAAGACCCTACGTTTCCAGTACATCCCGCACCCATGTGTACCATCCTCCCAAAATGTGCTTTCGAGTTGAACGAGACCAAATCATCCTGTAATATTGAGTCGTTATATATACCGAGCCCCTGTTTATTTTTCCGGACTTCGATTCAGGGATGAGATATATTCCAAGTCAATCAAACTTCAAGTGAATCAAGTCGGGAATCGATTCCTAAGCCACTGCCTGACTTTCGAGATCACACATTGTTTCATGAGAGGGCGAAAGCACCATGCGGCATTATTCATCTGATCAACAATTCCAGGTCTGACTCCAGAAAAGATAAAACATCAAGTCCCCTCTTTCACATTCCGAAAGCTCGAGCATCTTTTCTCTGTCAAGAAAAACCATTGTCCACGTCGTGATCGAGAGTCAGAGTACCGTCCCCCAATTTACATACCAGAGCCAACTCAACCGCTGACATCATCACACGTCGCCACTTACACCCTGTCACTACGCACATCTTCACAATTTCAGACCCCCGTCTTGGAAATCACCGCCACTTCATCCCACACCACCACTACCATCACCACCGTCATTCTCCTACTCCTCAAGCTCGATAACTAACCTTCCCTCCGTCATGTACCCACCCGTCTTACCCTACGAAAAGCTTTGTCCCACCCTCCCATATACTTTCTTTTCTATTTACGCCCTCGATCAATCTCTGACATCCAAGATCATCATTCTTTACAAGCTATGATAGCCGTTAGCCACTTGAATTGTTTGAGTCTGTGAGTTTTAGTATCGGTGGCCGAGCCAATGTATTTATATGCAAGTCGGGAATTGAGCACCAACCGATCATGGCCCTCAGGGCTGCTGGAAGAGAGAAAAGGAGAAGAGGACAACTTGCTGTCGTGAACGCCGGGGTCTGAATTGAGTGGCTACGATATTTATTCTGATTGTCTGTAGGCGAGGTGCTCAAGGTTCCTCCTATGATCATGAATTGCAATAAACCCCCTAACAGACAAGCAGTGACCATCAGGCAGAGAAAGCAATGCTCCAAAATATCTCATAAGCCAGCTTTACGCACTCTCTTCCTGTCTCCCAAAATATCAAACGTATAGCCCCCTCGTCCATAAATAGCAACTATTGTGCAGAAATGATACTTCCAAAATCCTCGGCTACATAGACGCCATCCACCGTTTCTCACCCCTGTGAAGCCTGCAACGGTTGTTTGAAAGGTGGCTTGAACGGCAGCGACACTGTTCTTTTCCTCGCACTTCCATGTAAAGTCCCTAGACCCTGACTGGCCGATCTGGTCAGCTCCTTCAAAGTCCTTGGCTGGCTTGGTGTCTGAACTTGACTCGATTGTCGATTTGGTGAGCTCTTCACCGGCGATACTGTGTGTCGGAAGGCAGCAGACATGCTGATCCCACCAGCCATCAGGCCATTACTATCGTCGTTTTGGTGGAGATTAAAGTGCACCCGAGATCGAGCTCGAATTGGAGTTGAAATGGTTCGATTCACAATGGAGGGGCGGAGAGGTTGACTCAGTCGCTGCGATGCCTGGCTGAAGTAGCTTCCGTTGGGCACCTTGACAACCTGTGTTTCTATCTCTTCTTCCTCGTCGACCTGCGTCTCTGGGATATCTGCTGGGTACGAGCGACGGAAGTTCCGAGTATCCCCAAGAATGATGGAGCCTCCTTGGCTATCGTGCGTGACTGCAGGCGGCATCTCAAATGATGCAGACTCGGGCAATTGATCAACGACATGCAAAGGCTGGCTCCTGATGCTCGATCGTCGCCGAAGTGATTCACGACGAGAGGAGGCAGCTCCTTCAAGTTCTCGTGGTGGCGTTGGACTGTCAACGATTTCCTCGTCAACCTGCATATCAGAACCACTAGTATCAGGGATGCGAGGTCGCCAAGAGCTGTCAAAATCATTGATGGAGTGCAGTGAGCGTTGACTAGATCGAGGTTCGATTAACAATGCCTCTGAGGCAATTCTCGCCAGCGTTGGCAGTTGCTGACTTGAGTGAAGTTCCTGCTTTTGAATCTTGACTGGGGATCTGGTTCTCATTCCCTGACTCGAGAGTAATGCGTGGAGTTTCTCTCGGATCCTCGCCTTTTCGGACTTCGTCTGCTCTTTCAACTCTGCTACTAGACTGTCGATCTCCCGCTGCTGTGCTTGTGACATTGCAGTGCCACATAGCTGTAACTGCGTACCAGAAGGTACCTGAATCACATCTGTCTCATCGTCTTCACTCAAATTTGGGCTGCTAGGTTCACTCGCTGGATCGTTCAGGTTGCCCTCGGTTTCATCACCGTCATCTTCTTGTAGCAAGTTTTCGGCTCCTGTATCCGGCGCTGGATCGTGAGACTCACTGTCTCCCCTCTCATCCTCCTCCTCATCCTCAGACGGAGTTTTGTTTGTTTCATATTCTACTGACCCATCCTCGCCATTGTCGCCATCACCGACCATGTCCTGGCAATCGAATCCCCGCTCCTCCTCATTTCTGCAATTTTGGCTAAGCCGCTTCATAGTAACCAGACTGATTTCTTGAGATGCAATTTCTTCGTTCCGCATCTGTCTTTCAGTCCTGGATTTGGCAAGAGTCGGGACTGTACTTGGTGGCTGTTCAATTCCTTGTTGCCTTTCGTCTCTAACAGCTGTTCTTTGAGATATGGTTCTTGGTTGCAATTGCTGACTTAATCTGTGGTCGAGACGCAGGGTTTGTGATTTTCGCTTCGTTGGAGACGTATTGCCGGCAGGCGTACTGGATAGCAGACTCTGATCCGCAAGGACAGGTGTTTGGGGCTGTACCACAGCCTCTGTCGATGCCATGTATTGGTCAACGGTAGTGACTCGCACGAGGGTCTCTTGCTCTTCCTTGTACTGTTGAACAACAGGCTTTGGGTTAATTGTCTTTGGCTTCTTGCTCTTCTTCTGGCGGCGAGGCTCTTCTAGTGCCTCCTCCGAAGGCCTTTCACTGACAAGTGCAAGCTGGCCATATCTGATGGTAAAGTTCTGGCAGCTTTCCTTTCGTCTACTGGGCTGTCTGAGGGGCATTAAGCGACCGGTAGGTTCTCTTTCCTTCCCGCTAAATCCATCTGAGTAGGCAGTAATCTGTGCAAAGGTGCTCCGGCTACGTGGACGGTCTGGCATGCGGAACAATGCGATATCTACTTTCCCAAATCCCTTGGGAATCTTGATCCTAGCCAGGGGTACTTCCCGATCCCGCTCTACGCTTTCACCTTCGGAAACTTGAGATATCGGATCTTGTGACAACTCCAATGGCGGAGCTTTAATAGCATGATCGTCAGTATATGTTCCCGTACAACGAGGTGAAGGACTTACTTGGTACAAGCTCTATCTCCGACTCATCCAACTTGTCTGGTCCTGTTAACAGCTCACCATGGTCTGCCAGACGACGAGGTTGTTTTGGTGACTTCTGCTTGGTACACTTCCGGGACTTCTTCTTGGACCTTTCTACGTCTCGTGGATTGGTGCCAGTAGTCTGCCGAGTTCCTTTTGATACCCTTTTGGCATTTAATTCCCGAAGAGCTACTTTCCGAGCTTCTGCACTTGGTACTCGACGATCTGTCCGTCTCTTCTTGACAGGCTGGTGCTGTTGGTCCGTGCCTGTAGGCGTATCACTGTCTCCCTCACACCCCTGGCCGCCTTCGCTGGACTCGTCCTCGCTTCGTCGTCTTTTTGCGCTCGAAGAAGCAGAAGGTGGATAACTCCTGTCATAGCCGTCGCCTATGTTCAGCAGCTCTATTTCCAATTCACTTAGTGGTTCCCTGCACAGCACATTATGTTAGCTGGGGTTGCTGGAGGATAACATCACGTCACTGGAGCAAGAAGAAGCTGCAGCTGATGATTTGGGCAGCGGAGGAGAAGAGAGAGCAAGGTGCACACTGCAAGACTTACTCCTCGGGAGTCTGACGCTGCACATCGCCGTCCTCAAACGCATGATCTTTATCTTGCTCAGCATGCTCCTTATCGTGATCATCATCCCGAACCTCATCCTGATCGTCCTCCAGCTCCTCCTCCTCCTCTTCCTCCAGCTCCTCATCCGGCTTCGTTTCAAGCTTTCTATAAGGCTGCTCAGCAGACTGTACTACCTCAACTTCGGAGGCTTCTACATGGTGACCGCCTTGAGAAGCCTGCCGTCCATCACGAAGGTAGTCCTCGAATGACCTGCTCTCCTGAGACACCACAAGCCGCGAGCTATCCTCGGGGTACTGAAAGCTACTCGTGCTAGGCTCCAGATCATACCCAGTCTTTGCACGCTTGCTTTGAGCCCCTAAAAGAGCATCTCCACCTTGCTCATCACCATGATCATCCAAATTGCTATGCTGAGACTGCTCTGACAACGTAGATCTGACCTTCGTCTTGTAAGTCTTCACACTTGAAGTTTTCGGCTTCGATTTAGGGAAGACCGGTGCTGGAGGTGGGGGAGCTTCTGTAAGAGAAGGTAGAGTCCGCCATGAAGCAGCACTCCCCGCCACATTGCGAGTTCGAGGAACGTTAAGTGCTGCTCTGGGCACGCTTCTGCGACCGTTCCGATAGATGAACTTGGTTGGCTGTCGAGGAGTTTCTTCAGCAGCTTGCACCGTGTTTCCATCGACATTTGGAGTGGCAGTGTTAGTGTTAGTCTCGACAGCGGCATGGCGAACTGGTAGAACCGCTTTAGTCTCCCTTCTGTCACTATCTCCGTGGACCTCAGCTCCTGAAAATAGATCCAGAGCAGAAGCATCAGCAGCAGCCTCAACATTGTCTGCCGCATCCGTGTCTGGCGTGGTACTGGCACTCTCCTCTGCCACCTCATGCCGCCATGATTGCAGTCTACTGGACTTCACTCCCCGCGGCTGGAATACTCGTCCTTGTAACTTCCTAAAATGACGCTGAGGCGTATATCCAGACAAGTCCTGCTGTAACGCGGGAAGCAAGCGCTCTTTTCGATTAGTCCTTGGTGAGGTGCGCTGCTGGTGCGGGGATGCTTCGGTGGCCATGGTGTTCGCCGGCCACTGATAGACGAGGCAACGTGTTGAGCAATGCGGCACCAGAAGAGATGGTTTGTCAGGTCGACGAATTCCCTCGTAGATTTGATGATGAGATATGAAGAAGACTGCAAAGAGGCAGGAGCCCCACGTCGAGTAGAAATGTGGTGTGGGCAAAGAGAGGAAGGAACGGAAAGTCTTGGCACGTAAAGTCCGACCTAGAAATCCAAACTGGGAAAGAACGACCCGACCTCACATCAACCTACCTATGGAATTTGCAGGCCGTATGAGCCCTCAGGGTATAAAGTCTGGACATTGAAATTAAAAAGGTGACTATCAAACATGACCCAAATTGAAGGGTTGTACTACCAAACTCGGGACAAATTTTTGTTTTCGGGGGCAGGTAGGTGGGAAGCTGTATGTACCGAGAACACTACAGCGTCGGGGTATCCAGCAAGACTCGAGCACAGAGCAAAACACATGGTGTAGGTATGTTATGCAGCCAATCCGTACACACTCATGAACAAACGCCAGAAAACCCTCAGTTTAAAAAGACAGAGTGGGCCTCAGCTCTAGTACACCGTAATCCCCTTACAATGCATTAAAGGCATATTGTACCGCAGCACTGGAAGTCGAGTTAGTAACACATATAGGAGAATAGAGGAAGGGGGCTTACCCAAGAACCAACGTAGCACTAATACCAAGCAATGCTCGAGTCTTAATGCGCTCCTTCTTGAGCTCTGTAACCTCCGTCTTGGCTTTCTTCGCAGGAGCTTGAGCAACGAGCTCGCTTCCCTCTGCATTCTCCTCATCCTCTGCCTCCTCAGCCTTGCGCTTGTTCCTACGTGTGAGAGCAGCTGGCTCCTCTTTCTGACCCTGTACCGCCGCCTCAACCATCTCCTTTGCCTTGGCGATCATCGCCTCGGTGTCCTCAGGCAGTGGTAGCTCGGCATATCCAACTGGCATTTCAACCTCAACATGAGTATGCGTAATTTCCGAGTCGCCTTTGACTTCCACGTCGGTATCCACGTGAACGCGAACCTTAGGCTCCTCATCAATTGTCTCTTCCTTTGGCTGTTCAGCCTCAGTCTTAGACTCATTTTCTGGCTCATCCTCCCCGTTCGTCTCAGCAGCTGCTGCCTTCAATGACTTATTGAGGTTCTCGCTCGCTGTCTGTACGGAAGAAGGTTCAACAGATTCCGACTTCACGGACTCCGACGTACCCCTGGTCTTTCGTGATCTTGTCGAACCAGCTGTTTTCTTTGGTGAAGCGATCTTGCTTGGTGAAGCTGCCCTTCGAGGACGGCCACGGCTTGGCGTTGGTGCTGCTAGCGATTCTTGGGGCATCAGAAAGTTGGGAGGTGGAGAGATTGTCTTTGGTGTAGCATCCTTGGTTGGGTTGGTCTCAATAGGTGTATTGTCCAACAGTGCCTTGATCCAGGGTAAGATTTGGTATTCTTCAGCCAGCTCGAGAGCGTAGTGGGGTGGAATCCAGACATTTCCAGCTGTCTCGTCCGTGCTGGTTGTCTCCAAACTCTTAATGTACTTTCTCTCTTGCTCCTCCTCCGCAGCTTCGGCGTATGGGAAAGTAGCTTTAAACATTCCAGTTGCGCTGATGTACCCATCGTGGCTTCGGCGCATTAGGAAGTATGATGCCGGAGATGGCTTGAAGATGCCGGAATGGATGCCCTTGGGAAGTGGTGCTCGCAGATGCGCATAGTCGAAAGTGCCCAAATTCTTTGGCTTCGTCGAATTGGACGTTCCAACCTGCCCAGCCTTCACGGTCAGGTCAGTCTGACCAAGTCGGCGGCGCGAAACGAGGACCGAGTCTATGTTGTGTTAATTTTTGAAGCCATTGTCGCAAACGTCGCGTCTTACATTCAGGGACAGCCTCGGTCATGAGGGGGTTGACCCGCTCTGGCAGCCGACGAACAGGCGGCATTATGCTTGTTTATTACAAAGATGTACGGAGAAGATGCTGATTGTAGAGTTCCGACAGCGCCGCGAAGGGTCTCGAGAAGGATACGTGGAGCGCGCTTTTTGCAACACCAAGTCAGCAACAAAATCTTTAACGCGCAAGAAGCGCATTCATCACGACCAGCGGGTAGAATTCCGCGACTTACCTAGTAGCACTGATCTCACGATGAGAGTTGCGACTGCTTCTAGCTGGAGCCGACGTCGTCCAGCGTCTTTCGCGCAAAGTGGTATCGAAGCTCCGTTGACTGTTGATTGGAGGACGACCAAACCCAAAAGAGCTTATGGCGCCAATCGCGAGGTATCAAAAGGAGTGGAAGCCAGAGGACGAGGCGATAAGACGCAGAACCCACAAAGGCGCAGGATTAATGCGCTGCGATAATGAAATCAGGGAATGGGGATTATGGGAGAAGAATAAGACGATCCCTGGAAGAAGACGGGAGGAGAGGTTCGTTCTGTTCACACCACGGCGAGGCTGGGGTACTACCTAAGAGCGCGCGGGAGAACGGGCCTTTCCGAATTGAGTGAGAGTGCAAGGACCTCTGCGCTGGCTCCAGGCTCCGTACCTCTCGCGAAGCCCGAAAAGGTCTCTTGCAGACGAGGGGAGAGAGGGAGAGAGAGGGAGAGAGAGGAAGAGAATATTGAGTAGAGTAGTAGTAGAGATTCGTTGATGGAAGAAATCGCGTTGAGTCTGTCCAACTCTCATCTCTTCTTCGTTATCTGGCCCCATGCCGTGCTCTTGTGCTCCGAAATCTGCAGCCTCTAAGCATCACGTGATTAGACACAAATTTCCTCGAAAGATCCTCGGTCGCATCCCTAAGGTACCCTCATGTCTTGGAGGACCCTATAAGGTCTACACAATGCGTCCTTCCATTACAAAGCAAGCGTTCCTGGGACATTGCAGCATCCTTTATTCAAAAGAGCTCGCATAATGCACGTGTGTGACCCCTTGTCCTTGCGGAAAAGGCGGTGGGCGCATCTTCAGTGGAGAAAGACAGCAGCTGCCGGCTTCGACAGGGGTTAATGCTCTGAGGCAAAACCAACCCCACTACACAGCACCACCAACACACGAGGGGTCCAGCCCAACTCAACCCAGCCTTGATTGTGTTCTCCAACTCAACGACACAGCATACGACAATTTAAGGAGGACGGCTTTATTCCATCTGAAAGGACGATACAACCAGTTTACAATCACAATATCAATCGCAAACATGGCATCCTCGAGCAATGATCAAGATCTCCTGCCGGAGCAGACTGAGGGGTTCAAGGTGGGAGAGAAGAAGACCATGGATGAATATAGCAAGCTTGGTACGTTGGACAATATCTTTTGATTCTATGATCTGGCCATTGGTTTCCCGCATTCTTGTTTTCAGTTCATTCTCTCCTTCCTTTTGTATTTGCATTTCGGCTTCCGTGGTCTGCTCGAGATACCTTTGTGGCATCACATCTAGAGCGCTTATCACCATCACGTGGATTGGCTCCACTTCTGTTTCTCGATGCTCTTGTTCAAATATCTTGTTACTATTATTCCGTTATATCTGGGAGAAATTCTTCGGATTTCCATTGAGGAAGTCTGGTTGTGAAGTTCTGCGCTCCAAGCATGAATGAGAAGAGCAGACTTTTGCTCTTCTGAAACATGCACATACAGCTCCCAAGCAAACTCCATTCTCTTCTATACCATACGAAAAATTGATTCTGGATTACGAAGAACTTATGAGAGACTTCAAAACCACAATCGTTCATTCTCCATCCATGTTACTGTAACTTCTGTACAGGGGGTTTAAGCTCCTTTTCCGCCAATGCAACGAGAGTTGCTATTTAGTTCAAACCTTTCGTCCTTCAAGACAGCATCTAAGATCTTCATACTGATTACCATATAACACCTCACAGACGCCGACGATGAAGCCATGCAACGCTACAAGCAATCTCTCGGTCTCGGTGGCGGCGGCAAGGACCTCTCCGACCCCAATGACCCCCGCCACTGCATCATCCTCTCCCTCACCATGGATTCCGAAGGTCAACCACCCGTCACCATCGATCTCTCGACCAAGGATGCAGAGAAGACTCTCAAAGACAAGCCTTTCAAGATCAAGGAGGGTGCCAAGTTCCACATGACTGCGAAGTTCAAGGTGCAGCATGAGATTCTGTCGGGTCTGCACTATGTACAGATTGTGAAGAGGAAGGGTATTCGGGTTAGCAAGGATCAGGAGATGATTGTATGTGCTAGTCTCCAATTTTGATGGAAAGACCTGTTGCTGACACACAAATCAGGGATCTTACGCCCCAAACACAGACAAGACCCCAATCCACACCAAAGCCTGTAAGTCATACCTTTTCTCCTACTCCAAACCTTCCTGCCTTTTCTCTTCTTCCCCTTCCATCGCATCAATCCAAAAGCCAAATCTAATCACCCCTCACAGTCGCCGAAGAAGAAGCCCCTTCCGGCATGCTCGCCCGCGGCCACTACACCGCCATCAGCACGTTCGTAGACGACGACAAGAAGAAGCATCTGGAATTCGAGTGGGCTTTCGACATTGCCAAGGATTGGTAGACTTGTTCACTGTCCGTTACGCAACCGACCGAAACCTGGTCATGATTGTTCACCAAAAGCTTGATTTCCCCAGACGGCGGCCTGCATTCCTTTTTTCTTGGTGTTTGGAGGTAGACTCGTTGCGTTCTTTAGTGTTCGAAAGAGAGACGAGCGGCAGAGGAATGGGTTGAAGTTTGAAGGGAGCGGATGGAAAATGGTGCGAAATCGAAGGAGATTCCATGAGAAATGAATATACGAGATCATGGAACTTTCAAGAATCCAAGTTATGTTCCTCCAGAAGCAGCTTTCACACATCTCATATGTTTTGCGCCACTTTGTTCCGTCCATCCACGCTCCTTTAAAGTCATTCACCACAAACACCAGAGATCGTCGCACTGGTCTCTCCCGCTTTCAGAGCCACCATGATCTTAAATTTTCTCTGAATCTCGGTTCTGGCCCGACCGTCATCGCCCCAGCATAAAAACACACAAGAAGAATGTCCCGTCTGTGGTTCGAGTTCCTTGTTTGCTGATTGAATACCCTCCAATCTGTATTCTGAATCCGGTGACAGTCAGGGAACGGACACACTAAGAACCAGCGATCCAACCTATATACCGCCTTCAAGGCGTCCAGATACTTGGCCAAAAATCAAGCCCATTCGTCGGAAATGACAGCAAAAGACCAAATGACAATAAAGTCACACCACCATCTAGCCAGCTCATTCTCGCTTTGCTGGTGCTCGACGCCAGGAAAGGAGAAAAATGTCGAAGGGCAAACTCTGCTCCTGACAAGCAGCCATTCCCAGCCATCAGGCCCTGGAAATGGTCGAGGTCAACTTCACCTGTCCATCATCCGGCATCGTTTGAGGATTTTTTCCCTACAGATCATAACAAGTGGAGGGAGGGAATTATATACCCACCAAAGCCCCAGGCACATTTCTCCTAGCGAGACCCTAATCGCTTTTCAAGGTGTAGTTAATTAAGGAGGGGCCACAAATGAACAAGCCGCGTTGCAATACCAGCATATAATCATCGCTTTCGGGTTCGAATGACGCTGAATCAAGACTAAGATTGTGTATAAAAGCTTCTCTTGCGTCCTGGATACAGACTGATCCAAGAAAAAACAAGAGACAGGCTACGACGCCCATGTAGTGATGTGTGCGACCCTTTTGATGGACGAAGTCACAGTCATCTACATTCCAGATCTTGGTAGATGCCCTGTCCGAAGTGTGATACAAGTTTAGTCACCCATAGGACACGCCAGAGCGAAGACGAGGAAGTCTCGCTAGACTTCGTGGGGTGTGAAAGCGACTATTTGTACCCGTTGACGACAAGTCATCAGCTGACAACGGTGAGAGAGATCCTACTTAAGCACCGACGACGAAGAAGGACTGAAATTCAAGAAGACTATAAACATAGTTAGGAGCAAGATCATAGCCCTTAGTCCGTCCCTAGGATTTTGCCTGTACGGCTTCGGCAATAGGTCGTATTTGACATAGGTCCTAAATAACTGGGGAGAACGTCGACTCACGCTGTACTTTTTATGGGGTTCAAATTACGTGCAGGCCTCGAGAGAGGTCAGGTTGAAATAGGTACGTAGATTACGACCCTTCCTCTTCTAGACTAGTCGCCCATGGGTTCATCATAGCAAAGAATTCACCCAAGCGGCCCGTAGCATATCTCAGCACTCGAATGTGTCACGAGGCATGGAAGTTCTCCGACGCAGGATGAATATATCATCGCGTCCTCCTCTTTCCCACGAGCCAAAAGTAGAACAAAACGAACAAAATCGAAGCAGAGTGAAGTGTTGTTTGCAAAAAGCTTCGCCATAGGTAGCCGTGGAAGTTTGAAGTCCTGGTCACGAGGAATCCATGGTCAAGCCTAAGTCCTGAAAAAAGTGAGGCTCTCGATGATTCACGTTGATACTTGGAAGGATACCTTCGACTACGTTGGCAGTAACGACAACTCGACAACAAACTTCCCAGCCTGACAACAACCTCGCGCATGGGCACCGAGAGACGTATAATGGAATAATACGTTTCTTTCCAACCATCCCAGTATCATTTCTGGCCTGTCCAAAATTTCTTCGACGGCAAAGACTGTATCAAGGTAGCAGGTCTCTCCCCCGCTCTAGCTTCCCATGAGCTTCTTGAATGGGACATAGTTGGTGTTACACAGCACAATATCAGGACTGGGATGAATTACTTATAGATAGGGCGTAGCTTGCTGTATATTTGCGAGCGTGTGGTGATGTGAGTGTAAGGGACGAAAGATTGTCACGAGGATGAGTAGTGAAATTCATGCCTCGCAGGTGACCTAACCATATTGCAGGCGAAAAAGATAATATCAGCTCGAAGGGACGAGGTGGAGCACTAGGTTACGAAAAATATGGTGAAGGGTAGTGCATATTCCCGAATACAAGTGTGGTAGACGGTATGCTATATAAAAGCGTTGAAAGTCCCAGAGAATGAGGTACCGCTGATGGTGAGGATAGCAATGATTGGATGAGAGACGTCCGCAACTGCCAACTCCGATTCGGTTTCCCGTCAGCGTATCTTTGATTCTTTGACTCGGTTTGAGAGAAATGAGATGACTCTGCATGCCTAAGTAGCAGTTGAAGATGGTCGGAAGTGTAGTCAGGTGGACTCATAAGTTGACAGCACCAAACGCGTTGACGACCAATTCGGGTGTCTCGCCTACTGGCTGACAGGAAAAAAGAAAAACCAGAAATCACTACTGGTATTAGAACCTTCATAAATTCCATGCTGTGCTCGCAGACTGTGTTATGAAGCTGGCCCATAGATTTGTCAAAGCCGGTCATGACCTCTGTTTTCGTAGGTGCATGGCGCTTTCTCTTCGAAACCTGTCTACTGGTAAATCATCCCATCGACCGTGATTTACAGAGTGCTGATACATTTTGAACAGATTGGGACCCAGTGGCCAGTAGTCAAGTTTACGAATCGGGGTACAGCAGCGTGGAACAGCCTGGAAATTGAAAATTGCTAAGAGTGAGAGCACTCGATCATGCCATGGATTGGAAACAAATTTCTCGGTCATACTTATGAAAAACAACATGGGCTTGAATGGTATCAAAGAATTTCAACTCTACTCCACAAATACTCACCTCCTCATATATAACTCTAGTATAACCGTTTCCTATTAAAGACTAATTATACCGTCTAGGTACCCTTTAAACCTTGAATTCAATAAGCTAGATGTAGCTGAGTTGGCGAGCCGTGTGAGTGAGTTGTACTGTTTCGCAGAATAGTTATGTACCTAGCTCAAGTTGATGTGGCAAAATTTCCAGGGGCCATAGCGCCACGCAGTCGACTCATGAGACTGAGTGCGACTCTAGCAAGGCATGAAATACGACTCTTTGTCGATATTGCTTCATAGCTTAAGTCAAACAGCATGACGTCTTGAATTAATGATGTGATGGAGGTTCATAACCCTCACCTTTAGCACGAGATTCATCCTCATGACATCCAGAATCACTCCAAAAAATTAGCCGACACTAACATCTACATCTACCTAAATAACATACACTCTAACATCAACACAGCCCAGTTGGTCGAGTCGTCAAAAGCTCGATCGATTGAGCCTCACGGAACCCTCCAGCTGATGAAGTCGGAGCCGGACGTGAGGCTTAAGGTCGACGATCTTTGGTTAGCGGCAATGGCATTGAAAGTCCATCCGGTTTCTGAAAGATTGTCCTTTCAAATAAGAGCGAAAAGTTGCGGTCGCACGGGTTAACCATTCCCTAAAGAAACCTCTTCGGGGCTTTCTTTTTGATTTTTTTGGCCGTGATACACTATATCGTTTTATTTTTTTCGCTGCTCGCTTAATGTCAACAAACACTTTGCGCGATGGACGCGATGAACTACAAATAATTTCTTTGGTTGTAATAGACTCAGCGCCGAAGACATACCAAAGCTTAAAAGATGCCAGAGTGTTCTCGAAAAATAAAATCAATAAGCGAGGCGAGATCTCACTAGTCTTCGCATCTTTTGCAGCGATTAGGTCAGACTTGAGATGATATTGTTTCAAAGCTCCACCGTTCGGTGCCTGTACACAGTGTCTAGCCACTCGAACGCTGTGAAATCTGGGCCCGCTGAACTCAAGGTACTTATAGAGACCTCATATATAATTTTTCAGTCCTCCTATACCAGCTTTTGGCCATGACCAGGTAGGGTTAGGGAGATACATTACTATGGGCATTGAGCACTCAAACGTTTTCTTCTGCAATGTGCAAACTTCAGTTTCTGAGCAGTATATCGGCGACCCCAGGCCCTCGCGAATGGTCAGGGTCTGGATGCTTAAAAGATGAAGCGTACTACTGGGGCCTCCAGCCAAGGGACATCTCATGCGGCGGCATTGTTATGGGAGGCGCAGTAGCCGCACTTTCTCCCCTGCGCAGCGATTACATTAATTAGTATGCCTGCACCATAGCGAGAATTCATCCTTTATAGCCTTTGCATACAGTTCCATAATAAGCTTGGACTCGTAATTCCTATAGAGTAACGACTTTCTTTAGTCGTAGATGTCCTAGGTAAAGCAGTGATGTACTGTGGATGACAGTGACCTATCAATTGACAGCAACAAGTAATGTATCATTCACGAGATGACGTCGAAGAAGACCGGATAATCGAGTTCGAGTATCAATAAGCTATTGGTCCGGTCACTTAATGATGTGCTTCATGGCGCCGTAGAGGGCAACAGGTCGTCGTGCTGGGCTAGGTCTCGAGGGTGTATGTTTCGTGTGTATGAATTTCTGCGAATCTGTGTGGGAACGGAAAAGTCAGAAGAAGCTCTCTCATACAAAGCACGAAGTAGTGACTGTACCAGGAAAGCTCCAAAGAGTGTTCGGATAAAACTCTTGCACTTAAGGGACGGAATTTTTGGCCCTCACCCAGCAAGTAGCTTGAGGACTTAGCGACTTATCACGCTGCACAAGATTCAGAAAGGAGCAAGAGCAGAGGTGCCCATCACAGTAAAATGTTCTATATGAGAACGTTCCCGAGACGTGGAGAAGGGGAGCATGAAAAAGCTCGATGGAACCCAGTCGCTATGGGAAGTGACTTGAGAGCTGGCCTGTATTCTGCTCTCACCCTCCCACATGTTGAGTACTTGAAGTAGCACCGAAGATTCACGCTCTGAAGCATCCGACTTGGTGTACAATTCCAATCCAGGTCTGCAGAGAGCTCAAGTGATACATCACCGGGAAATTCTGGCAGCCAAAGACACACTGGCAGCCAAAGACACACTGGCAGCGGCAGTAAAGTCTCAGACAGTAGCACATAGAGTGACTTTTAGTTTTTCTAGTCACTGGATTCATTCCTTATGATCATGAGGAGTAACATGCGCTCTTAACGGACACTAGGCTCAGTGGTCCTGTCTCTCCTCCAGTCTGGGATTCTCGTCAGTGATTCTAGCTTGCAGGTGTAGGACCAGAAGTTAGACAAGGATGGAGACTTTATAGTCAATTTTGCAGCAAATATCTCCGATGCAGATCAAACAGCCGTGACAATATTTTGTCAAGCAATGAGCACCACTGAGTACTCGCCAGCTTGGTCTTATCCAAGTACCAGTGCATCTGCCTGTTGCTCGCGAGTACTCATCACATGGCTCATTGAACGTGTGTCATGTCCAGAAATAGGCAAGAGTAGCGTAATTATACCTACCAGGTCCTCGGGATCGGCATTTAATCTCGAGCTCGCTCGCTCTGAAACCGAAGAAATATCGACACTGCTACCAGATCGGAGTAACCGAGGTATGGCAGTGGAGAAGACCCAGTGGCATCATTGTCATTATTGTCTCTTCTTTGACATGCAAAGGCAAGAAAATCAGGAAGCTTTGCTTGCGTAATTGCATATCTCAACATGCAGAACTGGAATGGCTAGGTATGTTCAGGGGTTCTTGAGAGGAGGAAGAAGCAAGTGGCATTGACAGGGCATGAGTAATTGATGACAGAATACCTTGGAAATTTTTGTTTGGCCAACATGAAGTATAGTGCTGGGTACCGTATCTCGTGAGAGCTGTCATGCCGAGAGGTTGCTTGTGGTAAGTAGAGATGACCTCAAGTCTTTTGGCTTCAAGTAAGCAAAGAAGCCTCATGTAAACGTGAACCAGTCAGTTAAATGGATTGTTAGCAGCCGTTCATCCACCATCTTTCCTCTGGAGACTTACATACACCTCTCCGACTTGGCCACACGCTCAAGGAGAGAGCCGTCCGAGAAGCCATACAGCGAATTGCTCGGCGCTCGCATGAGTATTCACTTCTTAAGCATTGGCTGAACTAAAAATCATCACAAGCCCTTTCCAATACCCTCTGCTGCCATACTACGAGCTCACTGGAAAAATCACCTTTGGGGTATTTTCAGCTTCTGAGGTGTCACACGTATAGCTGAAATAAAGCTCAAGTAGAGAGAACTACCAAATGTACAACTCACGCCGCACGTTCGACAAAAGAAGGACACGAGCTGTCACCTCTTTGAAGCTTCACAACGAAATTCTGCTGAATCTGCTAGGTAGGTGGCACAGTTCAACTTCTGCCGACAATTGGCTTCAAGCAGGAGCCATAGAGTAGAGCCCATGACGTAGAATTCATGATGTAAAAAAACTTCAGGAAATGACAGCAGATCAATGTATTAGCAGCAAAATTATCACAAACACTCGAAAGGAAGGGAATACCAAACAAGGGAGGGGAAATTCAAAAAATGCAAGAGCAAACAGTGACAAGCAGGTCCTGCCAATTTCTGGCTTATAACTTCGACGACTTAGGTGGCCGCACCATAATCAACTTGGAACAGGCGCGGTGTAGCTGGCCTGAAGGCCGATAAGCAGGCGTTTTTTATGTCTGAAGGTGTGGCTGTATTCCGTCATTGCAAAGAGTGAACCTGGACTTGTGAAGACCCAAGTGCCAACAAAAATACCACCACTATAATATTGGGGTTTTGACACAGGCGTAGATGCTATCCACAAGTATTTATTCTTCGCTTTGTTCATCGGCTCTGGTATTTGACAAGAGTTTTCCAGCAACAAACTTGCTCTCCATCTAGCTCGAAGCTATTCCATTCCAAGCCTTCCCTCATGTCGTAAGACTCGTTCTCGTATTCATCGTATAATGTACATCATCATCACCCTTCCCTATCATCCAATCATAGGAAGTAATCCGGCAGTTGGCTGCCATCAGCGATCTTATCCTGACCCTGTTGATCTTTATGCAAATCATTTTCTGGCGCCGCCGCAAATACATTGAAGAACCGCTCGCCCGTATCACTAACTTCCAGTACACTCGCCATATTTCCACATCGATAGCAGTAATTCGGCGCGCTCCAGACCGTACTCAGCCGATCATCGTATAGGACTTGGTAGCCTTCCTGACAGAGCTGATGCGCGCGGAGGATATGTGACATGTTGTTTACTTCGAGGAACTTCTTGACTACCTGTGCGCCAAAGGTGTAGCCTGCTCCGCGCGGAGAGAGGGAGAACTCGTCGCGTTCGGGGTCAGGGTCTGACCAAACAAGGTCGGCCATGGGACCTTCATGGGGAATTTCGCGGAAGCGGTCGATGATCTTGATTTGGTCTATTGAGTGGATTGAGGGGGAGAGACCTGGGGCATAGGTCGTTAGCAGAATGCAATAGTCAGAGGCGGAAGATAGAAGTACCTCCGTGGACACAGAAGATCTGGTCATTAATGACGACACTCAATGTGAGGAAGTCAAACATATCCGTAAAGTAGTGCCAGACATTGGCATTTCCATATTTTCTAGAGCACTCGGTATAGAATCCATATGACTGTGTAACTCCTCTCGATTCATGATTGCCTCGAATCAAATGCACGCGGTGTGGGTATCGTAGCTTCAGACAAACAAGAAGGGAAATCGTCTCCACGCTGAACATGCCTCTATCAACATAATCGCCTGGCAGAGTCAGCTAGCGTTGCAGTCCCGGAAAGCTCAGGCATACCGAGAAATAGGTAGTTGGTATCTGGGCACCATCCTCCAATCTTAAAGATCTCTATCAAATCGTAGAATTGACCGTGTATATCCCCCACCACCGTAACAGGAGCTTGGACATGCACCACATTACTCTCTTGCATAAGCAGTTCCTTTGTCTTGGCACATATTGCCTCAATGACGGATTCGGCGAGAAGATTCTTCTTGTAGAGGCTTTCTATGCATTCGTCGAGATCGACCGAAGCTGCGGAGGTCAGTCCCAAAGGTCTCAGAAACGGGAGAGATTCTCAAACGCACAAGGCAAGCCAGGCATATTGTATGCTCCCTGATGGAGGGTTTTCGAAGATTTCTCGCAGAAGTTATGACGACAAGATGCCAGGGATTATCGTGGATGACTGCCGCCACGAAGCTCTGGTGTTGACCGGGGGCGAGAGCTTGAGCTGGAGCTTGATAGAGCAGATTCTGGCTGTAAGGAGTGCTGGCGCAACAACATGGTCGCTTTCATAAACAGCCCTAAATCATTCTATGGCTGACCGAGTTGGGAACAATCCTAAGGCTTAATGAAATCTTCTGGGGAGCATTGCAACTGTAAGGTAGACGACGTCGATTATCAAGAAAGGCTGAGTGCTGCACCATACGAACGTTGGTATGAAGGCGCTCTGCAGGTGCCTGAGTGCAGTTTCTTGAGGTCCGCCGTAGCTCGCTTGCGTACCCCCCTGCCCCTGACCTTGATCCCTCGGCGGCTAGTGGGACGAGTTAATCCGTTCCGGACCAGCTAGTGATTTGTTCTCACGTTATCTGAAGTGTTCACCTCAACCTTAACGAACATCCTTGACAGCAAACACTTCCCTTCCATCCTCTCCTTCATCTGTACTTCTACTATTGTTGCATCGTCTGCATTTCAAAGCTTTTTTCATTTCTTGCGCTCAATCAGTTGATTGTTTACTTTGCTTTCGTCTTTGCTGAGTTTGGGGCCAATACATCGTCACACTGGATCGATCATATTAGCTGTTGAACCGAACGGGACGACACATGCCAGTTCTGTCGCACCACCACTGCCTTCATTTTCAATGTTGCTGCAACTCCGCTTTGTCGACACTTGAATGTCATTCTTCGAATTCTACATTCTGTTTGCACCACACCTGATACAGGTCTGCATCGCGAGTCCTTTCCAGGACGTCCTTTATATGATCCCTTGATACGTCAGTCCGAGACTTGTCATGGCCTCGACACCATGGCACCAAGGCGGCCAGCCTTTGGTACAGAACAACGGGTACTATCAACAATCAAATCAACACCCAGTTCAGCAGTCAGTTCAACAGCCTATCCAACAGCCAATTCAACCACCAGTCCAGCGGAGGAAAACGAATCCGCCACCGGTCTGCTTCAATTGTGGAGTTGAGGGCCACTTTCTTGTCGCTTGTCCTGAGGCAACCCGCAATACTCCCGGGTAAGTCATTTGATTTATGATACCGTTTTCACTTTTATGGGAAATTTGAGCAGATGGGACGAACCGCATTGGTCCTAGCCTGTCGGCTACATACACGTGCTTTTCGAGCTGATAGCTACCTTCATCTTCGAGCGCGACCTTTCAGTCTCTGCACAACTTCGATCTTGACAATTTAACTTTGCGCTGCACCCCAAACTTGCTCAATTTCCTTGCATTATGGCGCCGGTGAGGGGAAGATTCAAGGAACGCTTTGTTGACAGTCGCAGGGGCTTTACTCCAACACCCAGGCCGTATCAACAAGCACCTGGTCCAATTTTGCAGAACCAGCCTTACCCCTCACAAGGAGGACCGATTCAACATCCTTCGTATCAACCTCCTCCACAGTACGGTAATACCGGGCAGCAATACCCATACAATCAATCGCAAACACAGCAACCGTATGGCCAACCTCAGCAGTACAGCCAACCTCAGCAATACAGCCAGCCTCAGCAATACAGCCAGCCTCAGCAGTATGGCCAGCCGCAGCAATATGGCCAAGGACCACAAGGCAATCCACCTCTGCAGTATGGACAACCTGGCTATCAGCCACCTGCTTACAATCCCTTCCCTCCTATTCCTGCCGTTCAGCCGCAATTCAATACCACAGGTTACCAAGGACCACCTCAGCAATTTGCTCCCACAGCTCCTGCGCCATACCAACAGCCACCAAGTAACTACCCACCTCAGAATGCCGGCTATACAGGAACTTTCCCAGCACCTCCCGCACCTTATCAACCCCCTCAACCACAGTGGAATAACCAACAGCCTGTGACACGACCTCAATATCAACAGCAGCAGCGCCGCAACTCTAGTCAGCGAGGACACTCTGGTACACCGAGTCACCCAATTCAAGCACAACGGTCACGATCTCAGCAGCTTGATCATAATTCTGAGCACGCTCGTCACACTCCTCAGACGCCTGCTTCTGCTCACGGAAGTGTACGCCAAGCCTCGCGCAAAGGCTCTCTTATCACCCCTGATGGCAAACTAGATAATAAATCTAAAGACTCGAGCCAAGCTAGCACGCCCTACGGTCGCAATGGACCTGGCGATGATCTGTCCCTTGATAGTAGCAACACTGCTCCAACTCCTTCAGCTAGTCAAAACTTTGACCCGCAGAAGCCGGAAGACGGCGAAGTTGGAGACGTTGAAGACGAGGAGGCGCTGTTCAATTGGGAATTCAAGCAAATTTTCAATGAGCCTGCGAGAGACGAGACAGTAGCACTTGCACAACCCCTCTCTGCAAATTTCAAATCCACACCAGTGCCCCTTGTCCAAGCATGGAGTATGAGCGTGCCCTCGATCTCCAGATACGCGAGAAAAGAAAATCAAAAGGAATTCATTCGACCTATCCGAGAATTGCCTCAGTGGTCGTACCTGCAAGAAGATCCTGCTTTCGCAGATATCCAATCGGACGGACGCTCGATCCCACTGGAAGAACTTCCCTCTTGGATTATCACTCATCACGAACAGATGGACATGCAAACAGACGACGAAACTATGGATGAATCTCTCCAAGAGCCTGTGGATGAACAAGCAGGATTTCCTCGGAAACGACGTTCTGATGAAGTTGCAGGATCGAGCCAAGACTACTCAAGCCAGAAGACTGGCGATATCAAGAACGAGGATTCGAGCGACCAGGAAGATGGCACTCCTCGCGTCAAACGCCTCAAGACTGTGAATGAAAAGGATGAAGACGAAATGATGCAAACTCCAACTGTTCGTACACCAGTAATTGGATATCGATCTGGGACACCTTGTGTTGAGACAGAGGGCGATGCTTGGGCTCCAGAGCCAGGTGAAACCGCCAGCGCGCCTCAAAATCCCACAGAAGCACTTTTGGCTTCGCTGGGAGTGACTGGATCCCCAAAGCCGGTCAAGAAGGAGCCCGTCCCAGCCTACATGAATGATTTGGAAGAGCAACCACATCGTTCTCAATCTTCCCAACCGCTTGCAGAGTCCAGCCAGGACACCAACCCGCCGCCAAATCCGCCGCCAGTCCATGCGCCGCAAGCCAACAGCCATGCTCCCCCCAAAGTCAAACACAGCCATCCTCCAAAAAATCAACCAGGTCCTCCCATAAATTTGAACGGACAGAGCGCTCCTCCCACCAATATGAACAATAATCAAGGGCCTCCTCCTATGGCAGGGCACAACCAGCAAGGACCGCCAGCAAATAATCAACATGAATATCATCCGCCGAACGCACAGCAGTATGGAGCTCCCATGAACGGCCCATACGTAAATGGTCAACAGGCAGCTCCATCCTACAACAATTCGCCAGCGGGCAACTTTCCTCCAGGTAACCAACAGTATGGCTATCAAAATGGTCCACCTAATCAAAGTATCACTCCGTACGCACCTCCAGCCAATGTACCGCCGCCTTTTGTCAATGCACCACCACAGCCCAACAACTATGGTCCCCCTAACAACTTCCCGCAACAAGGCCCGCCCTCGTGGGGACCTCAAAATCAGCCCTACAACCATGTAAGTGATGAGCAGCCTTTGTGCATGCCCTCTGATCGTCTGCGATATTGCGAACGTGTCTTGACTTGATCACACAAGAACTGTGGTATTGCCGTTGCTAACTCTCTTGGTAACCAGGGACATCCTAGCAATGCTCCACAAAGCTATGCTCCCTACGCGCAACAGAATAATCCTCCCTATGTGAACCCGCAATACACTCCTGCACCTTATCAGAATGCACCTGCTCCTTTCTACCCTCAAGGGCCTCCTCAGCATGTTCATCAGCGGAACCCTTCAGTGCCTGGTCCCTATGGGCCACCAACACAAAGCAGCCCAACGCAGTACTATCCACCACAAAATACAACGCTACATGGACAGAATGATTACCCTCAGAATATTCCGCAACCGCAGTTCAATCAGGGACTAGGAGTCCAATATGACAATACCAGCGGGCCTCAACCAAATAATCAGTTCCAAAATGCTCCACCCCAACAGCCATATCGGCAAGACTCTGGATACATGAGTGCGCGAGGATCTTACAACAACAGCGGTGGTCAGCAGGACTTTAATAGCAACCAGAACATGCCCTCAGGTCCACGGGTACTCTCAACGATGGACGGAACATCGAGTCCCAAGCCAGAACCACCACAGAACGGCGCAGAACCCTTATCAAGCCAGCAGATGTCTCGCAACGACAGTGATACCGGATCTCGCGCCACTGACTCAACTGGAACTCCATTGAGTCCCACTTCGATGGAGATCCTGGGCAAGTTGGAGCGCAGATCCAGTGATTCGAAGGCCAGAGAGAAAAAGAAGGCAAAGGATGCTGCCCGTAAGGCAAAGCGGCCACAGCCAGTTGTTGCTGAGGCATACAGGTTTGTCTTCACATCTTGATGTGTTTCCATAGCTAATTGTTCGGCAGCCGTCGTTGGTGAACAGTGTTGTGTAGAACAGCTGATGGACCGATTTCCCGACTGGATACTGGGCATCTCGAGCCTATACAATACAGTGTTGCGAAGAGCCTCCTCTAAGGTTCCGCAGGCCTTCAAGTTGATGGTTGGTCTCTGACCACATGTTCTTTTTCTTTTCTTGTAAACCATGTATGAATTTGGCGATCGATTGAGCGTTTGCCACTTTGCCTTTCTTCGTTTTGCATTTGCTAGTTTGGCGTACTTATTCAAGTGCCTTTTTGTACAATTGACTTTTCCTGCATTACTGCATTGCGGATTGGCTTTGATTGGCTTCTCGTATGTCTCGCTCGCACATCATGTCACCTGCTGGGCAACTTCTGCTTGGTAGAAGATAGTTGACCGCGCCAACTAGATATGGACTGGGCTCAATACTAGCAATTCTGGCCCTAGGCCTGCTTGAAAAGCTTTCCTTACGTGGTGTTGTCGAATGTCAATGTCAAATTTATCCGTAAACCTATGAATCGTAATTGAACCATGCACCTCGCTTTCTCAATTTACCAACGAGACTCATAGTTCGAGGCTCTGACTATTTGTATGCATGTAATATCTGGAATTCCGATGCGTGATTAATATCTATGATTTGAATTACCTCATTTCACAAGTCTATCATGCTCGTTCTCATCACTGCTTTCCTCCTCCGCGTCCGATGCCTCCTCGCTGGACGGCTCTTCACTTTCATCCTCAGCTTCCTCATCATCCTCTTCTTGTTCGCTTTCTTCATCTTCCGTCTCTTCCTCCTCGACTTCTTCCTTGTCGACTTCGTCCTCCGCCAACCAGTCATCGAGAGTCTTCTCTTTGCCTGGTCCGGCAGCAGCAGCGCCAAAACCATTCGTACCAGCCGGTGATGTCCCCATCCTCGATTCCTTGATAGCTGAATCTAGACGCTCACCAGCAGGTACCACTCTATTCGACTCATACTCGGCTTTCGTCACATCGCCTTCCCGTAATGAAGGATCAGGCTCATCGCCTGCCTTGACCCAGTCTGGTAAAGGCTCGTAGCCTCGCAAGCCATGTAAACCGCCTTCTTCGCCTATGACAAGACTTGCCGAGCCAAGTGTAAAGCCTGTCCGGCTTTCTGAAGGGCTTGGAGTATGAGGCACTGGTTTTGGAGCGAGTAACATGAGACTTGCTAGTTGCGTAGAGGAAGGGACGCCCAGAAGAGACTTGTACAGCCGCGTCCGATCTCGCAGATCATATGAGGTGTCGTATCGTGCCAGCAAGAGGATATAGTTCCACAGCATAACGATAGGATGTTCTGGTTCAGGAGGTGGCGGTGAGAATGAGATTTGAGATGGGCCATCGAGCTCTGCAAAGCCCTCATTACCCGCAGATGAGTAATTGGGCGAGGCAATGGGTTGCGCAGCGGTAGGTTTCTGTGGCTCACGTTCCGAGCGGTTTAGATGATGAAGGTAGACCTTAGCAGCTAGCAGGACAATCTGCAGCTTCGCTGGTTCTGCCTCATCCGCAAAGCCCTTGGCCAAAATACGCAGAACGTCCGCAGCGATGTTGTCCTCACCATCATTGCCAGCAAATTCTCCAACCAGCCAGATGATCGAGGCTCGCGCTCGAGGATTCGTCGCTGTGTCGAGGTTTTTCGCTAAGCGGATGACCGTGTTGGTATGCGAAGCGGGGTCCTGCTGTATCAGATGTCTGATGACAGTCAATGATTCAGCTACCAGATTACCATCCAGACTGGTAATCTGCTTCAGGAGAAGACGTAGACATCGTGCCGATGTCCTGGCATCGCTCTGTGCACATCGTCCAATAGCGCGCACAGCTTCTCGGACCAATTCCTTGTCCGATCCCTGCGAGAAATGCTCGAGTTCATTCAAGATGAGACTTTTCAGGTAAGCGTCGCAGTGCGGGAATATCAGCGTAAGTAGTTCTAGCTTCAGTTCCCAGACTTGTGGTGGATCCGTAGAGTGAACTAGGAAATGAGATGCGTATTTAACGAACGCTTCCGGCTGCGTGAGGCAGACTGAGACGATGTTGAAGAGTGCCATATGCTGAATATCCTGTGGTCCGCGTAGTAATGCGGTCAGAGGCCCAATCGAAAGACTGATGTATTCTTGCGTGCCCAGATTGATGTAGCATCTTGTGACCGCAACCACCACTGCTGAATTCCGACTTTGTAGTAGAGGTTTGATGTTCTTCAACAACATCTCAAGATCCGGATCCAGAACCTGCTCTACCTCCCCCGTCTCCTCCTGCTCCCCTTCATCGCCATCATCATCATAAAACCCCTTCGTAGTCGTACTCCCATTACTCTTCTTAGCCACCCTCCTCGTCCTCCTTGGGAAACACTTCCTCGCGTACACGGTCATCAGCCTCAACGTAGCCAATTGACTCCATTCATCCATATCCACCACCTTCTTCACCAACCCCCTATAATGCGGATGCACCAAATCCAACCTCTCAGGACAAACCTCCAAGAACGCAGTCACCGCCGCCCCAGCCACAAAATACTGTCTATCCCCTAACAAAACCGCCAAATACTCAATCAACTGATTCCTCGTGCCAGGATCCAACCTATAGCACTTCGGCACCGCCAGGGCAGCTGCCTTTCTCACATGCGGACTCATATCGGCGAGGCCCTTCTTGATAGCTAGGGAGACGATCTGGGAGATGACAGGGACGCGGATACCGGACATGGTTTTGAGGGCGAGGGCGCGGACGGTGGGGGATTGGTCGGAGAGGGATTTCTGGATGGTGTTTATGGAGAGGAGGGCTAGGTCTGGCTCGGACTCGGCGTGCGCGAGGAGGTAGATGTACACGAGCTTTTTGATCTCGATGTTGGGGGAGGCGACGTTCTTGACGACGGAGGAGAAGAAGGTTAGGGTTGGGAGGGAGCGGTACATCATCTGCTCGGTGTATGCTGTCAGTATATATGACTAGATTGCTTCGAGGGTTTTGGATATGGTTTGTGGATATTGGATGGGTTATTGGAGTCGGGGACGACGTAGGTAGGTAGGCGAACGTACGGAGATGACCTTCCTCAGCCCTTCCAGCACTTCTCTCTCATTCCTGCTATCCAGTAACTTCTTGATCTGCGCAGCTGGCAGCGTCTTTACGGCGGAGCGAGAGCTCCTTGCTGATTGCGCGGCATCGAGAGTGAGTTCTCTTGCTGTGTACAGAAATGGGTATTAGTATACAGTCTTTTCGATCTCCAGAATGTATCTAGTGTGGGCCGGAGACGTACCGCTTTCCAGCAAGCTGGAAATTCGAGATATCGACTCCATGGAGGAGGAGTGTAGTTGCGGAGTGAAGTCGCGTGGAGGGGAAGTCTGGAGCTTGAGGTTCCTTGGTGGGGCAAGCGGTGATGGCACCTTTTGGCAGGGATGTGGATGTGGAAGTGGTCAATGTTGATTTCCCTTCCAGAAACTCGAAGACATGGAAAGTCACAACGAATTTGACATGCAAAACACTTTTGTTATCGCACAAGTATTGTAGCGTTGATATGCAATAATTTTCAATTTGACTAGATTAACAACCAGCACTAATCTCAAGCATTTGACCACGAGCATAACCGCCATCTCTGAAGCTCAACCTCGAAATCTACCCCTCCAACAAATCAACAGTATACCTCATACCACGAATTCAAGAATAATGCCACATCCACAACCCCTCGCCTTAACACCTGCCCTTCCCTCCGAACTCCTCACCTACATCCTAGCGCACCAAACCTACCCAACAACCCTCATAATCTGCCAATCGCGGCCCAACTTCCTCTCCTCACTACAAAGATGTATGCCCAATACCGTCCAGCGACAACCTCCTCTATATGCTGAGCGGTCCTCCCCAGTTCCTGATCGAGGCGAAGGAAGGCGAGGCACTGCCGCAGGAGTTGAGAGAGGTGCTCACGCTGATCCAGAGGGAGAGGGAGAGGGATGCCAACAAGACGAGGGCAGAGAAGCGACAAGACATCCCCTCCTGATCGCAACACTGCACCAAATCGTCACTTCGCGATTCGTAAACTTGGTTTTCGTCCCTACACTCTCGCATCTACGTGCCTACCTCGCCGTGTTTTCAGGCGAAGCGAAGGGCCAACGGGGGGAGAAAGAAGAAGGAGGTCCACCAAAGCAGAGCTTCGAGAAGATGGGCAAGTGGACGCCATTGTTGGTTGTGTATAGAATGGTTGCCTTGCATAGGGATACGAGTGAGTGGAGTGCGCAGGGATTGGGGAGTAGTATTGCTGCATTGGTGGAGGCTGGGTGGAGGGGTGGGAGGAGGGTTGTGGTTGTTGAAGAGAGAGACTTGCATGATGAAAGTGAAGGAGGTGAAGGGGCGGAGATTAGGACCACGGGCTGGGAGGAGAGGTTACCGATGTTGAACGGGAGTGTGAAGCGTGTTGGGCTGGAGAGTGAGGATGGTGGGTGGAGTGGCAGGATGGTAGAGGTTGGAAGGGTCTATGGAAGGTGGTTCAGCTTTGAGAGGGGGGACTGGGATCAGAAGGATTGAGTTAACGACTGTGGGAGACTCTTGCAGAATCTACTGTATTGTATTGCGGTCATTATCATGCTATCAACAGGTATACCACAACGCCTTTGCTGTCCAGCCTAGTTTCCACAATCCCGAACCCTACATAACCAATTGAACAAGAATACAAGGACAGAAGCGACCTCAAATGGATTGCTCCATCTCCTTGATGTACAATTTGATGTGCGAATCCATCTTCAAGAACTCATCATGTGAGCTGTGAATCTCATTCTCGATGTTCTCTTTCAGATCCGCCATCTAAGAGTGTTAGTGTGTACCTTGGAACTGGACAAGTAGCAAAACTTACCTTCTTCTCTGTTTGTTCAATCCGTACTCTCCTCCTCTCCATCTCACGACCTTTCTCAGATCGCTCTTCAGTCAACTTTCTGTGAACCGCCCGCAGCTCCTCCATTCTCTCCTTGGCACTCATTGCCTTCTCCTTGCTACCCTCACGAAGCTTGTCGGTCCGCTCCATCCATTTCGACAGTTGGCGCTGGAGTAAACCTTCTGTCCTCTCTACTTCTCGAACATTATTGCCTCGCTCTCCAAGGGCATCACGTTGCCTTGCAATCCGGACGTTCTCTTCCTCTTCCTTGGCCAATTCCGCCGAGATCTCGTCCAGAAGCTTGATGCATGACGCTACATCTGTGGACACAACCGTGAACGTATCTGTAGATGTCTGAAGTGCTCTCGCCCGTCTGTCCATAGCATCAATTTGACTCTTCTCTGCATTCAGCGCATTGCTTAACTCAGTGAGAGTTGCTTGGAGAGCTGCAGGTGATTGAAGAACATAGGGTCGTAGTTTCGCGCTCTCTTGTCTCAGCTGCAAAGTCGTCGCAGTCTTGTCCTCTAAAATCGCAGTCATCTCGCTCTTCTTCGCCTTAACGTTCTCGAATCGTCGTGTGACCTTCTCTTGGCTCTGGCGCAAATCCAAAAGTCGTCTTTTCAATTCCTCGTTGCGCTTCACTTTCTCCGCAACATGCGCCTCCATAGCCTTCTTGTTCCGTCGCATCTCCTCCAACCGTGCCTCCATATCCTGGTTCTCCATATACAGTGTCTCGATTCTGACTTTGGTAGTCTCCGCCTTGTTGAAATGCTCATCAATCACCGGTGTCTGACTTTCTCTGAAGCGGACAAAGTTGATAATGTACGAGAAAATCTTGACAAGGCGATCGTGTGTTGGCTTGTAGAGGTCCTGGAAAGAGAAATCCGTCACTCCGCACTCCATCAGCAATTTACGCAAGCTGATATAGAATCCCATCAAGTTGCGTGTTTCCGCAGGAATCATATCCATGTATTCGCCGCAAACATCCTCAGCAGCTGCGCGCATTGCAGGGTCGACCGTCTCTCGAGTCGCGTTCATAAGCAGTTCCGCGAACCATTCGAAGATCATTTGGATTTGCTGTGGATTTGGCTTTTGGAGATCTGCCGCCGTGAAGGGAACTCCAATATCGTTGATACATCCTACGATTTCCTTGTCGCGCTATTTTGGCTGTCAGTCTACACTCTGGTGGTGTTGGAGGGGAAGCGCATACCAGCACGAACCCGTCACTTTCTTCCTCCTTCTTTTTGCGATTTTGTTGTTGCATATTGGGCACTATGCTCATGCGCGGATTGTAAGACATGGTGTATGTTTGGTGTGTGTAGAGACTTGGTGGTTTCGTTCTTGGAAGTTGTCGCAAACTGAGTTGGAAGGCGGGACTGTTTACTTTCGTTGCAATGTCAACACAGGCGCGATCGGCAGAACCCCGGTTCGGCGCCAAAACACGTGGTGATCGTTGGACATCACAACACTTTCTTTTAAGTGTGGAAGAAGGCAGAAATCCAGTCTCTAAATGTTATTTACAGTTTCTGTCAATTGCAGAATGTAGAGCTGTTTGACCACTGACGTCAAGCTTCATATGCACATCCCACGTGACCTTACATCGGTATTCAAGTCCTGGTGGTCCCATAGCCAACACTCCATGAGGGAGAGAAGTAGCTCAGTAATTGCTCTCATTACATGAGGCTTTGAGGACTTTACAGATGACACCCGACGATGAGATAAAGAGTATGACAACCTCACACGCAACTTTCTGGAAGGTTTCCTAACAATTCCATCAAATAATGTGTAAACTGCTTCTCTGTCCCCTCTCCTCCTAAGGACACAACTTGCTGCAGAAGTTGAGCTACCTCCGTAAAACCGGGAAGGACGGAGACAATGATCGATCTCACTCGATCTCAGACTTTAGTTGAGGCTGCACATATGTCTTAACCAGTAAATCAGGTATTTCAAGTTGGTCAACAGGACTAAGACGAATACTTCCAGAAAGTCATTCGATTTTACCAAGTGTGTGTGTCAAATCCATAAACCCTTTTCTAGTTGCAGACAAACTTCCCCTCAGAACATGTCGTGTCACTCGCGGCTGCAAGAGTGCTTTTTGCTTCGGATCCATAGCTGCTTGTTCGAAAAGCGGGTGATAATATCTGCACGAGTTTCCGTATGCCCCTCCCTAGTTTCTCCACATGGTTGGTAAGTATCCCTGTAGGTCTGATTCCAAGCCTCGCACTGTCTGAATCTGGTAATTCGTATTATCAAAGACTTCGCAAGTAGTAACTACGAGTTGCTCATTTAAAAGATGACAGATCCGGAAGCGAAGAGCGGATCTCACTCATATACTTACATCTCCACCGGAGCTTTCTGTTTGCTTTCTCAGCCAAGCACTACTTGCTGACCTGACGATATTTGTCACCGGAAGGAGGCTTCAAGTAAAAGGTCAGTCGAACGCCACCAAGCTCTTCTCCCCCGCATCAGACCCGCCAAAGCCAGGGTTCAGGAGGACTTCCGGAGACAGTGAGTGGCACTACATGTGAAGTCCATAACCGCGTCATCCTCCAACAAACGTCCCTTCCTGCCCTTCCTGGATGACCCCTCCACATCCTTCCAGCCAGCAGCAGCCACAGAAACATGCAGAGAGCTGCTTCGGGGCATGTACCCCCAGTTTTTGGATGCGAGCCGTGCTGCACCTCAAAGTCGGTAAGAGCTCACAGCACTGCCCGCTGGGGCCAGACTGGAACTCCTTGTACCTTACAGGGCTGCTTTGTCGTTGCAGGCCGCTGTCGTTTTTGTCTTGTGATAGACATGGCATGGTATGGTAAGGCCATGGCATCGCTCGCATCTCCTCTCTGCACGGGCCAGATACCTTGATTCCACATCAGATCTCAAATCTGGCTGATCCATCAATTTTCCTGACGCCCGGCAAACTCAATTTCAACAACATCAAGCAACTCCTGGGGCTCAAAAATAGCCGTTTGTAGTACCCGGTGTTCCGTCCGTCAAAACGGACGTCATGAATAATCGTCTGTTTCTTGAAGTGACTCCTATTCGGCGGGGCATCGAGGGGTTGAGATGTGAGTTATTAATGATGAGGTCACGCTCGACACTCTTGAGCGTGGGGGGCTCTTATTATGCTGGTTTCCGGGTTCTATTGCTGACTGCGGGGCGAGGTTTCTGCATTCCATTGTCCCGTTCAGGTACATTGGGGCCAGACTCGATGATCTATTCAAGGCGCCGTTCCAGTTCGAGTGGCAACTAGTGTGTCCAGAGTCCAGGGCCCAGGATGGGGCGTTCTGCGACTCAAGATCTCCATTCGATATGTGCCCTTTGGCCAAAGTCGCTCAGCGGACACTATATATTTAGCCCTTCTTTGTTACTCTTCATAATTTGCTCCCCCAGCGCCCATGTACTACCGTGTATACATACCCCACCTCTAGCTTCATTTTTGCCTCTCACGCCCTTCCACTGCATTAGGATCTCCCGTCATGGCTCCGGTGAGCACAGCATACAGTGGTGCTCAGTATATCGAGGTCAAAGGAATTCAGAAAAGCAAAAAGTCCGAAGATTTAGAGTCTCCAGCAGTTCTGCATCCAGAGATGGCGCCAAAGGTAGATATCATTGATATTCGCCACGATGCGGTCGAAATCAGTCTCAAGGATGAAATCTTGAACTCTTTGAATCCGCAGGAAGGTCCAAAACGACTTCCAACACTTCTTCTGTACGACGAGCGAGGCTTGCAGTTATTTGAAGAGGTGAGTGTCCACCACTGAAGGGCAATTGCCAGGAAACCGTTAATTTGAATCAGATCACGTATTTGGATGAATATTATCTTACCAATGCGGAGATCGAAGTTCTCAGAAGCTATGCTCGTAATATTGCAGAGGCCATTCCATCTGGCTCTATGGTTGTTGAGCTAGGTAGTGGGTTGGTCGAATGAATATGGATTTTGCCAATGTCCCAGAACTAACACGTGACAGTAACCTTCGTAAGGTAAGTATTTTACTGGAAGCGTTGGATTCTGCTGGCAAGGACATCGATTACTATGCCTTGGATCTGTCTTTGAAAGAGCTGTATCGGACTCTTGAGCAAGTCCCTGAATTCAAGCATGTCAGATGCCATGGGCTGCATGGCACATATGATGATGGATTGGACTGGCTGAAAACGCCAGAGAACCTTCCTCGTCCCAAATGTGTCATGTCTCTTGGTTCTAGTATTGGTAAGTGTTTATCCGGTATTCAAAGCCCATCAGATTGACAAAGACAGGAAATTTTTCCCGGGAGGGTGGTGCCCAATTCCTGAAAGGATTCTCGGATGTTCTTCAATCATCAGATTCGATGCTTGTTGGACTGGATGCAACGAGTGATCCTTCAAAGGTTTAGTGAGTCTCTCCCAAACTCGGAAAGAGCCTGTTGCCGTGCTGACTTGTTTACTTAGTCATGCATATAATGGTAAGGAGCGGGATCATGAATCCAGAGTGAAGCACGCTAATCAAAGATATTGGTTAGATTGCAAGGGAACTACCCATAGGTGCAAATGATTGTCCCCTTACCCATTTTACCTTGGCTGACACTGTCGATAGGTTCATTTTGAACGGTCTCGTCAACGCAAATGACATATACAAAGAACAAGTTTTCGATCCAGAAGACTGGAAGGTGATTGGCGAATATGTGTACGATTCTGAAGGTGGACGACACCAAGCCTTCCTCTCACCAGTCCGCGATGTGTCAATCAAGGGCGTTGAGATCAAGGCTGGGGAAAGAATTCAGATCGAAGAAAGCTTGAAATATTCCCCAGAAGGAGCAGCTCAGCTTTGGAGAGCCTCGGGATTGGTTGAAGTTGACCGAATGTCAGCCTCATCTGATACATACAGTAAGCTTTTTCGTGCTGTTCCATGTTTGCTTTTTCCTTGTTTCCAGGACGGCTGGACTATCGGTGAAGCCGATACTCGGGCCGAAAGTGAGTGTGAGTGGTGCCAGATGAGGCTCCCATGCTTTGACAGCACACCCTCTTCCTCATGGCCAGAGGACTGGGTTGCAGATCGCATGACCATTCCGCCACACCGGACAGTGTGGGGGTCAGATCCTAGCTGACGATATGCTTGGCTTACACTGCACGGGCCAATGTTCCGTCCCGGTTTTGTCCTCTTGCACTAGATTAGTTGGTGGCTCATGGTGTTCCTCGACTTTCGTGGTTTTACATTGTGTACCATTATCAAAACCGTTGACGTGTGTGTTTGTGTTGAGTGTTGAGTGCATATGCTGATATATAAAAACCAACTTCTTAGGCCTTCATTTGCTCAAGCGGAATATGGCGTTCAAAACTGATCCCTCGTTGTATGCTGCTTCCACAGTCCCGACCATGGAAGACTGGAAGGGATTGTGGAGTGTCTGGGATTTGGTAACCAGAGGCATGATACCGGAAGCCGAATTGAACGAGAAGCCCATCAAGCTTCGTAATGCTTGTATTTTCTATCTGGGACACATTCCAACATTCGTGGACATCCAGCTCACTAAGGCTACGAAGCAGCCCATGTGTGAGCCGTCGTACTATCCCAAGATATTCGAGAGAGGTATTGATCCTGATGTTGATAACCCAGAGCGCTGTCACGACCATTCCGAGGTTCCTGAGGAATGGCCACCAGTCGAGGAGATTCTCGTCTATCAAAACCAAGTCCGGGCTAAAATCGAGAAACTCACAAGTGCGAAGACAATTCCTCGTGACGTTGGCAGATCCTTGTGGATTGGATTCGAGCACGAAATCATGCATTTGGAGACTCTTCTCTACATGCTTCTTCAGAGTGACAAGACTTTGCCACCATCCAAGTTTAAGCCTGATTTCGAAGGCATGGCATCACTAGCTGAAGCCGCCAAGGTCGAAAATGACTGGTTCGATATCCCGGAACAGAGAATCACCCTTGGGCTCACTGATCCGGAGGATAACTCCGGTGGAGACGCTCACTTCGGATGGTAGGCAATTCGATATTAGGAAATGATGATTGCTAACAGAGACTAGGGATAACGAAAAGCCACCTCGTACTGTCGTGGTACCAGCGTTCCAGGCTCAAGCAAGGCCCATTACCAACGAGGATGTATGATACCACAACCCTTCGTAATGATATTTTGCTCACTGAAATATAGTATGCGCGGTATCTGGAGCAGACTCACAGCTCCAGTATTCCGGCTTCTTGGGCTGAGTCGACAGGGAATTCGAGCCATGCAAATGGGCATTTCAATGGGGTCTCGAACGGCTATTCGAATGGCCAGACAGGTAACAATTCGTTACCTCTGACAACAGCCTACCTTGAGGGTAAATCTGTGCGTACTGTCTACGGTCTCGTTCCGTTGAAGCTTGCCCTGCATTGGCCGGTTTTCGCTTCTTATGATGAGCTTGCGGGTTGTGCGAAGTGGATGGATGGAAGAATCCCAACTTTTGAAGAGGCGCGAAGCATCTACAGCCACGTTGATGGTCTCAAATTAAAAGAAGCTGAGCAGCATCTGGGCAAGACTGTTCCTGCTGTTAATGGGTAAGTGACTCGAACTCTCGTGAATTAACAGGCTAACTCAGGTCAAGTCACCTCGTCAATGACGGAGTCGAAGAAAGCCCGCCATCACACGCTTCTCAACCAAGTGAGAGCTCGCAAGAGCTCTTCACTAATCTTGAGAATGCCAATGTTGGATTCAAGCATTGGCACCCTGTTGCTGTTACGGCCAATGGCAACAAACTTGCTGGCCAAGCTGACATGGGTGGAGTCTGGGAATGGACCAGTTCATCACTTGCTAAGTATGAAGGATTCGAGCCCATGAGGCTTTATCCGGCATATACAGGTAAGAAAAGCCGTAGATTTCCTTGGTCGAGTATGTGCGTACTGATACTCTCAGCCGATTTCTTCGACGAGAAGCATAACATAGTCCTTGGCGGCTCTTGGGCGACTCATCCACGTATCGCAGGACGCAAGACCTTGTAAGTTGATTCCTGATGACGTCTTCGTAGCATTCTGCTAGTTGGCCAATCCATTGCTCACTGTATCAGCGTCAATTGGTACCAACGCAACTACCCGTATGCCTGGGCCGGAGCTCGATTGGTCCGCGACCTGTAAACTGAATTGGCAGAAGCCTACCAGTTCAACACTGGATCTGCAAGCTTGAATACGTGAAAGGGTGAATCAACTTTGCCTGGGACAAGCAAAACGTCAAAAGTATCCTGGGTGGCTGGTCTGAAATTGGATTTGCATCATTGGGTGGTTTTCTGAGCACGCATTTGGTAGTATTGTCAAAATCCACCTTCCTTGAATGTCGTACGTGTTTTTCCTGATCTCCAACCTCTGATAGGGCTCCGTCGAATCGTAAGTCAGGTTGGATGTGACATGAGGCTGTTTGGGAGGATGTATCATGTATGCTGCCGCTCTCGATGCTCAACATGTGTTGAGGCGGTGAGTACGATCATCATGCAAACGGAGCTTCCTGCCCACAAGTATCTTGTGTTATCTTCTTGATGTTTTGTTCATGTTGGCGATTCATTTGAATATTCATTGCAGAGACGAGGAAGGTGATTGCTCGAGATTGACGATAATCTCGGCTCGACCTCGTTAGCGGCAGTCCTTCCTTACCGGATAAGAACCCTTCCTGATTAGGATAAAACACAACAACGCCATTTCTCTTTTCCATCGACGTCGACATCATTTCACAACAAAACCATCCAACACCTTCATTTGCACGACACCTTCGTTGATCGAAAACCACCTTGCTCGAGGCATTTAATTGGCTTCTAAGAGTATCATACACTGTACGTCTCCTCCTCTTATCCTCCCTATTCCTATTCCCCAGCCTCTGTTCCTCCCAGACTCCTGCCTTGCCATTGATCGCGTCCTCGACTCTCTGACTCACCGTGTCCACGAACCAGTTTCTGTGGCGCGATATGGGTCTTCAAAAGTCGAACGGCAATCCAGGCCTGGACCAAAAGCTCCAGAGATTCTCGTTGGACTTGTGTCTAATCTTGTTCGAACAGAATCCTTTGATACAGCCTCAGTCAGTCCTTACCTTTTCGTAACCGTCTACCGCCACAATGAATTGGGCAACGATTGCTCCAGAAACGCGCCTCTACAAGGGCAAGGCATTGTTTAGGTGGGAAGTTTCTCCAGGGCTTGGTAGGCACACGATGGATCACTTTCTCTGCAGGCAGGATACATACTAATAAGCCCTAGAACACCATTGTGGTATCTGTGCCACTCCTTTGCACAATGGTCGTGCCAAAACAAGTTGCATAGGAAAGCACGTTGAGCCTTGCTATAGATTCCACCAGCAACTACATTTCGTCGGTAAGTCTTATTATGCCATTTTGGCCCACATCCTCCTCATCTACAAGGACTCCATGCTAAACTTTACTTTCTACTGTAGGCAAATCGCACGAATGCTTCGGGTACGAATATCCTCACGCTTGCAGAGAGCTTAACCTAACATGTAATTAGTTGCAATTCCTCTGACGAGATGCACCATAATAGGCACAAGAAAATCCTCAAGATCGTACGACAAATCACTGCCATCGATGAGCCAAATGCTGTCTTCCCACCTGCCAAAACCTCAAACTCCAGAGGAAGACGTTCATCTTCAGCAACAAACACTAACAATTTGACGGATACGGGTTCTGAGTGTCCTAGTGTGGAAGATACAAGAATGACTAGACGGGAAAGGAAGAAAGCGAAGAAGTCAGGCAATGGAACGAGAGACGGGAAGTCCTTCGAAGCGTTTCCCTTGGATGAGACCGACTTCATCAGCGAGGCAATACACTTGACGGTACATGAGAGCAAGGGAGCTTGGGAGGGTACATACGTCTACGACCACAGCAACACGGCGGTTGAGGAGGTCGCTATGATTGAGGAGAATGATGCTGAGTACGATGTGGAGAGTATGGCTGTCCACTTTGAATCTTTCGCCGTCAAGTCTCCTGCCACGCCACTGAAGGACCTGACACCTCGGCAACGAAAGATTGTCAAGAGAACCAGCACTCCTGTGAAGCATGCAAGCCATGGTCTTGGATCTCGAAAGTACGCTACCCAGTTCACCGCTAATAACGCAGACCCTTATGATTGTGTTGATCCTGACATCTTCCTCCGTCTTGGCATCGAAGTTGTCAATCCTCCAAAAAATTCTAAATCAAGGAAGGACTTGGTTGCCAAACTTGTCGCTGCGGTCAAAGAAGACATCGAGATAATTACTAGAGAAGATAGGGAGACCGAGATGAGGGCTGAAGGATTCTGGAGATGGGCAGGTAAAACGGCATACAACACGATCTTGCAAACGCGGGAGAACCTGGATTGGGCTACGGGCCAGAAGAGGGGTATTCGTCTTCCACAATTTTTTGATTCTGACGATGAGGACATGGACGAAAGTGCTCAGACGCCGGGCGGAGAAGTTGAGAAGGAAAAATTCAAGCCCAGGCCACAAATCGACAAATCGACACCAAAGTTAGTACTGAAAGCTAAGATGGTTGACGAAGATGGCTTCACGATTGCATCAAGCAAGAAAACATTGACGAAGAAGCCCCAAGGCAATTCGAAGAAGTTCACCAAGCTCCCACTCAACTACAAGCTCACCAGTCCCTCTCTCAAGGTCGATGAGGAGGAGGAAGGAGAGGATGTCGTGGAGATGCTCAGACGCTACGAGCAAAAGAAGTTGGGTGAACGGAATCTTGGAGGTACCTACGACGGATCTACTCCTGATCGGCGCACGGGACGTGGTAAGGCGCGGACCCTTATCGTCAAATAAGGTTCCATATGGTGGATGTTGTGATTACATGTTGTACTTTTTATCATTTCGATTTCACACAATCCCCCCTCTTTTTCGCATGGCATGATGAATACGGAGGAAGCTTTCCCCTTAGGATTTTTGCATCTCTTTCACGATCATTTTGGCAGGCACTGTTTATGCTTCGCAGGCGTCTTATGACGCATGGATCATTTGAAATATGAAGGACGATGGGATGGGCTATGGCGGCAGATTTCTTTGTTTCTTGGAGACTGGTCTTTCTTGAGATGAAGGCTGATTTTCTTCGGCTTCGCTTTGCTGTGGATGGCACCAGATGATGCATCGCACAAGATCACGACCCACTTACTGAGTCATGGCATGTAACGAGTACTTAATTGAATTGTGGGTATAGAATTTTGATGGTGCTTTCGTCTGCGAGTGTGTGAGTGTTGGACAAGAAATGAGCACAGATTGTTGCCGCGAAACCAAATCTGAGCCGAAGAGCCTTTCGCATGTATATCCTCAATGCAAACCCAGAACGGAAGATGACGAATGGAGGTGTCTATCTGTTGCCTTTCTAGATTGGTCTTGGTGGGCTGTAAGCTTGTTAAGGATATCGAGTGGTACGAAATGCTGCATATTCAGTCTGAAGTTGTGTGAGGAAGAAAGGACTTGAGGCGCTAAGCTTTCACGAGCTGAATGATCTTACTTTTATGAATTATTACAATTCCCAGAGAATCAGAAGATATAGCGCCTCTTGACGTCGTTCATTCTCTGATTTTAAACACGCTGTTCGCTTAAAAAGGTGGGACTGTAAACACAACGTCTAGGCCTACTTTTGGTCATGTGTGCTGACATATATCCACTTATCTTCTGCTTGTAGAAGCATAGCTTGATCCATGGCCAAATAAAAAGGAAAGGGTCCGTGCCCAAGGCTGTACAATAGACATCGTGTTTACAAAAATAGAAAGGAATGTTGGGTGGGATAGATTCCTTTTGGAAGTAAGGAGGCTATTCTGCCTCTTTTCACCGCCTTATCCTGAAACACTTAGTCCTGACACTTCCGACAAAAACCTTCACCAGTTCCAAAACGACTAATCAATATGGGTGCATTCTTTTCGAAAGAGTCGATCGACGATCGATTCTCAGGCCTGCCTGTGGAGCTGCTCGGCAACATCATTTCCTTGCTTTCTCCATTGGACGTCACCAACCTGAGGTTGACATCAAAAGCTTTTGCCGTCCTGGGTCAGCAGGGGCTCTTCAATGGCCATCTCACTGTCCGGATATATCGCGATGACATGCGCAGACTTGTCGCTATTGGTTCTTGCCCATGGCTCGCGGCTTGCATCCAAGAAATCGAAATTTTTGTTAGAGAAGTTGACTCCCATTGTATCGATGACGGGTTCAAAGGAGAAATAGACGACGACGCTCTTGCTGAGCTGCAATGTATTTGGCGCTATCTCGAAGTCGATCACGCCAAACTCTTTTGTCAAGACAATCTTCTCGCTACCGCATTTCCAAGCTTCAAGAATGTGAACTCCCTCGTCGTCACATCTACGAGGTTTCCCTTTGACTTTATCACGCGCAGCGAAAGTCTCAGGCCAGCATGGCGACGTATGTTGGAAACCGCCAACGAGTTCAGTCATCTTGAGGATAGTCGACACAGATATGAAGAATCGACGGGCAGATTTTCAAGCATAGTACTAGCAGCTCGAACATTCCTACCACCTCCCAAGAAGCTGGTCCTAGATGCCTTTCCCATCGAGGCACTCGTCAGGACCGATCTCACGTCCACGGAAGGCGCGACAACATCGATGCTTGCCGAATTGATCAAACTATGCGAGCCACTTGAGCACTTGCACATTATTGTCGATGGCTATGGCTGCGACCAATACTACGATGGCCCATCCGCAGGTCGAGCCATGTCGAAGTTCCTCACTTCTCTGGAACGTATTCGGATCTTGGAAGTATCCTTTCCTGTGGTCAGACTTCTCACTCGTGGCTATATGGAGGAAATGTTCGAAGGATACTTGCCATCTTTGAGAAAATTTCGACTGGAGAAGATCGGGGCTCCACCGAATGTCTTGCTCTCGTTTCTGTTGAGACACAAAGCTATGCTAAGAGAGCTAAAATTTTCCAGCTCAGCTTTGTGTATCATGGAAGATGATGCGCCCAATCTGTTCAAGGACTTCATGACCACTCTTCGAGATTCTCTCAGACTTGAGAAGTTTGAAATAATTGACTGGGACTCGGAAGAAGAGCCGTTGTACATGGGAGAACGATGCCAAGGTTTGGGTGAGGTCTCGACGAGACTTGAGCATTACGTGAACGGCAAAGAACCATGGTTCTTGGGAGCAGAATCGGCATTCTCGAACGCGAAATGTGTACAGAATTTACTCGAAGAGCCACCTGTTGATATACAGATCTTTGAATTGGACCAAGAATGAAGTGAAATATTTGACGTTCGGAAATTGCAAGAACAACGGGATCCCGGGCACTTGCTTGGATATCGACATACCGCAGCTCGATGATCATTGATGCGATTTTGAGTGTACGGCACAACCGGCCATTGGACCAACTCACTGGTGATCGACACGCGTTTCCCCAAAGTCGAACGGGATTTGGTCAACACCCAAGCAATGCTAAGTCGTGACATCTGTTTTGGCGTTCTCGAAGCGACATCATTTGCTGAATCCTCAGCCGCAGCCTTGCCAACAATTGATTTGGGCGTCTCTTGACCCGATAGAGCGAATCCTTCAGAGAAAAACAACAGTGCACGGCAGACTCACGGAATACGGCGGAGCCTTGCCAACGTGAAGGATTTCCGTGGCTTTTCTCCTTTGCGATAATGGATAATACCCCGCGACGCCGTTCCGAAGGACTCCTTTCTGATTCAATGCTATTTTGTGAAACTAGATTTCATGCGCAGGATCAGGATTGTTTTAAAATGGTTACACAATTAATTTTATGTCTTTTGGCATATAGTCTTGTTTCTTTAGTCGGCTTCGGCTCAGCCGCAAAGGTCATTTCATACCCTGTTACCAGAGCCTTGCCTAGAAATGGACAGCCACTACCACGCGGCATCGCTCCTCGCTCTAACTTTCAAGAGATACTGTCAAACAACAAATCGCGAGGCGCATATTATGCTTCTGTTGAAGTTGGGACGCCAGCTCAGAAGTTGTCGTTGATGCTTGGCACGGGAAGCAGCGACATCTGGGTCATTTCGGATACCGCGACGGCATGTAACACGGGAAACTGTCTAACGCCTTGTAAGCTCTTTTCTTCTCTCAAATAAGGCGTTACAAGCATGTGACTGATTGACCATATTTGTAGTCAACCCTAATACCTCACAAACAATATCCACTGTTACAGCTGGGGGGTTTAATATCACATATGTGGATGGATATTTTGCCAGAGGCGACTACATATCTGACCTTTTCGCGGTTGGAGACAATGGTGAAGCCAGAGTTATCCTCCAAATGGGCCTCGCGAACAACATGACTAATACCACGAAGACGATTGAAGGCATCATGGGAATCGGCTACTCAGGTCAAGTAGCTACTAAGCAGTTGTACCCGAACTTTATGGACCAAATGGTCAGCAATGGGCTCACTAACACGAAGCTCTACAGTCTTTGGCTGAATTCTATCGACAGCGATTTTGGTAGTATACTCTTTGGAGGCATCGATACTGAAAAGTATTATGGAACCTTGTATTCAATGCCAATACACAAAGACAGGAGAGGCAACTACACCGCTTTCACAGTGGGACTAACATCGATGTCTATCACTCCAGAAGAAGGAATGAGCATACCCATCACGAAGCCCAGCTTCTCAACACCCATTGTCCTCGAGTCGTCTACGACGATCATCTACCTACCAAGCGATGTTGTGCGCACTATCTACAACATGTTCGACGTCACTTTCAGAAATAGCACTCCCTATGTGGATTGCAAATACAGTAACTCGTCTTATATGACTTTTACATTTGAAAGCGGTTCTGTGGTCAATGTCGCTTATTCGGAGTTGATCAACAAGATATTTGTTTCAACACCTGAGCCAACATCCCTGCCATTTTCAGACGTCTGCATCATGGGTATCTTGGAAGGAGATGGGCCGTAAGCTTTCCTGAAGTACTCTATCAAGTCTTTTGTCGAGCCCTCCCACGCGGCCGATGGGCACCAATGCACCGTTGATCAGGAAAATGCTGACAAAAGTACAGAGGCACTTATTACCTCGGAGACTTTTTTCTCCGATCTGCCTATGTCGTCTTTGACCTAACGAACAACCGCATTGGCATTGCTCAATCAAACCAGAACTCTTTGAAAAGCAACATTGTTGAAGTCCCCTCCGGTGCTGCGAGTATTCCACAATCCACAGGTGTTCCATTTCCCAGTGGAACTTCCGGCTCCACCCCAAGCGAAGATCCGAGCAAACCACCATCAACACCCTCGGAAACCGCTACAGAGGGCTCCTCAAGCAACACCAAGGCTATCGCAATTGGTGTCGGCGTTGCAGTTCCAGTAATCGTGCTGCTTGCTGCCGCCTTCGGGTTCTGCCTATGGTGGCGCCGCCGTCGTCATTCTCGAGCTCATCCTGTCCAACCCCCAGCACCCGTCCCGGTCTCAGAACTTGCAGGCCCGTCCGGCAAGCACAATCAGATGGTAGACAGTTACTATGGAGGAGGAGGACTATCGCCGATGAGCAACACTTCCGAGCTGCACTCTACATCCAATGTCCCCAATTCCCCTGGGGACGTGCGAGGAAGTCTCACACCGACAGTGCCGAATGCGAGTGAGTTGCCGGTTTATAGGGATGATAGACTTGATAGGCCGATGTCGCCGAATTTGAATGACTATTATGAGGATCGGAGACCGGTGTCGAATCTGACGGCTGTTCCGGATTTTGATGCGCCGGTGATGAGGTGATTTTGGTGGATGAAAGAGACGATCATGGATCCTTGTCTTGGAATGCTGTCAAATATTAATTACCACCAGAGCCGCGTGTGTGTCTCTTACATCGAAGTTCCAGCATCTCTGTCGAAAGACCTCGATATGTTTCCTTGGGTAGATTGGGTGGATTTGGGAACCTTTATTGTGAATGAAAATCACCATAATCATGCCTTGGCTAGTCCAAGAATCTTCCCAGTCTCTGCTGTACGTCTGGACTAACATTAAATAATGAGTTCATGGCAATCGAATCCTGCTGAATCCTCACGGCATTGACACAATCGTGCTATGAAATTTCACATCAACCAGTGCCGTCAATCCACCTCTTACAGCCTGCGGCGGCTCTTCCTTACTTCCATAGCCCCAAACGGGTGTAAATTGTACCTGGTTCAAATCCTGCCACAAATTTTCCTTCACAACAATAAACCTCAACTTCTCTTTCAACTGCTCATTCTTCTCCAACAAATCCCTCGCCCATGCTGTCTGCAAATCTCCACATAAATGAAGTGATTCTGACGCAAAATTGATGTACAGCGTGATACTAGGCGGAATACCGATCTGATCAGGGTGGAACTTGAGGACTTCGAATTTTTGCAGAGCGATGTAGCGGGATTCGGCGCAGATGCGGAAGATCACTGGGGCTTTGCTGTGTGAGAACCAGCGTCCTTCGGGGATGTGAGATGCTGTCGGTGTACATGTGAGCTCCACCACTCGAGGCTCTTCGGCGACAGCTTCCCAAATCTTGAGCCTGAGTTCTGTGGGCAGGAGAGGGAAGACGGTGAATGAATCTTTCGAGGCGGTTATGCGTTTCTCGCGTGGGATTACACAGTGATGGGTGTGGTGGTACATGAAATAAATTATGCGGGTAGCCATGGTGAAATGAGATGAGTGAGAAGACATGAAGTGGTTGGACTAAGTGGAAATGATGAGGTTAAGTAGAGAGATGGGAGGTTTGTTGACATCAGCGGATACTTAAACGAGATGGCCTCACGTAAGCTGTCAGATGAAAGCGGATATCAGCTCGTCGGGTATGATATAGGCCAACAAGCACCCGGTACTTAGCTATTTGCTACGATTGTTTATCTATTCCAAATTCCTGGCCAGAAAGCTTGGAGCGGAGCTGGAGCTGAGGTTAGCCTTCCTGTCTTATCCTGAGGTAGAGCTGATTGATAGATGGATTCGATAACCTAAATTGAGAGCGGTATCTCGACGACATCGTGACTTAGACTAGCAAGCATGGACTAGAAAAACAACTTTACTGGGATTAATGGCAGCTATTGACTTCTTACGCCCGTAAACTCGTTCGCCTTTATTGTCAAAATCAATATCCGTATGACAGTACCTGTAGTCAGAACTTGGTCGAAGGTGCGCAGCTCTTTTATACATTTTTGCAATCGGAGGGTGAGTCGAGCCCTTAGGAAATCATACCATATCCATCAGCTAGCTATAGATACCTGGGAAATGAGAAAATTCCATCTGGTCTAGGTGGCCGTCATCTATCCATAGTTCAGAAAAGGAGCGAGATGACCACCTCGAGTCTCCAGCCCCTTGAGCGGCCGCTAGCGCGTTGTTTTACTGCTGCCCCACGAAATATTTCCCCTCCACCCCCCTCGAGTTCATGCTCTCGACGAAGAACCACAACATCAACATGGCTCACGATACTTGGACTTTGCGGCCTTTACTGCCTTTTGAAATTGCAGGTAAGCGCTACTTGAATTCCAAGTGGCATACGCCTCAGACTAATCGTTACGATGTAGACATTGTAGCTGTCTGGCACATTTATCGAATCCCAATTATCCTCACGACAGTGATATCCCTAATAATTGTTCGAACCTTTTTGCATCTGCGATTCCCTCGACACAAAATCACAGATACTCCACCGATCTCTCCCGCGCTGCCAGCTTTGAAAGAGAAACCAGCTCCGTCAGAGAAGAAATCAGTTGCGGAGAAGGCTCCCAGAAGAATTGTTGGTGGGCTGAAGAAGAGAAAGTCTTCCCAGGAGGATATAAAACCAGACGGAAATAAGATCCAAGTTCTGGTATTTTTTTCATCATTAACTGGCACAACCGAGAAAACTGCGAAAGTCTTTACAGAAGCTCTTGCGCAGAGCACGCAAAGGCTTGAGGAGACGACCTCTGCCACCTTTTTGCAGCCAGAAATACTCGACTTGTCGTACATAGACTACGACGAGTATTTCATTAATCCGCCAAAATCGGAAGCCGGGGCCCAATACTTTTATTTGCTACTTCTCCCCACCTATAATATCGATACCGTGCTCGACAATTTCCTCGAGCATTTACAAGAAACACACAATGATTTTAGGATAGACACCGCGCCTCTATCACCACTTTTGGGATACTCAGTCTTTGGATTTGGAGACAGAGAAGGGTGGCCAACTGAGGAAGAAGGCTTTTGTTCTCAAGCTAGAGATGTTGACAAGTGGATGGCGAAGTTAACAGGGAGGAAACGAGCGTTCCCCTTAGGCATGGGAGATACGAAGAAAGATGCCACAGACCGACTTTCAGAATGGAAAGAAGGGATCGAAGACGTTTTGGGCCATATTGCAACGACAGGATCTTTGGGAGAAGGAGTTGTTGGCAGTGGTGATGCTGTGGAGAGTGATGTGGAAGACGTGGATGATGAAGACGATGTGCTATTCGATGAGCAAAAAGTCGCTCAAAGAAAGACTAAGGTTCAGAAGAAAGAGGCATTGAATGATCTTGAGGATATTGGAAGTACTCTTAACAAAACAGAAGTCCCGGAAGCCGACTTGCAGGAGCTGGAGCTGGATTTTACCACATACAGCAAGAAGCCCGCGTCAAAAGCAGCAACAGTTATCAAAGAGATGGTCCCGAAAAATTCGCCAACTTACACAGCATTAACAAAGCAGGGCTATTCTATAGTCGGATCCCATTCAGGTGTCAAGATTTGTCGATGGACCAAATCAGCACTCCGAGGTAGAGGATCATGTTACAAGTACTCGTTTTACGGCATTGCTTCCCACCAATGCATGGAAACAACACCTTCCTTATCCTGTTCCAACAAGTGCGTGTTCTGCTGGCGCCACGGAACAAACCCAGTCGGGACAACCTGGCGGTGGCAAGTCGATCCTCCAGAAATGATATTCGATGGCGTTAAAGCAGGACATTACCAGAAGATCAAGATGATGCGTGGTGTACCAGGTGTTCGGGCTGAGCGTTTTGCAGAAGCCATGCGCATCAGACACTGTGCGCTGTCTTTAGTGGGCGAGCCCATCTTCTACCCCCATATCAATGAATTTACAGCTATGCTCCACAAAGAGCATATATCCTCCTTCCTGGTCTGCAACGCTCAGCATCCGGACCAGCTTGCGACTCTCAAACCCGTTACACAACTTTACGTCTCCATCGATGCTTCGAACCGCGAATCCCTTCGCAAGATCGACAGGCCTCTCCATCGAGATTTCTGGGAGCGCTTCAACCGCTGTCTCGACATCCTCCGCGAGCGCCGCTTCGAGCAACGCACTGTGTTCCGCCTCACGCTCGTGAAGGGTTTCAACATCGAAGACGAAGCAGAAGGCTACGCAGCTCTCGTCGAGAAAGGTCTCCCCTGCTTCGTCGAAGTAAAAGGTGTGACCTACTGCGGTACATCCTCGTCAGCCGGTGCAGGTCTAACGATGCAAAACGTGCCTTTCTACGAAGAAGTGTGCGCCTTTGTCGAGGCTCTCAACGCAGCTCTTGCTCGTCGCGGTCTCGGATATGGGATAGCTGCCGAGCATGCGCACAGCTGCTGCATCCTGCTCGCGAGCGAACGGTTCAGGGTTGAAGGGAAATGGCATACCCGAATTGATTATCAAAAGTTCTTTGCATGTTTGGAGAGTGGTGAAGGCTTTAGACCTGAGGATTATATGGGTCCCGAGACGCCGGAATGGGCGACTTGGGGTAATGGAGGTTTTGATCCGAGGGATGAAAGGGTGTTCCGGAAGGGAAAGAATAAGGTCGCTTTGACAGAGAAGCAGGGTGAGGTTATGGACATATAAATCTGTGCCTAAGCTCTTTTAAGATCGATCTCAAACGATACTCGTGGACCGAGATTTTCATCCTTGGAAAACCATGAACATTGTGGTCCCAATGCCATCTAAAGTTATCATATGTCAACTCCTTACCGTACTTTAGTATGATTCTACTCTTGTCACGGGCTGTTCTTGTTTAAAAGTACAATCTCCTGCTTTCGACTTCAAAATACGTCCGGCAACGGCACAAACTCAGGTGAGGAAGATGTACCGTTCTAGATCCAGATGCAATTCCATAATGCAATGCTAACCCACAAAGACAAATGAAAAGCCTTCTCAATGCTGTGAATCTAAGTCTCCCGGAGGGCGCCAGATCTTATGCTGCTTCCACTCCTTCTCGTCAATCCTGCTCATCATCAAAACGCATTCTCGAGGTTTTCGAGGACTCACGGCCTTTTCTGCCATTCTGCTTCATAGTCAGAATAATGGCGAGCCGCATCATTCGCCATCAAAGTCGACGACTCGCTCAACCTGGGACTATTCCCATGAGGCCGAATCACAGGCGGCTTCTCCAGCAGTTCCGCACTCGGCCTCTGACCAGCATCTGCATCAACATCGACCTGACCTTTCTCTCCCTCCATCTCAACATCCCTACTCCTCCTACTCCGTCTACTCCTCTTCGACCCCTTCGACCTTCTCGACCTCCTCGACTCAACCTTCTCAAACTTAAACACCCCATCCCCATCACCATCACCACCACCAAAAACCTCCTCCTCATCATTAACCCTCGTCCTCCACCCCCCATCACTCCCCCTCGAAAGCTGCCTATCCAAATCCCCATGCAAGGACCCATCACTTCTCCTCAGATAATCGCCCGGTCCGCAACTCCCGTCCGGGACGTGGAATCGTCTATCAACTCGTACGAAGGCGTAGATACCTACGACGATGATCTCGACTGCGAAGTTCACGACGTAGAACCATGCTTTGTCGTGGTACCATGCTGGGTTCTGTTTGGGGCGCGGTACGTACGCTATGCCTGCGCGGAAGGCGGCGCCGAATGTGAGGAGGGAGGATGTGGTGACTAGGATTAGGATTTTGGATTTGAATTTTCCAGTGCCAAATTTTTCGACTTTGCGTCCTTTGCCGCCAGGAGAGAAGGATGGGCATGTAAGAGGTTTGCGGGGGATGAGGAAGTTGAGTGCTAGGAGGGGGATGGGCAGGAATGCTGCGACGGCGAAGTATGTTGAGCCGACGAGTTGGACGATGCGGTCTATATCTCTGATGGTGGTGGAGAGTGTGTAGAAGGCTTGGACGGTGCAGAAGATGAGGGCGATGAGCATGAGGACTATGGAGACGTAGTAGGCTTTGAGAATGATTGAGAATGGTTTGCTCCATGCCCAGTGTGGATGAGTTGCTCTGATTACCCGTTGCGTGAAGATCAGGTTGATGATGAAGAGTAAGAGTACGCCTGCTGCGACGAAGATCTGTGCTGCGATAGCAATGTGTACGTTCCGTGCGTAGCTGGCGAAGACAAGACGCATGGTACATGTTGTTATTCGCGCCATGCAGAAACCGAAGAGTAGACCTGAGATTATGAATTTGTGGCCGCGTTTTAGGTTGACGATGAGGATTGTCATGTGTGCTATGGCGCCTAGCACGAAGAGGAAGAGGAAGACGGCTGTTATGGGGTCGTCGATGTGTTTCATGGGAAGGCCACCGAGGTTGGCCATTGGGAGAGGGTAGGGTGCATGGAGTGGCATTGTGCGATTTCCTGGGGGTCGTGTGGACATTGTCCAGTTCGTCGGCTGTGGAATTGTAAGTACTTGAGCTCGTATCTGATTTCGTGCCAGTAGTGGAAAGAAAAGAAGCTTACTGCTTCGGGGCCGGGAGACGCCATATTGACGTTGATGTTTCGAGTCTCGGATATCTGGGATGATACTCGTAGCACAAGTCGAAACGGCAATGATCAGGCTGCAGATGCCCTTCCACAAAACGTCCTTCGATATGTTTCGAGACGATCAATAGCCAAACGAATATCCTGCCGATGACAGTTCTAAATCATCAGCACTTCCCAGTCCCTATCTTTCCACCCGCGGAATTGGATCTCCTTTCGTGAGTGATTCTCGTATCGTGGTCGTGGTGTGATGTCGTACCGAGCCCAAGTAAACAAAAACCCACCAAAGTCAAAGAGCAACCGCAAGCGGGAGACACTTCCTTTTTATTATCCTCCAGCCCATCTTGTACCACACCACACCAGGCTGAATATACCAGATGCTGCATACATATCGGGCTCTTTGTAAGAACAAGCTCCGACGATCTCACCTGTCGCACGCACGATATGTTAATGAGCCAACAGCAGCACGCGTGGCTGTCTTTCCCTGGTTGTGGATCTGAGAAAATCGGTGCTTAGAGGTGCGAGACCGAGTTTCTCGTTTGTGTGGCGAATTAGAGCGAGAGAATGTGCCAAGGATCGGACGGGGATGAGATGATCTGCCGGGGAGAGATTGAGGCGGCAATGGGAGGATGGTGTTGCAAAGAGTATCAACTTTGATATCTTCTTGTGGAATTGGGAAAATGTGGATGGAAATAAGTTGGAATCCAATCTATGAAGACTCTCCTATTCCCAGATATGTTCAAGTTTCAATAGATTGCAAATACTAGAAAACTATTTCTGGCTTTCACAGCACCTCATAATCTGGTATCAAACTCTCTACAACGCCGCTTTTACGCTCACCGGACATTCCACAATGAGTCCGGATGGCTTCAAGACAAGACATCCTTTCCCTCTACGAAGCCATACATGGCCGTCTCATACGACCAGAAAAAGATACTGACGTACATGATAGCTGCAAGGCGTTCTCATGCATGTTGAATCCTTCAATGGCTGAGTTTAGATCCAGTGCTATATATCTATGTATGTCTGTGTGGCTCGGTCTGGCTGGCTGGCTGTGAGCTTGAAGCTGGAGAAGTTGCTTTACATTATGTACTTGTGAGGACGAAACGGAGGTATGTGAGACGAAGACCTTTTAAGCAGCTCTCTGAAATACGAGTTAGGAGAGAGAAGAGAATCTGCGGATCATCTGAGCACTGACAGATGGGCGCTGTCGTCTTGTCTTCTTTCGTCCCGTACGCGCATGGTAGCGTAGACAAAACGCCAAGTCTTGAAAGTTACTCGTGAAATAAGCACCAACAAGAAGGGAAAGCTTTTGCGCGTGATATCATGACACATGTGCCCTAGAGCCTAGGTAAATCCTGTTCCCAAATATTCTTATCATGTCAATCGTTTTTGCATTCATATCAGAGTCTAATGCAAGTCTACGGTACAAATGTGTCGCGCTTAGCATTTGGATTTGCATCCCCTTGCTCATGCCCTGAACTACCCCGCCATCTCGAACCCTGAGAGAGTTCCGATGATGTTTTGTAAGTACACAACCGGAACACTGCTTGCTTTGTAGCATGTTCGTATAGACGAAGTGGGGGCCCGTAAATAGTGATTTAGAGGAAGTAATCGGGTGTTCCTGTTGATTGTCAGAGAATAGATCTGTTAGTCCGATCAGGCCAAGCTTACTTCGTGAAACCATGGGTTCGCCAGCTCTTGGGCAGGGGTCGAACTGCAAGCTATAAATGGTCAGTCAAATCCCAGCTGGACTTTTGAGTGCTACTCACAAGGTATACTTCAGGTGCTCATCAATCTCCATGATAGCAGCTTGGTTACCACATCTGTAGCAGTAATTGGGAGCTACAAAGATTAGCTTGGCCTAGGCTCCAGAGCCTATTGAGCATACCTGAGAAGATGGTGACCACGTTTCTGTCCTGGGACCAGTTGTAACCCTCCATAACCAATTGATGTGCTCTTGCGACCAAGGTCAAGCCATTGTTGTGGTTGAACGCCTCCGAGATATCCTGTCCAAAGGTATACCCAGCTCCTCTAGGAGATATTCCCCATCCACATCTGTCATCTGGATCCGACCACAACAAATCGCACATAGGACCCTCATGTGGAACCTCTTGTATACGATCAAGCGCTCTGATGTTGTCGAGGGTATCGATACTTGGGGAAAGACCTCCGTGAAGGCAGAAGATTTGTTGGTCAATCAGGGCGGTAAGGGGGAGATAATCGAAGAGATCAGTGAAGTACTTCCATACGTTGGCGTTGCCGTACTTTCGGAGACATTCGTCATAAAAACCGTAGACTTGCGTGATCTGACGGGATTCGTGGTTGCCACGGAGGATTGTGATTCGTTGGGGGTATCGAATTTTGAGAGCAACGAGCAGGGTAACAGTCTCGACGGAGTAGTATCCTCGATCAACGTAATCCCCTTCACAAGGTCAGCGTTACAATTAGCTTAAGAATCAGGGGCGCCGTACCCATGAAAAGGTAGTTGGTATCTGGATTTGGACCACCGATTCTGAAAAGCTCCATCAGATCGTGAAATTGGCCGTGAATATCACCGCAGACTGTGACAGGGCATTTCTGTATGGTGTGAGCGCATGGCAGGAAAGATCTAGGTCAAAAAGCATACCACTGGTTGAACGTTGGACTCATCCTGTAAAACCTCCCGGGCCTGTAGATCACGACATTAGATATGAACTGCAGCTGCAAAACCCCCTTGACACTTTGCCAGTACCATTGAGATCTGCAAAGACCACATACCTTGTTGCAGAGCCTTTGGACGTCGACCTCTGCCAATTGCTTGCACTTCATCAAACTCTCGATCCACCCATCGAGGGTAGGTATCGTCGTGGGCTCTTCAACTGGAGACAGCTGGGAGGGTTCTGGCGCTCTGCCAACATCCTCCATGTTGGTATCCATGGCTTGTGGTATTCGTTGTCGTGGTGGGGAGTTGTGTTGAGGGTAGGCGGGGGAGCTTGAGCTCAAATGACGGAACGCGGTGAGTTTCCCAGACGAGGCTGGACGGTCGTGTGCAACGAAAATATCGCGTAGTCGGGAAGAGGGTCAGGTAACGTGGGGTAGCAAGGTTGCGACAAAGGATGGCTTCGCAGCGCGCGGGGTATCACAGATGTTTTTGTTGTGAGGACGGGAGGAAGAGCCTTGGTTATCGCACCTGAAATCGAGATGTCGAGGCTACTCGCTTATTTACTGAACGGCAAGAGCATACCTTAGCGTGCAGCCCAGATTCCAGAGCCAGACCAGAGTCATGGGAGGCAAATTGTTCACAAATGTCACAGCACAATAACAGAACTTTGTCACGATGACCAAGATATATATTCCATGTGTCTCTATTACACCAAGCCCAGGCCAACAGGTGCTCCATTCTGGCTTAACTCGGAAACATCGCGCCCTATCAGACTTTTAAAGTCCAGTCCAACCTCGGACAACATCTTGGCATGCTCTTTTGCCTGGTTCATGCACTCCATCCAAAGTGGTCCGCCGCGTTCAGTACTGCTTAGTTGTCTGGCGAGAATGATATTGAAGGCGTCAACTTGCTCCTTTGCCCATTTGACGCAGGCACTCATCACTGATGCCTGGAAACAAGCCTGGAATGTGGATACCGTGTTGCGGATAATTGTGAAGTATACGAAAGACACCTCCCAAATATATTGGTGAAGATTCCCTTCAAAAATGCATTGTCTGTTTGCCTGTCAGCAGCGATGGTTTTTAGAGGACGTACAAAGTACCTTGATCTTTTCTGGATAATATTGCTTCTTGCTTCCAGATACGCCTCTCTTGCTCGATCCTCGAAGCCAAGGCGAGCAAGCCACAGAACGTTGCGTCTCGTTTTCTTGGGCTCATTGTGGGTGTCAACGAGTTCGCGGGTAATGAGTCCCGCCAGCTTTGTTGCTCTTTCATCTGCCTTGAAACTGATGAAATCCTGTGCAACAACATTACTCTTGAGGCTCTTGGCTAATGCATTGAGCTTCTCAACACGCTGAACAGCGGTATCGAATCGTTGCAAGGCGATGTCGATGTCGAGTTCATCAACCTGACTCTCGACCCAGCGCAGGTTTTGCTGCTTTCCCTCTACTTCAATAAGCATGTCCTTGATATCAGACAGGGTCTCAAGCAGTTCAGTCTTCTTGAGTAATCCTGGATCGCGTGACGCAAAGTAGTTGATGGTCTCTTTGGCCTTGTTGCTTGTTTCCATCTCGGTTCGGAGGCCTTTTCGCAACTCTTCTACAGCCTTTCGGAAATTCATCATCAAAGACTGCTTCTCATTGTCATCAGATTTTTCCGTGCGATAGGTAAACGATTCCTGTCCGACCCCTCTAATCATGATTGCATCGGCTACCTTATTCCGCCCGCTTGCTGATTCGCTGGTCCCAGCCAGATCAACCATTTCGATGTCTAGTAGTGGCCAGCAGCGATCCGCAACAAGTTTCGATGGTGCTTGTCGTTGATCGGCGCCGTTTCCCTCCACCTTACGCTTCTTTCGCGACGCAATTAGCAGATGATCATTCAACAGAATGATTTGCATAGCTCTTCGAGATTTCCAGGTGGCATTGTCTAGCTCAATCCAAAGTCCAGCGTTCTGGACAACATGTCGACCAGGTACCGCCGGGAGGAACTTTTGTGACCCCTCCACCGTCTTCCATAGCGCCTGATACTATTAGCATGCCGAGAACCATGTATCTAGAGTTCATTGTTCACCTGAAGCTGAGAATTCCACATCGCAGTCCGATCTGCAACGGAGCTTCGTTTGTCTCTCTTACTCAACGTAGATGAGAAGCCAGAATCAAAGTCATTCGAGGCAGCAGGCCCTTGAGACGAAGCTGCTCTAAGGGCTGTTGTATTGGTCTTCAGGTCCGACATCAAGTTCTTGAGTGCTCTCATCTCTCCTTTGAGCTTCTCTGCTTCTTTACTGATCTTAATGAACTGCGTCCGGTTTTGATACACATTTTGTTGCAAGTCGGTCGAAGCACGATTTCGCAGCTTTTGCAAAGCCTGCTGATAGTCATCGATATCTTGTTCCGAAGCATCACTTAAGAGCCCTGCGATATATTGCTCCGGTCGAAGATTGGGATCTCGTAAAGCTTTCACATCAACATTCAGTGCGGGACCTCTCCCAGGGGAGGGTCCTCGTCCACGATCATTTGAAGGTGGATATTGCACTGGTAGCGATGGCATCGAAGGGACCGGAGGCGTCGCTGCATTGTAATCTGTGGGAAGGTTGTTGAATCTGGTAGAGTATCTGCGCTTGACTAAATCCGATGTCTAGGTAGCTTGTCAGAGATATAAATTTGAACATATCTGCAAGAGGCTCCTAATACCTTTCCTCCCATCTGCGGCCGTTGAGGCGGGGAATCAAAAGACGCTTGGCCGCCATTGCTTCTTGGGGGGGCTCCTGTTTGTTGTATTGGGCCGGAGATCTGTTTAGGAGCACTTATAGCTGGTCGTTTGCTTCGTTTCGTTCGGAGGGAAATCCCCTTGCTCTTTTCTTCTGACATTGCGTAGAATTAGACCAGCGTGGCCGGGCCAAATTTCGATGCTTATGTTCAGAGTATGGTGACTAAAAGCTGTGAAGTGGTGAAGTCGCGACGTTGATGCTTCGGAAGTGAAGCTCCCATGGTCCCGTTGCCAAGACCGCCGCATCCACCCTGCCTCAGGAAAGGAGCAGACCAAGGCAGGGATCCTTCGGTCTTCGTACCAAACTCAAAAAAAGTTCCCATAAGGTCAAGCTCCTCAAAGCATCACGTCTCGCCCAAGCTCCCCTTCAACACCCTCATCATCGCGTTGCATCAACAGCTTCGGAATACACAGATCCAATTGAACAATGGTGCAAACATCAACAATCGTTGCCGCTACGGTTGGCACATTTGCGACAGGCTTCGTTGGTTTGTTTTCGAGTTTCCAACCACTCTGCACACCCGGCTGACATTGAGGGTATAGCATATGCAGTATACTTTGATTATAAGCGCCGCAATGATCCCCAATTCAGAAAGCAGTTAAAGAAAGAGTCAAAACGTCAGGCCAAAGCCGCGAAGGAGGAAGCAGAGGCTCACACTGTACGACAAAGGCAAGCTATCAGGGCGGCTGTCGAGGAGGCGAAGGAGGAGGGATTCCCATCAGATGTCGAGGAGAGAGAGGCATATTTCATGCAAGAAGTCGCTCAGGGAGAGGGTCTGGCAGGAGCTGGTATGTGGTTGTTTACCAAAACTGGAGACCATAGCTAATGGCTTCTAGGAACCGACAACGTTGAAGCTGCTCTTTGCTTCTACAAGGCATTGAAGGTGTACCCAACACCATCGGATCTGATCACGATTTATGACAAGACAGGTATGTATAGTCAGCCAACTCAAGTTCTAGCGGTGCCTGGATATATACCGACTGCGAATCAGAATATCTGCTAACTAAATGACAGTGCCCAAAGCCGTCCTTGATATACTTGCGGAGATGATTGCAGCCGACACGGAACTCAACGTTGGGCCATTTGGAGGTGGACCTGGGTCTGATATGGATTAGACACACTTTGCATGATAGTTCAGCGACTTCGTTTCCCTCTCCCCTCCTCGAAACCTCGATCCGACGAGCCACGCATTCACCAAACCCCCCCTTTCAGAAGCGACCTGCATACCTACAATCTATGAAGGCGGTTCGCTCTGTGTACAGTACATCATCTGGCGTACCTTCGATTCTCTGTCCGCTGTACATTGCAAACCATTATGAGGGTAGAATATACCATACGACTGTATTGATGAAAAGCGATCGTAATACCAATAAAATCAGGTCAAAACCACATTTCTTTGTCTGTTGTAATATGTCTGCTTCAGCCTTGATACTCTCGAGTATAGTGTATTCTGCCATTCAATTTTCGAGCATTTCCTCTGAAGACATTGCAGAAAACATGTTTTGAGCCTGTTCCCCGTGATATTCCTTATGCAGCACCAATTGCTCCCCTGCGCCGCCATGAACGTGCGTGAACGTGCACTGTGTCCAGATTTGGCATTGAAACTGACGTGTATGCTGTCATCGCTGATACTTTTCCTTGAGTCTCTCATCACAATTTGAGATTTCTACATTCCTGCGATCTCCCGCAGTGCATTATTGCCATACTTGATCTCGTAGTCTTGTTGCTGCAGCCTACGACGCTAGTACCGTAGTGGGCGGGCTGACGGGCTCAGGGGCAACCCGCTATCGCGTAGTCTTGAGACCCGTACGCGACATGTGCATCTTGATAATAAAAGTCAACACTCCCTATCCGCCAACACACACCAAACCTCATCAACGCACACGAACTGATTCCACTTCGCCACCAGTGGACATCAAGAAACCGATTATGGACGATATCTGCGAATATTAAATCACCTTACTCCAACACAAACATGATGGAGAGCTTGGTAGCTTCTCCTGGGCCAGCCAGTCCCAAACCGAACGGCACCGACACATTTGCGATAGATCCTTCGATCATCGTCGAGTACCTCGCCAGTGTTCTTGAGATTACTTTGGGGGCTACGAGGAAAGAGTTGGAAAACTCTGGGAGTCTGCTGTCACCAGAATCCAGGATACATACCATTCAAAGATGCTCAAGGTTTGCCTCGGAGAACCAAGTGGCACTTTATGTGACCAAGGACATCGCCGCGGCCGGTGGAATAGACGGCATAATAGATGAGTCCAGTAGGAATCCGGAGCTTCAGGAGTTTATGGACATGCGCTGACTTGGCTCTAGACACGGTAACTTTCAACTACACTGTTACGACCGACATTTCTTTTTCCCCTTCAACGACTGCTTCGATCGCGCTTTTGAAACGGCCATACCCAATAGACCCGACGATACCCATTACTTCGCAAGTACAAATTATTAATTTACCAGGTGCAGCATCGCTGAGCAGTACCACAAATGGACAAGGCGGCGCTGCTGTCAGTCCTTACGAAATTCTACATTCGGTCGTGCATCTTGCGCTGGCGCCTTATTTCGATGCATATACCAAGAATCAGCACAGCGCGAATGGAGTTCGAGGCAGATCAGATGTGGAGGCAAAGACCGGAATTCCAGTAACGAAGAAGAGGATAGCAGAGTTGGAGTTGAGCTTGTTACATCTTCAGCAGAACATCGAGATTCCTGAACTGATTCTGCCACTACATCCTATGGTACAAAATGCTGTCGAGGAAGCTGCCGCACGGAATATGAAGCCCACGCCGGAATTGGTCCCCGCGAACCTCCTTCAGGACAGCGCCTTTCTCAACAGTCTCCAGAGTAATGTGAATGGTTGGATCAAATCTATACAGGCGGTCACGAAGATGTCTAGGGAGGCGTCCAGCGGAACAGCTACACAGGAGATCAATTTTTGGCTTTCGATGGAATCTGCATTGGAGGGAATCGAACAGCAGCTCCGAAGCAGTGGTGTAGCCCTCACGATAGAGATCCTCCGAACCGCGAAACGTTTCCAGGCGACTGTCAGCTTTAGTGCAGATACTGGACTGAAGGAGGCTGTGGATAAGGTCCAGAAATACAACCAGTTGATGAGAGATTTCCCTCTGGACGAGTTACTTTCTGCCACGTCCTTGCCCAAGGTTGAAGATGCTATCAGCTTGATCTTCGCCCATCTCAACAAGAAACTCAGAATTTGCCCATACCCTATTAGGAGAGCCTTACCTTTGGTCGAACTCATCTCGGCGGATCTTGATACCCAGTTACATTCTTTGCTTCATGGCCGACGACTAATGCACCTTGATTACCGGGAATTCAAGAATCTTATGGCTACCGCTGAATCCATTTGGAAGAGCTGGGATGAGAACGTCAAGGAATTCACCAATGTTGCCCGAGAAGTTACTCGCCGGAGAAATGAGAAGTTCATTCCAATCAAGATTGTACCAAAGCACGCGGATCTGCAAGCTCGGTTGAAGTACGTTAGTACTTTCCGTGATAACCATGAGCAGCTGCAGCGAACTATCGTCAATGTTCTAGGGCCAAAGCTTGGAGAAGGCGAAGGTGCTACTAATGGAGTGGTTCTTGTAGAAGAAATGGGCGACGTCGATGCTGTAGAAGAGGTTCAACAAGCTTATGCAGCACTGAACAATGTCGACTTGTTGGACGTGACTCCCGAAGGCACTCGGACTTGGGTCCAAGCAGAAATCACATACAACGAGCGTACCTCTCGTGTGGAGAACTCGATTATCGCTAGACTGCGAGACCGACTGGCAACCGCAAAGACGGCGAATGAGATGTTTCGGGTCTTCTCAAAGTTCAATGCTCTTTTTGTCAGACCAAAGATTCGTGGTGCCATCACCGAGTACCAGACCCAGCTCATCGACAATGTGAAACACGACATATCATCACTTCATGAGCGCTTTAAGCAGCAGTATGGCCATTCCGAAGCACATGCAATGGCACAACTTCGGGATCTGCCTCCAGTCTCAGGCGCAATCATCTGGGCCCGTCAAATCGAGAGGCAGCTTGATGGATACATGAAGAGAGTTGAGGATGTCCTTGGAAATGACTGGGCTCTGCACTCCGAAGGGCAAAAGCTGCAGAGTGAGAGCAATCTTTTCCGGAAGAAATTGGACACCCGTCCAATTTTCGAGGCTTGGCTGCACGATGTTCAGAGAAAGCAAATATCCATTGCTGGCCGTCTTTTCAACATCAACAAGATCCGAGCATCTAACAACGCACTCGAACTGGCCGTGAACTTTGATCCCCAGGTCATCGCACTATTCAAGGAGACTCGGAACTTGCTGTGGCTCAATTACGCAGTCCCCCATCAAATTAACAATATCTCGAAGGAAGCGAAGCGAGTTTATCCATATGCTGTGAGCTTGATGGAAAGCACACGTACATTTGCTCAGACCAGTCGCCAGATCTCCCAGATGTCAGATGTCGCTATACTACTCAGCGGTTATCAGAATGATGTCCAAGCTCTGATTATCAAGGGTATCCCATTGAAGTGGGAGTCTTTCGTTCACTCCTTCGATCTTCATGTCAAGCAGACCACGTCTTACCACCTTGCAAATGGCAATCTCGATCATGCTATCGGCGGCCGCAACGAGAGCAAACACGTCCAGTTTGTCAGAGAATTTGCTGCTTCCGTCTCTTTGCTGCAGACCAAGACTGCTTCCTTGGCTGTGTCCAATGTTGCCATCCAAAAGGCACTGGCTGAACTAGAGACTTGCCCATACGATGCAGCCGAATTCCAAAAACGACTTGAGGCCGTTCAAATGGCTGTCGATCAACTCAACCTCGAGAACTATGTTAATCTGTCGTACTGGGTAAGAGAGATGAATGCAAGAATCAAAGCCACACTGTTGGTGCGACTGCGGAAAGCTATTGCTTCATGGATAGATGCGTTTGAGAGTGAGCGCTCAGAAGGTGTCAATGATGACAGTCGGCGAAAGCATCTCAGCCTCACCACAACTTCAAGCCAAGATCAAGGTCCCACCCTGAAGCGACTGGTTCACGAAGTGTCTATGCGAAACCAAGTCATCTATCTGGACCCACCTCTTGACTTCGCTCGAGCAAGCTGGTTCTCGCAGCTACACGAATGGCTTGGAATTGTATGCAACCTTCGCAAAGTCAAGGCTTCGAGATATGAAATGAGCTTATCCAATGGCAACGACATAGAAGCTCGCTTCACGGATCTTCCGGGGTCATGCACGGACAGCCTTTCTTTGGTCTACACGAGTATTGAGACCAAGCTCAACGAGATCAGCCTCTACGTCGACAAGTGGCTTCAATTCCAATCACTCTGGGATCTTCAGTCTGAGCAAGTCTACCAAGCACTAGGCGAGCATCTATCTAAGTGGCTCCAAATGCTTCAAGATATTCGGAAGGTACGATCAACTTTTGACACGACTGAAGTCAGCCGCTCTTTTGGCCATCTTTCGATCGATTACGACCAGGTCCAAACTAAAGTCAACGCAAAGTACGACCAATGGCAGCATGAAATCCTGACGAAGTTCGCTGTTCGCCTTGGTAACCGCGTTCGGGAAGTCTATTCAGAGATCGAGAGAGCACGAAAAGATCTCGAGGTACAATCTCTAGAAGCAACATCCACAGCCCAGGCTGTGCAATTTATCACCATTGTACAGACATGTAAGCGCAAGGTCAAGGCTTGGGGACCAGAGGTCGAGGTCTTCAGACAGGGTCAGACGACTTTGGTTCGGCAGCGATATCAATTTCCTGCAGATTGGCTCAACGTCGAGCAAGTCGATTCAGAGTGGACCGCTCTCAATGAGATTCTCTCTAGAAAGTCCAAGATTGTCGAGGACCAGACAGATGCCCTTCGTGCCAAGATCACAGCTGAGGATAAAGTTGTTGGAGACAAGATCCTCGAGATTACCGGCCAATGGAACGAAGAGAAGCCAGTGTCAGGCACCATTGTACCAGAAGTTGCGTCAGCGACCCTCATGTCCTTCGAAACCCGCATCACCAAGCTTCACGAGGAGTCGGAAATGGTTTCTCGCGCCAAAGAAGCGTTAGATCTTCCTTCCAGTCCCGTCACAGCTCTTGCTGCTATTCTGGAAGAAGTCCAGGATTTCAAATCTGTTTGGGCTGCCCTGTCAACAATCTGGAAGAGTCTCAACGAACTCCGAGAGAGTCTTTGGACGACTGTTCAGCCTCGCAAACTCAGGTCTGCAATTGACGGCCTAATCAAGATGACCAAAGAAATGCCCAGTCGCATGCGTCAGTACGCCGCTTTCGAACACATCCAGAACATCCTTCGACAATTTCTCAAGATCAATCCTATCATTGCAGACTTGAAATCCGAAGCTGTCCGTGAACGTCATTGGAACAAGATCTTCAAAGCTCTCAAGCCCGGAAAGCGCTATTCGCCAATTTCGATGACTCTCGGTGATGTCTGGGACCTGCAGCTGGCCGCTAGTGAGGTCGTCATCCGAGATATCATCGCTCAGGCTCAGGGTGAGATGGCTCTCGAAGAATTCTTAAAGCAAGTCCGCGAGATCTGGTCAAACTACTCGCTTGACCTTGTCAATTATCAAAACAAGTGCCGGCTCATTCGTGGCTGGGATGACCTCTTCGCAAAATGTAGCGAAAACCTCAATTCTTTGCAAGCAATGAGACACTCTCCGTACTACAAGGAGTTTGAAGAAGAAGCTTCGTCTTGGGAAGACAAGCTCAATCGCGTCCATGTACTGTTCGACGTATGGATTGATGTTCAACGCCAATGGGTATACTTGGAAGGTGTTTTTACTGGAAATGCAGACATCAAGCACCTGCTTCCGATCGAGTCATCTCGGTTCCAGAATATTAACTCCGAATTCTTTGCTGTCATGAAGAAAGTCTACAAGCAGCCTTTTGTTCTTGATGTTCTTAATATTTCTGGAGTTCAAAAGTCTCTTGAGCGTCTCGCAGAGCTGCTCAACAAGATCCAGAAGGCTTTGGGAGAGTATCTCGAGAGAGAGCGTGTATCGTTCCCCAGATTCTACTTTGTTGGTGACGAGGATCTGCTCGAAATTATCGGTAACAGCAATGATACTTTGCGCATCGCGAAGCACTTCAAGAAGATGTTTGCAGGTCTTTCTGGACTCATCATGGACGAAGACCACCTCATTTCCGGCTTCACTTCCAAGGAAGGCGAAGAAGTGAGACTAAAGAAAGAGATCTCCCTCATCAAGACACCAAAGATCAATGACTGGCTAGCTTTGCTTGAGAGCAGCATGAAGTCTACCCTTGCTGAGCTTCTCGCCGAGGCTGTCGAACAGTACGAGCCTATCTTCAACTCCGAGGAGATCGACCAGGCTGCATTGAATGCGTACATATCCGCGTTTCCCAGTCAGATAGTTGTTCTTGCTACCCAGGCTGTTTGGACATCCACAGTCGAACAGTCACTGGAAGCTGGCGGCTCTACTCTGCAACATCTCTTCGACCAAGAGGTCAAGGTGCTGCGACTTCTTGCATCGACTGTTCTTGGGGACCTTGATCCAATTTTGCGCAAGAGATGCGAACATCTGATTACAGAATGTGTCCATCAACGTGATGTCATTGAGAAGCTCAAGAATTTGAATGCATCCACCCCCAACCACTACTTATGGCTGCTCCAGATGCGTTACGTCTACAAACCCGAGGGAGATTGGCTCCAACGCCTACACATCAAGATGGCAAATGCAAAACTCAACTACGGATTCGAGTACCTTGGAGTTGCAGAACGCCTTGTCCGGACTCCATTGACTGATCGTTGCTTCCTGACGCTTACACAAGCACTCTGTCAGAGACTGGGCGGTTCTCCATACGGCCCCGCTGGAACTGGTAAGACCGAGTCAGTAAAAGCTTTGGGTGTTCAACTTGGACGTTTCACTCTGGTCTTCTGCTGTGACGACACTTTCGATTTCCAGGCTATGGGTCGTATTTTCCTGGGTATCTGCCAAGTCGGAGCTTGGGGCTGTTTCGACGAATTCAATCGACTGGAGGAACGTATCCTTTCTGCTGTGTCTCAACAGGTGCAGAACATTCAACTTGGTCTCAAGCAAGGCATGGAAGATGAAAAGTCACAAATCGAGCTCGTTGGTCGCCAGCTGCGTGTAAACGCTAACACCGGTATCTTCATCACCATGAATCCTGGATATGCTGGCCGCTCCAACCTTCCGGACAATTTGAAGAAGCTTTTCAGGAGTGTCGCAATGTCGAAACCTGACAAGGAACTTATTGCAGAAGTCATGCTCTACTCTCAAGGTTTCAACCAAGCTAAGCAGCTTTCGAAGCAGACAGTTCCATTTTTCGACAGCTGTGCTGCAAAGCTCTCGAAGCAGGCACATTACGATTTTGGCCTCCGTGCTCTCAAGAGTGTCCTCGTCAGTTCTGGAGGACTCAAACGTGCTCGCTTGACAGACACTGGTGGTGACCTTGGCCCAGAAGAAGAAGTCGAGCCTCAGATCATCGTCCAGAGTATTCGGGAAACGATCGCGCCCAAGCTGATCAAGAGTGATGTTGAGATCATGAGATCCATCGAAGCAGAATCGTTCCCTGGTGTCGATTATGTACCCGCCACCCTCAAGGAACTGAAAGCAGCAATCCATACTATTGCCAACGAGAGACACCTTGTCATCAACGAGACCTGGATGACAAAGATCCTTCAGCTCTACCAAATCCAGACTATTCACCACGGTGTCATGATGGTCGGCAATTCCGGATCTGGCAAGTCGGTTGCATGGAAGCTACTTCTTCAAGCCATGCAGCAAGTTGAAGGTGTCGAGGGTGTTTGCCATATTATTGACTCCAAGGTTATGTCCAAAGAGGCATTGTATGGTAATCTGGACTCTACTACTCGAGAATGGACCGATGGTCTGTTCACGAGCATTCTGCGCAAGATCGTCGACAATCTACGTGGCGAGGAGTCCAAAAGACACTGGATCGTTTTCGATGGCGACGTTGACCCTGAGTGGGTTGAGAATTTGAACAGTGTGCTCGATGACAACAAATTGCTCACTCTTCCAAACGGAGAGCGTCTCAACCTGCCTTCCAATGTCCGAATCATGTTCGAGGTCGAAACACTCAAATACGCAACTCTTGCAACTGTCAGTCGTTGTGGAATGGTGTGGTTTAGCGAGGATACTGTAACGTCCGCCATGATGGTGTCCAACTATCTTGACACACTGCGAACTGTGGCTTTCGAGGACCTTGATGAGGACTCTGTTGCAACTGGACAGACAGCTGCAAAGGCTCTTGCTATCCAAGCACAAGTTGCAGACCTGCTCGATGCCTTTTTGACCACCGATGACTTCATCACTAACGCTCTGGAACGTGCACAAGGTTTCAATCACATCATGGAGTTCACTGTAGCCCGTGTCCTCAATACTTTGTTCTCGCTCTTGAATAAGGGAGTTCGAGATGTGATCGAGTATAATAACCAGCATGTAGACTTCCCTCTTGATCCGGAACAGGTTGAGTCCTTCATTGCGAAGAAGCTACTCCTTGCTCTGGTCTGGTCGTTGACTGGAGACTGTCCTCTTGGGGACCGGAAGAGTTTCGGAGATTGCTTGGCTGGGCTTGCCACCTTCGGATCACCTATCATGGGGGACAATTCTTCCCTTATCGATTACGATGTCACGCTGCCAAAGGCTGAATGGACCTCATGGCAGAACTCGGTCCCAACCATTGAGGTCAACACGCATTCAATTACCCAAACCGATGTTGTTATTCCTACACTTGATACTGTACGCCACGAGGATGTTCTGTATTCGTGGCTTGCGGAGCATAAACCACTGCTCTTGTGCGGTCCACCCGGTTCAGGAAAGACAATGACCTTGTTCAGTGCTCTTCGCAAGCTACCAAACATGGAAGTGGTCGGTCTCAACTTCTCCAGTGCTACAACCCCCGATCTGCTCATCAAGACCTTCGAGCAATACTGCGAGTACAAGAAGACAGTGAGCGGAGTAATCTTATCACCCACTCAAATTGGCCGATGGCTTGTACTATTCTGTGACGAAATCAATCTGCCAGCTCCCGACAAGTACGGCACCCAGAGAGCTATCTCCTTCCTTCGACAGCTTGTTGAACAGAATGGATTCTGGAGAACCTCCGACAAGACATGGGTTACACTCGACAGAATCCAGTTCGTCGGTGCTTGTAACCCTCCCACCGATGCAGGCCGAACTCCCATGGGTGCTCGATTCCTACGACATGCACCTCTCGTCATGGTTGATTACCCAGGTGAACTTTCGCTTCAGCAAATTTATGGCACATTCAACAGTGCTGTTCTCAAGATCATTCCGTCACTCCGAGGTTATTCTGAATCGCTCACCAAAGCCATGGTCCAATTCTATCTGGAATCTCAACAGCGCTTCACTCCAAAGATCCAACCTCATTACGTCTACAGTCCTCGTGAACTGACGAGATGGGTTCGAGGTATCTACGAGGCTATTCGGCCACTTGAAACACTGTCCGTCGAAGGACTGGTCCGCATCTGGGCCCATGAAGCTCTTCGATTATTCCAGGATCGTCTTGTCGCAGAGGAAGAGCGCAACTGGACCAATGATGCCGTGAATCGCATCGCGCTTGACTTCTTCCCCACAATTGAGCAAGACAAAGCTCTTGGCGGCCCAATCCTGTTCTCCAACTGGCTATCCAAGAATTATGTTCCAGTCGACCGCGAGCAACTGCGTGAGTTCGTCAAGGCCAGACTAAAGACTTTCTGTGAGGAAGAAGTTGACGTTCCATTGATCTTATTCAATGATGTTCTCGAGCATGTACTTCGTATAGATCGTGTCTTCAGACAGCCCCAGGGACATCTGATCCTAATCGGAGTCAGTGGTAGTGGAAAGACAACTTTGTCTCGATTCGTCGCTTGGATGAACGGTCTCAAGGTCTTCCAGATCAAGGTTCATGGGAAATACTCGGCAGAAGACTTCGATGACGATCTTCGGGATGTCCTCCGTCGCTCTGGATGTAAAGGCGAGAAGATTTGTTTCATCATGGATGAGTCAAACGTGCTGGACTCTGGTTTCTTGGAACGAATGAACACGCTTCTGGCGAACGCTGAAGTACCAGGCCTGTTCGAGGGTGATGAGCTCGCTTCATTGATGACAGCTTGCAAGGAAGGTGCTCAACGCCAAGGTCTACTCTTGGATTCACAGGAGGAGTTGTACAAGTGGTTCACTGGGCAGATCGTCAAAAATCTACACGTTGTCTTCACAATGAACCCACCCGAGGATGGGCTTTCCTCCAAGGCCGCAACTAGTCCTGCTCTTTTCAATCGTTGCGTTCTCAACTGGTTTGGAGATTGGTCTGATCAAGCACTATTCCAAGTTGGCACCGAGTTGACTCAATCTGTCGATTTGGACAGACCAAACTTCATAGCACCGGACAGCATTCCCGTTGCATATCGCGACCTCATCCTGCCGGCTTCTCACCGGGCAGCTGTTGTCAACTCTATGGTGTACATCCATTACTCACTCCATCGCTTCAATGTCAAACTCCTAAAGCAACAGAACAGAGTCACTTTCCTGACGCCTCGCCACTTCTTGGATTTTGTCGCTCAGTATGTCAAGCTTTACAACGAGAAGCGCGAGGACTTAGAGGAGCAACAACGCCATCTAAATGTTGGTCTCGAAAAATTGAGAGACACTGTTGACAAGGTTCGAGACTTGCGAGTCAGCCTTGCGGAAAAGAAGGGTCAATTAGAACGTAAGGATGCTGAAGCCAATGAGAAGCTGCAACGTATGGTGGCAGATCAGCGAGAGGCTGAACAGCGGAAGACAACTTCCTTGGAGATCCAAGCAGCTTTAGAAAAGCAAGAGGCAGAAGTTGCTGAGAGAAGAACACTGGTCTTGAACGACCTGGCCAACGCGGAGCCAGCTGTCCTCGAGGCACAGAAGAGTGTCAGCAATATCAAGCGTCAACATCTTACGGAAGTTCGGTCCATGGGAAACCCACCTGCTGGTGTCAAGCTTGCCCTCGATTCAGTCTGCACTTTACTCGGCCATAAGGTGGACAGCTGGAAGACCATCCAAGGTATTGTTCGAAAGGACGACTTCATTGCCAGCATCGTCAACTATGACAACGAGAAGCAGATGACCAAGACCCTTCGTGTCAAGATGCGGAATGAATATCTGTCCAACGAAGATTTCACATACGAGAAAGTCAACCGTGCAAGTAAAGCCTGCGGTCCCCTTGTTCAGTGGGTACAGGCTCAAGTCAACTACTCCGAGATTCTTGATCGTGTCGGTCCGCTCAGAGAGGAAGTTGGTTTGCTAGAGGAGCAGGCGCTCCAGACTAAGGCAGAAGCACAAGCTGTCGAAAATACCATCAACACTCTCGAGCAGAGTATCGCAACATACAAGACGGAATATGCCGCCCTCATCAGCGAGACGCAAGCCATCAAGACCGAGATGTCCCGTGTGCAATTCAAGGTTGACCGAAGTGTTCGATTGCTCGACAGTCTCTCTTCCGAGAGAGTCCGTTGGGAAGAGGGCAGCAAATCCTTCGAGACTCAGATCGGTACCCTGGTCGGCGATGTTCTCGTAGCGGCGGCTTTCCTAGCATACAGTGGTCTCTATGACCAGCAATTCCGAAAGAATATGATGGAAGATTGGTTGCATCAACTCCAACTCTCTGGGATCAACTACAAGCAACACAATCCGATTACAGAATACTTGTCAACGGCCGACGAGCGACTTGGATGGCAAGAGAACTCTCTGCCAGTCGATGACCTTTGCACAGAGAATGCTATCATCTTGAAACGATTCAACCGATATCCACTTATCATCGATCCGTCCGGCAGAGTCACGGAGTTTCTTCAGAAAGAGAGCAAAGATAGGCGTCTCACGGTCACCAGTTTCTTGGATGACTCGTTTACCAAGCAGCTGGAGAGCTCCCTGCGTTTCGGAAATCCAATTCTTATTCAGGATGCCGAGTACCTTGATCCCGTGCTGAATCATGTCCTCAACAAAGAGTACCAGAAGACTGGCGGTCGTGTCCTCATCCAACTTGGAAAGCAAGAAATCGATTTCTCGCCGGCTTTCAAGATCTACTTGTCCACCAGGGATCCTTCGGCAACCTTCGCGCCGGATATCTGCAGTCGTACTACATTTGTCAATTTCACGGTTACGCAGAGCAGTCTTCAGACCCAATCTCTCAACGAAGTTCTCAAGTCCGAGCGTCCTGATGTTGACGAGCGGAGATCCAACCTCATCAAATTACAGGGCGAGTTCAAAGTTCATCTTCGACAACTCGAGAAGCGCTTGCTCCAAGCTCTCAATGAATCCCGTGGGAACATTCTTGATGATGATAATGTCATCGAAACACTCGAGACTCTCAAGAAAGAGGCTGCTGAGATTTCAGTCAAGATGAGTAATACCGAAGGAGTTATGGCCGAGGTCGACGAGATCACGCTTCAATACAACATCATTGCGCGGTCTTGCAGTGCAGTCTTCGCTGTGCTTGAGCAGCTGCACTACCTCAACCACTTCTATCAGTTCTCGCTGCAGTACTTCCTGGATATCTTCCATTCAGTTCTACATGGCAATAAGCGATTAACTTCGGAGACGAATCACAACGTGCGCCGCGATATCATCATCGAGGAGCTGTTCATCACTACCTATCAGCGCACCTCACTTGGTCTTCTTCAAAAGGATAGAATCACCTTGGCCATGCTTCTAGCGCAAGCCGCACCTTACAAGATGGACAAGACTCTCATTGATGTGATCCTAGACGAGAGTGTCGAAGGCACTGACGTCTCAACCGAGTCGCACAAGAAAGACGAGATATTTGCGAGAGCATCCAAGCTTCCAGCCTTCAGAGGCAAGCTCGAAGCCATTTCGTCGGATGCTTGGGACCGTTTCCTGTTTGAGGAGATAGGAGAGAATTACGTTCCACAGATCTGGGACGCAGAGATGGAGAAGCGAGACCAAGAACTTATGTCTCTGCTCCTCGTCAAGCTATTCCGTCTCGATCGATTTGTCCCAGCTGCCGAACGCTTTGTGACTGCTGTGTTCGGACCTGGTCTCTTCGACACAACTGAAGACCTCAAGGATATTGTTGAGCAGGTATCTGCAAGCCGCCCCGTCGCACTCTGCTCAAGCCCTGGATTCGATGCCAGCTACAAAGTCGACAATCTGGTCGAGCGTTCTCGGGCTGCCTGTACCAACATCGCCATGGGTTCCAACGAAGGTTTAGCGACCGCAGACAAAGCTATTGCTAATGCCGCTGCTAATGGCTCTTGGGTTCTTATCAAGAACGTACATCTTGCTCCAACATGGCTGCAAAGTCTTGAAAAGCGAATGGACTCTCTCAAGCCACATGCAAACTTCAGACTCTTCCTGTCGATGGAGTCCAGTCCGAAGATTCCAGTCAATCTTCTCCGAGCATCTCGTGTCCTGATGTACGAACAACCAGCTGGAGTAAGAGCAAATATGAAGGACTCGATGGCATCGCTTTCTACGAGAGCTACGAAGAATCCAGTTGAGCGAACTAGGTTGTACCTGCTTCTGTCTTTCTTGCATGCTGTGGTCCAGGAGCGGTTGAGATATGCTCCTAATCTGGGATGGAAGGGCTTCTGGGAGTTCAATGATAGCGATGTAAGTACCTCCGGTCCTTACAACAGTCTGGATAATAGTTACTAACGAGTCTTAGTACGAATGTTCCGCATTCATTATCGATACTTGGGTGGAGACTGTAGCTTTGGGACGCACGAATGTTGCTCCTCAGAATTTGCCTTGGGAGATGATCCGCACTTTGGTCACTGAGACATATGGAGGGAAGATTGACGACGAAGGCGATTTCGCTCGTCTCACACAGCTCGTCAACACCTTCCTGACTCCCGCCGCTTATGATATCGGCCACAAGCTCGTCGAAGGCGTCGCTGGTAATGGTGCAAATGGACTCGACGGCAGCTTGGTCGTACCAAGCGGCACTTCCCTCAAGGACTTCACGGACTGGATTAAGAAGCTGCCAGAACGCGAGCCACCTACATACCTCGGCCTGCCAGCCAATGCGGAGAAGCTGTTGCTTGTTGGACAGGGTCTAAGCATGATCCAGAACTTGGGGAAGATTACAGAGTTGTTGGATGAAGGCGAGCAGCTGATGGCTGAAGCTTCATAATTGAGGAGGGAAATGATATGATATGTATAAGAAGAGAAGAATGGTGTTCATTTGTCTGGTCTTGGATCCGGTCGGCCGGTCGGTCACTTGACCTTGTCTTCATTGGCATGGCTTGCATGCATGGCTTGCGAAGATTGTATTGGAGCTTGTATTGATTGAAAGGGATGGACACAGGGAAGGGAAATCTGGCGATCATTCATGGTTGTTGTTGTTATTATACCCACGGTCTTGCTCTGCGTTTGCTTTGCATCATAGACCTTCTGATTGCACTTTTTCTTTTGTGGAAATAGTTGTAGCATAGGTAGCATGCATCTTGGCCGTTTTTGCCAAATATATCTTGTTCAATTAAGCCAGCATTGCATGACATTCTGTGTTCTGAATACGTGTAGCAATAGCAGAGTGCTAGGCAAAGTCAGTATATTTAAACAAGTCATGAGGTCGGTCTTGCTGTAGCAAAAGGTGATTTCCCTTTCTAGCGCTGTGACGATATCGGTCGCTGTTGGTTGTATTCACCCTTTAATCTGATTCCCTCCTCATTTTGATCACTTCTTCAATCCTGCACACTTCTTCAGCTCAACGTTCGTCATCATCTTCGGACGAACCTCAGGGACTGCTATCTCTTCATCAACATGGGTATCCGTGGGATTATTGAAAGTTACGAGATGATGGAATGGTACTCCAAGCTCGTTGTATTCGCATCTATCTTGAGTCTGCCTTTCGTCCTCACCTACGCGATTACTTCTGCGCTGTTTATCAGTGCTATCAACAACACAACGAGCCTTGTCGAGGCACCACCTTTTCCCTACCTACTGTCCTTCCTTGGCAACTTATTCGCTCTCGCGACCGATGCCTATGGTATCTTGAGCTCCATCTCGTAAGTACATACACTTAGGCCACTTCGAAGCCTGAGACCTCGATGCTCTAACAACTCACCTTCAGGCGTGCCTACAATGGCATTCCCGTTAAGCTGAAACTGGGACCGCAGAACGTCTACATCATTATCGGCGTCGAAAACATTCGGCACATCTTCAACAAGTCCAGGGAGCTATCCACGAAAGCTCTAACAATAACCGTCTTTACCCATGCCTTTGGGATGCCTTTGTCCGATGTCAAGATATACGAAGATGACGACTCGGGGCTCTATCTCAAGCCTGCCCCAGGCTCGGATGTGGCGCCTAATATGAGACTACTCCACAAAGCTCACCATCAGTTCGGTAAAGAGCTGACGGTCACGAGCTTGGCTGAACTCTCTTGGCAATTCGTGTGGAACTTCGCGTCGCAGATCAAGAGTAAGAGCGAGGAGATAGCAGATAGGTAGGTTGAGCTGCCTGATATTTTCAAGTTCGTCCGCGACGAAAGTTTCACTGCTGCAACCAAAGCACTTTGCGGCGAGCATTCCTTCGACTTAGTCCAGACTTTGCATCCAACTTCTGGGAATCTGACAATTGGCTTCAGTTGCTTTCGAAGAGGGTTCCTCGATTGTTTATTCCAAAGCGTACGCCATCCGAGATAAATGCCAGGAGCAGATCGCGATATGGCATGCGTTTGCTGACAAGCACATCGACTGTCATGACGAGAGCCTCGGTGAAATGCTATGGGAGCCTTACTATGGTCATCGGCTTATGAGGGAGCGAGCAAAGATGTACAAAGCTACCAACGGATTCAGTGACAAGGGTAGAGCAGCAAGTGATTTGGGTATGATTTGGGGTGCCAATGCAAACGTCGTGACATCGGCTTCTTGGTCTTTGATCTATATTCTGTCCGACGAGAATCTCACGGCACGACTCAGAGAGGAGATCACACCCGCGTTTCCAGATGGTATCGTCAACTCGGTGGACATGACGAAGCTCAACAGCTGCCCGCTCCTGCAATCTGTCATATCAGAAGTACTTAGGCTTAATATAGCCGTCATAATCAACAGGGTATGTACTGCTCTCATCGCACTAGAATATTTACTAACATAGGCATGTAATAGACTTCCATGCACCTGGTTCGTCAAGCCAGGCAAGACAATGCTCATATGTCCATATTTCTCACACCGTGACGAGGCTGTCTGGAATACTGGGCGCACACTTCCAAACGGACAGCAAGAACATCCCCTCGACAAGTTCTGGGCCGAACGCTTCCTCGAATAACCCCCCTCAGTGGACCAACCAAGAAGACCTCAGGCCCCGAAAAGCTTACTACCGCGCAGGCCGACATTACTCACAACGATAAAAAGGCCAAGTTCACGCTCGACAGCTTGAAGGGAATTTATTTTCCGTTTGGCGGAGGAACGAATATGTGCCCGGGTCAACACTACGCCAAGAATGAAATGGTGCTTGTAGCCATGCTGTTGTGGGCTTTTGAAATCGAGTTCTTGGATTTGGAGAGAGCGAAGGCGACAGGGCAGAGTATGAAGGCTTTTCCTGCCGGTGTTCTGGGACCGGATAGGGAGAATCCTGTCAGGATGAGAGTGCGAAAACTTTGAGGTTGTGGTTGACTGGCGATGAGTTTGATTGCTCGAGGAATGGAGAATTGCATGGTTTCTGATACGTCTCTTCAATGAATCTTCCTTCCAGTATAGATATCGATACCTTGGTTTTGAATTCACCGGGAGAATGATCCCATTGGGCCCCCTGATAAGTTTCGCTTCCATTCTGTGAGTACAGGTGGTTCAGACGTCCTCTAAGACACAGTTTCGAGAAAGACGTTGTCTTGTACGCGACATCAGAAGCCCTCGTCGCCATCATTATTTAATATGGTGTACCTGGCCGTCCCAGTCTCCTTTATTCCAATGCCACCAAAAGAGCCGAGAACATTCAGCACGCTCAAAATCATTATCATCCTGTTTCGCTACGGTAGCTATGGCCCTCCTCTCATTGCAAATCTTTAAAAGTAGAAAGACGAACCACTGGTATTCACTATCATACGCTGTCTTCTACTTTCTATAGTCAATACCAAGGCAAATGCGGCACAATTTCTCCGTATCGCAATCGGCCAACAACCATGCCCGAGTTTGCGCATAGCCTTGATTGGTATTTATCCGGAAGAGTGCCACTCGGCCACAGGTGAAAATACGACTCAGCGAATGAGAGAGGGTAGATCCTCAACAACCAACCCCTGCCTATGGAGTGATGCAAAGAAGTACGTGAGTGACATCGCACTCCTGTACTGTGCTTTCGATTCCAGAATTGCAGTTTATAAGTACAAAGGAACCGCAAGTAGATCTGGTTTCACATTTCTTATACATCTTAAGTTCAATGGTCACATTCTGAACCCATTTTCCACCCCATACCTTTCCCTTTCAAAATCTAATCGATTGAATCATCGACAATCTACACCACTTCAATTCGAAGTTCTCCAAAACACATTGAAACAAATAAAACATGGCCCAGCCGAGCTTCACGACCTCCTTCACCCCAACCTACCACCAAGACCCATACCCCTATATCTCCCCCTCACTACCAACACTTTCCCAGGCTGACAAAACAATCCTCATCACCGGCGGCAGTTCTGGACTTGGACTTTCCATCGCGAAGACCTTCTGCCGTGCGTCTGCCAGCAATGTAATCCTACTCTCGCGATCCTCCACAAAACTCGCTTCGGCATCCAAAACCCTCACAACCTCCCTCTCAGAAGTGGAACCAGGAAAAAGAACAAAGACCGAAATCCACACGTATACTTGTGATGTCTCTGATCACGCTCGTGTCACAGAATCATTCAGGGACATTGCCGAGAAAGCCGGGAAGATCGACATTCTCTTCTCTTGCGCTGCGAACAGTCTTCGTCCTATCCCTGTCTCAAATGTCAAGACCGAGTCCTTGAAAGAGACATTCGACGTTATCGTTCTCTCAGCAGTAAATCTCCTGAACTAGTTCATCGCTTCATCTCCTGTAGATCCAACGAACGAGAAGATATTCATCAACCTCTCCAGCGTCGCGGCGCACATGGCACTACCTACCATGCATGGCTACGGGTCTGCAAAAGCCGCTTTCGCCACGATGTTGCAGCATTATGATATGGAGCTTGGTGGGAAGGGCTTGAGAGTTCATAATTTGCATCTGGGGGCTGTGTTCACACCTGGTGCGGAGTCATCTGGTGCGACGAGAGAATCGATGAGGTGGGATGAGGAAGGACTTTGTGGAGGTTTCGTGTTGTGGTTGTGTGCTAAGGGAAGGTTTTTGAGAGTCAAGTTTGTTTGGGCGAATTGGGATGTTGATGAGTTGGAGGGGAGGAGGGAGCAGATCAAGAAAGATGCAGATCTGTTGAGGTTGGGACTGGTTACTGGCGGGCTGGAGCTGTTCAAGAGGGGTGCGTGATTTTGATTGACTGGGATTGCTGTGCAGCGCGAGATCACAAATAGGTGTGGGAAGAAATATGGGTTACTTGAATTTGGAAATGGCAGGAGTCTGGGTCTCCGAGAGGATCTTCGGCTCGTTCAGGGAGGTATTGTCATTGTTTACCACTTTCGCCAGTGGTCAATCTCTTATCGGTCTGACCTCAAGCCCAAATAATTTCCTTCGGATATCCTCATGTCACAAGATGTATCTATGACTTTGAACAAACATCCATGGGAGGAAAACAATTCATGTTTTCCATTCCGTTACTAGGATATGTTCACGATGGCAATACTTAGTCAATGACTATCTGACAACATATCTGTCTTTCTATAACTAATGCCATGATTCCAATTCGCTATCCGTTCAGGATGATATCCGCTGCCTTCTCGCTAATCATCATAATCGGCGCCTGAATGAAGACTCCTGGGATGCGCGGGAACACACTTGCATCAACTACTCTTAATCCTTGTACCCCTCTCACCCTAAACTTTGAGTCGAGAACAGCCATAGGATCGTCATCGGCACCTATAGGATTCGTACATGACGCATGGTGGCCCCAAGCTCGATCTTTGATGTACTGTCCGATCGCCTCATCAGACGAGACATCTGGTCCAGGTTCCTCCTCCACAAATGCATCGCCTCCTAGGATCGAGTACTTCTTATACTCGTCCAACGCCTCCCTCGACATCTTAATAGCCTGAATCATAGCTCTCAAGTCCAAATCATCTGCTCCACCAGCTGTGGTTCCAGTATCGAAGTAGTTGAAGTTGATGAGCGGGGTATCCAGAGGGTCAGCGGATCGCAACTCAACGGTTCCTGCACGATTCCGCGTATGTGCTTTCAGCGTGTACCAAGAGAAATGCTTGTGATCAGCAACAGCATAATCGCCCCATTGAGGGAAGTAACCTATGAAATTCACAGGACCGCCGAAAATGAACATATCAATGTCGGTGGTGGATGCGAAGTCTGATCTAACAGCCATGGTAGCAGCCAGTCCGTTCGTAGCATAAGCACCCTTGCTGGCGAGTACATACGGATTCTTCTGCCACTTCGTCAGACACTGATCCGCGGGCTTGTTGTCGAAAGTGCAGCCGTTCAAGACAGAGAAATCTTTTCCGTGTTTGACATTTAGCCCGATTTCGTAGCGGTCTTGCATGTTGGTGCCGACACCTGGAAGATCCTTGATGACTGGGATGTTGAATTTCTGCAGTTCTGCCTGTGGACCAATACCACTAAGTTTAAGCAGCTGGGGAGTGTTGAAAGCACCGCCTGAGAGGATGACTTCTTTGGTTGCTCTTGCGGTTCCAGGTGTACCGGCAGCACCGCTCAAGGGACTGGCTCTGTACAGCTGTTTTCCGTCGAGGAATTCAACACCCGTGGCAATTGGTGTACTGCCCGTCGTGTTGAAGTTGACCTTCGTCACGAAACAGTTCTGGCGAACGGTCAATGGGTATCCACCCTGCACTGTAGTAGCGATGAAGTCTCGAACAGAGGTCCGCACTCCGCTTTTCATGATAAGCGGAATCTGGAAGAAGCCCTCTGTGGAGTCACGAGCTGGGTTTGCTCGACTGTTTGGATCGACGAGAAGTGTACCTGCCAGTCCCGTGACAGCATTCAGAGGATCAGGGCCAGCACCCATGACTGCTGCTCCTCCTACTAAGTGTTGAGTGAGGGTCAGATCACTGAGTAGGATCGTTGGATCCGTGGGTTGGGTGGGCTGCCATTCGTAGAGTTTGTCGAGGTACTTGTTCATGTTCGTTGCCGCCCAGGAATTGTCACCTGTGATCGATGCAATACCGTCCCAATCACTCGCGTGCGGCGTAATGAATATGAGGGCATTGTGGCTTACACACCCTCCAAGTGTCCCTGCTCGAGGATACAAGATCCCAAGGGGTGTTGCGCCGGATGGTGGGTTAGGGCCAACGTGGTAGGTGTTGGGCGCGGTCTCATACGAATACTTTGGGTCCCGCTGCGCCCTTGTCTGATCCTGATAATGATTGACGAAGAAATCCCATCGTAATTTTGGATCTTGCGTTACCACAGCTTGATAGCCCGGAACTGTGATGTTGACATTGCCGTTCTTGAAACCTCGGTTAGAAAAGGAGGGATGTTTAAGCTTAGCGAAGCGCTCACCTGGTCGTCACCCGCCTCAATTAGAAGCGTCTTGTGTCCTGCCATCGCCAGGCGACATGCCAGCGGTCCACCACCGGCACCAGATCCCACAACGACGTATTCATACTCCAGATCTACAGCTGCTGTTGGGGCAGCTGCTGTAAACGGTACAATAGCTGCCAGCAGCGCGGAGACAAAACTCCTCGACTTCATGGTGAAGAATTAAGAAAGCAGGATTTGAGCAAGAATCTGTGAGATCCTTGGTCAAGAACCTTGGTCAAGGATTAAACTTGGGGATCATATGCTTCTTAAAGATAACTGGGGAAGGAGTGCACGCTTCGGAATTATTCCCTGGTACCCCATTATTCTAGGTATGGGTAGCGTAGATCTAATTGAATGTCTTACCTATGACGAGAACGAGACCTCTTGGGGTCGTACCAGCTGATGAAAGTTCTGCCTTGCATCACTGCACAAGGTACTTGTCAAGCTCAATGTTTTTTAGTTGCTGAAGCTTTGTAGCCCACAGTTCGTGGTGGCGAGCGTCTCGTGTTCCAAATGAAATGGAGTCAGTCAACACTTGTTGTTAACCCCTGTATCGTCCCCGTGTCATCGCCTCGGTTGAAGATTTTAGAGTTACAAAGAACTAGCTTGTTCAGAGTGTGGGGATACACAAGCAGTTAGGGCCCCCCAGCTCGGCTTTTGAACCCATCCTCCCCTCCTTCTTCTTCAGGATGGGATTTCCTGGAGGCGTGTACGGCTCGGACAACCTCACATGCATATGCAGTGTCTGCTGTGCACAAGCCCGTTCCTCGGCCATGCAACGCAGGTTGTGCTATGTACTCGAGTCCTGTTGTAACTTCAGCTTTCTAGGTCTTCAAGCATCCCATGATATCAGCGGCGACGAACTAGCTAACAAAATCCACAGCTCTATGCTGGAGACGATCTACCATGTAGTAAATTCGGAAGCGTCTCCGGGAGTTCCTGAGAGGCACTTAAAAATCAGACACAGCAGTGGCGGAGCATCAGTCGTTGAACGCTTCTGAATCCGCTTGACCTGGGTGTTTACTTTCTCATCTGGAGGTAAGTTTGGCAGGATAGAAAGGAGTTCTCGAATTTCGTGATTGCTTTTTGGTCTTTGATTATCTTGTTCTTGATTTATAAAGCATCATCTGATCGCATTTTGTATCAAAATTGATGACGAGGATGAATCGAGCAACCTTCTCGCGGAATTCATGGTCTACCGGTAGTGATTTCTCGGCAGAGTAATTATTACTTTATGGTCAGAGCGGGGCATTTCCAAGTCTCGAACCCCGCTTCCCCAGGTATCCCTCAAGGCTCTTGGATCCTGGGCCGTTCCTCAAATTTCATGATCGAATTGAAGTCATCATCAGAAGACCGACAGTAATCGTGAAATCAGGCTTTCACATGTATAAAACCCGTTGCGCTTCCTCGGCACTGACATTTGGACCATTCTGTTTTTGAAATGCTAAAATTCAGCTTGTCGATCAAAAGGCGGGGAACCCACTTGTAATTTGGGAATAGCTTCATTTGAGTGCCGGCATGAAGAAGATCGTCGCTCTTGGCATATGTCTTCAGTTAAGCTTGAATAATTTCTCCTGCAATATTCCACTAGTTCTTGTTGTCACTTGGCTTTACGCAGACGGGAGAGTTTCCATGCTTCCAGCACGTTTTCCATGCCATTTTGTACCTAGTCCGGCAAACTCCAGCCACTTTAGGCGTGTAGATCTCTTCGAAAACCCCAAAAATTCGGGGTTAGCTTCGCTCTTCCTCCAACTTACAGGGACTCTACGTTGAAATATGCTGAATCTCATTGGGCCAGGGTTCTAGTGAGAAATAGTTTCGGCAAGTCTTTCTCTTCATCTGGACTTCAGGCGATGGCATTTGCAGACGATCCGAACCATTTTGTCTTGGGGAAGACAACAGTCTAGGCATTATTACTATTCCCACTTTCACAAGTGGTCGAAAAGCGAGGCTTCATGTGATGAAAGTATTTGATTACTTAGAAAGTTACTCCGCTGCCACCTACTTTTGACCGAAAGCAAGTATTGGAATATTCTTGGTACCGCATCAATTTGGAATTGTACTCTTTCGCAATACTTGCGCTTCTGTGTCTTCGGAGATGAAGACTCTCGCTGTACTATGTCTCTTTGCTGAGCTGGCTTTCTCGTACTCCTTCGTGGCAAGCCAGCCTGGAATCAAGAACACACATTTCCTCGCAAGGCGTCAACAAGTAGGTTTGCAACTCGGTGTTCCTGAACGAATCTGTGCTGATGAATCTGCCTCACAGAGTGGAGGTGCTAATCCAGGTGGACCACTAAATTGTCCATTCAATCCCGATCACATTTTTCCTACACCAGTCACTGACCAATTGTAAGTAACATGGTTTACCGATTTGAAATTATCGCTTCTGACAGGATCTTAAAACAGCCCATACAATTCGGCCAAAGGTGGCAAGCCAGGAAAAGGGATTGGTGGCTACCTCGTACCTGCTATCGGAGACGAAGCACACAAGTTCATTGCTCCAACTGATAGAGATATCCGCGGTCCATGCCCAGGCTTGAACGCCGCTGCTAATCGTAAGTCCTCGAACCCTGTCAGTACATAAACCCTGGACTGATTAATATGTAGACGGATTCATCGCTCGCGATGGCATCACTAACTACACCGAGCTCGTAGACGCCGTACAGAATGTCTACAACATGGGCTACGATCTTGCCAACTTCCTAGCTGTCTTTTCAATCTTCATTGCTGACGGAGATTTGGTCACCAAGAAGCTGTCCATCGGTTGTGACGCTACCACCCGAACTTCTTTCAACCCTGTCTTGACTGGTTCGCAACCGGGCCTTGTCGGACATAATAAGTTCGAAGCTGACTCTTCGCTTACACGTAACGATTTCTTCCTTGGAAAGGGAGACAACTTCAACTTCAATGGTACGCTGTTCGGTATGATGACTGAGACGACCGGCGGAACTTTCGATTTGGAGGGTCTGGCAAAGTTCAGATACGAGAGATACGTGCAAAGCAGAAGAGACAACCCCAATTTGTGAGTTCCTTTAATCTGGATAAAGAGAGATAAAGGCTAACTCCTTTAGCTTCTTCGGGCCGCTCGGCGTGTTTACTCACGGCGCAGCCTCATTTGTTTACGAACTCTTCCCATCTGGGACTGAAGGTTATGTCCCAAACTTGCAAAACACAGCTGCATTGTAAGCATCCGAATTTAATGTCACAACTTTAACTAACAACATCTCCAAGCTTTGGAGCCCAACAAGAAGCAGACGGGACCTGGTCACACATCCCCGAACGCATTCCCGAAAATTGGACCACTCGCCAAAAGCCATACAGCCTCCTCGACGTTGGCGGCCAGATCTTCTCCATGTACAGTAAATACCCAGTCGGGTTCGGGGGTAACGTGAACGGCAAGTTCATCGGTTTGGACTTCCCACCGTACATCCAAGGCGGCAACCTCACGGCTGCGAAGCCCTCGGATTACGCTTGTCTGCTGTACCAACTCGTTGCTGGTCCCATTCCGTCGAGCTTGAATGGAATCATCACGCCGACAGTAACAGCACTGCAATTCGTACTTACGGCCATTGGAGGGGAGTCGTTCACGAATCTGGGATGTCCGATTCCATTGACGAAGTGAGAGGTGATCTGAGAGTTTCGGTTAATACACGTGATGTGTTGATATTTGTACCGAATTGAGGGGTTTGGGGTCATACACTACGTATGTATGTACATGAGAAGACTCTTGGGGATCATACTAAATAAATTCAAGATTAATTATCATGTCCGCTTCCGAGACTTCCATCTAGGCTCAGATTGTTTACCTTTTGCACTTTGTGTGGACAACCACGTGATCTTTCCACACAACCTCAATTGCAAGCTCTTTGCGATTTGGGCCTGTTGTTTGGAATGTATGCAGTTTTCATTCAAATCTTTAAAGGCAGCATTATACTTCTAGTTTCACTTAGAACACGTTTTCGACAGCAGCTTAGAAAATGCCGCCGCAGCTGATGCTCGAAGCACATTCCATTGGCTGGCGGCTCGACGCCTCTATTCTGGCCCCCAATCTCTCATTCTCAGAGCCTTGCACCTCGAGCCATTAAAATCCTCAAGCCCCATCGATCCTTTTATCTCAGCGAGCTCTGGTCACAAGCCTGTAGTGCATATTCATCAATTCCCAATTCCCAATTCTCAGACGCCATCATGTGGCTCATCAACACCAGCAGCCTCGATCTCGAGGAATTCTTCGGTTCTGACACCCCCAAATATGCTATTCTCTCACACACATGGGAAGAAGCAGAAGAAGTCTCCTTCCAAGAATTCGTATCACGCTCCGCAGCCTCTAAACAAGGCTGGTCCAAGATCAGAAAAACATGCGCCAAAGCAGCCCGCCACGGCTTCAAGTACGCATGGATAGATACTTGCTGTATCGACAAGAGAAGCAGTGCAGAGCTGACTGAGAGCATCAATTCTATGTTTAAGTGGTATCAAGATGCTGAAGTCTGCTACGTGTATCTACCTGATATCCCAGTGGACATACCTGCTGTAGATGCGATGGAAAAATTGAAGGATTGCCGCTGGTTCAGGAGAGGATGGACACTACAGGAATTGATCGCTCCTAGAGATATACGATTCTATGATCAGAATTGGAAGCTGCTCGGAACGAAGAAGGACTCTGCGGACTTGATCTCGACAATCACGGGTATCAAGGTGCCTGTGTTGAGACTTGAGAAGAGTCCAAATAAGTTTTCCATCTCGACTAGAATGTCCTGGGCGGCAAATCGAAAGACTAAGCGCGTTGAGGATATGGCGTATTGTCTTCTAGGGATATTTGACGTTAGTATGCCGATGCTCTATGGCGAGGGTACGCGAGCTTTCGGTCGATTGCAGGAGGAAATAATCAAGCGTAGCAACGACATGACGATATTTGCATGGACCCAACCTGAAGATCAACAGGAGGATGCATCAGGAGCTCTATTTGCACCTTCACCTGCCTTCTTCGCCCAAAGTGGCGATATCAACTCTTTTGGAAGACGATACATGGATCTTGACTTCGTGCTAACAAACAAAGGCCTCCGAATCGACAAATGCGTCGACGTCCACGAAGTAACCCCAAAATCCGCTACCAGCAAGCCCCATGCCACCGGCTTCGTCATGCCTCTGGGCTATCGCAAGATATCAGGAACGGCTGACTACCCAGCCAAAGAACACGATATCTATCTCAACCTATGGAAAGTCGGACCGAACAGTTTCCTTCGCGAGTCTATCTCGAGACGACCCAACGATTGTAGATTCGTTCCTTCGCCTATGCTATGCTTCTACATCACCTCGGACACCCAAGATCTGCCCAACTTCAAACTCTCAAAGTTGCGGAATGCGGTGCACTTCCCGCGGAAAGCCGAATTACAGATACAAAGTATGATTCCTCAAAGTCACTGGGACCATTCGAGACAGCTCTTCTTCGCACCATCTGAAAGCGTAGATCTGGTACTCGCAACATCTGTCAAACTTACCCTGCCATCTAATATCGAGGCGCATATCATCGTCTGTATGGACTTCTCGCGATCGAAGTCTGGGACTTTGGAGCCGAGGTGTTTGATCTTTGATGAGAAGAGTCATGGTGATATATCGCTTTGGCTGTTTCGTCACAAGAGGCTGGGGTATAATGGGCATGATGCTACTTGGAGCGATGTGAAGGAGAACCAGAAGGGGATGCTTGAGTTCACATCGCGTCTCGAGGTCGCAGCTGGAGGCGAGAGCTTTGTTGTGAAGGTATCGCTTGTTAAAGGTGTTGTGGAGAGTATTGTTGATGAATCTATATACTCTGTTGACCTTTCCGTCGATGTAGTTCCTTAAAAGGTTTTGTCGGGGGTTGTTATCTGAAAGACGGAAAGATGGGCACCCAGGAAATAGTAGATATCCCGCGGATCTTAACCGCTCGCGATTGGGGGGGTATACGTGGTATGACCATTGGAATCAAGGTCAGAGGATGAAAGATGCTGATATAAGCAAGAAGGCAAGCCTTGCCGGGTCTCAAGCCTCGAAAGGGAGAGCACAGGACCAGTCTGGGCGAGCGAATCGTGGAACATCCAAAAAGAGGCATTGAAAGTCCCAAGGATATTTCATTACACGAACCAAAGGAGTATTATCGAGGCAGTGACAGCGGACGACGTTAAACTCTCGTCCTTTATAACCACATTGAAACCATATACATTCAAGCTCTTCAGTAGTGTCGACCTCGCGTCTCCTAGTCGTAAGCTATGCATATGAGAACACCTCCTATGCATCAATGACGAACAGTAACAACCAATCGCTCTGGCAAACAGCATTTTCGATTCTGCTCAAACAACTCCGAAAAATTCCCTCAATTACCCTAAGTCCCTGAAGAAGCATGCTTACAGCATCAGAAGATCTCCATTAGAGCCGCGTCCCATGGCTGGCTGATATACTTGCTCGGGCGCACTCTGATTAACCACGTACTGCATCTCTCCTCTTCCAACCACCGGACTGCCCCCAAATCCATCATCATTGCCACCATTGATATTCATGGCGGCCATTTGATGGTTACCAACCCCTGCGAAAAACTCATCTGCTGCATCGACAGCAGCTGCGAGATCACCATTTTGCGGTGGACGAACGGTTGGTTGGCCGCCCATGCCGAATGTGGAGAGGGACTTCTGGCCGTCAAGACCGTTCGCAGTGGGGAGCATGTGTTTCTGGAGAGCTGGACTGTCTTGCAGTCTTCGTGGTCGAGCAGACCGGAAGACTTGCTGTACAGGCTTAAGATACACCGTTGCCAGGGTGCCGACATTCAAGCACATCTCTTCCAATGTGGCAGGATCCAATTTTTCGGATTCAGCTGTGATCGGTGGCTTCTCGCCCATCACGATTGATTTCGCAGTCGCCATGTCGGATGAGAGAAGACGCCAGTACATGTAGCCTCTGTCTCTCAGATCTGGATTGTCTGTATCTTCTGTCGCCCACTTCAGAACTTTGGGCACGAGTTCTTGACCCTTGGTAGGCCGTTGGATAAACAGTTTGACCGTAGCTGTGAGCAGAGCGAGCTGAACCTCAACTGGCTCATCAGCAAATGAGTATAGGAAGTCCTCAAGAAGCACATCCGAGTTCTCGATACGCGATGCGTACTGTCCAATAACCCAGATCATAGCCGCCTTAGCTTCAGGCTCGTCCAAAGAATCGAGATTTTCGCATAGTGTTGAAATAATCGACTCGTATTGATTGGGATACTTCCGGAAGATGTTCCTGATCACGACTGTCGCTTCTTGAACAATGTATGTGACTTTGGTGGCCACGAGCTCTAACAAAGTGTTGATACACCTCCTCGCAGCAGGCTCAATCTTGATGGCCAATTTCCCGATAGCTCGGACAGATTTTCGGACAAAGTGGACATCGATTTCAGTCGCATATTCTCTCAACTCGGTAAGCACCTCTTCGATGTTCTTCTCGGTTGCCAACATGAAGATCAACTCGAGTTTGGTGACCTTGACATAGATCGGATCGTTGTATTTGCAGAAGAAGACGCGAATGTCATTCCTCAGCACTTCCGGCCGCCGCTGCAAAATCAGTAGCGCATTTCGCAGTGCGAGATACTGTACTTCCGGTCCCTTGGCAAGCAGTGTCACCAAAGGAGGCGAGAGTTTGCGACACAGAATTGAGATCTGTTTCTGGTCCGCAATATAGTTCATCAGATACAAGATGACTCGTATGCAAGTAAGAACAACTGCAGAATTCGAATGTGATAGTCGAGGGGATATGCGCTCGGCTAGTAACAAGGCCTCGGAAGACTCTTGGGGGACATAGGACATCAAAGCTTCCAAAATATACGTTTGACCCCATCTGTCGCGCGCGTTAGCTGTGTTTATCCACAATAATTTAGAACTCTTACTCTGAACAATCCGGTAAGATCTGCACCATTTTCGAAGCATTTCCGTAATCAATTGTAAGCTTAATTGCATCGCTTCTTTCCCAAATGTCCATCAAGCTTGCGAGAGCACTCGCCACAACCGTCGGATTGTCATCTCTCAACATCGAGTTCAGCCGATCGATCAGATCTGATGCTTCCACCAAATGCCGGTCGTGGTCATATAACTTCGCAACGCAGAAAGCTGCTGTTTTCCGCACATATGGATCTGCATCTCGTAGAAGTAGTTTCGTAGGAGGAACAGTAGCTTCGACAAATTCGCGGACGTGAATATATGACATTGTTCGTAAAGCTAATGCTCTGACAAGAGGATTCGAATCGTTCATGTCCTGCATGCCATTAATTTATGAGACGTGATACCGGGTTGTATTCGTACCTCTTGTAATGTAGGAAGGGCCTTGAGCGCAACTTCTGGCTTCATCCGGGCGTAGTTCACCAGGAATAGAAAGCACCTATACCATATATTAGCACAAATGCTCATCAATCCATAATGCTCGCAACCCACATCTTCTTGATCTCCAAGCTCGGTATCTGCATACATCCCACGATATCTGGAAACAAAGCCACCATATCGTTGTTGCTCATGGTCATATTGGCCACGATCTTCTTGAGGGCAATCTTCTTGGCCGCATGGTTCTTGTCCTTCTTTCCTCCGCTATTCAACTCAAGTCGTAGTTCGGCGACTTTGCCCTGTGCAGAACGCAAGTATGGTGAGCCACCAATTCCATAGCCCGTGGGAGGGATGTAGTGAGGGAGGAACATTGCCATGAGGGCAGGGAAAGTAGACCGTCGTGTGAGCTGATGTAGGGTAGATCAATCACTCGAGGTGGGAAGTGCTGGCGCTGTCAAAGCATGATAGATGATCGGAATGTGGTGGCACAATGTCCGCAGTGAATCATAGGACAAGGGCAATGGAAAGAGGTATGGTATGGGCAGGACAGTAGCAGCGCAAGAGAAAGACGGATATCATGGGACGGTACGTACTCGAGCAAAGAGCTTCGCATCTCCGCCGCCTGAACTCATGATGAGAAAAGGGAGGACGCCTCCTCACGCTGGCCGTCGTAGATAGGTGTGGCAGATTGGCAGATAGTCAATATTGGTACTGTGCTGTCAGGGGGTAAGGTGCTGCTGCTACCCCTCCACCGTCGACCAACAGGAATCGATTCTTGGGATAGGACAAGACGCAGAGGCCGTCACATGCGCTGCGCCAGTTCTGTTAATGAATCACCTCCAGCAAGGAATTCGACAGCGTTGCAGATGGTTCTCCATGTATCCGGGGATATTTGAAGATATAATTTGAAGCTTGAAAGTGCTCAGCAGCTTTTTGAGACGTGGTTGAAGCTTTGGAGGTCCAATAGGAGAGGTACGGACGAGGCCTTAGCTTCACTGGACTTACCGGGATCTGGTCTCGCTGGTGCTGACGAAACGAACATCCGCGAAGAAGCGCGCCGCTCCAGTGCCGTACCTACGACCAAACCTCAATTATTAACGACTACCTCTCTTCAACACCACCTCGACGACAGCTTCGGGCAGTCGTATCGCAAAGCGTCTGAGTACTGCGCGGATAAGAATCAAACATGGCCGCCCCTCCACCACCGCAATGGGTTCTTGAGCTCAATTCTCCGCCCACCGCGAAATCGAAATCCGCAAGCATCCCAGACCCTCCAGGATTCATAGCAGTATCCGGAAACAAGGCATGTCTTCCAGCCTCTTCAGATGGCGTCATTCTAATGAGAGACAGAAGCAGCAATCATCCTCCAAAACCGCCACAGTCCGCGCCCCTCCCACGACCGCCGAGATGGACACCTTGAAGCTCAAGAAAGCATGGGAAGTGGCTCTAGCACCCGTCAAACAACTGCCCATGACAGCTATCATGATGTACATGTCCGGAAACTCGCTTCAAATATTCAGTATCATGATGGTGGTTATGGCGTTCAAGAATCCATTCATGGGATTGCTGGCTACCAATCAGGCATTTGAGAAGTTTGAGAGTCCCGGGACGAACGGTCAATTGTTCATGGTTAAGGCGGTATATGTGGCGATGCAGATCTTGGCTTTGGCTTTGGGTGTTTGGAAGGTCAATGGAATGGGGCTATTGCCGTGAGTTTGATGCTCGAGGATATATGGGATGTTTGCTAATGGTGACCAGGACTACGAGATCAGATTGGTTGGCTTGGGAGACAAGGAGAGTGCCTATGGAAACTGCGATCCCAGCATTTTGAGATGGATCATAGACAAGGGGTAGGGGAGGCGTTTTGATGTACCTCTAGGGACACAATACCATGCTTTCTGGGAAAAATTGGAGGCGAGACCCCCGGGTGATGCTAATATTTAGCGCCCACGTTCAGGAAGAGTCTCGCTCGATCCTTCCTTACTACTATTTCATTTAATTTCTCACCAGCTCTTTCCTTCTCGCAGAAATTCACAGAATGCAGTCCACAACATCCTCGTTACGTTTTCGCAAAAATGCCAACAGCAAGATAAGACCACTTCCACCGGCGCCACGATTCAGCCAAACTTTACCCTTTCACCACGACAATCCAGACCAACCTGAAAGATCTAAAATCGTAGAAGGAATTACCTCTGATACCGTTCCATCTCCAAATTGGAGCAAAGACCAATGTGTCGAATGGATTCGCTGTGTTTTCTTCGAGAAGGCTGGGTTGAGCGAGCAATCAGCAACTATCAAGGCGAATTACTGGAAGAATTCTGGCGCAATTCTATTTGAACGGAGTCAAGCAGAATTCACACACATTTGGCACGAGCAAGCGAGGAGATCTTCTTCAGAGTTAAGAATGCTAAGAGGCTGGATGCTCGTTTTGTGGGCAACCAAATAGATCCATACCTTGAGGCAGATCTCTGGAGGTGAATTAATCGTTGAAGTTGGAGGCATGTCTTTGAACGGCTCTAGATGCTTTGGATGGGATATTGGTGCGGCAAGCGAGAAACCCCCCAACAAAGAAAGCGGACACATTACACATTCTTATCTGGTTGGTTTGCAATGTTCTCTGCGTACTACACGACATTACAATCGTAATGATATAGATACATGTAAAATGGCTTCTGAGCTCGGTCTCTCAACTGTCACCCCTCACTGCCCTCAGGGCGCATCACGTACGCTCACCAAAGTTTCCATCCTCCAGGAACCAGCGTCTGGAAAACACCGGGAGGATCATATTTCTTACTTACAGCTCGAAGCTTCGCCACATTTGCCGCTCCATATCCCTTGATCGGATCTTGTGTCTTGTACGCATAATTGAGATACTTATGCGAATTCAATTTTCCTCCCGAGGCAGCCAGCGCATCAGCAGCTGCATAGAAACCCGAAACGGCTGCGAGAACAGCGGCATCGTCTGCTGTGTTCGTCCAACTGGCCGTGATAAGGCCCACTGTCCATTGTTAGCTGCGAGGTAGAGAAGGAATCGATGTACGCTTACGAATGAGATTGCCATCTAAGCCTCAAGTCCCAGCGGGTTGCCCCCAGTTGCGGCACTCTTCGTTGTGATTGCCGTCACCAAAGGCTGCAAGCTCAGACTCCACTCTAGGCCAGCTACGGTTGCAACTGTTTCGAAGTATTGCTCACTAAGACCAACGATGTCTGTCAAGATTTGGAGATCATTGGTCCAAGTGCTGGTGTAGAAAAGTTGTTTCCTGGATCCGTCATTGGAAGCAGCTATCTCGAGAGTGAAGTCGCTCAGATTAGAGATTCTCATCGTACTGACGTACAACAGAAGCACAGAGTAAACAGACAGAGACGTACTGTACCATAGGTACTGATTATCTTTTAGATGGTGCTTTGGAATCCCCATATCCACCCCAGCTGGTTCTATATCGTCTTGCAGCATCCCTTGCAGGAGAGGCTGTTCATCCCGTCCATGTTCGTCTGGAAACGGAAGGCCGTTCTTGCCGTCCTGCCGGCTACTGGTGGCATGTTGTGGCATGGTGTGGCAACGAGATCATTGATCCATATCTTCCCTGAGAACACCTGTAGGCCCTTGCTAGTGTGCTGTCAGTAAGGAGGAACAGTTTCGATGTGCAATATTACTTATCACCAAGATCCTCGTCACAATATTCGCTTAATTCTCCGACTGGCACAAATATTGCTTGATCTCGCGTATTTGCATTTGTTCCCATTGGGAGCCCCATTTGACACCCTACAGTCTTTAGCGAGACTCTTTCGAAAACTTGAGTAGTTCAAGCAGACTTTAGACGACTACCGGATGGCCAGGACTGAAGGGAAGGACGCGGGGTCAAGGCCTTTGACTTCAGAATTTCGGGTCCTGTATTAACCTTTCCCGCAGCTGCACCCTGCGCCAGGAACGGCACGCACCGAACCTCATTCGAATGACCTTCAGTTTTGACACTCGCGCCCCACTCCTTGGTGACCAAAAGCCTATTTCAAGGCACGATTCCTTGTCAAATAAAAATCAATGCACGCATGCTTGTTTAGTTGATTAACTCATTCGTTGGTGATATCGTGTCGGTCAAAGTTTTACGCGAAGCGATCAACCTTCTCAACAAGCAAAGCAAGCTCCAGAAAATTAGTTGGATATCTCATGCAGCATACCTTCTCGAAGTGAATTGTATACCCGCAGGTGCTATAAAGTATGCAAACTTTAGTAGACCAGTAAGATGATTCGCCTTTCCAGCTGTTCTCACCCGTGCCGGTTTTGTCCTCAGATCCTTGCCTTTTTATCTTTCTCCTCGCCTCTTTAGTACTTGAGGTAGCAGCATATATACGCCACGCTCTCAGCACACTTGGCACTTAAAACCAATCATTCTTCATTCCGAACAATCCGAAGGCGACGCCTCGAGTTTCCTTCCCAAGCTTTGATTTATACTTCAAACTTACCTTCATTTCCGTTGACATGCTATCGTTTTCAAATTTGTACTGATTGTTGGTGATATGAATATCCTCAACTTGCACTGAAGCCCGATAGAAATCGAACAGCTTTCATACACTGCTTCCGTGGTGATAGATGAAATGACAACAACCACTTTCAATGACAACAACAGTTCCATCTCTTAACAAACCAACTCTCCCAAGAATGAGTCAGTCCCACAATCAAGCAAACACCTGATAATAAGCATCACTTCTTTCCCCACTTGAATCCAAGAAAGCAACGTCAGTTCCGTCACTCTACAACAGAGAGAGAAAGCACGACCCAATTCCACATTCTCTGTGATTGCAGTCAACATGTCATCTCATCAACAGCGGAGAGAAGTACGACATTCATAGCCATATCCGCTAGCGCTCAAAAAGCACTAACAGGAGAGTAGTAAACCCAGCTACAGATCCAACCTTTTCTTACTTCAATTTCAGAGCGATATCCGTCCGTGAACCAATTCGGTGGAATAATTGGCATGCGCACACACATCGAAAACAGGTAGAGACGAGCTAGGTCATCTATCTTGTTGGTCCGAACATTTCAATTGCATTCCTGATTTAATTTCCCCCAACCATAACCTGAAGCAAAGAACGCCGATTTGGAGGATTTGATACCTACTATACAGGACAGGATGACACAACATGACCAACTCCAACTTGGTCCCAGATACAACCTGAGGCGCTCTCCAAGCTGTGATCGACTGGACAACACATATCATTCCCATATCGTCATACCTTCTCCATTCATGACCATCACCAGAACCATTTCCTGACATCCATAATCCAGCTGGCCGGTCCAGTTCCCATCCTTCAATCATTAACCCGAACCGACCCAGACCAGACCAAGCCCAGCCAAACACCAAAACAAAATCTATCTACTCATTCCACCCCATTCCCGCTCGACAGACAGACAAGTCCCGCCTCGAGGACGTTGCTCAACTCACCCCTTCCTACTTCCCCCAAACTTACTCCCCCCAACACTACTCATCCCATCCCTCCACTTCTCGCCCATCTTCTCCCCGAACCCCCCCATCCACTTCGGCGCCTTCATACTAAACTTAACCCTCCCCTCCACACACGCCTCCACACAATTAATAATGCCAAACGTGCTACTCCCCAGCGCTCTAAACAGCGCCAAACTCGCCACGCTCCACAGCACAACTTTCAAATACGCATTATCGCTGACGGCTTTGGGCCCATACGTCTCGCTAACCGCCATGGCGAGGATCGCGTTCGCGACGAGCCAGCACACGACCATGTATGTGCGCACGCTCTTGTAGTAGTCTTCTTGCTGTTGGGCTTCGCTGGTGCTGGGTTGTGGGACTTCGAGGCGATCGCGGAGGTTGCGGAGGGCTTCGTCGTAGCCGGAGTCGATGTCGAGTTGTTCAGAGGGCATTTCCAGCTCGACTGTTTTGGAGTCACCAGACCCATGACCTGTGGCAGCGCCGAGATCGGTGTGGATGACGTTGTCTCCTTTGGTTCCCCAGGAGATGTCGTGCGTGTTGCAGAAGGCGTAGACTTGCAGGGTGCAGATGTAGGATGGGAGGAGGATGAAGTATTGGGCGGAGGAGGTGAACATGTGCCAGGGGTCGAGGTAGAGGAAGGACATGAGGAAGTAGAGGCCGATGGTGGAGGCGGTGGAGACGAAGAGGTTGGTGAATGCGTTGTTGCCGAACTTGAGTTGCGAGTCCTTGGCTGTGAGCTGCTTGATGATGATCCAGAAGGCGGCGAAGATGGTGTACATCATGATTATCGCGTAGATAATCATGCTCATCAGATACAATCGCTTGGCTCCCTGGGGACGATTACCCATTGAGAGGATGAATTGTGTACAGATGAGGAGGATACAGGTATATCTGAAGATGACGAAGATCACTTTGCCGATGCCGTGGCCGAACGGGTCGATTGTGGGATCAGAAAGGGAGCCAGCGACGAAGTAGAAGGTTAGGTAGAAGTTGGCGAGGGAGAAGTATGTGAACATGAGGTTGATGAATTGGTAGACGAATTCGATGTGGAGAAGGATCTTGCGTCCGATGGTGTGGTCAGTATGCCAGATTTGCCGGAAGTGTACGAGGGAGTAAACTGCTGCGAAGAATGCGCCATTCAGCCAGCGACGACGTTGTGAGATGAATTCAGGAACGGCATCTAGTCAAATAAGTCAGTATTGGGCTCTACAATAGAAGAGAGAGTAGGAGGAGAACTTACCAGGCACATCTGTCTCTCCAGTACAGCTCTTGACATACTTCAACACCCACTTTTCATCCCTCTTCGCCACCAACTCCCAACACAAAATACGATCCTCAGCCAGATACATATTGGCGGTAAAAACATCCGCATTCTGCCCGTGCAGCGTCTCTCCTTTAAAATACTGACTGAGCGGTCCATGTCCCGTATGGTCATTCTGCAAAGCATGGTAACGGTACGCACTCAGTGCTCCGGGAAGCACAGTAATGTATCCAAACACTGACTCTAGCGGTTTGTCGAGGATATTGGACAGCTTGTACTCGAAGTTTTGGGAGGCGACGAGTGGATTGAGGAGACCAGTGCCGTATTTGCCTTTCATGGCTTTGATTTCACCGCAGGCGCCTGCGACATTGGAGTCGGTATCGAAGGCCTTCCAAAGGTGGTAGAGGGAATTGGAACCCGGTTTTGTACCGACGTCGAGGAGAATGCAGATATTGGGTGTCAGAGCTCTACCGAAAGCATTGAAGAACCAACGGTGCGAGTTCAGTTTCTTGGCGTTCCTTTCTTTCATACAGAAGATCATCTGACAAGGTACGATACCCTTTTCTGCGCCCTTGAACTTGAGTTCCGAGTCGAGGGATACTTGAGTGGTGTATTCGTACACGTGAGCCTGGACTTCCTTCTGGTTGACAAGGTTCTTGGCAATGCCGTCTTGATACACGCCCATTGCTGCCAGAGCATCTAGAGTTCTTGGGTTGACTTTTTGACGCCCGTCTGCAATGACACAGACGACAATTTTCTGCCAGCCGTGTTCGCCCCAGGTTCGGGATTTGGAGCGGCCGCAGAAATGGGAGACATTCTTCATGACTGCATGCATAGTTCGTGTGAAATCGATTTCGTTCTCGTTGTACATTGTGACACAGATGAACAATTCCGTTTCTCTGGCTGTGGATCCGATGTTTTGGCGAAGCTTATAGCCTTTGGATACAAAGTCGTCGGGGTCGCAGGTCACGGCCGTATACCGCATATGTGTAAACTCAATCTCATCTCTCCTCGGCAGGAAACTGTACAGGATAGTCGGGATCTTACACTCGAGGATCAGCTCTCCGTTAATGAGCTTAACTTCTTTCTTCGCCATCTGTGCCTGTCTCGCTCCTCGTCTCTCCTGCTTTCCGTCTGGAGCTGGGCCATAGTGTTCATAATCGTCATCCTCTTGCTCGTCATCCTCGTTCTGTAGGGTATCAGTTGTCATGTACGAGTCGCGACTTTTCAAGCCATGTCTGAAGCCGGACTTTGTTGGACTCGTGGGCCCGAAGACGTCGTCGCCATCACCGATGTCATTTTCCAGTGGGATGGAAATTGTGGCATCATCTGCAAATATTGAGTTCCTGGCAGAAGCGCCTGGACCGGAGAAAAGCGGCGCAGGAGGTAGCGGTCGTCTCGGACTGCCACCATACCTCGAAGATGGCGTGCCAGGTCTCGAGCCACCATTGATCTCTGAAGGCTCGAAGTTGATATTTGGTGGAGGAGGCCTGACATAATCCGCAGATCCTCTCGACGGACTCCACGATCTCGTAGGTGAAATTCTCCCGGATGGAGAATAAGGTATATATGTCGTGTTCGGCGGTGGCATGTCCGGTGCCGTATCGATGATGGAAGGAGCCGTTTCTGAATTCACAGACGGCTGGTAGGATCTGCGGGGTGTATATTGACTATTGGGGGAATGATGTAAGCTTGACTGACTCTTCTTCAAAGAGGCTTCTAATTTTGACAGAGGGGATTTGACAGGATGTCTAAGACTACGTCTGCGCGAGGGGCCGTCTGGTATGGACGGCAAGACGTGCACGATATCCATATTATTGCCTGTCGATCCTGCTGATTCTACTGCTCTTGGTGAAGATCTCTTCTGCAGCTTGCAGGTCTTCGACGAGGAGATGACCTCTTCTTCTTCCTTGAGAGATGCCATGTGCTCGGGAGTAGACAGCGGAATCGGTCTCTGCAGGACTTTCTTTCTCTACAGCTTGACTGCCAGAGGTCGAGCAAGGAGGTTATTGGGATGGGATTCAGATTGAAAGAGGGGTTGAGGCTGGTAGTGAGCTGTTTGTACATACGGACGCATCTCCGGCTCGTCGACGGACGTCAACAATCGTATGTGTGACGAGTTGCTTGGTTGACCTGTGGGTGTGGAACCATCTTCTTCACCGTACGATGGAGGCTCGGAGTACAATGGAGGTCGTCCGCCTGGAGTATTTGGGCCGTCCATTTCGTTTGTGGGGGTTTGAGTGTATTGCGCTGAGGAATGCGCCAGACCGCAGTTGGAGAATGTATGTTTACTTTGCGATCATTCGTGGGGTGGGATTTCGTGTCTGCAATTGGATTTCGAGATACAAGCGATTGTTGACGAACAACTGGCTCGATCGTGAATGTCTTGAAAAGAATGTGCTCCTAGATGAGACAGCGCGCAGTATGGAGAAGTGCCGCAGAGCTATGAGTGTCGCTATGATGCTGTGTCGGGTGTTTTTCCCGCAGCGAAGCGTCGCTACAGCAACAAGCCAGAAAATCACATGGCGACTGCAGCCCGATCGGGATAGGGTAATCCTAGTCAGAAAGGAGATTTGTGATGATTGGACATGTCAAGCGGCAGGGGAAAGGCTGCAAAGTCCGTCTGACACGAGTTCGTCCAAACTGTTCAGCAATGACCATTGGTCAAGTCTCAATCAGAAGTCACTTTGTATGAATAATAAGTTCTTGAGATTGATAAACTGGCAGATTATTACGATATCATGAAGTCACGAAGTCACTTGGAAGCCGGAAGGTCCAATACAAATCGCTTTTTATTGGAATCCTTAATCATCGGATCGTAAATGTACAAAGCCTCTTGACTCCCCATTCTTTCCACCGCATGCCCCAAGCCTGTCTCCTCCGCGCTACTCGTACTAAAATAAGCCCCTGATCTGACCAAATGTCGAAAATATTGACAAGAGATCCTTGTTGATGCAGAGGGTGTGGGTGACGTCTCCCAACGCCGAGATGAAGGTTTGATGACAAGAAAATATGGAGCGCCATGCTCAGGATCAGACACAAACAGTGCTGATATGGTTTGGTTGTATTGTACAGCGAGGTTGAGAGTAGATCGCGGGCGGATGATGGGTATCAAAAACAGAGCTGAAAAATATTGACTGGTACATTATATGATTGCTCAGTTCCAGCCGAGGGAATTCTCAGCCATCATGGGCGCCGAGATTTGCTGAGTGCGTGCAGAATTACCAGTTCTTCCGCTTCCCCGACTGTTTCTATCGTGTCCAGGGGTAGTTCGTCCACCAGACATGAAGGCACCACCTCCCATTAGTGCTGGGCTACCGGATTGTCTCATCTCACCACCGTGGAGGACAGAGCTTGAGCGACGATGACTTTGCTTACGCTTCTTGTATCTTCGTGCAATCAAAAACATTGCCGCACCATATGCTGCTGAACCACCGATGGCAGCCATTGCAATACCGGCAGTGGCTCCAGTCTTGCCAGGAGATTGGTTTTGCTCATTGGTATCACCAAAGACTGAGTTGCCGTTCCCTGAAGCAGAGCTGGTCGAAGGCTCACTCCCACTTCCGGTACCCGAAGCCCCTCCACCGGTCTCTACGTTTGATCCTGGAGTGAGGGGGATAGCGGGGTTAATGTAGTTCATCAGAGTGTTGATGCTGGGATCCTCATTGTTGTAAATGGCAGCAGTTGGAATGTGAAGATCCAAAGACAGAGTGCTAACCATGTTGCTGGGGATGTATGCCAATGCCAGAGTTGTGATGTAGTTCATTTGCTGCGTGGTGTCCAATGGGATGAGACTGTGCATGGTGATCTGATCTCTCTTCAAGCCTAATCCATCTGACACGCCCTGGGGTAGGTACTCGAAAATTTGAGCAGATGACAATGGGTTGTCCACGACAAACTTGTAGTTCAAAGGGAACAAGAAACCAAGTTGAATCTGTGTGGTGTCGTCTGGTTGAACAGTAGCATTTGGATTGGTGATGACTCTGGGCAATTGCGGGCTGATTCCAGTTGGCTGAGCACTCTCAGTTTGTCCTGCGGGCACAGTTGGCGAAGATGCTGCGATAATCGTTGTTGGTAGCCACATAGATGTAGCAGAGTTTGTCGAGATTACAGGAACAGTCTGAGGAGCCGTTGTCGGTGTCTGAACAAGGGTTGTCGTAGGCACGGAGGTCTCAATTGGAGCAGCGCTGGTAGAAGGCGATGAAGTCTGCGGGACTGTTGGTTCGGTGGCATTTGTGGGAGATGCTGTGACAGTCGCGCTAGGCGTTCCAGACAAAGTCACAGATCCAGTTGGGAGACTAGTCGTGATATCAGTGCCATTGGTCGTAATTGGAGATGTCGTAGTGTCACCAGTGACGACTGGAATGGTCGAGTTTGATGTGATGGGAGTGTCCGTTGGGCTGGTGATCGGTGGGCTGGTGGTAACTGGTCCAGTAGTGATGTCCGTTGGAGTCGTTGTGATCGGTACAGATGTAGAAGGATCCGTAGGCGTAGGAGGGAGGGTAGTCACATCCGTAGGGGTAGTAGTGACGTCCGTGATCGTTGGAGTGGATGAATCCGGAATCGTGGTGTTGAGAGTTGGGTCAGGAATGACCGTTGGCTCAGGAGTCGGAGTCACTGGCTCGATGGTGCTCGTTGCGGAGCCCAAGTCACTGGTAGCAGTATCAAGAATACTGGAAAGAATTCCTCCAAGACCAGTCGTTGGGGCGGATGTCACGGTTGGCTCAGATGAAGATGAGATGATTGGTGTGATAGCAGATCCAGTTCCGTCAAGAGTGGGTGTCGGGGTTGGAGCGGTACCTGTACCGAGAAGCGAAGAGAGATCGATAAGCGGAGTGGTTGTTGGCTCAGCATCTGATGTGGTCGTAGGTTCAGCGGTCGTGGTTGGAGCAGATGATTCAGGTACAATTGTAGAATCAGTGGCAGGCTCAGATGCAGACGTTGAAGTTGGAACCAAAACAGAGCTGAGAACTTCACCGAGGGAAGGCAATATTCCAGCTGGAGTAGTCGTTGGTGCAGAGGTTTCTTCAGTCGTGGTTGGAGCTGAGCCCTCAACTCCTGTTGATCCAGCTGATCCAGAGAAAGATACCCCATCCGAAGCGCTCTCACTCTCTGGAGTCGGAGTTGGTGTTGCCGATGTAGTTCCATCAGTCAAAATTCCACCCGGTCCGAAAGTGATTCCCTCAGCAGAAGTCGTGGTTGTTGACTCGGTAGTATCAGATCCTGACGAATCGCTGGAAGAGCTTGCGGTTGGCTGAATGACAACATCGCGAGTTGATCCTGTTGGTGCAGGGTCCAGAGCACTTGTGATGAATCCCAAAAATCCACCCGAGCTTGTTGTTGAGTCTGGAGTCGAAGTCTCAGTTGGTCCAGTTGACTCGGAGCTAGAGCTGGACGATGAGGTAGGTTGAATTGGGTTGAAAAAGCTGTCCAATCCTCCCGTTCCTGCAGCTGAGCTAGAGCTTGAGCCTGTAGAATCCGACGTCGAGTCCTGTTGCCCTGTAATGGAGTTCAAAAAGTCTGACAAGCCTCTCTTCGTTGATGACGACGAGCTAGACGAAGGTGAGGAGGACGAGGAAAGTACCTCCTGGCTGGTTTGCTGGGGCGCAGTCGTGATCGTGGAATTGAAAAAGACTTGTCGTTTGATTTGCCTGGGGAAATAGAATTTAGGTCGCTGAGGTTCCGCAGCGGCAAAGGTGGAAAGGACCGCCACTGAGGCCACCAGTAGCGTTGGTGTATGCATCCTGGCAATTGGTATATGGTATACGAGTTGGCGTTGTTGGGGAACGCGAGGTTGGTGAGGAAAGTAAGCTTTAAGATCTGGACCTAGAGTCAGCGAACGAGCGATGAGGTGTTGGCAAGCCTGCCACGCAAACTGACTGTCAGGGCAAATTGTTATTTAACGAGTGTACTTGACAAAAATGTCAAAGAGTGTCTGCAAAGATTGAGGTCAGCAATCGTCATTGGGAACTACTTTGAATTGAATCGAGTCTTGGATGTGTTCGCATGAATGATCAACGCATCCTCAGCCTCAAGAGAAGCGGCGAGAAACGGAACCATCGCGCAAACAATCCATCTTCGACCATTCTTTCGCAGGATCTGGAGGGTACTCACTAAGTGAGATTATGTAGCAGTCGTAAACTTCGAATCGCAATCTTAAATGAGTGTCGTGACGAGAAATCGTCGAGAGGGTTGGTTGATCGTTTTCAGCTTCAATTCGTTCGCGATCATCAATCAACGAGCCACGACCATTATCCGTGTGCCTCCCGAGGCTCCTTTTCGTCTGTCAAGCTCGATGGAGATGGGCGAGCTGTCTCGTAGAAGGCGTGCAGACAGGATGCACGTCTTGAAGTTGAAGGTCCACGAGGAGAGTGGGTGGTTGAGGTGAGGTGAGGTGGAGGTGAGGAGAGGGAGAAGAGAGGAACGGTGGAAGGCGAGATTAGCAGGGCGGTAGCGCGAGTATTAGGCGTGGGAACCGTGGCCGTGGGTGGTTAGGAAGGAGCGATGGGCACGGCCAGCGAAATTTGAGTGGAAAAAGGGTGCTGGGTGCTTAGCTGCAGGGCACCAAGGCCAGGTGCATGCAGGCGTAGGCGTAAGCGTATAAACTGTGCTGCACCAAACCGGCCTGGCGTTGTTTTCTCGGCAGACCCTCCAGATTTGGCAAAATTTTGATTGAGCAAGCACTGGAAGTCTGGAATGAATGATGCGCGAAAGAGGTCCTGGCGCTGTACACCATTTGCTCACAAGTCTGAGAATCTAATAATTATCGTAGAAATACGGGGCAGAAACCTCGGACGGTTCTACAAATACGAGATGAGTGACCGGTCACGGCCAGGCGTCTGCATCTGGATCAAGCATGGGAGGACAAAGCAGATGGATGGGACGAGCACAAGACTTCAAGTCACTTGGATATGAGGGCAGCCCAACACGACACGCGCTCTTACATCAACAGAAACTCGGAGGCAATTCAATAGATTGATATTTAGTATAGTACCAACCTACAACCAACAAAGTCTGGAATCGACTTTTGTTCGAGGACGAGGCGAGTATAACATCATGGGTTGATAAATTCCAGCCCACAGCCAATATATTTGAGATCTGACAGGCCTGACGGAAGGGATGCACCCTTGTGCCACGGTATTAGAATTCATCGAGTGCCAGAGAACTATCGTCTGTGTAGCCGAGACATAGATCTACCAGATAAGGCCGGAAGAAGAGAATCACCGTTGTATTCGGTGATATATCATCGATATGCTGCATTTCTTTGTTTGTTCACAAGTCTCTTCATGTCGGTGTCGGTCAAGGTTGGGGATATCCGTACCGAAGGACATCAACATCAACATCAACACCGTCCACCAGTAGAGAGAGTGCAAAAGGCCGGTGCTATCCCGCTGCCCTGCAGCATGCTTTGCATCCATCACACCTGCCCTTTTCATCCCATTGATGTTCATCTCAGAGAGACTCCTCACTTCATGACCCTCAGATCTTCACAGAATATTACAACATCCACATGAGTTTATCCTCATATCCACCCTCCCCACCAACCACCGTCTCCTCCCCTCGCTCGCCAGTTCCCGTTCCTCGTTCCCCTTTCACAGCCCCAATTTGCCCCACCTTTCAATAGATCCTCCACTCACGACGTTTGTTCTCTCCGCCCCTGACGTCCCCTCCCCTGGAGCCAGCAAGGGCCACCAGGCCCGCCACGGGACGGCATGAACATCGCTCGTCTTCGCTCCACAAAACTAACCAAAGAGCCCACAAATCGCCTCTTCTTCACAAGGGGTGCTCCTAGGTCACGGCTCTTCGCGAAATAACCGGACCATTCAGCACAGCGAAATGACCCTCGTAGCGCGTTTGATCTTGAGCCCGAGGAGGGCAATTAATTTCCGGCTCTTGAGTTAGTCGCTCGGTGGGACAGGGGGGTGCTTGTCTTGTGAAGAGAGGGGTGCCGAGCATCTCGAGGTCGAATTCGAGGTCTTTGTTTTTATGTTTCGAGGATGGATGGGATGGAGAAGAAGAGGCTGATATCATGGCAACATGCAAGAAACAGCACTTTACAGACACGCTTTAACCTCTTTTTTCTTTTCGCTATTCACTTTCCTGCCTTCCTTTTCTTGTTGGTTCATGACAACGAATCAAGTGAGCACCACCATCTCTCCCTCGCATGAGGCTTACAGAACGACGCGCACCCCTCTCCTCAATCTGGATAATATTTATGCACGTGTTATGCCGCGGCCCTGCCTGAATTACGGATTGGACGCTGCTGATCTCATGCTGGCCAATCAAAACATTCTCTTCTTGGAATTTCAAGCCCTCACTGCGCTCACAGGACCGCGAAAATCACTGCATCGGATAATCTATTCTGCTTCTCCTCATGCTGCCTTCAATATTCTCCTCCTCTCAAATCCTATTATCAATATGATCTCCAGCAAGGAGCATCGCAAACCCATCACCTGCTCAAGTAACAAAGTCCTAAAGCAGCCTGATGGGCAAGTAAGTCATACCGCAAACCGGCCTTCTGCATCATGAAAATTCTGAAATTCAAGGTTGAAGCTCTTCACGAAAGACTGTCTCTGCCCGAGCCGCCCTAGCAAGCGCCTCTTTGCACATCCCGCCAGTCAACAAAAGTCAAAGTCTGAAAGCACCACCTCACGCTCTCCCAAAAATACCCACAGCTGCCAGATCATGCACACCAAGCAAGGACGTCTTCATCAACACGACTCATCAACATCAAAGCCCAGAAGAGTCTCCTCCACCTTCCTACTGACTGCTGACAAAGACGCTTCGATCCTCCGGACCTCCGACCTCACCAACCAATCACAACACCGCGCGTAGCTCACCCCCATCAAGGCAAGATCCGGATCTCGTTCCTGGATCTCACGTCCCATGTGGATCCTCACAACGACCGAGCGCTTCAAGAAATTTCCAGGTCAACTTTTGCAAAGCGAGGAACAAACTCTTCCCAATCGCCAAAACAACTCTTGCAAGCATCTCGAGAATCAAAATCTAGACCTTCTCTCCTCACAAATGACAAGTCCCAAACAAGGAAAATAAAATGACGTTTCTCCCAAAACTGCAATCATCGACAAGCACCGCAGCCAAAACAGTCCACTCAGGCGATCCTTCCTTCTAGATGCGTGTCTGTAATTCCGGCACTTGTTTACCGTTACATTTCATAATTCGGACCATTATAACAATTCCGCGCGATCCTGGAACAATCATACACGTGTAATAATTCCTGGCCAGCTCCATTGCTGAATTCAAAATCGAGTCTTCTGAACTCTCTGTCTCATCATTCCATCATCTCGAATTCCCAAGGCACGTTTCACCTCCCAAGTTCCACGCGCCAAGACAAAACAACAGATGAAATCATGAACAGTCTCCACACACACCCACTCTGAAGAATCCGACAAGGGTCCTGTTTCACGATAGGATATCGGCCGAACTGCGCATCTTGTATCCACCATAGTCGCACATCAACGCGCGAACCTGGAATGCATACATCACGACGTCCACTTTTGCTAGACATGAAAAAGCTTGACTTGATTTGAATTCTGAAGATTGAAGTGCCAGTCTGGCAGGTTCGTCTGCTGTGACAGCTAACAAGACCTTGTTTGAAGATATAATCCGAATGTCTACCCGTCTATCCGTGAGTCCGTATTCAGATGGCTGGCTGCCACACCATCGCGACATTCCATCTCAAGGAGAAGGAGAAGTTCGTGTTCAAGCATCAGAATTAGAATCACGGCGTTTCACCAGCCTCACCAGCGTCACCAGCCATCCCTTCCGTGAATCTGTCAAGCTTCTTCGCACATTCTTCCCCCAATTCTAGCTTTCAAAACGGCCAATTCAAAGCACGGGTTCAGCTCCTTCCCGTTCTCTCTCCGTGCACAAGAGGTCGTACAACCCCTCACCATGGTATCACCTCGATACAGAGGTACGAGTACAAAGGTACAAAGGAAGTGTAGGCAGCCGACTTCCGATCCCGTTTGCTTCAGGTATCAGGTTCAGCTCAAGTCCCGTCCATCTCAAAATATCACCCCTTCTCCGTACTGTAATTCCTCCAACGCATCGTAGCGAAGATACAAGGAACATCCTACAAGATTTTCAGATGCATTCCTTCTGCCTCAAATCCTCCTCCTTCTATAAATTCCTTGATTTGGTATGAACTTGCACTTTGAGACCTCAATCTACAAGCTGATATCCAACCCCGTACTTTGAACTCACCCCTACTAACCAGCAAACCAAGCATTCCTCCTCGTTTCATCGTCATCCCATGCCCATGCCATGCCATGCGAACACATCGCATCCATTCCCATTCCAGCCCCTGAATAATCACTTCAAGGTTCACTTCACTTTTCACTTTCCGAACCCTCCACTCCACTCCTCTCGAAACGAAAAAAAGCTGCCCTCATATCTCGGAAACAAAATCCCCTCCGACCCGAGATCCTTGATGAAGTTGAATCCTACTCGCACCATACTTCATACAATATTAATCCGCTTGAGACAGACTACAGTACAAGCCATGATCGCCATAACCCGACTAACAAAGTAGACCATAAGTCGTAACATAACATAACCTAAAAACACAATGAGGATAACCAACAATTTCTCCATGCACACCATCCCTCTTGGAAAGTCACGACCTACTCCATAAACATTCAATAGACGCGGGGTCCGGTCGCTAGGCTGGCGGGCTTGCGGGGTGAAAGGAGATGAGATGACTTGGACAGGCGCTTGATCGTCAATTTGCTGAGGCGTTTTTGGGCTCGGAGTTTTCGATAGTTTAACGCCTCGCGTTATCACCGGCTTCATAATTTCTAATTGCAGACCACTACCTTCAGCTTAGTTTTTAGTCCCTCACTAGTAACTCATCTCATATATCAGATGTTGGATCCAAGATCAAAACAAACAAACAGAATTAACTTCTTGACCCGACGGTCTTCAAGCTTCTGAGACTTAGTGTAGTGTGCTTAGGAGCAAGCCTGGAGGGAAGGAGAGAAAAGTGTAATCCACGTGACATTCGCGTCGCGATCTTCAAATCGCAGGGATTGATTCGATCCTTCAGCCAATGAAACGCCAGACACAACTCAGGAGACTGCCTTTTGTTGCACGTCGCAACTCGAATTCGAGTCCACGTCACTCACTGCGTTCACACCAGCCCTCGCCACTTTTACTCACCTGCACTTTCTCGCTTAGCCTGCTGCACTTTCTTCATCTTCACCTCCGACTTCACACTTCTGGTCTCGGTTCTCACCGCATTAATCTTTCCTCTCTACTACTTCGCAATTGATCTTCTGTTCGAAAGTGCATCATAACCAGATCCGAATTGAAGGAGCGATCCGCCAAGTAGCAAAATGTCGCTTATACGAGGTTGGAAGTTTGATTTGATAATACGGCGCTTCGAGGTAGCGAATGAGCGGCTTGGCGAATCGCTTGACCTTCGATTATGGTGGAGACCCGCGGAGTTTGCTTACTTTAACCAACCCCGGGTCAATTGATTGATGGCATGTCAGAACTTTTGAGCTTGCAAGTAGGTTTTTCTAGGATTGGTGAGGTTTTCGTGTACGCCTGGGTAAATGACGAGCTGGAGAGGGAACGTGCCTGATGTTTACTTTCGGCTGTATGTGGTAGGTTGGGGGAGGACAGGAGGGGAAAGGACAAACGGTTTCTAGTGAAGATCCAAGTACCACGAAGTCATGGAATATATATCAGCGTATTTAGTTGTTCATTATCACAGAAATGCAACAAGTTCACACCCCAGTTGAAGATATGCTTGTCCTCTCGTCGGAGGACATCTTCAAATCTTCGTCACACAGGTGACCTTCATTCTCTTTCTGCATGTCAAGTTCCTCAATGAACTTGCACGAACGCCAACCCCCTTGGATCTTGATAACGTGAGTGCAGCAATCCCACGCGTTCTGCTGTACTAATGTCACTTCTCTCTCAATTTCGCCGTCTTCGCCGCCCCTGGTTCATCCGCCTTTCCGCTCTTATAAAGCACCCATCCAAACTGTCCGTCAAAAGGTAAAAGGGAGGCTGACAGGTTCCATAGACAATACAAGCGAGACGTCGACTAGCTTACTCGGATGAACTGTGGGTCAGATTGTCAGCTTCAAGGCTTAAGTGTTCTCTCTCTCTTCTTCATCGTAGCTTCGGGATTTCACTCCCTGTGGGAAAAGGCCTCAGCATGACCCGTCTGAGCCAGAAGCTGGGAAGTGCTGTCATACAAACTTTGACTGTCAGTTAAAAGAATCATTGGTCCTTCAAATGGGTGCTTTCGTGCTGCTACCGTTGAAGCTTTTCACCGTTCCATCAAGACTTCTGAAGTTTTGGTCCCACTCCCGAGACACTGTATACCTACCTTCTCTCGAGAACATTACAGCTGCTTTTAAACTCGGCAATATCCCAGCGTTTCGTTCCGATGCTGAGCTGTTTGCGGTCTTGAGCCTGTAACGTTTTAAAATTTATAGGTTAGCATGCAATTTTCACACGCCTCTAGTCTACCACGACGCCTTCAGCTCGCGCTATTCGAGAGTCTCTTTGCATGTCCTAGGTCAGTCAGAGTTCCATTGGTCGTATGCTGGTGAATACGAAAATTCGCTGGGTCTGAGCACTGCTCTTGAACCTTCTCTGGTTTCTACGATAGTATATCTTGCAGAACTCGACTGCACCAGACATGACTAGTAAGACCAAGAGGAAAACTGCTGCTGGAGAAAGTATGCGGCATGCTAGATATGATAAGTAGGCGTATCTCCTTTACAAGAGGATCCGTATTACAAACTCAAGAACTCCAAAAGCCCATTCTTCTTGGTGAGGTGGGTATTGATCGGCTAAGCGAGGTATTATTTATTGTCAATTAAGCTGGCTACTGTCAATCCATATAACTCGTGTTCACACCTACTTCAATGTTTCAAGAAGTTCAAATGTTCAGATGGATGGACTATGCAACGTACCTTCACAATGATCAAGTACTGTTTCGACGCAGAATGCAAAATTCGTCAGTGTCTTCTTCAAAGCCGCGCAGACCTTTTCAACTGCAATCTTCACAGATCCAATGCAAGAGCCAGTCGAATGGAAAGTGCTGCCAGATTTATATTTCAGGTGGAAGTAGAGTTGAGTGACTTGGACGTATCGAAGTAACGCGAAGAAGAATGATCTCGTTATAGCGTGTTGTAGTGGTCTTGCTGTGGTGAGAAGTTGGTTTCGTGCATGTATGTCCAGGAGACACACAGTTACTTGTGGTGGCAGAAAAATGGTTCAGGAAAATCACGAGAAGGCTCCTGTCCCGATATGAAAGCGCGATGTCCTTCTAGATTCAGGCAGAGGAGAGTCAGGCTTTCACCACTGTGCCTCGCTTTGTTGATCTGTGACCATCCACTGCACTATAATGACTTCGATGGAAAGTGCTTGAAGGACCTATGGTAGCTCCAAGATCAGTAAAGCGAATTCAAGCATCGCTGTCATATACACTGTTGCCGTCATCGAATCCCGAAGTTCTAAATTGGCCGTCTCTGGAGGTGGTCAACGGAGCAAGCATTTGTTGGGTGTGCAGGAACAATTCGGGCGTCAGAACGCTCCATACAGGATGTACGAAATTCAAAACCCATCGTTCGAATCCCCCATGTCCCAGTTGTACGCCCGATTTATCATCCACCTATTAAGTATTGCTTGAGGTTGTTGGGCTTTTTAACCTTTAATTGACACAACGGCAAAAGGTCTTACCGTTCGCAATCACAACAAGTGGTAAACAAGGCATCTATAACCCGATTAACATGCGACCCTACCCAGAAAAAGGCATTAAACATGTCTTATTTATTGCCAGCTCGAATACTGGGTCGGCATCCATCCTTGACTTCACTGATCAGCCACCAAATTGTGCAGACTTACATCCGAGCGCTCAACCACAGGTGGTGACGTTGCCACACTATCTCCAATTGTCACAAACCCACCATTTTGGTTCTTCTCAGCTTTAAGCTTCCCCCACTCTCTTTCCAGAGTCTCAAAATATCCTTCACATACAGGCGTCACGTATCTCCCACAAAACACACCAACCTCAAAATATTGGTTGCGGCGGAGGCTGAGTTCAGCACAGGCAGCTTCGAGGTCTTTTAGACTCAGGAAGATGACCTCTTCTGCGTTAATGGACGCTGCAATTGCTTTACTGTCGCGATTGTGGGCGATGATTTCTGATTATGTGGCCAAGTCAATGCCGTAGATGTGTGGATGTCTCATAGATCTGTCAGCCAGTGTCGACATGGTCAAATTGAGTGTGACTTACGTGTCTGGCAGAGCAGTGCATGCAAAATGTACCTTCTTTGCCCCCGCTTCGCGTGCCATATTGCAAACCTGCAGACTAGTCGTGCCTCTCACGATTCTATCAAGTGATCAGTCTCTCATTCTCATAAAAAGGATAAGAACCCTCGTACGTGTCATCGATGAGAAGTACATTCTTTTCTTGAAAATCAATTTTCAGAGGACTGAGTTTCGACTGGAAACACTTTCGGCGTTTCTCTTGACTCGGCAAAATGCATGTCTGTACGGCTTGCCGAGAGATTCGGCAACTGCCAGTGCCGGGACAATACCTGAGTCGGGGATAGGAATGACTAGGATCCATCAGTAATGAAGGCAAGTTAGGGTATTCTAAAGGTCAATACTGACCAAGGTCAATGTCTTCGACGCCATCTTGACCCAACGTGTGCCGAATGGTACCCGCCACTTTGTGTCCTATTCTCTGACGACTCTCGTACACCGATATACCATCGATTACCGAGTATTCACGACTGAAGTAACAATAGTCAAAGATATAAGGCATGTACCTTAGTTCCGCGTGGACTTGGCGAAAGATAGGCTCCCGTCCTTTGGGGATGATCACTGCTTGGCCAGGCTTGATGCCCTGGATATCAGTAAATCCAAGTTGGTCTAACGCCATGGACTCCGAAGCTAGCATGTAATCCGTGCATTTTCCATCTTGATTCGTTCGTGATTCCATAACGAGGGGTCGGATGCCGTTTGGATATCTGGCACCGAACACTGCGAAGCCAGCGACCATGCCACAGAATGCGAAACCACCTATTGTCATCTTGAACCTACAATTTTCGATTAATTTCGCTTTTGTATTCGTGTTCGTAAAAATCGAGCAGGAACTCACATCTTTTCGAGTCCAGCGAATATGTCGTCAGCATCGACTCGTCTTTAATCTGTCTGAAGTAGCTGAGAAGCAAGAACTTGTAGCATGATCTCAGAATCACTGTCTGTATTTATATGCCGATGAGCCTCAAGGTCTAGATACTCTTTGAGCTTATCTGTATCCAAGAGGTTGTTGGCACTTGGGTCAGCACGTAGGAAGGGAAGACCTTCTGCCACACGTGACTTACCGTTGAGCAACAAGAGGTCACACGGGCTTCAAATCAATCAGTAATAATGTAAAAGCTTCCCGTGAAAAGTACTCACGAGCTGACATAGAAAGGTTGGCTTTCAGCATTTGACGAAGTCCCCGCCGTGGGGTAACGAAGATGGCCAAGTCCCATAAATCCAGGAAGCTCGCGAAGGAGAGCACCATCTCGGAACACCCTGGAAGCTAAGCCTTTACCTTTACAAGAGTAAATTCTTCCCGACTTGTGGGATGTTGCAATACCACATGCATCCTGCAATACTTCGTCAGCGTTCACGTTGCAGCATCAAGGTTACGGGACGACGATCTACCTGACCACGGTGCTGTAATGCATAAAGAGCATCATGTAAGTCAATCGCAGCACTATTGCAGTCCAAGTTTCCCAAGATAAGAGCTATAACACCACACATGCTGAAGTATGTGGGCTGTCGTGGTGCTGCGTTGTATCAAGGGTGTTTCGCTGGTATATTTGTGCCAGTGATGTTGGAGTGACGATTGGGAAGATTCACAATTTTACAATATTTTGTAAGTCGAGTAACAACTGAGATCGGTGTATTAGATAATTAATCACGCGTGCGTGGTACGAACTGGGTTTACTACTAGTCCCAAAAGGCGAAGGCACGCTTAGCGTACCAGACTTTCACAAGGCCTGGTTACCAGGGCCCATCAGCGACTAAAGTCGACCAATCACTGATATAAGAATCATCTAAATGTCCCGGATGAGGATTGCAATATCGTATAGACCAATTCGAGTCTTCAAAGTGACTTGAAAACAAGGACTTCGGTTAAACAACAACACAATAAGCGAGCCCCCTTTTGCTCTGATAGGAAAGCGAAGACCCTCATAACAGCCCACCGGTACACAATAAATGGGAAGGAAATTAACTCAAAAATTACTTCAAATCCATCACTCACATTGCTGAAAACTTAATATTGTTTCTTGCTAGACGAAGACTGGGACCTGTTTTACTCACCGTTTTCAGTGCTTCCAGAACCAGAAGCCGCGGCATCAGCAGGCTCTTCTATCTCCGAAAGCCATTTCTCCACTGCCAAGCAACCTGAGCACTTACCCTCACCAACTTTATGGATTTCGTGCGGAGCCTCACAGAACCCACAGTCTTCAATCTCGCCGTAGGTATGATGATTGCAAGGCCATGACCAGATCTCAAGGAAGCACATGATGCTCTGTATCGGTGGTAAGAACATGCATCTCGTGATGCTACTGTTGATGACCGAGAAGATTGCTTGGAAAGAGTCGTAATGAAAATAATAGTATTATAAATGATGTGATAGTATTGTTCTTTGAGCTTGATTCATGGGACAAAGAAGAAGCTAAGCGGGACAAAGAGACGTACTGCAACAAAGCAGTATTGTACGAATAATGAGAATGCTTGTTCTTCCCATCATTCATGACTTGCATTTGAGTCCACGATCTGAGGTCGTGCCTGATCGCATAATTCGGGAGGTAAAATAACTTTCAAAGTTCATGATCTTCACCACTTCACTGTTGTGGTTTAATTTATTGCCACAAAAGAAAGTATTCACAGTCACGAATCATGACTTTTAATCAAAGTATACTGATTTTCTCAGAAAGGGATCATTGTTTTCGAGGACCAGAAATATGTATCTATTATCTTTGACTTCTGAAATCAAGAGCCCGAAGAAGCTGCACTGTGCTTGATCTTCTCGGCTTCTGTTCTCAGACGCCATTTCTCAGCTGCAATGCAATCTGGACACTGCTTAATTGGCTTGATGAGTCCTTTATAAGGGACGATACATTTCAGCTCGCAGCGATGCATGGTGTCTGGGGCCCAACCATGACCACATGAATAGGGGTGAAGAGCACGGTGACACATTATGTTGAGGTGTTGAGGACTTGTGGATGAGTTACAAGTAATCAGAATGGTGGCTCAACGCTGTGGAGTGTGCTCAGATGGTGATAGTTGGACCAATGTTATTTCCGGGCAATTGCGTTGAATGAAATATTGGAGCTGGATTGATATAGAGCCTCTTGACTCATTGTCTTCGGCTCCCGAAACAATCTCAGGGGATGTCATTCACGAGAATAAAGAGCTCACCGAGACTTGGGTTTCCTTAATGAGACCCCTCAGTTTCTTTCACCCCAAGTGACAACATGGCACTTCTGAACTGTTTGCTCCAGAACAACCGCCTCCTATCGTACAGTTCGCGCTAGTTACTTGCTTTCTGTGAACATTTGAGAGGTTCTCACACGTCACAGAGAAGTTTACTCTACAGCCCAAACTGTCTCCTTTCACCAAGAAAAACTTCCTACCCACTATTAATGCAAATTATCGGAGCAGACTTTTTGTCAAAAACCAAATTAGTGAAAGGAGTCGTGATTCTTGTGGCGAAATCTGTCTCTGTCTAGGCGAGGGCCTTTTGAGAATTCGTCTCTGAAAAAGCATTTCGCATAGCAACGCAATTTTTGCTTGATCTTTCGTTGAGATCTCCTAGAAAGTAATATCTATCTAATTCAATGGATCGCAAGTCATATTGTAGAGATCCAATGAAATTAATTTGGCTGCAAATGGCGAACCAGATGGTTTACGAAGTGACTTGGTCCACCTTATCGATTCCTGATGTGCTTGCTTCAGCGCCGCTGACTGCCTTCTTGACTTGAGAAAGCCAATTTTCGACTTTCAAGCAAGTTGGACACCGCTTTACGCTCAGCACGTCCTCTAGCTTGACCTCGTCATAAGGGGAACAGCAGCTAATTCTGCCCTCGGCTCTGCGCCATGACTGACAGCGGACGAGGCGAGGAGAGCCAAGCGAGTCATCGTGTCCATGACTGCAAGTGTATGGGATGACCTGGATGTAGCACATGTTGCTGATTTCTGGTCAGAAGTGAAGGGATGCGAGGTTATCTCGGAGTCGTGAAGAGTTCCAACGAACACCGCGGGTGAAGACGGACGAGCCAAATATTGGAAGCTCACACTGGCTTTATACATAATCAATAACATTGTTCCCCGCCTAAACATGATGAAAGAACAGTACATGGTCGATAAACGGGTGGTTGCTATACCGTATAGGATCCATACAACGTTCTGATCAAGAACTGATGGCAAAATAAATATATACTAGATCTCGCTCAGCCGACCAATGTGAGCATGGATTAGAAAGTGGACATAAACCCTAGAATCCTAGCTTCGGTGGAGGCGCTAAACAATCTCTAGTCTCGAGTCGTGGACGTCATGCCATACGGAAGAAAAACAAGGCTGCATCCGTGAAAAGTCGAAATGCTAGATACTATCTGCGAAATCAATGCCTTAATTACAAGAATCTAGCCAACAGCAAGTCTCTACTTTCGCCCTTTGCCTCCTTTCCTTTTCACTAAGCCCTCCAGCGGACAATCAGCATCATCCCAGTCCTTAGATGATGATGACGCATTGCCTTTGCACCTTCCGCATGCTCTCCCGTGCCGAATCATTAGGTAGTGAAGGTCGAACTTGAGTTGATCCGGAATTTTGGTCTCCAGATGCGCATATGCGCCATCGCGGTCGGTCCCCGGTGGCACCCATCCCAGCCAAGCGCAGATCCGGTACACATGGGTGTCAACAGCGAAGCTGTTGTGCTGCATACAGATTGAGATAACGCAGGCTGCGGTCTTTGGACCTACGCCTGGGAACGTAACAAATTTCTCAAATGCCTCATCCTTAGAAAAGCTGCGCATGTACTCAAGAGAGAGCAGATCTATCCCTTTTGCATGGCTTGGAATCTCGCCCTTCTTTTGCCGAACGACGTTCCCCTCGTGCACCATATCGATTATAGCTTTCAAGCTACGACTCTTCACGTTTCCCATACCTCCAGTCTTGATGGCTTCGTAAAGATCTTCCAATGGAGCCAGCCGAACTGCCTCCCAGTGGACGATACCAATGCCGCTTCCAGGTTTGCGCCTCCCGAATTTTTTCAGAATGCCCATGAAAGCACGAGATGCATTCATATCATTGGTTCCAGCGCTAAGGCGTGCTCTTATGATTGCATCGATCAAGGCCGGTTCTTCTTCGTTACAGCCTTCGATGCGAAGCCCAAGAGATGGCTTTGACTGTGATATTTCAATCTTGCCGTGCTTGTCTTCCAGTAATTGGAACACCGTTTCGACGGCCTTTTGACTGGGAGCTTTCCAGTTGGGGAATGGAGATACTGCGAGTAATCGTACTTCGCCATTTTGGGGCTTTTGCTAGAGGGAGACGGCACAGACCCCTTCGTTGACTTCGTGGGCGATTTCGAATCTTGAGCTAAGAGTTTTGTCTTTGGGTCATTTTCGAGGTTACGAGACCTCCTGGGCTTTCTGGCTCGCTTTGGACGTTGGGTTCCCTCGAAATCGCTGCCATCCGAAAAAGTTTGTCGTCCTGAAGAATTCGAGATGGGGATTTCGTTTTGCGTTTCTTCTGGGATTGAGACCCGTCGCCGTTTACGAATTATTGGACGAGCTTGGTGAACCATGCTTGGTGTCTCCATGAAATCCTTGACCAAAATTCCAAATGACGAGAGAGTATGTTGTTGGATAATTTGTGCTGGTCTGGCAAATAGAAGTTGACTGTGATTCGAATGACTCTTTCTGGGCGGCAAAGTAACGCGTGTCAAAATTCGACGCATGAATGATGACCCTTTTTGATTCAACCGTATTCTTCTTGACTAGATATATATCTTAGCGAAAGTATGCAAGGCAATTTCGCACTATACCTAATCGGCCAAGGTATCGACTAGTACTGTTCGGAACAAAACCCGCAGCAGTATGATGGACAAGGAGCTTGCCTGAGTCATCGGGATAATATCTCATCAAAGTCTGGGCTTGTAAATTTGAATTCACAGAGGAACTTTTAGTTCCAAAATATATTTGATCGTCATTTCCGACCAAGAAATACTCCAGAAATCATTCGCCCAAGTTGCCAAGTGATAATTGACGTGCCTTGCCAAGTGCCTCGCTTGTTTTCGGCTCCACGTCTCGCTCGGCATTGAACCCGTCGAACCCAACAATCCCGTCATCGCCGCCCTCGCATCATACCGATCGATATCTGTGTACCCCTGCAACTATTCAACCATTCATTGACTGTAATTGTCAAAGCCGGGAATTAAAATACCATCAGGTTGCATGAACACCCTGCACTAGGCATGCCCCAAAGCGCACCCGATGAGCTTGCGCACCACTGTGATACGTGTGGAAAGAGCTTCTCCACGAACAGCCACCTACGGCGACATGAGGCACTCCGTAAGTAAGACATACTTGACCTGGAATATACTCAGACCATGCTCCGTTTTTCAATACCCCGTACGCTGAGTTGAGACAAGATCCACTGGCTGATTGAGCTTACAGATACCGGCAGAACAGCCGCCGTGTGTCCCTCCTGCAACAGAAGCTTCTCTAGACTGTATGAGATTACCGTGGAGTTTGTGTTATTATAGCTGATTTTGCATAGGGATACAGCCCGTCGGCATGTGAAGGCATGTTCTCCTGGCAGCATTGATCCGTTGGTCAACGGATCTAGACGCGGTAAAGTACGTCAAGCATGTGATACTTGTGCACAACGCAAGCTTTCGTGTGACTCGGTTTTCCCGTGTACGCGATGTCTCTCCTCCGGGGCGTCTTGCACTTATCAGCGACGTACTTACGGTGTCTCCCGCCCTGCCTCATCCACTGATACATCGACGAGAGGTTTAACACCTTCGGAACCCCATATATCCTTGGAACACCTTCGACTACTTCACGGGAAGATGTTCCAATTCCGTTCCTACTGGCTTTCACCACACCCGCAGAACATGAGTCAACCACGACGCTGGTAACAGCAAGCAAAATACAATCTACAATGAACGCACAGGCTATAGGTGCCCCTCTGGAATTCCCCAGCGCAACTGATTTCAACTTCGAGTATTATGGCGCACTGTTCTGGGATCACGAGAATTGGGTTCTGGACTTTATCGATCATTCGATACCAAGTTTCAACGGAAATGTAGATCAACATAGTCATTCATTTACTCGGAAACAAGTAGACACCATTCTGGAAACGCGGCTAGCGCAGATGTGCTCACAATTGGGCTCTACGCATGCACATATTCTTGCAACTAACCCGTACTCTCGTGTTGGTTTCGACAAGAGTCTTGCAGAGCAAGTTCTCACCACGGCAAATCTGGAAACATTCATTCAGGCACATTTCCGACACCTGATCAATACTATCCCATCATCCACCGCCCCACCTTCAGTCCCGAAACCGTTTCCTTACCACTGTTAATAGCAATTTTCCTTCTCGGCTCCCTGGCTGCTGCTCCTACAGACTCCGCCCTGTCAGCTCGCAAATTTTTCGATATCGCGGAGGAGTACATTTTCGAACACCTCGCCAAGCAATCGTCTTATAATGAGCACGCGGAATGTGTGCAGTCTGGAGATGATCTCGAGGTACTCCAAGCAGCGCACATTATCAACATCGTCCAGAACGGAACAAACAATGTGGTCACGAGAAGACGCCTCAGAATGAAGAGGCATCCATCGTATATTGCTGCTTTAAGAAGCCATGGGTTGTTTGAGCCTGCCAGTGAAGGCCGCGCGGACACCTTAGACACGGTCGAATCTAAATGGCATTCCTTCATCTCTAAAGAGAGCCGTAAAAGGTATGAGTACCACCCTGAAGAGTATATATCACCGATCCTGACGTGAAATCTAAATAGACTAGCCATCTGGGCATTCAATCTAGACAGTTGCTTTGCTGTTATATTCAACAGCTGTCCTCTGTTGACGATTGCAGAGCTGAACATCGACTTCCCTTGTCAAGAAGTAATTTTCGACATCGAAACGGCAGCTGAGTATGAAAAGCTGACAACCTCTGATTGTTCCAAGTCGTCTTGCCATCCCCGGTCGCCGTCACAGTTCATGAAGATTTTGCTTCACAATACTTGGATAGAGGACTCGCACAAGTACGTCACAGTGTGGCACTTGATGGTCATTATGTGTGGTAAGTACAAGTTAACACAATCAAGAACCACATAATATTGACCTTGATGTAGCATTGCAGTCCCTAAGCATGAGCTCGAGGTATTCCTTTCTGTTATCCGAAACAGAGAGCACCATTCTTCGGGCAACACACCGATGGGAAAAGCTTTGGCTCAACTTGTCTGAAGGAAACAAGCCCGGAAGCCCACTATGGCAGGGTTTCGTCAAGCACACGGAAGAATTATGTTGGTTTGTGAGGAAGTTGGCGCATCTAGGACATCCAGATGCACCAGATTGTCGTTATAGACGCATTGAGCCTACAGACAACATCATGGACCTTCATGACTTCATATGTAGATGTTAAATCATACAAGGTTTCGGAACCAATCCATTGAACTTCTTCTAGTTGACTTCTATAAAAGCCCTGCTCGTAGCAGACATACATGATCTTTTGCTTTGCTGAAAGAGACAAAGTTGTGCGTCAGCGTATACCCACGAAATTTCAAAAGCTGAGCCTCGACGCTGAGCTCCTAAGAAATTCTCCAAAGACTGAATTCGTGAAGGGCAGCTCCTCGGCAAATTAGCGGACTCAAACGATCGGAGGGGCCCCAGGGCCTTGTGGCCCCCTTGGGGTTGGTATTTACCACTGGATAGCGTGCGATTTCAGGGCTGATCCTGCAACTCCAATGCCACATGCCAATCCAAGTGTTCGAGAACGTTGGCGGAGGCAATCGTCTTAGCAAAGATTGAACACAGATAACCATCTGCAACGACATTATCGGGCGTATCAACATGATCAAGAAGTGGCGATTTGCTCCTTTTGATAATGTCTTCGGGAGTGTGGTCTCGTTTGACGCGCTTGCGACTCGATCCATCATCATCGTGGTCGTGTTCACCATGGGTGGTAAGCATAAATCTGGTGATTTGTTGATTCCTCTGCTCTTCCTTCACCAAACCGTGTAATGCCAGGCCGATACTCAAGCATGGCCATGCTGGCACGGCATCATCTGCCGCAGCTTTCAGGTATTTCATTGCGAGATCAAATATTGCTTCACTATCCAACTTCATTTGCGGCGGAATACTGCACTGTTTTGTTACTGTTGGGCCGAAGCGCCCCCGCACGTGGTGATGTACGATAAGTGTGCTTGGCCTGCGAAGGCACCCCGACTCGATTTCAAGGTCCTTGAGCCGACCTAGAAGGTCTGCTGCAAACATCCTCATCCAAGACGCAGCCTGACTGATGTCTTCGAGGGGCGGCACGAATGTCTTTTGCGTGAGCATTGACTGGGGGTCGGTCCGGGGGACCACTTCACTAAAGTCAATACCACGAATAAGGCTGTAGAAGTACAGCCCATCTCCCCCGCCCAGAGTAGAGACCATATGCTCTTGTGATACTGCAAGCAAGTCGGCGATGCTCTTGGATTCAAAAGCTTTCTCTGCCTTCGCACCAAATTTACCAGCTAACCCACGGATCGAAGTCATCTTGTAGGTAGAAAGAAATGAGCCAACGGCGCGGGCGCGGATCACCGTTTGCTGGTTTGGTTTCTTGCATCCGGCTCCAAGCTTGGCGAGAGCTTTGTTGTGAGCAATGCCTGCTGAGCAAGTATAATGTAGCCCATTGAAAATCTCCTTGCGCAGCGCTCGTATAATTTGAGCGCCAATGTTCAAGGCAATATCGTCCCAATCTGAGCGATGAGAATCGAGGTTGTCTGTTGGGTAATTGACCAGATGGTCAGTCTCCCAACTAAAAACGATATCTTGTGGTGGTAAAGGAAGCAAGCTTTCCTGGTCCTTCTCCACAGCGAGTTGCGGAAATTTCTCGAGGAGGATCGCATGCACCTGCTTTGAAAGATCCAGAAACACCTCATCCACGCTTGCCTTCTCAACACGCTGAAGTGGCTCTGGTGGAAGATGGTTCTTTATGATCTTGAGGCTTTTCCGTGACTCAGCCCGATAGGGATCCAGGGCAGCTTTGTCCCTTTTCATCATGGCTGGATCAGTTGCATCTGATCGATAACCCCATGAAGTTTCACCTGCCCTCCATGTCGCAACATGCTGCAGAACGATATTGGGGCACAACCGCTTCACATCCTCAACGGAAGCACCCCTGGAAAAGCCGAAGCCACGCGCAGCATAGTTGAGTGCAATGATTGCGTTCCATTGTTGGACTGCGAGTGGCTGCGTGGGGTCCAAATTCAGCCGTACCGTCTCGCACTGTGCATAAAATGCATCATAGTCTACCAGTGCGATGACGCGCAAGGGGGATTGTGGTGAGTAGTTGCCAAGGCGCCGGAGATCACGATACGTAAATTGAGATCTGGGACCATCAAAGGGAGGAGATTGTTGGGATGCCCCAGACATGACCAAAGCAGTGTGTCGATCCGGGGCATTGGGAGATTTGAACTTAGTAAAGATAGATTCGAATAGCCTCCTCGCCCTGCAGCCCTGTCGCTCCAAAATATATACGGAAGGTGGACTTCACTTTTGCCCGAAACTAGGAAGTCCCAGTCAGCATCAGAATACACGAAGGTCAGTCTTTCTAGCCTCACTAGATGAAAGACCGTGAAGACAGCATAGATGAGTAATCACTGGGAAGCATCTCTGTGGCGTTGGTTTGGACGCAAGCCAAGTTAACTTACAATCGAGGAGTGCTTACTTCAGTGGTGCGAGTCCGACCTAATTCAACGATTTAGAATCAGCATTTGATTCATATGGTTTCTTGATGATGCTTTTCTTGATCATGCTTCCGCAACGAGTCAAGAAGCATGTGCTTTCTTTTGATGGAAACGAGACTATCCCGGAAGCTACAGTAGCGTGACGCCCACTCGGCATTGAACCCGCACTATCACTGGTAGGCCCAAGGAGGCTGAACAGCAACCAACATCCCATCTTGAAACCAGGGCAGCCTATTTGTTACCTTTGAGTCATTCATAATATGAGTAGACTTGTCATTGAAGTGTCGTACTACGACGAGTCCAAGGAAACTAGCAAATCTTCGCGTCATGACTTTTAATGGACTCACTCAAGTTTGTGCCTGGCAGTGCCAATATAAGAAGATGTCGTTCTTGTGGCTATGAGAAACTCGACCTGGTCCTCAGCTCCTCAACTTCCATCACGAGTAGTACTTAGCTGCCATCAACTTGTCGCCAAAGTTAATTCATACTTTCAATTATCACTTCCCAGAACAGTGGCGCATCCAACCCCACCACAATACCATTTAATCATGCCGGAGATCAAGGTCGCACGTCTAGTCGAACTCGGCAACCTTTCCAGGTGGGCACCACACCTAAACCAACGCCTGGGGTGAAAGACGTGCTGGTCAGGGTCGAGGCATGTTGCCTAGTCCCCAACTCCCACAACCTTGTTACCAATGGCGGGGGAGGGATGATGAACCTTCCCGAACTACCCTGTATCTCCGGCCTTGACGTGGCAGGTGTTGTAGAAGAGGTTGGCGATCAGGTTTTTGGTATCAAAGCCGGAGATCGCGTTTATGTGGATCCGTTGCTAACCTGTGGGACCTGTCACCACTGCCGACAAGGTATGTCAAGCATAGCGAAATCTCGATTCGGACATTAACTTTAACTTTTTCTCATGACAGGTAGGAAGGATCTTTGTGCCAACTGTTGTCTCCGAGGATAGTTCGCTCAGTCTGCCGGGGGCGAGCGAATGCTGACCCACTATGCCACTGGCGGTTTGTCTGAGTACTTGCTCTCACCCGATGCCAATCTTGCGATACTGCCGCCCAGTATCGACTTCGCAACAGCATCACGATTCGGATACATTGGGACGTCTTTCAGCGGTCTGAAGAAAGCACAGACCGGACCAGGAAAGGTTTTGCTCATCAACGGAGTTACGGGAACGCTCGGCTATGCCGCTGTTGCCATCGCCTTAGGGCTTGGCTGCAAGCTCGTTCTGGGCATCGGTCGAAACAAGGAACGCCTTGCTGAGGTTGAAGACTTGTGGCCTAAGGGGCGTGTACGAACCATATCATCAGAAGATGGAGGTGATGTCTCTGCTTGGATTCGCGAACAGACGGGCGGACTTGGGCCAGATGCTATGTATGATTGTCTCGGAAATGGCGGTGATGCAAACACAACAAGCGAACTGGTCGGCACTGTGAAGAGAGGAGGGCGCGCAGTGTTAGCAGCAGGTGGCTCGGAGGGAGACATTATTCAGAATTGTCTCGAAGCAATGAGTCATGACGTTGCGGTTCTTGGGACAATGTGGTTCACCAGCGCCGATGCAGACGAACTCATTGCCATGATAGATGCTGGCGTCATTGACTTCTCCTTCCTTCGCCATGAGTTCTTCCCCTTGGCAGAGGTCAACAAAGCATTTGGAATTGTCGGAAAACGTCCTGGAGGAGCTGTCAATGTAGTTGTCCAGCCATCTAAGTAGCCGATTAGACCGCAGTACTAGACCTGCCCACGTGGATCTTGACAGTTTTGAAGAAGATCTGGGAATAATACGCGCTGTTCCAATAGATATGCACTTATACTTCCTAAAGTAGACTTCCTGTAACTTATGCTCTCTGATAATTGTTTGTCCGATACTCGGGCAATACAAGCTCGCAGTCCGTTCGGCTCGCTTATCGGCAAATCTAAGTAAACAGAACAAGCGGCCCGTCAAAAAGTTCAAAACCCAACAAATAGCCCATCTCCTTCCTTCATCTATGCAGAAAGTTTGTACTTAATTTAACCTCTTAATACGGGAAATCTAGTAGATTCAGTTTTGTTCAGTTTCAGCGAATATCCAATCGGCATAGGTGAAGGGGAGAAGGATGGTGAGATCCTGATACACTGGTACCGGATTTTGTTGTAGGCTTACTTGTTGTAAACACTTGATAAACTGGATATTACAGCTAAGAGCCCAATGAGTCCGAGCTCATGTTTTAGCTATTGATCAGAGCCGGGTTTCAAACACGTTTCACAGACACAGATAATAGACCCCACTACCATCCCTAGCGACCCCGAGATGGTGTTGATTCTTTGTATGAATGGACTCAGAGGATAAATCTCCAGATTGAGCCGATCTGTAAGTAGCTAAGCTATGGACGTTTTTCAGTTCTTTCTGCACGAATGGAAAGAACCCTTCACGAAGCTGATGGACTTGGTTTCAAAATTGACATGTCTGGATTTCCGCTCTGGCAACAAGTCCATTTCATGACTCATCATGTGGCTAGTTCTGCTTCCATACCAACACAGGCTTGATAACAGAACCCGCTGACATATCGCTGATTGCTTGGTTGACGTCTTCTATGCTGTACTTCTTCTGGAGACGATCAACAGGGAATCTTCCCTCTTCGAACAGTCTGGCCAGAAAAGGAATGAACTAGTCTTTTGGTTATAATCAAGGCATTTCTTTCTCAAACAGGATGTAAACTTACTGATTTCGAATGCGCATTACCCTGGTGAGATGCGCTGTATGTCTTGCTTCCGAGAATGAAAGGGAATATCTCAACTGATGCCTTGGCTCCCGCAGGTGGATTCCCAACTGTCACAGCACGACCACCGTGCCCGATCAGCTCGATCATTTCGTTGATGACCGGTAAGACACCCGTACAATCCACCCCAGCGTCAACCCCTGCTTGGTTTGTGATTTTCAGCATCTCTTTCTTGACCTCTGTAGTTGACGGGTCGATGACATGGGTTGCACCCAATTCCTTAGCTAGCTTGAGTCTGCTCTCATTCATATCCACCACGATGATACTGGTAAGCACACCGGGATTGTCGTCAGCAATGATCTTAGCTGCCATGAGTGCTGCAATCCCAACAGCTCCCAATCCGAAAATGGCAAGACTGTAGACTTTGTTCTCAGCGGGCTTCACAACGTTGAAGATCGCACCTGCTCCGGTCTGTATTCCACAGCCTAGCGAGCAGACCACCGACAAATCCAGAGAGTTGTTGACCTTGACACACGAACCGGCTTGCACCACCGCGGGATTACAGAACGAGGATTGCCCGAAGAATGAACTCGAGATGGGGTTGCCCTTCCACTTGATCGCTTGGGTTTGATCGGAGCGCCGAGTGCCGAAATTTCTTTTCATTGCCTCAATGCATTGGTAGTTTCTCTCGTCTTTACAGTGGCGACAAGATCCACAGGAATCATAAGATAGAACGACATGGTCTCCCACGGCCAGATCACTGACGTCAGCCCCGACCTCTAGGATTATACCGGCTCCTGTATTCATGTCTCGTCAGCTGTCTAGCAGTCACGTAAGTCTACGGGTAGTATAACACCTTCGTGACCCAGGACCATAGGTAATGGTAAGGGAATCGACCCTTTTTGGACCGATGTCTCGGTGGCGCAAATGCTGGTTGCTACCATCTCAACGTATACCTCATCTGGGCGCAAACTATCAATCTCAACTTGCTCTATCTCAAAAGGGGCGTGTAGCCCATGAAGGACAAATGCAGTTCCAGACTTCATTGCAACTAGAATGTTTGTTGGTCCAGGTCTTACTGTCGTGCTTTCGTGTTCAGAATCGATAGTTATACTTCGGTGGTAAATACAGGAACAGGAGTGAACAGTAACGGTACTGGAACGTCCAAGTGTTCATAATCAGCCCGAAAAAGTCCCAGGCACTAAATTTGGAAGTTTGCTTGTCGCAGGGACTCGGCAGCTATAGGCGGCCAACGACATTGCAAGAGGCTTTGGGACGGCGCAACCCCACATCCGACACAACAAACCTCGATCCGATAAGCGAATTGCCCTCATCCGACAATAAATGTAGCTCACATTACAGCGCCAAGCGATGCTTTGTCAGTATCGCTGATCTCCGAAGACCAAGTGCTGGGTTCACCACAGAAATCCGGGGCATGGTATCACGTACGGCTTCACTTCGGGTCATCCAACCAGCTTCGTCAGGCCCTCGCAGGCAGGGCGGGGTTTGAGGGTTTGCCCTGACACGTACCTACCCGCACCTGCTCATTCCCTAATAAACGAGCCGAGAAAAAAAATCATATAACCAAACTTAGCGCTCGAATGCCAGCCTCGAACTCGGTTGCCGATTCTCTTTCAAGTGGTCTTCTATTATCCATCTTTCTCACTTTGCAAGGGAAAGTAAGGTCCCTAAGAGCATGGCAAGATTCGACTATGATAGGACGTGGCTAGCCCCGTTCTAACGCCAGGTTGGTTGCCCCGTCTCAGGCTTTGCTCAGCCCCAAAACAAATGCACTATTCCTACGTTGGTTCATCCCTCACACGACATTATGAGGGCGTTGGTCGCAAGGGACCCATTTGAGATTGAAATTTTCTGAGAGGCACAAACTACAGTAGATTCACATCGTCGTATGGATATTCCAGACACTGTTTGCAGAGAGAAAAAGTATGACCTGTGATCTTGTGAAATGGGGACCGAGTCACTTATGAGAGAGGACCATGTAAGTCTCTTCACGGTGTTTCTCATTTTAACGAACGAAGGACCGAGGTTCTTTCAAAAGAACTCCTTTTATGCTCTGGGCCTTCTGAACTTCTCTGATTCGGAGTACAGCCACATGCCCATTTCATACGAGATTGCGGGTACTGCAAGGCAGCAGAGACATTCCATTATTCGTAAGTTACTGAATGTTTGCTACATATTTGGAAGTGAACGCGAAAATTATGAAGCGACGGCTTTGCCGTAACCTTGAAAGTCTGTCTTCTCAGCCAACAAGATCGGTATCTCATCTGATACCAAAGAGTCAAAGGTTGACTTCTCTTGCGGCTCCCAGCCCAGCGCACGCAGCCTGTTGGCGCGATTCCTGGCATTTCTCCCGACTACTGGGATAGTCCACTCCTGGAAGAGGTCTCTGAACAAGTCGCTGGGGATCTCCTTCGGCACGGGATCTTCTATTTTGCCAGCCAGCTTAAGCGCCTTTCCAACCTCGGCGGCACACTCCTCCCACGAATGTTCGTGTCCGTTCTCAATAAAGAAGTACGGATTTTCGAGAACCTTCTCTCCGGACGAAGATTCCATAAAGTGAAGGATAGTCAGGTATCCTCTTGCAAGATCGGAGACGTGTACATGTCCCCAGACGGCCTTGCCCTTTCCAGCATAGCCGGCATAGCCGTGCTTGATGGCGAATCGTGCCATAGTCGGGACTTGAATCGAGAGAAGATTTGCACTGTTCACTCCATAGATGACGGGTGGAAGCACGATGGAGAGTTTGGCTTTGGCGCCAATTTCAGTGCGATACTTCTTGAGAATGGCCAGATCAATCAAGCGATGCGGAGCGTCATCCGCAATGCTATCCACCGTTTCAGGCTTGTCGTCTTCATAGATCATCTCACTGTAAGATCCATCATCATTCGCATCGGTAAGGGCACTGCACCCGCTGGTGTGAATATAGATTTGGCCGGTTTTCCCGCTCTTGGTCATTCCGTCGAGGACGGACATGGCTGAGGGCTTGTGGTCAGCCGTCGCGGTGTGTATAATGATGTCGGCAGCAGCTGCTGCATCTTGAATCAGGTGGTCGTCGTCCAGAGATCCAAGAACGGTCTTGGAACCCATTTTCTCCAGACGTGCTCGGGCTTCCTCACGACGGACAATGGTGGTGACATTGTAACCTTCGGCCAGGAGCTTCTGTAAAATTTCAAGTCCAATGAACCCTGAACCGAGCAGGAAAACAGACCCTTTCCCAACCATGTCGAACAGTTAGGTTAGTGTGGTGCGGTGTTTTAATGAAGGGGCTGTCGTCCGGTGTGCTGTGGGTAGTGAAGTGTAGTAAAGTGCAGATCTTGAAGGGATAGTAGATATAATGGGCAGTAATTGTTACAATACGGAAAGCTATATACATATGCATTGTTAGGCGCGCGCATGAAACACCATGGGATTTTGTTTACGAATTGGTAAGCCGTGCGGTAGCTTTTTCATTCTGCTATGCCGATAACCATAATGCGAACCAGGTATACGTCATTTGAGGTGATATTTGTAAAAGGAATGAAAGAAAAATTATAGCCGATGTACTTGGCTCAGCGTGATCCTCGTGGGGACTTGGTCGGGTCGGAACGGATGGCTTGATTTCCAGGTTGTGATAAAGCCGATCCACGCCCATCGGCGATAAGCTAACTCGGCGATACGTGGCTCGTCAAGCCCACTCGAACAGGCCGGAATACTAATTGCCAAATAGGGTGGTCATATCATCTATCATGACCCCTCGGATGACCAGTGCACAGTGCAGGACCAGGGAGCGCGCCATTTGGAGAAAGTCTTTTCTTCACTTAGTAATATAACGTGTTTTTCTTTAGCGAGAATCCAAATAAACGCTTTCGACTAACTATATTTATTCACTTCACTGGCTTTACTCAACAATCATAAACACTTTCTTGTTTTGCTTCCACATACAAACCAGTCTTGCTTCACTTCAATCCCGACCACTACTGGTATTTTCTTAAAAAAAAAAACCCACTTACACACCCGTTCACCCTTCACAATGGGACTTGTTCATGTTGTGCAACTCAAATTCAAGCCAGAAGTCGATAGCAAGAAAATTGACGAGGTCTGTATACCCTAGCTATCATAAACTATCAATCGCTCGGCACAGATACTAACAATTAACAGATAATGTCCTCGTTGAAGGCACTCAAGGACAGCTGCGTTCGACCAGGTACCCAGACAAAATACATCACATCACTCCGAGCGGCAGCGGACTGTTCTATCGAGGGTTTCCAGGTAGGTTGTTTGCTTCTCCGTTCCCATGTCATTGACTAAATTGGGTCTTTATGAAAGAACGGCTTCACACACATGGTCGTCACCGAATTTGACAGTGTCGCGGATCGGGATTACTACGCAACCAAGGACCCGGTACATCTCGCGCTGGGTGCTGGTCTGCCCCCGTTCGTGGCCGGACTTCAGGTGCTTGATATTGAGGTATGAGAAAGTGATGATCATACGGTTCTTTTCACGAGGACATAAATATTGTTGCTAGGGCTGGGGGGCTCATTGAAAATTGGAAGTTCCGGGGTATTACACGCGGCGTGGACTCTTGCAGTTCCACAGGAAATTGAGAGAACTTCTGTAATGTGATGAGTTCTTAATAACCTGTCAATCCCCAGAGCCTCAATCCCATGAAAGAAGTGTGGGGGTGCCTGGCCCCTTCAAGTCCTTCCAAGTCAGTGAGTCAACCAAATTGTACGACAGAAAGGCACATATATCAATTCCGCAAAAGATGTACCACATGAACTTAGACAGTGAGGGCTTTTTTGCATCCCCTAAGAAAATAATAAAATAAGCCACTGGACTTTTGAACGGCTGTGCCCCCGAATAGTCCATCGGGAGGTTTTATGACCATGCTAGGGCCGGCTATATGCTTACCTGGTGCAGCCGATAATGCACATTCCCGCCACCCCACAGCCGATGGCCGACCTGCCCTTCATTCATATAGCCGTACTGAACCCGCGATAGGGCATGAATCATGCACCGAGCTTACACTTAGCTCGCTTCAACTGTATCATAGCACACTTAGCATGCAGCTTTCCATCAAAGCTTGTATTGACAGCCTTGTTGTCCATATTTATTCAACTAGTCATGGCCTAGACAAGACTAACAGCAATCTCTCATTGTGTTCTAGGTTGCTTTCTATGTCGACTGACACATCACAGGTCCTCGTAATTTTCAACACAAATACCGCCTCCGTCATTTCACGGCTTCGCTTGGACCTTGCTAAATCCTCTCCCCCACACGAACCATGCATCGGCCTTAAGCTGCTCAAGGCTGAAGGCGGGAATCTTGATCCCTTGAAGATCATCACATTTCACATACTCGTCCTCCTCTTTCAACTTGTCGGTTTGCCTGGTAGGGAAGAATGCCGTAGGTTCTTCGTACTCGTAGACCGCCGTGAAGGTCCCTTCCGAGACAATCTTCTGATCCCCAGAGACTCCAAGTTCCTGGAGGTCGAGACCAGGTGGACAAGCAGTCCACGTGTGCGGAACACCGGGACCAATAAGAACCATAGTCTTCGGCGGAATGATATAGATCTCGCCACAGAGCTCAGCGAGTGCAACGCCATTCAAGACGAGGATCTTCTCTACAATGTACCGTAGACCATCGCCAGAAGCTTTAGGAGACATGTGAACGTGTCGGGGCATTCGAAGGTTGGTGTCGAACTGGAAGATACCGTGCGGACCACAGAACTTTGGAGTGGTAGCATCCGCGTTGTGGCCAGGACTGAAAACCTCGAGCTGGCCGGGGATATTCAACTCCGGAGGGTAGGCATCTTTCACCATGACACCTTCGCCATGCATGATCTTAGTCCCATTGGCAAGCGTAAAGCCATATTCAAAGCATGTTGCCATGGCTCTGTGATATGTGAATGATCTCGGTAGTATGTTTGTGAATCGTTGCAACCGTATTCGCTGTGGTGTGTGTCTTGCGCAGGTGGTGCTCTTGCTCTTGCTCGTTTTGCTGCGAATTAGACAGAAACAACCAGACCTGTTCTTATGATGGGGGGTGGCAGATCTCTTGACAAATGACCGATGCAGAGAGTGGGGGAGCGGGGCCGGGACGAACGTAAACACAACTTCGGTTATTGGTCAGCCCTACCTACACATACATACAACCGACCGTGGTGCTCGGTTACCTTATACAACCACCCGGGCGGAGCAGGAGACATGATGCGTTTCCCCAGGATCCCCAGGATCGCCATTTCTCTACCCCACACAGGGTTCTTTAGATCAGCCACTGAGCGAGATGAGAACACGTCGTTGGCGTTGCTTCCAAGCACTAGACTTTACGGAGGCTTCGTTCCTAGACGACAAACCGTGTATTGCGCTTGTCCACTTCTGCTCCTGTATGACAGTATCCGAGAATTTTATATAATGCGACTGCAATTTGCACCAAAGTCACTCTTTTCATTACAAACACTTATCTTTCGTTGCACAACTTAAACGACCGCCCGAAAATCCCTGCTTAACTAATCCAATATGAATAAAGACGGCGAAACTGTCCAGCATTTGGAGTCAGTCGAATTGGCTTCTAACCTCGACTTCAAGGCAGACCCCATCGAGTATGGCGAGAAGTACAAGAGGCGCCTTACACGAAAGATTGACTGGCGTTTACTACCACTCTGCGCCTTCGTCTATTTGCTCAATTACCTCGACAGGTCCAACATCGGAAATGGCAAAATTCTCAACCAAGAGACTGGGGACTCCTTTCTGCAGAAGACAAACATGTCGTCGGCAGACTATTCCCTGGTTCTCACCATCTTTGGGATTGCCTACACATTGTTCGATATCCCATCGAACTGGATCATGAAGCGATATGTCCGCCCTTCGCACTGGCTTGGGCTTCTCATGTTGTCCTGGGGAATCTTAACTCTTGGTTTCGCATTCGTACAAAATCGTCACACTGTCATCGTGTTGCGATTCTTGATTGGTGTTTTTGAGGCAGGCTTTTTCCCTGGTAAGCCCCGCCCAGTCATTTTAGTGACAATCTGCTGATAAACCCTCCAGGCATTGTATATCTCATCACCTTTTGGTATGCCCAGGATCAACGATCTCTACGAATTGCCTTTGTTCTCGCGTCTGCGTCGCTCGCTGGTGCGTTTGGTGGCTGCATCGGGTACGGAATGGGGTTCATGAACGGTGTAGGCGGTCTCGAAGGCTTTCGATGGCTTTTCATCGTCGAAGGTATCATCACCATTCTCTGTGCGCCTCTCGTGGTCTTTTATCTGCCAGATTGGCCTGGTGTGGCTGCATGGCTCCGTGATGACGAGAAGAGATGTATCACGACGCAGCTCGAAGCCCAAGCGAGTGGCTTCACCAGAGAGCGGGCAAGTCGACGAGAAGTCCTCGAGACATGCTTCACCCCTCGTATGGTGGCTCACTACTTTGCCTACGTAAGTACCCACTGCCGTCTCGTCCTCCCAGGATTTGAGTGTTGACGTTCTGCCAGTTGTCCAACACGATTGTTCTCAACTCGCTCGCATACTTTACACCCACTATCGTTGCACGGCTTGGATTCACGTCCATTACGGCACAACTGATGACGGTTCCTCCTTGGGTCGTAGGATATCTTGTTTCCCTATGTCTAGCATATTCTGCAGATCGATACAATGCTCGTGGTCTCCATGTTGCAGGCGCCACATTTTTGAGCGGTGTTGGCTTCCTGGCGTACACTTTACTGCCTGCCGATTCGTATGCCAAAAGATATGGATGCCTTTATTTGATTGCCTGTGGAGCATTCCCCAGTGCGTCTCCCATGGTTGGTTGGGTTACGTGTAACGTACCGAGTCAAAGGACCATGGGTCTGGCTGCTGCGATCAACAACGGAACCGTGGGAATCGCTTCGATCATCTCGGTCTGGATCTGGCCAGCAAAAGAGGCCGTTAGAGGTTTTCCTACGGGCAATATTGTGTGCTCGACTGCTAGCTTTGTGACGACGGCAATTGTGGTGGGATTGAGACTTCACTACGGTAGGATGAATAAGAAGGGCGCACTGGATGCAAGTGGTGTGCAACGCGTGTGGGCGTATTAATGGAGGAAAGAGCTGTCATCGGAAATATGCTGTATAACACAACATCGTATCAGGGAGAGAAGTATGTTACATTCATCAGTCAGTGTATGATTCATGAAGTGCCCTCTAAGACGATATGGCACGGACGGCCATATTTTGGAAGCCTAAATTTCCCTGGAGCGAGGTTTGGATTGGCCCTAAATTACGCGAATATCTCGCTGCAGGCCCCGAACAGCGGGGCGTCTCGATACCTGAAGGTGCCTCACAAAAAAGTGTTTTAAGGTGTTCTTCGACTACGGCGAATAGTATGTAGCTGAGGCAGAGCACTTGGGAATGCTTCCCCCTTCACCATTCATCTATTTGTCAAATCGTAAAGTTATATTACGTATCTGATTTAACACCGTATTAAAGAGATACTCTGTAGTGAGCTTTGCCCCGAATTCGGAGTTGCTATTCAGAGCTCTCCAGTGATCATATCGTTCTTACCCATTCCTGCGTAAAGTCTTCGTCGGTCTTGAGATGCTTTTACTTCTATCTCTGAAGCACTATCCTCATAGCACTAGATAGGAAAGATCGACGACTGATTAACACGACGAATATATTTCCATCATGACAATTGGCAACGCCGAGATTCTGAACGCACCCTCAAGCCTCGCTCTCTTCATCTCAAGGGATTAGATCTGGGTCATGGACGGAAAAGACAGACATGATAGACCAGCTAACTAATCCTCATATTCACAAGTGAATACCTATATAGCAGACTTATTTTCCCTCAGGATCGCATTGCTTCTAATTTTGGTAGAGGATATCCACCTAGACTCGAGAAGAAGCTGCCCGCAGCCGCCATCAAATCCGAAACATCCTGACCTAGCCACTGAGCTAACAGAGCCTTTTGCGTACCTTCCATTTCTCTGATAATCGGACCGCAAGTCTAAACATGTTCATTAGTTCAACTCAATTTCAATAATGTGAGAAGCGTACCAAGTAACAGGCACCCTTTCTCTCGGGATCCTGAGACATGGTCGCGATCACAGTCGCGACTTGCTCTGTCGTATTGCTGGGGAAGCCCTTCGCAGCCCATTGCGCGGCGAACCCACCAGCCATATTGGTAGGTGTGACAAAGGGTGCTACAGCGTTCACCCTGACGCCATACTTCGCTGCTGCAAGCTGAGAACCCCGCAACAAGCCTGCTATAGCATGCTTAGAGGCGACATATGCTGTGACGCCGGTACCGCCAAAGTATCCAGAAGTAGAGATGACCAAGACAATAGAGCCTCGCGACTTGTCGGCGAATCGCTCTTTGTTCTCTTTCATGTGGTGCAGACCAAGTCTTAGAGCTGCAAGAGTTTGTAAACAAAGGGAAATTTTAGAAGTGGGTTTGCTCTCGAACTTACTATTCAATGTGCCTTTGATATTGATATCAATGACTTTGGAGGCCTCAGTGGCTTCTAGAAGATTCCCATTGGCGTCAACAGTCTCAACATCAAGTGTCTCATGACTCTCCATCACTCCCGCGTTAGCAATAACAGTCTCGACACTGCCGAAAGTTTTGACGGCCGTCTTGAACAGCTGCGTCATCTCTGTCCAAACGACTGTATTGGTAGGAACGAAGACGACTCGTGAAGGATCAGGTAACGAAGCTATGAATGATTCTGCTGTTGGAGCTGCACGTCCGAGATCTGCCATGACCACATTCGCTCCATGCGACACGTACAGACGCACAATCTCTAGGCCTATCCCACCAGCTGCTCCGGTCACCACTACCGTTTTGCCTTTGATGCCGTTGAGCAAGGAGGGGTCAAGCTGTATCGATGCCATTTATGAATGTGACGGGAAGTAGGGACAAGAGGGCGTGGTGACCAAAGATTCCAGGATGGACTAATATATTCGATGAACTTTGATTTGTTAGCGCCAACCTGTCAAGTTCTCTGCAGTAAGTAAGAGACAATGGGAAATCAGATACAGAATTGGATCGGAGAAGTTCCCAGACCGTCGTTATCGGACCTTACACATGATCTGTACCGTCACATTTTGGCGACTTCGGTCGGATCTTGTTTCTCCCCAGTCCAAATTGTCCCTGTCGGAGTGACTTTGACATGCAGCCGTGCTCCAATCTAACTAACACTTCAAAGACGGGGGGAATTCAAACGCCCAGCTTCCCCGCTTAAACAAGTGCAGTAGAGACGCCAATGTTGATTACCCAGACCACATTGGGCAAGCATATAGCCGTGCCCATATCTCGGTTACCGGCCTTGAATGTTCGCTGATCAAAGAGATGGGCATCCCGGCCTCTCAGTTGAGTCAGTTGAGCCTATCCTCGCTAGCGAACCTCCCCTCATCATCCCACTCTTGAACCACACATCCAAACATCATTTCAGCTTCTCAAAATTTTGCTTATGACGCTCGTAATAGAGTGATGGTTGACTTCGCTTGGAAGCGGTACTAGTATATAACTTCGTTCGTCGATGCAATGAGAACGCAGTTCCTGTCAACGCTCAAGTTAAGTCGTAATTATACTGTGTTTCATCTCTTTGTACCCAATTTGATATGTACTTGTGCTTCCGTTACGAGATCATGTCTATCGCCTCCGCCTTTCTGGAAGACGCAGACGACTACCTCAAAACAATCTCACGATCCTCTGCAATCACCCGCCAATCTCCCCACCAACCCCTCGGCGCAACAACACACACACGTTCCCAACACCCTGGATGCATCACAGACTCACGAATCAGCAACCCCATAGTCCTGAGCGTAAAGTCCGTCATGGCCGCACCCGTAGCCGATCCCACTTGTGCAATAAGGTAAAGAAACTTCTGCTCCGTCTTCCCAGCGAACATCTCCCAGTCCTCTTCAGTATCGAGCGAAACAAGCGAAGGTTCTCCCTCCGATATCGATGCCCCTCCATTCTGTCGTGGTCGGACAATAAGATGATACATCTTGCCTCTTCTTTTACGCTCGTATATTCCCCTCCCCTCAAGCGAAAGCATGTTCGCATAATTGTCAAACTTCGGTGTCAGCCCTTCACACTCATCAACAAACACCTCCACGACCTTACCCTGGATGCGAACCGATCCCGTTGAAACCGGACCGAGTGGATTCTCCCCCGACGGCTCGCATGACCCGTCCACAACCTCCCAAATCTGCGTCGACGGATGCTGACGACTATCCGTCCCAAAAGAACAGAACGCTACCCCACCCCGAAGACAAGCCCACGACCACGAAGGCGCACAGTACGTTTCGTGTCTTTTACAAGGGGCGAGGAATCGATTCCAACCCCGCCAGAGGAGCTGACTGGCAGCATCATCGCGCCAAATATCAGCCCAGTAGTTCTCTGGTGGACGGCCGAGCTTAGAAGCTACTCCTGCGAGGGCTGAGAGCCTATCTTCTTCGAAAGTAAATGTGCGATGCCCGTACATCTCGACGAGCTTCTTCCAGGACTTGTTCAGGTCTGTGGTGCGGCCGGCAAGTCTCCTGCTGCTGTTACTCGCTGATAGTCCTCTGGTGACGATCCCGTCGCGCCCTCGAGTGAGCAGTAGGTTTCTGGTTAAGTCGTTGTCTGTGAATCGGGCTTCGGTGAGGGATTGCAGACCACATTCGCAACGGGATAGTGCTGTGCATTGCCAGTGCAGCTCGGTGCTAGAGAAGCAGATCTTGCGGCGTGAGAGGATCTCCTCTTGCATGATCCAGCCGCGATTTTGGAGTTTCGAGACCGCCTTATCTACTAAACAAAAAGCTTCGTCCGGAGCGAGAGAATTGGGGTAGTACGTGTGTCGAGTAGATGCCAAGATGAAGTAGGGATCGCCTGTCTGCGGGTCTTCATACTTGAGTTCACGGATGTATTCTTTCGTGGTATTTTTATCTGCTTCAACTTGGAGAAGACCTTCATCGCAGTGGCCGGCTCGTTCAGCAAACAGTGTCGCGTAAGCATTTTCGTAGATATCGCCCATCCTGGCGGCCTCGATCTCCCAATCCTGGTAGTCATCCTGAATAATACAGAGAGAATCGATCCAGAGATACTGGATACCCAGTGAGCGAGATACTTCAATTGCGTGTCTAAATGTCAGAGGAAATAATTCCATGGCAATTCCACGAGCAAATTCCTCGATGGATCCCCGCTTCGTGACCAGCATTTTGACTTGGGAATCCAAAGCTCCCCAGCGATGGCTGAGAGCTAGATATCTTCCAACCTCACCATTTGTAACTTTGAGGGACGGCTGTACCGTGCTACTCCCAACATCGATGATTCTCGCGGGGAGCTTGGGCAACATGTCTTGCCGGCACGATGGATGATTCGCTTGACAATCAGCTATCCACGTTGAGAGCCTCTGAGTGTCTCGAATTTGACTTCGAGCGAAGGGAGACTTAGTAACATTTGGTAGCCATTGAAATGGCGATGAAGCTCTCTCTGATACGATTTAGTAATTTGAAGTGAAAGCTATGCAAGGGACTTACCGCCATCGGCAGCGAGCACCACGATTGCAACAGTGATTCCGGGCCTTTGAACGCCTCCTTCAATAATCTTCGTGATCAAATAGACACCGAAGCCGCCTTTACTACCAGACCAGGATGATAAATAGCCAACGGAATCTTTACTATCTGCTAGTAGGCATACACTTGAAAAGAGAAGGCAGATGGAGCACTGGCCATCGGCAGATCTGAAGATATCTATTGTTGAGACGGCCTGTTCGGTGCATGTCGTCAACGGGCCACAGGTCTCGCAGGATTTCTTCTCACCATGGGCATGTAGCCCTCCTACATCCTCGTCATATACTGTGATCGTAGGTAAATTCCCAAGAGTAGGAGCGGGCTCTTGATACGTAGGTGGTTGCCCAGGATGTTCCCTCATCGCAGGTGACACCGCATCGGGAGTACCCGCAGGTGAGGATGGTCCAGACAGGCCCCCACTATCTCTTTGCTTGGTCGAGGAGGCACGTCGGCCAAGTGCGAGTTGCTTCGCTTTCTTGAACATATCGAAGACTTGTTGGCCATGACTGGTGGGACGAGGAAGGGGCCATCTGTTGATGAAGTACCACCGGTACGGTAATGACTGTGAGGATCCAGATCCTGGGGTTAGAGTTGCGGGGTGAGTAGCTTGTGGCGCTCAAAAACGCTAAAACATACTTCTCGATTTTGTGGCACATGAGAACTTGATGAGTCCATTTCCGTTTGGGATTTATTATTCACCAGTATTTTTGCCTTTGTTCTCTACCTTATGATTCCTGACTAGGTTATCATGGAGCATTTGTGGAAGATGGAATTTCGTCCGAGGTTATGTATGCTCAAGGGTGCACTCAAGGCGTATATCTAGGCATGTCTGTTCAAGTCCTCAGTAAGATCTCGTGAAGCTGTTTCCAGACCGCTCAAGAGAATGACAAATTTTACACTACATACAATCATGAGAAGTGTCAGCCGGTCTTCAGTCGATAGCTTGAAGTATCCCAAAAAGTCGGAATATGCAAGGTCTTCACAGTGGCTCCTAAGCATCGAGCCCTGAAGCGAAACTGACAACGATTTCGTTGTCATTTTTACAAGAGCTAGACCACATCTCAATTGAACAGACGAGGAAAAACCAGGCCCATTGCCTACGCAGCCTTACACCTGCTACAAATACTCATTTCGTCGCAAGAACCTCAAGATGTCAACATCAAACATTGGACTGCAGCACGTACAAACGGTAGACCATGGACAATACGATAATCATCTGCAGGGAACCCTTAAAAGTGCCTGGTCAGAAGGTGAGCGGTCGTCTTGATCAGTTGCCGTTGATATACCTAGCTCAGATATGAGTGACATGAGCTTGAATGACAAAAGATATATGCTTGATCGCGGTGATCGAACGACAACAAGTTCTCTTTGGCGAGAGTTCATTCTTCAATCGAGGTCGAGGATCTGCAGGAAAGAAATAGGAAAGCCTTGCTTTGTTCAGAAGATTGTATACTTACACGCGACATTTTCGGCAGTAGGTTCTCCGCTGCTTGTGGTCTTATGGATCAGCAAGAACTAGCAACAAACGGTCACAGCGACAATCTCGGGGCAGACAGTGCCCTTTTATACACGCCAGGGAGGCCCCCTTCGGAGAAGGATAGAGAAGCATTCACGAAACTTCCAGGAGACTTCTTTTGGTGAGTTTTCAAATCATACTAGCCGAGGCCCCGAGAGCACATATATATACCCGAATACGACCGTAAGAAAAAGCATGCACAGACAAGAACTGCCACTAGCAGACAGCTTAAGCTGATGTCTTCAGGGACTTAGTGAAGAAGAAGCAGTTCAAGAATTGGCACAGGAAAGTTTATAGCAACAATTTCTTAAGATATTGAAGTTCGAACTATAGAGAGGGAGCGTCGCTCACGGGGCGGGATGTCTCTGTTGAGATGGCGATAACATTTGATGCAATGGTGTAAGAGCTTTGACGACGATTCCGCAATCGACAACAATAGCAACAGTAAGAGCGGCTGAAGACGAGCGTTCTTTTCAGCAGCTTTTGTGGCTCTGCGATGCTTCGTAGGTGCGAAATGGCCTAGAAGTAAACTTCAAGACCGTCCATGCTCTTCCACCACGGCCACTGAAACCCAGACCAGATGGACCAGAACATTTCATGCTGGTGCTTGTTGCAGAAAGTACCATGCGGTCAGGTTTTTGTTGGAGGAAGAAGACTTCTTTATATGCTCCCCGTGGTAGACTGTTGTCGAAAATGTCGGCGACCTGCTCGCCTCGTCAACACAGCAAAAATCGAAGCGCAAGCTGGCTCTTGCATTCCATTGGGCTTTCAGGACTGGAGACTGCGAGCAGCCTATGTAGAGGAATACCGAAGAAGTCGAACAATATAGATCGTTCTGATCAGACAGACTTTCGCAAGGCCAAGATGATGTCTAGAAGTGATCAAGGCATTAGGCTTGCAGCCAAAGCCTCTTCGGTCGGATGCAAATGTACGGAGTGGATGATGGCGACCGTTTCGGAGTCTAGGCTTCCTGCTTGTGAACAAGCATGCTGGCAGAAGATTGCATTGCCCCAATAGCATTTCGCTGTGCTGCCTTCCTGCAATTGAAATTTGGAGAGAGATTCCCACAGAGATGGTTTTGGAAGTGCACTCGGCAAGCCATCGACTCAGACACCGTATAGCCAGAGGCGGGGGCGAGTGCGGCGCAGGATGGGGGGCAGGAGATAGAAGAAAATATGGACGACAGCATGAACACCCTCCACCAATGAGCTATTCCTTAGTATCCACCATCGGGATGGAGAAACAATCTTCTCTTGAAGAACACCAAGGCCACGAATCAATAAGTCGAAAGTACCAAAAGTATCCGCAATCTGCTCTTTGCCCCGCAGTACGACTTGTGACCTGGCTTCCTTATCACGAATCCCCAGAGAAGATCCACAATGGCCAGTACGGAAGCCGTGCTATCCTGATCATTATTCTGAAAGAGGTGAGTGATGACAAAGATGCGGTCGCTGGTTGTCTAGACGGATTGGCAGAGAAGTGCCAAGTAGGATTTTCTTGCTGGAGAAGTCAATCGCGATACCGAAGACGTTCTGGGAGGCAACTACTGCGCTGCGTAACCACGCCGAATGCGCTCAGCTCCAGAAGCAGCATCCAGCTCCGTCAAAACTGGGTGTCGTTGGCCAGAATGTTTGAAGAAGTGGCGGTACCAGAGTTCAAGAACAATGGGAATTCTTCGAGAAGTGGGGACCAACGAAGACATTCGAGATCTGGCCAGACAAGACATGTGTGGCCTGCATCAGACCTTTTGTCATATACGTATGACAGGACCCACAAAGCAAGTCAGTACTGTATCTCAGTCTTGCATTCGAATTTCAGAATCCCAGCCTTTTGAATCATTCTTATAAACTGGTGTGTCGGATATTGGTAGTCTGCAAAGGCCTGTAAGTAAGATATTCTGCGGGTGATATCACAGCTCTCGAGAGAAAGGCACGATAACCTTGTAATTGCATGCAAATCCGGGTGGATCGTATGTCCACATCGGTTGAATGGGTGAGTTGATATAACGGCAGCAGATGAAGCGAGCAATTTAACCAGATGGCTTTCGTGTGATCGACAAGTACAGCAAGGAAAATATTTCAAAGCCTTCCGGCTTGCTTTGTCTTGCACGCGGGTTCAGAAAATGAACATACACAAGTGCTGCGAAATGCTCCTTGCATGATGTGATAATAATAGAATCGAGAAGCAATAAACTGCGGGAGGAACCTTCCGGCTTGCCGGATGTCATCCATCAAACGTTCTATTGACCAGGCACGAGCGATAACTATAGCGCGCCGGATATTTTCTTATTCCTAGTCTGTTTCGAAACCTGACCTGGATAGCAGTTCCGTGGTCCATAGAGGTAAACAGATAGCATGCATGCTTGAAACTCAGACAGCAGTATTGAAAGACGGAACTGGGGAACACCTCTGTCCTTAGAAACTCAGGACCAGTGACAATGCTTGGCGAAAAAATAGTTACATATAACGGGACATAACGTTCTAGGTTGACCATGGGTGCGACAACAGATATGCGACCTTAACTCAGAAGAGTTATAATAGCCGAGTAACGTGATTAAGAACTGATGTACTGGCCCTGCTTGCATTGATTGTGGCAGAGCCGGGGGCTGGCTCCGAGCACCATGCTCGGATAAAGTCTCTTAGAAATGAAAACAAAAAGGCATAAACATAAGAAGACGAAGAAGTAGAGACAGAGAGCTAAAGGGGCCTACAGTATCTTCCATGATACTGTCCAGAAAATGCAACAAAAGGTGGTGCTGATACTAAAGGATTTCAGGTTACACCCAGACCTTGGCCTCCGTCAAGCGAAGAAGACCCTATATCAACGTCAGGATTGATTCGGCCGGTCAATGGGCTGCAAGATCGGCCATGTTAATGGTATGATTGACTGCATGGCATGCATGAGATATGCGAAGCCGACAAAGGGTGCCCTCCTTTGGTAATATGAATCCAGGAATCGTACAGAGAAAGTTGATGCAAGAATGGGTAGATGTACAACTCGCCATAGACACTGAGAATTCACGGAGCGCAGCTTCAAAGCCCTGAGGGAAGGATTCTTCCTAAAGCATGTGAGTTGCTAAGACAGCATGCTTAAGGAGCAACAAATTTGCTGGCCCTCGTATCCTGCATGTTTCTCAAGGCCCAAGCAATCAGACATATGTTCCGTGATAGAGGCCATTATTGATGCGCAAGTGAAATGAAAGCACGACACTCCTAGATGTGACACGGGATAGTGGGCGTAAACCGCTGTAAATGTTGGTTAATTGTTGGTCGGGTTCCTCCTGCAAATATGCAGGGCAATATTGAGGAGGGTTTGAATCCGCCAGTCGGGTTGCCGCTGTCACCATTTCGGTAGTTCGAGCGATCGAATTGGCTCTTTGCCCTGCGCGCCATAGGCCGTCTCTGTGCAATGATGGGCAAGCCGCTTCTGTGGCTGCTCTTATCATCAAGCCTGCCGAATCGCAGAGTACGATCTATGTGGTGCAGGTCCTGGGAAGCTACATCGAACGATGCCCACTTGCGTTGTGATATCCGCGTCTAGATGTGGAGAGCCATTGTTTGTTGCAAGACTTGCTGTATGGATGACCGCAGTTTGCAGCGGTGTAACTTTTGCTCGCAGTCCCAGCTGTAGCCTGGCGGATGTTGAAAATGGGCAGATTTGAATTCGAGGATTTACTGGCGGCAAGCGCGAGTAAGTATCTTTTTGGTAGCGGAAGTCTACAGACTACTTCTGTCCACAGCGCAGCGCCGGCAGGCGGCTTGTGAGGGTTGTCAAATCCAGGGTGGCTTGCGGAGAATAGGGAAGTCTGGGCTTCACTCGGACGGTAGACTAGCTGATTGTAAGGGTGTGGGAGGTGTGTAAGCCGGAAGAGGTATGGACAAGTAGGTACCGATTCGGCTGGAAGAGACTGTAGGTTTTGATAGTGAGGCTATTCTTGACTTGAGACGTGACGACGGCGAGCCCGGCATGGAAGCGGCATAAACAGAGTGGCAGGGCATTGCAGCAAGCAAGGTAAAGTGAGGCTTTGTTATTCGTAGGCTCGCAAGGCGGAGGAAATCTTGATCTGGGTCTGTTAAGTCATCGTAAGGTTCTGTGAGACTGCGGAGTCTAGGAGTCTGGGACTTGCGGGAGGGTTGATGGTGGCTTGTCGGGCTTTAGGGACTCGGCAGAGGGAGAAAGAAAGTTCGAGGTTCGCAGATCCGACCCTTATTCTGACGTAGGGAGGGACGGACTTGGGCTCTGGACACTGGCCAGCAGCAAGACTGGCTGCATGAGCAAGCAGCTGCACTGACTTCAACCGTAGCTGCGTAAGTAAGATAGGTAGGTAGCCAAGCCAGCGCAGGAGAGACATCGAAGCCAAAGGAAAGGAAAGAAAGTTTCCAGGGGCAGCAGCACCGTACCGTTCCACAACACCCGCCACGCTCGCCTCGCAGGGCAGGACGAGGCAGCTAACGTGAAGGGTCTGCATAGGACCAAAAGGCACGAAAGCACGAAATACTGGGCCATGCTTGTTCGGTATCAACTATCCCAGGCCCAATGCGTGGGACAGCACCATACAGCGTTGTGAGGGGTCGATCGAGAGGAGGGAGGGGAGAGGGGGGCAAAAGAAGAGACAAGGGTCACGCCTGATACCTTATGGCCATGCCCATGGAAGCCCCACTAACAAAAAGTATCGAGCCGGATCCATCCCCGGAAAGGAAGACGAACGCAGCTCCTCCCACTTGCTTCCCCTTCGAATAGGGCTAGCTAGCTATAGGCAGCCTAGAGCAACGCAAGGCAAAGTAAGGAAGGGAAAAGTGCAAGGTAACAGGGGAGAGTAGGTAATTCTTAGGTAGGTAGGTAAGGAAGGGACACTTCACTTGTGCCGAAGAAACGACATCATCCGTTGCGGGCAAGAACATAAAGACCTCTCCTCTTCCGCTTACCTCCACTCCCTCTACCATGTTCTCTTCTTCAGCATCAAAACTCCTCAGATTCACAAGACCATCTCTTGCAACATCCAACACTACAAGCACAATCCGACGCTTCTCTCGCACATCAGCAATCATGGGTGTCACAAAGACTGTTCTCAAGGAGGGTGATGGAGCTATCCCCAAGGTTGGAGACAGAGTCACCATCGAGTACACTGGTTATTTGAAGGACACCTCCAAACCCGAGAACAAGGGCGACAAGTACGTCCTTCTGTCAATCTTACGCCCCCTCAACTGGCAATTGGCAGATCTCTAATGGGGCACACGGCCTACCTACTGCCTCGTTCTGGGCTATGCCTTTGCCATTGCCATTGCCTCTCACGTCCCTACCAATGTTCCCCACCATCAGAAAGATCTGCAGAGTGAACCAATTGCTGACATATGAAACTTCAGGTTCGACTCCTCAATTGGACGTGGAGCCTTTGTCACAGAAATCGGCATTGGCAGAGTCATCAAGGGTATTCCCTCCTCGCGCAGCTCCACGACACAATCGCGAATAGAGAACTGACAGATTTCCAACAGGTTGGGATGAGGGCGTTACCACCATGAAGGTCGGTGAGAAGGCCACATTGGACATCACCAGGTACGTTATCCGCCCATAATTCTTTCTTCCGGGCAAAGTAACCAATGCTAATCATATTCTTTGCAGTGACTTTGCGTATGGCGACCGGTAAGAGATCCAATTCATTCGACCCCCTTACACGATTTGGTTACACGGCATCTGTACTCCGTACACAACACTACGAGCATATCTGGCGGCATGGCGTTGGACCCCGAGCCGATACCAATATCTCCATTCCACACCGCATCCCAACGAATATTTTCTATAGGGTTACCACAGCTGACATCTATCCAGTGGTTTCCCAGGTCACATCCCAGCTAAGGCTGATCTTATCTTGTATGTACTCCCTGCAGTGTCCCTTGCAGCCGCTGACGTATTGCATAGCGACGTTGAGCTTCAAAAGATCAACTAGAGGCATCCAGACCGGTACTTTCTTTTCCTCTAGACTTTGATATCATTGCAGCAAAGCTCAGGCTTGGATGGGGGAATGCAACATTACGAACCAGTTCACGGGGATACTTCTCAATGGACAAAATGAAATGCTTTTTCTGACAGGGGTTCATGCATGCAGCTGTGATTCTCAACCCTTCGGCCTTGGCGGGGGGTAAATATGGTGTGGTGGGAGGGGTGGGATCGCCTGGTTGTCTTGCATCACCGTGCCTGAACATCGCCAAATCCTTCCGAGAATTATGCCACGTGTAATATTACTTCGTTGCACCTTCTGGCTAATTATCTGGGTTCCGGGTCTCAAGCTCTTTGAGATTTGCAACAAGTGTTTTCCTCAAGTCTGCCAAAAGGTCATCACCATTTCGTCCACCGGCTCAGGCCAGTCGTAAGGTAGGAAGAAGATGGCGGGGTCGAGAGTGAACCAGATGCCGAAGAGCAGCCGTTCTTTCTAGAAGGGCGCTAGAATCGATATCATTGAATTCTTATTTCAGAGGGTTACTGATAATCAGAACTTGGGAAAGCATTTAACGTGATAGTGCGGGACTCTCATGCTACCAAGTACTGTTAATATACGACTTTGTCCAGACCCAGGATGATTGCAAATCTGTAAGGGAACTCAAAAACGTGATTTCTGCCTGAATCATTCTTGTGACCTGAGGCAGACCGGGATTTCAAATGTTCCCTGCCGTTATGTCATTAGCTCCATACACTTCGATTCGATGCTGTGAGGCTCACCAGCTGCATTCTCGCCTTCTACACATCTACTTAAGCCAAAACCCCTTTCCACACTCACCGCTACCCATAGCCATTTTGAAGCATCTGCGATCTTCGTTGACAGCAGCTGCATCCACATAGTCAACAACCACAGTTGACTTTCCTTGGGACCAAAACTAGACCTCCCGCGATCAGGGTCCAATACACGCGGTATTTGAAGAGCAACAAGACTTGGGACGCAGATCAAACGCCACGATTCCATCGCAGGTGATTTCGAACGGTGAAGGCAAGCTGGGGAAACGCAAGCTGTCAAATCCAGACTTCTCTCAACCTTCGAAGAAAGCCATGACTGTATGTTGATTTTACCCCACCATATCCCCAATAAGCTAGCAGAAGAGCTTCCTTTCAACACGAGACATCTTCAAACTTCGCAATAGAACAATTTCTGACACTGCTGCCTCTATAGGACTCTAAAGACGTCGATATGGAGACCAAGATGCAGGTGGACGAGTCTGTCGTAGGCAACAACGATATCGATGAGTCTCTATACAGCAGGCAACTCTATGTCCTCGGACACGAGGCTATGAAGCGTATGAGTGCGTCGAATGTGCTTATTATTGGATTGAAAGGACTCGGCGTTGAGATCGCAAAGAACATTGCCCTGGCTGGTGTCAAGAGTCTGACCCTCTACGACCCCGCCCCCGCCGCTATCGCAGACCTCTCCTCCCAGTTCTTCCTACACCCCGAAGATGTTGGAAAGCCTCGTGCAGCTGTTACTGCACCACGTGTAGCTGAATTGAACGCCTATACCCCAGTTTCTGTCCTCGATTCTACCAGGTAGGCTGTCAAATCCATGTGGCATACACGTCAGCTAATTCTGTTAGCCTTACCACGAACCTCTCCCAGTTCGACCGCTTCCAAGTCGTCGTTCTCACGAATACTCCTATCAAGGACCAGATCACCATTGGAGACTACCTCCACCGGAAGGGGATATACTTGGTTGTCGCGGATACCTTCGGCTTGTTTGGATCCATATTCTGCGACTTTGGCGAGAAGTTCACCGTTATCGACCCTACGGGTGAGACACCCGTGTCAGGCATCGTTGCAGGTATCGACGAGGAAGGATTGGTATCTGCCTTGGACGAGACCAGACATGGTCTAGAAGATGGTGACTATGTCACCTTCACGGAACTGCAGGGGCTCGAGGCCTTGAACTCTGCGGAGCCGCGGAAGGTTACAGTCAAGGGACCATACACCTTCTCGATAGGCGATGTTTCTGGGCTAGGACAATATCAGAGAGGAGGTATCTTTACACAAGTCAAGATGCCCAAGTTCATGGATTTCAAGCCTCTCTCAGTTGCGCTCAAGGAACCGGAACACCTCATCTCCGACTATGCCAAATTTGATCGCCCAGCGCAACTTCATGTTGGATTCCAAGCATTGCACGCATTTGCTGAGCAACACGGACGTTTGCCAAACCCACACAACGAGGTCGATGCTGCAATTGTGATTGGATCTGCCGAGGCCTTTGCAAAGCAGGAGAAGCTCGATATCGAGATTGACAAGAAGCTGTTGGGAGAGCTGAGCTACCAAGCCCAAGGAGACTTAAGTCCTATGGCTGCTTTCTTTGGTGGTCTTGCTGCGCAAGAAGTTTTGAAGGCTGTCTCAGGAAAGTTCATGCCTATCAACCAATGGCTCTACTTCGATTCTCTAGAGTCGCTGCCAGAGAACTCGGCTAGATCCGAGGAACTTTGCAAGCCTCTGAACTCCAGATATGATGGCCAAATCGCAGTTTTCGGACGTGAATTCCAAGAGAAGCTCTCAAACGTTCAGCAATTCTTGGTTGGTGCTGGTGCGATTGGTTGTGAGATGTTGAAGAATTGGGCCATGATCGGTCTTGCCACTGGACCAAAAGGAAAGATCAGCGTGACTGATATGGATTCTATCGAGAAGAGCAATTTAAACCGACAGTTTCTCTTCCGACCTAAGGATGTGGGACAACTTAAGAGTGACTGTGCTGCCGCTGCTGTTCAGGCCATGAATCCCGACCTGAAGGGGCACATTGTCACGATGCGAGACCGAGTTGGACAAGATACGGAACACATCTTCCATGAGGAGTTCTGGACTGTCCTTGACGGTGTTACCAATGCCCTTGATAATGTCGACGCTCGTACATATGTCGATCGTCGCTGTGTATTCTTCCGCAAGCCTTTGTTGGAGAGTGGTACCTTGGGTACCAAGGGAAACACTCAAGTCGTTATTCCTAGCTTGACCGAATCATACTCGTCATCCCAGGATCCTCCGGAACAATCATTCCCAATGTGTACGTTGAGAAGTTTCCCCAACAAGATCGAGCACACCATTGCATGGGCCCGTGAATTGTTCGAATCATCTTTCGTCAAGCCCGCGGAGACTGTCAACCTATATTTGAGCCAACCAAACTATATTGAGACCACCCTGAAACAGGGAGGTAACGAGAAGGCTACTCTCGAGCAAATTCGGGATTTCTTGGTCGAGGACAAGCCGCTGAGTGTCGAGGACTGCATCAAGTGGGCTCGACTACTCTTTGAGAAGCAATATAACAACGCTATCCAACAACTACTCTACAACTTCCCCAAGGACTCAGTGTCTTCAAGCGGGCAACCTTTCTGGTCAGGTCCTAAGCGAGCTCCTGACCCATTGAAGTTTGACCCAAAGAACGAGTTCCATTTCACTTTTGTGGTCGCTGGTGCAAACCTTCACGCTTACAACTATGGTATCAACACCAAAGATCTGGATGAGGCTATGATTCTCAAGGTCTTGGACAACATGATCATTCCCGACTTCTCCCCGAATGCTTCCGTCAAGATCCAAGCAGATGACAGTGAACCAGTAAGTAATACTGTTATTCATATGAGAATCCAATGCTAACAAATTTTCAGGACCCAAATGCAAACTCATCTGCCTTTGACGATAACGCTGAGCTCGAGAAGATCGTGGAGAAGCTCCCGTCACCAAAGCAACTCGCTGGATTCAAGCTTGATCCTGTTGAGTTTGAAAAGGATGACGATACCAACCACCATATCGACTTCATTACTGCTGCCAGCAATCTTCGTGCCGAGAACTACAAGATCGAGCTTGCTGATAGGCACAAGACCAAGTTCATCGCCGGAAAGATCATTCCCGCGATCGCTACTACAACAGCCCTGGTGACTGGTTTGGTCATTCTGGAGCTCTACAAGGTCGTTGATGGTAAGAATAAGCTCGAGGCATACAAGAACGGCTTCGTTAACCTTGCCCTACCATTCTTCGGTTTCTCAGAACCCGTCGAGAGTCCGAAGGCTAAGTACAAGAGTCACAATGGCGATGTCGCTATCGATAAGATCTGGGATCGCTTTGAGGTTGACAACGTCACTCTCAAGGAGCTCCTCGAGTACTTTGAGCAGAAGGGTCTTACTGTCACCATGCTCAGTTCGGGTGTCAGTCTCCTCTACGCCAGCTTTTTCCCACCTTCAAAGCTGGCCGACCGCTACGCCATGAAGCTGAGCGACCTGGTGGCCCACATCTCCAAAAAGCCGGTGCCCGAGCACCAGAAGGCCGTGATCTTCGAGGTGTGCGTTGAGGATCAGACGGGTGAGGATGTCGAGGTTCCATTCGTCACGATGAATATGGGAAAGTAGGGAGATATACATACAAGTGTCGCACGCATGGAGGATGAATGATGATGGTATGGATGAATGAACACTGGTTTTCCTTTTACCTAAGGCGGTTATTTATGACGGAGGGATGGTATGCGATGCGCTTATGAGACCTAGACATAAAGCAAGCAAGAAAGTTTCTTTCGGTGCACTTTCAGATTGCGGTCAGTTAGGACCTTAGGTAGCTAGTAAACAAAATAGAAAATTCGTTCCTATCAAAAATGTTTATTAAAACTTCTTGCTGAATCACATGCGCCTGTAAGTGCGAGGTAGCCAGGTAGCAACATAACATACTCTTGGCTCTCGATACTTATTCTTCCAGCACGTATAGGATGGATATCCAGATTCTATGGCTGCATCTCAAATCCCAAATAGGACATCGCAGTAGCGAATTACATCAATTAGAAACTCCTCTTCATCGATTTACAAATCTCTCAACACGGACAACGCCCTTCCACCAAATAAAGCCATCACAAATAACCACAGCAAATTCCTACCCCACGGCGGGGCAAAACATGCCCTTTGTCAGGCTGAGTAATCGAGCTGCAGGGGAAAGCTGTCTCAAATGTTCGGTGCTTTGCAGAACCCCGCTGTTTAGGCCAGTTAGCGAGGACAGAAGAGTGCCGTCATCATTATCAAGCACCCTGGTCGAAATTATCAACCATTACTTAGAGCTTCTGGACCCCGCCTTCAGCTCGCATTCAAATACATACTTGGACTCAACCCGACATTTCCTGCTGAAGCAATTACGTCTACATCTATTTAATGCTCCTCTGCACCCGTCTCTGTACAGCGCAAAGAAGAAGAGATATCATATCTGTGTTTGGGACAGGAAATTTGAAGCCATTCTCGAGCAAAAGTATCGTTAAAATGGTATGTTGAGCTACCCCTCCTTGTTCGACTACCGTTCTGTTCCCGAGTTTAAGTCTAGCAATTGCGCTCAAAATCTCCCGATGTCGTAGAAGAAGATAAGATAGGATCGAAGAGACTTCAACAGTGGCTAATATATGTATGATCAATAGGCAGCAGATAAAATCACCAATTGGGTAGCGCCCAACGACAAGAGCGGCGAGTTCAAGAGAGGACAATCACAATTCCGGAATTTCATCAAGAAAGGAGGGGAGTTTCCTCCTGAGGCGGGGAGGTATCATCTTTATGTAGGTCTCCATTGATTCTCTAAACATCCCCAAAGACACTTCATATGAACCTGCTTCCCACACTCAAGTCTGGTTAGAAGCTGTACTGACTCCGAATTCTCAGGTCTCCTACGCCTGCCCCTGGGCGCACCGCACGCTCATCGTCCGTCAACTCAAAGGCCTCCAAGACATCATCCCCTTTACCTCCGTACACTGGCACATGCAAGAACTCGGCTGGCACTTCGCGCCCTCTCCCAACGCAGACAACGCACCTGGCGAGAACGTCCGGCCTGATCCCGTCAAGGGCCATGAGGGCTACAAGCACATCCGCGATGTATATTTTGAGGTCGATCCGGAGTATAAGGGAAGGTTTACAGTGCCGACGCTGTATGATGTCAAGCAGGGGAAGATTGTGAGCAATGAGAGTAGTGAGATTATTAGGATGTTTTATACGGAGGTTTGTCTCTCCCTGTCCCTCTTCATTATCACCAGACAATGGATTTCCGAGAGTGAGCAAAGCTAATGTATGCCCTTCAACAGTTCAACGACCTTCTCGCCCCCGAATTCAAGAACGTCAATCTCTTTCCCTCTGCCCTACAATCTCAAATCGAAGCCACAAACGAATGGACATATAATGACATCAACAACGGCGTCTACAAGTCCGGGTTCGCAACCACACAAGAGGCATATGAGAAAGCCGTCAAGACATTGTTCGCTAGTCTGGATAAGGTGGAGAAGCATCTAAGTGAAGTGACAGACGGACCGTTCTATTACGGAAAAGAGGTCACAGAAGCGGATGTTAGACTTTTCACAACAATCGTGAGATTCGACGTCGTCTACGTGCAGCATTTCAAGGTATTTGCCCCCCCCCCCTTCCCCCCCTTCCTTCCCCACGATATTCTATCTTCCTATCCTTTTTGAAAGACATACTAATACACCCACCCACCAGACCAACCTCCGCACCATCCGCGCCGACTACCCCTACACCCACAAATGGCTCCGTCACCTCTACTGGACGATCCCAGCCTTCAAAGACACGACCGAGTTCACGCATATCAAGAACCACTACACAAAGAGCCACACACAGATTAATCCGTTCAGTATTACGCCGCTGGGACCGGAACCGCCGATTTTGAAGCTGGATGAGGAGGTCCCGGCTGTGGCGTGGGCGTTGAAGATGGCGGGGAAGAAGTAGGTGGGTGAGATGATGAGGTTGGGGTGTGGAAAGATGAGAATAATGAGGGGAGTGAATAGGGAGGGATATGTGTATATATTGAGGTGGAGTTATGGAGCATTTTATGTTTTGAAGTTACCGAGCTCTTTCGGGCCTCTCACTGCGCTTGTCCACCATTCATACAGCGTCCTTACTCATCATTGCTTCAATTATTTGGAAAACACAACGACTTTTAAAATGTCTGTAAGCACCACTTGACTGCAGAAGAATCCTCCACGTTTCGAAATTTGGATGTTCACTCGTCACTTAGCGAGGTCAGATTTCGAGATGGACGGCTGGAGTCTGGTGATAATCTGTGCCGGTACTATTCTACCAGGCATTTACATCTTGAACTTCTAGGAAGTTTCGTCGATGCTGCCTGTCGATATTGCGAGACGTGTAACCTCAAAATGACATTCTACAGCCAATGTAATCTGGTGGCGCTTTTGGCATAGCCCGTGTGCATGAAGCTGCCTGGCATATGAGGAGGCTTCGCATGCAAAGTGCAAAATGGTTGGCTGGACGCACAGCATTGCCTCCACACGGCCAGCATATGAAGAGGCTCTCATTTGGCAGTGCTTACATACAAGTATCGCATTATCTCCAAGCTCGTAGATTTTCTCGAAACTCACAACAGGCACGACAATCGTGACAGCAAGCTTCGCTTAATTTTAACCTGTCCAATCACTTCTTGGACCTCAGCCCTGGGTTCTAGTGTTCAACATGAGTTTCGGCTTCTCTCCAGGCGATATCGTGCTTTTTACAAAGTTTGCCGCCAAGGTCATCTCGTCACTACCTGAAGAAGGCGCCTCCAAAACGCAGTATCAAGTTGCTGAGCGACAATGCCAGGCTTTTCTCTCGGTCATGGCCGAGGTACAAAGTCTCGATCTTTCGAGTGTTCCAGCGTCGTTCCGGGCTAAACTTGGGGAGTATTCAACTAGTGTACAGAAGTTTGTCAAGGAATTTCGTGAAAATATAGCACGCTATGAGAAGTCGATGGGCGAGACTTCGGAGCGAGGACTGTTTCGAAGCGCGCCGAGGAAGGTTCAATGGGCCTTAATGGCGGCAGAAGATCTCGCGTTATTTAGACAGAGTCCTGCTGCCCAGCTTGATCTGGTCAAGATTATAATACAGAGTAGCATTCTGTGAGTGCACGTTCCAAGAAGACTGCTGACATTTTGTGGTGATGATCATGAAGCTCAATCGTGACCAACCATCAACATCAAAGGCAACTTCAACTTGACCCGAGACAGACACTGGCTTTGAAAGGATCCGTCTCTCAAAGCAATTACCAAACTGCAAAGCAGCTAGATTGGAATCACTCTCCCATCCTTGGCATTGACCAGTTGCAAGGAGTGGATTATCTTGCAGATTTTGTGTATGGCCGATTTTTGAGCCGGCCAGGAATGACATTGGAGAGCCATGGTCGATTTTTCACCTTACCAGACGACTTTGACGCCAGAACCCCACCAAAGCAACTTCCATCCACACTTGCAAAGAAAGCCCCTCAGCGTGCTATGACTGTTCCGGAGCAACGACTCCTTGATTGAAAGGTCTTTGGAAATGGCAAAAGGGAACTCGGACCTGAGGGTGGCAGCGACAACGCCCTAGCAGATGAAATCAACGTCTATTTGCAATCTCTGAATCTCGAGGGGCTGTCAGATCAAGACACGAAACATGTTGCTCAAAGGGCCACTGTGTCTAGCCCGTTACTTCTTGGAGGACTTGCCCCAGAGTCGACAGAATCGCCTGACATTGAACACCTTGGTATCGAGCAGCCAGGCCAATCTAATCCACAAGGAAGAATTCCCGGCGAAGCTCGCTTCAGCCGCAGTGAGGAATCGTACAAGGCCTCTGGACTTGCTGGTGGTCTGGGCGGCCTGGGGCTCGCCGCGAATATCGCAGGCCTCGTTGACGCAACAGCAATCTAGCTTTCAATATCAAACGCGTATACCGTAGTGTCTCTACTGCGCCCCATGAACTAGAAATCCTATCGAGAAGGGTAGTTCAGTATTCTAGCCTTCTCCAAACAGTCAAAGCGGTATTTCATACAGCACTGCCTGAGGATTTGCGGGATATGGGCTGGGAACTATTAGAAGATAGCGTTGACACCGTGAACGAAGTGCAGCACATAATTGAGAAGCTGAATATCAAACCAGGCAGCCGGAACTTTGCTGTAGTCAAATTCTCGCTGCGGTGGGAATACGACTACAAAAGCCGAGTTCAGAAGATCATGGAGGATCTTGAATCTTTGAAGTCCACATGTTCTGTCATGTTGCAGCTTTGCCAAACATATGCGACAGAAAGACAGAGTATGAGTATAGATCAGCGATCCAGAGAAGTGGTAAAGCACTTTAGAGAGACGTTTATGATGGCTCAGGGCCGTTTTGACGTATTGGAGCGCCGAATTGACGGGAGAGCGTCTGCAGACGCAAGCCTCCCCACCTAAGTATGGCAGGTGGTCCTTCAGAGGACGACATAATTGACTGGCTTGCATCAGAGTCGGCTGCGGCTGTGTCCTCATGGTGCGCGATTCATGATTCGATTTGGTAGTCGGCGTTGAAGACCACGATTTCCAGCTCTAGGCTATGTATGTACTCTGTACTTCCATAATAAGCAAGGTTCATTTCACTATTTGGTAATGGATGAAGAGCTAGATGGAATTTTAAAAGCCACCGCAATTATCTTCTTTACGGCAGACTAGATGTCGGGAAGAAGGTTGCTTCCCGGCTCCGGACAATACGAACATGGTGTGTAGGGATGAACCGTTAGCAAACACAATTTGTTAGAGATGCTTACGACAAATCGACGTCGAAATTTCAAAACATCACTCTTTGAAAGCCGGACATGAGCTGAACCCGTGTTGATGTCGTGTTTCTAAGCGAGCGGATAGCGAAGCGAGTCAGGGGTTAAAGATCGGAAGCTGCTGGCTACAACGCAAACAATTGGCCTCAAAGTGCATCAGATGGGAAGAAGAGAATCTAAGCACTGGTAAACAACCAAGTGCTTGTCATTATTAGGAACTATTGTAGCCACATTTTGCGGAGCACGCATCATCTTTAAATTGTAAGAGGAAAGAGAGGATGATATGGGATTCCAAATCAAGGTCACGCTGAATCAGGACTCATCCAGAACTATGCGATTTCCTCTATCCGATTTAGCAACAGAATATTCGGTCATCTCAACTCGATTCCAAATTTATTCGCTCGCTTACTTTCTCGCTCTGTTCTTCCACACCGCTTCTTCCAAATCGCCGCGTTTCTTCCTTCAGTCAACGCCAGAACCCTCCCAAGTTCAAAATAGCGTAACGATTCGCCGCGTCTGAATGAAATCTCTCCCACCTCTCGGCCGCTAAGAAAAAAATTCTGCCACACAAACCTCGGCTAAAATCCACAACTTAACCTTTTCTCCCTTCCAGCCTCAAAACACCACAATCCAACTGATAAAACTGGGAGACAGGACCAAAAGAAAAGATATTTCATTGCGTTCGCCGGGAATCGAACCCGGGGCCCATCGACGCTGGAACTCAGGCTTCTGATTGCTCAGAAGAGAGTCTCATGGCAACGATGGATTTTACCACTAAACCACAAACGCTTATATTTTGTACCTAATCGGCTGTATTTGCTGATTGGATATGTAAAAAGTGCTTATTCTATAATATACCAAACAAAAAATTTGGAGAAATTGATTGTGGGTGTTTGTGGTTCAAGAGTGGGGCGAGATGGAGATGGAGTGGCTGGGTAAATACGCTAGCGATGACGGACTCAATGTTAGGGTTTGGTAGGGTGCAAGGCGAGATTAGCATGTTTGGGGCACTTGAAACCTGTTAAATAGATGATGCGGAACAAGTACCCCGCATATTTGGAGACATTAAGGTCAGGAAGACTTTATTTCGTGCTTCTAAGTGGTTGATATCTCAAGTAGGTACTTCACCTGAGTTACGAATGAGTTGACGACGCCAAGTATCGTCCGTCAGTAGGTTTGGCCAGGGTACTGGAAGAGACGAGGAGCAACTTATAATGACTTGAGGTTAGAAAATCTTCTCTGTTTAACATTCTTTGAGATAGTGTCAGCAATTACAAAGACTCATATCACGCCAACTGGACAACCTTCCAAGATTGTCCCGGTGAAGTATACCTATGAATGGTAGCCACGTGATATCATATGCTCCCTTTGATCGCAATCGGTTCAATAGCCATGCCGTGTATCATATAGATATGGTATGTTATCAGAACTTTCTGGGTCATATCAAACTCCCGAACTGGCCGAGCAGCTGAAGAGCCTCTCAATCCGGATACTTGATTCACTTGTCACGCAGTCACTTTCAAGAACGAGCTTGACAAACAAACATTCTAGGGCAATCAGGAAGACTCATCGGCAAGGATAGTCTGAATTATCATCTAGTCAAAAGCTGCAAAGTAGCAACGTCAACGTAAAAGCTAACGCTATTAGTACAGGCCGGGAACTGCTCCTCATTCGGAACGAAATATTTGAAATTCTTCGTTGACCATTCATTAAGTCTCATGGAGCTGCACCCTTCACGATTGAAAATCAAAGTCCTCCCGACGAACATGTACTTGTCGCCCTGCCGCCGAATGATTGCAGCTGCATCACAATTCAGGAAGTGACAGGTGATGTCGCCTTCTCTCGCTTCAGCAGGGGCGATACCCATCAGGCCAGACTTCTCAAGGAAAAGCTTGAATCCGCCTTGGTCTTTGACCTCAAGGCTGTTCCGCCTCTTTACATTGCGTCCGTGGGCTTCGGGTATGAATCCTCCATCACTGACTTGTTCTTCGTCTCGAGGCTCGTAGGGTTGAGGAGACCAGCCCCGCATACCGTATGATATTCGACTATTGAAGGAGACCACTCGCTTGTGATCATCCTCGTCAAAGCCGTCCACGCCATGTTGAAGAATAGTTGTTCGCTTCAGAGTTCTCCTCGGTCTGCAGTGGTATGATGGAAGACTTCGGAACGTCTTCGCGACATCTTCGACGGAAGTGTTGTTGGTGTATGGATGTGTGTGAGTGATGACCCCACCAATGAGCCCCTTGATCAGAATAACTCCGGCGGCCATGGACCGTGGTATAGATAACGATGCCGATATTGCCTCCAAGATATCTTGGTTGATGTCAAGCGAGACATCTCCGAGATTGCGTTGAACAGACTGACTTGCCCGTACGATCGACTTCGAAAATCCGAGATGTCGAGTTCCAAGCGGGGTCTTGGACTCATAGTTTCTTGCCAAGAACCAAGTAACATCAACGTAGACTTCGAGTAAAGTTTTCTCGTAATTGGCGACGAGTGGCTCCGGTGACGAGAGATCAGCAAGTGCTAGAACTGCATAAATCTTGTCTCGGGGCTCCTTGCATCGGGATTGCTCGAAGGCTTCCAGAAGGAACTGCAGACTAAATGTCTTCTGACCCTGGCCTCGAAGCCCTGCATGTCTAGTTGCGAGACTATGTCGGATTGATTCGACGGCAATTGGGTATGGCTGATCACGGTCGCTTGGTTTGGGCAGTTTTTCAATTTCTTGACAGACGGCCTCGAAAGGTTCCCAACCTAGACAGTCTTCACCGCATTGTATCCTGCATTTGGATGCTAGTGCGATTTCTTGGATGATCCATCGTCTCTTCCAGTATCGTCGCTTGCAAAGATTGTCCAAAGCTTCCCATCTGTGTACATTCTGGGGGTCTTCGATGAATTTCAATAGCTCATACTTGCGTAGCTGAGGGTCATTCTCTGGGCCATATGGACACATCTTGGTGTAGATGTCCTCAATGAAGGAGAGAGCCTGGCGGCTGCTATTCGACTTCGCACCTATGTAGATGAAAACCTCGTCGGCCTGTCCATAGATCTCGCCCATACGAGTGATTTGCGAGCTGCGCTCCTTATCATTGGACTGATTGATACAAATGGCGTCGACCCAAAGTACACGTTCGTGGCAAGGCCTGCGGAGAGACAAAAGTGCATCGTACAAGTTGTCTCTCACCCTTGCCAAAACACCATCAATCCAGACTTCATGGTGTTGATCCTTGCTGCTGCCCCAAGAATAAGACAGGGCTTCGTAGCTGGGCTTCGATTCAAGAAATCCCGAGACGAGTCGGCACTTGATTTTTTGGGGCTGGGAACCAGGGAGTAACTTGAGGAGACGAATCTGACCTGCCTTCAGAGACTGGTATGGATAGGGAATATGTATCGATGGTGTATTCGCCATTCTGATTTGAGTCTTGGCAGCCTCGTGTGTGAATTGTTGTCACCAATACTGCGTTGCATTTCCACTGATCGGCACCTGCAGTCGCCCACTTTCTCCAAATGGGAAGAAACAAGCATCTCTTATACCTCTTGATGACGTTGGAAGCCAAGGCTGCAGTGACTGGCACCTGTCATCACAGTGCCCGTTGCGTCTGTCAACGTAGAAAGTATATTTTGAAGGATGCAAACGTGACCGGTTTTTGGCAGCGAGCCTCGTCAAGCGATTTGTTCGCTAAACTCCCCATTTGGTGCCAAGCACCACTGCCGAATCATCGTGAAGAGTGACACACCACAAATGAAAAGGGCAGATAGGCTGCAGACTGGGCGAATCTCCAGACGACAGGCGGAATGGCAATTCAAATGTAGACAGGCCTTCCTTTTGAGCTGAAACCCAGCCCGCCTCGGTGTAACATGGTCTTCTGATCTTTGTGTCGCCCGAGACGGCGTTGGCAGGGCGGTCTCACCGGCATTGTTTCAGCCTGAGCCTGGAAGGTCTAATCTAGAGATCGTTCAGAGTTATCAGATGCTGATATGAGATACATCGGGATGGTATTAGATGTCTTGGACCTTGTGTAACCGAGCCCTGTTAGACTTCGAGCGACGGGGCAGCTGGAAACTTCGCAGAGGAATTCCCCAAGTCTGAACGCAGACTCCACAACAAGCCATGCTACTCTCGATAAAAGCTCAGGTCCAAACTCAAGTATCACTCGCTCCTGGGCACAGGTTAATATTCGTATATTAAGCGAACAATCGATCGAAATGTGTGGAAAAGCAAGAGAGGTAGATATAGGTAAATGAACGCAGGATCGATCCAATCACTTGAGGAAGCTCTATATTCTTTGCTAGAAGAACATTGAATAACATCGAGACGTTCGGATGTTATGCTTTGACAAACTCCAAATACTGCATGACCTGGGTTTCTTCCTTCGGGGCGGTACTGCAGTAAGGGCACGCATCGAACCCCACCCTCACTCTCGAAGCTGCTCTCCTGTCGTTGGAACAATGCTGAATCCCCCCTCGCTTTGAAGTAGAAATTTGAATGATCATTTCCGCAGCAGCAAATGGAGAGAGTCAGAAGACTACAACGCAGAACCGGCTTGCCGACAACCTGTCCCGAGGCGGGTTGCCTCAGAACGCGGACTTCCTCCGCAGAGTCCGCCTACCCTCATGCAACCCCTCATTCTTAGATGCAAGCTCTCAGCGTTGGCAGGGCTCGTGATGGTACGCACCGAATCAGCTCCGCTGCCGTCTGTTGGTGAGGTATTGATGAATGCAGTGCGCCCATACACGTTGTCGCGAGTGCTCTCAGAAGCCACAACGTCACGACACAGGCCCTCGGAATTAAATCAAGCCTTCTAGCATCTCGCCAAGCTCTCGGCATCACCAATCTTTGACGATGCCCAGACTGTAGCTATTCATCTCCCATCAAACTGTTGACGTGAAGAGTTCATGGAGTCTCCGCTGCTGGGATCTCTTCCTCTGAGTGGAGCTGCGTCGCATGTCAGTCACGCTACCACGACTACGGTGGGGTATGGAGCAAGAAAAATGGGACATGAAATACGAACACCACGATGGCGCAACCCTTGGGACATCCAAGCTTTGTAACGAACGGCAAGAGTGGGAAATGTTTCTCTTATCAAGACACAAATCGCTACTTGTAGTTGTTCAGCAGTGGACTCAGTTGAAGATTACCAAGTTGACTCAGCTAAATTTACATATCTTCCTCCTCCCAATCTACCGACTACTAAAGGAAAACACCACCAGCACTCACTCACATTGAGTCCGGATCTTCTTTTTTGGCCGATGGAGGAGATGATTTCGATGAACAGAAAGCTATGCCGAATTGAGGCCTACGCCCGGCAAAAAATTGCACCAGACACGGATACATTCTTCCAGGCGATGGAACCAAAGCTGGGGATTCCTCGGGATCTGGCCGACACCCCATGGAGAAGCATGACGGTTCACTTACACTCTCGATGATTGGATGAAGCAATGCAGACCCAGGGGGAGCATCAGGGGTTAGAAAGAAGCTATTTCCAAGAGTCAGCCACCTCACTGGTCAAAGGCTTGTTTCTGGTGCGGGGACAGTCACTTGGTGTGGAAGGTAAAAGGCATGACGACGGGGCTATACAACACCACGGGCTACGAAAAGTCAAGATCATCAGTTAACAATGCAATCTCTTTGGTCAGAACTAAGTAGGACCACCTCGACGGCGCCGTTGACTTAACCAAATGTAGGATGGACAGGGTTACACTTTCCCCATCCTCGTGGTCCATACCTCGAGTTGAGATAAGAGATGAGTAGTGAAGGTCGCTCTTTCCTTCTCCTTTCATTTCTTTCCTTGTCCTTACGCATCGCAAAGACAAGCTCTTGTCTTAGCAGAAAGCGACTACCAAAGTTCTTTGGGTAAGTCAAGAGGAGATTCATCGCGCTTTCCCCGCTCATGACACGACCAGCCGACTGCTCTGGGTCTCAGCTGAGCAATCAACATTCAAAAACAAGTCACTGACAATCACCAGAAAATCATCTTCTCTTCCAGGTCAAAATGGCAGATCAAATCGGCGACGAGAAAGTCGCTCGCCCGAGTCACAGCCCGGACGCTGTTCATGAAAGTCATGCCCCGGAAAGGATGACTGTGGCTGAATACGCAACAACACGGTTCAGTACCCTCAAGCCTCCTATGCACAAGGCACCCAATCCATTCAAATTGCTTGCTATGTTAAGCACCAAACAGTGGATGTTTTTCCTAGTAGCTTTCCTGGCCTGGGTAAGTCGCTTCACTTGCTTCTCTCACTTCTCCCAATACCATTGACTGATGACGCAACGCAGAGTTGGGATGCATTCGACTTCTTCACTGTCAGTTTGACAGTTCACGATCTTGGCGAGACATTCGATAAGACCAATACACAGATTACGTGGGGTATCACATTGGTTCTGATGTTCCGATCCGTCGGCTCAATCATATTCGGTCTTGCTGCCGATCGGTACGGACGAAAATGGCCTTTCGTCGTCAACAATCTTCTCTTCATCATCCTTGAACTCGGCACTGGATTTTGTCAGACATACCCACAATTTCTCGCCTGCAGAGCGTTGTTCGGGGTTGCGATGGGTGGTCTTTACGGAAACGCTGCTGCTACAGCGCTCGAAGATTGTCCAGAGGAGGCTCGTGGTCTGATCTCGGGTATGCTGCAACAAGGCTATGCCTTCGGCTATCTTCTCGCGACTGCGTTTGCGAGAGGTCTCGTCAATACCACTTCTCACGGATGGCGTCCGCTCTTTTGGTTTGGTGCTTGTCCACCAGTTCTTTTCATCGCTTTCCGTCTGTGTCTTCCTGAAACGGATGCGTACAAAGAGCGAGTCCTGGTCCGAAATGAGCGTGGAAATATTGGGAAAACCTTCATCGCTGAAGGTAGAGTTGCTCTGAAGCGCCACTGGATCCTCCTTATCTACTTGGTGCTTCTCATGGCAGGCTTTAACTTCATGGTATGACTTTATTTTTCGGCATCAATACCCTCGCTAACAAAGTGTCCAGTCTCACGGATCCCAAGATCTTTACCCGACCATGCTGCAGAACCAGTTCAACTTCAGTCCAAATGCAGTGACCGTAACACAAGTCGTAGCCAATCTCGGAGCAATGACAGGCGGTACGGTGGTCGGATACTGTTCACAGATATTCGGTCGCCGATTTTCCATCATCTTCATCAGCATTATTGGTGGTGCTCTTCTCTACCCATATACCTTCACGAGTAGCAAAGCCGTTATTGCAGCTGCGTTCTTCGAGCAATTCTGTGTGCAGGGTGCTTGGGGTGTCATCCCCATCCATCTCATGGAATTGTCTCCAGGCTCCTTCCGTACTTTCGTAGTCGGCACGGCTTACCAGCTCGGTAACCTCGTCTCATCCGCGTCTTCGACCATCGAGTCAACAATTGGATCTCAATTTCCGCTTCCTCCCAAACCAGACGGTACCAAGAGATACCAATACGGCAAAGTCATGTGTATCTTCATGGGCTGTGTCTACGCGTATGTCATCATTTTGACGTTTGTTGGACCAGAGTACCTGAAGCGAAGCTTTGAGGTCAGGGAGGACTCGGATATCGCAGAGGCTGCGGGACATGATACCATTGATGCTGCGTTGAGACGTAGACAGGAAGCGATGGGTGTTGATAGCAGTGATACTGAGAAGGGAGCTGCAAGGACGCGAGAGAATTTGTAGTTCAACCGAAAATAAAGGTCAAGGACGGAAGATAAATTGAACTATACGCAGATTACGTTTGTACGGGTACCAAAATCCTACATGTCAAACAGAACATCAAATAAGCATTCTTACAATCTAAGTATGGTCCTGAAATCCTGTATCATTTCGAGCTCTGCGGATGAAAAGGAGTTCATCACACAATAAAGGATTGCCATTCCCACGTGACCGGCGCAAATTTGTTCAGTCATATCGATTCAGTCTCGCTGAGCTGCGCAATCTTTGCTTTCAATTGCGGAGCAAATCTATCATGGACAGTTATTTGGTGAAACATACCCAAAGTGGCTGAACATGGTGGCGCTCCAAACACCTTTGCATTCCACAGGCCTCACGTGACCGGCTCAAAGTCTGCCCGCTCAGAACCCTTGTTCAGGCTTAGTGGCATCTCACCTTGACACCTCAAACAATTGAAGACCCGATTCCTTCTCTGCCTTCACTACTATCTCCAAACATCTTGAAATAGACGTCAAATGGATTGGATTAACTACGGCCGTAACTTACTGCTTCGCTATCTTCTGTTCTATTTTATGTACTGTTCTGCGTTATACAACGAATGAAATGTCACAATAATCCATGCAACTGCCCTCTCGGCCGAAACTGGCATGGCTTCGTCGTTGATCAGCCTCTCTCGTGCGATACGTACAGAGTCTCTAAACAGATCAGCCTGAACCACTGTGACGGGTCAATTGGAGTTTGAGCTTCATTTCAATGCGCCGACGGGCTAACCATTGTGTTGTTACTACTTGCTCGATATCGTGGCACAGTGGGCCTGATCTTGAGATGTTCTCGGTGAAAGAAGATTATATAAGTCCAGGTTCTTGTTGTCTTGGTTTTATACTCCAGCAATATCTGCATCTTCCCCTCTCACATTTTCCATAACTTTATTTGTATTTCTACACTGGGATCAAAAGCATATCCGAAGTCGACGTGTTTGCTGCTCAAGTCTCTTGCCCCACAATTACAATGTCAACATCTACCCAGAAGACGGTGGCCATCTTTGGCGCAACGGGTGGAACTGGGCTTGCAAGTCTCAAGCTTGCTCTGAAAGCAGGACACAAAGTCAACGTCCTTGCAAGAACCCCATCCAAACTCTCTGACCTCTCATCTCAATATCCTAACCTCAACGTCATCAAAGGCGACATTCGCGACATCGCATCCATGAAATCCACTCTCACACTCAACAATCGAGTAGTCGATATCGTCATCTCAGCAATTGGAATGGTCATTGAGCGTGTTGGTCTAGGACTCTCTTCTAGAGATCCCACGATTTGCGAGGAGGGTACGAAAGCCATCCTCTCAGCACTTTCGCAACTTGAAGCAGAGAAGACTGTTCTTGTCCCAGCCGGTGGACCAGAATTCGTTCTCTTGAGCACCACGGGTATCAGCGACAAGGGACGCGATATCCCACTAGCAATGATGCCTATGTATCACTGGATGTTGAGCGTTCCCCACAAAGACAAGAAGAAAATGGAGGAGACGATGATCCATGGCGAGGGGAGGACGCGCAAGTGGGTCATGATCAGACCTAGTTTCCTCTGGGATGGCGAGAGCAAGGGTCTTGGGAAAATTCGTATCTCGACTGAGACTCCGGGCGCTTCGCCGGAGAAGAAGGATGACGGGGATGTGGCTGTTGGATATGTCATTCATCGAGAGGATGTTGGGTTGTGGATTGTGGAGGAATGTATCAAGGGCGATGCTTCCAAATGGCATGGGAAGATGGTCACATTGACCTACTAGCAGAGTAGAACCATAGAGCTGTGAAGAGAGCGTTGTTGTATAGTATATTTCCGACCTTTCTCTGTGTGGCTTGCAAATAGAAGGTCTTTGAAAAGTGGCCCCCTATCCGTCTCTGTGTCTGAACATACGGAATGCGAGTACATATTGTAAGCAGCGTTTCATCAGCTATACATCAAGGACGATTATATTAACGGATAAAATGGTATTCTCTCTTCTTGGGTGTTTGGCTTTGTGGTATACCTACCCAGAAAGTATCCATTGATACGGTATGATGTCACGTGTGTATTGGCAGACATATTTCAACCACCGGAACGAGTTCTGTATGACTTCATCAATCATCGTCAGCGGAAAGAGCTAAGCACAAGAATTTGGAATCGCTCAGGCATTTGTTTACAGCTAAGTGCTTATCTGTAGGTACGTGACTGAAATGTCTGTCACATGAAAGGCGCAGGAACTGCTTTACGCGAATACGTAGACACGCGAGCACGAGAATCGACAATCTCCCCACTACAAGAAAACGCATTCACCACCACTGCGGCCGCAATCACGGACCTACGTATTCTGGCATTTCTCCATCTCCACCGCCATGTATATGCTTTGCCAGTTGTTATTGGAGGCTCCTGATTGGAAGCCGTAGGCAATGCCGATGCCCATCTCACTCCCTTTTTGGCACTAAGTAGGAGGCTCAGAGAGCTCCCTGCCGCAAGACATGGGCTAGCAATGTATTTTGAGACCCGAAAGTCCGGGCGGCGCGATACAAATAGGAGTGCATTGATGAATTCATATCATGTTTGACGTCTACATAAGCGCTCGACCTCCCAGATGTGGTGTGCTGGTTTCTATTCAGTCTTCATACCGCAACGATTCTCGCGGTTTTCCTCAGTCACTCGACCGACAACACCAGAACGTCGGAAAAATGGCCGTAACTCAACATGGCAGCAAGCCTGATCTGGGAGTTTGGAAAGAGTCCAACGGAATACCGGATGGTCAGGACGGTTCCAGACCTCCTCCGTATGACCATGCCAGACCTCAGAGCCTGGAACTCACTCGCGAAACGGAAGATCGCATCCACAGCTTAGCACGTGTCTTCTCTAACATGTCAAAAGCTCCTAGCTCGAACACGACTATGGTTAATCCCTTTGATGATCACAAGATCGCGGCCTTAGATCCGTTCTCTTGCGACTTCGACGCGGAGGAATGGGCGAAGCACTTCTTTCACACTATAGGTAGCGATCCTGAGAGGTATCCCCAACGCACTGCTGGCGTGTCGTATCGTGACGTTGCAGTATTTGGGTTTGGTAGCGACACTGATTACCAGAAGGATGTTGTCAACGTCATGTATCATGCTGTCAATGTGATCAAGGAGTCCTTCAGGCCGAAGCGGAGAGTTCCAATATTGACTGAATTTGACGGACTCATCAAGTCTGGTGAGATGTGTGTCGTTCTTGGTCGTCCTGGAAGGTACATTGAAATACCTTATCCTCCACCAATTCTGAGGCTGACCGACGCCTTTTAGCGGAGTCTCAACTCTTTTGAAGACCATAGCTGGGAAAACACATGGTCTATCCGTCAGCGATCAGGCGAGTTTCAACTATCAAGGTACGTAATGAAAAGCATTCCTCCTTTGCTACGACATATGTCTGACTGATTGCTCCAGGAATTAGCCGCGAGGACATACGGTCCCAATTTCGCGGAGAGTTCATTTACCAAGCTGAGACTGATGTCCATTTCCCTCGTCTGACTGTCGGTCAAACTCTCATGCTCGCTGCACAAGCCAGAACACCACAAAATCGGATGTCTGGAGTCTCGCGGCATCGATACGCCGAACACCTAAGAGATGTCGTCCTCGCCGTCTTTGGCCTCTCGCATACAGTAGATACGCAGATTGGCAACGACTTTATCAGAGGTGTTAGCGGAGGTGAGAGGAAGAGAGTCAGTGTTGCAGAGGTTATTCTTACTCAAGCTTCTTTGCAATGCTGGGACAACAGTACGCGAGGCTTGGACAGTGCGGCAGCGCTCCAATTTGTCAAGACATTGAGACTAGCTTCAAATATGTCTGGTGCAACGACAGCGGTTGCAGTTTATCAAGCTTCCCAGGAGATCTACGATGTAAGCGCAAAAGCTCCTTGCCTCCGCGAGTCTCCATATCATTGACGCAACTTAGACATTTGATACAGTAGCTCTACTGTATGAAGGGCGTCAGATATTCTTTGGCAAGACTACTGAAGCGAAGAAGTTCTTCACGGATATGGGTTATATCTGCCCTCCAAGACAAACGACGGCGGATTTCCTAACTTCCCTTACGAGTCCAGAGGAGCGAGTCGTTGCTCCTGGATATGAACAGATGGTACCGCGTACTCCGGACGAGTTCGCGAAGAGGTGGGGCAGTAGTCAACAGCGCATGCGACTGCTTGCAGACATCGCGAGGTTTGAAGAAGCCTATCCTCTTGCCGGTCCTCAGCTTGAACAGTTCAACAAGTCTTGGAGGGCTCAACAAGGTTCACTGACGTAAGTATCCGATCTCCCCTCTCACACAGTCTCAGGGTATAGCTGATACATGAACAGACGCCCAAGATCTCCATACACCATTTCAGTGCCAATGCAAGTCAAAATCTGTATCGTTCGTGGCTTTCAAAGACTTCGCGGCGAGATGGCCTTCACTCTCATCACAATCTTCGCCAATCTGCTGATATCCTTGGTTCTTGGGAGCATTTTCTATGATTTACCAGACTCGGTAGCCAGTTTCTACAGCAGGGGCGCTCTGCTTTTCGTCACAGTCCTTTTCAACGCGCTCACTAGCGCTCTTGAGGTAGGTTTCGGACCCTGCGATATTCGACAGAATACTAATTCCCTAGGTCCTGCCGCTTTATGTCACACGCCCAGTGATCGAAAAGCACGTCTCTTTTGCATTCTACCACCCCGCTTCGGATGCGATCGCCTCGATGGTGACCGAACTTCCCTCCAAGATCATCTGCGCGATTGTGTTCAATGTGCCGCTCTACTTTATGGCCAACTTGAGACGAGAAGTCGGACCATTCTTTGTCTACTTCCTGTTCGTTTTCAGCTGCACTTTGACGATGTCCATGATATTTCGGTTGACGGGACAGGTGACTCGGACGATTTCACAAGCAGTAGCGCCGATGACCGTCTTCATCTTGATGCTCATTATCTACACTGGATTTGTTCTGCCAATCAGGAGTATGCAGGGCTGGCTTCGGTGGCTCAATTATCTCAACCCCATCGCCTACGCTTTTGAAGCTCTCATGGCGAATGAGTTTCATGGAAGACATTTCCCTTGTTTCGATTTCATCCCTGCTGGTCCTATGTACGCAAATGCTACTGGGACTCAGCGAACATGTTCCGTCGCTGGCGGACCTCCTGGATCATCATCAATCGACGGCGACGTATACATCAATGCAACATATGGGTACTACCATTCGCACCTCTGGAGGTACGTGTCACAACTGAAATATCGTAACGTTCGGGAACATCTAGATTGACAACTGATAGGAATTTCGGGATCATGGTCGCCTTCGTCCTTTTCTTCTTAGCTGCTTATTTACTGGCAGCTGAAATGGTGTCATTTGAGGAGTCCAAGGGAGAGGTCCTGATCTACCGTCGGGGAGATACCTCTTCGCTGAAATCGAGAGCAAGTGCCGATGAGGAGTCTCAAGGGGGCAATACCAGAAGCATCAACACTGCATCCACTCTTTTCGAAGAGAACAAGCAAGAATCTCAACCAGTTCTCCAACAGCAAACTGCCATCTTCCACTGGAGAAATGTTTGCTACGATATCTCAATCAAGGGTAAGAATCGAGTCATTCTAGATCACGTCAATGGATGGGTAAAGCCCGGGACCCTCACAGCACTCATGGTAAATGTACTGATATAATCTGGTAGCTTGGTGCTAATTCTTTACAGGGAGCCAGTGGTGCTGGGAAAACATCACTGCTCAACACGCTTGCGAATCGTAATGATGTCGGCGTGGTTACCGGGGACATTTTGGTCAACGGCCGGGATCGGCCAAATTCATTTCAGAGACAGACTGGTTATGTTCAACAGCAAGATATTCATCTCCTCACCTCGACCGTCCGCGAGGCACTGCAGTTCAGCGCACTATTGCGTCAACCGGAAAGCGTCCCCAAACAAGAAAAACTGGATTACGTTGAGGAGATAATCAAGCTGCTCGAGATGGAGCAGTATGCTGGAGCGGTTGTGGGCGTACCAGGTGAAGGTAATTTCCCTTCGATGCCGACTTTCGAACGTGTTCTGACATTTTATCCAGGTCTGAATGTCGAGCAGCGAAAACGACTGACTATTGGAGTCGAACTGGTTGCCAAGCCAGATCTGTTGCTGTTCCTTGACGAACCCACTTCCGGACTGGATTCTCAGACCGCTTGGTCTATTCTGACACTTATTAGAAAGCTTGCAGATAACGGCCAGGCAATTTTGTGCACTATCCACCAGCCATCAGCCGTGCTTTTCCAACGATTAGATCGACTTCTCTTACTGGCGCGTGGTGGCCAGACTGTCTACTTTGGAGACATCGGGGAGAATTCCAAAACGCTGGTTGACTACTTCGAAAGTGGTGGTGCCGCCCCTTGTGATAGAGAAAGAAACCCTGCGGAGTGGATGCTTGAGGTCATTGGCGCTGCTCCAGGGGCCACGGCGCGCAGAGACTGGGTCCAGGGATGGAAAGACAGCCAGGAATTTGTGGCTGTCAATCAGCACCTCGATGATTTGAAGAACCAGCTTCGATCTAAATCCTCTGACAAGCGTGATTCACTCTCGAAATCATACGCTGCACCATTTCAATTTCAGCTCTTGATGTGCACAAAGCGTGCTTTCGAGCAATCATGGCGGGATCCTTCTTATATCTATTCCAAACTCGGTCTCTGTACAACAGCAGTAAGCACAGAACCTCTCAAGCGGAACTCAATGCTAACACCTTCACCCAGAGTTTGTTCCTAGGGCTTTCTTTCTACAACCAGCCCGTCAGCCAACAAGGCGTTCAGAACCAGATCTTCTCATTCTTCATGCTCCTCGTCATCCAAATTTTCATGTGCTATCAAGCAATGCCAAACTTCATCACCCAGCGAAATCTTTATGAGGCTCGAGAACGCCCTGCTAAGACTTATACCTGGAAGGCTTTCATGCTTGGAAACCTCTTTGTGGAAGTCCCGTGGAACACCCTCGCTGCTCTAATCATCTTTATTTGCATGTAGTAAGTACTTCTAATCTGAATTTGTCTAGTGTTCCTTGCATGTGCCCTCCTACGTTACCGATGAAATTTTCTCTCGAAATTCTGGAAGAAAAATACTGACTTCCTGGCTCTTTAGCTATCCAATCGGTCTGCAACACAACACCGCCGAGACGAGTACAAAAGTTGAGCAGGGCGGGCTGATGTTTTTCCTCATGTGGACTTTCATGATGTTCGGCGTCACGTTTGCGAGCATGGCAAGTCCGATGTCTTCTTGAGAATTTGGAGCTTCTTGTATCTTCAAGTCATATGACCAACAACTAAATCTTGGACCAGGTCGTCGCAGGCGTTGAATCTGCAGAGATCGGAGCCATCATCGGTGTCATCCTCTTTGCGATGAGTCTAATCTTTTCAGGGTCAGTGTACTTCCCACCCTGACGATGTCAATACTAAGGTTGAGACCTAGGGTTCTCGTTCATTTTCAAGAACTGCCAGGCTTCTGGAAGTTCATGTATAGAGTCTCGCCCTTCACCTATTTGATCAGCGCATTCATCTCAACGGGTCTCGGCAACACGACGGTCACTTGCTCCCCCCTAGAGACCATCACCCTCGACACTCCATCCGGCGAAACTTGCGGACAGTACTTAGCAGCCTTCATGGAATTGGCTGGAGGAACTCTCTCGAACCCTGAAGCGACTCAAAAGTGCCAGTACTGCTCCATCGCAACAACCACTCCGTTACTGGCTTCACTGAGCATATTCTATGATGATAGGTGGAGGAATCTGGGACTGTTGTGGGTTTACGTGTGCTTCAATGCGGTTGCCGCGCTGTTCTTCTATTGGCTGGCAAGAGTACCGAAGCAGTGGAGGACCTTTTGGGCTTCTTCCAGCCGAAAGTCGTTGAGGAGGTTCATTAGCTTATCGTCGATGGATATATGATTGGGGGAGTAGAATGATACAGGTGCCATTACAATACGCACGGGGATTTCTTTTGTTACTGTTCTTGCTTCGCATTCAGACTGGCCTGGACGGGTCGACCTCCTAAACATCATCCTCTTTATGGTCCGTAGATACATAGAAAGCGTTGCTTAGTACCATATTTCTCGGGTATCTTCCTATATAGAATGAAACCACTGCCCTTCTTATAAGCGCCCCAAATAAATACTAATACTCTAGTTTTCCAACAGGTGTCATTACCGCTAGGCGGAAGGTCCCTTGACGGCATGGAGTTTCTTGGTCACGTGAATTGAATCATCAAGTCTACTTGCATGTCTTCCGGCCAAGGGGCTTGGAGGGGACTAATATACATTTAAATATCATACACAACTATAGCAGTACTCTATTACCTCTTTAACGATCATAAGCCGACAGCCATCCTTGGCCAAGTCAAAATCTCCGACCATTCACCTCCAAGCTCCATACAAATCTTTTCCACTAGCGAGATCCCCAAGCCCTGCAACCACCAGACATTATTATGTCTATGCAGCAGAACAGCGTAATGTGCGAGAATTGCGAGTGCACTTGGATGTCCTCTACTCAGCTGTATGAAATATTCATCCGAGACAGAAATCGTCCAGATCAGAACCGCACCAATCGTAAATCGGTCTGTACTCGTTGTATCGACCGTAGTAGCAAACGTCGATCTCAGAAGGGCTATCGCTGAACTAAAGATGTTCCTTCGTATTTGATTCTGGAATGATGTCGTGGACGTCGAGAAACTCGTACATGCAATCTCCAGCCGCTCAATCGAATCCATTCCAGGGAAGGTGGATGGTTCCGGTAATTTCTGCGTCGTGATCTGTAGGAGTGGACTTATAGTACTACTTGTGTAGACATCAAGCGACGGTAGAAGTAGATTATTGACACTCCGAAACAGTGAGAGGGAACTCATGAAAGATGAGAGGATGTCTGAGTCTGGATCTGCTGGTTGGTACGCGGATCCAGAGGCCACTGCTATCGAGTGGATCGGTATTACACAGGAGAAAGCGAGTACAGCATCGAAAGTCGAGGCGTCAATAGTTTCTAGAGCTTTTCTGAAATCGCCTAGGCCAATGTTCTGGTGCATCGAGGCTTTAACCATATAACCCATCGAATCCGTTGGTGACTCCAGCTGAGCTAAATGCCCCAAGTGAAGAGCTGAGAGGCCCAAAATACCACGAAGCAAGAATTTATGCTTCAGTCCGAGCTTTATGAGAGTCGTCTGCCATATTCGCTGCTCGGCGGGGACATTGCTCATAGTCAGATATGTTGACGTTGAGAAATGGTGTAACAATTCCAAGTCGGAAGTGTTGATATCGCTTTCCGCTTCATCCGAGCCCTGTGACCGAGATCTACTCGGAGCTCTTGATACAGCAGGACTCTTTCGAGAATTGCATACGTTGCAAGATGGGTGTGCTCCCCTCTTAAGAGCGGAAGGATCGGGAAATTGACAATCAAGCTCATACTCGATACAGTTCTGACAGACTGGGTGCTCTTCTCCACACTATGTCCTGTTTAGCCTTGGCACTGCACCGTGGGAACTGACATTACCTTTATATGACGACTTTTGCAGGACAGACATCCATTTCGGCTTTTCCTATGGGGTTTTCTTGCAGACATATTTTGGTGACCATTAGGCAATTTCAATCTGGTTGTATAGGAAACTTTTGTTCAGACGACGGAATTTTCATGTGAAAGCCCTCTCAAATTTCACCGCCTATTCAAGCTCTTCAGCCGACATTCCGCCACCACCGGAGGTCCGGAAGAAACATCCTTCCGTTCTACAATTTAAGATTTACAGGGCATTAATGCCTGATCATGCCCTGTAAATGTTTTTTCGGGCTCTATGCTTAGCGAGGCACAGGGCACTGCTTGGTCACCAAGGAGCGTCATTCGAGGGGTTGCTCACTAATCTTGGGTCTATTTTGCATCCAGGCTCGAGGAAAAAAGTATCGTTCAAAGTGACAAGTGCGACAAGAATAAACACTCCTTGACCGTCAAGCTAGATGCAGACAGCTATGCAGGTAGTATAGTAGTACCAAACGAGACAATTACATTACTTGCTCCACATTCGACAATCAAGTCTCAGTAGATGGGGCTGGCTCACCAAAAAGGCCATAGGAGCTTCATCCTCCGTGCCTAGGATCAAAAAGAGACTCAGATGGTAGCGGCCCTATACTCTCGATATCCCTTATTGCTTCAATCACCAATTCCGTCCCTTTCAGTAATTCTTCCTTCGAAATCGTCAAAGGCGGGCATATGCGAACTCGATTTAGGCCAGCAGCACTTACGAGGACACCTCTTTGCGCCAGTAGAGACACGATTCTTCTTGGGGTGACCTTTGGAGGTTTGGGCTCAAAGATTATTGACCAGAACAAGCCAGCTCCCGAGAAACCGGTTACATGGGGTAGGTTTGCAGCTTCGAGTGTCGAGATGAGGAATGCGCCGAGTTCATTCGCTCTATCCGAGAGCTTTCCTTCCACGAGAACATCGAGTGCTGCAATTGCAGCAGCACATCCTACAGGTGTTGCAGCGAATGTAGAGCCAATTCTGTCTTGATCAGCATCTCCATCGCAGGTAAGAAAGGACGTGGCAAATTGTGTACTCATAATTGTCAAGGAGTTTCATCGTCCGGTCATCTCCCAGGACGCCAGAGAGTGCATACATTCCTGCGAGTTTCAGCTAACGAGATGCACAAGAGACAATTCATGAACACACCTCCCGAGAGTGCTTTCCCGAGAACTACCATGTCTGGTCTGACACCTTCTCTGAGGTGAAAGAGGTCAGATCCCGCCCTGCCAAGACCGCATTGAATTTCATCGCAGATGAACAAGACATTGTGTTCTTTGCAAAGGGCCTCTACAGCCTTCAAGTATCCGTTCGGAGGAGTGATCATGCTTTAGTGGTCACTTCAATGAAGACAAAAGTTTCCTATTGGGTGTACTTACCCTGCTGCTCCTTGCATAGGTTCGATCATAAACGCAGCAATGTTCTCTCCGTCAATTTCGAGTGCGTCCTTCAGATCCTCGATTGAACCAAAGTTCACGACTTTACCAGAAGGAGAGGTAGATCCAACATGAGGCACGAAAGGCCCAAAATCTGCGACTTGTAAGTACATGGCTATCGAAAGTCCTCATCTTGTCCCAGGTAATTCAGCTCGTCGATGTGCTGTGTACTTACAGGTGCTCTTTTTGCTCGCTAGCGAGACGGTGGAAATCGTGACACCATGATAGCAAGATGCTGCAGTCAAGATGTGGCATTTCTCATCCGAAATTTTCTTTGTTAGATATCCCCATTTCCTAGCAATTTTCACTGCAGCATCTGCTGCTTCACCTCCGCTCGTGAGAGCAACAAATTTGTCATAGCCGAACATCTATACTGGAGTCAGCATCGACATCCCCCACCTTTTCTGGTGAGCTTGAAGTTCTCACTAACATCATGGAGCTTCTTAGCTAGCTTTCCATATGCTGGATTGTGGAACGGCAAATTCACAATGGCTCCTTCCTTCATGGCTTCCACGGCTGCAGCCAGGATCTTCGGGTGCGAATGTCCCATGTTGACGACAGCGTACATGGAGAGAAAGTCGATATATTCTTTGCCATCAACATCCCAGGCTTTTGCATTGAGAGTTCGAGTCAGTGCAACCTGGTCACGTAATCAACTTCCCATTCCGAATGTAAACATCGACACACGTACCGGGTATGGAGCAAATCCTCCAGAGACAAAATTCGCGTAGTCATCAACTACCTCTTGAGTCTTAGCCGAAACGGCAAATGATTCCTGTATAGAACCCATAATGAGGTTTTAGAATTCCAATAATTACTGCCAGTAAGCCCTGTCACGAAATGACTTTGTCATGACGAGAAAATGAGGCACGGAGCGAAGTTATAGAGGGGTCGTTCAAAGGTGGGGCAGACTCTGCATATCCGTGCTCTTATCTGATGGCCTCACGAAGCTCCCTAAACAGAAAGAAATGCCGAGAGACGTATTGCTATACACATCTCTCTTCGGCTTCCCTTAGGTAGCTGGTAGGACACAATCTTCGCGTCGACGAGTTCTTTCAATCGTGACTCGCTTGGCTGAATTCCTTTTTCCTTGCTCAATTTGGAATAGTGAACTTCAACAATCTTGACACTCTTACCTTTCTTGGGGGAGCTCACAAAGATCCAGGAGACGCAAATGTGACATACAATGACTTCTTATATTACGTTGGGGGCCTTCGCTTTGTTAAGCTGCTTTTTTCAATTCTGCTTCCAACTCGAACAATTCCTGCAAAGCCCGCATCAACACTTCTCCTTCGGCATCTTTCAAAGGCAGAAGTGGTTTCCTCGGCGCAATTCCATAACCCTTAATCTTATTTAGAGCATATTCTTGAGCACGTTAGTCACTCCGCGGCAGCCCTAGAAGAATAACTCACTCATTCCCCGGATACCTGCCGGCACAGCTGCTATATCAGCCCTGGCAAGAATTGCCTCAATTCTCTTCGCTTCTTTACTCTCTGCTTCTGTAGGCTCAGAATTGTTGCAATAGTTCCAGAACTTCATTGTCGCTATAGGAGCGAAGTTAGGGATACCGCTGACGGTACCGTGCCCACCTGAAGCGACCCATGGTATTAGATCGGCTATGAGACCGTCCAAAAAGATAAACGGGAATTTACGGTCTGAGTTGAGTGATGGGGTTTCTTTGACAGCTGAGTTGAGACGAATTAATTTGCCAATGCTGCCTCCACATCTTGGTGAAATGACTTTAGCCTATGGAGAGAATTCTTTTGGACAGATGCCTTACGTGAGTTTCACTCCGCAGAGATTTGGTGCCTTTCGCATGATAGCTTCAATGACTCCTGAGGACATATCTTGCCCTGCCGCGTTGATAGGGAAGTTGTACAGCAACAGAGGTATCTATTGTTGAAAGTCAGACCATCCTTCCCTCGGTACTAATTGTCTACTTACCGGAGAAGCTTCGCAAATGTCAACAAAGTACTGAATTACTTGCTCCTGATCTGAACTGAGAGCAGCGGCGTAGTAAGCAGGTAAAATGACCATCCCGGCATCTCTAAGACATTCGTTAATGAGTCCGCCTGGTTTGTAATCAATCAACTTACGCTCCAGCGAGCGCTGCAGCTTTCGCAAACGAGATAGTTTCTCTTGTGCTCAGTCCACCAACACCGGCAACTATTGGCATGGAAGTCAAGCCTTCATGATCGAGGGTTTCTCTGATGAACTTTATCACTTGAGTTCTTTCATCATAGTTCTGAAGATGTTAGAATGTATAAGAACGATACTTCAGGAAGGTGGATGGGTACCAAGTGAACTGCCTCGCCCAGAGACCCCGCACAGACAGGTACTAAACAGTTATTAGGATTGTGCAGAAATCGTAGATGTTACCTTGTGTACACATACCAATGCCTTTGGTTGCCAAATCTGTACAAAAGTTTAAGTTTACTGATTTCCCGCGCTTTCTGACTTTCGTTACTTACTTAGAAGATGCCTCTTGTAGCTAGCAAAATCGATGTCTTGGTTTTCATCGAAAAAGGTTGGCAGAGGCCCATACACTCCTGGTTTCAGCGCACGAAACTTACTGAGCGATGCCATTATTGTATGATGCTGCTGACAAGGCTGTATCTAGCTATGTTACTCTGGTAGCAATGGTATCATGTTGTGAACGTACACGCGTCGGTTCGAGCGGGTGGATAGCGGGCACCAGCCGATGCCTCACCAAGGCTAGGTCTAGAGAATACGCGGCACGTTGGCCGACAGCCCGCTCGAGTATTGATAGGCAAAGATAGCCGGCGTCTTGGTTCCCTGTCAGTTTGATGGAGATAATCCTTTTTGACAGTGTCATAGGTGCATGCCAGGAAACCCCTGTCACCCCACCTTTGGGTCTGGCGGCATGGAACCATTTGTCTTCACGTATAGGCATGAAGATATATCAAGGGTTTTTCTATGGCAAGGACTGTGTCAAGCAGTTCTCTTTCGAGTTGTTCAATTATTAATACTAGAAAACAGCTCTCATAGTTGGTCTCACATAGTAGCCAAAGATGGAGACATGCTTAACGGTTCTCAGCCCTTTCCAAGATCTCAAACATATTTTGCGAGAACTCCTCGTTTGCTGCTATGAATTATCAGAGACGGATTGTGTCTCTAATCTTGATGACTGTTCGGGGGATCATGATAAGCTTTTGAAGCCAATGTTGCTCCACAGTCCTATAATGCTTATCTCGGCTGGGAGCCGCTAAGCCGACACTCCTCCTCGAACTGCCAAGATTGCCAGACCCCTTCTACTTCTAGTTGCCACGACATCAGCTCTTTCTTTTTTCTCTGATATCGTGAGCTATCTGTTGACCATCCACCAATCCACTTCTAACTCAAAGATTCATCCAGTCATGTCGTCTCTAGAAGTAATTCAGACCTGCCCGAAAGTAATGCCAAATATTAACCGAGTTTCAGTCGCGTGACCAGAAGGAGAAATCTGGTCTTCAAGATGCAAGGGGTGAAGCTGTAAATGATGGAATTGCTGGTAGCATAACTCCAATTTTGAGAGATGACAATGGCGAACTTCAGCGTCCACTTAAGGTAAGGGTCCAGCCAACCCGACCGGATTGATCTACTGACAGCCTGGCAGCCTCGACATATGTGAGTAGTTTTGAACCTAGCATGCGATGCCTTCTAATCGTTGCTCCTAGGCAAATTATCGCAATCGGAGGAGTTATCGTAAGCGTCATAGACCTACTATACCTCATCAAAGCTAATCTCCATCTCAGGGAACTGGTCTCTTTCTCGGTACTGCGGGGGATCTTGAGCACGGTGGACCTGCTGGATTATTGATTGGATATTGCATCATGGCATCTTTGCTATACTCCGTCATGGTCAGTGCCCAGTCTGATGTCTGAAATTCGGCTGCTAAATTCGCGGTTCCAGGTTGCTCTAGGTGAAATGGTGTCTCAATTTCCAATCTCAGGAGGGCAATTTGCTTTGGCTGGTCGATTTGTTTCACCCGAGCTTGGTTTTGCAATGGGTTGGTTATATTGGTACAAGTAAGATATAGTCCAGTCTTCCTCATACAGCATGTATACTGACTCAAACCAGCTACATCAGTGCGTACAGATTTCTACCAACTTGACTCATGCTGACGAAAGTACTTTCAAGTTGTTCTTCCTGCGGAGTTGTCAGCATCAGCAGTCTTGATATCTTACTGGACTCCTGCCGGTAAAGAAGGGTCGACATGTACTGCGGGAATTTGTAACAACGCTATGTGGGTAGGACTTATGTTGATCATCGTGGTATGTAATATTGCGCTCTCCTCACTTTCACATCAGCTGACTCTGGTGCTAGCTGGCGGTCAACTTTGCTGGAACTAGAGTTTTTGGTGAGATGGAGTTCTGGTTCTGTTCCATCAAGGTGATCACCGTCATCGGTCTAATTCTGGTTGGCATTATCATAACCGCGGGAGGTGGCCCAAATCATGAGACCATTGGCTTCCGCTTCTGGAACGAGACTGGTGGGTTTGTGCAGTATTCAGGCATTCGTAAGATCCTCCAAAAATGGCTATGTATAAGTCGTAATGTTGACATAAAGGCAGCTGGCGCAAAGGGTCGATTTCTGGGATTTTTCAGCGGTATTTATCCCCACCAATTGGCTCGCTTGTCTCTGTGCTCATGAAAAATAGTTCTAATCAGTGCCGCCTTCGCATTCATCGGGACCGAAATAACAGCAATTGCTGCCGCAGAGACAGCGAATGTATGTTCTGGCTCGCTCGATCAAGATGAACTGGAATGTTACTAATCACCTTGCAGCCTCGGAAAACTGTTCCTCGCGCCATCAAGAGCGTCTGGATCAGACTTGTACTCTGTAAGACAGCCCTGTTTGAGAAGAACCATTAGAGTCTCTACTGACATCTTTTGAAGTCTATCTCTGCAGCGCATTCATAGTAAGTCCAGGAGAGGCGAATCATTTCGGAAGATAGCTCACATGATTGGCAGATTGGCATGCTTGTCTCACCGAGTGATCCCTCGCTCAACCTTGCTTCTACCGCCGCAAAAAGCCCCTTCGTCATTGCCATCCAAGTCAGTGAATATGTGTCTCTTTAGCTCTCCCCTTACTGACACAATCGCTGTAGAATGCAGGCATACACGTCCTTCCATCGATCATCAACGCAGCTCTCCTGACCAGTGCATGGTCAGCTGGATGTGCCGATTTATACGTTTCATCCCGTACACTTTACGGTCTGTTCACTCGTGGTCAAGCACCATCATTTCTGGGAAAGACCCGAAAAGATGGTCTTCCATGGGTTTGTGTCGCCGTCGGAGCAGCATTTTCTCTCCTGTCGTTCATGGCTGCCGACAGCCGTGGTGAAGCTGGAACCGTCTTTGGCTATTGTAAGTCTCCTACTGAACATCCATGGAATGGATAAGCGATTAATACTACCTGTAGTTGCCAACATGACAGCCATTTGCGGAATGATTTCATGGACAGGCATCTTGTGGACTAGCATCCGCTGGCACAAGGGCCTGAAGGTTCACGGCATCGACCGCAATACCTTGGCGTATAAAGCCCCTTTCCAGCCATACCTAAGCTACTGTGAGTGCCTAGATCTCACAATAAACACACTACTGACTTTTTCAGATGGCATAAGTGTGTGTGTTATGGTCATCATTTTCGGTGGATTTACCTCGTTCAGTAAGACAAAATCATGCACTCCAAGAAATTACAAGTAATCTGACACTTCAAACTTCAGTCCACACCTTCAACACATCGTCATTTGTTACTACATACTTCCCGATCCCGTTCTTCGCCGTCTTGTTCTTCGGCTACAAATTCTGGCACAAGTCGAAAATTATCAATTATGAAGACTTAGACTTCGTTACCGGCTGTTCCATTGATATTCCAGCAGAGGTATGTGACCTAGCAATAATTGCTGCCTGTAGTGAGTATTGTGCTAATGGAACGGTGTGCTAGCCTGCTTCGACAAGCTTGTGGAAGAAATTCACCGACAATATTTGAGACATTAGTGGACGTTCATGACGGAAAGCCTATTGCATCTTCGCAGTATCGGCTCTTTGTATCCATTTTTGTTATCTTGTTCCATTTGGGTATGATTAAAGACGCTCCCGGAGTGTTTAAGAATAGATAGTAGAATAGGTGTCTCGGAATATTGATTTGGCTGGGGAATCTTTCGAGACATGAGAAGTCTCGCTTAATTCAGTGGCTGTGTTTACTTTTCAATGAAGGATTTTTCCTGGAAACAGTGCCATCGTCGTCGAGAACTTTCGATTCGAACATATAATAAATAATAAATAGCAGGATATGAGGATTCTATGATATTCAAGATGTCCAACTTCTGCCACCATGTCTTACCTTTGGCCGTTCATCTGCCAGCGTCCAATGAGCGTCCGTCCCGTTATCTTGGGTCTTGCTCCCACTTTTGACCCACAAGCGAGATGGATGATCCTAGTGCGGCAGTTCCACCATTTATCACTCGTTTATGCATGGCCATAAGACACGCTCGTTGCTACATCATTTGGGTCCTAGTCCGAGGGGTCTGGAAGAGTATTCAATTGGTGATCCTTCTAAAAGAGGCTGTTGAACAAGTTTGGCGACTAGTTACAATGCAAAAACGAGCGTCATCTATCCAGTAAGTCAGAATCATCAAGAAAAATGAGCACAAGAGAGGACAAAAGAAATCAGGACTCATGACTCAATCATATAACAGTTCCGACGATGGCATCCACCAGTCAAAAGCCCGCAGAGTCTCACGAGCGTGTCTTCAGGTAAGGACGAAATAACAACGCCTCCTACCCAACTAATTTCATAAAAGTGTAGAATGCGAAAGCAACGATGTCTACCATCTACATCTATGAGTGACGCACCCGAAGGGCTGCAAGCAGCCTGCAAAAGATGCCGACACCACTCAATCACGTGCTCATTTGAGACTGATCCCCTACCTGGGCCGGATATTCAGGCAACGCCTTCCCAATTGGCACAACTTGTTGTCGATCTTCAAAGAAGGTCGGTTTATCTTAGGCAGTATTTCGAGGTATCCTTTTATTAATTCAGAACAGAATTAACTTACATGAGTCTCGAATCCAGGAGCTCGAGATGCGAGCTGGAAATTCGAGTCCCGGTAAAATGGTCAACGACATGCCCGACTTTGAAGATGTTCCAGTAGAGCCAAGTCAAGATGCACCGTCGCCACATGTGACTGCTGCAAATGATCTCACCCCAGAGGGTCGCTCCGTACATTTTGCAGCCCGCCAAGCTACACAACCTCAATCTCATAACTTCAGCATGGATGCCATCGATCTCGGTGCACCCATTGCGACCTTACGATCACTAGGTGCACTGTCTAAAGATGGTGGCTCTCCAGAATCGAGTCGTGTGGTTCCAAGGGATATCGAGCGGTCATACTCATGCGATCCGGTCGCCAGAGGTGTACTCTCGGATGGAGATGCGAGGAAAGCAGTCAACATGTGAGTGCTCGTACGGTATGGAACTTCCAGGACTGACCTTGAAATGCAGATACTTCGAGAACTGCCATCTCAATGCGCCTTTCTTGAGTGAGAAACCCCGATACTTAGATCATAATTTTAGATTCTCTAGTCCGTTGTTGTTTTTGGCGATATGTTGTGTTGGAGCTCGCTTCTGGGAGACTAGTGACTCAAGGTGGGTTCAATTCGAAGTATTACACAGAGAGTTTCATGGGCTGATAATCTGAGCAGTGGTTCTATTCAAGGTCTTCATCCGAGATTCTTCGAGCTTACATCCCTCCTGGATCATGCAATCTCGCGGTTGGTTCTGCAAGTGACACCGTCAGACGTCACGCTAGACTCAATCCGAGTATTGATGCTCTATATCCAATGGATGCCTTGCAGCTTAGAGCAAAGCGAGAAGACCCTACAGAGTTATCAACGACAGCCAAAAAGTCGATACAATGACATTTCGGCCTACTCTATCCTCGGAATTGCCATCCGTTATGCCACGTTCCTCGGATTGGACCGCACAGCTATCGCTCCATTTAAAGGTTGCGCTTCGTTGATATTAGAAGACGACGTTGCTCGCTTTAGGGTTTGGCGGAATTTGTTAACGTGTGATTGTAATTTGATGCTTTCGAGTGGTTTGCCCGCAACCCTCGATCCTGTTCCAGCGGCTGAAGTCGGACGATTGATCTGTTCTCTTCCTGCTGCACAGCTGCCAGGAGATCTCCGTATTACCGCGTTGGTAGAATTGGTGGTGATTGTCAACCGCGTGGCGAAGAGCTCAGGCGATCATTCTGGCCGCCATCTTGATGCTTACTGTCTGAAAAAAGTTAACATGGACCTTGATGAGTGGGAAAGGTACGATATCTATACTCTCCTTAGCAAGTGCTGACTGTTCGTTAGATCATGGGTTGCCCAGCTTGGTACGATGCGAACGCCCATATTTCAGACTTTCGGATTTTCCGAGTTCTATTGCTGACTACGTCTAGGAAACACTGAGTCGCAGCACAATCAGCTACCATTCAGCTCCGTCCGAGTGAGTGCCACACATTCTGAAAAAGATCAAAAGCTGACCACAAAATAGTGGTATCGCCTCGCATTGAACAGCGCCCCACTAGGACCCCTCCTCTCATCATCTAACCGGACGCAAGCATCGCCGATGCAGTTATGGCTTCTGCAGTCACTGGAGACCTGCCTCACAGCTGCATCTCAAACACTATTCTCGCTATCTGAAGACGCCAACAAATTTGTCTGGGAACTAGATTCGCAAAGTACGCAGTCACTCCCGGATGGCGCTTTTCTGGTCGACAGAGTGGCTGTCGGGCGATTGTGTTACGCTGTGGACTCAACATGGATTTCGCATGCCTTCTCTGTAATGTTTATTGTATTGTGTTATGTGAGGGGGACGATTGATGGTAAGAGAGACATTGCAAGTTGGGCTTCGTTTTGGTCTTCAATGCTAAGCTAGGATTCAGACGACCTCCAAATACGAACAATCACTCCCAAGAACCTGCTCCGAATATGCTCTCCACAGCAGCCGCGCTCTACCTCAGTGATCATCCGACTTGTTCGATTGGCTCTCAACATATTCGAAGGAGTCTGCCAGACGCCTACATTCCATCCAGCTCGCGATTTCCAAGTCATCGTCAAAAATGCTGCGTCGCTTGTTCTGAAAGAGGAGACGGCAGACCCACAAGAGAGTCAAATGATAGATGATGCTGCATTACAATCGCTTTTGGATTCGATAAATGAATCGGGCTTGGAGTGGCCGATGAACTTGTTTGACCCCAACACGGACTATGGGTTGGGTTGGGAAGTGTAGAGTTGTACTGCGTAAGCATTCGACAAACTCAAACAGAAGGAGAGCTGAAGAGAATCCCAGTGTTGTACAATAGATCTGAGAATCCTCACAGAACCTAAACCCCCCCCCCCAAAAAGTTTGTCTTAGCTGGCTTTCGGAATGATGATACTATATACAAAGTTCCTGATTTCCCGCCTTCCTGGCCCAAGACGCCTACCATCTTCTCGACCTCACAACTTCGCCTTCCTAGCCTGTCTAAAATTCCGGATCCTACTTAAAGTCAGCAAACCCATTCCAAAAAGAACCCACCATCAAAATAATTAAAGACTCACATCTCCTCGTCCGCCACCTCAAAAACCACATCCTGCGCCCCCTCCCAAAGCACCTTCTCACCCAACGCCCTCAAATCCTCCCCTCCCTCGCTCACAGTCAAAAAGTGATTCGCAGCCAACATTCCCATCTTACTCGCAAACGCCACACCACCATAACAAAACAAGAATTCCGTCTCTGAGACTCCGCCTGGGTAGAGGAGTATCTGGCCTGGTGCTGGATGAGCGGTGTGGTTCTCGAAGGGAAGGTCGAAGTTGGTGTCGCCGAGAGGAATCCAGAGACCTTCGCCGGACCAGCGCACGTGGATTAGCTTTTGGCGGTAGGGGAGGAGGGAGAGGAAGAGGGAGACTGTTTTTGGGGCTGAAGTTTGAAGGGTTGAGAGGAATTGGTAGGGACCGGCGGTTATGAGGATTGTGGGGAGGGGTTGGGAATCTTGGGACATGATGGTGGTGGCGATGGGTTGTTACGGGGGCTTGTGAGATAGGCAGGCGAGGAGAGTTGTTTACTTTCGATTTTGGTACGAGTGTGAAATGAATGGGCTGACTGGCTGTCGAGTAAGAGGCTGCACCATTGTCCCTCAGTTTGGAAGTCAAAGGTGGGGGATGATAGCAGGTCGGAACGTCGGTATCGGGCCGCGCGGGCTATTTCCCGATCATCAGACGGGCAAGCTCTCCTTATCTCAGATAGACAAGGTGATAGAAACTAGACATATATCCGCCTGATAAAGATATTACGAAAGCCAGTCTTAAAAGATAACGAAACCTAAGAGTCGAACCACCCAAGCTCAAACTAAGCGATGTCGAGAACTTTCACCACCAAGTACCAAAACACGTGCCCAGCCCCATCCGGCGCAGGGGTGCTCCAACTGCGAGGCGCGCCATCTGTTGTTAAGGATGGTGATCTCACGATTACGCCTGTGATGTTCACGGGTAGTGAGTATTTCGGTGCAGAGATTGCGGGCGTAGACTGGACTCGTGCTGTCCCTGAAGATGTTGTGAAACAGGTAAGTACACACACTTCCTCGAAGTCCTCAGTCAAAGTCTCATATCCCAGTCGTAATACTTGGTTTATGGTATGTGAATGCTGATGACCGTACCTAGCTCGTTGCTCTATCAAACAAATACGCCGTCCTGATCTTCCGCAAGACTGGTCTTGACAACGAGAGACACATTGCGTTCTCAAAACAATTAGGCGAGAAGCTTGAGATCAACCCTTTTTTCTATGGGCGTGAGAACGATCGAGTCGGTGAACCCTTTCTGTGGGATGTTGGGAAGTGAGTCAAGCAGTGCCTTTCGATAGGTCTCTGAATATCAAGATATGCTGTTCTGACACGTCTTCCACCACAGCATCGAGCTCGATGGCTCGCTAGTCAAAGAAAACAGCCGAAGATGGCACCACTCACTTGGTAACGCTTTATGGCATACCGTCAGTCCCCACCCTCACAAAACAATATTTGTAAAATAAACCGGAGATTGATCCCGGTTGAACAGGATTCATCCTATCACCAAAACCGCTCTAAATACTCCATCCTCCTCGCCCACGGCGACCCCAGCCGCGGCGGCTCTTGGACGCATTTCGCAGACATGCGACAAGCCTACGCTGATCTCCCACAGAAGAAGAAAGACCAGCTTGAAGATTTGGTTGTCGAGCATGAGTGAGTTTCCATTCTTTCTCCTCCGCAAATCCCAACCCGCCTCTCAACCACGTAACCCTCCTCCTTTCAACACCTCGAATCCTACCCAAAAGAAAACGAGCCGAGTGGAAAAGCTGGCTAACGTCTCTCTCTCTCCCAATACAGCCTCTGGCATTCCCGCAAACTCGGCTCCCCAGAAGTCTACCACACGCCGACAGCGTCCGAACTCGCCGCCAAACCACCCGCCTACCACCGACTGGTTCAGACTGGGCCAGATGGGAGGAAAGTGCTGTATTTGGCTGCGCATGCGAAGAAGATTGGGGGGATGGGGTTGGAGGAGAGTCAGAGATTGATTTGGGAGTTGATTGGACATTGTACGCAGGCGAAGGTATGTTTGTCCCTTTTATGATTTGTACTTTCTGGGTTTTGGTTATGGGGAGGAGAGGGATGAGAGGAGTGCTGATGTTTGGGGTGTAGTATGTGTTTAGCTTTGAGTGGTTGGATAGTGGGGATATGGTTTGGTGGGATAACAGGTGAGTACCTCAAACATACTTTTTTGTACTCTCCTTTACTTCCCATTCTACTGGTTTTGAAGATTGAAGAGCCTGACTGATTACCCAGACAATCAATGCATCGCGCCAACCCCTATACAAACGAGATGACTGCGAGAGATGTCCGCAGGTCAACTATCATCGACGATGGACCTCTTGCCTTTGGCGTCTCAGAGGAAGAGAAGGTCGCTGCTGAGTTTGGGAAGTTGGGGAATCAGTAAGTTTGGCAGAATAAAGTAACAGTTTGACAAGGGCCCAAGATGGGAGTGTAAAGTATTTGGTGAGTTTGAATACATAATAGTTGTCTACTTATCATGGGGCTCTGATCGAAAAGGAGGTGAATGTGTTGTGGAAATGGAAGAGGTGAGGTTGGTATTTAGGTGCAGAAGTGGAACCCAACAACTCACACTGCAGCATTTCGAATCCACCATGACATCTCCACGTGTTGCAGTATCCGCAGACAGCGCTTTTAAGCTGCAGGTAAATGTCAGAAAACACAGCAAAAATTATCATGTCCTAAGGTACTCATCTCACCTCACTCATTCTCGTTTCTTTTCTTCGTTTTCTTGTGCTTTTCTGTTGCGGAGGAGGGACTTGAAAATGTCGACCATAGCACAACCACACTCACGACTGACAATCCACACTTCGACGCTCTTTGATCCCAGACAGAAGAAATTCATCTCTGATGTCTCAATCACAGTCGACACTGTCACAGGTTTGATAACAAGTATCATAACCCGAGACGATGCGGCATTCCCGCTGCCGGACCCATTATCGGAGGGTACGATTGATCTAAGGGGGAAATTTGCGATGCCCGGTTTGGTGAACGCGCATACACATATATTCTCCCAGAATACCACGCCGATTGCTTACCCAGACCCGAATAATTCGCATCTAAACTCAAGCACAGTGTCCAATGTCAGATTTGGAGCTGAGACGATGGTTAGTGCTTCCTGGTGCGGAGACACGGAGATCTCGTGCTCGACTTCACCTACAATGGGTTTTCTGAAGCGAGAGGAGAGTTCCACAGAGCGCATCATCCGCGCTACGAACCATGCGAAGGGTGCTCTTATGTCAGGATATACGACGTATCGCGATCTAGGATCTGAAGGGATGAAAGAGGCGGACAGGGACCTCCGGAATGCCATATCCAAGGGCTTGACTCCAGGTCCCAGGCTCTTCGTCGCTACACGGCCACTTGCCAGCGGTGATACTTTTGGGATGCACGATGGGAGAAGCGCGCGAGATAGCACTCTGCCTGTCGGTTCAGAGGCAGTGAATGGTGTGGAGGAGATCAGGTATGCTGTGCGGAAGCGAGTCATTGCCGGAGCAGATGTGATATCGTTCTATGCCGATTATCCGAGACAGGCGAAGACGAAGCGTGCGCCGTCGAAGCAGCAACATCCTTACACTGCTGGGGTGTTATGTTTGCTGAAAGGGCTGAATCCGGATTTTGTGACGTTCTCGCAGGAGGAGATGGATATGATTGTGGCGGAGGCGAGACTGGCAAGGCGCCCGGTTGCGGCGACCTGTGAGAGTTTGGAGGGGGCGATGGCCGCGATTAAGGCGGGCGTGAGGAGTATTGAGGGGGGCTATGGGGTTATGGAGGGGGTTTTGAAGGCTATGGCTGAGAAGGGGGTTATTTTGGTGCCGAATTTGGCCAGAGCTGAGGTTTTGCAGCCGCTGAGATTGCCGGCTTTGTTGAAGCAGACGAAGCGGGCGTTTGATCTTGGAGTGAGGCTCGCGTGCGGCGGAGTTACGGGATCGAGCCACGAATACCATGTGAGAGAGATGGAGTTAATGCTTGAGTGCGGAATACCACTTGAAGATGTCTTGGAAAGTTGTACAGTGGGAGGCTGGGAATGCTGTGGGGGTGATCGTTGTGGGAGTAGGTTTGGTTGGTTCGAAGAAGGCACGCAAGCTGATATCATTGCGTTTAAGATGGACCCAAGAGAGGATATTGGTGCCTTGAGAAAGGTGGATTTTGTGATGAAAGATGCGAAAGTTTGGATGGTGAATGGAATCGCGCTGGGGATGAATTAGACTTCTTTACGCAGGATTTAAAGTACGTTGGACAGCATAACTTGTTATCCGGGATCGTGTACATAGAATAGAAATGTGGAAACGAGATGAAAAAGGAACATACTCTGTATCCAACTTGGATGGAAGTCTTACGGTGAGGACAAGGTTAAGGATTCTTGGTGGACAGGCGGAACGGGTAGAACTCGACCTCATTCCACCACCTACCATGATCATATATCCCGAAACTTGCTTATACCATGTCTCCTCAAAGGTTGTCATGAAGTGAATAATCAAACGTTGGTCTGTAGTCTCCAGCAAGTGATCGTCCAGGACTTCTGAGTGGGGAGGTGCAGAATCGACCAGGATCTGAAGGAGGCGAAGCACATCATGTGTCTCCCACTTTGATTCCATTCGTGATCCAAATCGATAATAGGGAAGATGAAAGGAACTGAAAAATCATAATAAGACATGATAACGGTTGCTACGCCCAAATATTGTCTAATAATTCAGGTGCATGCCCGGCCGAGAAGTAAGACTTGTCTCGCTTCGGTGGCAGCACAAACATGGAATCTAGCAATAGTCACTCTGCAGTCCCTGGTTTGTGAGACGGTGAGGAATTATTTGCAAAACAGTACGACAACCCAACGTTGAACTATAACTCGGACAGGGTTCCAGCACGTGGAATGGAGTAGACATTGAGAGACAGAGTCAGGTTTCTGATGTATCTAGCCATGCCCACGAGCTGAAGAAAGACAAGCAAATTAGGAGGATGAGACAGTGATAGAGATCCATTGGCCACGGGTCGCAAGTCGAGTGACCCCTAGAATGCAACCCCAACCCTTACTGCACCCCTTATTTTTCTTTCGCTGCGGTACAGTAGTGGCGGGAGTGCCTGTGCAGTAGTGTTGGTGGAGTAGAGGTTGGGTGAAGTAAAGTTTTGGTGTAGAGTTTTGATGATTAATTTTGGTGTGGTTGCTCTGTATGAGAAGGGAAGGTCGTTGAGATTTTAATTCGCCTTCTAGGCCCAGCCTTACCTCACCTAACCTCACGCCAGCTGGGCATGACAGAGTTGGCCCAGGCAGGGATGGTACGCTGAGGAGTATCAATGCCAAGAATCAGTTCCCCGGATTCAGAATGGGTCGACCTATGGCCGCTTCCTAGATGCTGCATTCAAGCATTGGCAGCTGCATCCATGAGTACACTTCTTCGCACCTGACGCCTGAACAGACTTCGTTCATTACCGTAGAGGTATATTCACATGGCCTTACTGTGGCTTTTGTAGCCCCCAGTAGCACATACAAGATATTTGGAAGCATTCGGATTTTTCTCGTGGTTCATGGTTGGTGCATGTCGTTGTCGTCAGGATCGGGTGCCTTTCGACCCCCGGCCGTTCAGCACAAAAATTGGGCCGCTTAGGCGAAAGAGAGCCTAGGGGGAAACTCAACCACCACTCACTGCGCATCTGTCTCCGCGTTATTGAACATCCAGCCGGCGAATAACATCACCACCGCCGCCTTCCAAGACCTAGCAAGATCTTAGCCAAGCCCAGCTTCTGGCCGACTTTCCAGGTCTTGCTTGCCATCACAGCCCGATAGATCAAAACCAGTCGCCGTGTACCTCTACCTCGTCGTCCCTTCGTTCGAACCCGCCAGATGTGAGGGCATTCCCGATTGTGCCTTTCCTTTTCAATTCCAAACAATTGCTGCTGACCAGCCAGAGCAGTCCGATATCCATTATTAAAGCCTGTCCAATTCGGATCGGTTTGCTTACTCACTTGATTGATTACATCCAATCCAATCTACTCTGCAGCACTGTGGCGCTAGCCCGTATCCCCCATACCCATCTCCGATAAACCTGCCTCAGCCCAGCATCTCGCATCCACTCGCCAGCAACACCTCAGCCAATAGCAAGATGGAGTCTTCGGGCGCAGGCCATGCCCATGCCTCACAACCTCTGTCGTCGTCGACCTCCGCACAACAACCATCCCATATACCCGTCGAGATGACCGATCTTGATGTTTCGAAGAGGCCGGCAGCAGGAGCAGCAGATTCAGGAGCAGGCGCAGGTTCGCAGGGCCTCCTCAATGACGTCTCGATCCCCAGCTCCTCACCCATAGACACTTCATTTCCAACCACATCCGCCATGGCTCAGTCAGCTCCAGTCGATGAGAACATAAAACCAGAGCCGGTGGCCGAGACTTCACAATCAACATCAACTCCATTACCTACGGCCAAAGACACAATTACGCCCGAGGCTGGAGAGTCAAGTTCTTCACCTGCGATAAAAAGGTTGGATTCGGAGGCAATCGGTCCCTCTACAGATAGCAATCCTGCACCGCCAGCTGTTGAAGCAGGACCCGTTCTGGTCATCACATTGCTCCTTGGAACGGGAGCGCGGCATCCATACAGAATTGATGAGAAGTACTTGACGAAGCGGAATGTGACTGTACCGGGCATGACGGAGAGTGGGAGGAAGGATCCATTCAGCATCAGTGTGTATACGTTGAAGGAATTGATTCTGCGAGAATGGAGGGAGGAGTGGGAGGCTCAGCCGAGTAGCCCGAGCAGTATACGATTGATCTACTTTGGTCGATTGCTGGATGATAAGACCCCGCTGAAAGGTATGTCACTTCCATCCTTCTTATATTGTCCCCCATCGCATTGAGTTTACCACTGACACTACGGCCTTCACAGAATGCAAATTCAACGCCGAATCAGCAAATGTGGTACACATGACAGTCCGACCACAAGACATCGTTGACGAGGAAGATGCATCAAAGAGTAAGGCACTGGCTAGAGATAGAGAAGGTGGCGAGAGCACAGCAGGATGCCGATGTGTGATACAGTAGGAGGGCAGCGGAGAGCAAACAACCATCAATACAAACCCATCATCTGGTCCCAATTCACCGGGCGACGATAATAGAGGACATCCAGCCACTTCCATCAGGCTGGAGATGCATACGTACAAACGGCATTCATTTTGGTTCAGGGAATCGACCCGTAGTCGAGAAATGCAACGGGCGAGGGTTTGAAAGGGCGTTACGGACATAGTATTCCCGTTTTCTTTGGTTACAAGGTTAGGTCCGAATCACCGATTTGGCATATCTGATACGAATCAGAGCTGCAAGGCTTGAGGGTGATGGGCGTGTGGGGTGTGGGGTGTAGTGTAAAGTTAGCAACGGGAGGTCGTTATATAGTGATACGTGTATAGCGGTCATTAGGTAGTCTGGGTTTAGGTTCGAAAGACCCTGGATAGAATGCAGTCACTGTTTACTTATCCATTTCAGTTGGTTTCAGCGGTTCCACATCACCTATATCGAACATCATGTGCAAGAACCCATTTCTGATTCATCTATGGCCATTACACAACGCCATCTAAACCGGTGATATTACAAGCCATCATTCCTTCCCTCACATCTCTAGCAAACCATCCTTCCTCCCATCAAGACATCCCATCCCCATCTACTGCATCCGAACCTTCCTCTCAACCTCATCATGAAAGCCCGGCACACTCCTCATCTCATCCCCCTTAAACACATCCTCCCAAGTAATATCACTATCGGTCCCCCTCAAAATATCCTCATGAACACCTCTCTCCAATCCTCCCCCAAGAACAGCAGGTCTCCACTCTCCCTCCCTCGCAATCTTCAGCTCCATACCGCGACGGATCGGCTCAGCGACTCCGAAAGTCCGACGTAGACCCTCCATCTTCAGCGCCGATTGCGTCTCCTCCCATTTCTTGAGGCGGGTTTCGAGGGGGTGCGCGGAGTCGGGGATAGATGAGGGGGAAGCTGAGGTGGTTTGGGTGAAGGAGGGTCCGACGCCTGCGCGGAGGGTGTCGTGGATTCCCGGGGCGGAGGGGGCGCCGACGTTCTTTTGGGAGAGGTGGCTGTGGGTTGTCGAGTGGCCGGACGCTGGGGCGATTCTCATTGACTGTGGTGAAGAAGATGTTTATTAGCTAGATCTTTCTTGCTTGATTTGGAAATCAAATGTAACAGCTTGAGGATCAAGTGCAGCGGCAGCACGATAGCTACATGGATGGCGAAGGAGTGGCGCTTACCATGATGGAGTTCTGTCAAGGTGATATGATATGAGGTGTTGTTGTGTGTTGATGGGAGAATCGTGGTTGTGAGAGTGTGGTGTTGATAGAAACAAGCTCCAGGCACGAAAGCGGACGTGGAAAGCTCAGGTCCACGCCTGCGCCTCGCTAGCGCGGTTTCCAGATTCTGGGGTAGCCTCGCCTTGTTAGCCTCGCCTCGCCTCGTCCAAATTATGACTCCAAACATCTCCCCTCCAAAACAATGTATACACAACACTTACAATGCGGTTCGCGACTCCACGAGTACTAAACAAAGTTTCGATACCACGACGTCAATATGGCACATCGTCAACTCGACCACCGATAATTAACATCGCCAATGGCACATTCTACCGCCATCACCCCAACTCGCATTACGCAGCTACCCATTCCAACCCACCTCTCTTCCCAAACCTAACCTTCTCCCTCCCATCATTCGCCTCCAAGCCCCAACACTGGTCCATAATCGGGCCTTCCTCCTCCGGCAAAACCACATTCCTGCAAATCCTGGGCGGCAAACACCTCTGTCTGCCCGCAGCAGCACGCTCATGGCCGTACCTCGAATCCGACGAAATCGAGCATAAGGATCATAGATTGAGGGATCCGAACGCGGCGATTAAACAGGTGGGATTCGATGGCGAGCAAGGACTGGGACAACAGGCGCCGCAGAGTGCGTATCTCAGTGCGAGATATGAGTCACGACGCGAAGATACGGATTTCAGCGTGCTGGATTACTTGCAGGGGAATACGGAGTTGAATCCGTTTTCTGAAGAGGCGAAGAAAGTCGATGGGGAATTGTTGAAGAGGGTTATCAGGGATTTGAGATTGGAGGAATTGGTTGATATGCCGGTCTCGAATTTGAGTAATGGGCAGACGAGACGGGCGAGGATTGCTAGTGCGTTGCTTGGTGATCCCGAGGTGCTGCTGCTGGATGAACCGTTTATGGGATTGGATCCACCGACGCTGCTGAGTTTGAGTCCGATGTTACATGGGTTGGCGGAGGCGAATAATCCGAGGTTGGTGCTTTCGCTGAGGCCGCAGGATCCGATTCCGGATTGGATTACGCATTTGGTGTATCTGAAGGGGAATTGTGAGGTTGCTTTTCAGGGGGAGAAGGAAGAGGTATTAGAGGGTTTGAGGGGGCATGTTAGGAATGTGAAGCAGGGCAATGCGGAGCCTGAAGAGGGTATGCCTTTGCATTCTATGCATGAAGTTGGTCGGATCCTGACGAAAGATGGCATTATCGAACCTCTGCCTGCTGGAACTGCCAAGGAAAGAGTTGCATTCAGTTCTCAAAAACTCGAGAACGCTCCTCTTAGCAGAGATGGCTTTCCTCTTCACGATACTGAAAAGCCTGTCAAGGGAGAGCCTCTAGTCCAAATGGATGGCGTGCGAGTTCAGTATGGCAGTAAAGCTGTGTTGGGCAACTGGAAGCAAGAAGCCTCCAGCAATAGCGCGACTGAACTCCGAGATGGTCTTTGGTGGGACGTCAAACGAGGAGAGAGATGGGGAATTTTCGGTCCAAATGGATCTGGCAAGACTACCCTCCTCTCACTCATTTGTTCAGACCATCCGCAAACATATGGTCTTCCAATCAAGCTCTTCGGCCGTTCAAGAATCCCAGAACCAGGCCAGCGAGGAATTTCAATTTTCGACCTACAAGCTCGAATCGGACACTCGAGTCCTGAGATTCACAGTCATATTCCAAAATCACTGACACTTCGCCAGGTGTTAGAAAATGCATGGGCAGATACTTTCAGAGGACTTCCTAAGTTGGACCAATCTGCGAGGGAGAAGATTGATGCGTGCTTGAAGTGGTTCGAGCATGATCTTCGATCAGAATCGGGATCTGTTACTGTCAGCGGCACAGCATGGGCTGACGAGCTTCTGTTTGGAGGCGTTCCTTTCTCATCTCAGAGAGTTGCATTGTTCCTACGCGCCATTATCAAGAATCCAGATCTGGTAATACTTGACGAGGCATTCAGCGGTATGGATGAAGGCGTACGAGATCGCTGTCTCCTATTCCTGGCACACGGAGAAACGAAACAGTTCTCTTCTTCGTCATCATCCGCATCTACCAAAACAACAGTAGGAACTCAGCAGCCACAGATTGTGGATTCAGAAGAATCAAAACTCAACCAAGTAAAGGTCCCTGGACTCGGCAAAGATCAAGCTCTTCTTTGCATCAGCCATGTCCGCGAGGAGATCCCTGGAAGCATTAGGGAGTGGATATGCCTCCCTGAGGCGAATACAGGGAAACCGGCTAGGTTTGGGAGGTTGAATGGGCCGATTGAGGGGGATTATAGGAGGTGGAATGAGATTTGGGGAATGTAGATGTAGATACCATTTCAAGTAGCATAGCTTGCTTGTTCATGCCCCGAGAGACATTTGCCAGCAATTACAAAATTAAAGGTTCAGATGTTACCAGTGGAGAATGAAAATGACAACGACTTCCACCTTCGTCCAAACATTGGACAGCACCGTATGGACATTCCCGTTCTTGTCTTCGTCCCAACTTTCGCTCCCCCACATGTCAAATAAAGTTCGCCAAGACGGCAGCGCTGATCCATCCCATCCCTTTCCTAAGCGAAGCTGGGGTCGAGACATCCAAACCTGGACAGCTGAAGCAACGCAATTGCAACATCGTCGACGCCCTCGGCCCGACACGATGCCCGCAATCCGCCACAAGCGTCCATGACCTCAACTTCTCCTCCGCGACGCCAAAATTGACGCGATTTCCTCCAACTGAAATCATGGAATCGCGAACCCTCCCGTTCCGTCCCCCAGGACCTAACGACGCAGATGGAGAGCTCTCCCCCGACTCGAGCGCGATGACTCGACTCACGCCAGACTCGGACTCGAACTCGGGATCTGATAGTGAGAACGATTCGGATCTAGACTTGGATATGGGTGAGGTTGGGGAGAGCTTCAAAATGCAGAGGCGAGGGAGGGATGTAGAGAAAGGAGGGGTGGGAGATAAGGAGGGGTTGAATGATCAGGACGATGAAGAGGATGATTATACAACGACAGGCCGTCGCAGAGCTGCGAGTATTTCGACTGTGCACTCGTATCAGCTGTATACGCCTGACGAGGAGAGGGCTGTGGTGCGGAAGTTTGATAGGAAGCTAGTGCTGTTTGTGGCTCTGCTGTATATGCTGAGCTTCTTGGATCGGTCGAGTAAGTCAATTCATGCTTGGATATTGTACTTGGGATTTGGAACCGTACTGACGGGAATTCAGACATCGGAAATGCCAAAATCGCTGGCTTGGATCTCGACCTTGATCTTGACTCCCCGAGATATGAATGGGTGATCACAGCTTTTTACATCGCATATATTTGCTTCGAATGGATGAGTGTGCTGTGGAAAATAGTGCCGGCACATATCTACGTTACGGTCATTGTTCTCAGCTGGGGAATTGTTGCCTCACTGCAATCTGTTGCGACGTCTTTTGCAGGACTATTGGTGCTGAGGACGCTTTTGGGGATTGGAGAGGCTGGGTTCACGGGTATTCCGTTTTACCTGTCTTTCTTCTTCAAACGTGAAGAATTGGCTCTGAGGACTGGATTCTTCATCTCTGCGGCACCACTGGCCACTTCTTTTGCTAGTACCTTGGCTTGGGCTATTGTGAAGCTGGGAAGCAATGGGCCCATAGCTCCCTGGCGGTTGCTCTTTCTCTTGGAAGGCTTTCCAAGTGTGCTGGTAGCGGTCATCGCATGGCATACCATCCCCGACAGTCCTGACAGCGCACACTATCTCACACGTCGCGAGAAGAAAGTTGCTCGATTACGTCTTCGAAAAGACAAAGACCCAAAGTCCGCCCTGGGAAAAGGACTCAACCTCAGAGAAATGCTCGCCACAATTGTCGATCCCAAATCCTACCTCACAGCATTCATGTTTTTCTTCACCAACATGGCGTTCTCATCTATGCCAGTCTTCCTCCCCACCATCATCCACGAAATGGGCCACACAGTTCTCATCTCGCAAGCCCTCTCGGCTCCACCATATCTGATGTCCTTCTTTGTCGTTATCCTAACAGCTTACCTCTCTGACCGCCTCCGCAATAGAAGCTATTTTGTGATTTTTCACGCGCTGCTCTCCGCTTCGGGCTACGCATTCATGGCTATGGCTAGTCATTATGGTCTCGGAACCTGGTGGCGATATGCAGCTATCTACCCTGCCGCCATGGGTTTCTTCAGCGTCATCACCATAATCATAACATGGACGATCAACAACCAAGAATCTGAATCCAAACAAGGCACTGGATTCGCTATGCTGCAGTTGATAGGCCAGTGTGGACCTCTAGTCGGCACAAGGTTGTATCCTGAGGAGGAAGCGCCGCTGTATATCAAAGGGATGGCGATTTGCAGCTGTGCGATGGTTGTCGTGGCACTGCTGAGTTTAGTTTTAAGAATCTATCTTTCGAGACTGAATGGGAAGGCGAAGCATGAGTATGGGCTTGTTGGAGAGGCTGGCGAGGAATTGGTTGGTGGGAAGAGTGGGAAGCATAGGAGGCCGTTTGTGTATATGCTCTAGATGCTTGAATGCCAAACTTTCCATCTCGGCCATCCCAGTTCCAGTACTGAGCTGTGAGCGAAGTCCCAGGCCCTCGTAACCTTGAATGAATCTCCACATAGAAGTCCTCTCAATGTCACAAATCGCACTCAGACATTTACGTCTCAACATCCTAGTATCCGACAATCTATTCCCAGTATCCTACAAAGTACGATTCCGTCCCAATGTTCCGAACTCATCCCAGGACTTTCCTCCCATACGCAACCTTCCTATCCCACCACCGTCGCTTAACATCCCTCCACCTCTCCGCCAAAACAGGCTGCCTCTCCAGTCCCTTCACAACCAACCCCTCTTCCTCTGGTAACTGCCTCTCCAGCAGCGCGAAAGCACGCGCGAGCTTGACTGCCACGCCGTCTGCGATGAGACTCGTCTGACCTTCGCCTGATCCGGCATCGGACGAAAGCTTGACCGTGGCTTTTTGGATGTTGGGGAAACATTGGACAATGATGCCTATTGCGGAGGAGACCTTGTCGGGTGTCTGGAGGGTGTTGGGATGGGTGGTGGTGAGGAGGATGGTTTTGATGCGGATGCTGTCTTGGGGGCCGACTTGGATCATGAGGTGCGCAACCTGCATATTCGCAAAATTACAACGTCAGGAAACAGTTTTGTGACATTTAAGGAAGCTCAATGCGGAAACAGGGAAAGTGACAACGGAATGGGACTTACACCGTTGTTGTGAGAGCATGTTCCCGGATTGTGAGCGCCGCGGAGGCGGAGGTATGCTTGGAGGAGGACGGGATGGCTGTCGAGGAAGTCGTGGACGTTTCTCCTGTAATCCTGTTGTGACATTCGTTAGCTGTGATTTTCAACTCCAGTAAATCAACAATTGAACAATTCGACCCCTCCACATTCTCGTATTTACCTGAAATATCCTAGCCGAACATCGCTAATAACCAAAAAGGGGGCAAAATCAACATACCTTCCCATTCCTCGCCCTACTCTCCTCAACACACCTCTCACAAAACACGTCCTCAACATTCATCGTCCAAACCATACTCTCTCCATAGCACTGTGCCAAAACCCGAATCTCGTTCGGTCTGATATCGAGTCTTTCCTTTCCGCGGCTGTTCTCGTTTTGTACTTTGAGATTGAAGGGGTTTTTGGAGGCGAAGAAGTCGGATAGGATGTGCATTCGGATGGGACTCTTGTCTTCGAGGGGTTTGGGCTTGTAGGAGGGGGTGAGATAATCGGAGGAGGCTGTGGTGGTACAGGATGGTGTGGGAGGAGCTGAAGAGGAGGGAAGAGCTATATCATGAGATGATTAGCTGGTTTTTGCATGGATAGTACCTTAATGTCCTGACTAGAGGAAAATACAATGAATAATGGTCAATTAGAAAGATGTGAACGAGCCTCGCTTACTAATTTCATCAAACTCTGACATAGGAGAGCCCTCGGTTAATGCAGCTGCTGATAAAGGGATTCAGCTTTTGTGCTCAAGCGAGGAGGGGAATGTTGGGAGTAGCTTACCGATGTCGAATCCAGTGGTAGAACGAGTCAGAGTTGGAGCTGTTGCTGATAATAAGTCAGTTCTAGTCAACTTCAGGAACCCTAATTGTATCCTAGCCACCCAACATTGCAGAAAACGTACCAGAAACTCGTGTTTGTGCAGGAGCAATTGGTGAAGGGGCAGTGACTGAAACCAAAATGAATTAGCATATCTCAGAATTTTATACCTTCATCGGTGTTACTCACTCATGATTGCCGGGATATTGGGGGCCCTGATCGGAGTGGACGGTCTTTGAGAAACTGCGTTTGTGTCAGCATGATGTTTTCGAAGACATCTCTGCTTATCAGCAGTGCTATGCTCGGGCTTCTTGCCCATAACTGAGTTCAAGACAGCAGACTTTTAGGTTGTCAGAGTATTTGAAGAGAAAGCGTAGCAAAGTTGGAAAGGCTTCCAAGAATGGTGATGCTCCGCAGTGAGAATTTGATGTTGTGTGCACTGACGTTGCTGAAGAAGCGACTAGCAATCCGGCAAGAAAGTACAGATCTAGGCAGAGGATACTGATGTTAAATGCTAGGGACCGCCATACAGAGAGACTGAAGGATAACCGTGCCAGGGAGAGGGATGCTAGGGCCCGTCGATGTAGTGGTAGAGGAGACTGGTGGTGCCGAATTCGAATTTTAGGTCGAGGCCGCGATGCCTAGCTTCTGCTTGAGGAGTAGAGCAGGATTCAGGGAGTGCAGAGAGTGTGTGTACGAGTGAAGGAGATGCTGCTCTTGTTGGAGTTGTTAGGAAAGACTGTCGATGCGGGAAAAGCTGTAGGTCGAGCGGCGAGGTCTGGTTTGGGATTGCCAGGGAAAAGAAATGCAGTGAGTGCGAAGCCTAAACGTGTGAGCACATAAGGTTCTGATTTTTTATGATGCTGCAGACTACCATGCGCGGGTGTGAAGCGTGTTGTTGTTGTTGAGAAGGTTAAGTAGAGCACGAGGCACCGCGTTTAGTTGCCGAGTCGATCAGGAAGAGACTTGGAAAGCGCCAACAACATTCGAAGAAACAATTCATGACGGTCGTCTCGAGGAACAATAAAGACATTAGTACTGTTGAATTGGTCCATGCATCTTCCGTGACGCCCAAAGAGTACTTAAACCTGTTAAGGATGTGACTAGGACGGTGGAAGGACGTCTTCGAAGGTATGTTTCTGTGCTCCAAATGCCAGTAGCCCTGCCACTTTTGACAAGTTCCAAAGAAGCTCCTTTGTCTTGGACATGATGCCCTATGTGTGTATATATATTTTGGTTCAATAATGTCCAGCACTGTTCCACAGCTATCAAGTGTCAGACGTGACTTTAGAGCCATTCGAGGCGGGCTGACTCGGCAAGACATGCTTCCACCGGGCCATACTGACCAGACAAAGTCCACGAGCGCACCAGAGTACGAGCGAAATGATGATCTAGCTGATATCTTGTTCTCTTGTATGTCAAGATCGCTTCTTTGAACTTGCTCGCTCTTCCCGCTCAGAAAGACGAGGCTCAAAGGTGTTGTAGCTCGCTTAGCGACAGACCGATGTTATGCTTTGGATATTTACAACACGGAAAGAGGCTCATATGCTCTTATCGAAAGATTCTGCCAGATATAGTCGTTAAAGATAGCTTTCGAAGCCAGGGTGCTACTGAGTAAAATTCTCAGGCAACTTGTTGGTCTTGGCCGTTGGTAAGACTGCTGGTAATACTCCGAAATTGGCATCTCATGATGCTTCAGTGCATGTCAGTCTTCCGACAGGACTGTGCAAATCTAGTTTTAAATTCTCGACGTGAACAAACAAAGTATAGTATATTCCGAATAGACATGTTTATCTATACCACTTCTTTCCCTTGAACAGCCATCCCACTCCAGAGAATGAGCAGACCAACAGTACGCTTCCCACAAACAAAATGATACCTTTGTATTTCTCAACTCCATAATCTCCTTCAATCACCACCCTGCCAATCAGCGCACTACTAATCGGCCCAGCAAGCACCATTCCCAATCCCCTCTCAAACTCGAAGAAACCAAAGAAGGTCAACTCCGCTGCCGGATTGTCCGTCAATGCTGTTGCAAACCTAGGGAATAGTGCTTCGAAGCTCCCAGCCATAAAGCCGAACAAAAAAGCGAAGAAACACAGGTGTATCATGGTCTTGCTAAGTCCCCAGAGAACGTACACTACAATCGCTGAGCCGAGACTAGAAGCGAATAGCAAGACGTGCACATCGACGAAGTCGGAAACGTGGCCGATGCTCAGTAAGCCAATGATCTGAGAGAGATTGATCAAGACTAGCAGGATAGATCGCTGGGTTGGTGAGAGCGACATATCTGCTGCGAAGGCTGTCAAGTTTTAGCTTATGATGTAATGTATGAAGTATATATGACTTACAAGGGATGAAGATCGAAGGAAGGTAAAAGACAAGTCCTTGAAGAAAGTTGCAGATCGACAAAGAGGCGAAGATAGGTTTCCTCAGTACGGAGTAGTCAATCTCCTCTGCCCTCGGAGGCTTAGGTAAGTGACGAGTACGACTTCTAATGAGCAGAATAGCAGGGCCGACGATGATGACCTGTAGAAGAAACATATTAGCACTCTGCCCGCCTGTATTGTAAAGAGGTGCGGTCTACTGTGGCAACTGCGTATATCCTCAACGTCATACCATATCCATATTTCTGCAGAAGCACCTGGAGGAGAAACGGGAGTCCCAGTCCACCTGTCCCAGCAGCGCTGAGTCTGAGATAATGTTAGTCATTGGCAGTTCTCGGGGATGGATCGACCAACAAGATTCCATAAGCCAACCCCCGCTTTTCAACAAACCATTCGTTGAGCATACTGAATGTCGCATAGGAGATTATCAGAAACCCAATACCATATATCACGCCTTGGCAGACGACCATGACCCAAAGCTGTGTCCCAAAGCTTGCTCCAATATTCCCTAAAACACAAAGAGATGCTCCAAAGACGACCATCTGTCGTCGATATGCGTGGTAACGAATTGTTAGTGGGGTCATCAACGGACCACCGAGATATGCAATGCCCTGGAAAGAGCAATTAGTACTTCACATCGACCTTGTGTTAGAATCGGCTGCTTACAGTTGCAAATGTGCCAATCATTGGAATCAAAGTATTGCCCTCGAATGGAGGGTGCGTTGTATAATAGTCCTGGAAGACGCCAAAGTTCAATGGAAATCCTGCGCGAGTTTATAAGCTCAAAGGCTCAAAGTTATCCCATCAATTTCATGCTCACCCCAGACTATTGCATCGATAATGACAGCTCCAACCATAAACAGCCAGGCCGCTTTCCCCCCATCAACAGGCTCGAGGCCCATGTTTCCGCCTTCCATATCTTGCTCTTCATTCTTTTTCGATGCGCCATCTAATACTTCGGAATTACAGAGAGGATTGGACTGCTCAATTTTCAAGTCCGTTGAGCTGGTCGCAGCAGAGTTCGTAGCAGATGCAGCTAGTAAGATACCACTCATTGTGACTGTTTAAAGTGAAAGGAAGAGTAGAAACGAGATGCGCAATTAAAAAGAATCAATGAAATGGTCGAAACATGGAAGTGGTGAAGTTTGGAAAGCTAGAAGGAGATCTGAGGTTAGGAACAATTGTTGAGGTGCCGAACAAAGTCACTTATGAATTATTGAAAACGCATTGACGGACGAGACCGAGAAAGAAAACCTTACAATCTCACTCATTGCATATTCAGCTACCATCAGGACGTACCATGGTCGTTAGTACCTGCCTTGCGCCTTCAGCTTTCAAGCAGTCAGCAGCCACCGAGCCATATCATTGGCTGTTTTCAGTTCAAAATACACTCGCTTAATTGTTTTGGTTGCGGACGCCTCATTCCTCCAAATGGAATGAACATGCCCGGCAGTGTCTGGCAATTCTTTGGAAAAGGGAGTTCTAGATCTCCGAGAGTTGAAACAAGCAGAAGTGATATTTCCACCTCGTCCAAAGGAGAGTGGCTTTGACTTTCCTCTCAGCCGCATCTTGGACGCCACCTTCCATTTTGGGTCGTTCCCCTGAATGCCGGGGTTTTCTCACGTGACAGTCAATCGCGCTTCAGGTCTGGTTTCACCGCCATTGTGCGCTTGACGCTGCACCCTTTCTGCTCGATTCAAAACACCTGAACACTTTCCAGGTCTTTACACTAGGTCTGGATTCGACCTGTATTCGTATACTCCAAGAACATTGAAATCATCCCGTTAGCGCGGGCCACTAGTTACCGCGCATCTGGAACCCCCTTTTCGAGGCGGGATATCGAGTCCTCAAACTTTTTGTCCATGCTTCCAATAGCAATATTTACTTTTTGCTATTCTGGACATGTGGCTTTCGCGTGGAATGGTGGTATCGTGTCTCAACTTGGATGCGGCTCCACTTTCCCAACAGCCTAGCACGCGGCGGCTGAGGAGGCAGCTATGCATATCTGGGAGATGAGCATATACTTTTGACAATGTGCTGGCTGAATGCTGCTTCTAGACTTTGATTGTCTCAGTATTATCTTGCTGGACTCCTAGCACGGCGGTTTGGCCGCGCATGGTGAGCTGTGCTTGAACAGGATGTCAACATTAGCTGGCAAAGCCACCATATCATGGCCTCTTCAGTTGCCAAAATGTTCTTCTGTCCCTCGTTGTTCATTCATTTGATAGTATTTGACCAAGCCGGTACATGCATCAATCGATTCATTGTTCAATCATTTTCATGACTTTTAGGTCAGCCTCAATCTGCAGAGTACCCATGGCACAGACATGTTTCCAAAATTCTTTTGCCTGTCGATACTTCTGCTCTCAGTTACAGCCTTGATCCAACCGCCAGCGACAAATACCCCCAAAACTTGCCAAAAAACAGAAGTCCTGGTTCTCGGTGCTGGCATTGCTGGCATCACTGCAGCGGTTGGGTTTCCCCGCACCCCAAAACATGTTTGCCACTAATAAACCCTAGAAAGCACTTACTGAGAACGGACTAGAAGATTTCATTATCGTCGAATACAATTCCGAGATCGGTGGAAGATGTCGACATACGACATTTGGACAGGACCAGAATGGAAATCCGTACACTGTCGAATTGGGTGCTAATTGGGTGGGGGAGACTAATTCTCCATCACTTGGACAATCCGACTAACTGATACGAAGATCCAAGGAACAGTGACTGACGATGGACCGGAGAACCCTATATGGACACTGGTAAGATATGCCAATTCGGCCCAAGAAGAACACCGCTAAGTATAAGCAGGCAAAGGAGTCCAACCTGAGTAGTCAAGCTAGCGACAGCTCGTCCCTCACGACATATGATCGAACGGGTCAAGTCGACTACAGAGATAAACTGGATGAATACGATACCCATTGCTCTCAACTCGAACGTAGAGAAGGCCGGGCTTCCATGCAAGCGGAAAACCAGATACCACTAAACTCGAAAGAAATTGAAAATGCGGATCTTCGTTCTGCTCTATCAAATGCGGGGTACCACCCAGAGGACGATCCACATGCCCAGACAGCAGAATGGTATAAGATGGACTACGAATATGCTCAACCACCAGTACGATTTCACTCACAAAGTCACACGAAAGAAATCAGGACACTGACGCCGTCATCCAAATAGGAATTGAGCTCCCGCTCCAGAACTTTGGCAAGCTATGTTAGTCACTCCAGCTTCCTAATTACTTCTGAGCTAAATAGACTAGAACTCAACATTCGGGCACTTCTCCCCAATCAGCCACTTCTCCCTTGATCCTCGGGGCTTCAACACCATCATCCAAACTCTCTCATCAACCTACCTCACACCAGCCGACCCCCGTCTTCACCTCTCTACCGTCGTCCACAATATAACCTCCACCCCCGAAAACATCACAATTCACAACCGCGACGGAACCTGTATAAGCGCTTCACACGCCATCACCACATTCTCCCTCGGTGTTCTGAAATCCCCACTCGTAACATTCACACCTCCTCTTCCCCCATGGAAAACATCCGCGATTGAGAAAATGACAATGGGTACATACACGAAGATATTCATGCAATTCCCTCACGACAAGATATTCTGGAACACATCTACGGAGTTCTTCTTGTATGCTTCACCTCACACGAGAGGCTATTACCCACTGTTCCAATCACTTTCTCACGCCGATTTCCTCCCTAACTCAGGAATTCTCATCGCAACCGTAACTTCCCCATTCTCCGCAATCGTGGAATCCCAACCATTAGAAACGACACAGAATCAAGTGATGGAAGTACTCAGAGAGATGTTTGGGGAAGATAATGTGCCGGAGCCAAAGGCGTTTATGCTGCCGAAGTGGGGAGAGATGGAGTGGGCGAGAGGGAGTTTCTCGAATTGGCCGCCGGGGTTTACGGGAGAAGAACATGAGGACTTGAGAGGGAGGGTTGGCGGGAGATTGTGGTTCGCGGGAGAGCATACGAGCAGAGAGTGGTATGGGTATTTGCATGGGGCGTATGATGAGGGGATGAGGGTGGGGAGGGAGGTTGCGAGGTGTGTGGGGAGCCCGAGAGCGAGAGGATGCTTGGAGGGGGAAGATGGCGATGTAGATGGTGGGATCCTCTAATTAGAGATAACGATTATATTAGATTAGAGTGTAGAATAATGTGTAATGCATGATGAATGTGGCTGAGATCTTAGACTGGTTGCCATAACCATCACGCCGTGGAGGCGTAGAAGTAGACCTAACCGTCTCTCTAGGCACTGAAACCCCAATACAAGGAACCGAAGATCAGAGAAAAGTTGTAAGAAAATCATCAACTTCCTTTCCGGCGCATGTCTACTGTCGTCAATAAAAACATCTTTGCTATTTCGACGATCACCACACTCCAAGTTTCGACTGCATCCCACCCTACGTTACCATCGACTTGTTAAAGCTTCAAGGAGTTGGCAAGAGTTGTGGTCGATTAAACATGATCAATACCTAAAGATGTCATGGTTGAAATACTTTCTTCGTCATCGCAGCGTGCACAAATATTAAGTTTGACACCAAGACCATCGTCATGAAGACATATTTATACAAAAGACCTTTACTTTGCAATGAGTCACAGTGAAACCTGCGAACCACGCAGGTTTCTTTAAAGGTAGGTCTGATGTGAAGAATATTTTGTGTGATACAAACGTCCTACTGTAGCATCGCTTGTCAAGCTCCAACATAAAGTCATGACTTCTGCCGGTGAAATTCTTATTACCATGGATCGCACCGAAACAACGATCTGAGGATTCATGCCACCCAGTAGACTGCCCACATATTCAGCACTTACTTGAAGATAGAAGATTTAGATTGCTCTAGGTTTCGATGATTTAATTATGATTGATGATGGGTTGGAATCTGTGGGGGTTTCACGGCAATTTCCATCACAGAGTGACAGCGAGGGGTTGATTGACAACATCTCGATATTCGACAGTCAAATATTACCTGGCATTCTTCCCCCTTCCGTAATTCTCTGAACTCTAGAACTCTGTATTGTATTTACCTATACTGGAACCACAGCCGACTACCTGCCTAACAACTCATGAAAAGATATCCTGCCGAAGCAGCGTCTCCAATTCTCAAAAGCATGTCTTTGCGCTTGTTCTAGGTTGAGGGGCTTTGATCACTGACTACTGTGATGATCATAGAAGTTTATGTTCTGGCTGCTTCTAAGATCGTTCTCAAAAATGCCGCTTATCGCATGACTAGAGTGACGATGGTGGAACAGGATCCCAAGCAAGTGAATCTGTTAAGAATATTGTTTGAGCAGACTAGAATGAAAGCTAAGCAGTTCTTAGATTTATCGCGAAAAGTTTGCCGTTACTCTGAATATTCATTGAAAGAAAGCTACCGAACTCAGAAATCCTTTCAGTCTCGCACAATGAAGAAGTGGATGTTGGATTACCCCGCCATCTCGCTTAAGTAAGGGGTTTATTGACATGGGAGTTTAGCCAAGCCAAGCACCGTTGCCAACATTGGCTCTGTACATATTGGCTCTGTAGTACTCGATTGATGAGCAAGCATTTGTGATCTTTCATTTCATCCTCATTCCCAGCGACAGGATGTTACCCGTGACTGAAGTGCGAAGATCACAATTTGTTCATCAGAACACTTCGTGAACTGAACCCTCATTCAGCAATTCTGTCATCGTGCTCCTCGTCCAGACCTCTCGGGCGATCATATGCAGCTGACAGTGGACAATCCGATACCATGAATGATGTCGTCATGCGTATCTGTAGATCATAGGCACGTTTATACATCATACCGGGAGCCAAGAAGGCTGGCAAGTCACATTACCACACGTCAACACCTGATGAGAAGAAAGAACCCCCGAGTTTCCCAAATTGTGTAGTTTAATTCATTTGAAATGGACTTTTGGATCTTCTCTTGTCCATATCATAGTAGTCCCTGCTGGTACAATCATACATAATATACAAAGATAATACACCTCGCACCAATTACCATTAAAGCTTCCTCATTCCCAACCCGCTGCAAATTTTCCCATCACAACGCAACCAAAATCCTAAACCCCAAACGCCCAATCCCAATTCCTCTTTCCCAATGCCCATTGGATCTACTTCGACATAGCATACCCCTTAATCCCCGGCTCCTGCACCACCTTCGGCAGGTAATTAAAGATATTCAAAACCGCCAACGGTATCAACGCCTCCGTCTCAATCACATCCGTCAAACTAATCCCCGGCGCAACAACACTCCCACACTGTCCCTTTACACGATCAAAGCTTCCAGGACCATTATGCTGCAACGCATCAACGACCAGAGCGTACGCAACAGGATTATACAGCACGCCTTCATGCGTATACAGCAATCCAGCCGGCTGCCCAAGACACGCGCCTTGAAGGAACGTATTGCTGGCGCCGACGCCGCGCATGTCTTGGATGAAGCCCGAAGCCGCGGTCCCTTCCTGCGGCTGCACAATCTCATCCGTCAGCGAATAGACCGTCGTGGTAGGAACATACGCCGAATCCCCTCCATTACTCCTCAACTTGGTCACAAAGTCGGAATTATACTCCTGCTGCAGCACCGCCGGCGTACAAGCGATGTCATTACCGGTTCTGAACCCAGGACATAAGATGTAAGCTAGGACCGTGCCGTGATAATCCGGCGAGATGGCGATGTGATCAGTAACGATCTTGCGGACTGAAGGCCAGTATTTGAACGCCCATTGCGCGTTCAGACTCCCTTGGGACCAGGTCACGATCGCGGGGTTCTTGTTCGTTGTCGCTTTTAGATACTGTAAGGCGTACGAGACGTATTCGGCGGAGATCTGGGCGTCGCCGAGCAGGGCGTTGGGGATGTTCAGGTAGACGGGATCGGCGAAGTTTTCTTGAGAGAGGAGCTTGCCGATGTTGGATTGGAAGTTGATGCTGCCTGTTGCGCCGGTGCCGGGGGACATTAGGACGGGTTGCTTCTTGCCGGAACCCCAGGTGAAGCCTGGTGGGATGTACATCGCTGCGCGGAGTTGAACTTCGGGGACGGAGAAGGGGGCGTTTCCGGGGACTCGGTTGTAGAAGGTTTTCAGGAATGGGACGGGGCGATTGAGATTTATGGCTGTATTAGTGAAGGGGCTCTGGTTCTAATTGTTAGATCTGGAAGCTGTGATGTTTGCCCACCGAAAGGCCCGGACTTTAGCATTGAAGGTTCACTTACAGCTCCGGCGGCAAGAGCTTTGATATCACTCGTCGTAAAGCCCTCCAAAAGAAGCGTAACCACATTCTGCAAGATATCCTGCTCGGGATCAGGCGTAGCGGAAGCACTGTTCACTCCCTTCGCTTTCGCCGCCTTTGAGATCGCATCCTGGATACTCGTTGGTGTGGAAGTTGGTTGTACGGCCTGGTAGAGTTTCTGGACCAAAGCAGGTGTATCTGTCCCAAGGATCGTACCATTGGCAATAGCCTCTGTGTTATTTATCAGTAGGAGTTCTTCTCGTCTGAGTGCATTCGAGCGAAGTTGCCGAAGGATTACGTACGAGTCACAGTCCCTGCAGCATCAAGAGCATTTCCCAGGTCTGAAATAATTGCTGGCAACGCAGCAGCCAAGCTCCCAGCATTGAAAACACCGTCAATCAATCCCGTCACTAAGCCCTGTATAGGATTCGTAATTTGCCCTTGAGGATTTGGCATGGGATTTGGAACTGGTAGCGGAGCTGCAACAGGAGCTGGAGCTGGTGCAGCGAGCACCAGTGGTGCTACAGCGAGGAACGCGTGTGGACGCATTGAAGCTGCAATAGAAAGGGAGATTATGTACAAGGAGAGGAGGAATTATGAATGACGACAGAATTGTATGTTACATGCGGGAACCAGAGACAGAGGACGAAAACTCAGATTTATGCCAGCGTACAGTATATAGTCTCCTCGCTGTCAATCATCATCGGACAATTTACCCTCCAGGAACGAGAAGTAGATCCCTCATCATCCGGATGATAGAGCAAAGACGGCTTCTTCAGTGGAGAAACTTTATCTTGGAGATCTACATGCGGCTCAAATCGACTTTAGAAATCCTAGTCGAGCAACGTCAAGAGCTTGTCAACAGGAGGATCCCCGCGCAGAGCTCCTTCGATCGTCATGATTCGTTCGGAGCAGCTTCCATTGTGATGCAGAAAGCCAATTCCAAGATGCAAAAGATGAACGTGCTATTAATGTATTCAAGGCCACATAGATAATGTGACTTACGAAAGTTTACTGACGTGAAAAGTAGCGGGTTGATGCTTCATAAATGTTCACACGAAGACATCATTTCGCAGATCCCCCAAGGTCCTTCTAGAAGAGACGTTCCCAAGCTCAAGCTCCAACTTCATGTCCAGCAGCACCTGCAGGATCGAAGATCAAGAATATGTCAATGAAGCAGTAGAGTGAAAAAAAGCATCTTTGACAAAAGCACATCTCTTGACCATATGTTGTAACCAGACTGCTCGCTGGAAATTCCTCATGAAAATATGTCCAGATCTGCACCAATTAGGGACCTGTCAGCAGATTACTAGCAGCACAAGAAGACTTTGACACAAGGACTTCTCTTAACCAATGATGTAACCAGACCCTTCAATTCCCCCCTCCATAAAGAAGTCATCAAGACCTGAAGATCGACATCAAAAACCTCATCCTCGCTCCCCAAAACGTCAGCCACGATACCTCTTTCATACCTAGCCGTCGATCGCACAGAGCCGCTCTCTGCTTCAGTAGCAAGTAAGGACGTTAAGCTCCTGCCGACGATGGCGCTGAGTAGTTCCGATTATCATCGTAGTCCGTCCCTTTTTTGCCGGCGGGACCCGTGAGCTTGTCGTCATATTTTTGACGAAGCTATTTATCGATATTCATTGAAGAAATGCTGAAAATGACGAGAGAAATGACCAAATAACATGCGAGATATGATAATGTTGAAAGAAGGGTCGGAGACGAATGTGGACGAGAGGGATATGATAGAATGCTGGATGTGGTTGATTCAGACGAGGAATTCTATTGACGTTCTCCTTCGGGGTAAGCAAGACATGACAGAATTCCAGCCGGGTACGAGTGCGGTACATGCTAGCCTCGATCCGCTGCAGGAGGTGACAGCTGTAGCTATGCCACCAGATACCCAGGCGTACGCATTTATCATACCCCCTCTTCTCCACCCCTCATCCGTCCTGGAGCATCCTGGAAATTCACTCCCCAGAACCACGGGCTACAGGGTACATACAGGCTACAGGCCACAAGCAAGATGAGCACCAGGTCACCCCTTGAACAACCAACCCATCATCCCCCCCCTTCTCAAAATCAGACCACAGTCCACTCCCTGCATCTCCCATCATCCCTCCCATCAACATGTCACATCTCGAGACAAAGTCCCTCCCAGAATCACATCCTGTCCCCGTCCACATCACTAATCCCTTCATCCGATCATTCAGTCCATCAAGGTTCGATCCCTCCCTGCTTCCCTCCCTCCTGCCGTCTTACCTGATAGCCTGCCGTCCGCCACAAGAATAAGCTTAACCTCACCTCTCGCCTCACCAACATTCCCATCCGCCATCCGCCATCCCTTGCATCCTGCTGCATCCTGCATCCCAACCAGCCTACCAGCCTACCAGCCTGCATCTTGCATTCCCCTCCATCGAAACCTTAGGATTTGGGGCCTCAATCCCAAACCCCGAAATGCGCGGCGCGGAGTCATTTCCCCATCCTTTCCTAGCATATCCTCGCATCCTGCAGTTGCTAGCCTCTTGCCTCTCGCCTCCAGCCGCACTCTCTCACTCTCACTCTCCACTCTCCAAAACCACCCTGTCCCGTCTCGCCAGTCCAGTCCAGCCTGCCGAGCCTGCCTCGCCCGCATCACCCGTGGAGGCGGCATGCGCATGTATGTAGATCATGACGCCATGATTGGGAGGGATGTCTCCCCTCCCTACCCTCCGTACAGCCCAAGTACAGGGCCAGCAAGATCGACGGCCAGCATTATTTACTTTAGTCTTTAGTTAGAAGAAATACAACCCGATTCGATGATACCTACATGATAAACTAGGTACATAAACCTTGATAAGCTTAGGATTGAGATGGAGATTGAGATTTGGAGGTTGACCATCTGATCCGATTCGATGGCTGCAGGATTGATTGATGCTTGTGTTGGAGATGGGTTGGCTGGGATCGACGAGACGGCTTCTCCGTCTTGCATGCAGGTAAACAGATGCAGTAGATGAGAAGGGACGATAGTTTAATTGATTTGCTCTCTTGAAGCCCAAAAGCGTTGACTTTTCTCGTTTCAAATATTAGATATTGTTGACTACTAGATATGGTATTATAAAAATAGGTATAGAGTACAGCACTCTGTTCAAACAATTGGTATACAACCCCAGAAAGGAGACTTAATCCTCTAGGTATCTGATACAATAATGTCTCCAAACCCCCTCCCAGAACTTTCGCCGCCAATGCGTAATCGTCCACATCCAATCCCGAACCCGTCAAGGAACTCCACATCTCCATGATATCTCCGTGCGAATAATCCATGATGTCCGACGAGTGTATCGAGAAGGACATCCGGATCAGGTCTGCCGTTCCCCGGATTTTTATTGTTTCGTTTTCTGATTCCCATGTCCTGTTCTCCACATTGTCCTGTTTTCCAGGATTCTGGACGATCTGATCGCTTCGGATGCAACTCCTCCCGATGCTTGACACACACATGCTGAATTCCATCATGAGTATCGCCACAACCCCCCCCCCCCCCCCCCCCC
>JGI24512J20087_1000065_pt1 | contig 207917 bp, 205 predicted proteins | sample LinPmetageLP35_FD_20087 | JGI IMG/M metagenome (IMG submission 20087) | reverse complement strand
CCCTAACCCTAACCCTAACCCTAACCCTAATTACTTTATAATGTTTAATATTATATAATAACTAAATATATTTTAAGTTATTAAAATAATAAAACAAATATTATTATTAACTTATGCTATATAATAAGCTGATTTATATGATGACAAAAATATAATCATCTACCTTTGCTTAGATATTTTTTCTTTTTTGCTAACTTGTTTTTATGTCATACTTTGATTTTTGTGATGACAAAGATTTTGTCATTAAATCTTTATTATTTTATCTTTCTAATATTATCATAAATAATTAATAAATTAGACTTTTTTTTCTTATAATTTAGAAAGAACATAATAAAACAAACCTTATATAAGAAAAAAATCCCTAATATCCTTATAAGCCTTTAGATCTTTCTAACCCTAACCCGATTTTCACGGTTAGACTCGTAAACAGGGCAGATGATTTCGCAGAATGAAATACCTCTGGTCGAATGTCAAGTAAATACACTAGAGGAGCTATGATGCAGACTTCGAAAGAGAAGTTCAAGATCCTCAACAGCTTGGTGGGCACTTTTGAAGTTGGGAAAGTTCCATGATTCGGAGGTCCAGGTTGAGTAAATATGACGCATTGTTTGCTGGCATTAAATTGTAGAATACACATAGATAAACCAATTTGTCACTTCTGTCCAAGCTCTTACTCATTAATCAAATGAGGGCTGTTGACGTTATCACTCCAATTTCATTTGTAATCGCTCATTCGCTGAGACTGGATTTCAAACAAGTAGATGGGCATCGTGACAAGAGACCTCCAACATTCCAGTCCCCAAACTAATCTTTGAGATATTGGTTGTTTCGATAAAAGTCCGCATCTTATACTTAATTTTTCACAACATCAAATCACCGTGGATATCGACGTCGCCAAGGGTATCGAGGCTACTGATATTGCATTATATTCAATAGTTTCAATTCTGATCTTTACCTTCTCTACCTTTTTCTTTAGTTCAAATCCTCAAGCATTACTTTCATGGCTAGGTCTTTGTTCAAGAGCATCATTGGCGGTATTGAAAACCAAAATTGATCTCTCGGTGGTGCTTGGTTACGAAACTAAGAGTATGAATAATTCTATTACTTTCTCTCCAGGTCATCAAGAGATGATGATCATGAGCCAGATAAGCACGAAACAGACCAAGTGGAATCATTCTGAAAGCTCTCTTCAAACCCAGCATCGATATTCCAAAGACCGTCTTCAACAAAATCCATACTAATTTGCATGAGATCCAGATCATTCCCAATTCTCCCATTGGCAGTCGGATCGAACATCAAAGACCCGTTGGTAGACAAGTCAAGAGGATTGTTCTCCTTCCCCGGACTGCCGGTATCGGGGCGCCCGGCGCTCCTCTCGCGCAATTGAGCGACTATCGGGCGTATGAAGTTGGCAACCTTTGTAGCCACAACCGCATCTTTCATTACGTCGAGTATTCCTAGTGCTTTATCGGTGCTCGACAGGAAGTCCAAGTCGATGAGCCCAGCTAGAGTATCTTGTGCTGCGTAAAACAGAAGGATGGAGGCGGCAAATGTGACATAAGTCACATTGTACCACCATGTTCGGAAGAAGTCGTAGGTATCAAACATGTCATAAATGATATCGATGGTATCTGATGCTGCTATGGCACACCTGTTGATCGCAGAGAGTAGAGTGGGAACTAATTGCTGTGTTTGTGCCAGTTTTGCAGCATGTACGAGGAACGGTCGAAGTAAGATCATCTTGACATTCAAGTATCGGATTTTGAGAATCAGGGTCTGCAGCTTCGGCCAGATCTCTGAGCTCAGAGGCTTGGATCTAAAGGTATCTCTCCCACTACCCGGACGGATACTTGGTGGTAGACTGGCAAGCCATAAATCCATTTCTTGCTCCAAGCGGCGAGACGTGCCGACTTTTTGTAGCATGGTTGACTTGGTCAAATAGATGCCAACGGAAATCTCGCGCATGATCCGCGAGAGAGGAAGCATACAAGGAATGATGGCAAATTCAGAGTTATCAATGGTGGGTATGTCTCGATTGTGGTAACCGTCTACGCCGGTAGTGTCTTGTCGGCCCAGGGCGAAGCTCATCTCTACCTCTAGAGCATACAAACCCCACCAGACTTTTGAAGCGGACAGATCATCCACAAAGCTTGTCTTATTCCTCTCGCGACTTGGGGACTTTCGATTCAAGCCCGCGGAGAGCGCGGTGCGGGTAGCGAGGCCGAGGTAGATATATGACAGGTTCGGATTCAGCTCGTTTTGGCAGACTTTTGCCATCACGACCAGCGCTTGTATGGCATGTAGATCATTCAAAGCTCCAGGTCGTCCTAGTTCGGCCTCTGCCTTTTGGAACAGGCTTCGGCTCCACTCAAATCGTCCCATACCAGAGATACTGTGCTCTGTCCATGTCCGGATAAGTGCTCCGAGAGACATGAGACTGAAGTACAGAGCTTTGAAGCTCCTCGATTGCAAATGTGATCTTCCATGCCAAAGATCCTCACAGCGAGTGAGAATATCTCGCTGGTCAATAATTGGCAGCGCGTAATGTAGGTTCTTGAAGTAGGTATCGAGAAACAAGGAAGCTTGGTAAGAGCAGAAATAGATGTTGAGGTCTTCATGGGATCTAGGCGACTCTGCATGATCGTTGCGGAAGGCGGTGTTGTGGAAAGTGGTTACCAATGAAGCCGATTCCGCGACTGAATGCCGCCTCTCATGCATGTGCTGTTCCTCGCCAGGAGTTGAACCATACTCCTCAGAGACCACTTCCAGGAAGGCAAGCGACGAGGTATTTCCATGGAACTCGACAGCATGCGTCTCTGCATTCACTTCGAAAAGCTCCGCCGTGCTTCCATCCTCCTCATCTGGTGGCCGTGATGGATGTGCTTGATTTTGGAGCAGCTGAGGTCGCGGTCCTGGAGCAAACAGCATTTCACTTTGTCCCCCATTGATCATCGCATTGTTCATCGACGTCGAAGCCGGCTGTGGGCTCCCAACAGACTGCTGACGGCGCAAGGTCGACTCTGCCAACTCAAGGCGTTTCTCTAGTTCTTTCACATAGCTGATGGAATACGACGCAGCATCGCGGCCAAATGTCTCGGCTCTCCGGAACACACAGTCTGCGTTCTGCTTGACGCAGTATAAACAGGGTAGGTTTCCATCGCATTTATATTTCTTGGATCGACAGAGATTACATGCTTGGATTGCGCGAGGCCGACGATGTTTCGGTGGCGGAGCTGGTGCTGTCGACATGAATCCACGGCTCTTACGACCGGCTTCAGGGTCGTTTATGATGGTAGAGAGCTAGCGATGGTATTGATCAGCTACTTATGGAGGTTCTGTAGTGCGAATTGCACAGTTGCTAAATCAATTGCGAAGTTGTGCACAGGTCACGTGAAGTTGAAACCTTACCCCGCCCTCCTCCGCCATAACTTAGATGCCAGGATCACCTGGGCAGGGACTCAAGATGTGACGGTCTCGTGATGAAATGGATAAAAGATTGTTTACGGGTAGAAAATGGAGGAGGGCGTCCTTCAAGCGCCAGAAGGATACTGTACCACAATTGATTGCTTGAGGAAATGGTCGACCAGGCCTACAACTTTTCATGCGTCACCTTTGGTGTGAGTTCTGGATTATGGGGGATATAGTATTATTTGGGCTTTACTGAAGCCGCAGCGAATATTCTGCTTCCCACCCAGTTTCGTGATACGAAGTGGTGTATCCCCTTATGCCAGTGAGGGCATTTCCAACCTCCCCACCTCCCCGCAGCTCCCCACAAACGCGGAAATTCCGAGAAATCTGGGGCATGGGGCTCGGAGATCACGGTTTGAGTTCTGTGAACTTTCTTAGGCATCAAGAACGCTCCGTCTGTTGCCTCGAAGCTGTTCGGGCATCGTATGATGTAATTGATAATTAAGAGGGCAAGCCAACCAAACACTCCTGATTATCCGATTTGTATTCCAAGGGGTTTTCTGGTATCACGCCGAGCATTTAATCCTGCTCATCACTCATATTCCGTCATGAAAGGACGTTACCACCTTACTGGTTACTTCTACTTGACTTTGGTATTCTGGTGGCATGCGTGTTACGAACTGTTGCGAACTGGATTTTGGCTTACAAAGAAGCCCATACTGTCCAAACTATGCACAACGGCCATGGTAAACTTGAGCTCCCTTCTTCACCTTTTAATTTATCCAAGTGGCAGTTTTGGTTTTGCTTTTCCTTTTAGCCGTGGCCTAGCATCACGTATCTCGAAGCGTCTAAACATGCCGTTTTGTATCCCCACTTCTTTTGTAGGGCACTAGCTTTATCGTTCGCATTCTTAAACAACCCACTTCAGATCGCCCCCTCAGCCATTCCGGGTTAGGCATCCACCGGTAAATCCGCATACATTTGGGATCTGGAGTCTCCGAGTCCACGCACCCCTGTTGCTTGGGCCCCTTTGACCTAAATAATGTCATGACTACAATTTCTGGTCGGACATTTTGACATCAACAATCGAAAGTTCGACATACGCTATCTGTGACATCTCATTTCACGCTGAATATATCCCATTGCTACCTCATTTTTAACTCCTTGCTAGCCAAGATCGACCAAAATTATGGCTGTCGCCGTAATAAACAATTCCCAAGTGAGTTTGCAGTTGCCCGTTTTTTGGACCATAGCTTATGAGCACCAGACTTGGCCATTATGGTGGCGGATGACTATTCTGCTCAATCTTTCCCTCTACATCACGATGGGCAACATCTACACCTCGGGGCTGTCCCCAGTGTTTGGATTCATTGCCCATCAAATGAACGTTTCAGTCACTGAAGCGTCCCATCTCGCCACATATCCAGTGCTGTCGATAGGTGTTGCTGTATGTCCTCACGAACCCCTATTGACATAGTCTGACAACAGCAGAACCTACTAGCTATTCCCATGGCAGCCTACATCAGCAAGAGATACACCATCCTCGTGACTATGCTATGCTTCTTAGCTGTATGCATCTGGCACATCTACATAACCGACTTTGAGACATTCAAAGTTGCACGAATTATCGGTGGGCTCGCTCTAGGCGTCGTGGAAGCTCTCGGTCCCCCAATCATCGGAGAATGCTTCCCTAAGCATCAATTGGGATCTGCAATGGCCATATACTCTATGTCTCTTGGTGCTGGTGCTGCCATAGGACCTGTTATTGGCGGCTTGGTGTTCCACTGGACTGGCGACTGGCCTTGGTTCTTCAAATTTTCGGCAATTATCGTTGCCATAAACCTCATTGGCTCAATCCTCATGCTTCCGGAAACAAGTTACGAACACAGGAACGATGCGGAGGTTTCAAACAATGATCTGAGCGATAAGATCGAGATCTCCAATGTGGAGAATGTTCACAATGCAGGTGTCTCTCCTGACACATCGGCCGCATTTCAACTAGAGCAAGTGAACGACATCTATAAGAAACGCTCCTTCTACATCGAAATTCCATGCAGGCTGGCAGACAGGAACCCGGTCCGTCTTTTCCTCCAGCCACTTGTGCTTCTCCTGGCTCCAGCAGTCGTCATTGCATCGCTTCTCTTCGGAGTCACGGTTTCCTACACTATTAACATCAACATCATCTTTTCCCAATACTTTGAAGGGCCTCCGAACCTCTGGTCCCCTCTGAGTTTCGGGCTTCTCAACATCTGCACTTTGTTCGGACTGGTAGCTGGCATCCCTCTCGGAGGTGCCCTGCCCGATTTCCTCTACCGTCGAAGTGCGAGGCGAAACGGTATTCCAAAATTGGAATCTCGCTTGCCTGCCTTCCTTCCTGGTTGCATCATATCTCCTTTTGGTACATTCCTTGTCGGGCTTGGACTGAAAAACAACTACCACTGGACTGTATTGGCTCTCGGCTGGCTACTCCTCATGACTGGTTTGACAAGCAATGCGAACATCCTACTGACCTACTGCGTGGACTGTTATCCATGGAAAGCAATTCACATTGGAGTGGTCATGAATACAATAAAAAATTCGGTTGCTTTTGCACTGTCGTATATCGCTCTCCCTTGGTATCAATCATCTGGCCCGCTCTCTATGTTCGGTGTAATGGCCGGCATTCTATTTGCCCTGAACCTTTTTACTATTCCCTTGTATTTCTTTGGCCCGCGTGTTCGAGAGACTTCACTCAAATACGTCGGCTAGGTCACTTTGGCAGGGGGGCGGGGTTGTTCCAGCTGGTGACATTGTCTGGTTCCCAACCAATATGTGTCTGTCCCTAGCGTTGCAAATATGACTGTTGGATCTTGCACTTTGATGATGATGATGAAGAGGATAAGAGCCCAGAAAGACATCGAGTCTTACGGTGTGGAGCTTGGAACCCTCTGCATCTGCATTGGCAGATGTTTCTCAAACTGTTGCGGGAATCTCGTCCAAAAGCTAGCCTATTGGAGATTCTAGGGAGATAAATTTGCTTAAATAACTGTCGTTTCAGTCAAACTATACTCCTAAATCTGCCACTGCGTCTTTTCCCAAACACATTGGAATACAAATCGAATTTAAGCTTTTGGAAACGTCGGCTCTGATTCTTGTTACTCTTTACAGATCCTCTATGCCACAAGAATGAATCGTAGCATGACCCTATGGGGAAACAAGACAATGCTTTCCTTGAATGCATCATACATACACGGGGTTATGTAAGAAAAATTTGCCTTTGAAAAACTACATTACTCATATCTCCATTCGATATATATCAAGGTCACACGATGGTTCCGGAACCCATCAATTCAAACACCTTCTGCACCTGTGGCCTATCACACATTTTACCCCACCAGTCTCCGACATTAGGAAACTCTACCAGGAGCTCCTTATGTCCAGCATCATTGAATAATGCCTTCATCCAAGGCGCATAGTAAATGTCCACCAAAGAGTACCGAGGTCCTGCCATATACTCACGCGTTCCCAAAGTCTTATCCAGCACAGTCAGTGCCTTTTTAATTTCTTTGAAATAGCGCGCAAGCTCCACAGGGTCAGGAGGGCCGAAGCCGAGTGCCCTAGTGCCAAGTATCAGTTTTAAGGCATTGTCAAGAATGATCACCTTCTCTTGGATATATGGACTTGGTACTTGTCCTTTCAGAGTCCTGGAATATCAAGAAAAAGGAAAGGCAAAGGGTCACCCACTCTTTGATGAGCTTTTCACTTGTATACTTCCAAACATTTGGGGTGAAGTAATTGCGCTCCATGCATGCCGCTTCTTCGAAGCGACCGATCACTTCGCTCGAAGCGTTGAGCGGCGGCAACAAACTCACTCCTTGCGCACGATACTTCTCCGCGATGTATCTTGCGATTGCTTGGCTCTCTGAAGCAAGGTCGGCAAAACAGCGTCAGAAAGGCTCCCTGGCTAATTCATGGAGATAGATCGTAGGACGTACCCCGGAGCAGCATCTTACCACCCTGCTCATCCACAGTTTCCAATACTGGGATCTTGCCGAATGGATGGCGCTCACTGTGAGCTGCACTCTACTCATTTCAGTGCATGTCCTTCGCATCTCTTCCGAGCCTCTGTTTGAAATACCTTTGTCTCATGGGTTTTCAGGGATACATGAATAGGCTCGTATGGGACCTTCTTCTCCAATAACGCCAGTGTTGCAACGCCACTGTAGGGCGATATCGGGTCGGTATAGAGCTTCAGTGTCCTTTCCATTTTTCTTCGTCGTCAGAAACTTTCCGAAATCTATCTTCAAAGCAGTATTTGAAAGCGTTAATCAAGTATTCCAATGGCTATCCAAGGTGGGCGCGTGCTGCAGTACTTGATCTCTAGGAGCCAATACAATGGAAGCCAAAGTACCCTGGTTCCGCGAAGCCTCTCCACATTCTAACTCCACTTCACTTTGGAGTTCAAAACAAACTTCCGGAGTTCAACCCCTCCTCACTTACTGCGCTATTCCGGGGCTGCTTTCATCGGCGTCAGAGATCAGCCACACCCCGGATGTTCCGATGCTCTACGGACGATCCTAATGTGCTAGACACGTCGCTTCCGGACGAAGCAGAATGATGCTTGCAGTGTGACCGGCTCAGCCGGAGCGTCCTTCTGTTACATAGGTGCGCGGCACACATCTGCCCATGCAGCTGCTGTTGTCGTTAAATGGGCACATTTAATTCATGGCCAAAGTGAGTGGACAAACGTCATGAGGTGATCCCAGGGCGAGCTAATCGTCCTGTAACAAGAGCTGGGACTTGTTATGCTTGGACTGTGTTATACTGCACAACAACTAGATATTTCACCAAAAGCCATTTGAGTTGGGAAGTATAAACGAGGAAAATAGGTGTAAAAAGCATCATAGATATTTCAAGTTTCACATCATTCGTACGATGGTCCTATGCACGATCAAGGTCAAATGTGAAGTCTTTGGACCATATTAATCCACCACTTGCTATCTACAATGTAAAAAACAGTCTGAGTCTCCTCATATCGCGAGCTAAACATCAACTCATAAGAAAAAGCTGCGCCCTGTCAACATACTAATCAGAATCAAGTAAGCCCCTCCACCACTAATTGAACTCTGGAGTCTCGTCAACTGGCGGCTTGCTGGAGAAGATCTGCCCTATCCACTGCAAAGTGCAAGACACTCTCAATACCTGCGCCACCCCAAAGAAGAAGACCCTGCCAGAAAATTTACTCGTGTCGAGAGGCTGCATCGGTCATTCAGCATAGAATTTCAAGGTCTGGAGACAGCTCACTTACGACGAAATCGTCACCACCGCTTTTCTTCACCCATTCGAATGCCCTTGGAATCATCTCTTCTTCGTATTCTATGACAGCCTTTTCGATCTCTTTACGAAGCACGCGCTTTGTCGACCTAGCTACTTGTGCAAGGTGTGCCATCTTTGCCATGACCACTCCAGAATCATACATAGCCTGATTTCCGCCCATACCACTTCGATGTGTAAGTTTTCTGCATCATTCAATTTTTATTGAGACGTACCGAGGAGGCAGCATGGCATGGATTGCATCACCAATGAGCCAAACGCGTGGATGTCCCTTGTTCACATCTCCCGAGCTGGTCGCCACAGATTTGCGCCAGTTTTTAGCAGGTCTCGAGGCTACACGGGGAACGTATATATGGAGAGGAGCCCCCCGCACCATTTCCACGACTTCCCGACTAAAATTAATGAGCAAACTTCTTGATTCTCTGCGATAGCAGGTCAAACTTACTGGTGTGGGGACCAATGCTTGATGGAGTCTGCGAAGAAGTCCCACTGCTCATCCAAGCTTCTCTGGGCTAAATCGGCTGGGGCCTTCTCCTTGGCTACATTCAAGCCAACCATACATGACGAGAGATGCTCATCGTACGAAACATTCTTGGTTACTTCCATACAGTTCCCATCAGTATCGTACTTCTTGGGCAAGTAAACTTGATCAAGTCAGCTTAAACCTCGATTGTACGGTCTTGTCGAAACTCACCGCCGAAAAAGTACGACATGTTATCGGCCCATGTCATCACTGGGCCGCCGAAAAGCTCCTTGGACATCTTGAGAAAACGTTCCGTGGGTAGTTCGCACTTGGCAGCAAGCGCGAGATGCTTCTTGATGGGTCTTATCGAATCCAGCCCAATTTGCTCGTTAACCTGTATTGATCAGCAAAGTCGTAATAAACATTGGAATCTGTTATCAGAAGCCACTGAAAAGTGATTCTGCGTGGTCTTGCCTTTGAATAGCTCCCGTCTGCGCCAATCAGGATGTCGCATTCGTCACTCGTTCCATCCCCGAAAAAAACACGAACTCTTTCCTCCGAGGTTCCGTCAGCGACAATCTCATATCTCTCGAATTTCCTGCTATAGTGAAGTTTTCCAGCATCATAGATTGGATCGGCCAAGGCGCTTCGTAGTACTCCTCGATTGATTGGGGCACTTTTCCCATAGACTGTAAACTTGCTCAGGTCGACCAACAACGTCCAATCTTTGTGAATGACTCTTGGAGCCTCGGCCTTCAATCCACTTGCAGGGCCAAACTTTTTGATAATTGAAGAGTGATGTTCTGGTGACAAACACGCTCGCATTCCAGCTAGCGCGGGGGCAGTCAACCGAATCTGAAACCCTTCTCTCTTGGTGTTGATGTCGTTTCGTTCGTAAACTTGGACATCGATGCCCTCTCGGAGCAGACCATTAGCCAGAAGGCTACCAGCAAGTCCCGAGCCGATTATGATGACTTTGAAAGGAGCTGGAAGCGCAGCCATGGTGAAGGTTGGTGGGCTAATCAGGTGACTTGGTATAGAATGGGATAAAAATCAGCGAAATGTGCCAGGGACGGAATGCAGTGTGTTAGTAGTCGTGGACATGAGAACATTTATGTCCCAGTGAGATCGGCAGGTAAGTGTCAACCAATGATGCACTGAATATCGCTTCCACCCAAACATCTCCAAGTGGTGCGGCATATCCGGGTCAAGTGGGACAGGGGCTAGTGCGGGAGCACTGGAAGTTCCGGAGTCAACGTATATCGTAGGTCTCTGTGTACAGAGACAATTTATCCCAACCAAAGGATATTGATTATCGTCGGAGTCGAGCAGTAGTTGCATCATTTTCCCTCTACCGAAAGCCCGACGCACGACAGCTCAAAATGGCAATAGAAAAGATTGGCTTTGACGGTACGTTCAATGACCCAAACTGTAAAAGAAATCGTCGAGGCGCCAAGCCTGGCCAAGTGGTGTTTTGAGACTGATCCCTGTATAAAGATTATATCACGCTCTCTGAAATTGTCTTCGAATGGGCTGATAGCTATGATACTAAGGTCGGGTGAACAACAAACTCGTCCCTGGATCTGGAAACTAACAATCACCATCCAGGACTGGGAAAGGCTTCGAGCCATTCTCGCGCCGAATCTCAAAGCACGTTCCATCATTTCCAGAAAATTCCAAATCTAATTCTCTACCAGATCGACTATAGCAAACTCGGCGGGAAAACGTGGGAAGCAATGCCTCGTGATGAATTCATCGGGATGGTTAGTGGACCTCAGATGTTCGGCGACAAGCTCATGCGCACGCAACACTTGATTGGAGCCTCCAGGTGGAGGAAGATTTCAGAGAATCAGATCCAGGGAGTTCATCAAATGCGATCAAGATCATCGCGCAGTGCTGACACCGAGAGCGGTGCCGCAGCCGTGGATATCGAGAGATGTACTGTGGTAGAACATATGTATGTCAAGGTAGAGAGTCAATGGCAGTTGGGTGGGATCAAGCCATCATTGCGCTAGAAAAGGAATGAAGATTAAAGAATGAAGATATACGAATACTGAATCAAATCCATCGTGCATCGACACTTTGGACTGTCGAGTTCTGAGTTCTGAACAAGTCTGAAGTGATCATAGGATTGTCTTAGTCGAGTCCAGCTGTGTTGACCGCGAGCCAGACCCCGGCGACAAAGATAAGTGGAGATTGAATGAAATAAGCTTTTCCGCGAATGACAGCTCGTATAAGCTCGTGCTGCTCCTCGCCAAGGCAGACTCAGTGGCAGGGTTGAGGAGCCTGCACTCTAGAAACCCAACAAGCTGGAGTCCAGGCCTTGAGCTGGCTTACAATCAATATATGCAAGGAAACAGATTGTGATATTGGGGACACTAAAGAATACAGGTCAGCCGCACTAATGATACCGGAGGAAAAATGAGCCCAGAAGGGGGTTGTAGGCTAGAAATACCTGCGCCGTTATCGCTATACTTGGTAGTGAAAGGGAGATCACAGCGGATCCTTGACGAGATACTGAATTTCGTGGCCCCTCCTTGCCGGCGATGATAAACTACCCAGATTCAGATGTATCTAAAGTCCCAAGATTCATGTAGCTCTCGCAAGTGGTGAGGTTAGAGAATGAATGGCATTTAGTGCACTGTGAATTTCTCTCAGCTTGAACTTGAAGACGTATGACAAACGCTGCGATATAGATTTAGGAGAGTGCTGTGCTCGGTATCAATAAAAAGATCGAGCCAAAGGATCGAGATAAGGATTAAAGATACTCGCGAATATCATCTGACCCATTTGAAAGTGGAATACTGGGCCCTGCAAATTAGTCTGGGACGAAAATTAAACTGCCCTTGTCAAGACCAAAATTAATCTTACCAGCTCCCCGACATTAGTCTCTCTACGCTAATTGTTATTCCCAGCACTTGGAGAATAGCTTGGTGGCTGCTCAGAATATTCTGGCAAGCCCGCAACACCTTCAAAAGCCCGCTTTCGACAATCCTGCAGCTCTCCCCTCTTCTGATCAAGTATTGCCTTCAGACCGTTCAATCCCTCCTGGATGTCGTCCCTTCTGCGATCTGAAGCCCCCAGTTCTCTCTGCAGACCAGTCCTCGCCGCCTGCAATTGCTTGAGCGCTGCCTGAATTCTCTTCCGCATGTCGTAGTCTGAAAAGACATTGTCGAATACCACGTTACTCATGATATCCATCTGAGGAATCCGGATGTCTCCAATCTTCTGCACCGCAGGCTGGACACGCTGGGCCTGGGTGATCAGCTGCTCCACTTGAGAGACATTCTGCTGGCATTTTATCAGTGCGCTGTGCTCAGCCATTTCAGCCCACGTGCCGCCGAATCCGTACAAATCCATAGAAGCATGGTTCTCTGCATCTAGGATGTCGTTGATTGCGGCTTTCAGGAATTTCTCGGCATCCGTCAGAATGTCACGGGCTTGCTTCTCGGTGCTGAGCTGAAGAGACACCGTATTGTAATTCTGCTCCGCTTGTCCAACTGCGTGTTCTTTCTGATCTTCTTCTGGGATATCCGGAGTTGGGCCATCGAAGATTGATTTGTACAGAGCATCCAGTTCTTTCTTGGCGTTGTTATGAACATCTACTACTCCACTAAACTCCGAATTCGTCCTGGTGGCTTCTGCAAGGTCTTTATTCAAGTGCTCAAGACCTTGCTTTGTCTTCAGTTGAGATGCTAGGACGGATTAGCTGAGTACCTTTAAGTTCGAATTTGACTCACCAACTGCATCCAACCATTCCTGTTCTTCCCTTGATGCATCGGCTTGGAATTTCTCCTTCTTTCCGCCAAGCTTAAAAGCCAGCCTTTTCATGTGAGAGTCACGATATTTCTTGTGGTCGGCATACTCGCGATCGACATGGCGGTTTAATTCTCCCAGCTTCTTCTCCTGCGCAGCGATATCCTTCTTCAGAGAAGCAATGTACTGGTTCGACTGCTGGAATGCAGAGACGGAATATTCTGTCTCGGAGATAGTGTTGAGAAGGCTGGTGTTCTGCGCCGAGGCTGACTGTAGCCGTTGATGGATGGAAGTCATTGTGACTGTACTGCTTGGTACACGGGATGTGAAGCAAATAATATGAAGTTCAAACAATTCGGCGAGGGAGTAGTGTCGAATATATCTTTGAAGTTTGCGGCGCAGTGCTCAGGCTGAAGCCTCGTTGGTGGGGCGTTGAGGCAGTGGCGGCTTGGCTGGGCTATGTTGTTGGTTAGCAGCCTCAGTGACGTATATGCCCAGAAGAATGGCAATTCTGAGATGGAGATATTTGACGATTATCGAGGTAAACCGAGGAATGTACTTAAAGCGGTCCATGAAAGGGATGATAGTACGGATTCAATCGGGACTTTACATTCAAAGTCACGGGTTTAACCCCGCAGCTCTCTAAACACTGGCCACATCTCTGGCTCCAGAAGCTGTAATTGAGGCAAACAAAGCAGTAGACCTTCTCAGTCCTTTCCCTGAACTTTCAAAAATACTTTCTAACATCTTCGATCAGGCCTGTCTAGCTTCAGGGACTCTACGATTTTCTGGCCAGTTGATGAGGGATAAACATGGCCCGAGTTCCGTTAGCCGAACCCTGGCAAACATCAGCCGCTGAAGCCCAGAGCACGAGATATGATTGAGGGAAAATATCCCAATATCTTTCACAGAAACTTGCATACACGATCAAGACTACCTTTCCATGATCAGATCTTTGCTCATCGCGCTTCAGCGCTTTTGGCAGGTGGCCGCAGACAATCCCCTTTTCAGGATCAATTGCAGGGCTTCGGCTGCAGCACTAACGCCAGAATGACTCGGTCCTACTTCCTCAAGTACATGGTTCGTGATATCAAACAAGTACAAGCGCAGGTGTATGCACAATTAAAGGGGCGTCCAGACCAAAGACTCCCTAAGAAAGGGAGCTCGAAAAATGTCTCCTTCGAAGCGAATCTAGAAATCAATGGAACGTAGCATGAAGCCTCAAATAGATCCTGAAAGCCGGCAGTCAAAATCACACCTCGGTCCCAAGACCGGAGATTGTGATCATACCCCGCCAAAATGAGGTTCATATGAGGGGGTTTCCTATATGCCAACACTTCAACCTGATCATTTCAGATTGCGGAGATCCTCCTAGTGCATACAGACAGTTTGTTTAGGGGTCATGCGCGAGGTTATCGTGATGCCGAGATTGAGTTTAGGCTACCGCTATTCCTTGGAGCCCACTGTTCTCGCCTGCTAACCAATCCTAAAATTCCCTGGAACCATCTATCCACAAGGCTCTGTGCGCGACCCGCAACTGCCGCTGTATCTTGACCTGAGACAAAGTATATATGAACGACATCAGTCGCGATATCAATTCAACAAGACCATATCTCCATGTCGCGACAATGCTACTCAGGATACGTATCTCAATCCTTTTGTTCATAACACCCATCCTTGCCGACTATGCATGGCAGGACCAATTGAACGCGCGAGAGGATTGGCAGAAGTACATACGATCTCCCCCAATCAGCACGGTACGACCTGTCCGCGTGCTCGGGGAATATACACGAGGGAATGTCACCAATCCAGAAGGACTACTCACAGGGAGAGGATCAACGATCTTGACCAGGAACGGAACGGCACTAAACACGACATGGGCATATGCTGATCCGTACGACACCCCACCAGCCATTGTTGTTGATTTCGGTCAAAACATCGCTGGCCTTCTTTCTATCAAATTCGGAGGAGCCTACAATACGACTCGTGGTCTTCCCGGAATTCGATTGGCATTTTCGGAGACTCTCCAATTTCTCAGCGATCTGAGTGACTTCTCTCGTTCAAACAATGTGAGTTACCCCACTTTGGCAACTTCGAAGCTGACAAGGGAGGGAGAAACAATCACCCCAGGATCTGATCAAATTGCTGTTCGGCATAATCCATACACGTGGACTGCCGAACGCGGCTGTGAATTCCAGAATAAGGTCTGCAATGATGGCTTGCATGGGTTCAGATATGTCAAAATCTATCTGGACAGTCTCCCGTGGGATGCTCCATACACCTCATCGTATGGTCAGGTCTCAATCAATTCCATGAGTCTCAACTTCACTGGCTTTCTTGGAACTGCGGATACCTTCACAGGGTACTTCGAGAGCTCTGATGACCAGCTCAATCAGTGGTGGTATGACGGAGTCTACACCAACGATATGTGCACCGACACATTCCGACTCAGTGACACCGATCCAAGGAGAGCAGGAAGTCCGACGCTGGTTGGAAAGCTTGTTCTTCACGATGGAGCAAAGAGAGATCGAGATCCTTATGTCGGAGATCTTGCCGTTGCCTCAAGAACTTCATATGTCAGCCACGACACTTCGATTGCGACCAAGAATGTTCTGGCAGACATTGCAGATCACCAGAGAGATGATGGCTGGCTTCCTCCGGCCTCGATGTAAGTCACATGATCGGCGTCGGGACTTTACTAATCTGTCCAGCAACAACTACACTCTTCCTCTGTACGACTACCCTCTATGGTGGGTAGCATGCAGCTATGATCTCTTCATGTATACGGGAGATGTCGATTACATTACCAAGTACTACCCGAATCTTGTCAAAGTCCTGGATACATTTTACCCCTCTACAACTGATTCCTCGACCGGTCTTCTGGACAAACGACTTGGTGTGACTGGAGGCTATGGAGACTACGCGTTTCTTCCTCGAAACGGTCCAGTCACCTACTATAATGCTTTGTATGTCATCGCACTAGACAATGCCGCATCCATGGCCAGATATCTCGGCCATGAGAGTGATGCATCTCGATGGAGTGCACGTGCTCGAAACGTCTCGGCAGCAATGGACAGCTTGTTTGATACCTCAGCTGGAGCTTTCTACGATGGCATATGTGGCGATGTACCGTGTCAAACTCATGCTCAGGATGGTAACAGTCTGAGCATCGTGAGTGGAGTGGCAAATTCGACACGAGCGAAGTCCATTCTTTCCTACCTGTCAATCAACAATGCTCGGCCATACGGAAATTCCTTCTACGACAACGATGTCATTGGTCCATTTTCTCAACGAGTCTATGCTTTCATCTCATACTTCGAGATCGAGGCTCGGTTCAAGACGGGACTTGCAGATAGTGCTCTGGAGGAGATCAGACGACTTTACGGATGGATGTCAACACATGATCCAGGGATCACGACTTGGGAAGGTATTGGACCGGATGGAACGCCTTATGAAGATGGATTCACGTCCATGGCACACGGATGGGGAACTGGTGTTGTTCCTGCGTTGACGAATTATATTCTCGGGGTCATGCCTTCAGGGCCTGGGTTCTCGACTTGGAGTGTGAAGCCGTTCCCAGGAGATGTGAAGTGGGCAAAGGGGAGAGTGCCAACTCCTAAGGGGCCGATCAATGTTGGATGGACTCGTGATGCCACGGGCTTTTTCTTGAGTGTTACGGGTCCATTAGGCACAAAAGGGGTTGTCTCGATTCCGGTTGAGAATGGGACTGTGTTTTATGATTCAATGATTGTGGATGGAAGGATGGATAATGGATATATGAGTATGGCTGTCGAGGGTGGGGGAACTCATTCTTTCACAGTGAGATATGAAGTGTAATCGAGCATCAATGTAATGATTTTGTTCGGTATTCTCAGTTTTACTTGACTAGTATCCGACTTCTCTACTATCTTCGTAGTAGCAGAACACAATTTTTTTATGTTTTTGTAACGAAGTCGGTCGCAGCGGCTAATGACTCTCGATTCACTCCTTCCGGGCCCAAGCTCACTTGAGCAACCCGAGAACCTTATGTATTTTCGGTCCTGTATATCGCACGCAGAACACATCGAGTATAGGCAAGCAGAAGCACGAATTACCAATACACGGGATGATTAATAACCTTCCCGTGTATTAAGGTTCTCCCCATAGTGATAGCAGTGCATTATAGTACTCGACTCCACAGCTCCAATATTATTCAATGGGTCACCCTTACTCGGCTTCTCTTGGAAGGGGAGCAGACTTTCTCTTACGGATGCTTGATCAACATTACACGATTGTTACATTAAATCCTAGCTGAGAATTGGAAGCGAAACTTCCTGCCTGCTCGAGCTTGAAAGATTGGCAGAGATCTCCACCAAATGACCCTGAACTCAGCAGGTCCTACATCAAGCTCCAGCACTCCTCGTCTAATATTTTCGCTCGGTACCGTATGATTGAGGGTTAAACGTGGGTGCTGCTGGCCTTGAGATTAATGCTCGGAGCACCTGTTTCACCGTTCCGAAATGCCACAACCAATTTCAATCTAGCAATACGAAATGTCTTTCGAATTGCGCCATGCCCGAGATGAGCTACAAGCAAATTAAGGTTCAATTTCACTGCTTTGAAATGGAGGATCTGCCAGACGAAACACAACCCATGTTTACGAGGCTAGATTAGTGACCTAGCACTAGATCAGGTCGCTTCGAACGACAGAGCTCATCTATTTTTTTATGTCTAGGTCCACCGAGGCCTTGGAAATCACGATGACGTTGATATTCAGTGAGTACTTAAGCAGGCACAAGGCCAAAGCAGACAGACAAGCAGTGCCGCAACCTCAATCTACCCCGACACCATATCGTTGCATTGCTCCTGCTCCTGCTCCTGCTCCGTTCCTAAGACCATGTGGTATAATATCTGGCTGGTCTGTTTTGCTATTCTTCAAGTTGGGAATGCATTCGGCTCTTTGCCCTACGGAAACAGCACTGCGAGACCGTTCACTCTCCGGGTTACCGATGGCCAGATCCGAGACTTCAAATCACTTCTTACCGCTTCAAAAGTTGGACCGGAGGCGTGGTACACCACTCAACGCGATGGCCAGTTGGGGATTACTCGAGAATGGCTCACGGGAGCGAAGAAAGCTTGGGTGAACTTTGACTGGCTTAAGCAAGAGAGGCGCATCAACTCCTTTCCAAACTTCAAGGCAATGGTCGGAAATGAAGCTTTAGGGGCGACTCCGATCCATTTCACCGCTCTCTTCTCCAAAAGGAAAGACGCCCTCCCACTGCTCTTCTTGCATGGCTGGCCTGGATCTATCTTCGAATTCCTGCCCATGCTTGACATTCTCAAGAACAAGTATACGCCAGAAACCTTCCCTTACCACGTCATCGTCCCTTCGCTGCCCCATTTTGGGCTCTCGGGGGGGCCGATAGACGTGGAACTCACTTTATTGAGCGCGGCGGAAATGATGAACCAGCTCATGCTGGATCTTGGCTTCAGCAAAGGTTATGTCGTCCAGGGTGGAGATGTCGGCGGTGCCCTAGCCCGCCTCCTGTCGGTCCTGTCTCCAGAGGTCAAGGCGTTCCATGGTATCTGACATTCCCCGAGCCCCCAAGTAAAATCCTTTACGGGTGGCTGACGATTCGACGACAGTGAACCTGCTCGGTCCCGATTCCCCAGAAGAACTCCTGCGCATGACCAATATCACACAAGTCGAGCAGGAGCACATCGATCGTATGAATGCCTTTGCTGCGAATGGCTCGTCTTATATTTTCGAACATGGCCAACGACCATCTACCGTTGGCTTGGTGCTCTCATCAAACCCTCTCGCTATGCTTGCCTGGTATGTGGAGTCACCAACCAAGGGACCCAGGTCACACTATGGCACTAGCTATGTACTCCCGTTAACGTTTACATCATAGGATTGGCGAGAAGCTAATTGAGTGGCCCGATCGCCGGTACCCTCTGTCTCTAGACACTATGCTCACGCTGGTGACCTTCTACTGGTACACAGATTCTCTCCCAAGAAGCTTGTATCCCTACCGCGGCATTGTCGCCTCCGGCAATCGGAATGGTCTGTTGTCCCCTGTGCCCACTTCTAAGGAGAAGCCATTCGGCCATTCCGTATTCCCCTCGGAGATTCTTGTACTGCCAGAGTCGTGGGCCAAGCAGACCTATCCCAATCTAGTATATTATAAAAGAAATGAAAAGGTGAGCTCTATCCCATCACCTCATGAATACTTAGGTAGTTCTAGGATGCTGACATGCCTAGGGTGGACACTTTGCGGCATTGGAACAGCCCGAACTTTTCCTTGCAAACATTGAAGAATTCCTTTCCATCGCGAGACCAATCATTGGGCTATAGGGCGGAGATGGTACTCTACCAGTAGCCAATCTCAGACTATGTTTCGCTATCATCTTTTATTGGCTGTGAAACAAACTCGATGCCCGACAGTACTTGGATACTTTTTAGAATAGCCCATATCTCAAAATAGGAAGCGGGATTTACTCACAATCCATGGCTCTGACAAGAATCAAGTCCCACTTTTGAGGTGTTTTCAGAACGTACCCAGAAGTAACAGAAGCGAGTTGAAGTCGAATAATCTGACGTCTGTGGTAGATGATGGGCGTCGAAAAGCACATTGATCGGGTCCCCAGTATATGTGTGCCAGAACCTGCTCACTTCATTTGTCCATCTGCTCTTCTGATTCTGACCACCCAGTCCTACACATTTTCCCTTTTTACACGAGACAACCGCACATGTTCCACCCAAAACAAGTGGATGCCAGTTCTGCTCCAAAATCTAATTTGTTAATACTCAAAGTCAGCTCCCTCTCTGTGCAGCTAGTGGCATAGCAGAGTTCTTGGATAGAAGCCCAGGGGAAATATCCTGCTTGCATGCTTTCTGGGTGCAATTTCTTGAGCAGATGAAAATACAGATCTGCTTCCACGGGTTTTTTTTTTCTCCTTTCCCGAATCCAGCCTGTCCCAACTAGCTTGTCGTTGTGTTCAACTGTGATCAGGCTAAATTATTCCTAGATATTTATCAACGCTGTATCTCTCCCATCAATATTCCGAAGCTCCGTTGGTGCCCCGATGAGACTGATCTCTTGATAAATATCCATTTCCCCAGATTTAATCCCGTCTTGGCCATGGACATGGCTGAATTGAATAGCCTCAATCCGACGAACCGAGGCCGGCATATAACCAACTCAATTCCCATCAAGCATTTGCAGCTGCGATAAATTCTGTCTCGATCAACATGATGCAGCTCTTCGTTCTCGTTCTCGCCAGTTTGGCTGCAGCTCTTCCCCAAGCTACTCCTCAGAAAGGACCAGCCCCTGGGACGATCATCACAAGATGCACAGAGCCAAACACAATTGCCCTTACTTTCGATGATGGACCATGGACACATCACGCCTCAATCGTGAATGCACTCAATGCAGCTGGCGCAAAGGCCACTTTTTTCGTCACAGGAACCTTGTATAACTGCATCTACTCTCAGGCGGCTGTCCTGAATGCCACCTTCGCAGCCGGCCACCAGATCGCATCCCACACCTGGGATCACAAGGGCCTCAACACCCTCTCTGCATCAGAAATCACCACTCAAATGACGAAACTTGAAACAGCTCTGGCAAACATCATCGGTGTAAAGCCCACATACATGCGCCCTCCAAACGGCGCTACTGGCGGACAGACAGTCAGCGTGATGAAAAGTATGGGCTATCGCTTGGTCACTTGGGATGTTGACTCTGGAGATTGGAACAAGGAGAGCCCTGCAAGCTCTGAGAGAAAGTTGACTGTCGGGCCGCATATTGTGTTGATGCATGAGACTGTGCCGAGTACGGCGCAGACACTTGCGCCGTGGACGATTGATTGGGCGAAGAAGAATAATTTGAAGATGGTCACGGTGGCGGAGTGTCTTGGAGATAAGGATGGAGCGTATACGACGCCGGTTGCGAAGACCGTGGCGAAGAGTTGTTAAGGAGGGAAGCAAGGGAGAGGGGGTTTGGTGAACAGTCTCGGGGTTGGAAGTCAAATATTTAGCTTTGCATCAGTCAAATTGAGGCTTCTAACCGATTATATGCAATCTAAATCTTGAAATCCATTTAGACCGTTGGCCATCTAGCGAACGAGATGTTTGTTGCAATTCACTAATTTAGCTGAGAGCACATCCGAGCTAACGTCTGTCCCTGTGTCCGGAGACGCACGATGTCACGAGACGAAATTATAGTTTTAGGATCTTAGGATATCTGCAAAATTTTTATTAATGGATTACTTTTAAAGAAATTCAGAAAGGAAAAAAATATACCCCGGGAGTTTCGCCGTTGTAAGGAGATGGATTATAGAGTTTTGTGCTTAGTAATCTGTATTAACCTAACTATATTCTGCCCAGCCACGATTCTCAGACCTGATCATGTGTTAAGCTACATTGGTCACGCGTATGGCGTGGAGTAGATTTCCCGAACATTGTATTGACAGGCAGCAGTACACTGGTTGCTTGAGCTGAATCATATCGTACTCCCGCGGATCATCCTAATGCCCCTCGCTCGTGCTCGCGGCGATCCTCACGACTCTCGATAGAAGCGAAGGTCTAAGGACAATCGTATCTTAAACTGTACGAAGAAGATGTTGTTGTTAAGTATTCATAACTGAGATCCAGGCTAATTTAGAGGGTGATGGGAGTGTATCCTTCCTGCTAGGAGGAAAATGGTGAGTATCGGCACATAGGTTTCCGGAGCACGGAGCACGGAGCACGTATAGCCATATACTCGCTTCTAATGGTCCAGAAAGTCGCCATGCCCAGCTCTGTTGAAAACATTGAAGGCTCTTCCTATTCGTGCCCTGAGGAACGAATGGCTTCCTTTTCTGCGCCCTCCTCACCCTCAACGGCTCAATTCACAGGCCACATCGCACGGTCACGATTACACATTCGCATGCCACACCTTATACACGCCTCATCTGTGCGCCTCGAGAGAGGTCGAGAGATCATGAGCGTGTCCTGAATGCTACGAGTTACCTAGCACTTTTAGAGTCTGTTGGGCAGAGCGGGAATCTTAGTCCGAGAATAACTCAGGCAATTCAATATTACACTCATGACGAAAAGTTCTAATACGTACACTCTGGTGGGACTCTCAGGAAAAAGCTCTTCTTGGGATGTGCCCGCACTGAGCGGCCTATCTTTTGTACAGAAACTCGGCGACGTCAATGACAATCTCAAACGATGTCCACCGTTTCCATCTCGCACTCGTCAAACCAATTAGATCCTGCTGCCTTATACTCTCTAGATGTCTTGTCAAAATCCGAGTGGCAGAGTAATAGTCCTACGCGCCGATATAAGGCCCGGCTTCCAGAGTCAGTTGCGGGCTCAAGCGCCAAAGCAATCCATTTAGTGAAGGCTGTTGGGTCATATGCAATTAGCAGTGCTGAAACCTCGATCCTATCATCGAGACTCATGCTGTGGAACCTGGAGGCTTGCTCACAGTCGCAGGCCAAGTGCGCTCGCTCGACTCTGTCTGTCTGGCTATCAAACAAGCAGTGTTCGTTCTGGTGTTCTTTAGGGAAAACACCGATAAACCCTATGCGTAATCGGGCACTGACGCTAAGAGTCCCGGCCTTTACCTCTCCAAAGCGATCGGTTCCAGCCAAAGTTACTTTTGCTCCTACTAGCCTCATATCCCAGCTTTGACTCCTGATTTCGGTGCGGAAATGGAATGAACACGCCGACTTCGCCCAAGACCAGCTCGGTCTATTCACGATCACGTCCTCTTCAGCCTGGGGGGGTGAGGAGGATGACGAGCTTTTACCGCAGTTGCAAGAGTTGTACCATGAAAGTCCAACCTGAATATCTTCTTGCCAGATACCCGCTAGATATGGTTTTTTGAACTTCTCTGAGGCCTTGTTGGCCAAACCAGATAGGGCGGGAAGCTTATCGGAGGCCTGGGTTAATTTGCATTGGGAGTAAGTCATAATGACGTCGTACCAGTACTCCAAGAATTCCAATCCATCTAGATTGCCCATGAGCCGCTTCTCAGGCTCGCCAAATTCCATCCTGTTCACTGCAATTGGATAATGCTGGTCGTCGGAGCAGGTGTAGTGGTTGCACTCCCAGACCAGCCTATCGCGGCGGAAAGAGAGGACTCTCGGTGATAGTAATCTCTCCTGCATTGCCCAAGCCCGACCGGAAAGCGTTGTCTCCCATGAAAAACCAATAGCCTCTTGGCCTGGGATTGGATATTCGACAACGAAGGCCGGGAACTCGACGGGAGGGTAGGGAGGTGGTGAGTAATCGCTCAAAAACCCCGCGATGCTGTTTGCGGCGTCCGCCGCCGCTATGGTCAAGAGTGAGTTGGAATAAACGCCGGACATCCGAGAACATTCCCACTGCCAGTCTTCCGTTGAGTCCTGGATGATGCACAGCGAATCGATCCAAAGATATTCTACGCCGAGACTCCCGGTTACAAGCACAGCGTCTTGAAATGATTTGGGAAGCTCGGAGTAGTTGATACCATTAATATGGCGACCGTAGTTCTCCTGTGTTGTCTTTAACGGATGCTGCTCCTTGGAACCCCAACAATGGCTTAATGTAATGTAAGGGCCAAGGGTGTGAGCTGGCTCGACCAAGACTAGCTTTGTCTCGGTTTCTTTGCTGACTAGTCGAAGAAGACGTGTCGGATAAATGCCGCTGTTGTCGCCGTGACACTCCTTATGGTGAGATTGACATTGACGTAACCATGATGCTGCAAGGTCTAAGTTATGCCGACAGCCTTTCACTTTCCCCGTTATGCTTGGGGATGTTTTTCCTAGTATGAGTTAGCATTTACGATCTGTAAGGGCGATAGGGATACGTACGCCGCGATGTTCTCAGTTGGAAGAAAGGGCCGAACAGGTCATTTGTCAAAAAACTGTAGGAAAATCCATCTAGAACGTGCTGTTGCTGAGCCGAGCAATCCCAATATGTTGGTATGATAGAAAAGATATTTTGGGAGCCGTAGTCCTCTTCTAAGAGGTACTCTTCAATAGATGACGATGAATGTCCAAACTCTTCAAGCCTCATATAACCCTTCTCATCATTGTAACCCATCCAGTGCAGCAAACCATCCTTGAATAGCTTGCACAGGCTACAGCCATTGTCAGCGGAGTCACGTAGACTTGCATACGATAGATGATGCTGGAGGACAGCCTCATCATTGCGCGCGGATTTCCAATCAATTCCGCCGAAGTCATGACAGAGCGTACAAAGCATTTTGCTATGCTAAAGATCACAAAGTCGCAAAGCAGCCCTTCTTCAAGTCTTGATAGATGATCTCCTCTTCTCCCCAGATATAAGAGAGTACTGCGTAGACAGGGACTTCGCCGCTGGTAGATTCGCGAAAGACGATCTCGCTATCGGGTTTGCGTTGTAAGAGACGTATATAAGATGATTTGAAGGTCGAGACGTTGAAGAACTGAGCGCGAGAAAAATATGCAGTCGTTGTCGTTAGCGCAGCTCACGAGGCTGAGGCTGAATAGTGACGTAATCTGGCCAGCCATTGTATGGCGAAGGCAGACAGAACGCGAAGAATGCTTCACAAAGTTGTCAAGATGCCGGCTTCTGTAAAGTTGAAGAGCAGCTGAAAGAAGGAGTGCTGCATAGGCCAAATTTTGCTTTGGATAATGTCAGGACGCGGGATTTTCCGGCAGATCCCCCACACGCAACCGCAGATTTCGTTATAATTTTCCCGAGATTATTATAACCACATCGCCGCTGACTAAGATATTTGATCGGTTGATTAGGGGAGGTACCAGCCTAGGTGGCGACATCGTATGTTATAACGTGCCTTGATCGCTACAAACTAATAACAGCTTCTTAGTATTATGATATACTGAGAAATCGATATGTAATTATTTTATAACTTTAAAACCGTAAAAAGTATAATAGCGGTATCGCTAGTATAAGGGTCCTTTCACATTGTAGTCAAGGTCTATATACTTCAAGGTGTGCGGCGATGACGCGAGTAATTGGAAGTTTTATTCGTAGACTATGGTGCCAGGAAGCGTGCTCTTTACAAAATGATCAGAGAATCGAGGCGATCTCATAAGAGGCTTAGGGTTTGGGGTTAATTGCCTGACTTGGAAGAAAGACTTGGACCACACTTTTCCAGTATGTCATCCTGATGCTCACAGCACCAAATTTTACACTTCTCGCAACAGATACAACCAAGGTGTCGTTGAATATGGTAGTACTTTCCTTCAGGGGCTGTTAATTTGCACTTGGTGCATAGATTATCCATCCCATTGAGATACAGTGCTCGCGGAGCCACAACGTGAAGCTCACATTTGAAGCCACAGAACATGTGACAAGCGCATGGATAGTTCGGGCAGGGGATCTCGCATTTGCTGCAGACGTATAAATACGTATAAATACGTATGCAGGGCATTTTTATTCCTCAGAGAAAATCGACGTTCGGGTTTCTCGGTGTGGTACTCAGCAAGTCTTGCCGCAACCATTTTCCCCCTTGTGGCAGGGGCATTTACCACAGAGAACGAGTTTGTCGCACCACACACAGGTTCTTGTGTCGATCATTGTACTTGGATACTTTCCAGGAGGTAATTGAGTTGGTACAAGTTTACAAGTGGCTGGTGGTGATGTGAAATTGGATGAAGATCTTGCTGAGATAATTGTAACAGAAACCGGTACAGGCTAGATATATCAGTAGGACACATGGAAAGAAACTATACAGGTTGTTACAGTAAACTGTTATAAATTCATTGACACTCATACAAGGCATTGTGCTTTGTTAAGGGAGCTTCGTTAGAGACATTGAGTTGGGAACGTTCTTTGTGAACAAACCGACAGCGCGAACAAACAAGTTCAATATCGAGGACATTGGGAGCATTAAAACAAGGATATGAAGAAGACTCCGTCGTCAGAGCAGGTAATACTCGTCAATTTCCATTGCTAAGGAGTCAGCAACGACAGTTTCGGTCTTACATGGCAAGTGATCATGCCAGAATAGTATCCATAACATCTATGTTTATGGGGTCACTTGTCGTGCTTGTATATTCTCCATTGCATATCAACGCGTGTACTTGAGAAAGGATTCTTCCTGTCAGTTTGGTCTGCAAATGCCATCTTCTCCCTCATCTCAGCCTTCTGCTCCTCACTCAACCTATCTAAAATCCTCTCGTTCTTACGATTCAACATCCCATTATACCACCTCAGTATCATGATCATGAAACACAGAGCACTTAGCGTGGCGATGATGCTGATCTTTCCCGAGACGTAGCCTGGTGCTTCCTTTGCCTGGAAGGTTTGTGTACCAAGGATATTACCAGTGGCGAAGGATACCATTGTCAGGGCATTGATGGTGACCTTCTTTGTGTGACCGGCAATATTGCTATGAATGTTAGATGAGAACATGAATCGAATAGGGTTACATACGATGCATTCCAAGCGAGCAGAAGCATGAATGCAGCGCCAAAGGTACCAGTCAAGAAACTCGCTGCAAGCAATCCTGCCTTGTTCTTCGGAACACCGTTGGGGTCCAAGCCGATCATCAGACCAGCCCCAAGAATAGTGGGAAGAATTGCGATGAGCATGACTGAAGTTCGATCCCTCCATTTGTCTGATAGGTATCCAACACCAAGTACGCAGATTACCCCAATTGCGCCACCGGGAGCAGACATGAGAAGTGCTTCTCTTGACGTGTATCCGAATGTCGTGAGGAGAATAGTGTTGAAGTTCGAGATGCCACCATTTGGAATGGAGCTGAGCATTGTGCAGAGGCATACTAGCCAAACACGAATATCCTTGAAAGTTTCGAAGACCTGAACATTTAGCAGATATCGTTGTAGGGCGAAGGATACTGACCTGAGCTCTCTTCAGGTGCGCATTTTGCGTCCCACTTTGGTTGCTCTTCGTCCTCAACAGAGCAGCCACTTTCTCCGCATCTGAGAACCTCTTCGCCTTGACAGGAGAATCCGGCAAGAATACACAGACCAGGGCTCCAACACCGATCGTCAATCCCCCAATCGCTACAAAGAATATTCTCCAGCTCGCGAACTTTGACTGTATGAAACTGACTCCATACGCAAGCAGACCGCCAAATATCATCGTCAGCGAATTGCAGACGTAGAACCAGGAAACCCTTCTCCCTTGCTCCTCTTTCTTATACCACATCGCAATAATCAGGACCAGAATAGGAGCGACGCAGCTTTCGAAGACGCCTAGGAGAGTCCGGCAGATTGCCAGACCTGCGAAAGAAGTGCATGCTGCGTGACAGCCAAGGATGAGACCCCAGAGCATTATATTAACCCCGAGGTAGAGACTCAGGCGAGAAATATGTTGTGCGAGGTATTGAGTAGGGAATTCGGCAGCGAGGAAGCCTAATTTGTCAGTGGTGAAGCTTGAGGGTGGAGCAACGTACCGATGTAGAACAGCATCGATAAGTTCGAATAATCCTGTCCTTTCAGATGTGTATCGTCTCTGATACCCATGACAGCAGTGTAGGATAGAGTAGTCTTGTCGAGGAATTGAAGAAAGTAGACAGCTGCGAGAAGTGGTGCGATTGTCAAGTCAATTTTCCGAATTAACTTCCTCAGCTGCTTGGGGTCATCCAGAATGACATTTCCTTCGATCTCTATGTCAACAGTACGAGGATGATTTGTTAAGAATGCGAGAGCTTCATCGGCGTCGACAAGGTTGGCGACTGTGACTGTTCCATTCTGGCTTTGAGATGGCTTACGACCATCGAGGCCAGCGAGCGTTTTCTCGGGATCCATTTCAGCTGACATGTTTACAGTTTGTCTCCCTGGACCTTGGGAACATTTTATTTATCTCAAGTTCTCTGGAGGAAATCCGATGACATCTTTGATTCTCACGACCCTGCCCGTTGACGGAATGCCGAAAACCGCGACTTGCCCGTCCAATACAACGCCCATGATTGTAGATCCTGCATGTTGAGATAGACCATTGGAGTTGAGATAAGCTTCTACAAGGCGATTGTTGATTGGGAGCTTCCCGTTGGGGAAAGGGAGTGACGGTGTGGTGACCTGCCGAGACCAGGGTGGTTTGTGCAAGAGTGGAGGTATCTCGGGAATACAGAATTCATGTAGATAACGGAAGTAATTCTCCGCATATCTATAATGCGATGCAAGTAAAGACGTAACAAATCCAAGAGAATTATATAATGCAAGTCGGGAGCAGCTGAAGTCACGGCAGGAAAACTGGCGACAAACACTACCGACGGTCAGAAGCGAAATATAGAATTGCAGGCTGCAGATGTTAGGGAATATAGCTAATCATATAGTTCGAGAAAAGAAAAAGGACCGCACATTAAGACATTAACATTATCCTTCCACCTCCACCTCTTCAAACACCTGGAAGATCGAACCCAGGAAGTTTGGGCCAATTGCCAAGAGCTCCTGGATCACCACCAATTCTAACGAACTGGCCAACAGATGGAGTAGGTCCGTCGAGAACGAACATCATGTACCACGTTGGCGGGCAGACATGCGCATTCGGAGGGACGGTGACTGTACAAGTAGTTCCTGAGCAGGTGACCGCAGGGAACAGGGTTCTCTGTCCCATACTGTTCCCATGTGTGCTAGAAACAGAACCGAGAAGAGAAACCTTCAAGTTCGCAGTCGAGCCGGAGGTGACAGTGAAAGTGACAGCGGCTCCATACTTCCAATCCTTGTTCGTGATAGAGAAAGTCGGTCTCGCCAATCCAGAAAGGAGGTATGGAGGTGAGAATACTTCGACTCTGTACTCTTCTGGCCAGTTCGTTGGTGGGGAATTGAAGTCTCCAGTTGGATCTGAACCAGTGACCAAGACTCTGCCGTCGAGGAGAACAAGTGCTTCGGAATGATACATACGAGCAACAGTGGTGTTCGCCATAACGCTCATTCTTTGGTGAACTGGCTTCTTGGGATCGTACATGACGGCATTGTAGTTGGGTGCTCCACCTAGACCGAAACCTGCGACACCGTGTTGCCCACCTCCTACAATAACGTAAGTACCATCTGGAAGACCAGCCATATTTGGCATGACTCGTCTTGAAGGCTAGAAGATGTGAGTGAAGTTCAAAGTCTGGTGCAGGAAACTAACCATTCTCTCGATTGTCCAAACGGGGTTGGCAGCTTCAGGATAAGCAGAAACACAGTTATCAATTGCATATCCACCTCCCTCAGTCGATCCACCGCAAGCCAAAACACCCATTGGATCTGTGAATGGAGCATATTGAGGCAATGCAACCATTGAACCTTGCAATTGGTACGTTCTTCCACCATTAGGATTGTTCACAGCACCTGGAAGGTTTGGTAGAATCTTCTTAGTAGCGAAAGTCTTCTCATCCAGAATTCTGGCCTCGTTGTAATACAGGATAAAAATTCCAGATGGGACAACCATAATGAACGGGTAAAGGTTGAATGGATGGGTTCGCTGCAGGAAGTCTAGGTAGACGGTTCCTCCACCAGTTCTTGGCAAGATCTCCAAGTTAGGTTGTGCGTCTGCATTCTGTCCAATCTCACCACCAACGACAAGAATCGAGCCGTTTGCCATAATCATGGCAGATGGGTACCAACGAGCTACGAGCAATTGAAGGTTGTTTGGATCCTCAACCCATTGGCGAGTTCCCTTGACTCCAGCAGATCCATCTGGCCAATACAATCGCACTCCGTAGTTCGATTGACCAGCCCATCCACCAACCAAGATTTGACGACCTGCCTTGTCTGGAAGTGTGAGACCAGCCGAGCAGAACACATCAGTCTTAAAGCCGGTCATGGTTCTCCATGCATTGGCAGCATTGCCAACTTGGGAGAGATCCAGTTCGTAAGCTCCTGTGCCGTTTGGAGCTCCAGTTCCATATTTCTCGACGAATGTTACCTTCCCATTGATAGCCTGTGAGGTGATGAGAGGGACTGTAACACCACCTATCAAAAGAGAGTATCTTCCAGCCGAGTTGCCCGTTGGAAACGAGAACTTGGTTGGAGATGTCGTCCATGTGTAGTAGGTGAGTTTGTTTCCTGCTCCACACCAGTAGTTCTTATTTCCACTACACTGAGCATTGCATTCGGAATCCGCATATTTAATTGGAGTAGCGACGCGAGTGAAAGATTGAGGATCTTGGGGATTTGTCGAGGTTGTTGGCCAAGACGCGACGGCGATGTTCTGGATGTCTCCGCAGACTGTACACATTAGCCTAGATCTCGCGTGGGGGTTTCAAACATACAGCATTGCGAAGAGTACTCTAGTCCAGCAGCATTGTATCCAAATTGCTGACAGCGAGCAATGCATGAGGGTGCGTCATTTGTTGCAGTGTCCCAAATTTTATATGGAAAGGTAGGGATTTGGATGTTGGCATTTTCCTTGGCATTAATATTGTCCCTGTCTTGGTTAGAGTGGCTTCTGAGTGCATCGAACGACTTACTGAATGCATCCAGAATATACCCAGCCTGCTGGCAATCCTGCTTTTTGAGGGCCTGGGCCTGCTGGTTGTGTTGGCTGTGCAGTTGCGGTTGTAACAGGCTTCGTCGTTGAAGTGGCTGGCTTTGTTGATGATGATGCAGGAGGAGTACCGGTGCCTTTCTTGTAAACAGACAAGCGATTCCCCGCTCCACACTTCTGCGCTGCATTCCCAGCACATGCAAAGCTACAATCGGCAAGAGGAGCGACTACAGATCCAGTACCGAAAGAGTTTCCGCAATAACCTGTTCACGTCAGACTTTGAATCTCAAGATTGGCGATGCTCTCACATTCTCGTCCATACTCTGTTCCGAAATAGGTATATGCAGCACAATCTGTCGCGCAGGACTGCAATGTCATCGTATCATAGGCAGTTGCTTTCAGTGCTAATGCTCTCGCATTCGTTGCCTCGGTCTGACATCCATAGTATGTCCATCCTGTGACTGCCGACTGTCTTTTCTCAACAGCCCCGGCAAGCGAGGTGGAGACCTATTGATGTGAGCAGGCAACACTTCCATGATCCCAATTCGACTTACCAGAGATACAAGCACTGCTGCTTTCACAGCAAAATGCAAATTATAGACCATGATTTCAAACGATTGTAGTTAGACCAAAAACAGAACGAGGGAAAGTTATGGTCGTCACTTGAACACTCTACCAAAAACAAGGGTGTTTAGGAAATGGATGATGATATCAAGAACCTGGGAAACAACATGGGGACGGCAGTGTTATGAGTGAACTAAGGAGCCCAAGAGAAAAAAATAAGTTTGGGGGTGGAGATGAGGCTTGGAGCTTGTTCCGGAGCATGATTAGGGCTGATTCACACCAGGGTGGGATGCACGCCAACACAACTCCTTCGTATCCATGACCTCCATTTTATGCCGCACATGAATTGTGGATTTTCTCCGAATCTAAGAAGGGAACAATTGAAAGCTCGCTAACCTTGCTTACACGTCCCCTTGCTTGAGATATGCGACAGAAATGTGATAAATCACAGAATACCGCACCTTTGCTTAGGTGACTCTCCTTGGCATTATGTCTTTCCACCTCGGGAGGACGACGATGCTCAGGGGGAAAACAGGCACGATGCTGTTGTTATTCGAGTTCGAGTTCAGATGAAGTTCCTGTGGCTGAACCAAGAGCCATTGTACTCCTCGGCACTCACCAATCAACAACCACACTAAAGCATGAGATCTTCAGGTGACAGCGGAATTACCGTTTCTATTGGCGTATGGACTGCATCCTGCAGGCATTCGATAGCTTAGGCAAATTGGGATCACACCGCATAATTTCGGGATGATGGTGGGTGAGGCCAAGCCCGCCAATCAGGCGATAAGCTTAACTTGCAAGCCTGAAGATCAGCCCAGGGAGGTCGATGAGGGGTCTAGGGCGTAAGCTACTCGCGGGGACTTGGTCAACCGGACACTGGAAGGGCGCTGAAGACGGCTGGACATGGCTAGACTTTTAGGTCTCTAGAAGCCGTCCAGCTGGAGAGAGAAAAGGAGGCTGAATATGAAATTTGACAGCGTTTCGCTGCATCTCGATTGAAGTCGATCCCCGCACTCCAGGATTTATGCAGCTGTGAAGGTCAGTTGGACATCTGACTGTTTAAGCGTAAAAGATTTGGAACTCGGATCCACAGCCAGTCAGCCTTGCCCTCAATGAATATTCAATCCAGATCTTACGATAGACCAGAAACTGTCATCCGAGGTATCTGAAAGTCCATGTTGCAGAAGCGGGCCGAGTAGAGAAAGTCCCGGCAGTCTAGGTACTTTTCCATCCCCGTAGCAGTGACATCGCGACATCGATACGAAATCCACTAGAAACACTGACGATCATGACCTATTTTGAGAACCTGTTATCTTCAAGACCAAGGCTACAAAGGACCGGATCCATGAGGAGGATTTAGAGTGCTGACAAAGTGCGGAATAAAATCCCAGAACAGGAACAAGTCAAGATCGCTGTGGAGGTGTGGGGTCGTCTCCCAGCAAATCATCTCTATGCTGTCAGATCTTATCGTGAATAATCAAGGCGAGAACATCATCCCATGTATCGTAGCCGCATATTCTCGTATCCAAAGTCCAGTCTAACGGTGAAGGCAACGATATGCAACTTTTCAAATGCACTTCTGACTCCATGTGATTGCGTCAAAACGGCATGCCATGTCATCGCCCGTTGCGAAAATCCTCTAAGCCCAAGTTGTACAAGAACCTGGGGTTTATCCCGCTTTTGGTGGCTCAAACACAAGTCAAAGGCCACCAGCTATTGACGGCATGAAAGGGAGGCTGTTGGTGTTGGTGCAGTTCTCCAAATTACATCTGTCGATCAAATATCTTTTGGGTTGAGTTCTGAAGGTTCTGGTGACATCGCTGGATTCCGACTTTCGAGGTGCTGGGAAAGTTTCGAGTAGCCGAGGAAACAAGGTTCATCGTCGCAGAACTGACAGTGGCATGACAAGCGTGTGGGAAGGTGGTGTGGACACTTCAACGCTGACAGAAGTCGAGGTAGACTTTCGAATCGATTCTGCGCGACCGCATTTAACATAGCTACGGCGCAGTCCTACAGCCTGAGGTGCCTTGTATTCGATTGTCGTCCTCTTATTCCGATTCGATCCATTCCATTCAATCCGCCGGCTATTCCTGTATCAAGCTCAATCGTTCATGCCCACACAATTCCGGAGCCTGGTCCAGTTTCGACAACAAGTCTTAGCACTCCCTTTGATCGTTCATGGCAATTGGTTTGATATCGAGTCTAGCGATCCTTTCTCCAATGCGTTCTTCCGGCAGACTCTTCCTGGAGCAATCCAAGGATGAAGTGGATCTAGTGTTTATTCCAGTCTGACATGCCGACACTGTTCGACATGTAGGCGCAAATGTGGATCGCAGACGCAGTTCGCAGACTACCTGGATATGATCGCAAGACACCAGACGAGGATTGCCGCTTCTGATGGGAGCTTGGGAGCTGCTTCGAGTGAAAGCTGCGAGGTTGAAGCTATTCGCGGTATCTTTTGCCAGGGGGTTGAAATAAAGGTTTAAAGCCTGAGGCTTATGTGCTCGTCGGGCCGCATTCTAAATTCTGACCGGCAATGGCCAAACCTTCTCCCCATGTCATGTTCCCACTGTCTTCAATACCAATATTTTTAATCGACGTTGCTAAACCAGCATTGATTGACGCGAAAATTTTCGAGATCTTCTCCTTTGGGTTCTATAATACGCGGGCTTCAAGATTCCAAACCTGAACCAAACAGCTCGCTAATTGAATTTCTTTGCCTTCCTCATTCGTGTCTTGGGTTCCAAATCATCCTCTTCACGAAGTGATGTCCAGGGCTTCATTTCACATGTTCATATCAGTAACTTTCTAGCACTGTTTCACTCACCCATATTCATCATGGCTTGAAGCCTTGATACAATTGCGACCTGTTTATCCTTCCTATCGGCACATCTTCCCATGTGGTCTGTGTGTTTTTGGTTTGAGGTAGCGGAAGTTTAACTCTATTCACAATCCTAAACATCAGACCATTGGTCCAAACATACTTTCTTTGAATATGACTCGGGTCGTCCGGCGTTGTCCCTTGACCGTTTTGCAACGTCAGAACATGATCTCGCGTCGACTGGCTGTTCTCAACTCAAATGGTCCACATATTAAAGGATTCCATATCCACTGCTCCAAGTTGCAGCAGACAGACATCTTCGTACACGACTCACGATGGCTTCAGTGCGGTCTTCAAGCTACTCGGTCACGTCTCTGTTTGGGACCCCCAGTACCCCATCCATGATCTCCAAGCGAGAAACAATGGACCTGACGGGAAGCGTGTACCTCATCTCTTCGGATGGACAGACTATCAAACTCCCCATACCCACAAAGTCTCGGCGCGATCCGCTCAACTGGGGAAAATGGAAACGAATATGGGCTTTCACTTCTCTTATGTTCTCTGCTATTACAAGCATGGCTGCGGTTCAGATTGTGAGCTTGCTGCTTCAACCACTTTCTGTTGAATACTCTGATGAGGTAAGTCTCCTTCTCTGAGTCGATAAAATCAAGCTGATCATGTTAGCAAACGAGACCATTCCATATCACGATCCTTCAGTCTACCCCAACACTATTCATGGGCATTGGCGCCTTTCTTTGGATTCCACTTTCTCTCGCCATCGGTCGACGGCCGGTACTTCTACTTGCTTCACTGGTCGTGCTTATTTCGACCATATGTGCCGGCATTGAACGGAACTTCTATCTTCTCTTGGTCGCATTATGTTTCCAAGGACTAGGAGCAGGTGCATGGACTAGTGTGGTTTGTCTCCTTACTCGATGTTGATACAAAGCTGACACCTCCAGGTGATCCTCATCATCATTGATCTCACATTCATCCACCAACGTCCTATCGCCATCGCCATGATCTGGTCTCTCGTTGGGGTTGCCAACATGTGTATCCTATCTGTCTTCCCATACATGGCAGATGCAAACAAGGAATGGCGGACATTCTATCTCATCTGGATCGGTCCATGCGCCTTCGCCTGCCTGGGTCTATTCTTCTTTTTCCCAGAGACGTACTTCGTACGACCAGCCGTCGCTTTCGATGGTCGAATCATTGTTCAGAGCGCAACAGAGAAGATCAAGCTGTATGATTCATGGGAAGAGGTACCTGGCGGCAAGGATTTACCGGAGACTCCAGGTTGGAGCAGATGTGATATGAAAGTCTGGGGCTTGACGAAAGGTGGCTGGAAAGCCATGCGAGCTTGTTTCCCACAGATTCTGCTCTGTATGGTCAACCCGCTTGTATTCTGGGTCGCTGTGCTCGAAGCTCTCGTCTTCGGAAGTATGCTCTCAATCGGCGAGACGTATGCTTCCGTTCTGCTCGCACCACCGTACTCACTACCAATTCATACCGTCGCTCTCGTCAACGTCGCCGGTGCAGTGGGTTCACTCTTCGCGTGGCCAGCAGCCGGTCTGATGATCGTCGCTATCACTCGTCGATTGTCAATGAAGAACAAGGGTGTCCGCGACGCAGAGTACTACCTCCCGGCATTCGTCCTCCCTGTTCTAGCAGCCGCTGCGAGCGTTGTAATCTACGGTTTAACCGCCCACAACAAGTGGCACCCAATCTGGATCTACGTATCCTACGCCTTCAACTCCTTCGGATTCGCCGGTCTCGCAGCCGCAAACTCGCTTTGGGTAACAGAAGCGTTTCCTCGGTGGGCAGCACCTGCGATGGTGGTCGTTAGCGGGGTGAGCTACATGGCAAGCTTTGGCATCAGTTTTGCTATTTATCCTTGGGTTAAGAGTCAGGGGTTCGCCGGGCAGAACTTGCAGCTAGGGGCGATGATTTTGGCGGTTGGGTTGGTAGCTGTTCCGGTGAGCTTTTGGGGGAAGAGGTTGAGGCAGTATATCGATGGGAAGTGGGCTGTTAATGAGATGGGGGCTTTGAGACCGCAGTAAATGCGGGAGGTAAGGTTTGTACACTATGGTGGTATGAGATGGTATGGTCTTGATGACTTGCCTGTTTGATTCTTGGATATTTGAGCGATTTTGTCAGAAATGGGTGGGATAATGGGGTAATGTATGCCATGGCTGGGTCCTGGCGGGAGTTGAGTACATCTCTGGTATTCAGGGATAGAGACAGGACCGTGAAGGATATTTTCATTTCTCAAAAGCGGATAGAATTGGCAATCTGCTGCAAGTCAGCCTTCTCCTATTTTTGATGCGCTCCACCACGTTGAGGCACGTTGAAGATCCTGATAGTAGAAGGTACTGTGCTGAAAACAGAAACCTCGATATACCTTGGAACGTGTCAGAAATGTGCCGAGAGATGGAGTGGGCTCCATAATTGGCTAACTCTATGGGAAGTTCCAATGGTGCTTGGCTAGGAGATTATAGATGTTGGATATCGGAATATTGCTTCCTCGTACAAATTCGAGGTTCTGGAAGTCCTCGGTCCTTAACTTAAAGTCTGGAGAGAAACATTGCTAGACGAGTCTTTAGCGACAAGGCGCTTTCCGGCAGCTGCCGTACCAATGTCTTGTCCCCTGGATTCCTAAGCTCTCCTTGCTTCAAGGCTACCTATCTACCATCTTTCGACTACCCAGCGTCTCTCCCACCTGTCCTCCTTTCCTTTCTATTTGCCAGCGAGCGATGCTTGCCTCAATATCATTTACACATCTTGCAGATGCCATCAAGTAGAATGCAGCTAGAGTCGGGCATTGCGCCTTCATGGACTGCGCCTCAGAAGCTTCGTATCTCGAATCGCCTTGAGCATACCCGAATACGCCTGCAGACATGTACCACCCACAGCTTCTCTTTCGAGCGCAATACGCTGAGTGGAGCGCTATTGCCGTTGCCAGAGCCCCAATACCAGCTCGATACAGCGAACCAATCGCCATGCCCTCCCCATAGCTGGCGCGTATCTCAACCCCGCCAACCCCCTCACCCATAAGCCTCCGTCTCCCTCCACAATGTCGACGCCCTCAGCTGCCATCCACGGCTTCCCCAACTTCACCTACGAGCCCCTCGACCTCTCCGCGATCCGACCCTCAATTCGCCTCGCAATTCTCCAACCAGGTCCCAGAAATGCCTCAATCCGGGTGAAACTTGGGCGATCCGCCTTCGCGGAGCGACCAAAATACGAAGCACTGTCATACACATGGGGACGAGCCGACGATCTGCGAGCGATCGAATTAAATGGCACGCGAGTTGAGGTTCGGAAGAACCTAGCTTTGGCACTGGTACATCTGCGGCACACGAGCGAGGAGCGGGTGTTGTGGATAGATGCGATATGTATCAACCAGGCAGATCTAGAGGAGAGGAATCGACAGGTGGAGTTAATGTCGTATATCTATGCGCGGGCGAAGAGGGTGCTTGTCTGGCTGGGGATAATTGTGCATTTGCCTGGGGCGGAGAGGGGGAAGAAGGGGGATGAGACGGGTTTGGATTTGAATGATTTGGGGACGCTGTGTCACCAGTCTTACTGGAGGAGGATATGGATCGTGCAGGAGATTGGGGCGGCTACGGATTTGGAGTTGCACTGGGGGTTGAAGTCACAAATGGATCAGGAGAATAATTGGCAATCGAGGTCGGAAATCTGGACGAATTTCTTTGGGGGTATTTTGGAGGACGAGACGACGAATCTAGCTGTGAAACTGGCACGGCAGAGAGAAGGGAGACATGGAGATAGCTTTCTGCTGGCGAATCTGATGGAGGTGTGTAGGGATTCGCTCTGCGAAGAACCAAGGGACAAGGTGTATGGGTTTGTTGGAATTGCGCATGATTGTCAGGATGGAAGCTTCCCGGTCGATTATTCGAAATCATTGTTTGAGGTGTACGAAGATGTGGTCCGATTCCAGTATCGGTCGACGGCATTGAATACGAAGACGGTTGTGCATTTCAGTCAATTGGTTCAGAAGCTCTTGGGAGGGACATATCAGATGCAGCGGGATCTGGGGGACAAGAAGAATCCATTTGTCGCCCTGCAATCGAACAACGATAGAACGAAAGCATTCAAGGCAGTGGGCGTCTACACTGGAAGTGTATCCTCGGTTGGATGTTCCTATGACGAATTCATTGGAGTTCCAGACGCTACTCGAAAATGGAAAGTCTCGTTGCAGAAATGTCAGACAGATCTAGAGAAGCTACGAAGGAAAAACGAAGGATTCATGCGCGTGCTCTTGGACTTAGAAAAGCCCGAACTCGACAGGATTCGAGCAATTGAACCTAATTTCTCCTGGAAAGGCGCGAAGGACATGCATGGAGTCCTGGGCGTACCAACACGAGGAAGCAGAAGCGAGCACGAACTCCTCCCCCTCTTTAAGTTCGGGCCTGAAGAGAACAGCGAGACCACACCATCCGCTCCACGACTGTTCTCCACTCGATCTGGCGTGATCGGGTTAATACCAAGCAATGCTCGGGTAGGGGATATGTTGTTTCATTTCTGGGAGTCCGACGTAGTTGCTGTTGTGAGGTTGGAAGTGTCGTATGTGAGGATTATTGGGAGGGCGGCGGTTGCGAATGCGGAGTTTGTGGCTGGCTCGAAGTTTTACGCGCCAGGGGATTTGGTGCAGGATTTGGAAGGGGGGTTGGATTTTGAGAAGAAGGGGATCGAGTTGTATATGGATATACCCACATTGCAGTTATTGACGCAATAGAAGGAATTGAGATGGCCCTTCGGATGAGGAGTAGCTAGACTGTGTATATCATTGTGTCACTTGACGGATCAATAGTAAGTTTGAGATAATGGCTAGCTGTCTATAACGCCGCGGCGTCTGCGAAGAGCTATTTGAAAAACAAGAGCTATTTGAAAAACAAGAGCTCTTTGAAAAACAAGAGCTCTTTGAAAAACTAAGTAGATGCAGCTGTTGCAATGAATAACGAAGGGTCTCCAACTGCATGTGTCAACTCAGAGCTCAATAGACAGCTTCAGGTTGTCCCGTGAGATCTTGCCATATGACTTCTTTCGTGATGAATCGAGAGTGATATCAAAGAAGTGGCGGCCGATGTCAACAAAAAGAACAAGACTCCAAAAAATAAGGGGATTTTGTCCCTTTTTTTTGGAATTGCGCCATAAAGAGCTGCCAACTCCCGCAGATACATAATTATGTATGGCGGAGTTTTGATACAAGAATCACGAGGTGAGTTAACTCCTGTGGAGTGCTCGTTGAGACAACGAGCTCCGAGAATCAGATAGGAGGAGAGAGCTTGGCTGGAAAGGGGGTCGTTGTTTGCAAAGACCAACAAGCTATGGGCGGAGATTTGCTTATTTTGTTAAAAGAGGGTGGAAGTACAATGCAAAAATGCGGGTCTTGAGGAAGCGAGATGCCGAAGTAAACAATGCCACGAAACCACCACAATGGAAGCAGATGCATTCACATATTATGTTTCACGGATTCCTTTCACGGAGGAATCCCAAGAAGGCCATGGAATTGTATACATATACATTTGACATCGTTATATTCATTGAGAATTCTTAAAAATTGAACCTCATTTTCAACCCGTACCCCGCACCTAAGCAGTCGGCAAGCAAGCGCAAGCCGAGCTAACCCTCGAGATGACATTTCCAGAGCAAGCATTGGCCACATATGGAACAGTCGACGCAAGAGCCGTCACATTCACATTGATAGTCTTGGTGAACTCTCCGCAAAACGCCTGACTCTCCTCGAGTTTATCGGCAGATCGCATGCCTCGGAGACAGTTGTCGGCGTTGCAGGACTTCTTGCACTTGGGGAAGGCACCTGATGCCTTGGCGACGAATGCACCACGCTCGATGCTGATGGAATTGTTAGATCGTGAAGGCAGGTGGAGGGGAGAAAGAGGGACTTACGTGTGTACGAAGATGTAGCCAGACTTGAAGTATGGGTAGTGCGACCAGGTACCGGAGTAAGTGACATTTCCACCACCTGGGAGGCCATCGTCCTCAGGGAGGATATCAATGTAAGCGACCTCGCAGACATCAGTGGCCTTAGAGTTCTGGGGAATAGAGGAGATGTCGTAAACGCGGAGACCAGAGCCGTAGTTGGATTGGTAGACGTAGTCGCCGATCACGTACTGGTTGTGGTCAATGGTTGTGGTGGTTCCCTTGTAAATACCGGTCTGCTTGGGTGCCTCGAGGGATGAGATATCCCAAACGTAGGTGACGGGGTACTTGTCAGCAGCTGGGCCTCGGGAGTTGACCTCGTCGGTCTCATCTAGTTCAAGTTTTTAGCATGGGAAGTGTACAAGAATATGAATTCATACCATCAAGGATGATGTACTGTTGCCATTCCTTGTCAAGAACCTCTCCTTGATGGGTGTATGAGGCTCCAGTGTAGGAAGTTCTTGAGATAATCGTGGCAGCAGCCTTGTCGGTGACGTTGTAGATAGTCAAGGTGTCCTCATTGTATCCGTAGCAGACATCAGTGCCGACATACTTGGTGTCAGGTCCCTTGTAGATCAAGCATTGGATGTCGTGGACATATCCGTCCTCTCCGGCACAACCAACACGCTTTGGGTTCTCGATGTCGGTGATGTCCCAGAAGATGATGCCAGACCAGCAAGTTGGCTCACCCTGAAGTCTGGGACCCATTCCGACGGTGACAAAGTATGGAAGAGAGTTGTGGACGTGGACATTGTGAGACCTTCCGAAGACGGATGGCTGAATGTGACTGGTCAGGTCACTGCTGGTGCTGTTGGTACCATCGAAAGTAACAGGGCTGGCAGGGTCGACGGTAAGGAGCTTCTTCATGTCGAAGATTTGGACACCGTGATCATTCAGCTCACTGCCGATGACCATATAGTTCTTGTAGCCACGAAGTTCCTTCCAGCGGGAACCAGAGCCGAGTGCTGCGTAGGATGTGCTGGAAAACATTAGTACAGTATTAGGAGATTAGAAATCGCCTCAACTCACAGAAATCCAAGCTTGACGAGCTGTCCAGTTGGGAGGATCTCCAGGAACGATGTTCCGTAGTAGCATCCGGCAGCAACAAACTCACGTCCAGACTCCTCATCGGTCCATCCCCAAGATCCGGACCCCATTGCGTTAGGGCATCCCAGGTCTGCCATAGGAATGAAAGAGTACAAATCCATCTTCAGAAAATAAGCAAATGAAAAGAGCATGGAGAGAGATACTTACATTACGGCACTTGAATTGATGGCCTGGTACTCCGGGAAGAGCATCGGCAATGCCATTTGAGCAGCGAACTCTCTTGTGCCACGCTGGGAACTCAGCAGCCATGATGCCCATCTCCTCTTCCATTTCCCAATGTGCCAGCTTGGCGGTCATGATCTGGTCCATGGCAAGTCCGGAGTCGTAGAAAGCTATACATTGTGAGCAACGTGCCAATCCGAAGGAATGGCATACTTACAGCTGGCAAGCTCCTCGTTGACTGCCATTTCGACAGCGGCAGCTCCACCCGCAAGGGCGAGCGCGCCGAAAACTGATGGAGTAAAACGCATAGTGACGAGCGAGGCTTATATGATACAAGCTTTCTACTACACTTCCAGGAGAAGTTCCTAAGACAATTGACGTTTGAGGACAGGCGTGGGGGAAATCAGCTCAAAACTGCGCATGCACCTCTACTTATATATCTCGGGCTGCTCCCAGCGAAATCGATTGACAGCTTGGCAATGATAGATCTTCACTCGATACCACTTCAAAGAGAGCCGCTACAAGCCGGAGGTTCCGAATGCCAGGACGTCGTCTCGCTGCAAGATATAATAGAAGTGCTGAGAAAGGAAGGAAACAAGAAGCTCGGCAGAGGGGTACCAGTACTACGATGCCTGAATTTGTGGCAAGTCTGTCTTTGTGGTGATCTTGCCTGCATAGATATCGACCAGACTAAGGCATGCAATAAAAGTCCCTTGGCTGCGGAAGAGCCAGTCGGAGTTGTTGATTACAGAGCCAAAAGCAGGTACAAACTACAACCCCGGGAACGAACCCCAGAAATGTTGATCTTTTGCAGGCACTGCCTCAAGATCCTCAAAAAAAGTCCAAGAGACCAAGCATGTTTGCCATGTTTGCGAAGCCGTTCGTGGAAGCTCGTTATATTTTCCAAGACACTTGATGTTACCACCAAGAGCCGGTTAATCTGAAAGAGGAAGGACACTTATCGCCAAGACAGATGGAATACGGCATATACCCAAGACTTCCAAGGCGCCAGCTTATCGCGACTTCATGGAAATGATGACCAAATGCTTCGGTGTGAATTCCACAGAGGCGGAGTTGGTGGAAGTGATGAAGAGGCATGCGCATTGCGCAGAGATATTCGAACGACCATTCTCATGTTGTTGCGAAAATTTCGAGCACGATCGAGACAATGAAACAATGGAACAGGAAGAAAGTTCCATCAACAGGAGCAAAGGCTTTGCAACGTCAATTCAAACGCTGACCATGGAACACAATGCGACACAGTCCAGCAAAGAGACATCCAACTTTGCTGTCGATGAAAACCAGAAAGTCCTTCGACAAATCTGGAGAAGATACTTCGCTGTCACAGAGTGAAAAGACAGGGATCAAATCCGAAATATATCCCAGATTGAAGATTCGGATCAATTCTCCATGCAGCTTGCAAGAACATACTTACCCATGGAGCATGGCAGCCCCAGTGCAATGCCTCCCATCCACTAAGCACGACAACACGCATTCGGCAACCTTGTGTCCAAAAGCTATGGCCATTGAGGGCATTCTCCCATACGATCCATCATGTCTGTGTTCTTACGAGAGTCGAGGGTTGTGGAACTCGTAGCCTGTGGCTGAATGCGTAAGGCCTAGGGATTCGAGAACAGCCAAAGGAATCGAGAGGACCATCTTACGCCATGGTGAGTTTAGGCTGGACGGCGCAGATCTCCCCATCATTCCTTAAGTATAGAATGTTGTAGACAAAATGTCAGACATGGCTGGAAGGAAATCCAATGGCAAAAATGCGTGTTTCGAGGACGGAGAGGCAAGCAGGTTCGGGTTTCGGCGTATCGAAGCTATGGTCCATCACACCTTCATATACAGACACCAACCATCTAGCAGACTTTGTACGATCGATAGAGGGCGAGATGCAATCGAACCTGCGGATCACGCGAGGTACGAGACGTATCAGAGGGCGAGCCTATGTCTCTGCCAAATGGCTGAAATCACTTCCATCGTAACAGATCCGCCCACTATTGTGCTGCTCGTCAATTATTGCATATTCGATATCGACTATGTCCGGAGGCAAGATTGGGATGTTCTTTCAATATTGATTCATGTGCTTTTGCTGCTAGATTGTGCTGGAGTGATGAAGCAGTGGGAGAAGAGATAAAATATTGGTATTGGATTCAGTGGGGTCAGAATACGGCGCCGCAGAGCCGCAAAGCGGGAGTTCAGGGGCTCGCTTCTGGTGGCTTCACTGAAGCGAGTCCATTCTAAGAGCAGACGACAGTGAAAACAAACCAAGACATCACCGCTATTCCTGAACAGCCTATACCGATGACGCATGTGCCAAAACGAGCGTTTAGGTTCTCAAGTATCATGCGATCCTCTAAGATTTTGATTGGAAAGCAAAGATATCTATTAAGATCGATCCGGCACACACAACTCCGCTGCGATTTAGTTCCCGACCAAAGCTGTCAGTCCCATCTTTCTTTGCGGCATCCAGCTGGCGCTCACGTTGCCAACGTACGCCGCGGAGCAGAGTATCATTGAAACTTTCGAGCTGTTCGGGCCATGTTTGCTACATACTACATAATGTGAAGTTTCAGGATAATTGCTAAGCACAGTTGAAAATTCTCACCTCGAAATACTCGGAGCTCCGAGCACAGCCACGGAAAGAAGATGCCAAGAATATATTCCAGGATGACTAAAGGCGACGAGCATTGAACATTGCTAAGCATGAAGTTGTATTTGCGACACTACAAATAGAGATATTGGAGGAATATAAAAGGGGAGAGGGCGCGCGTGGACGAGCGCTCTCAAATTCTGTCCACACGTCTTCGGATCAACAATCCTCGTCAACTTCCCAAAAATCAATCGATATTTAACGTTAGCAGAAATTTTACAGTATCGTCTATAGCTATAGATATGGACCCTTTTAGAGGACCTCAACCCAAGTCCCTGCTTGGCAGACATCGAGTGTTGAGTCCATCAGCCTCCATTCGAGTCTCCCCTCTCTTTCTCGGAACCAGTGTCTTTGGCACTGCTTGGTAAGTTCTCTGAACTCTATATCGGGTTCAGATCTAATTTCCTCTAGGGAAGGCTTCCTCGGTGCATGCTCCAAAGAAACCGCCTTCGCAATTCTTGACCACTACGTACAAGCCGGGGGCAACGTAATTGACTCGGCCAACTACTATCAATCAGGGGAGACTGAAATCTGGCTCGGAGAATGGCTTGCTCTACGGAAGAACCGCAATGATCTCGTCCTCTGCACCAAGTTTTCCTCGAACATGATGCTCAATACGCCCGAGCAAACCGACACCACCATCCTCTCAAACTACGGCGGCAACAACAGCAAATCCCTCAAACTGTCCGTCGAGAAATCACTGAAAGTCTTGGGCACAACATACATCGACATCCTCTACGTCCACTGGTGGGATTTTACGACTTCACCTTCAGAATTGATGCGATCACTCAATCGTCTCATCGCCGCTGGAACAGTCCTCTATCTTGGGGCTTCAGATATGCCAGCTTGGTTTGTAGTCCAGTGTAACGCTTTTGCACGCCAACACGGTCTCTCGCCATTTATCATCTACACTGGCCGCTGGAATGTTGCGGACCGGGATATGGAGCGTGAGATCCTCGACATGTGCGCCGCAGAAGATATGGCCGTCGCGCCTTGGGAAGTTCTTGGTGGTGGACGCTTCAAGACAGCTGCTCAGCTAGCGGCGCAAGTCGATCAGCGTATGGAGATGAATCCCGCTGCCAAGGACAAGTTTGAGGCCGTGGGGAAAGTGCTGGCTGGTATTGCGGAGGAGAAGGAGACGTTGCCGACGAGTGTTGCTATGGCTTACGTGCTGCAGAAACAGCCGTATGTGTTTCCGATTGTGGGGGGAAGGAAGGTTGAGTATCTGCAGGCGAACATCGAGGCGCTTGGGGTGAGACTGAGCGAGGATGAGATCAAGGCTATTGAAGGGGCGAGTCCATGGGAAAGAGGCTTTCCTTATGATATTCTGAGCTATTATGGGTCGTTTGACGGAGCCAAGGATGTGAAGCAGATGACGGGGATTTATGATTATGTCGAAAAGGTCAAAGCTATTCAGATTGGCCAGTGAGGGCCTCAGGAGCTCGAGATAGTGTGGAGGGAGCTTCCTTAAGCATGTACTGGTATTTCACTGTATTAATTTGTTGGTTTGACAGTACTGATAACCTCGAATCATATGCCGGAAGCTTGATTTTATTTCTTCCGCAACATGCCGAAGCGAATATTGAAAACCAGTAATTGATGTCATTTTGTTTATTTTGCTGAGTTCAAAACAGTGTCCACCCGTGAGCTCCCAGAGATTTCACAAACGATGACTTCCAAACGCTCTCCAAATCTTCCAGATTCAGCTGACATAGAAATAAGCTGTGTCAAGATATCCGTCTCGCTCGCTCGTAGTGGAACGGCAGTCTTCTTTACTATCACGAGTACAGGTTTGAGACCCCTGCCCCTAGGAGGTTGGTCGACACTTGGTTGCAGCGCAATATCCACTGCAGCAATTCAAGACATAACATCCACTCGTGAGACCACACCATTGACAGCTCGCTATTCTGCGTCAGCACAGATCACAGATCTATCTCCAAGGTGCAAATATGAACCCAGCAAGCATCGAAATAAACACAACTTACCGTAAACAGGCAAGCAAGTATTGTCTCCCCCAGGAGTCGGCTGGCAATTAACTCCCGTCACCGCCCGGGGCGTTCCAACTTGCACTTCTTTGCCGTCCGCGCTAGGAGTGGTAGCAACAGGTTTGCCGCCATCGTCAGCAAAGTAGAAGTTGCAGCTGTAGAAGATGTTGAAGTCACTGTTGGTGATGCGGTTGATCGTCAGACCGTTGTTGGTTGAGTATGTGTTTCCGTCTGCAGGGAAGGAGAGTGAGTAGGAAGCTGGTCCACCATGAAACGTCAAGTCTAGTTGCTTGTAGAAGAAAGAGGGTTGGTCGTTGCCTAGTGGTGTGCTGGCCGTGAGAAGAGGTAGGAGGAGAAGGGTGAACTGTGAGAGTTGCATTTTAGTCCGTTGATTTTGTTTATATTTTGCTTGAAGAAATTGAACAATTCTGGATATCTTCTTGAGGAGAATTCTTGTGGAATATATAGATCGGAGAGTCCGAACATGCCATTAACAGGCGCTTTTATCAACGACTACAGAGCCTCAGCTTGACTGGAGATCGCTTCCCGATGTGCTTAAATTAATCTCAGCGGGGTACACAACCTCCCACAAACCAAGGAACATCACCAGATCCATCAAATTGGATTATGTGATGAATTGAGGATTATCAGTTCCTCTGAATCCTGATCTCGTATTCTCGTTGTAAGTAGCGAATCGCAATACCATCAGACCATTCTTGGCGGAAGGTCACATGCATCACATGGCTCAGATACGAGTTGGTGTGACATCAAACACGAGACGAAAAGATGAGCCGAGAAGTTATTTAGGCAGATCAAGATGATGTTGTAGATTCATGCACGAGTTGATTCCGACCATGGCATGGAATGTCGTGGTTTCTTGAGGGAAGGAAGGATTTGGAGCCGAGGGTTTGTTTACTCGGAGGAAAGATCGTCAAGAAATATGTAAGATTACTACTGTTTCCTTAATCGAAGCAGCAACACTACTCCGAGCTTCCGAGCGTTTACTTTTATTAAGAATTCAGAGCTCATATACGCATTACCATTATCACAACACATCATAGTCTCGTATTTTATTCTCCTTCACCACTCATCCATCAATCGATGATAATCCTTCAGACTTAGATGGAGTATCTGAAGAAGACCTGATTGGGTCAGCGAAAAGCCCAAGACCGAACATCAAAGCACTTACATTATGTTTGTCCGTTACGTTATCGAATCCCTGAACACGACTTTCATCCTTCAGAGCTTCGATCTCTTCTTGGCTCTTGCCCTCCAAAGCCTTGTCTCTCTTCTTGTTCTCAAGCTGATACAGGACCCGAAGAGTCAAGTTGAACACGATGTTTAAAATGAAGCCAATCAGCATGGCAACAATTCCTCCGTGGTATGATGGTGCTTGGTTTGCCTTGAAGCATTGAGGACCTATTCGATTAGCCAAGCAAACATGGGCAGGAAAGGAGAACTCACCAACGATCTGCCCAACACAGTACATGACGAACACCATAGCACTAGCCATACTCTTCTTAGTCGATCCTGCAACATTTGTAGCCAGCAGACCAAGAAGAACCATGAAACCAGTAGGATAACCAGCCAACAGCCACACACCCACGAGTCTTCCCCACTTATTGTGAGCGTCCAACTGGTTGATCAAAACAGTACCAATAATCGGTGGTATCATCGCCACAGATCCAACGATCAATCTGGCATTGGGAAACTTGTGCTGTGCGTATCCACCAATCAATGTGAAGATGGCTTGCAAGAAAGACAGCGGCATATTCATCAAGGTCGTTTGCAATGATGTGAATCCAAAGCCCTTGATGATGATGCTGCCGAAACTCAATCCACCACTGGCCACGGCATTGACAAATGAGATCAATCCCAGAAGTAGAATCTTAGGATCTGTCAAGGCTTCAAGCACTTGAGCCTTGACAAAAGTCGTGCTCTTGGTTCCGGTCTTGTTCTCAACCACACGCTGGATGGCGACGACTCTCTCTTCTTGGGTCAACCATTTGCAGGTGGCTGGATTGTCAGGAACGACAAGGACGAAGAGCACACCCCAGACGATGGTGAAAGCTCCAAGGATAAGGAATATCAGCTTCCATGTGGCAAGACTGCCTTCAATATGTCCGATTCCGAAGGTAATGAGTCCACCAATGGTACCAAAGAAGCCCAAAAATGAAACCCAGATGGCCGATCGAGACGCTTGTTCTTGACGAGTCCACCAGATTCCAGTGATAGCAACGAAGCCGGGTGAAATTGTTGCTTCGAACATACCAAGCATGAAACGGACTGTTGCGAGACCGGCGAAGGAGGAACATGTTGCGGTGATCATGAGGATTGAAGCCCAGAGGATGATGTTGACTGTATCGGTTAGCTCTGACTGTTTGCAAGGGTGGAGGAAACTCGCTTCCAAGGAACTTGGCGATGGGAAAGCGTTGCATTAATGCCACGCCGGGATATTCAGCGAGCATGTAACCAAAGTAGAAAATTGAGGATGCCCATGCGTAGTCTTGTCCCTCAAGATGATTGTCTGGGATGATTCCAAAGACTGACGAGTAGCCCAGTGTTGTCTTGTCGAGGAACTGCAGACCTGCATTCAAAGTCAGCTGTATGCTATGAGACGTGGGACGGATGCATACCATATGTGATACAGAGGAAAGGCAGAATATACCAGTCGATCTTCCTGAGTACTTTCCGCGATAGTTCTGAATCTGCTGGACCACTTGCAAGAGCTTGAGCGGCGATCTCACCCGCTTCATCGTCAATGTGAAGTTCAGATTTGTTGAATACAGCATCATCCGACTCCATCACCACCGGGATCTTCTCATTAGACGTGATTTGAGCATCGCTAGTAGTGTTGATCTCGTCTTGAGCACCCATTTTGACGGAATTTGAAAGTGATGGCAAAGAGAAGACGAGAAGAGGAAATCCCAACTATGAAATAGAGAAAAGTAAAAGAAATGGGATACCCACTACCACATGGCCGACGGGCATCTCATCTCCACCGTCCCATCCCAACTCGCCGGTCAATTAATATTTCCTGGTCCTCGGCCCTGGAATTTGGCTGGGAAACGTTGCACGCCGCTGCCAAGAATGGGGGTAGTTTGCCGGGAGTATGCCGGGAACAACATCGGATTCTCCGTTTATCCTCAAGAACAGATCGTATTCTGGCTCGCTCACAGTAGCTATCATTCTCGAAAGTAATTGACCAATTACAACTTCATATAAAGGTATTTTCGATTGGTTACGAGATAAGGTTTTGCTGTGTTCGGAAAGGATTGTCTGTGTAGCTTGCCCCTCTTCACCCCATCTTCGGGGAAACTTCATATTATAGAGGCGGAGACCGCCTATCGGCAAGATAAACAGTCTGGGCATCTTGAAGAACCTCGTGCGAGTTCGAGAAGGCTGACTTCGTCGAATCATCTTCAGAAAAGCCACTCAGCTCTGCATTGCTGAAGTCGTCACGATGCAGATTGTCCTGGACCTCGTCGATGATGGGTACGTTGATATATCGACAAGAAGAGATGAGCGGCTCTCAAAAGGTCTCAATCAACTTCAAATTGGTACGTCGAGCCCCTTACATTGTTTCATCATCTCACCTTCAACAGAGGAGCCATCGCAATACTTCGACTTCATTTCAGAGTATGTCGACTCAATCAGCGAGACGCTGCGTCCTGTCAATCTGAAGATCCACGATAACCCAGAGCTGAACTATGAGGAATTCATTGCCCACGAGACCTTGACGAAGTTCATGAGAACGAGGAAAGGATGGAAGGTCACGCCATCAGCTTACGGTATTGCAACGGCATTTATTGCGGAGTATGACAGTGGAAAGAAAGGACCTGTGATCAGCTTCAATGCTGAATACGGTATGCATCCCGTGCTGGTAACCCGGGGACCTTCTAACAATTCCAGATGCACTGAAGGGGATTGGCCATTCGTGCGGTCACAATCTCATTGCTACATGTTCTCTAGCTGGAGCACTTGCATGCGGTGAAGCAATGACCAAGTTCTCCCTCCCAGGCAAGATCATCCTTTACGGAACGCCAGCCGAGGAGGGAGGTGGCGGAAAGATCAAACTCCTAGAAGCAGGAGCATATTCTGATCACAAAGTTGACATCAATCTCATCTCTCACCCCGGAAAGGTCGCTGATTGTGCTTTGATGAGCACGAATGCGTACGTAAGCTTCAAAGTGGAATACTTTGGCAAAGAAGCACATGCCGCCGCTGCTCCCTGGGAAGGCATCAACGCTCTTGATGCACTGATCACGGCGTACAACGCACTGAGTGTGTTGAGGCAGCAAACTATGCCAGGCGACATCATCCAAGGGCATATTACAGATGGTGGCGCTGCTCCGAACATCATCCACGCATACGCAGCAGGGATCTTCGTCACCAGAGCTTTGAGTAAGCAGAGACTGAAGGTTCTGAGGAAGAAAGTCAACAAGTGCTTCGAGGCCGGTGCTGAAGCTACAGGAGCGAAGTTGAAGATTACTGAGATCATGGGATATGATGATCATGTTCCCAATAGAGCATTGTGCAAGGTCTCCAGACAAGTCATGAATGCACTCGGAAGTGATATTCCTTCCCCAGAGATGGACATCATCCGTGGAGCGACGCAAGCGAGTACCGATCAGGGAAATATCAGCTATGCCATGCCGAGTGTGAGCTTAGGGTTCAAGATCGACAGTGTTGAGGGTCCTCATAATCCAGGGTTTGCGGCTGCTGCGAGGACGAAGGAAGCTCATATTGCTGCACTGAGAGCTGGGAAGGCTTTGGCTGTGACTGGGTTGGAAGCTTTGACCGACGAGAAGCTGTTGAAAGCTGCGAAGGAGGAGTTTAAAAACATGCTGAAGGGGTCGGAAATGGAACAACTATGAACTTGTACTTTTAGCTTCTTCATCAGGCCTTCAGCCTCCAGAATCGAGACAGAAAAGTCGTCTGAAGCCTTCATTGTCCACTGTCCGTCGCTTGACAGCATTGATACCATCAGATGAGATTTTGGCAGGAGACTTGTGACCAAATGATAGCAGTCTCTGCTGCAATGGATCCTCCAGAAGAAGGGCTATCAAGGACAACAGCTGGTCACAGGAAGAAAACGCGCCATCACGTGGAGAATTTCGTACAGTTCGGCTCTCTCTGGAATCTCCTCGCCATTGTTCTCTTGCAAGGCTGCTGCTTATCCAGTTGAATGTAGCCATTATTCCAACGACTTCCACCTGCGAGGTGACAGAGAGCACTGCATGGCAGTTTTGGTGACCACAACAAACATGTCCTTGAGAGGCACAGCAGTTACTCACGCGACGCGATACAGAGCGGGTTTCACCCATCCCACTTATGATCCATCCTTGTACAATCTTAAAGCTTGGTACTAGGAGTCAGAGCTTATTTGACCTCGAATATTTACGGCGTCTTGTCGGAGCTCCTTTCCAGACATTGAAGGATGATTGAGATCCGGTTCCTCTCATGTATCTTATCAATCAATAAAGTCCTCGACCGCGTCGCTGTCCGCAGCACCTCGGAATGTTGCATCGAAGTGCCCGGAAATAGAATCTGGATGCTCGAATCAAGGACTTTAATGTCAGCCCTAACGAATCGTCCCGCGAACTCCAAGCCCCTAGCCACTCCCCTCATCTGAACTAACCCCCTATCTGCTCTCAGCCGCACTTCAATTTCTCCCCATTGGGCCACCACCATGACAACCATCCTCTCTGACTGGCCAGCCTCGTCTCGGCCCCCTCAGCCGTGTAGGACATGCTTTGGGAGACCGACCAGGGCTGCAAACGCGCCATCTCTGCTTATCTTTCCCGTGCCACATTTGATTTCCAGCTGAAGAGAGATGGAAAAGTCGAAGCTTTCATCATGGAGTCTTGACATCGACTACAATGTCGTATGCAATCGACCCCCGATATGCGCCAGTAGGGAACTTCTCCCCTCTGGACGACGAGAGGACTGTGTACAGAAGTCCAGCTTCGTATGCCGGCCGTTTTCCGCAATATGATTCAAATCAGAGTCATGGAGATCTGGGAGATGCTGGATTTGAGATGGAGATGAGAAGACCAGATCCGCCGAGGCATGATAGGAGTCATGATACGATGTACTCGACGTTCTCGAGTAACAATGGATCTCGTAAGTCTTTCCCAGATTAGAAGGTCGCATGTCTAACTCCCACAGAACCAGAAATGCATTCCTTTCTTCACGATCCCATGAACAAAATTGATACCTTCTATACCGCGAATACCTTCGTCCCATACAAAGACCACTCGGGCAAACAATTGCGACATATATTAATTGGCAGTTCATTCCGATGGCTGATTACTGCTGGGTTATGCGGGGGATATATTCTCGCGACAAGATTATGGCAGAATCAAGGCGCGCAGAGTGAAGCGAGAAAGAAAGTGTATAATGCCTTGACGACGGGTATCAGTATTGCGCTGGGTTTGAACATTGCGAGTGCGTTTAGGGATATGGCGTTGAATATGCGATGGCCGATATTGAGTGGGAGAAAGAGGAATTTAGTCGAGGTGAGTCGCTTCGAGCTTGGAAGGAGTTGTGCTGACGGAACAGCTTGATCTTATTCTTAATGCGGATAGTTTGACGAAGCTGGTCAAGCTGATGTATGTTGCGAGGAGGCCATTGGTCGTATTTTGCTGCATTTTCTGGCTGCTTGTGAACCTGGTAGGTTGTTCGATTGGTGCTGCAGACTTCGCTGACGCTTGTAGCTTGCTCAAGCTGGTATCGCAATGCTTTCCTTGACCTATAGTTTCGATTTGGATTATTCCCAAGTTCAGATGAATCCAAACGAATTCGTTTCGATCCCAAGATTGGATCATTTCTATCCTCAAGGAGACCAAACCACCGAGCCTTCCATCCATGACGAGGAATATGCTGCTCACATGTAAGACTATCCGTCCAGACATCTAACACTTCTGACTGTTGCAGGTTCGGTGCTCTTAGCTACACATACCTCTTGAACTCCTCCGATAATGCCCCTGAAGCTGGCAAGATATATCAGCCCAAAGGCGCAATGCTCTATTATGACTACGACACCAAGACTGTTGAGCACACATTCTCGGATTCACCAACAGGCGAATTGCTCGGTACATTCTCTGTCTACACATCACGGACTATCAAAGTCACGTATGACTGTGCCGCGTATCCAGTCACGGCAGGCGGCAATGGCACATCTGTTGACCTGGTAGTGGATACCCTGGGCAACATGACAGTGGAGGAGACCGTGCCGTATTCAACCACATTTCTCACGCACGATAACCACACCTGCGAAGACAATCAGCGTTGCTCTATCGTCGAGGCTTTTGAAGCATCGGATACGGATCCCTGGTACTACATGTGCAATGTCACCATGGGAGAGACTCAGAATGATCCTCGCAACGTCTCCTACATCTCCGACTACATGGCCCAAATTGCCACTGCCTCTATTGCTCAGGTCGGATACACGGACTACCTTGGTGTGGCGGCGCAGATCTACCCACGAGACAGCCCTTGGGGATCTACCGCCAACGGCAGCACAGAGGAGATAGGAATGGCCATAGCAATCTTCGCCATGGGAACCATTGCCGGGGCAACGATGTACAATCCATACACGAGCTATGTGGGAAGTGCGCCCAAGCAAGGCGTGTACCTGCATGTTGGGCATCCGTACTTCTTCTACCTGATCATTGGTTTGATCTGCGGGTGTCACTTGATCTTCATTGTCGTCGTGGCTGTGTTGACGAATAGAGTCATGGTTGGACCGGACGGACATTTAAGTATGAGTCTGTTGCTGAGACCGATTGCTGACGCGTTGAATGGCGTGAGTGGTGGGAAAGAGAATAAAGCGTTCAGAGATGCGAAGAGGAATACGACTGTCCTATATGAGAAACCCGTGCGGGGTGGAGGGCGGTGGCAGTTGAATATGATTGATCGTTAAGACGAGGTTTCGAAGATTCTATGCTCCATTGACTTGAACATTCACTCAGCGAGCGGGCTGACCTCATCTGCTAGCCGCGCTCGCGGCATTGTTCTCTGCCTCTTGACAAGAAATCTCGACCTGGAGACGGATCATCGACACCACGATCTGCCTCGATTTCTTTGTTCGACGAGCTTCGCGAGGTATCGTAATTTCTTCCTCCTACCATCGATAAGCGAAGCCATGAGCCGAGACCAACAGGCCAAGTCAGCCTCCTCCCCGCCTGTGGACTCGATCCAGGCACCAGACCCGCAAGTCGAAGAATATTCCCTCTCCGCCTTCCTCGAGGACTCCCGAGTACCCGCCCTGGCGCCCTGGCAGCATAGCGCGTTCCGCGATCCACAACCAGGGCCACCGCAAAGCATCCCAACCTTCGACGAAGCCCCTGAAGCTCCTCGGGTCAGCCTTCCTCAAGGCGACATTGCTCAATTCGACAGCCACCCAACAGGAAGGTCTACCACTAAGCCACGTCCGGTAGCGCCACAAAGCATCCCGATCTTCACCGAAGCTCGCCAGGCTCCTCGATTTCAGCTTCCCGAGCCCGATTTGCGTCAAGTCAGCTTCCCTACAGTCGAGGCTCAGCCACGAAAGGAACGGCCAGAGCATAGATTCAGACCGCGGCCTCTATTTCTTGCGCACAGCATACCCGTCTTCGTGGAACATCGTCGGAGACCAGAAGTCAACTTCCCCGAGAATGATCTACGCCAACTTGCTGCATCTCAAGTCGAGGCGGACGATTTGATCGAGGACTTTGCTGAGTATAATGTACTTCCGCTTACTGGGAAGAGGAAGAGCCAGGTATTTGAGCATGGAAGGGGGTCAAACAAGAAAAAACGCAAGTCTTGAAAGGCTATAGCTTTGGGACTTCATCGGGGGCCAATGATGATCATCTCGAACGGTAAACTGTCGTCTGGGCACTGCCGACTCATGGTCCATCAAGGAAGCACATAGAGTGGTGGAAGAACAAGTACGAAAAGTGATTTGGAGATCGTTGTTGAAGTGGGAACACACAGGAGGAAGCGTGTTTACATTTTAGTCCTGCAACAGGAGAGGCGGAGAGGAGGGAAGCTCGAAATCCGTCTTGTCAGATCTTGGACTTTGCATGTGTAACGAAGTTGTAAGTGGAAATGAAATGTTCAAAAGCTTTCGCTAAGACAGAAGGAGTCTCTCGTTTTTCCGAATGTTTAGTTGACATCTCCTGGAGTTATGCAACCTCCTCAGCTTTCTCGTGGTATTGTAACACCGATAATGCATTAAATGCTTCTTGCTCCCCAACCGGAGGACCTGATATCTCGTTCTCGCAGTCCCTCCTCCTCTCTTTCACTCCCTGATTTACCAAGTGCTGTAGCTCGTCGCAGCTTCCAGATATTGAGCTCCGGTAAATCCACCTGTCAAACTTCGAAGTAGCATCATCCACCAACCCACCCGATGGTTCAGCCTGTCAGCTCGCACACTGCTAGCCAAGGTCCTCCCAGAGGTATGCAGCACTCCTTGGCGACGTAAATAATAAACACTCCCCTGGGTTCAAAATGTCTTTCTCGATACACCTCAGCCCACAGTCTCAAGCCTCACAGACGACCTCGACGCAACAACCGAGCTCGGCGTCCTGAACACAGAAGTCGAAGAGGGAACCTGATGTAGCGAGACATCATTGGAGACACCACTCTCAGCACCCTCCACAGCCGGTCTCTCCGAACTTTCCTGGCCCTCTCTTCTAGCGCGCAGCTTCTGCTTGATCCAAGGTCGTAAGTTAAAGTATCCTCCACATGCAAAGACTCCGCACCAGAGAACGAATTCGGTAGCGTAGATAACCATGCCGAGGATGTCGAGTTTAGGTTGGAAGACTGTGTTCGTTAGTCAATCTCTGTCGATGGTGGGGTAGTGGGACAAGGAGAAAACATACACACTGAGATCAGTGAGAATACGTCTCCTGCTGCATCGATGCCGACGAAGATGAAAGAGATTCCGCGGACGGTTCGATGGATGTAGATGTCCCAGTAGTGACGGAGGACACCTGCTGAGAGGAGCATGGTTGAGATGACGCCCATAAGAATGACGGGCCAGTGTCTGTCTTTCTCGATGCCGGACTAGATACGTTAGCTTGAATTTTCGGGTCAGAGGATGAGTAGCATACTTTCAAGGCAAAAACTAGTCCCGTCTCAATCCCTCCGAACAATCCGCCAATGACACCTACAAAGGCAGTGCATTTCGTGACACTCCATTTCTGTGTCCGTCAGCAAGTGTTCCCGTTTCTCGATAATGAGACTTGTCACGACAAAAATTCCGAGGACAGGGAAAAGAGAGCTCACATCGTCGTAGTAATAACACTGAATCCAAGTAATGAGACTCAAGACCGTTAATATCTGCGGCTGGATCTGCAGCGCGATATTGAAGTCCCCCGCGATATTGTAGGCGCCAAGAGGGACGCCCGCACAAGCCCAGAGAAGCATCATGGACCGCTGGAGACCGATCGTGTTGTGTCGGCGGTAGTTGATGATAATTTGCGGGATGAGCTGCGGCTGTCAGCCGTAGGTACCTTATGAAGATGATTGAATGGGGAAGGTACCTGAATAGACCAGCAAACTGCACCGATTGTGCCGAGGACATTGGCGGCGATGGGCACATCCATTGTGAGAGGGCACAGTGGGCTTCGAATGACAAGAGCTGAGGCCCGAATTAGGCGGACTTAACCTGGATTTATAAAAAATCTCTTACTGACCTCGGGGATGTTGTTCAAGAAAGGTTGCTCCCGCACTCGACTTGGCGATGTGGATCGTTACACGTGATCATCCCAAAAGTGACCTTGGACTTTTCGAAAACGATACGATGGCAATCTAATGTCGATTTGCGTACGGATAGATCCCAGATTACCTTGATCTACCGACCCTAAGAAGCGTCGTCGTTGTATCCGAATGGCTTGTGAATCCAGGTGTTTATATGCTCAGTAGCCGAGACTGCTGGCGAAGATCCCACCATTAATTTCCCTCGGTTGCGAAGAAAATGATGTGCTGATCGACATCGGTTGGCATGACCTCTCAGAATCCTGAGCGTCATCGAACAAAGTGATGGATGTAGCAAAGAAGACATTGGAGCCTGTGGTTGCAGCCGCTGTCGTCGTTACATCAATTCTCTGTGTCTTTCGCATCGCCGAAGAAGTGACTTGGTCAGCATCGGAAGCTACCAAACCTCTATGGAAGCCAGTCCTAAAAAATGATTCAATGAAATACCATATCGGTATCCTGAATCAACCTAAGAAGTCCAGGTCCATGGATGGCCCTCCAGACGACTGTTACTTCTTCATTCTTGGTGGGTCTACGCCTTTCATAGCTGCTAGCCCACCTGCAGATGCAATCATACATGGCCATGAGAACTAGATTAGCTATGCCCTCAGCAACGAGCAGGGGAGAACCTCGATATATGTGCATGCTCTGAAAAGTCATTCCCAAATTCTGAGAGTCAAAGGAGACTGTCTCCGAGTGACCATCTGCGCAAATGGAAGAGCGGCATCAAAGTAGACTTCAAAACCTCCGAAGATGACGCTCAGTAGACGGTAAAGTAAGTGAAAGTCGTGCTTTACGGACTTCATAGTCATCCATCCTTTGCATCTCCTTGTATGAAGACTTACAGTGTGTTTGTGCCCAGAAGAGGGCTCTCAGCTCAAGGAAATCAACGAAGATTTCACAAGCAAGAGTTCAGAGTTAATAAGACGAGTAGGACCGGTGAGGGCTCCCTACCCAACGAGTATGTTTTCGACCACCGAAATGATCTGATGCCAATCAACCGGTTGGGGAAGAAAGACTAATTGTATCCTTCCCACAGGACCTTCGACCGCCATAACAGCAATCTGATACCCTCTGGAGAGAGTCGACACAGAAACCTTTCTCGGTTTAGGAGATAGGAGACTGCCCGGGAGCAGAACACGATGGGGGTACCATGATGAACTGTCCCTACTCGATCTTGGCTCTGCAGACTCTATGGGAAGAGCTGCAGGTTCGTGGAGGGCCTCGCGGACAGGACTCGAGTCTTCACCCTCCGTTCATGTATGTTATTTTCTTCGTGAAATATTATTCAGCTGCTGGAGAGTAGCTTTGGCTTTGGTGCAGGAAGTCTGGTCGAAACTTTGTTGGGAATTGAATGATGGATGGGGAAAAGTAAAGACTGGGAATCGCTACAGTCTGCGTATCGAAGTCGGAGTAGGATGTGTAGATGGCTTTGAGTGGGAATTTTTCGGAGGAAGCTTTATTTTGGAGTGTGTACGCTATGTGAGAAAGTTGCTGCAGGTCGACACATCGGTAGTTGTTGTGGATTCCAACGTCGTGGACCGGGAGGAAATGTGGCTTGGAGATCGTGGATTTCCGAAATGTCTTTCGCTGAGCGACATGAAATGGTGCACCAGAGTTGAGGATCTATAATAACGTGGTGGATGAAGGCTTCGGACCGCCATGTTGCGTAGAAGATATGCCGATGGAGGAGTATCACTGGAGAAAAGTTAGCTACTAAAGACTGTGAACTGGATCTTACTGGCTTCGTGTTCATGCGAAGATCAAACAAATCCTGAGGCGCTGAATATCCGAGGTTCGGATGAGATCGATGAAGAAGCTGGGAGAGGTGAAAGGAATCAAGCCAAGGATTTCGGCGCTGCCGGAGCGCAGGCTAATCGGGGAAGCTATCGACCAGATATGGTGTGTATGATCAGCCTGAAATGGCGTGGAACGATATGTAGATTACTGTGATCGGTAAAGGAGGAAAATTATGAATTAAAGCAAAAGTGTCTTGTTGTGCGAAGCAGCTAGCGCGAGAAAATAAAGGTGAAGTCATACGCGACAAAAGTAAACAAATGAGCACGTCCCGTCTAGTCCAATTCATCTTCTGCAATCGCCGTGAGTCATTGTGTCAAGTGTCCCTTATAGAAAATCGACGTATACTTGAGGCCGTAAAGGTATACGTGAGCCGCAAGTTATCCGGTAAGGTATCCCTCTTTTCCTCGCCATTATCTCGATTTGCTTTTCAGAACGAATTTGACATGAATAAATGTCATTGCCCTCAATCACCAGTTAATTGACATCCTGCACGCTTTCACTTCAGGATTTGGATAAGATACAGGCACAATTCCCTTCCCACTCCTTCTATTCTTCTTCTTCACTCAGTCCAAAGCTTTTTCCTCGCAAGCGCTGTTCGAACCCGCAGTCATCATCACCTCTGCACACAATGTCACCCCCACCACCACCTCAAAGCCAATCCTCCGCCATGATAGATGCACCTACTCCACTATCAAACCCATGGAACGTCCCAAACAAGCCAGGGCAGCGCCCTCAAAGGGGAACAAATGCTCGATCCAAGCCCGAACCCGAGCCCTTGTCATCACCCTTCACGTCGGAAAATACTCCACGACCTCCACCTCCTCCGGCGACCATAACGACAAAGCCAGACCCAAAGGGAGCTGGAGTAACCGCAAAGAGAATGACAACTGCCGCAAGCACGAGGGAGATTTAGAAGCAAAAGATGAAGCACAAGAACAGGGAGGAAGAGATGAATATCAAGACTTCTTCTACCTTTGATCATTCGACAGGAGAAGAAGCTCAACCAACCAATGCAGCTCCAGTCACCACCACCACCACCCCCTTTACCAACTCCAACTCCACCTCCAACTCAAGCAAGACCCCCTACATCTCCACACTATCCCAAAAAGGCGACCCCCAAAAAATCCAGCTTCCTCCCATCCACGGCCCACTCCCCCTCTCACGAGAAGAAGACATCGCCTTAATCGCTCGGAGAAAGAACGGTCCAGGACCATGGGGAATGAGATGGGGCGTGACTTGATGCGATGGGAAGATCCTGTGACTGGGAGAGTGTACAGACGGCCGAAGAGGGATTATAGGGATGCTTATTTCAAATGGGAAACTTGGGGCGTTGGCAGGAAGGATAGAGAGGAGTTGGAGATTGAGAGGGTTATGAGGGAGGGGTGGGATGGGCGGTGGGATTGAGGGATGCGGTAGTGGGGTTGAGTAAGAGTATCGTACATAGGGGAGAGGAGGGGGGACAAACGGATTGTGTAGACAGACAATTGATATTTGATATCTGGTGTTGTGTCAGATCTACAAGATACAATCACCATGATCACCCGAGACCTCCAAGCACCCTTCCATTGCCCCGTTGCCTCTGAGTCCATCCCACAGTATTCCGTACATTCATTCATTGAGCCATCGAACTCAGACGCACACCAAAACAAAGCAAGCAGAAACTCCAATCGCCTCGCCATGCCATACCATACCGCCATGCATACAATGCATACAATGAATGCAAATTACAAATCATTACTCAACCAACTTATCTCTCACCATCTGCTGATGCTCTTCCTCTCTCCTCAGCGGCATACATGTGCCGCTTAGCCTCAAAAAACAAATCCTCCAACTTATTGACCTCCTGTCGACTCAGTGCTGCTGACTGTAGATCCTTGAGAAGACTTTGCAGTTTGTCGGCCATACTTTCAGCAGTTACTGGCTGCTCTTCAACTCGAACTTGAACTTCAACAATGGGTGATGCTTCAACTGGCTCGGCGACTGTATCTGGAGCAGACGATGCTGCAATCGGCATCTCCGCAGGATGGATGACAGCCTTCTCATCAATATTGTTGATCTGCTCGACTGCTGGGCTTGACTTCTCCAACAGACTGGTCTCGTCGATTGTTGTCTCCTCAATGACATCGAAGCTTGGACTAGTCGCCTCGTCCGCGCCAGCAGCATCCATATCGACATCCTCCTGGGTTTCCTTCGCGAATGACTTCTCAATCTCGATTTCTGCACCACGCTCGACGACTGACCCTTCAAAGCTTTGTTCGACTTCGGGCTCCTCGGCAGGTGCTGTTTCTTCCTCTTCGACCTCAGCATTCGAGGCAAACGACATCGTAGTACCGTCAACATCCATCTCCTGGTGTTGTGCATCAAGATCCACCGACATACTCTGACTTCCAAACCCCTGGCTTGATTCGACATCGGACTCTTGCTGCGAAACTTGAGAAGCCCTGGATGGTCGCCCACGAGGCTTCTTCTTCGCGGGAGATTGTTTCGAGGGTGACATTTTTTGCGGCGATGAAGCTGTTTCGATTAGTCTAAGCTCCCACAACTCAGGTGTTGAGCACTTACTCTCTGACCCAGCCATGGCATCCTGGCTGTCAGGTATCTCGTTCGAATCGCCACTGGTCTCATGATGCTTCCTCTTCCTACCCTTCCTCTTGCCACGCTTGGCAGTCGGGCGCCAGTGCTTGAGGCTGGAGGTATCCACAACAATTGTATCCTCCGGATCGATTTGCTGCCCATCTTCGTCGACAATCGGTTCTGCTGGGACAGGCATGCCAGGCGTTTCTGGGATAAATGAAGGGATGGAAGAAGACTTGTTCCCAGATGTAGTAGAAACTGGTTCTTTGTTCGAGGGGCCAGCTTCTGGAAGGTTGGAAGTCCTTTTCAACGCAAGTTTGCGAATAGGCGAAGGGTCAATGGAAGAAGGAGTTTCCAAAGGTTTTGATGCTGAGCCCCTTGTGCTCCGCCTTGGTGAGTTGTCTGACTGGCCGACAAAGGAGACATCCTTTGCGACAGTGTTTGATTGATCGTATGCATGGACCGCCCTAAGAAAGCTGGAATCGTTGCCTGTGCCATAATCGTCTGGGGTGGAAGGATTTGGTGCAGCTTCTTTTGCCCGTGTCAACCGCGGCGATGATACAGCATCTACGAATACATCTTGTCGATCAGAAGATGCAGGGCTGCTTTGTGCGTCCATAAAGTGGACTGGAGAGCTGCCAGGATGCTGAGGCGTCCCAGGAGGAAGAGGGTCAAGTAGAGGAATCGTCTGGAGGCGCTGTGGCCTGTGGGCCGGTTCATCTTCTGGCTCGTCTTTCGTTGCTGGAGCAGGTGCGGTTGAAGGATGGATATCATCATCGTCTTCAATGGACGACTTGAGTTGCTCTTCTCTTTGACTGGCTCTCAGTTGTTCCGATGGGTCATCCTCCACTGGAGAGCTGTGCCGGACCTCGGGGGTAAACTCAAAAGTAGACATAGTAATATTCGCAAAGGAGTCCACTTGTGCAGAGTGACCGAGATTGGCTTCGTTTGTACTTCCTGGCTCGTCGTCTTTCGATGATGCTTCATGTTCAGGAAGTTCAAGCTGCTCTTCATCAACCTCTGCAGTAGGGTCCAAGTCCATGTCATGGACATGTCCAGTCGTCTCCACGAGAAGGTCTGCCTGCTCTTCCAAAGCTTCTCCATCAACATCCATGACGTCTGCTTGTTCTGGTGTAGATTCCGGAGGAGACGAGGGAATGTCATTGATTTCCTCGGGTTCGAATGCCGTGGTAGCGGGAGTAGCCTCAGTTGCTGGCTCAGGTGTATGCTCAAGAGACGGAGAGTTTGACTCGACATAGACAGCTTTTCTCGCTGGTGCAACTGGAGGTGATGAAGGAGGATCTATCTCTGCATCGACTTCTGGTTCTCCACGAATTGACCTTGTAGGCGTCGGGGATGAGGCAACGTAGCCATCATCATCGCTTGGTATTGGAAGGGTCGGGGTGGTCTGTCGTTCTTCCGATGGCTTGGTTCGTAGCTGCGATGACTGACGATTTGGAAGCTCCATACCAGCCTCATCTGACCTGCCAGCCGATTTCTCTCTGGATATAGGCGTGGATCTGAGATCAGGAAACATAGATTGCTCAGCCTGCTGTCTCTCCTTTGTCTCCTTCTGCTTGTCCGTTAGAAGCTGAGAATCGACCACTCTGTCAGCCATTGGCGAAGATTCGACAGTTTCGAATTGGACTTGGGAATCGTCATGACGGATTTTTGGTGTGACATCCCTCTTCCTCGACTTCCGTCTGCTAGATCCCGGAGTATTATCCCAAGAACGTTTCAAGGACACAGTTTGACGAGACTCAATAATGACTTGTGGAGTGGATTGCCTCATGAGTCGCATGATCGATTCGTTGGGTATACTGGACATGCCATATGAATCATCTTGAGTCTCCATGAAGTCAATTGGTTGTCGTTGATCGGCAGATGATTCTTCATCGATGCTCTCTGGCAGGTATGGAATTTGAACATCTGCGATAGCCCGCAAGCGAAGTAAGGCCTGCTTGACATTCTCTGGGTATTCGAAAGGCTCGTCGCAAGATCCGAATGATGAATTCCAGAACAATAACGTGCCGCTGACACGACTACCATGTCTGCTATTCAAGCCAGCGCAGATCAGAGGGTTCAACTCGCGCAAGACTTCCGTATGGCCATACAGTGCAAGTAAGCCAGGCATCAGTTTCTTGACCATATCCCACAAGGAGGCAACCTGTAACGTCAGCGAATGATCTGTATTTTGTATCAAGTAAGTACATACCCCCTTCGATAGGATGTCCCCTCCAAGTAGTCGTTGATCATTGTCAAGAATCCAGTGCTCAATCCCGGGTTGGATCTTGATGAGAACGGCCAGAAGAAGGGAGGTGGGACATCTTCCCAAGAAGCCTGTAAGTGCGGAGATATTTTCCGAGCACTCCTGCAAATAGTCCTTGGAATAAGATTTGTAGCTTGTCGTAAGTGTCGCATTGACGTACTGGTACAAATACACATATGGATCATGCGATGTCGATTTTTGATGAGTAGTCCCTGTACCCCAAAGTTTCCTATGAGCCAATTCGAGTGCCTGTTTGTCCTTGGGATAGTTTGCTTTTTTAAGGGTGAGGCTCAGATAGAACATCCCCTTGGAGGTCAATGAGTCACTTGGAACTTTGGGGAGGAAAATCTTGGCAACTTCTTCAATCACTCCGATGGCCCTTCCACTGTCACCAGCATCGAGCGTAGCCGAATTGATCGCTGCTTGAAAAAGGTGGCCCCAAGCAGGTGAAGGAACTCCTGGAAATAGGTTGACCCCAATCTCCAGGATCTTGATAGTTTTCCGGTACTTGGATCCAAGAGGTTCCTCTCCAGTCCTTACGTTGCTGTCCCGTGTGTCGTTAGCTGTGGTTGCAAATTCGGCCAGTACCTGCCAGATAATCCTCGACCGCTCGTTGCTCTCAGACGGCAGTAGGTGGGAAAGAGTACAGATCAGTTCCACGAGAGATCTATTAGGCCGAGCCTGGATGAATGGTGATAGTATGTGTTCAACCATTCTGCGGAACTGCTGATCATATTCCATGCCAGGGGACGGGTTCGTTAGGAGGAGGATGAGATGGTGGAGGGGACATCTGATTTCAACTTGTTGCTTCGCTGGTAGGTGGGATGGAGTTGCGACTGCAACAAAGGTGTCCTGGGCAATGGAGAGAAGCTTGTCCGTGAATGGTGCAAGTTGGAGACCGTCCAGAGAAGCTGCTGTAAGGACAATATTTTCAAAACTTCGTGTAAATGCGGTTGTTCTTTGCACTGTCGTCGTCGTTTCTGGTAAAGGCAGACTTTCCAGTTTCTCTCCACCCTTGAGCCAAAACCTGTGCAGCATGCTGAACATGGAGGCAAGAGATGACATGGTCTCGGGCTTGATCATAATTTCGTTGACAGCTGGAGATCCGATCGAGGCCATGTACGATCTCCAAAGTCTGTTGATCCCCGAATCGCTCCCTAGGTCCCAGAACAACATCTCCATGAGAGGATTTAAAACCTTGAACACACGGACACTGTTCCGTCGCAACCATTTCGAGTCGAGTGCTGGCAATTCGGATGGATCCATTGAAGTGGGTTGTAGGCTCACTACTGCTCGAGATTCCTTCCACTTCCTTGGAGTTTTCGAGTCGAACAGAGATTGGAGAATGACGCAGGCTTCAAGTGCATCCTGTTTTGCAAGATTTGGATCGGTCCTCGTCCTTGCAGAAGTCAAGCAGCCATCGATGATTGGAATGACATACTCATCCCAGTAAAGTTCAAGTTGGGCAGAACTCGACTCTGGCTTGAGTGAGTAGTAGAGAAGCATGTAGATGCTATTGAGGCATGTTCTGCGACCTGACGATGATTTGCGTGTCTTGAGCTGCGTGATGAGCGCGTGAGAAATAATGGTTCTGCACTTGGGTTTCGTATTCTCATCAAGTTGAAGTGCATATATGAATCGATTCCAGGCCAGATTCGCCTCGGTTTTGGTTGCAGAATCGCTTGAATTGAAAGAAAGCTGTATGACCTCCAGGAATTTGTTGAGAAACTGCCATTGCCCAAGTGCTTCAGGCGTTGATCGAAGAAACAATATGACTATGCTCCAGATTTGCGGCACGGCAGAGCTGTCCCAGTCATTCTTGTTCTTGACCATGATCTTTAAGCGGTCGGCGTAGAAATCTCCATAGGATTGCTTCACAGGAATAAGTTTAAACATATTCATGACCGCTTTGGTTGCATTGGGCTCAGCCCCAAGTGCGATGGCAGCTTCGAATCCAAAGGCGATGGCCACTGTCCGAACTTCCCTGAGACTGCTCAGCATGTCGCCGAACAAGTCCTCGTACCAAGTAGAGATTCCAATCATATGACTTCTTGAAGAACGAAGAAGCGTACGGTATATGCTGATCCGTGACATGGTGATACTCTTGCCTTTGATATGGTTCTCGATGTTGTGTAATGACTTGATCAATTTGCCGACTCGATCTGCTGTCATGACTTTAGGAGAGAAGTTCTGCTGGGCCATGATGAACATCAGGTGCTTGATGATCTCCTTGGGAGCAGACGCATCCTCGAAAGACTTAATAGCGTGGTCCACCACCTGCACAGAGAATTCGGCAGTGAACATGTCTGAGATGGCTTGTTTCTGCAGGAAACTCGACAGCAATACCAGGGCATTGACCACCAATCCAGTATCCGACTTTCCATTCTCCATTTTCTCCGTCACATCCTGGATTAAGAATTGGCACAGCAGTCCCATCCTGCTTTTCAAAGCCTTCAAATCTGGCACATTGTCCGACGCCTTCAACAAGCCAGAAAACATCAAGTATGCATCCATCTTCGAACTCCTATCCTTCCCTCCCAGCTGCTGTACAATCGAGTCGAGCATCGTGGCGAAACTTGCGTGGTGATGGGGAGGGAGAAGTTTCGTGTTGACACCGCCGATATGGTCTTTTTCATGAACTCCATTAGAAGATATCTTGAGAATCGATTTCGGGGGTTTTCTTTCGGAGGAAGGAGCGAGTGGTTGTACGATATGTCTGATATTCTTTCCGTCGAACGAGGCTGTCGGGGGGTCTTTATATTGCGTAGAGTCTGACCATCCTACTCTCTTCCTCCCTGATCCTGATGCCGATCCTGGTGTTTGGACCAGAGTCTCAACAGCAGATGTGCTAGTGACTGGTGCGGATGCCCTTCTGTTGGAGTCAACCTTGAAGAATCGAGTCAAATCCCCCAGCACGCCGGGTTTCGACCCCTTTCCTTTTCCCAGGTTCAGCTCGTTACGACTGGATTCTCGGGGAGGCGTTGGTGGTCTGACTTGTGCTGTAGGTGGTGGTTGTGGTGGATTCGAGGCAGCCGCCGACTCTACCATGGCTGCAGCGAGCTCTGTGGCTGTTCCCCTGTGTTGTAATCCTCATCGAGACTCTCCGTATTGACCCTTCAATCCATCTGCCAAAGTATATCCTCACTCTCGATGTTGCTGTCGGGAAGGAGGTCGAGAGAGGACGTTGTGGAGTTGTCGTTGGTATGGCTGGGTGCCTTGAGAGGACTTAAGTATCAAATCGCGTGGATGGCAGAAAGCGCGATGGGGGTTTGACTTTCTCGAGGCCAGGGCGCGTGCGGCGCGTTGATTGGTCAGTCACGAACCACTTTAGCCCTCACCGCCTTCGCCTGTCAACCTTCTACCTCCTTTACAAATGATCTTGCTGTCGTCCTAAGACATGAAGATATACTAGCTAATGTCTTGTACTTGCCAGATGGCAGTAAAGAGCTTTACAGAGGATTTGGGTTCGATCGCTGCATATCTGGGAATAACGTATCGGTATTGGGTTTCTGAGTGACTAGGGTTCAAGGAGCCCAACTTCTCTATTTACCTTGCCCGAATCTGCTACAGTTGAGAGTTTAGACCTTCTTTGTATTGTGTTCCATAGGTTTCTGTATAGGAGCACACACTATCCGTCTCTCTACAGTCTCGTCTATCTAACCGTCTAAAGCTATATGGAATTCTCAACAGCCTCGGCTTATTCATGCTTTCTTATTAGCTGGCTTGAAAACACGACGTCTCTGTCCTAGCATATGCGTATAGAGAATACATCCCACTATCTCCGTTAACAAAAAGATCAAAGTAATACATGAACGAACTCACATGGCAGATAGCTCATCAGACCGGCGAATAAATAACCTCGGTAAAGCGGCCCAATCTCCCCCTTCCCAGCCTGAGTGAGACACACATAGACCAGCCACGCCTCACTCAGAAATCCAGGCGGGTACAGCACAACAAAAGCGCTATATCTGCAATCAATCGTGTCAGCTCCAATCCACAAGATTTCATGAGATCACATCGCCTTCGATCAAGAAATCCAGAACATACCTTAACCATTTCAACCACCTCCAAGCCTTCCCCCTCAAAACCTGCACCACAAAAAACCCATACCTAACCATCTCACTGACTCCCCAAGCAAGCACACACCCCACAAATCCCCAAATCCCACCATTCCCCACATTAGCGACCAAGTGAGGGAACTTCCGCATCACGGTCCAGACAACGAGATTTTTCCCACCAACTTGGATGGCTGTTGTGAGGGGTGATGCGCGAACGAGACCACATGCTGCGTGTAGGACTTCTAGAATGGCGAGGGATTGTGTGAATGTTAGATGTGGGAGGAAGGTGTGGTATATAGAGAGTAGTTGGGAGTTTGTGGACGATGTTGAGGTGGGTGAGGATGAGAAGGAGGATGTCAGGGATATGCAGGTCCGAAAAAATAGATGGAACCAGAGGAGAAAGGAAATGCCGTTGTAGGCGAGGAGGTATGTGTTTTTGAGCGACATGATGAGGTATAAAGGGGATTTAATTCAGGAATTATGCGTTGAGCAAGAGTGTGTGCCATGGAGGTTCATCAGAGGTTCGATGAAGTCTTCGCCAGATATCCACTTTTCGGATCAGCTGATTTTCGTAGTAACGTGACCTTTTACTAATTTTCCTTTTCATAACTTTCTATAGACCCAATGGATATATTCAAGAGTAAGTAGATGAGTTACGGTTCCAAGATGGATCAAGTCCAAGCCTTTGTTCTATTGGCCTTCAAAACAGCTCCAAGTCGTTAGAGAACCGATGGCTTCTGCTCGAGCGAGCTTCAATCTTTCTCTAAGTTACAAAATCGACTTCGTACATTCGTATCTTCTTCGCAGTCCGTCACCATACAATGTCATCTTTCATCATAGAATCCGAAAGACAACGATACCCGCACGATCCAAATCCACATCCTTCGACACAGCCTTGCTATCAGCACTCTGTACAGCCGCAGCAACCACCAACTCGACCGCATCCCTCACAGCCTTTTGCCTCTCCTCATTTCCCTCTCCAACAGTCACTCTTTCCCAATCAACACAAAGCGAGAGATATTCAAATAAGATCCGCACCACCCCATCGTATTTGTCCTTCGTCTGGAGTTGTTTGAGTGTCAAAGTATTCCATGCAATCAACGGTGCTCCAGCAAGAGCAGGCAGTACAATAGCGGGTGCCCCATTTAGAAGCACGTATTTGAGGACCGACTCGGATGGTCGTGCTGAAGATGTCCACATTCCTAGACGATGTGGTTTCAATCCCAGAAGAACAACAGCAAGCCGACGAGGCGGCTGTACAACCTCTTGCAGGACTGTTGGAGGGGATGGAGGCTGAGCAGGTTCATCAGGACTGGATTTTGTGCGATGAATTAAAGATGTTAGTTTCGTGTTCATCTTTGACACCTGAGCCTTTGTCTTCTCGGTCACCGATGCAGTAGGAGCTAAGCCCTCCTCCTCAACAGCAGGTATTGCACAGAGATGCAGTACTGTAGCGCTTTGCGCAACGAGCGTCTTTCCAATTTTGTAATCGCCAGATAAGAATAGACCATGACAGAAGACAACATCTGGTTTCATCGTCCGAGGAATAACAGGTCTCCTCGCGCTGGCAAATAGATATGGACTGAACCACCCTTTCTCAACAGCCAGGTAATCGCTAACATTCGCAAACAGACTCGGATCAGCGTGTGTTGAACTCCTAAAGAATCCAAGTTTCGCATCTTCGACCGTGTGTTTGTACTTCAAGGTAATTGTCAAAGTCTTGACGCCAGTCGTCGTCAAATTCGCTTCGTGAACAGGTATGATCTTGTTCAGTGGCTTGTCGATGAGAAACTCGTTCCCTACCTGCACGGCAGCTGCGAATCCAGCATGGAGTCCCAGTTCGACGAGTACTGTATCGCCGAACGAGGACATGGCCATGTCAGAAACGGGACCCATTGCAGGTGCGGCAATCATGGCTGTGCCACCAGTTGCAGCGACGACTGTGTGGACTGCTAGGTCGCGAAACCGAATGCATGGGAGGAGAAGAGGCGAGGAGTCTCCCCATGGTGAAAGACATACGACTGAAGTTCCTGTTGCCCTGAGAGACTCGTAGGTTGAGACGACGATACGCCCGGTCATTGACTGATGCAGGTGAGCTGGTGATCAAGCGGCAAGGAAATGTTTGTTTACCCCCGCTAACTTCCTGACGATCCATGCCGCCTCTTTCTGGTCCTCCTTCTGCACTGAGGATGGGTCGATTGGGCCAAGCGCTGACATGATTGAAGACTTGAAGGTGTTGATAATAATGTTCGGCAGATGCTTTGAACATGCTTATCTTGGTGGATCTTTGGAGGTTGAAGGTTGAAGGTTGAGAATTCAAGGTTGCAAGGATTATGCCAAGGCAGGAGACAATCTAAGCGAGGAGCTTTTGTCATCATTAGAGCTCAAAACATTCCCTCACGAACAATACTGCGCATGTGTTCCCCTGACAGAGAAGTGGCTGCAAAAGATACAATTCAGCTCCATCTATCGAATGATCGCTAATTTAAGATTATAGCCTCATGGTGATCGAAACAGAGACTATTTTACTTGGGAATAAACATTCAATGTTTAGCACAGGATTTACCTTGGAGATATAAAATCCGCCGAGGAACTTCACATTACAGTAAGCTTATTTCAAATCTCCATTTCCATCCGTTTCAACCTTTCTGTACCTGCATCCGTGCCGACCCGGCCCTGACATCAGGCTGATACCCCACATTCCCCTCTGCTTAAAGGCTGGAGATATACCCCCCAGTAAGCGAGATCGACATACAGCCGACAACAAACAATATATTTCACTTCCCAAGGCGTGCTTAGCACGGCTTTGCATTTCCGGGGTCATCATGTATAAAAGACACTTCTCCCTGCATACTTGGCGCATGTCGCACAAGCTTATCCTCGTCCAACATGTTTCTCAAGCTCTCCTTCACGTTACCAGTCCTGCTATGGCTGGGATCATGCACAGCATATCCCCACCTCGAAACTCGGCAGACGAATACCACCGGCTATCACTGGATCGACACATGGACATCGATGCCACAGCTCGTGGAACCAGATAATCTCCCACCGGCACCATTTGTACGCTTCCCTTTTCACCAAACCAAAATCAAACAGAGAAACAACTGACAGATTACAGAGAGGAGGAAGCGCCATCCTCAACGACGCCACCCTCCGGCAAACCTTTCACATCACCCTCTCCTCCTCCCGCATCCGTATCCAATTCTCCAACACATTCGGCACCTCCGACCTCCCCATTACCGCTGCCTCGCTCGCTCTGCCCGTCGGCGGGAAAGCCGGCGTTAAGGACATCCAATCCTCTCCCATTGCAGGCTTGACATTCAATGGCTCATCCTCCGTCACCATACCCAGAGGGAAATTAGTTTATTCGGACCCAGTGGATTTTGAAGTTAAGGCACAGAGTATGATCACGCTGAGTATGTATCTGGCGAAGGGACAGGCGGGGAGTAGTATTACAGGACACCCAGGAAGTAGGACGACGAGTTGGATGCAAGCGGGTAATAAGATTAATGCGAGTAGTGTGGTGGGGACGAGTACGAAGCATTGGTGAGTTCTCTACTCATTAACCTGTTTGGAAAAGAATGTCGTATTAATTGAACAGGTACTTCGCATCCGCAGTTGAAGCTTGGGCTCCGAAAAACGCCAGCGCTTTTGTTATACTAGGAGACAGTATAACAGACGGACGTGGAAGCAATGATGATACGAATAATCGGTTCGTCTCCCAATTTCTTCTCTTCGATCGATACATGTACTGATAAATTATTTAGCTGGCCCGATCTCCTCCTCGCCAAAATGGTCAAATCGGGCATAGCCAACATCTCCGTAAACAATCAAGCCGCAGGTGGAAATCGTGTCCTTGCAGACGGACTCGGACCCTCGCTTGTATCCCGCTACACCCGTGACGCAATTAATCAATCCGGCGTAAAATACGTCCTCCTATTCATCGGCGTCAACGACATCGGCAGTGCATCCACCGACTCCGGTACACAAGCTCAAATTTCCAATTCTCTAATCTCAGCGTTCAAGACGATCATAGCGGATTGCAAAAAGAATAAACTGGCGGTGTTCGGAGCGACGATCACGCCGTTTGGGGGAAGTGGGCAGAGTTACAGTAATCCCGAGAGAGAGAAGAGTCGGAAGAAGGTTAATGACTGGATACTGGGTAAGGAGGCGGCGGGGTTTGATGCTGTGGTGGATTTTGCGAAGATTGTGGCGGATCCAAATAATCCGAGTCAGTTGAAGAGGGAGTATGATGGTGGCGATCATTTGCATCCTAATGGGGCGGGATACCAGGCTTTGGCCGACGGGTTCCCGATTGAGATTTTCAAGAAGTTTGAAGGTGTTGTATGAGGTGGCCAGGATGATTTGAAAATCAAACACGGATGGATCAGCCAAGGTTCGTCAATGCTTAATGGAGACACCGTGTACAGATATGTCTTGTCGACCTGGTCGTGATCAAGTTCTGTCATTGTATGAGTCTCCGCTTCACGATTACTGCTCATAACTAAGCAAACTACCATCACAGAGTCCACTCCGCCATCTATTTTCAGATACCCCAGAATTCAGCTTGTGTTTATTACCATCATTCCGTCAACTCCATGAAAAGCTGACTCATTCTTCATGTCCAAATACCCGATCCTGTTCGTCCATGTGGGTCGCCCCTATGACTGTAAAATCGGACTTATCCAGACCGAACAGCCAATCGTGCTGGTCCACATTTCCTTCCGTGTCAAAGTCCTCTTCCTCCAGAATTCGCCTTGGCTCGCTGAAATCCAGCTCCACAGTCGGGACAAATGTTATATCAGAGTCATCTTCATAGTCTACCTGCTGATCAGCATCCTTACCTATTTCTTCTCCCTCGTCCATATCTCCATGGTTTCTTTTCCTGATCTCTTCTCTCAAGAAATCAGCTGTAACGAGGTGACCATGTTGCTCAGCAATATCAACTGCACTTCTTGAAAGGACTGCCCCTGAACTTAGTAGGAGTTGGGCCATGTCCAATTTTCCATGAACGGCAGTCAATTCCAAAGGCGTACGGCGGTGAAATTGGCACTCGGAAAGATTTGGGTCTGCCCCATTCTCAAGTAGCACAAGTGCAGTCTTCAGATGTCCCATATATATAGCACCTCGAAGCGCTTCATAGCCACCATCGTGTATAACATTGGTATCAACTCTATTATCGAGAAGCAGAAGAACGATCTCGGAGTAGCCGCTCCATGCTGCAGATTTAAGTGCTGACCGACCGTACTGCTCGACAGGTTCAGTGTCATGAGCCCCACTGTCAAGAAGTATGCGGACAATCTCTAAAAATCCACGTTCCGACGCGGCTCGTAGAGCTGTGTAACCGCCTACCCTGCAGAATCGGCATCAAAGTCAGCCCCCCTGCTGAAGCAGCAGTTGGGCAATGCCCATATGGCCTGCATAGTCTGCCCCTTGAAGCGCTGTAAGATGCAACTCATCCAGGCCTGCAGAAGTGGTAGCTGGGGCATTGATATCTGCGCCACGATCAAGCAAGAGTTTGATAACATCGACAGCATATGGCCAGCCATCATCCCCCAGCGCTATGATTGCAGCTTGAAGCGGATTATAACTGCTTGGTGGAGGATTGACTACCGCTCCGCCATCAATTAACCACTCGATAACGTCCAGATCGCAATGGCCCAGGATAGCTTCTGAGATGACGTTCTCATCGCCAGAAATTTTTGCTCCGTGGTCAAGTAAAAGACGAGCAAGTTCACTCGCATGCTTTCCTCCCGACCGAAATGCCAGTTCAAGAATTGTGTTTGCATCGCCGAGGCTGGGCGCAACGGGGCTATTTAGATCTGCGCCATTATTTAACATCATTTTCAGCGCGTCCAACGATTTAGCTACATTGTTCTTTCCGCCTCTCCATACAGATTGTCCATCATCGCAATAATCGAGGAATATCTGCAGAATGGGTCCATGTTCCGAGATTATGCAGTTCACGGTTGCGCCATGTTGAATTAAAGGTCGAATGAGGTCCCATTCCCCAACTTCAACAGCGAGACAAAGAGCGGTCTTACCGTATTTGACGCCTGTAACGTTGGGATCGTCGCATACTTTCAAGAACTTTGAGACGATGTTTCTAGTCAGAAGTTGTGCCTTCTCTCCCGGGATAGCCTCAGGAAGAGCATCGAGCAAGTGAGCTACGTCGATACCAACACTGATGAGAGATTGTGCCTTCTTGTTATCTCCTCTCCGCCCACATTCATATAATGCGTATATTGAACGATCAAGTGGGTCACCAGCACCGGCCCTCAAGAGTTTAGAGACGATGCCGGAATGTCCATACGCCATCGCAGTTTCGAGCGCGTTCCATCCTTCATGATCGATCGACTGGAATCGAATGTCGTTTACATATCTTAGCAGGAGATCTACCACTCTCTCGTGGCCCGCCTTGATCGCAGCTAGAAGGGGTGTTTGCCTTTCATCATCGCTCTCATCTTCGTACATCTCAGCATTCACATCTGCTCCAGCTTCGAGCAACATCTCGACCATTTCTACTCTTCCACGGGAAGCGGCTTCATATAATGGGGCGGCCCTGTAAACCCCTGATCTGAGTATGTCTTTGGAAGATTCATCGGAAAAAGAGCAGAGAGTATCTCAGTATCTCCCGCAGCAATAGCTTGTTGGAGGTCTGTTCTCCCACGGAAAACCCCAATATGCTGAACAAAATCTTTGCACTGAGCCCCCCTCGCCAGAAGCCACCTGATCAACCTTTTATCTCGTCGTTGAATTGCTTTTCCACGGATTGTCGTATTGGTAAAACGGTCACGCGGGTGAAAATTTGGATCGAAAGTTGCGGAGTAACCTAGGAAGGTATCAGCAAGAGCGGTATCCCCACCCAATAGAGCATGATAAATAGGAGCGTAATAGCAGCCATCGTAGAGGTTCGAGCTTGGTTCATTGACATCAGCCCCCAGGTCTAAGATAAGTTGGGCAATTTCAGCTGATCGTACTGCTCCAACAAACGTGATTGGTTGTCCCCGCCTCAGCCAGCTAGCGAATAAAGGCATTTTAACGTCAATTCCAGTTACTAGGATAGCCCTAGAAATGTCGTCAACACCGAGCTCAAGAGCACCGAGCAAAATCTGGCTCAGCCTTCTTCCAACCAACCATATTTAGGTACACATCGAGACAAGAGCATGAAGCAGGAAGCATCACGATGCTCAACAGATAATTGAAGAAATGTATCAAAAGAAGCTTGTACTGTGGGAGGCGGCGAAGCAAACATTTTCTTGAGGAGCGAGTCGCTTCTGAACCCCGATCCATTTGAGAACATCCTTTGCTTGGTAGAACATAAAGAGATTATTCGATGCGATCTGAGCGATGTGACGGAAAAATTCGAATGACGAGTCTGGTGCCAATACTCGTTCGACTTGTCGATCTATATCACCCTCGGTCTGACCGACAGTGACATTCTGCAACTGTCGCCTCAAATTTTCTTTGTTTTGGAATGTAGTCCGAAATGTCCCAATATACGTCAAGTATCCGTCCATATCTTGAGTGGAGACTTGGAATCATCCGACGAGCATATTCGGCTCGTCAAAGGTTGCTATCGTAGATGCAGAGCTCCCCGGTCTATGAATAGGGGATGATTTCGAAGGTGACTTCCCAGTTCCTGAACCATCAAATTAGCTGGTTTCATTTTGGATCTCCCTTGGGAACTATCTCCACTCACCTTGGGCCGAGAGGAGATCTCTGAGCATATTGCTTGGGATATTGTCAACTCGTATGAACAGCTTTTCGTAGAGGTTCTGCAACTCTGCAGGTGGGGTAGCAACGGTAACTCCGGGTGGAGAAGGCGCATCATGAGCTACACATATTTAGCACAGGTGTTGAAAAAAGGAGTTCAAGGGCATATTACCAGCATGGCAGATTCGCTCCAAGTCCGTCAGTGTATATCTCTGCCGCTGCTTCTTGATTCGCTTGGCCGGAATCAGCAAGCCATTCAGGGCTACCTGACTTTCCTTGCCCCGTTCGTACCTCTTGCGCTTTTTGCGGAAAACATATCCCCACTCTTCAGCACTGACATTCCTCCTGAATCCCCAGTATGCAAGCTTTCTCTCGTATTGGTTCTTTCTGTCACCGTGTTAACACCCAGCTCTCCTGGGCTGGAACAATACTCACGATGCAACGAAACAGTGCTCCTTCTCCATATGTATCATCAGATCTTTCAACGTTAAATTGAAGTACAAGTCTCGTAGGATAGCTTTGTGAGCCTCCCAAACTTCATCTGGTGGAGGCTCTATTGCCGCTGCCTTCTGTCTCGGAGGGATCTTGACAGCTTTGTTTTCGCCGATGATCGATTGGGGCGTACAGATTTTCTGGAAGAGCAGATCGTTTGAGGTAGCAGATCGTTTAAGATAGACATGTGAGGCCACAGACGGGGAACAGGTTCAACATAAAATATGACCCAGCTCGGACCAAGGCTGTGATGCCAGCATCAAGTATCTTTGCTGCTGCTGTGTGATTGGAAGTCCCCAAATCTTACAGGGGATTGGTGCGGTACGCCCGATTCGAGTGAGGCTGTTCGGCTGCATCTGCAAGACGGGACAATTCCAGAATCTTACGGGGTTTTTCCCTACTCCTACTGGCGGAGCAGGCCTTGTTTCCCGCGCTCCTTCTGCGCCTATTTTGCGATCTGTCACAATTTACTTGGGCTCATTGTGCTAATGTCAGCTATGCGAAATTTTTCGTACCCACCCCCTTCGCCCACAGCTTGCTTCACCAGACCGTGCAGCCTTGCTAAAATCGTGCCAAGGTGTACTCAGATACTAAAGTGCCATATTCTTACTAGGGTCTACCACCTTTTTCTGCAGAGCATGCAACGATGCAGCGTCAACACTTGCTGCCGGTTGCCTGTGCCCTAGCTGGCAAATTATGATCTGGCAATGTCAGAAATCCGACTGACATGGACTCCTTGTGGCGCAAAGTGGAAGCTTTAAGCAGATTTCCAAACTCTTGCGAGGATACTTCGCCACGAAACCTCTGATTGTGATCAAAGCGTGTCTGGTAGGTCAATCCAAAATCTCATGAGTTCCCTGTGCAAACACGTCGGCGTTATGGTGCTCTCACCTGCCAGTTCCAAAATCTTATGCAGAATGGGTATATACACGTAGCAAATACCTTCGCAGTCGTCACTTTGCCATTCAGGACCATGCACAAAGCTTCCCGTTTTCGACATAAGATTCGTCTGCCATTATTAAACGCGCCCCTCTCGCACTGCTCGGCAATCGAAGTACGTTTGCATCCCATCCATTCACTACAAATTTCATCTTCACGCTGAAAGGCTCTTCAGAATGAGAAATTCGATTTGGAAGAAGATGAAGCTGCTCTTTAAAGACGAGGTGAGATGGCTACTTAACACAACGACCTTACTTCTCTCCCAGTCAGGGCACGCTGACCTCCTCCAGGAGAACCATGATCCTTTCTCGAGGACCGTGAAACTATCATACGGCTCCTCCGACAGCTCCATCGATTGTACAATGAGACTCGACACCGGCTGTGAGGAACACAACCTCATAACCCGTGAGGTTGTCCAAAAGCTTGGGTTGAGCAATATCATGACTATCAACCGAGAGGTCATCAGAAAATGCTTGGACGGGGAGTATGTAACTTTCTTGCGGTACGATGGTCCTTCGCTGGAAGGACGAACGGCTTCACAGCGTCTCCAATACGGAATCCCATGTCGTCGATGGCGAGTGGCTTCCGTGGGAGGTGATCCTCGGTGGGAAAACAATTCATGAGCATGGAATATTACGATTGGCAGGATTGGGGGCGAGAGGACGCATGTGGAGAACCAACTAGAACATACTCTCCTACGTACAGATGTAGATGCTGAGATTGATACGAAATGGCTTGGAGTGAAAGAAGAAATATATAGAAAGCACAACGCAACAGATAGCAGATACAAAATGACAAAACAAAAGAACGAGACATGTTTTTAAAATTCCAGAACGGGCTACTTGCACACCACTACATTAGAATGAAAGCAGCAAACATAATATACGAAGATTTTGATTGTAAACCGAAGTTATAAAGAAACGCAATAGCACTGTTGGATTGATGTGGTTGATTGGAAACTTTCGAGAGGTGAGATGTGTCCGTCCTCCGTCCTATCCTAAATGCCGGGCTTATTGTCGCTAAATCCTCGGCCAGACGCCCCTAAAATAGTGCCGGCCCGTCCAGCTGGGACCCGTCAACCCCGCAGACCCAGAAAACAGAACCAGCTGAACTCAAAGTCAAAATCAACATCCACGACAATTGGAAGGCCAGCATTGGGAGCCTTCAACTACAAGTACAATTGATTCTACTACAGAAACACTACATTGAAAGTCATCTACGACTACATTGATCGATACTGCTATTGCGCCAGCATCCCACGCCTTCTGCGAGCTCTGCGAACCTCACTGTCCATCCCTACTGGTACCCCGCCATCTGCGCCCAGCTCTACTACATCACCATCCTCATCCCCGAATCACATCCCCATCAGTCACTGCAGGTCAATATCGAGTCCATAGGGCTGTGTATGGTCACACGCGGCGTAGGACAGACACAAGAGTACCAAAAGTACCACGACAGCTACCAATTAGACACCCTACCATCTAAGCATCGGCATATATCCTCACCGCAGCACGTCGCATCGCATACCGTAGGCAAAGACGAGGCCTAGAAGAGGGAAGACACCAGTCGCATCACGGTAGAGCAAGGCAATATATGCACCTCATCATCTGCCATCACTACTGGTCCGCCATTGATTGAACGTCTTACTCCCGTAAGCTCGGTGCCGTCTACGGCCCCAGCTCTTCCCGAGGATCGTGGTGGGCTCGAAACTGGAAACGGGATCTCTTTGGGCATTGGACACTCGGGGCTTATACCAACATTCCAGGCTGACGAACTTATTACGAACCTATCTAGGCTTCCTGCGACTGTTGGACTTCTGCGAACAAAGAATACCACTCTGCCACCAAACTCCCCTTTGCGCCGGTCGATACAATCATACGACCGCCTTCGAACTTCACGATCCTTCACACCAGATCATGCCGTTTTGCGAAAAGACTCCAAAGATGCCTTCCTCGAGTCCGAGAACCTCTATATCGTCTGTGGATCTGACCTTGACTGGACCAGGTACGAATCTCGAAAAGTTGGAGTTGGCGTACTGACAAGAATAGCGAAATTGGAAGAAGTCACGAAACTTATGGGAAAACTCTCAGCAGATCTAGAGAAAATCGCCTTATTGCCACACCGTACGATCTCAATACAGCTGTCATACATTACGCTAATATCGCCCAGAACGAGATGCATTACTAGAACAGCTCAAGGTCTTTGGTCGTGACCCCACCAATGCAGACCCCATCTTCACCAAAGAGGCAGGTCACATCCCCTACCACATCTGCAGAGCTAACCAAGCCCAGGGAATAGAGACCTTAACTCGACACGCCTTCAATAGTCCCTCCTTGACAACCTCACGAAATGCTCTACGATGTTTAGCCAACGCTCTCCTCCTGAAAGCCGAAACGAGACAGATATTTGTGGATTTGGGATACGAGCAGAAGGCGTGTAACAAGCTGAAGAATGATAGCAGGGATGATGAATTTCTGGTCTCGCGAATCATCTTCCTCACAACCTACAATTCGAATGTCAATCTGGAGAAGTTGGTGGATCAATATCACTTGGCGGAATTCATATGTCAAAATGTCAGCAGGCATTCGAAACAATACGTCACGAAGCAGAAGAAGGTCAAGGAGCTGGATCCAATGGAAGATATGGCATTGATTGAAACGGCGAAGTTGATGTTCAATATCACACACCATTGTCCGCAAAGGATTGGAGCATTCTCTCCAGCAGTTCAACCCATGTTGATTCTCCTCACGAGACGGACAGTAACGAGCAGCAAACCTCTGGAACCACCAATTGGGTCTCTGGTCAATGCGCTCATGAATTTGGCACTGGATGAAAAGGATAATGTGGCTGCGTTATTCCCAAAATCATCACAGAACGTCAATGTGGACCGATTTGTCGAGATACTGGAGAAAAGTGTCAAAGCGTACAAGGACGATGAACTCGAACAGAATGTCTCACCACTTCTCCAGTTAATACGAAAAGTCTACGACCTCGCACCAAAAGAAGTCCAATCCCACCTGCAACGGATCCTCCTCCCCTCAGAAGAAGACCGAAAACAAATCCTGGGTCGAGCAGAAACCCTCTCCTCTCGCCTCCTCCGTCTAACAAACAACCCAACAACACCACAAGTCCGAGAATCGATCTCCTCCCTCCTATTCGAACTCTCGGCCAAAGACCCCAAGATCTTCGTCCAGAACGTAGGATATGGCTTCGCATCAGGATTCCTCTTCCAGCATAACGTCCCGATACCCGAGAACGCGCTGGAAGCATGGAGCACGAGTAGCGAGAGCAGCAACACGCGAGCGAGTCAGGATAGTAAGGATGTCTCGGGGAGGGTGAATCCTATTACGGGCCAGTTGCTGGATATGGAGGAGACGGTTGAGATGGAGGAGATGACGCAGGAGGAGAAGGAGAGGGAGGCTGACAAGTTGTTTGTTTTGTTTGAGAGGTATGTTTCTCTTCCTACTGTTTCTGGCCGAAGCTAATGTGGTGAACAGACTCAAGAAAACGGGCGTCATGAGCGTACAAAATCCCGTGGAAAAGGCGTTCCATGAGGGGAGATTTGAGGAGTTACCTGATGATGACGATGATGATGATGATAAGTGAGAAAGACCAGATGATCCGTATATATGGGAGGACAGACAGCTCGTTGTTGTTTCGTTTCATTAAGATATCCAAGATCGCGGGCTTGGGCAGGCATATGTTATCACTAGGCATTGTCGGAGTTTGGAATGTGATCTTGGCGGATCAGAAAATGGAGGGCTGGGTTGGGATCTTATTGACTTGATATTGATCCGATATGGTCTGTATGCATACACTATACTGCTTCTCTCAAGTTTCAGATCTCTTCTCCTTGCTCTCCCTGTTCTTCCTGCTGCTGCTGCTGCTGCTGCTGCTGCTGAGCAATTCATCCTCCTCCTCTCCAACCCGACCCAACCCAACCCAAACCCACTCCATCTTATCCCTCCTCATCATTCTCCACCACCGAAATCTGTACAATCACATCCCCGTCCGCTCAGGTTCTCACTCAGATATCTAGTCGTGGGTCGTAAGTTTACAACCGAATGAATGAATAAGATATTCTCCTCGGCTCCACTTCACTACAAGCGAGGGAACATCTCAAAGTATAGTAGAGTAGAGCGATGACTGCACAGTGACTTTCCTTCTCCAAAATACAATATAAAATGTAATGATGTTTTGCACTATTATATAAGGTGGAATGATGGGATGAGGGACGGGTTCCATTGTCAGTAGGTCCTCGATAAGTATGTGATGAGTATGTGATGATATGGCGAGTGCCTGTGGCCTTCCTGAGGAAAGTGAGATGAATGAAAAGGTTTTGGGAGATTGTAGGTGAATTATTTGTTTACTTTGGTCTACTTTAGTCGCGTATGCCTACAAATTTGTGTTTTCTTGCTGTTCTCCCATTTCCACTTCATGTATCCTACCATAGAGAATTCTCCCATTCACTCATTGCTGCCATTCAGCTTGCTGACTCCCCCGTTATAGGTCCAAGTCTCTTCGCTGATCCGATCCGGTCCCACGTTTCTCAGCTACTCCCTGTACAGAAGTCCAAATGTCACTGAACCGAAAGCCAAAACAGCCGGGTAGCCTTTATAACTCATCATGGCTCTGCTGCAGTGGTGGATGTCTTTCCTCCTCCATGAACCCATGGCGGTCGCTTAAACGTTCTAGGTCGATGAACATCTCATCCGTGACCATCTGTCGAGCTCTGTGGGCTGCCCCATAAGCACCCACCCAGCCCGGCTCAATCGACATCTTGAATTTAGGCTTGAAATCTGGCAAGGCCTCTTCTGTCAAGGCCTTCATCGCAGTCATTGACTGCTCCGGAGCTTCGTCTGTGAGTATGACAGCGAGGACACATGATGGCAGGATGGGTACGCCGCCTTCTCGTCTGGTTAGCTGACGGCCGAGAAAGTCTTGAATCCTTTGTAGGGTGAAGGGTGGGAGTTTGGCTGTGGCGTTATCGGTATTGTTCATCTGTTGTAGATTTATCAGATGTATTCAGTCGAAGTTCACCTATACCGTCCATGCAACACACCTCTTCTACTTCTACGTCGATCCAGTCGCGCTCGGCGATTTGAGCATACAGCCTCTTTCCAACGGCAGCGAATCCAAGCGAGAGGAATGTCGTCCCGTAGTCGACAACAAAGACATAGTTCTCTTCTTCGTCGAGATTGCAGTCAGGCGGGAGGCCGAGCTCTGTACAACTGTCCAGGTTGTAAGCCAAGCGTGCATTGTTGAAGTGTGTGATCATTTGGCCGGTCCGATAAATATACCCCGCTCTGGAGGCTGTCTCCACCATATTTGTGAAGGGATGATATGTCGTAGAAATGTTGTGGGACGGAGAAAGCATTTATATGTAAAGTATCCGCCGGTCTTCCGAGAGCAGACGCGGTTGCGGTGATGATTGAGACCAGAGTTTCTTTGAACATTGCCATGTTTTCTGAGTCGAAATACTTGCTATGTGAGTGCGCGCGTTGAAGAGCGTTTCCATATATTGCGTTTCGGAATTATTACAGGCAGGGAGAGAAATCGGAGGGAGTGGGGTGTTTTACGCATGGTTTCGAGAATCTTTCATCGTTGTGAGAAAGTACTCCCGCCAATTTAGGTTGCTCTGGATGGAGGTGACGATGTGTATCTTTGACTCGGAGTCAAAGTACGCTGAAGACCTATGTCATTGCAAGATGTCAGATACACGATCCATCGGGGTTCGGAGTCAGGTACATCAACACCGTGTAGGTGTGCGAGGAAGTAGATAATCGTACAGTTTTGTGTGACCAAAATGAATCCCAATAGGATAGTTAAAAGTCGACCCGCCGTGGATATGAGCCATGCCGCAGGTAATTAGGAGACAAGATGCATACAACAAAAGCAAACTAAGAAGCTGGAGTGTCATCCTTTTCTGGATGTTTCGGCTAATGATGATTTGTAGGCTGTTTACATGCGGCAGTATAAGTCTACGATAAATGACACGACAGATTTTTCACTACTAACTCTCACAGCTCCACGTCTCAAGCCTTGTTCGAGACTTGGCGCCCTAGCTCTGGAGTTCTGTGAGATGGGGATGGTGGCATGTTATATTTCCTTACTCAATATCTCGGAAACACTACCCAATGTTGGCCATGATCTCATTTAGGACGTACTCCGCCCCCACGCAGTTTCCATGCATCGGAGTATGACTTGACTAGGCCTCGCAGCGCTTACCAACCTTCAACTCAACTGAAAATATCTAAGCGAGCCACTTAGGACGATCAAGAGCCTGTAACCAGCCTAACAAACTTGTATTATTTTGAACGTACCAAGCACTCCGGCTCTGGCATTAGTTCTTGAAAAGTCGAGGCCCTTTCCCGCTGTTCTATGCTGGTCTCTGACCATAAGTGATATACCTATAGAGACAAATTAGCCATTTCCCGTTGTTGCAACACCTAAACTTACACAGGCCAGTAATTATGCAGCCTCTTATCTTTGCAGTCCCTCCTAACCTCCACCAAAAACAGCTGTACCTCCTCCGGCGTCCACCCCAAAACCCTCGTAAACATCGCCATGGTGAAGCCCTCCAGCCCATCAAGCGTATTGACCATATTCCACAGACCCAGCGTCTTCTCTTTCTTTCCCTTCGGCCAGGTATTAGAGGGCCATTTATACAGTGATGAATGCACGTCTGTGAACCCTGCGTCGCGCATCCATTCTGCGTATTTTGGGGGATTGTTGAGTGGTTTATCCATTTTTATGGAAGCTTCGAGCATGAGGGCGTTCCACTTCGTGAAGGCGTTGTCGGGCGGGTTGGTAGAGTCGTCGCAGGTGCCGGGGAAGGCGAGTTCTTGCATTTCGAAATAGCCTCCTGGTTCGAGGTACCTAGGGGTGGTAAGAAGGAGAGGATGAAGGGATTAGGATAAGCATGGGGTAAGGGAGGGTGAAGTACTGTAGTGCTTGCTCGATCAGTCGTTTCTCTTCTACGGCGCAGTGGAGCTGGCGGGCGTGAATAAAGTCGAACTTTTGGGGGAAGACCCAGTCTTCCCCTGCGTCGTCGATCATGAATTGGAGGTTAGGTGGGACGCTAGCGGTCGGTCAGTTAATTGAAGACTCATAGGTGGGGATGTTGATTGTACAAAGTTGGTTGGATAGGACTTAGATCTGTGCCTGTTACTTGGGCTGAGGGATTCTCGTCCGCTGGGCCATATCAATATTCATCTTAGCGGAGGGAAGATGGGAGAGCTCACCGAACTCAATAGCCCAAAGTCCAGTCCCTGTTCCTAGATCCAGAACATTTTGTGGATTTGGTTTGATGGGTGCGAGATAGAGTTTCTCATCCATCATGAGCTTGAAAAGATGATGTTGCAGGTCTGGGAAATTGTCAACTCTTGCCTTCAAGGGAAAACATTTAAGACATACCTAAACGATCTTTCTCGAGCTTCAAAATTATCAGTATGATCCTGATCTGGTCTTGATAGACATACCTCATCATTCGGATACGCATATTCTGTCAAGTGTCAGCCTCGGCTTCAAAGTGACTTATTCAAACAGCTTACGCCCATCCTTATACTGATGGTACGATCTCCCATTCTCGATACGATATCGAGCAATACTGGAACTCAATGACGTGGTAATCGATTGACTGATTTCGAGAATCAACTCCGGCTATTCGAGGCTCGGACATCATGCTTACCTATCGTCGTCGCTCCCAAAAGAAGAGTCGTGGTCGTCACTAACTGACTGTCAAAAATGTGTCAACTCAGTATTCTATGGTGCGGGAGAATATCGCTGCACCTCTACATCTGCTTCTAATTGATTTCCCTGATCTGGAACATGAGCTGGGGCTCCTGAGGGTGCCGGATCCTGTGCAAGGGTTTCCGTCGCTGTTGTTGGTAAGGCTGTATCTTCAGGTGTGGATTTCGGCGAGGCCATGATGATGGCAATCCTGAATCAAAATTCACAGACGAAAAGCAGAAGTTCACGTCTCAGGATCCCATTCTCCATCTGGGGCACAGCATTTATCAACACTCGAGACACGAAAATATTGGAACTTGGCAGGAGGGGCGGCAGCGGCCATCCTGTCAAATGCTCGACAATCAACGCATTCTCCGGGGCGTTCGCAGCCAAGTTACATTGTGGAGTTGGCGCATCGGGTTCGTGCCCCGATAGGACCTTTGATGAGCTGTCAGCTACATTTGACTAACTGTAAAGGCTATCCTGCAGAAGTTCCCGCATCTAACCCCACTATCAACGTCCAGTGATGTCAAGCTATTACTATGCACATGTGGAGCTAGAAACATGGAAGTATTTAATGCAAAAGTTGACCATGTCTTGGTACTTTTTATCTTGTTGGTTTTCGTTCATCTGTGCCGTCGTGCGACGCCAGATCTGGTGTAACGATGGCTTCAATCGAATTATGGGGGTGCGGATGGACAACAATCGTAGCCTCGTTCATTCTGCTATATATCTCCACTCTCACCCTATACAGATTATTTCTAGACCCGTTGTCGGAATTCCCGGGCCCCAGATTGGCAGCGGCAACGCTGTGGTACGAGTTCTACTACGATGTGATCAAAACCGGCGCCTACATGGCGGAAATCAAGAAGATGCACGAGAATTACGGTGTGTAACCCTAGCTGCGCAAGCACGTCACACTGGAACTGATCTCGTAATCCAAGGACCAATCGTGCGCATCTCACCGTATGAGCTACACGTCAATGATCCAGATTTCTACGAGGAGCTGTATGCGGGCGGAGGTAGGAAGCGGAATAAATACGCCTGGTTCGTCCGCCTTTTTGGCATGACGGATGGATCTCTTGCCACGATCGATCATGATCATCATCGATTGAGACGGAGTGCGATCAGCCCTTTCTTCTCGAAGACTAATGTGAGGAAATTGGAGCCTGTGATCCAGGGAAATGTGGACAAGTTGATGAGAAGGCTGGAGAGGTTGGAGGGGACGAGAAAGCCTGTGAATTTGAATGTTGTATTTGGTGCATTTACGAGCGATATTATTATTGAATATGCGTTTGGTGAGTCGCAGGGATATTTAGATGAGGAGGACTTCAATGTGGATTTCTTCCAAGTAAGTAGCTTCCTCAACCAAAATCCCGATGAGAGGAGGAAGACCAACCCTCAAAAGTCCCTAGGCCTCTGCCCACACGCGATTAAAACTCGTTGACATATAGAGCAGATGATGGACTCAATCCATCATATCGGAGCTGCAGCAAAGCAGTTTGGCTGGTTGTTACCCGTCGTCCTCTCGATCCCAGAATGGATCACAACAAAAGTTGACAAAGGCATGGCAGCATTCGCCAAAATGCAAAACGTACGTCTACTCACACCCTCATCATCTCTTCAGAGCCTCAAATCTCAAATCCACATTATTGACACGAAAGCAGACCAGCAAAATTAAAATCGCCCAAATCAAATCGTCCCCAGACATCCACGCCCAAAAATCCACCCCCACAATCTTCCACGACATTCTCTCCAGCAACCTCCCCGAAGCAGAGAAATCTCTGGATCGTTTGTACCAAGAAGGTCAAACTTTCATCGCAGCAGGTACAGAGACAACAGCGTGGTGTTTGACAGTCATCACATTCTATCTCCTTTCTGATCCCGCGATTCTGAATACGCTTAGAAACGAGTTGAGAGGAGAGGGAGCGAGTACGAGTGTACAGCTTGAGAGATTGCCATACTTGAGTGCTGTTATCCAAGAGGGGTTGAGGTTGTCCTTTGGTGTTTGTGCGAGATTACCTAGGATTGCGACGGGTGAGACATTGGTGTTGAGGGATGGGGAGAGGGCGTGGAGTATTCCGCCGAATGTATGTTCCCACTGATGCCACTTCCAGAAATCAAACCCCGGGCTGTACTGACGGCAAATAGACGCCAGTCAGCATGTCTGCTGGTATCCAGCACCTAGACTCGAGCATTTTTCCCTCGCCGCTCGAATTCCAACCTTCTCGATGGCTTAATAATAAAGGACTCGAGAAGTACTTGATCTCGTTTAGCAAAGGCTCGAGGCAATGTGCAGGTATTAACCTCGCGTATGCGGAGCTGTATTTGTGTCTGAATGCACTGTTTGGGAGGTATGGTGGGGATGAGGATGAGGGGCCGAGGATGAGATTGTTTGAGACGGGCAGGGAGGATGTCGAGTTGGAGAGAGATCTGTTCATTCCCGGTGTGAAGGCGGGAAGTAAGGGTGTAAGGGTGATTTTTGAGAAAGGTACGTGAAGTATGGAGAGGAAGACCGATGTTGAGAAGGGAGGCGGCGAATGAAACAGTACGGACGAAATATGGGACAGTCAACAATATTTCAGATTGCTTTTTGCGATATGTCCCTTACTATCGAACTGAAAATAGTGTATCTCACGATTTGAGACATTCAGGGCCATCAGGATATCACAATATGCTCAAAATTCCATTCATACCTCGAGAACGTAAAGCCGGATATTCAAATTCGCTTCGGGATAGGAAGCTCGCTTGACATCCATCTAGGTAAACAATCACTAAACAAAGTCCAAAACATATCGCAATCATTACTATCAAACCAAAAGCTCTCGAACTTATCAAGACCAAATCTTCAGCGAAATCCCTACTCATCATACTCCAAAGTAAGCGTCGTCGGAATCGGACTCTCAACCGCATTAGCATCCAAATACTTCCTCATCTTCACCCCCGCAAACTCATGCTCCACCACTGTAAAATGTCCCTGTCTTCCCGGTCCTCTTCTCAAATTCTTCAACTTAAACACCTCTCTCAGCGTAGCAGCGAGTGAACATCCCACCATCCTCGCACCATAGCAGAAATGCAGCCCATGGCCAAGAAGGATGTAGTCCTTGAATGGACGGTGCGGGTTGAGTTTTTCTGGGTTGGGGAATTGGACAGGATCCATAGCGGCTTTGGATGTGGCGATGAGAACTGTGTGTCCGGCTTTAATGGTGACGGGACCGCGAGCACCGTCGATGAATGTGAGGTCTTTTGAAGCGACGCGGGGAAGGCCTGGGACGACTCCTGCGTGACGCATGCCCTCGAATACAAAGCCTTGGAGTTCACGCTCGGAGGCTTCGTCCTCCATGTGGGCGAGTTCGATGATACGTGCCTTGTACACCTCGTACCCCTCGCTGAGGTAGAGATCGATGAGGAGCGATGCCTGCTGGGTGAGGTTTCCGGCAACTGGTGCACCCATCCCAATGCAATCGCCGACAAGATCGCCGATTGGTAACTTGGAGTCGTTCAAAGCATGGTACAATCTGTCAGCTTCAGGCTTAACTTCAAACGCACTCCCTTTGGCGAGCCAGTCCACAATCCCTTCTTTGAATCCTTGTTGAGTCTTAAGATGAGCAGTGAAGATCTTTCTCAATGCTTCTCCAGCTTGCATGCCGCCTTCTCTCAAAGCCCACTCATTTGCTGGGATGATATTGAAGCTCTGATACATGAAGAGTACCAGATATGCTTTGAAAGCATCAGGGACAGATACCATTCCATGTGGGTGCTTGGCAGTCTTCAAAGGAATGGCGAATCTTTCTGCGAGCCAGAGGATTGGTGTGACGTTTGTAACATCCCGAACAATATCGATAGATCTTCTTGTACTGTTGGAGTACTTCAAGGAACAGTCTTTGATAAGTTTGGCAACATTGGTCTTGAAGAACTGGGACATTTTGGCTTCGAAATTCTCCTCAAACATGACTTTGTGAAGAATGGAAGACCGTTCGTCATGTCTCTTCGCATCGTCCCATCCAATCATGAAGTCATGGCCATCGGTACAATTGCGAATGGCTTTTTGGTACATGACTCGGAAGTTTTCTCGGTCTGCGAAGACCTTTTTGCATCCTTCATGTGTGTGGATGCCAATGACTTCCATGTCGCTTGGTGGTCGTTCAAGGTCGTACTTATCGATGACCTTGTTCTGTTTCAGTATTCCCTTGGCAGCACTCGGTGTATAGAATGGAAGCAAAGCATAGGAGGAAGTGCCAGTCCAAGCACCGGGAAGCCCGTTGAACAGCATGTATGGCAGCACTCCTCCATATGCTCCTGGAACTGGTTGGCCAAGCTTGGCAAATCCCCAGTTCGTCAAAGTGGTGCTGTTGAAGTCGTAGCTCAAGAAGCGGTCTCCACGGACAAGTGCCACGGCATCGTCGAGAATACCTCGTCCAGTAGTTTGACCTGGACAAACTCCACTACCAGGCATGCCTGGCTTAGTACATTCAGCCATCAGACCGGGATACAGCTCAAGATTATCAATATGGCCATAGAGAAGCTCGGCAGCCCTGGCAGTACTTTTGTCTTCATTCCAATCCTCGAAACTCTCATAAGGCTTGAGGTTGAGGTAGCGGCGGAATCTGTTCTCGTCAGTGATGACTCTAGACTAGCTGTGTGGGACTCACTCGTTCATTGTGCAAACGTTGAAAATATCCCGAGCTTGCAATTGACCCATGACATCCACAATTTTGAGACTGGCAGGTGTACCATGAGCTCCGAAAGCATGCGCCGGCTCTTCGATACAGTTCTTGATGATCTCTGCAAGATCAACGTCACTGAATTTTCCATCAGGCCCGCGCTCCAATCCATTAAATGTCCATTCTCTTGCATCCTTTGACATGAGTTTATGCCCATTGGTCTTCATGACTTTCAGAAACATTTCCGTGGTCATGTCATCGACTGATTTGAGTTCTGGCAGTGTATCCTTGAGAACATACTCCATCCATTTATCATCAGCAGCACTAAGAGCTGCGTGCCAATGATAGAGAACGGCGAACTCTACGGATACGACATTGCCAGTGCCTCGCTCAACTCGCTTCCCGGATTGCTTGATCTCCTTTCCGAGGTCGAGAGTCCAGGTTGAGTTGGATCGTGGCGTGTTGAGAATAGCCGCCACATAATCTCTCAAGACAACTGACGCAAAGTATCCGACATTGATGTTTCGTGTGATCTGGAAGATGTCTTCATCTTGCCTGATTGATGTCAGCTCAGTCACATTCACTGGGCCACAAGTCTCACCATTTTCTTTCCTTCTCGTCCAACTTATCCCATGGCTTATATTTCCCGTCCTCATTCACAGTTAGAAGATTTTCTGCTACGTGGTTATGATTTCTCGAAAACATGAGCAGGACAGCAATTACACCTGGTGGCATCATCATGATTCTCTCAGAGGCAATCGAATCTGGGAAGATCATGCCATTGACCCTGGTCCTAACTCGCTCCTGCTCGACTTCGGTGTTGCCGTACAGAGTACTCAGATCAACATAGCCAGAAGTCTCATTTATCCACGGATTGTCCCGGGACGTTTGGAAACATTCATGAATGACAATCGTCGCAAATGAGAAGAACAGACGATTCAGCCCAGATGGATGAGGGCGAAATGGCCCGTTACGCTTGAGAAGCTGGTCGTAGACAAGTTCGGGGTCTGGTAGATTCGGTCCTTGGTTTTTGAGAGGAGGTACGCTTCGAGAGTATGGGGATCCCGCTTTGCCCAATTCTGGTACCCAGGGATTGTTCCCACTTCCATCGTGTTTGCGATATCTTGCTGTTGGACCAGCCATGGTGGGAGGTGGATGTGGAAGATCGTGATACAGCATAGCAATGAAGTCGCTGGAGATCTTGTCACTGAGTCCGCTGTTCAGTGGAAGCGATTGGAGCATTGCGACGCCGTTTTCGAGGAGTAGTTCTTTGTCGTCCATTGGCTCTCCTGATGCAAGAGTCGTGATAGCTTGAGCAACCGTGGCTGCGTTTTTGATACCCATTGTGAGGAGGTCATGGCCGATAGACGTCTTTTCTGACATCTGAGTTGGTGCAGCTTCAGCGTCTGTTTTGCCGTCTGGTGCACGAGTCGGCTTTCTCCTGAGAGTCCCAATCAGGGACTTGAGGTTTCCTGGAGCCATTTTGAGTTGTTTTGAAGATTTTTCCGACTAAATGTGAGCTCGAAATCTTGAGGGAGTTTCCAATTGAGCTTGGTTGTGGTAATGGGTAACTTGTAGCTTATTCTGACAACGAGTAAGATCTCAAATTTGACTCTGAAAGTGAGCTTGATCTGTGATGAGAGCAGTCCAGATGAACGGTAGTGTCCCCTTTCCATTCAATTGTTGAGAAGAGAGGAAGGAAGTAAGGAGAGAAAGAAAAACTCGGGGAACAGGCAGTTACAACCCCTCGAGAGCTCTACAGAGCACGGAGCTCCAGGTGAGACATACACTTCATCAAGACACATGAATTGGAAAGCCCTTACAGTTGATTCGATCGTCTAATAGTTTGCGTCACTAAGACGCATCAATCAGACCGGTTCATCTGGGGATCACAGCATTAGTGTTGTGTTTCATTGCATTAGTTAGCGAACCGAAACATGTCGACCCAGTTGGTGTGATGTGCAGCAGTCGCAACCATTTTCCATTATCCCTACACCCAAATAGGAGTGATCTCCTGTAGTTGCGAGACATCGGAGGATAGTGAGCTGCATGTAGGCGAATTGGGGATAAGAGGGTGATGAGGAGACCAATTGTTGAGCTTTGGTGGGGAGCTGTAGTCTTTCAGCTTTGGGATAGATGGTCCGCTCCCTTCTGTGGCTTGCGTGGCTTTTTGAGCGAGGCTGGCTGAGGATCAAATGTCAACAGCTCAACCACAAACAGATTGTCTGGTGAGACCCGAGATCCGAAAAGGCTTGCGCGCATTCGACGAGGAATATACAGAGCGCGGAGTGTGCTGTGAGAGCACTCCGTATGGTCTGATGAATCGTTGATGTCGTGCACTATCGCACAACATCATGTCGCTCATCGAGTCCATCGTCCCTCGATCACAAAGTCAACTTGTCGTCGTCGGAAATTCTTGTCGTTTCTAAGACACGGGAATAGATCGACGTCTTCCATGTTGCGGATCATTAACCTTAAAAGTCGGTACCGGAGTCAATGAACCAGCGGATCGTCCGGGAATGGTCCAAGTGCCGTCGATCAAATATCCTGTAACTAGTCTATTCGTCAGCCTTTGCCGGTCCGGTCCGCCTTTGATGCATCTATCGGCGATAGAGGTAGCTAGGGCGTCAAGTGAGATCTCCGTACCGAAACTAGCAGCTGGTAGTGTGAGATAGTTATCGTGATTAGACTTTGACGAGGGAGGGGTTGAATGATGGGGTGCGACCATTGGGTGTGTTTCTGGGGATGAGATGTACAATGACATATCGAATCACACAGCCCGGAATAAGTTTAGAGACTCAAGGGATGTATTGGTTGGCGTGGTTCCTTGTAGACGAGAGACAGAGGGCCCATAGCAAGCTAGGGATGATCTACTCCATGCTGCAACATGTGCATTTCAGTAGAGGCACCTCTCTAAGGGTTGATCGAGATGGATGAATCCCGCCGGAGTGCCGTCTTCTCAAACTGCAGCTTCTCGCCGCCATATTTGGTAAAGAACGAACGTATAACATTCAGCCAAGCCGAAGAAAGGACTTTGCCATTATTGTTGATTTCTCTCAAAAGTCCTATCTAGCCCCGGATTGACCGAGGTATTTTCAGTGTAACCTCATCACCGCTTTTTCTCACGCATCGCGATCATCGGTCTCACGAAACCCATCATTCTCATCAAAACATTATCGTACACCCTGACATCACCTCATCATGGCAAACCGTATACAAAAACAACAACACTGGCGACCAAAATCGTACCCCACGCAAACATGCGATTCTCATATCCCAGCAAATGCGACACGAAACATGTCCCTGTCAACGACCCAGACCTCGGTCGAGGACTTCACACCTGGTCCTTTGCCGAAGACGATTCGTGCCGTGAGAGATTCGAATGCGGAGTATGGAGGTGGAAGGACGCTTGTCATTTGTCTTGATGGGACAGGAGATAAATTTGACAATGATAACAGTGAGTTTCGTATTCTTGTTTCAATTGAAACCCACCAAATTGACTCTTCTCTAGGCAACGTCGTCAACTTCGTCGCTTGTCTCAAGAAGGATGATCCTTCACAGGTCACCTACTATCAGTAAGTGTTCCCCCAGCAGTGTCCATTTGGACAAGGATCTGGAGAATTGTGGCAGTCAATTCCGGCTGCCCACTTCCTCTGGGTCTATTGTTCCACAGAGTCATAAAGTCCCAGAATTTTTGATTGACACTTCATCCCCTCCAGATCAGGAATCGGGACCTACGATGGCCACGGCCTCAAAGGCGGCATCTCTGCCGCAGTCGACATGGCCGTCGGCAGTGGCCTGGGCATCCACATCAAAGACGCCTACAAGTTCCTGATGCAAAACTACCGCGAAGGCGACAAGATCTGTCTCTTAGGCTTCAGTCGCGGCTCCTACACCGTCCGCTGTCTCGCGGGTATGGTCCACAAAGTCGGCCTCCTCCCCGCCCACAACCGCGCACAAGTCTCCTTCGCCTACAACTTCTACAAAGACGACTCCCAGACCGGCTGGGACATGTCCGCACAGTTCAAGAAGACCTTTTGCATAAACGTCACCGTGCACTTCGTCGGCGTCTGGGACTGCGTCTCCAGTGTAGGATTCTTCCCGCGTAAGCTCCCATTCGGAAAATCTCCTACAAACAGTATCGTGCATTTCCGACACGCGATGGCGCTGGATGAACACAGAGCCAAATTCAAACTCTGCCAGTACCAGCATCAAGACCCCGCAGCAGGCCAGCTTGGAAACGGCGTAGTATGCGAGCATCCGCACCGGGAGAAATTCAGGAGCGATGTAGGCAAACTGAGAAGATTATTTGGGTCGTGTTTTGGTGTGAAGCCGGCGGCTGGTGTGAATGCCAAAGATGGAGATGATGACTCGAAATCCATGACTGATGATCAGATTCAGGAAAAGCGGAAGAAGGAGTTTGAGAAGGCGCATGGCTCTATACATGAGGGTGTTTCGACTGATGTGCTGGAAGTCTGGTTTGCAGGATGTCATGCTGATGTTGGCGGTGGTGCGGTCGCAAATGGTGAAAGACATATGTTATCGCGGATTCCACTGCGCTGGATGATACGGCAGTGTTTTGAGTGTAATACTGGAATTATGTTCAGTACGGCTGCGTTGGCGGAGACTGGTATTGACGTACCGACTGTTTGGCCAGTGTATAAACAGACGAGGAAACCGATTGTTGGTCCGTCTCCTTGTACGGTTGAACTGTACGAGGCTGGTGATTTGCCGCCGCTGGAAAGGAGATCGACTGCTCTTGGTGTTGATGAGGAGCGTGATGAGAAGAAGGAAAGTGTGAAGAGGAAACAGTCTGTCCCTCAGTCTGATTTCGATCTCCTCCCCGAACATGTCGAAGACCATTTCGATGCTATGGCGCCGATCAATGACCAGCTTGAACAAGCGAAGGGGTGGTGGGCGCTGGAGTTTTGGCCGGTGAAGGTGAGGGTGCAGAAGAAAGATACTGAGGAGTGGGAGAAGGTGGTTAGGATGAATATGGGACGATTCAGGGCTGTGAGGGAGGTGGAGCCATTGATGCATTGGAGTGTTGAGAAGAGGATTGGAGAGGGTGAGTATAAGATTCGGAACGTGGTTGATAAGAATGCAGCTTGGAGGGTTGCTGTTTGACTTTGACTGTTGAGTACAGGGAGGTTGTACGATGAGCTCGGAGTTCCAGCTGTTGTCAGTGATTAATTTGTGGGTTGGTGAGCGAGCAGGTGACAGATCTCGTTGTGTACAAGCGTGTAATTCTGTCGGACATAAACAACAAGTCCAATGTCTGATATCTAAACATTACCATCATCATCAATAGCAGAAGGAGTTTTCGGCTGTCCACACTGCCAGAGCACTTTGAAGACTCGAGGGTTGGACAATATCCTCCGCTCTCAAACGATGCAATCCTTTCTAGAGACTCATCTTATTTGCAGCGCTGCGTTCGAAATGCCATCTCTTCTTCTCTCTTCATTGCCTCGAGAAGCGAATAACATGGATGGAACTGATAGTCCACGTGATACTGCTGCTCCTCCACTCGCAGCTCAAGCAGCCTGCAGGCCATCCTCACCGCCTCTCCCCGTCCTCCACAAAACCTCCAACCCAAGCATTCAGCTCGCCCGATTGAGCCTCCAGTCCCCTTGTCCCACAGCGGCATTCGGACACGCACCCTCCCGACTTGCGTTAGCATTTCCAATTGGCCTTGACTCGTCATCTCGTCTCCAAGTTCCAACGATACTCGGCTATGATTTGTAGCGAATGATACATGCATGCACGGCGTATTCGGTAGGCGTATTCGCGGCACCTGCCGCGATTCCGGAGGGTGAACGAGGCGAGTGGAGGGTAGGGCTGGGGCTGGCAAGGGTGTTGGAATCAATGCCGATTTGAATTGAATTTGTCTCGCGGACCCACTGGTGTTGTTGGTTATTGATTTTTGTCCGCTCCGGATTGATAATTTCTGCGAGTGAAAGGGAATGCTGAGATTGAGAATTTCGCGGGAGAAGGTCCTATTTGCTCTTTGTTGTCCTGGTTGGAGTCAATTGCTGGATCCGACTTTGGATCGTCGGTAGTCTGAAGATATGCGACAGCAGAGGCTTGGCTGGGAGATTGTGATGGCATCTTGGATCTTGAGGATTTTTACCTGCGTATGCATGCTTGCGTTACAGTATATGCTGTTGAATATCCATCGTTTGAGGAAATTGCTTGCTGTTGAGGTTATTCCGACGGTATCCGACGTGTGGGTTGGAGTGGTGGGATTTTGGATGTGTCAGCTTGTGCTTGAAGCACTTGCTAGCGGGGTCCTCAGTGTAGTGTTTACTATATTGTTGGATGTCGACTTCTTTTCAAGTAGCAGCGCCAAGTATGATTGCCAGTGTGCTAGCGGAGTCCTCGGTGCGGTTCGAGTCCTGGTCGATAGAATCGTCATGTCCTGGATACTGCATCACGGTTTGGTGATGCTATTGGACGTCATCATTCCATATTCCAAAGATAAACGGGGCAATCCAGCAGCGGAAATCACCAAGATACTCTTACGAGCATCCAAGCTTGTTGTGTTCATCCACAATACTACTCTTGGATCGCCGACAGGCGCACCTCATCTCCCACCGAAAACGCTCATACAAGATTCCGACTCTAGTTCCATCACGCAAACCATCCGTCTCAGGCGTACACAGACAGACCGTCGAAAGGAAGGACAGCGAGACCTAGCTTGGACTCTGGTGATCGATAAGGAGGCCCTGGATGAGATGAAGGAGACGCTTGGTCCACCAGGAGGGTTTGGAGAGCTTGGATTCAGCGTTGGCAGAGATGGTGTCAGGTTCGAGGCTATGGGTGTAGGAACGAGTTTCGTGTTGGCATTTGACGTCGCGGTTGCGAAGGACAATCGAGTGGCTGCTGTGAGGAGGAAGACGAAGTAGGTATAGTCCAATTTGCTACGTCAACTCATCCAGTGAGTGTGTTCGATGCCGCTTGTGATGTTGATCCTTGTTGTGATGCTACACTTCCTCTTCCATCCGAAGTCGACTCCTCATGGAATGAAAATTCAACCGTCTTTGTGATCCCGCCGCTCCCCTCACCCTGCTGCTCCTTCTCCTCTTGAATTTCGTCTTCTATGATGTCCGAGTTTCGCTTTGGGACCAAGGAGCCTCTTCGTATTCCATACATGCTGCTCCGTGACACGGTCATCTCTTCCGGTGCACTGCAAGTAACTTCTACACTGCACAGTGAAGTCAATCCTTGATTCCGCACGTTATTCCCAATGAATTGCGATATTCGAGGTGGTGTTGGCTGAGCGAAATTTGGGACATTTTCGCTGTCCAAACTGCGGGTACGAATGCTGCGGACGACAAACATCTTGAGAGCTGGTGCGGAAGCGCATATGATACCGAGATCGAGTTCTAAGGCTGCGAAGAGCCAGAGGTAGAATCCTTCCCATGTGTAGTCCGACGACGCGTCCACTGTGAGGGAGAATATGAGGCGAAGGGTGCCAAATATACAGACTCTGGGACTGAGTTAGAAGTGAAGAGGAGGATCGCGGGACTTGATTACATTCCACCGACAGCAAAGACGAAGATCAGACCCAGTCGTCTCCTTGACGGCATGTTGAGACCCCATAGTAAAGGGATTGGTAGGAAATAGACGAAGAAATCGGTGATGATATTGGTAATACCATGGTATTTTGTCGTGGGATGATTCGTAACACAGTGACTTAGTCTTGAGCTTGTAAATCCGACTGGATCTTCAGGAGTATCGCATGTCTGTGGAAAGGTTGCGTTGGTTATTCTGGACCGGTGGGAATACTCTTACCATAACAATGACGGTTTCGAAGCTGATGAACCACAATGTAACAAAAGTAATGCCACCGAAGACGCAGTATCGGAAGCACCTGGAAGTTGAAAGCCTTAGATAAAAGACTAAGATTGACAATTTGACTGTCGAAACAGCTGGGGTAAAGAGCAGTTGGGCTATCCACTGTATAGAATCAGTACATGTAATTTATCTACTTTGAGTTGCGCCAAACATCGAAAATCCCTAAAAATGCTGGGACTCTGGATGATTATCTCGACTTACGGCAGCTGTCAGAGCTGGAATCTTATCATCAACATCAACAAGATGGTACGTCCATCCCTTGGTCGTAGAAATACAAATGCAAACCGTAAATTGGATCGCAAAAAACTGTAAATATCAGTATCAGTACTGCCCAACTCGATTAAGCACAGATGAAGGAGAGCAGCTGAGTAGGTATATTTACCAAAGCTAATAATATCAAGTAGTCATCGCTTCCAACAGCATGGATAGCAGCTCTTTCGTAAATGGGAAGCCCGACGATGATGGCTGTAATGAAAATGCATACAACCTGTGCGACGATGAGGTGGATTTGTCTCGAGGGCAGAGACCCGCCGTCCTCGGTAATGGGCTTGAAGATCATGATTGTCTAAATCTTAGGTCATATTCGGGTTCAACGATCCTATCGCAATGTCTTTTGACGACAGCCAGGGCAAGATATAGCGAGTACAAAGTCTTTGCAGAAGTATTGCTGCATTTGGGGATGGATCGTATTGAGCTTGGGTAGTGATCGGTCCGGGCGGACCCCGAAGTCGGGAAACCTAAAAGGGAACTTGTGAAGGAAATGGACATGACCGTGCTTATGCGAAAATGCAATGGACGCAACCAATCTGAATCTGCATGTGCTAGTCCGTCTCCGTCCTTTGCAATCGTGGCATCGTGCACATGGCTGAATAAGAGAAGATGGCTAGTTCGCGAATCGGTTCCATTGGTCCTTGGAATCTTGATGAGTAATGAACGTAGTCCTTGATGGTCAATCTTGAAACTGTTTCTTGAGACTCAATTTGATTAGTCTCCATTGAACTATGCTCAAGCTGTATTGGAAGAGGTCCAAGTTTTGTAGGAGTATGTACTTGACTGCTTGTTGTGAACCCTTGTTAGACAAACACGTGTACTAGCGGGCGAAAGAAATTTTCTTTTCTGGTCGAGAAAGTGGCCAATTGCGAGACGTTTCATGAACAATGAAGTTAGGAAAGTTCAATAAACTTTTCAAGACTAAAGCGCTTGACGTCCAATCGGGTGAATAGCGTACACATTTCAGATTGACGAAACTTTCGCACAGACCAAGGAAGTGCTTGTGTAGTCTGTTTCAATCCAGGTTTCTCGTAGGCCAGAGATGCCATTTGGCCAGTCATATGGGAAACCAGACACGATGAAAGAGTATCGAAGCATGAACGTGCCAGAAAGAGGACCGTGGAAGCATCTGATAATGCTTAGGACGCCATAAACAACGTCTCGGTGAGTGCATGAACGCGAGCGAATTGTCTGAGGAATGTCCAATGAGCATGAAAAGGGTATAACTGCGCAACATGGTCACTTCAAGGTTGAGGGCTTATCGGAAAGGGTTACATCGTGTCCCTCAGTTCTGGTGGTTCAACTCTGGGGCAGCAAAGACTGTGTCTGAGCGGAGAGCTAGAGAAAGTCAAACAATCGATTATGCTTCCACTAGAAACGCAGATCCCGTACTTTAGGGGGAACGGAACGATTAGTAAACAAAATACAAGTCTGCTGACCCGGTGCTCGCAAATACTCAGTATCAAATCCAACGAAGTACGAGCTCGGAAGCCAGAAAACCCTGAAGGCTTGATGCCCCGATCCAGAATGAAGCACTCAACGATACACGACCAGAGACAAAAGAACACTTCCTATCGTTGATGATACAATATATGGGGAGTTGATAGTAGACAGTACCTAGGGACCTTAGAGTCGAGCCATCATACAAAAGATAGAGGAGAGAAGGGGATGATGGAAAGAAAGGAGAAGAGAAGAAGCTCGGATCGGGATAACAATTCGGCTTTCGGCCTCGGATAAACGTTGAACCGCCGTTCAGTTCAGATGTAATGTTGACAGCCTCGTCTGATCCATTCTTCTTTTTCCTCTCCCTCTCCAACCACCAGATCACAACATCTCTCTGCGACGACAGCCTTCAACTTCCTCTGCAAATTTACTCTTGCATCGCGTCGCATTTGCAAAATTTCACCATGGATTCCCTTCGCAGCGCCCTTCAACCCGTCACGCACAACCTCCCTACGCCCATCCACGACCTCGGAGTCTCCATCCTCGGTGAGTCCTGCTACAAGAAGCTCCTCCTCGACATCGACATCGAGTCCACCGAGTGTATCAAACTTGCAATCTCGAAAGGTCTAGGAATCGGCATTATCGGCGCCTCCTCCATCGTCAAAGTCCCCCAGATCCTCAAGCTGATCAAGTCGCGATCCGCGTCTGGAATCTCTTTCCTCTCCTACCTCCTCGAGACATCCGCATACCTCATCTCGCTCGCCTACAATGTGCGCCAGGAATTCCCCTTCAGCACGTATGGAGAGACTGGCTTGATCATGGTGCAGAATGTGGTTATTGCCGTGTTGGTTCTACATTACAGCGGCAAGGCTAGTGCTGCTGGATTATTTGTTGCTGCATTGGCCACTGGTGCTTTTACGCTATTCAGCAAGAATATCGTGGATATGAAGACATTGGGATATTTGCAGGCTGGTGCTGGTGCTTTGGGTGTGGCTGCAAAGCTTCCGCAGATTCTTGCTGTCTGGCAAGAAGGTGGAACTGGACAGTTGAGCGCATTCGCTGTTAGTGATCTCTCCACAATTCTGGCTCTAATTTTCCTTCTCTTAGTATTGGAGCCTCTGCTGACTATTAAAACTCAGGTCTTCAATTACCTCCTCGGGTCCCTGTCCCGGATCTTCACTACATTGCAAGAGGTGGACGATAAGTTGATTTTGTATGGATTTGTTGCAGGATTCGCTTTGAATGCTGTCTTAGCCACGCAAATGGTGTACTATTGGAATGCGCCGGCCAAGAAGTCTGTCAAGAGCAAGCAAAGGGAGAAGATTCCTATCGCGGCTTCATCTGGAAAGTCTACTGCGACTTCGACTCCCAAGGGCAAGAGTCCAACTACTCGCAGACGCGGTTGAGCTTTCTCATACAAGCGGTTCCTTTCGATCTCTTTCGACTCCTGCCATATGCAGTTGCAGTCAGATAATTTAATGCTGATATTCTGGGCATATGTCATCCCGTTGGTATCTTTTACATTTCCTCCGCGGCCGTTTAGTCTTAAATTACCCCAGGTTGGTCTCCTCATCTAGCCCTCTTCCCATTGTCATCTACAAGATGAAGTCCTTTTGTCCTGCGGCGAAGGGGAATTTCACCATGGTGGTTCAAAACACCCTTTCCAAGATACAGGGTCAGATTGCACAGGTTTTGAGTTGCGGATAAAACTCGAATAATGAACAACAAAACGGATCCTACAGGAAGTGGAACTTTGAGCAAGCACTTTCTTTACGAAAAGTCCCATAAAGCGCTACTGCTGAGGCTATATACAACACGCCTTCTCAAAATATATACAGAATCGAATCCGCACCACAGCTCATCCATCCTTCAAGACCACCAGTTGTTGTTCTCCCACTTGACGTACGAAGGATCAATCTTCTTCAAGTCTCCCACACCCAAGTTCGCAGCATCAATCGAGATCTCCCTCTTCAAGATACTGATCGCCTTGGCAACACCCTCAGTACCATAGCAATTGGCATACATGAACGAGCGACCAAGCCCAACAGCCTTAACACCAAGCGCCAAAAGCTTCAGGACATCAGATCCATACCTGACACCTCCATCCGCATAGATCTCCATCTGCTTGAACAGCTCGGGAGCCTCAGCATGAATCTCCAACGCCGTCTCCAGCGACGAAGGCGCACCGTCCAACTGTCTGGCACCATGGTTCGACAGGATAATAGCCTTAACGCCGTTATCGTACGCGAGCTGGGCGTCCTCGACGGTCATGATGCCCTTGAGGATGATGGGGAGAGAAGTGAGGTTTTGCAGCTGCTTGAAGTAGTCCCAGGTCTGGTAGGTGTAGGAGGAGTCGGCGGAACCGACGCCGTAGCGGGCGGCGCGGTGGCGGTCGCCGTCGCCGGCGGAGTCGACGGTCATGACGATGGCTTTGGAGCCGGTGGTTTCGGCGCGCTTGAAGGCGATGGCGCTGGCGGTTAGGTTTTCGCTGAGGTAGATCTGGGGGGTTGTCAGTAATGATTTAATCCTCTCACAATGTCTCGGGTAAGGTTACCTGTTGGAAAGTCACTTGGGGTCCGTAAGTTCCGTTTTGGACTTTCATATCGGCGATTTGCTCCATGGTCAAAGACGAGAATCCAGATGGCTGTTCGATATGTCAGTTCAATTGAACTCACCATCATCGTCTTCTTCTTGAAGAAAAGAGGAAACTCACCATATACAGGATCCCAGCCTCCCCAGCCGCCTTCACAAGACCTTCCTCACCCGCAACATTCGCATATCCACCCCTCGCAGCCGGCGAGATGAATATCGGCATCGAGAAGTTATATCCGAGCAGGGTAGTAGGAAGCGTAGATTCAATCTTCGTGACATCCATGCCCAGGACACGCGGACGGAATCGGTAGCGCGCGAATATCTCCAGGTTGTTGCGGTAGGACCACTCGCCGGCGGCGCCGTTGCGGTAGTAGGTGTAGGCGGTGGTGTTCATGTATTTGCGGGCGGCCCATTCAAAGTCTGGGAGGCCGATCATGCTTTCGAGGGGTGGGAGCTCGCCTGTGGCTGTTGAGCCGAGGACGTCGTCGATTCTAGGAGGTTGTTAGCATTTTCTTCTTGATTTTGAGTGCCGGTTGATTGTGAAATGTGAGGGTACATACCCAGTATCAGCTTCATTGAGGTACGGACGAGCTGCAAGCGCAGTCGCTACGAGGGGGAGGATAGTCAAGAAAGTATGCATTGTGAAAGAGCGTGATAGTTCGGGAACTTTGACCTGGGTGAGAAGAAAGGAAAGCAAGTTTTTGAGAAGGATTACTAGAGGTCTTTATACAGACATCCATTCTAGTTTCTGCTTCGGACCCTCTGGACTGGGAAGGTGGTGTTGAGGTATCTTGGCAGCATCATACGGTTCCCCTCTCTTCTCCCTTCCTCTTCGGCGATATAACCCATGCCTGCAAAGCCAGCCTTGTCAAGCCTTATTTACTGACAGCTGTGGACCTGCTTGTCGTCTAACTTACAAGGTATTCCTGCATCCGGACCGAGCTGTGGAGATGCATGTCTGCTTTCTATCCTCTTGGCCGGGAGAATGAGTTTGGATTGGTCGCTGTCGTTTTCGGCGCCGCTGTTTTGAGTTCGTCGAATACTTTATCGGACGTCGGGCCAAGGAATTCTCGCATTTTTTCCAGACTCGCTTGTCACCACGTTTATTGGCTTTGCGGTAGCGAGGTGCGATGTACGGATTTTAGCCGCTGAACTTGAGAGGACGAATTGGGGCTGTGGTCTTGGAGGTGCTTAGGAATGCTGTGAGTGAGTGAGATGACTCGAGGAGGAATGTCACTTATCGGATGAACCGACGGCAGTTGAACATTCGAAACAGCCGCTTCGGAGAGATGACCGGGTGGCGTACGGCCCTTGTCGCCTTGTCTTCGTTTTGAAGAAACCAGGCCGCCAGACCTTCCAGAACAGTCTTGAGCTGCCGGAACGGAGCTTAGATTGAGATCTTGTTATCTAATCTTGTGGGTTTGATCCGATCTCGTCCTCTCACAGCGGTGCTTCTCATCTTGTGCTACTGTAGAGAGGGGCCGCTGTTGCATGCAGCTGTGCATCCACTAACATCCAGACCTTCGAGTGCAACTTACTTAAATCCACATATGGCGAGCTGGTGTTGTTTCGTTTCCTGCTCAAGCAACAAACAGCTGGAAGCGGGGATTTTTCGGTTATGGCAGGATTGGAAGACTGAGAAGATAAGCTTTTTCGTTGCGTTTCGTTTCTAGATTTTTTCCCAAGCACATCCAGGATATCGGCTATGCTGTTGGCAGGGCAGAATTATACTTTCCTGTGGATCCGATCAGCTATTTGGCTCGAGTCAAGCTTTGACTCGCCATTTGTATCGCCGCTACATATCATTCATTTGCTTCCTCTTGTTGCGGGACTTTATCTTCGCATCTGGGAACACGTGGTGCATCAACCTCGAAGGAGAGCGTCTTCACGAAACGAAACGGTAAACGGGCATTTGAATAATCAGGAAGGAGGAAACACAGTTGAGATCTTGGCGTGGTTATTCCCCACTCTTTCTATCAGCCTGAACTCTGATTGCGACATGCATGGGTGGCAATTCCGGCGATGGGAGATCTGCGTCTTAGATTGGTAGCTTGGCAGGGGCTTTGCACATGCGTGGCATTTTTCTTGGATCTTGTCGAAGAGGGAACAAGAGTTTTCTGACGCATTCTTTGCCTCTGAGCCAGTGTCATCTTCAAGGTTTATTCTTTTGCGGTCATCTAACAAGAACACAGGCAGAACTATTTCGCTTCCAGAAGGCTCAACTTTACATCAATTTGAGCACAGCTTCTACGACCACATTTTCTGTCAACGACGAAAACGGCCGTCAACCTGGCACGGAATGCACCTACATTGGGAGCGGGGCCAAGATCCTGTAACAAGAAGCTGACATGGTAAACCTGGTGTGGATCCGACGTCAATCTTCCTTTAACTACCGGACTCCCGCCGTAGGCGAGGCAATCTGATTTGAAGAACTAAGGAAGCGGAGGAGATTTTGTCTTGAATCAAGTGGGCTGGCTGAGAGAGGATGACAAATCTGCGGCTCCCACGCGGTTTCGAATGCGAAAGTGCGGTGCTTTGAAAGAAGTGTTTTGGCTTTGTCATTTTGTTCCTGCTTCTACCAATTTTCAGTAACTCACCGCAAACCCTTCCCCGTGCTGTTTTCTGCAAACGTTCCGTTTCTGCTTCCATAATTCAGTGCTTCTCCTATTCTTATATTCCGACCTTGTTCCACTCGTCTTTTCCAGACACCCTGCGTGGTGCCAAAATGATGCACTCATATCTTAAGAAGAAGATGACTACCGGGGTGCCTACAGATGCCCCGGAAGTCTGCGTTTGAGAGGGGTGGCCTCGCTTAAGGTAAACATGCTTGATAATGGTGGTGAAAGTACCTTCCACGCGTTCAAGCACAGCTTTTACACTCTCCTTGATATGTCATCGTCAGCATTGCTACGAAATGGCGGGAACGAGCGAGTGGACATGTCGAGGGGCGCCAGTATGCACCTACTCACTTCAAGAAGCAGAATTGGGTATCCAACGAATAACTCTGCCTGCTCCCATTTGCTTCAACCCGTGAAGTCATCATTTAAGAACCACACTTCTCCAAACATTTCCGGCCTTCTTTCTTCTTTACAACACTGGTTATCGCATGGTCGCAACATAACCTGTGCTATCAGCTTTGGCGTCTGCTTTTCAGCATGTTCTTTCCACCAAGAGTGGTCGTTATTAGGTACGAACTGGTCCATGCGTATCACAAGCTGATTTTAGGGTATAGCTGGTGTCCACATAAATCGTGGATTAGTACCTCCAAAATCCTGGATATCGTCGTCTCTCTTGAGGACTTTCCAGACGCCGACTTGTAACAGCCATTTGACTTTCTCCTGCCACACAAGCACATGTGCGTGGAACTTCGGGCTGAGAATGACATTGAATAGCTTCTATACATGAGGCTCAGCTTCTTTCAAAGCAGTATCTGATTTGAAGAGCTCGTAAAATTGGCGTAATCGAGGCAGATCGTTGTAGTCAACTGTTTGCACTGGAGCATCGGCTTGTAAACCGAATAGACCGGATTCGAGAGCAGCTTCTCTATCGACATGAAGGGAGATCGCTACAACGGTTGTGAATATAGCCTTGTTTTCGCGACCGTAGAACATGCATAGCATGTCGTCGAGATCGCGCGCTCTTCTGTTCACATCCTCATATGCAGCGTCCATGACAATTTGTGGAATCGCGGATGTCATGAAGTCATTGCCCATAGAGTCTGTATCAGGTAGTGCTGGAGAGGAACACTTCATCAGAACTTCCAGATTGAACTGAAAGATGTAATCCGCAACGATCGATACACGCATGTTGTGAACAGAGTTTGCCCTGTAGACTAACATCATTACAGGTGCACCTTCGAGTTCTGAATCTGTGGCGTTATTAATCCTGTAGTACTCTTCATCCCTTCTGCGCGTCCTGGTCAAGGCATTAGCATATACCCCTGGCAGAAGTAACAGGATCGGGAAAACGAACAACGGACCCCAAAGTCAACTCATTCCAAAGTTAGAAAGAACATACCAGTTGACATGAAGTGTGACGTCGATCTTAGGCTGTAACTAAATTGTTTTCAGGCTCAGCTAGTCTTGCGTAATCTGGTGCCCGCCACACTCAAAGACTACAGCTCGTGCCCCACTGTTTACTGCGGCAAGCAGAGGCACCCGGGCATTCAGTAGCACTGTGCGGACGGGCCAACAGGCCTGACGAGACTCTTTGCCATCGAGGAGCGTAAATGGGATATCTTCCTCTGCAATGCGGCGAGGAAGGCAGGCTGTCCAAATTTGACGACGAATTTCAAGGGGAAAGAGGTTGAATTGAGGGAAGGTGTTGTGGGACATCCTCATTTAAGTCGCGGCGAAGTGAGGTAAGGATTTTGCGGAAAAGTATTTCTGTCTGAGATTTTGGGAGATAAGAGACAGTCCACGATTGGAAGGTGAAGATGCCACTTTTATTTGTTTCGCTTCTGATATGCACGTGATTCTTCTGTTTCTGGTCAGTCTTCGTCGTAGTAACAGAAGGCTGAAAATTGCTTGGGCGCTTGGAAGTCATAGCCCTTATCCGTCTACTTTTCTTCTGTTCCAGCTATGAGGAAAGCCTGTGACACTTGCCAGACGGTCTTCCAATCGTGCCTACATGATTTATCATTCGTTGACAACTTTGTTGTCATGTGCTTATTCCCCCCTTTTCTGCTTAGCGAGCTCACGTGGTACTGCATATGCAATGCACAGTGACACGGGCGCCAGGAAGATTACCCCTCCATGTTATCTGTCAGCCTCGATACCTCCAAATCTGCTCTGTAGGGTGTCACTGTGCCTGGTATCCGATCTCACACTGTCTTCCAGTGCCGAATACTCTCCACGCTACATTCTTTTTACTTCCGGCCAAACAACTCTCCCACTGTCGTGCATCGTCCGGAAAACTGGCGATCATTGTTCCGGACATAATCAGGCTACATTGTTATAACGCAAACTGACAAACCGTTGCCTCTCCATGTACCAACGGAATGCCGAAGGTCTATTTTATTTGGGCAGGGCAAGCGAGAGATGTGTCAGTTGTCGGTAACTTCAATAGAGAAAAGCCCATCAAGCTTGAGATGCTATCAAAACGGGGTGGTCCAGCAGTGTTCAGAGGAGACTTACGAGTGGATGCATCGGTACGGAAAGTCTTCTACAGATTCATCGTCGATGGCAAAGCCATGCTAGATGATTCCGTCGCACAGGAGAACTGGCCCGGGCGGGGTATGAGAAACGTCACAACTCCAAGGAGTGCAAAAGCTGGAACTCAAGTCTACCCATATCCTTACAGAAAGCTTGACTTTGACAATTACGACTATCGACTGCTGGTCGTCAAATTCAGCGATACCGAAGACGGGAAGTTGGACTGTTATCTTGAGCACGAGTCCCTCATAAACCCAGCCCCGTACTTGGCTTTGTCCTATTGCTGGGGACGACCAGATAGCACTCGTAGCATTCAACTTGGTGGATATTTTGTCGAGATCACAGTGAGTCTGGCTGATGCACTGTATGATGTGAGGAGAATGAGATGTCCGAACGCAACACGAGGTTCCGTGCGGTTGTGGGTAGACGCTTTGTGTATCAATCAAACGGATAACGAGGAGAGAAGTAATCAGGTGCGGAACATGCGTCAAATATACGCCAAGTCCTCCGAAGTCATTTCTTGGGTTGGCAAAGGATCGCTGTGCGGATATCCTTCCGAGGCTGTGGAATACCTTATCAAGAAGCAGAGTCTGATAAACCGACTTAGCGATGGTTCATCATCTGTCCGAGACGCACAGATGCTGCTTGACGACTTTTCGTCGTTCAGCTTCGCCACAAAGGAAGATTGGATGGCAAATCAGCTGGCTATTATGGATGCATTCTTCAACCAGGCGTATTGGAAGAGAGTATGGATTATCCAAGAAGTCACTGTAGCGCCAAAAGCGACTGTTGTATGGGGTAAAGCTGAGATCCCTTGGGAGATTGTGGCGAGAGCACTTTCGGCTTGGAAAGTGATGGAGATCAGTTCTGGTCCTAGACAGACGAGGGGCTTCACAAACGCCTTACACTTACTCGAGTTTCACAATCACGACAATGTCAGGCCTCAGCCGATCAGTCTACTCGATGCAATCAGTTGGAGTCATCAGACACTTTCTACGGAGCCTAGAGACAGGATCTTTGCTTTATTAGGCTTATGTCATGACGGCGCAAGATTCGTTCCTGTTCCAAACTACAAGCAACCACTCGAGGCCATTGTCATAGATATGGTACTATCGATGATGCGATACACCAAGTCTCTGGATCTCATATGCTTGAAAGGGATTCGTGTTCAAAGCTCGGAGAATATGAAATTGCCTACATGGGTACCGAACCTGGTCGACCTGTGGTCTGGATCTTTGACCATCCAAGAGAAGAGCTTCTTCGAGTGGAAATCAGTCAACAGCTTCATGCCTGTTCTCGATGGCTCCGATACCACAGCTCTGAAAGTCAAGGGAAAATTCCTAGGCAAGATCATTGGTTTAAGTACGGGAATCAGCACAGACGGTATCGTTCAACTGCCAGCACGACCTCAAAAGCCATGGATCCACGCCACTGCGAACCTGATCAGGACGAAGCCAGAATTATGGAATGCGCCTGACTCCGATCGCGATGTCCGAGATGCCATATACAGAACACTAACGATGTGTCTCCTGCCCGACAGTATCTCCTACGAATGCGCACGAGATTGCTTTGCCTCGTTATGGACACCTTGGGGTCGAGGAGCGATCCACAATATCGCTCTGATAAATTGGATTGACTCAAATGCCGAGTTCAAGCTCAAGGACTTCACATTACGAGAATGGTCGATGCTGAAATCCGAGTATGATGCTACCACGTTCCATAATTACGCCTATCCAGATGAGAACCTTCTGGAGGAGTTCATTGCTACGCTAGAGAAGGTGTTGGGAAGTGGGATGAAATTGGCCGCGCTGGATGGGAGTCAGATTTTGGGGTTGGTGCATCCTGATGCGAGGGTTGGCGATCAGTTGTATGCCTTGAAGGGCTGCACGATACCTGTTACGCTGAGACCGGTTGAGGTCGGGCAGGTGAAGGAGTTTACCGTTGTTGGTGGTGCGTATACTCTAGGCATGGACCAGAGATATCATGCTCGGCATCGAGAAGGCGCTGAGGTGCCAGACATAGAGTGGTCGAATGTCACAGGAGTATTGGAACTACTCTGACCTGTTCTTCAAATTTAGACTATGTGCAGTCGAGATGTTCGGACAGTATACACATGAGGTTCTGAAATTGCTTAGGGCAGATCAAAGACACTGCGAGTACCAGTCGTTGACAAACTTGCATGTCGAGCCCGCAACACACGGCAAAGTCCATGGTGCTGTCGCGCCGCCGCCACCACATTGTCCATAGAGCGGCACAGCAGAAGCAGTGCTACTAGCTTCCGTGCTCGAAGATGTCGCAGATTTCGTATTCGTAGTTGAGACTTTCGTGCTGGTTATACTGCTGGACTTAATACTTGACGTCGAAACCACAGTCGAAGTCTTAATCGTCGAACTCGAAATCGGTCCCACGACACCACCGGGCCCCTTGACATTGGAAATACCAGTCTTCTGTAAAGAAGTAGGCAACAAAGGCTGGATCAGCTTCTGCCATACGGTAGTATAAAGTCCAGGACTTCCATCAGCAGCCAAGCTTCCAGGTTCGAGACTCCCCCATTGTTGTGAGTCAGAGCAGCAGGGTGAATAAGTTCCCCAGAATGGACCAGCAGCCCAAGCAGTCCAGCCGATGTAGACGTCATTGGCGGCCATGTAGTTGACCATGTCTGTGAGGTAGGTGGCGCATTGTGTGCCGTTTGCGGCGCCGAATTCGGTGATCATGGCTTTGAAACCGTATGTTTTGAGCCAAGCTGTGACGCCGGCGAGATTGCTGGCTGCGGGTTGGGAGCAGACGGCGTGGCCGCCGGAGAAGTCAACGTCGAGGTATTCGTGAATGTCAAATGCTGTGGATCATTAGTCAGGGTGAAGGATTTTTCGATATGAGATGGGAGACATGCCAGTGTTGTTTACTGGGTCGGTTATTTTGAACATCACTTCACTGTTGGCGGGGGAGTTTCCGGTATATGATTCAGTCCAGGAATGTCCTCCTGTCCAGCCTCCGCCGGGAGCAAGAATCCTGATTCATATTAGCCAATACTCAAGGTCCATTAAGAAATTGATTTTTCTACAATTGGTAGGCGCCAACTGCTCTGATGGCGTTGATTGCAGCTTGGTCATTGGTCAGCACCAAGTTATTGTCCATATCATGAGGCTGTGCATTGTCAATACTTAGTGTACTCCAGTAAAGGGTTAGTCATCTCACCTCGTTCATGAGGCCAAAGATGACTTTCTCATTGCTCTTGAACCTCGAAGCGAGCTCGCCCCAGAATGCAGCAAATTGAGCTGTCGTCGCTGCGGTTACATCTGAAGTGTCTCCGATAATACTTCCGGTCATCGGTTGTTGAGAAGGGTTGTTGTAGCGCATATAGTTGTGGGGATCCAAAATGCAGTATGCACCTTTGGTGACCGTGATGTAGTTGACAGCATCTGCGAATTCTTGGAAATGCTGTGAAGGATTAGTCATGAACTAGGAGGATGGCAGGATGCGACAAACTGTCTCATTGAACTTAGCTCCAAGTCCGTATGATAGTGGGCACATTCGCTCCAAGAGGAAAGCTACACGGAAAAGATTGACTTTGTTCTGGTCGACATAGACATCGATCGCGGCTTTGTTGATGAAAGCGTAATCGACTCCGAAACGCCCAGGGAGACCAGTGCCGGGTGTCGCAGATGCGCCTTGAAAATGTCAGCAATGTATTATGCAGAAATAGAACGCTATCTCACTGTATACACCGAATTCTCCACCACTTTCTGCGACTCCAGCATAAAAGATTGTTGCTGCTGCCTTGGCAGCGAGCAAAGAAGCAGCAATGATTGTCTTCGAAAACATAGTGAAGACTCAAGCCTCGACAAGAGAAATAGATGAGATGGTGGAACGAAACACTAGGAAACCAGGACGCCAAGTGCGCTTTAAATAAGAATGAAGCTCATCTCGGAGGCTCTTGCATTTCCTTTCCGCTGTGGGGAGGCTCGCATCGGGTACTCAATCCGGACCGCATCTACCGAATAGGTTGTCGAGCATCACTTGAAAACCGTGAACTAATTACAAATATGTTTATAGACTCACAGAGAGTGTTGTGATAGTCGGATTAATTAATTGAGGGACAGGGAGCTAGAAGGTTTGTTTTCTGTAGGGGTAGGTTTAGGTTGGGTACCTGCATGCATGGAGGCTTTGCCGGGCCGGCGGTCGACTGGGATTAGATACCCCGCCGGAGGAGTACCCCCCGCGAAAGGCTTCCTACTTGTATTAGTATAGGTCTTACCCCGCTACTATATTCTGTTCGTGGAGCTCAGACAGGGGGAACGTACAATACTTAATCTCTGCCCTGATTGTTGAGCCGTAGTTCCGCCGGCAATTGTGTTAGGTATTTTATTCACACGTTTTATACAGATTGGCCGAGGTCGCATGAGAGAAGGTCGGACTGTTCTTGAAGCTTCTATCTGCATGGAATTCTCTTTAGACTTTGATTGAAATGTTTGTAAATGCCACGACTATGTTGTGCTCATTACGAAGATCAGGCAGAGTACCAAAGGGAAGGAAGGGAAAATAAGTTACCTTTTTTGATAGCTTCCTTGGCATTTCATGAACTTCTCTACCTTTCATACATCATAGTTGATATTGTTCCTACTGCTTCTTTGATTTACTTCTAGAACAATTCGCGGTTCGTAATTATGTTCTTCCCTTTCTTCCAAAGACAAATTTATCTCATATGACGTGTTCGCTCTCCGCAGTCTTCTTCACCTTCAAATTCTTTGTTATCATACATATAGAAATCATCAATACTACCTCGAGCTGATCCCGTTATACACTTCCATAAATGACTCGATGTTTTAGTTTGAGATTTGATCAAGCAAAGAGCTGCCACAGTACCGTATTCATGCTTGGGGTGTAGAAAACGGATTCATTTACAAGAAAGCTTCAAGGACCAGTGTCCGAATACGAGTGCATCTGAAGATCATATTCAAAGAATCGGATTTCCAGCACAGCTCTAGGCAATTTCGTTGCCAGCTGTGCTGTTTTCACTGTTCTCAAAGAAGTCACTCAGTGTTTTGGCAGCTAACACTAACGCTCTTGCCAGATCCCAGCGGATGCTTTATTGTGTGGTTTGATAGATGTAGGAATCAAAGCACTTTGAATCCAGAGTTTGTGAGCGTAGTGTGAAATTACGCGTCGTTAAGACACAAAAGACTGTTGCCACCAGGCCTTCATTGACAAAACAATGTCACGTGTTTCAGCAAATGTATCATTACTTGCGTTCAATAACTGGCGGTTTTTACCGTATCAAAAGCAGAATAAGCTTCGTGTTTCCTTTGTTGTCACCGTTCCAGAATTATAGTTGGGTCTTGGCAGGTAAGGCAGATTTCGCGGTGACACATTCCCAGGCACCAGGCTGAGCCCGCCCCTCGCTTAGAATATATAACCATCACCCCACCATCCTCCTCCTCGATCCTTCATCATCAACAACAAAACAAAAACTCGAACACGAACAAGAATCTCACAACACCAAGATACACGTCTCCCGATATCGTCATGACTTCCTTCTGCGGTTGCTGGTACCTACCAGCTACCCCAAAACACATCCAATACTACCAATACACCCCACGGCAATACTTGCCCCTCCTCGAGAGCGAGGTCCACAGCACAATTCTCTCAACAACCTCCCGTACAGTACTCAAGCAGACATTCAAGAACCCATCGACAACAGACGCCATCAAGGAGTGCACCTATGCGTTCCCTCTTTACGACGGCGTTTCTGTGGTCAGCTTCACATGCCAAGTTGGCAAGAAGATCCTTCGGGGTCTCGTGAAGGAGAAGGCCAAGGCTCAAGAAATATTCGACAAGGCGGTCGCCAAGGGCGAAACGGCTGGTCTGCTCCAGCAAGCACCAGAAGCTTCTGACATGTTCAGTACGAAGCTCGGAAACATTCCCGCCGGCGAGAGCGTCATTATCGAGATTACCTACATCGGAGAGCTGAAGCACTACGAGACTGAGGGTATTAGATTCACGATTCCCACAAAGATTGCTCCTCGATATGGACCCGGCCCGGACTATGGCACTCCCTCTGGAGTCACAGCTCAAAATCATGATGGGATCAAGATCATCGTCGATGTCAACATGCCTGAGGGTTCGTTCATAAAGGGAGTTCAGTCGCCATCACATCCTATTGCCGTGTCCATGGGAACTGTCTCCACAGCAACTACTGCAGACCCGACAATGAGCAAAGCATCGGCAACATTGTCTCTTGGCAGTGCCGCGCTCGAGAAAGACTTCGTTCTGATCGTCCAGTCCAAAGATGTTGGTACTCCGAAGGCTATTCTGGAGACGCACCCAACGATCATCAACCATCGAGCCTTGATGGCAACCCTCGTCCCCAAGTTCTCTCTTCCACCGTCACGACCCGAGATAGTCTTCGTCGCCGATCGAAGCGGCAGTATGGCGCACAACATCCCAATGCTTCGCTCAGCGATGAATGTCTTCCTGAAGTCAATGCCTGCTGGAGTCAAATTCAACATTTGCTCATTTGGTAGCCGTCACTCCTTCCTATGGGAGAAGAGCCAAAGCTACACCAAGGAAAATCTCCAGCAAGCCACTCATCATGTTCAGACATTCGGAGCAGACATGGGAGGAACTCAAACCTTCGGTGCAATCAAAGGCACAATTGAACGTCGCTGGTCCGACATTCCCCTCGAAATAATTCTTCTAACCGATGGAGATATTCAGAGCCAAAATGAGTTGTTCGATTATATCAACAAGCAAGTGGAGAAGAGCAAAGGCAAGATTAGAATCTTCCCTCTCGGAATCGGGAGTGGTGTCTCGCATGCTCTCATTGAAGGACTTGCTCGTGCTGGGAACGGATTCGCGCAAGCTGTTCAGGACGGTGAGCGACTCAACAACTCTGTCGTTCGCATGCTGCGTGGTGCCCTCACTCCTCATATCACCGATTACACGCTCGAAGTCAAATATGAAAAGGATGATGATGACTTTGAGGTGATCGAGAAGGTCACGGAAGGGCTCAAGGTCCTGCTCTCTGATAGTGATAAAGCGAAGTCTCCAGAGAAGCCCAAGGCGACAATGTCACTCTTTGACACCGCTGTTGATCCCGAGAAGGAGGATATCAAAGGATTGAAGGACTCTAACCACTATCTCCCGAAAGTCCCCACACCCAAGCTTCTGCAAGCTCCTCACAAGATCCCATCCCTCTACGCATTCTCCCGAACTACAGTCTACCTGTTGATGTCTCCTGAGACCATTCAACGCAATCCGACTGCAGTTGTTCTACGAGCTACATCCGAGCATGGACCTCTCGCATTGGAGATTCCGATCGAGGTTCTTCCTGCACCCGCTCAAACAATCCATCAGCTCGCTGCCAAGAAGGCTGTTCAAGATCTGGAGGAGGGTCGTGGCTGGATCTACGATGCGAAGAATCAAGATGGTATTCTCGTCAGGGATGTCTATCCAAGCTCTTTCGATGACTTGCTCGAGAGAGAAGCTGTTCGACTTGGGGAAAAGTTCCAGATTGCTGGTAAATGGTGCTCGTTTGTGGCGGTTGCTGAGAACGACAAGGAGAATTCAAGAAAGGCCTTGAGAGATACGTCTGATGAGGATATGAGTGATGATTTCGACATGATCGGTAAGTCCCCTTTTGACCCCGAGACTCAAATTCCTTGCCAGTCTCCATTCGTAGCCTCCCATCAAAGGACTCCCATAGCTGACTATATCAAAGATACCGAAGAAAGCGCTTCCGTTCAATATGACATAGAATCCTCCCAAATGCTCGAGAGCAGAAGTGTGCAAATCGATAACGGCACGTCAAAGAGACATCGTAAGGTCCTTCCATCGATGGCTGCTCGGAAATCCAAGTCACCGCCCCAACAGTCCAACGCCCAACCTCCACCATATGGATTTGGCACTGACGCCCTCTTGGCACAGCCCGCGAGAAAGCATATTACAAAGGGCGGTAGCAGTGGCAATCGTGGCGGTGCGCGTAGTTCTGCATCTTCGATGGGTAGTTTTGGCGCTATGTCACAATCTGCTGCAACACCAACACAAGGATTCGGTAGCTCTCCATTCCAACCGATGGGTATGGCCCAACTGTCCATGTTCGGATCTGCTCAGCCTCCTCAAGCTGAGATGCAATCAGAATCATCGTCTAGGGGAGGTCTTCTCAGCTTTGGTACACCGCCACCTCCTCCTGCACCCTCGCCTGCCTCATTTAGTTCTCGTCCAACTTTTCGTTCACTTGCTCCGGTAGATGCCAAAATGTCACCGGCTTCTTCAATGTTCTCGCCAGCCTCGCCCGCATACTCGCCAACTTCTCCCTCCTACTCACCTAGCTCACCCGGCCAGTATTACGGCAGAGGAGCAGTTCCATCATCACCTACCCCTACACAAGCACCGCAATTCACCGTCCCTGAGTCCGTCGCCGACAAAGTCCTCGCATTAATCGAGCTCCAAGATTTTGATGGTTTCTGGGCCTCGGATAGTGATAAGCATGCTTTCCTTATCATGGGAGTGATGGACATTGATGCACCGGATGGAGTCGATGCTAATGTCTGGTTGACGCTTCTGGTCATCAAGTTCTTACAGAAGAAGTGCGCTGAGGAAGAAGGTACGTGGGAGTTGGTTGTTGAGAAGGCGAAGGCTTGGTTGGATAATTCCGGAATTGGTGATATTGCAGGATTGGAGAGGAAGGCTGGTGAAGTTCTGGGTTGAGATGTGAAACCCAAAACGGACCTTAGACAGGAAGTAGTCGCGGCATTCTGAATTTGAAGGAAATATCCGGTATTTTTAGGGCTTGGAAACCTGGGTATTGACGACTGCGATGTTTACGCATGGAAATATGATCGCGCAAAGGGTTGATGGACGCATTTTCTGTCAGGAGCCCGGATTTCTGACTCCTGCAGTTAGCGAATTAGTGAATTAGATACAACATGAATGCATTGAAACCAGTCCATGATTTGAGTCTGATTATGCGTCCCGGAACTTCTTTCCGTTTCTCACCCATAAGTAGATCACAAATGACAACAAATCCTCGCTTAATCTTGCCCATTATACCAAGAATCGTAATTTTGAAACGATATTTTCTCCCTGCCTGTTCCTGCCTAGGAGACTGAAGACGCTAGATCCTTCTTCCCACCCCAGCCTCATGAAGTCGATACTTGATTTTCATCGGGAGCATGTACATCGCCCAGTGAAACATAGATCCAGGCAGCGTCTATGGCTTCTGAACCCCGCCAAACTGCGGGGTAAATATGATTGTGGGACTCGGAGCCACTCCACGTTTGAGGCTCATTTCATCCCTCGGGCAAAGATACTACTGACAGGTCAGCGTGCTCCAACTCACACATGTTACGTGACATCGATTAAGCACTGGACTTAATCGGCTTGCAGTACGCGCTCCAATAGTATCATAACTTTTATCGAAAGTGGGAGGCGCTGCGTTATGGTAAAGTGGGGTCGTGATCGGCAGTCCCTCTTTATTTGGAGGACGAGACTTGGATGCTTTGGATCATCGGTTTTCTATATCGGAGTCTGTTCTGGGTGACCACGAACACTCTGATATACTGTGTATTTCAGAAACGGTGATTTCATCTTAATCTCACCCCAGCGAAGCCATCATGTGGTTCTCCACGGCTCAGAAGGTCTTGTGGACATGGATAGCTTCCCCAATCAGCACTCCCAGTTTCTCACATCCTGATGCGCAATCAAATCTACCGTACGACATTTCAGACACTCCATTTACTCCCGTCTGTCAAACAAGCCCCCTCTCATCTCACAAAGTATGCGACACATCACTCAGCATTAAAGACCGCGTAGCATCTCTCATCAACTCCTTCACCCTCGAAGAGAAAATATCCAACCTCGTCTCCACCTCCTCCGGATCCCCCAGACTCGGCCTCCCCTCATACCAATGGTGGAACGAAGCCCTCCACGGCGTAGGCTCCAGTCCCGGAGTCCACTTCCCACCCACCGGAAACTTCAGCTACGCAACCAGTTTCCCATCACCCATCCTCACAGCCGCCTCATTCGACGACACTCTAATCCGAGATGTAGCGCGCGTGATCGGAAAAGAAGCTCGCGCCTTTGCAAATTATGGGTTCGCTGGTTTTGATTTCTGGACGCCGAATATCAACCCTTTTCGGGATCCACGATGGGGAAGAGGGCAGGAGACGCCGGGAGAGGATTCGTTTCATGTGCAGCAGTATACGCGGGATTTCATCCCGGGCTTGCAAGGTGGGGATATGGAAAGGAAGCAGGTTGTTGCTACTTGTAAGCATTATGCTGCGTATGACGTTGAGACTGGGCGACATGGAAATAATTATAATCCGTCGCAGCAAGATCTTGCGGATTATTTTCTTGCACCGTTCAAGACGTGTGTGAGAGATGTAGGGGTGGGAAGTGTGATGTGCTCGTATAATTCCGTAAACGGGATTCCGGCTTGTGCGAATGAGTATTTATTGGAGGATGTTTTGAGAGAACATTGGGGGTTTGATGAGGATTATGCGTTTGTGGTTTCGGATTGTGGTGCGGTGGATGATATTTATAGGTATCATAATTTTACGGATAGTCTGGAGGATGCGGCGGCTGTGGCGATGAATGCTGGGACGGATCTGGACTGTGGGGATTCGTATTTGAAGATTGGTGATGCATTGGCGAAGAATAGTACCACGGAGAAAGCTGTAGATGGCGCGCTGAAGAGACTGTACTCTGCTCTCTTCTCGGTGGGATATTTTGATGGAAGCCAGTACGATTCCTTGTCCTGGTCAGATGTTTCGACGCCAGAAGCACAGAAGCTAGCATACAGAGCTGCGGTGGAAGGCATTACTTTATTGAAGAACGATGGAACTTTTCCACTCGATGGAGAAAAGAAATACTCGAAAGTCGCTGTTATCGGACCATTCGCAAATGCTACTGAGCAAATGCAAGGAAATTACTTCGGGAAAGCAAAACACATTACCAGTCCTTTGGAAGCATTCCAAAAAGAATGGAAAGTATCATATGCCTTTGGCACCTCCGTCAACGGCACGACCACATCTGGTTTTGAGGAAGCTATCTCCGCAGCACAAGATTCAGAGATGATTTTCTACCTCGGGGGAATCGACAACACAGTTGAGTCAGAAGAGTTCGACAGGACATCACTCGCATGGCCTGGCAAGCAACTCGATCTGATCATGCACCTTTCGAAACTCGGAAAACCGCTCGTCGTGATCCAATTTGGAGGCGGTCAAGTCGATGACAGCGCTCTGTTGGCAAATAAGAATATTAGTGCCTTACTCTGGGCGGGCTATCCTGGACAAGGTGGGAAAGCTCTGCTTGATATCATCAAGGGAGATGCTTCTGCTGCAGGTAGATTACCGGTAACCCAGTATTCTGCGAGTTATGCGGATGAAGTCAGTGTTTTCGATATTCGGCTCCGACCAAATGCTAGCGATGCTTTCCCTGGACGAACGTATAAATGGTATACTGGGGAGCCAGTGGTACCATTTGGATATGGACTTCATTACACCGAATTCGAATTCAGCTGGAAGACGACACTTGACAAGTCCTACGACATCCAGGATATCATCTCGGATGACTGCAGCGATACCACTCCATTTGCCGACACCACCGCTGTCGTTACGAACACAGGGAATCGCATATCAGATTACGTTGGTCTACTTTTCCTATCGAGCCCAAATGCAGGCCCAGCTCCTCGTCCGATCAAGTCCCTCATTTCTTACGATCGTCTGCACGCTATCGGCGTTGGTTGCGAGAAGACGCTTCATTTGCCTTTGACTTTGGATTCCCTTGCGAGGGCTGATGAGAATGGTGATTTGACAATATTTCCGGGTCAGTATGTGATTGCGCTGGATATTGATGAGAAAATCACTTTCGAGTTTGAGTTGACGGGGGAGAAGGCTGTGATTGATACATTGCCTCCGTTGAAAGCGAAGTACAATTTCACTGTGCCTGTACATATGGAGCCACCTGCTAGTATCACTCATTTGTTATAAGAAAATGATTGTGGTAACTTCTACCCATGCTATATATCTAAGTCGTCCCTCAGCTTCTGTACATGGATTTCTTGCTTTTTATTCTTACCGTTTCGTTTTGCATCCTGCATATGACCTGGGTAGTACCCGTTGTGCAACGCAGCCCAGACCTCCCGGTCAAATATTGGATATTCTCGTTCTCCAAAATGCATCTGTGATCCGGATTCCCCCATATCAAGAGTTGTAATGCGACGCATATATCTCCTATCCCACTCAGACTCGTACTCGTCATCTTTATCTCCAGTACTGGATGAAAAGTCTCGACTAGGAATCACAAGAAGTCCATCACACGCATTGCCAATATTGTCCTCCAAGTATTTACCTTCGCAATTTCACCACCGTAGCTTGAAGGCGTCAAGTGTATTTTGTGTCAATGTCACCGGATCGGTGGCTTGCATGTCTCTCTTGAGGTCAGAGACCATCTGCAGCATTTTTGGGGTTTGAGAATGGGTATTGGTGATGTCGTCTTTGGCTGGGCCCCAGCCACAGGCTCGGCAGAATGTCTGGGAGGTATGAATTAGTATGGAAGCTTTCTTTCATGAGAATGTTATGTTTCCGCGAATGCAGGTTGTTGTAAAGCTTTGATGAAGAGGGTTGGACGTGATGCTTACGTTCATTAAAAATACAAGCTCTGCTTCGTGGACTCCGCCTTCCAACCATCTGCCAAGTGTCTTCTCGGTCATCTGGAACAACCGTTTGGATATGCTGCTATGAAACGATCGATTCGACGGATATTTTGTCCTACTCTGTGGCGGCTCAAGAATAGCTGATATGTATTGTCGTCGATCTGGTCTTCGGTAGGAGGTGGAGAACTAAGCGAATCGGTGAAGTCAACGTCACTGAGAGAGTCGCTACTGAAAGAAGTGCAGGTGGAACTGGGCTTGGATGGAGTAAATATGGCGTCTTTGAGGACTGGAAGATCTGATTCTTCGAAGTCTTCGTGCTTGTCATTGCAGTCGTCGCTTTCGAGATGGTCGAACGCATCAAAGACATGAGAATCCTAAAAGACAGCTTCTGTGCCTCCAGAAGGATTCATTGAAGCTGAACATGGATGATTGTCCATTGCTGCCGGTCAAATGTAGTTCTGTTGGCGTTGCGCGATCAGTAGGAGTGGTTGAAGTATTGGGAGTTTGTGAGCAAGGCTCAGCTCCCAACGTCGGTTAGAATTGCCCAAATCCCGCTAGAGATCACTCCCTCATCTTAAATTTTCGAGATGGATTAGGAGGGACAAAGTTTACTTGGACTGAGCTGTTCATACACGATGTCTAGCGCTTGACCTCCACTTCTCTTCTTTTTATAGCCGCCTCTCCATGAGTCCAGATCCAAAATCAAAACACGACAATCGTTGCGACTTGAGGTCTTGTATTGATCCAAGAACAATTTTGAATTACGTCCCCTAACATCATTCAAAATACGATCATTGATATGTATTGTGCCAGTTCGATGACAACATGGCGTTCTCAAATGCTAGGTCTCGTCCCCGCCCCTTTCGAGTGAACCGAGAGCACGTGTTTTCATGTAAACAAACCTTTTTGGTTCCCTTAGCGGGCTTTTATGATTCCATGCACTTGATGATGTCTCATGAAACCATCGAACACGATAAGCTGTGACAAGGCGTGCACTGCATTGTGCTGTTTTATTGTTGAAAAGTGTCACGTGGGCATGCAGCTTTTGATCTCTAGGTACTTTGCTACGAAAAAACTATCTACAACGTGCAACTACATTTCAGGACTGCTTCCTTGAATGGAATGATTTTTTTTTGAGTTTGGACTGGAAGAATAGATGGCATGCAAGCCAAGGCGGCACAGTTCTTCAGCATCACATGATCGTCAGCATGCCTACCTCGTCCGTCTTTCAACTGCATCCCTCATCAACCATTCAAGTCCAGCACCATCAAGCATCTTCCTTATAATCATCGGGAGTTAAAAACATCACTCAAGCCGACTCCGTAGCCAGTATCGCTTCACGTTATGTCATATCTCAGGCTCGCATCCGCCTTGAAAACAGTCACACAAAAAGCCTCGCATCCTTCAGCATTGATCTACAAAGTACAACTTGCCCACGTCAAGCAGCAACAATTAAATGGAGGAGAGATCGGAGATGGAAAGACTGGAGTGGTTGAGCTGATGGCTCCTGAGGAGGTAAAGACGGATCAGCAAGCTGGAGATGAGGGAACGGACGGGGTAGCTGAGAGTGAGGGAAGGAATAGTAAAGGCGGAAGGCCGGAGGTTGATAGTAAAAATGAAAGATGAGCTCAGTGACTTGACGGTCCGTCAAGGAAGGCCTGGTAGACAGGTTTTGAAAGAGTGTACAATTATTGGACATTTTATAGGAGGACCTTGGTGAGGGGCAGGCGTTTGGTGCTTTATACCCTCTACTCATTCTAATACAGCGATCGCTATTCTGCTCTACCTCATAAGCATTTCCCTAGAATCATTTGAACTTTTCTAGCGGTGCTGCTAACGGCGAACCACTGGTTAAAAGATGCAAAGTAGGAATGTCAACAATCAAATCACCGGTGGTCCGAAAGTATCCTCCAAAGACATAGTTTGCCGCCCCGACTTCAGACTTCCCATGGTGATGCACCTTCCTACAGCCAAATACTCTACCTCCTTGAAGCCTGATCAGGCCGGATGACTGCGATGATATCCGAGCATTCGAACATACAGAGTTGGTCTCCGACCTGACAGCCATTCGGAATTATGATTGCCACACCATTCTCAGAAAACCCCACATCACATGTATTGCCGATAATTTGAGCTTCGTGCACAGTCCAACCGTAATCGTTGCACAGATAGTCAGTCGAACTCCTTTCAGAGATTGAATCATCGGCGGCGTAGGATAGTGAGGTAGTGCCGGATCTCTGCTCTGTAAATCCAGGACGCATGGTGCGATGGAGGTTCCGGACATGTGTCAAGAGACAATTCAAATGACGTCGTCCATCAGTCTCATGGGATATGTTCAGATCAGCATCTTGGCTGCTCGTGTCTGACTTGAGGACAACAATTTGCCTTAGCATACTGCCAGGCCATGCTGCATCTCTCCACTTGACTGAAGCCCGGTACTTTCTGACCAGTCACACTGTTCTACTTGACCAATTGACAGCTTCTGCTGAAGCTCTTGAGCCATACTGACGACTAACCTTGGCCGATTCGGATGTTTCAAGAAGTGATGGACCATCACGCTCTGCCATATTGATAACCAAGGTGCTCCATAGTCAACCACAGTAGCCTCTTGACAACAAGGAGGAGCCATCGCGTGCAGACCAAATATCTTGTCCTTGACATCTTCGCATATGGAAGATCCGTATTTGCGGCAAAGTGCTCCTAGAGGTTCTTTGAATTGAGAGCTTCGTGCTTTACGATGAAAGCTTGGGCGATCTATACACAGCGTAAGACGCTTTAGTGTTCCATCTGCTTCGCTAGCTACCATCAACGGTGCTGATCGGGAATGTTGTTTGGTCTCGCACAATATCTTTCAGACCCTGTGCAAAGGTCGTCCACTCTAATTGATGATAACCGCAGCAAACTAAGACATCTTCAGCCAAGTTGATCTCTTGCACGATCCACAGTCGTTGTCAGTAGTCCCGAGAGAAAAGCTCTTCTATAGCCTCTGTCTCTTCGCTTTGCAGCTCGATTTGGATTCTTTCCACCCTGTTCATACCCTTTGTGTTCCGAAGGAAACGTGATCTAAAACCTTGCCGTGGTCTAGGTACTAAAAATTTCGGAGCTTTTGCCACCCGCTTCAACGTCTCCAAAGCAATATAGGTGTTAGGATCATCCAGTCCCAGCCACGCAAGCACTCTCGAAGCACGACTAAAAATCTGCCCCATCTGCGTTACTTGATGATTACGCTCGCTTTCATCGTTTTGATTGATACAGATTGCGTCGATCCAAAGAATTCGATTGGAATTGTCGAGTCGAAGGTGGAACGATGCCTGCCACAGGTTTTCGCGGACAGGGAAGCTTTGCCCGCCGAGCGAAATAGTCTTGAGTACGTGAGGACCCCACATATAGGATAGAGCTTCGTAATTCGGGACTTGTGAGAGCTTTACATGATGCACTTGGCATCGGATCGGGTAACTAGGCTTGCCAGCCTCAAGGCTGAGCACTCGGATTTCGTCGGCATTTGCAAGGGGACGATAGGAGGACAGCTCTGAAGATATAGACATTATAGCAGTCCAAAGGTCTGTGGAAGAAGAAGCGTGGATGATCAGGTATAGCAATAAGATATCAGAGACTGTGTGATGCGTTTGAGATTGGGAGAATGTATTCTGGCGAGGCTCGTGTGCTCGGTGAGCGCAAAGGTGTCCATGTGACCATGGTCCTTGGCGAACGCCACATTTGTGTCACTTAGAGGCCGTAGAGAACTACTATACAGAAGTGTGAAATGTCCCCCGAAAGCACTATTCAACTCCAGAAATAATAAATTGACTACGTTGGCTTCTGCCCAAACACTTTCTGTCTCTCCCGGCTCACAACAAACTTTCCATCGGGTACCAGTTCTGGGCATCCTATCATAAACTGCCTGTTCATAGCTGACCTCCATCCAATTGTCTTGCCTTTCTCGATAATCTCTTCCAATGCCCAAAGCCGTGAGGTCATCGTATGTTCAACGCCAGCCAGTACAGTGGGCACCGCCATTCTCTGTCCCGGTAGCACAAGTCCTATCATCGCTCTGTCTCCATGATCATTTATTGGAACATGCATAACGCATTCGCAAAACTTCTCGAAGCGACGATCGGTTAATATCCCTAAGAGGCTGATGGTTGGCTGGAGATACTCTGTGTCCCAGTTGGAAGTGCTGCTGTTGATGTGGAAGATTGACAGTAAGTCTGTGGCTGCTGTTGCAAAACCTTCGCCATCGATGATAGAGCCGAAGTCAACGCCGATGCCATACTTGACTTCCTTCCCGTCCTTTACATCTTCATAAATCTCGCCCTTCTTGACGATCTCGGTATCGAAAAGTCTAGCAGCAGATTTGATCCAATCGACTCCGCCGTCAATGAAACAAGCGAGCAATATTCGGACGGCTTTGTGCCATATGTCATGGTCTCGTGTCTCAAAGAATTGTTCGAATCTAGCCTTGGAAGCAGCGTCTGCAAACGGAGTGTCGCGATCGTATAGTCCATGCTCGTGGAGGATCCTATGGGCCAAGTGAAGTGCAGTTCCTGATGGTTGCATTGGCGCGCTCTCAATGAAAAGGAGATCAATTTCGATATATGCGGGAGTGATTGTGTGTATCTGCAGGTTCCCAGCGTGGGCAAGCATCTTCGCCTCGGTCCTAGTGTTGTGTGGACGGCGAGCCCAAGAAAGAATAGATCTGCCGTGCTGAGAGAGGGAGAGTGGCGGTCCAACAAAACCCAGGACAGAGATTTCGCCCCTGGAAAGAGCAATTGCTGTTGCGATCCAGTATAGCTCGTCTTCGCCCTTTTCAATTTGGCGAGGATCGGTCGAATCTTCGATTGGTATGCGCCCCTTCCAAACGAGGGGTATGCCCGAGAGATTGAGAGCAATTTGGCACTTATCTTGCATGTCCCTGCACTTGAAAGCGGCTGTGTCACTGACTTGCTGGACAAAGGACATCTGACCAGCAAATAATGTCAGTGGGCTTCGTGTCCTCGATAACTGGCTTTCAGGAGCTTGATAAATGGACTGAATTGTTGAAGGTGTTACGAAGCGCTGAAAGAGGTCGAAGTGTTGATTGCTAATAGTCTTGCCATGATGCGCGGCCAGCAACTGAAAGATCCACACTAGCAAGAACGCTGGAATCCTGATAACGTTCCCACTGGAGCCCATTACTCGAAAACGAGGCTGTTTCTTGAAATCGACCATAAAGTAGTTTGTGACGCGAAATTCGTGAGAGCACCATGCTCTGTAGAACCAGCGCGCATCCATGATTCTTGCAAAAGCAGTTTTCAGGAGGGCGACATCGTGGTCGGCTAGGTTCCAATCCCAAGGGCTATTCCCAGATTTCATGTCCCAACACCTATTGATCACCTCCTCTTCATCCGATGGAATAAAGACGTCTTCCAGTATGATAAAAAGCTGCCTTGCACTGCGATAGATGACGTCCATTGCTCCGACAAGGAGTTTCTTTTCTTCTTCGTCATCTTGATTGATACAAAGTTGATCAATCCAAATGCCCTCATTGGGTGGCACATCTTGGTTTGGGAGTCGAGGTTTTAGCAGGTCCTCCACAAATGCGTAGTCAATTGGCCATGGTCGGGGCACTTTGTTATTTGGGTCTTCGTACTTCGGCCACCATTGGTTGCTCTCGAAATCATGTCCATGCCAACAATAGCTGATGATGGAGTAGGATTCCACTTCCTTCGCGGCATTTTCGATGAGCTCAGCACCTTTGGTAAACATAAGTCTCAAGGGTGCGCCACTGATAGCGATATCCTTTGAGACGAACTCATCGGCAATCTCAGGGTTGAGTGCTTTCATTCGGGCCAGTATCTTGGAAGAATCTTCGACGGCATTTGTTAAGAATGTAGATGCATCTCGGAGAAGACGCTCCTTGTTGGCATCACTGAGACGTATTAGAGAGAATTTCTTCTCAAGTTCTGTGAGAGGCCTTTCTGTGAGTTGGTCGACCATAGTGGAATAGTCTTGCGTGGTCTTGATAAGAGTAGAAAGAGTAGAGCCTGGATTCTTGGGAGGTGCCGAGTGGTTGGACTTATACATCATCAGTACTTACAGCTATGCTGGTATGAATCAGTGCGATGAGTAAAATTACGGCTGAAGTATCGATTTCGGCTACGATAGCTAAAACGAGGCATGTGGCTGACACATTGTTCAGCTGTGATAGCCAAGATGACGACTGCATACAGTGGACTTGGCGAAGCTGAAGACCACTGGCCATTGACGCTGCAAAGTCTGTACTGGGCCAGCGACTAGGTCAAAGGGTAGAGGAAAGTGCTCCGACTGTGTGATCATCTCCATCCCTTTTGCAGCTTTGGAGCGCTGCACGGAATCCAATCACGCCATGTCATGCCTAGCTACTTACGACAATATTTGCTGCTCTGTTTCAACTCCCCTCGTCTCTGGATATGTTGCTAATGATGTTCTAGTCCTTCGGCGGCTAGTTGATTTCAAAGGCAGGATACTTTTTGTTTCCATACTGTGCCATTCCAGTCTTGACATTATCCTTCAGCGTTCTGATTTAGCGAGCTGATTGGTCGATCTCGATTAAGCTTTTGCGCCCTCGATCGTGTCATTCCATCGATTGAGGTATAAAGCCGTCTTCAGGGGTGTCGCGGTCGAGTTTTCCCTATTTCGTGACTTCCTCTTGTTCGGACGGAAACATCCAGAGTCTAGACATCTCCTCAAGGCCACTTCGTCACGAAATAATCATCCAGAGGCCCAACTACGCTCACGTAGACCGCTTGCGTAAACAGCTTATTTCTCCAATCCGGCTTCTCCTCAAACGGATGAAACAAACAAGTTTTGATGATCGACTCGAGCTTCGGCTCCTCCTCCCATACGGAATCAACCCATTCACGGGCAGTCATATAGTCTGTTCCTTGATGAGGTTTCCCGTCGACGAGATACCTTTCGCGTATCTTTGTGGTTTCGATGGGTTTCCCAAAACAGAGTTCAAGAAGGAGGATACCAAGATTATCGAGGCTAGTGCGTGTGGCGAGGCGGATTTCGGGCTCCGACTGTGTGTTACATGATGATGTTGGAGTGAAGGCGTGTCGTACGTACGGGTGATCGAGACATACTTCTTGACCGCGGCGGTAGAAGAAGATATTCTCCTTTTCGAAGCTGCCGACAAGCCAAGGAGTGGTTTGCAGTTGAAGGAGGGATGATGCCAAGATGGCGGCCAATTTGATGCGTTTTTGCGTACTGAGCTGGCAAACATCTTGCTTTATGTCGCTTAGAGTTATGTATGTTTCGGTTTCCGGTAGTCCAGGTCCTGGGACTGGTAACGGGAGGACGTCATGCAGTTGATCGCCGTCGCACAGATAGCCGATGCATTGATTGTGCACGGGAGCTCGAATCATGGAGCAGAGGTCTTTAATCTCCGATAATTGTATGCTCTGTACTGTTTGTGGGACATGAGGTGCAGGTGTTGCAACTACTGCCGGTATCACTCGAACATGAAGATCGATAGGGCCATCGAATCGGGTCTGCTTTGGGGGTCTGGGCCGTTTGGTTGGCAATGTCCTGTAGAGGAATTAGTACATTGAGGCTTGATTGCTCTAAGTGGGGTAAACCCACCGAATATGGCTCTCCTCTACCAAGCAATCGGTTCCGTTTGAGCTAGAATTTCTGAAAAGGGACTTCAATGTCAAATACGAGGAAGGGGGCGTCGAGGTGGGTGTTGATAGCGGAGGCCGGGAAGCGACTTTGATCTGGGAAGTACTGCCCGGCTGAAACTCCCGACGAAGACCATTGAGACCGGCCTGGATCTCATCTGAAATGTCTGATTTTTGAGGGATTGCACATGCATTCAAACCTGTCTCTGGGGTCGTTTGCTTCCTTGCTTTGATCGTGACCTCCCTGCGAACAATTGTATGCATATCCTGCGGAACTCCAAAAGCAAGGCTGAAACTCGAATCCCAATTCCCGGTCTTTCTCTGCTCCAAACGAAGCGAGGCGGTATGTGGAGCACATTTGCACGACCAGCCAGCACTAAGTGCCGCATGTACGCTGCTCGCGTGTCTCCGGATAGCCTCGAACACATTCGCCCAAGTTGTGTCCTTCTTCCCCTTGGCCTTCAGACCACTCAATTTTTCGGTACTTTCCAAGAGATGCCGTAGAGTATCGTTGTGGGCCTTAAGAGATTCGACAGCACGTGTGCCTTTTTTGCTGAAGCTGTGGCGGAGACGATACATTTGGTAGTCCATTCTGCTTGAGCCTTCCTTCAACCATTCGACCTGGAGAATACAACATTAGCCTGGCTTGAGTAATCACGCCACAAGGCTCATTACCTGGCCATCTTTGATCAAGAGCAATGTTTCCAATTCGTGCATCAATCCATTCATTGTCTTTATGGTGCTTTTGAATACTTGGAGGGACGGACCGAGCCGAGTCCTTAGTCGTTGAAAGAGTTCCGGACGCTGCCAACCTTCATATCCGCCATTGTCCATGAACTTCTCTAATTCATCCTCCTCGATACCAATCGACCTCAAGAAACACTCCAGAGTCAAATTGAATAGTTGTTTCTGGATATCGACTGCATCGATAAATGCGATAAACTGCGTCCGGAACTTGTACCATTTCGCGAGCGGCTCGAAGCCTTTCCTGTAGTGCTCAGCTGTTGAAATTAACAATGGGAAACCGCCTAGCACGAGACCTGCGATCTCAATGCCCGACATGGCAACGCGGTTATATTTGTTGACAAGGCTATCATGAAAGGGCAGGAAAGAGGAGATCGTGAGAGTGCGAAGATGGGGAGCGATCCAGCAGCTGAAAACATCCTTGCTAGTGCGGTGAGCTCAGCGGCTGGCAGTGCCCGGAGATGCCCTGATTGGCTTTATTCAGCAGGGTTACTGGACACTGGACTGTTATCTTGAGGCTGACGCTGCACCTGTTTGCGAACTGTATCCATCTTTTATGGTGAGACCGACTCGACCTCGATATCTCCATCCGGGGACAAGATGGCGACCGGAGTTGTGTTTGGAGGATGTATGTCGTAAGACCAACTGATTAAATATAACTGACCTTGATCAGATCTCCAGGATACCAGTATCGTGGAGGCCGAGGTACCCAGCCTCGCCCAAACAAGCACACGAACAATCTCATATCTTGCTAAAGAATGCATCAAAGAGTACGACTTGTTATGCGCCGCCCTGAAGGAAACTACTGGGGCCTCCGCAGCAGCCAGTGGGTTTAGTCGTGATGACATACTCATCAAGATCCAAGATGCTCGAGTGCGGTTCAAGGCTTGGGCAACGAACATTGCAGCGCTGCAGGGAGGTCATCTGAAGAGTTCACTCGACTTCCGACTTCGTGAAGCGACGGAGATTCGGTCCAGACTGCTAAAAATCCTCGAATCTTTGAGAGATTCACTAAGCGAAGCCGTTTTGATCGTAAAAGGTGTGCGAGGAAATAAGATTTGGGAGCTTGGAGCTATGAGTGATTCTAGCTTCGACTCTGATTTGGGATCCGAGTACAATGCCGACGGAAGTGATGATGGCTCCGTAGAAGAGAAGTTGATGACTTCTGAACTCGATGAGCTGCTATCCGCGATCAAAACAGCCAATTCAAGTCTGATGGACATCTCTATCGTCATTCGAAACACACCAACTCGTGATGACTATATTAAAGCTGCAGCTAGATACAGTCTGGATTCGCACTGGGATATAAGCCATGTTGATGCCAAATTTGGATCTGCAAAAAACAGCAATGAGTGGTTGATCCAGCGTCTTGGAAAGTCGATTACGAGGAGACGGCAATATTTGACGTACCGCAAGGAGCACCATGATAAGCTGTCCAAGTACTGGGATCAACCTGCTAAGGAAGTCGTTGTGTTGGAAGAAGAAGAGATTAAAGCCCCGCAGACACTTGCTTTGACGAAGGCGACAACATATGTTGCAGGTCTGCCAGCACCACCAAAAGACGGAAGTGAAGTAGAATCATTTGAAACGGAGACTTCGTACCAGCAAACAGTTGCAGGCGAGACGGAAGAGCACCTGTTAAAAGTGCCTCCCCCACCTAAAGAGGCATTCGAAGGTATTCCATTCGAGTTCGGCCAGCCTTTCCAATGCCCGTACTGCTGGACCGAGCAAAACATGAAAGGAAGGAATGCTTGGAAGTACGTATATTATGCTTTTCTACACAAAGTCAGAAGCAAATACTAATCTGTGAAGAAAACACGTCTTCCGAGACCTCCGGCCATATGTCTGCACTTTCCAACAGTGCAATCTTCGTATGTTCCGAAGCCGCAACGAGTGGTTCGCCCATGAACTTCAAGCTCACCGTCGAGAGTGGACATGCGCATCATGCAGCAAAATATTCTCCAGTAGGAGCAGTTTCAGGACTCACCTCATATCCCACAACACTTCGCTGGCTGGTTCCGAGCTCGACGCTCTAATTCTTCAGAGCGAGGAACCCATGGATCGGTTTCCTGTTACCGCTTGTTCTTTCTGTGACGAATGGGAAGAGCAGATCTCGAACCCAAATCAGAACGAGAAGAGGGCCTTCTTGAACGAAGGGAGAACAATCGCGCCATACGGAACGAAGACGCAATTTAGAAGGCATCTCGGAAGACATATGGAACAACTGGCCCTTTTTGCCCTACCAAGAAACAGCCTGGATGACCTAGACGATGAATCTGATAGAGAGATGACAGGGGATGTAGGGGTCGATGATTCCGACGCGAGTACAGAATCCACTGTTTCAGAAAGACGTGGGTTGATTCGCGCAGCAAGCGCAGGATCCAGGAATGAGGAGTTACAAGTATCCAAAGAGTTTCATGACATTACAAAGCTAGAACTCTGCTTCAGATGCGTAAGTAAACCAATGACCAAAGCTTTTGTCAAGTTCTCACAGCGCACAGTGCCAATGCAACAAGATTTCCCCCACATCAATTTTCAAAGGCCTGGATTGTCCATCGTGTGACCATGAGCGGTGTGCTCGATGTGCACACTGGTACGGTCACTTCAGAGAGTCTAATGGCGTATGGCACGACATTCGAGAAGAGACATCAGCAGACGCAGATGGTGCGGGCATTAAAATTCGCGGAGATGACGGAAAGACCGACCTTATCCTGCAGAGGAGCGACCGAAATGCTGATGGGCATAATGCCCACGCTGAGGATCTAGACGAGCAAGTGACAATTGGCATGCCTGAGGAAGGCATAACGGACGAGAATACCACCACGATCTTCATCGGCTTTTACACCACACAGATCACTGAGGATGAACTTTTGTTTCTGTTTCATTCCTTTGGCGATATCATCGGGGTGCGAAAACCAAACGATAAACCATTCGCGTATATGAAATTCAAACGCCGCAATGATGCAGAAAGGGCAGTTGCTGAAATGAATCGATTTGTCGTTCGTGGTTGCAGTCTACTTGTTGACTTCGCAGCCACGAATTACGCAGGAGGGGTCGGCAATCCATCTGCGAATAAAATGCCTGATGAGGACCCCGGCCACGAGCTTCAAGATTCGGAGGATCGTCTACTAGGTAAACAGTCAGTACCGGGTCCTTGTCTTCGGGACGAATCCGGACGCGAATCTTCAGTTGGTGTGGACAAAGATGGCCTTCCTTCGCAGGGCGTTAACGTGGTGTCCGGTTCGATTGATACCAAAGAAGTACCCGAGTACGATTCAATAGGTGAAGAACTTCCAGAAATCATTCCATACGACTCTCACAGTCCCGTGGCAGGCCCAAAAGATCTTTCCAAGACGGCCACTGCCAGCGTAGTCAGAGTCAACGGTCTATCCGATGCGGTGACTGAAGTTGAACTTCGGGATCATTTTCAATCATGCGGTAACATCACTCACCTCAAAGTCCACTTTGGGAGAGGCTCTGGCGAGGTTAAGTTTGCTCGGCCTGCTGAAGCCAAGCTGGCTGTAGAAGAGAAGAGTGGCTCCGTGCTTTGCGAGTCGAAGATTCAGGTTGAACTTGGCTACCTCACTTCCTCTTACTGGTCTATTCCCGATCAAACGGGCTTTCCCATCATGCTAGAAGACTTTGGCTCGGACTGGCATGCAATAGCAGATTGTATGGAATCTAAAACCCATGTCATGGTAAGTCCTAACACTACGTTTTGCCTGAAAGGAACGCCTGGGGGAACGAGATTGAGCTGACACTGAATTATAGGTCAAGAACTATTATGAGCGACAAGTCCAAGAGGGACATCAGGAATGGGTAGATATAGTAAGGAAAGCAGACGAGAGACTCGGCAATACTCCCGCTCCAGAACCTCTGTCATCTCCAATTACCACATCAACTCTGGGGTACAGTCCGCAGGACCCGAACAGGATGTCGGGTACAGGTGGCGCATCACGCGGTAGCAGCGATAACCGTGCATTGCTTGATTATGAAACGCAGCTCAGGCTCTTAGAGCAGCAGAATAAGAAGAGGCTCATGATGCACCGTCAAGAGCAAGACAACATGATAGCATCGTCCCAGGGAGCGCAAGTACCCAACGTGTTAAGCGCTGAAGACACTACCTCGCCTTTCGGCCAGTCGACAACAAGTAGAATAATAGGCGAACTGGACCCTGAAAATGCAAAGTTCATTCCACAGAACGAGGCAGATCGGAATGTCCCGCACAGCCTTGGGGATTTACGCGTTGAGTCTTCCGACGATGACTATGATAATTGGCTAGAAACAAATAGAAGAGCGGAGAAGAGATGGAAGCGCAGTAGTCTTGGAAGTCTGCAAAAACGGCCTACAAGTCACGGTATCGGTGGCGATATGGAAGAAGAGGACGCTCATCCAGCGCTGCTTGAATATCGAGACAGACTTTCTAGCGGTACTAGAAGAATAAGGAGAAAAGCCGAGGACAACGAAACAAATCTGGGGTATGACGATAAGTTCTCTGAGATCCACGAAATTGGTGAGGACGGTGGGTTCAGTGAAGCAACGGAGGGGTTCAGCGGAGTCCACAAGACTGAAGTCAAGGATGGGAAGAAGATTGTAGAGGCTTACGAGGAGAGAGAACGAGAATTTGATCAACAAAGACTTCAAGAAACGGACAGAGAGTCGAGTGAATTTTTCTTGGAAGGCCAAAGAGTTCTAAACCTAGCCATCACGTCGCCTGACGTCGGCAATAATATTGGAGAGCGTCAAACGTACGCCCCACCGACGGTCAATGCATCAGCGCGATCGGCCAAAGAAGCACCAGCAGTTGAAGTCGAGGCGAATGCGGAACAAATGAATCAATCTGTCCAGAACGAAGGAAACCATTTCGCTGAACGAGAAGCTCGGGAGCGAAGAGAAATGGACGATGTAGCGAGTTCGAACGGGGACGAACCGTCCGAAGAGGATATCGAACGCCGGAATCTGCACAACCTTGATCGTGATCCCTCGGATTATGATTCCGGGCATTCAGGTTATTATCACGTCTCAACGGCTAAATTCAATACCGAGGACCCGAATTTCGATCGCTACATTCAGAAGCGCACACATGAATTGAGAAACTTCCGCGATCCTCAAGAAACATCTGAAGCACCGCAAAGGCTAAATACGACGGAGGAAGATGAAATAGCGGCATGGCATCTTCGAATCAGAGCGCAACTTTCAAAGTGGTTGAAGAACTTCACTAACCAGGTTCGAAAAGCGCGCACTAGATACGCGACAACACAAGTAAGAACACCAGGCTTTGTACGCAACGAAGTCGCAATGAACAAGGCAGTCGAATGGAACGCCCATGCGGAAGAAGAGCTACAAAAGGCAGAGCAAAGATTACTCACGGCTTACAGCACTTTGCGTAACTCCGGCAGCTCAATGGGAGCGACGATGGACGACAGAATTGCCTGCGAAAAGAGCTTGATCAAGCAGGGAAATAGTATCATTGTTGATCTGATTATTGCTCTTGATAGTCTGTCCGGAACAGATAGTGTACCAGAGATGCAAGAGGAAACTGACTCAAGCCTCGTTGGATCTAAGGAGGTGGAAACAATTTTGGGAAAAATATCTGTGCTGGCAGGTCATCACGTCGCAGCTGATAGAAACATAGAGGGTTCTCGCATGGCGGATAGCGCGGACGGGCAATCCCCGAAATATTCAAACTCTCCGAGGAAAAATGCTCGTGATGCGACGAAGGAATATCGAGTGGGAGATAATCTGTTCATTGCTGATACTGGAGGAGGAACTGTGGAGTTTGCCACCTACAAGATCACCGAGCCTGAGCCTCTTGAGTTTGAGGATGCCGCATCGGAATCCTCCGACTCAATTCCAAGCGGCATACATAAGGAAGATGAAGACCTCGGTCAGTCAGAGTCATCCAAAGGCAAAGCACCAGCTAGGCCAGACGATACCCCAAGCTCAGAGCCGCCGACGAGACAACCCACAGATCCTTCGGCTTCTTACAAACCATGTGATACACTCTTGGTCAGCAATTTGCCTCCCGACGTATCAGAAGACGAGTTGAAAGAACTGTTTGGTGAACAGCGAGGCTACAGACGCATGTCGCTCCGGACAAAGGCAAGCGGTCCAACGTGTTATGTTCAATTTGAGGATACTGTTTGCGCCATGAAAGCTCTCTTTTTGCTGCAGGGGAAGCCCCTTCGAAATAGCGTTAATGGTGGCATTGGACTGGGCTTTTCGAGGAATCCACTTGGTGTTCGATCAGAACCACCTGTGGCAGCTATAAATTCGCAGATTGAGGTAGAGACTTTGCATGAGGAGGCAGGTGATGACGCGAAACGTGGTCGGGAACAAGATACAGAAAAGCAACATTTCGAGCGAAGCCCGGCTGGTAGAGCGTTGCGGGACTTTGCAACAAAAGAGAGCAGCATTCGACAAGTGTGGAAAGCGCGTCAAGAGATGCGGGGGAACTAATCAAGGCTGCTTCCGACTTATGAATAAGGGTAGTGATCAATAATGGGGCCGATTCGGATGCTCGGAAATTCAATTAGAGGCGAGGATTGCATTATATGAGCCCCCTTTTCAGACCTCAATCGCTTTCAGAAATGCTGGGCTCTCATTTCCCTCCACCACAGATCCCAGTGGAGTAGCATTCGCATCGGACGTCCCAGATCTTTCTTGTAATTGCCGAATATATGATTGTGCCACATTCAACCAGGAAGCTTTCTCTCCTCTACTTGCCCCAAGTCCACGCCATACCCAGATGGCACTCCCTATGTCCAATAAGAAGACATCCTTGCCATCAAAATCATTCATCTGCAGCGGCTGACCATCCTTGACAATATCAAATGACAGTTGACCCGACGCATCACTGAGACGGAATAGTTTCTTGGACCTATCGCTCGACTCTTTCGCAGACGTAGACACTGGTCTAGGGGCGCGAAATTCGGTTTGCGATACGCCCTCTCCTCCAAGCATACTGACAAAGATTCCAGATCTTGAGTCAGTCTGCGAAAGGACTTCTACATCGACATGCTTCGCCAGCGTCATGTCATGAACAACTTGTGCACCTTTTGCTTTCTCCATCGGACTGCATTTCTTGCCCTGCCAGACCCAGATCTTGTCCCCTTTATCTAGCACAAACACATCGTCGTCGTCCAAGCTCTTCCATGTAGGCTCGACCTCTACAACAATAACCGAATCGGCCCGTCCAGCAGGAAGTTTAAACACTCGCAAGAGCGTCGTAATTTCTGCCGGCTCCTCGTCTTCGACATGTGTGAATCCCGAAGCCACTCCTCCAGACAGAATCCTCAGCTTCGGGAACAGTGCCATGAACTCATCCGAAGGCTGCATCTGCACTTCTCTATGCTGTGTCGCTTTGCCTTTCAGGAACTCATCCAACTCTACCGTCTTGTATGCCGCCGTGCCAGCCTCATCCTGTGAAGTCTTCCGTCCCAACCAGAAGAATATCTCGTGGACCAGCTTCTCCTGCCCCTCTTTCTCCCCGACCTTGTATGAATGCAGCACAATGTAGCTATCTCCTTCGTGGAATTGTCCGGTCTTGTTCTCAGGCCAGGGTATGACTTCGAAGTCTTCGATCCGCCATATGTAGAGCCCTGCGAGACGGCCTACACAGCCATCGTTCCAGGCTGGTTCTGTGAGGGCTGAGTTGTACTTTACGCGGTGGTCGATTTCGGTGCCGATCAATTCGACGTTACTGTCTTTGATGTCGTATTCTTTCAAGTGGGTAAGCCCTTGGTTTGGTGGCATTATGAAGATCTCGAGATAGTGGGAGGGGAGTTGATGAAGGTTCTGGTCTTGTTGAAGTTCGAAGCTCGATGTTTGGAGATGGCGGGGTAATTTCAGGGGTTCAAACACTGACCGGCTTAGCGCCCGCATCCCTAAGCTACTGAGTCAGCAAAGCCAATGTCAACAATGGGTTCGCTTGAGGCTTCGAGTAATGGACGTACACAATGTTCATAATCATATCTTTGAGCATCATTATGGATATTCATCATCACACTCGATGTCAGTATGGGATAGTAACCACTGGATCCAGACGTGCCAAGCAGTATTCTTAGGCTCGAAGAATCGTCAGAACTTCGGTTCCTTCTAGATGAATATCCATCTATATGTTCTCGCACCTAGTCATAACTTTACGTATGATTTCAGACATGGCGACGCATGATATTCGGGAAAGGTTTGGAAAGAAAGACACTGCTAGATACGGAGAAGTAAATGGAGGTCAACAGACGATGATGTAGCACCCCAAAGATTTGTCGTAAAACATTTATTCACAAAAGCTAACGATTCCGCTCTAGCTCGCCATTTTCCCGTCTAAACCCAGCAGGAATGAACCAAATACATACCCTCTAGAATTGCAGATCGATATCCCAACAGTCCTTGCTATGCTTGCTTCGATATTGCTAGATGACCCAAGCCAGGTAGCCAAGTGCTCAGATAGGCTTTCCGTTTGGAGCAACGGCCTTGCTATATGATCGTTGCGGATGAACTGGTGGGGTCTTAACAGTGATCAAACCTCCATCCTCCTCAGGACTTGCGACTGGATGTGGTGCAAAGGTGCCGTTCCAGCTAATTCGTCCGCATTCGACACTAGCAGTGTTGTCCTCCCAGTACCACATCTCGATTGTCTATGTCACCCAGAGAATCAGTGTTGGCTCCTTCAAGATTCCCAGCGTGTGGTCTGCCACGAACTCACCTTCATCTCTCCCAGGTACTCAATCCACTCCTTCTCATCCAAGATCTCCGGTTTCTGCTCCCCCATCTTCTTGCACAGCTCTTTCCATTGGACCCATGCTGCCTTCGGTAGACTGTGGTTCATGGCGAAGTAGTCGATGGTGATAGGAGTCTGTTTGCAGGTCGGGCATCGAGTACGGGCGTGGAAGGTGTTGACGGCGGTAGTGACCATGCGGTGATATTCAATTCCCATCTCGTGCTTCAGGGCTTTGCGCTGGGCGAAGGCTTCGGCTGCTGGGACGTCCTCGTCAGCGAAGGTCTCTCCATACTCAACTTGTAAGGCTGCGAGATCGATCATGGTGATATCGTAGGCAGCGAGCTGGGCGACGACATCGTTGTTGGCATCTGCGGCTGGAGTCTTTTCCTGGTCGACGGATTGAGAGGACTGAGGAGTATCGTCCATAGTGCTATCTTCCAAGCTCGCGTTGAAGTCGTCTTCTTCCATGGCTTCCTGGTAAGCTGATCTCTGCGGTGGAGGAGTGTAGAGAGCTTGAGCTGGTCGATTCATGATGGCAGGAGGAAAAGGGCTTTTGTATTCGAGATGGTAGGTCTAACAATATTAAGGCACCAATGACGCTATCCAAAGTCGCTATAGAATGAATGAATGCTTGGAACTGCAAAGTGAAGTCGAACAAAACAATCAGTGACATTGAGGTTTCATGCGTTCGCCTCTGATACTAAGGCAGGAACGACCACAACAACTTCAATCGGGTTTGAAGGCAGTTGCTAACATGGTACGTAGAAAAACAGCTAGTAGAACGTGAGTTGCGATACTCCGGTGGATTCGCTATGTGCTCTCAGCTGGTTCATTGATGGTGAGCGAAACAAAACAAACATTCGGCTGCTGGCACGTGATATCCAGATTAACAATCTTTCTTCGATTCTAGAAATTGCATCAGACCGACTGCTCACATCCATTTCTCAGACTTCCTGGACCATTATCATCCAGAGTAGAGGTTGACCCCACATCGACCGACTATCAGTAGAACGATGCAAATACCACGTGAGCTCCGATAATGAAGGTAAGTGACAATCTAGCAAGGCTGACAGCCTCACTAACGAAACAACATCCATGCAGCATGCTGACTCGACGCCGCACCCACTTTTATTAAAAAGCACACGATGACGGCGAGCGTCCAAATGCCATGGTCAGAGAAGAATATCATGCACAATGCCCGCCGCACTGTCACAAAGCAATGCTGCCAGCAAACGCCGTGATACTGAGCCTCCAGAGCAGCATTCCTTCTGCCCAACTCAAAAAGCCTGGACAGATTATATGACTGCATCTGCCCAGACTTCGAAATTCGAATCGACATCATTCTCATCCCTACCTTTCGAGCTGCGCGAACAAATATGGCTATACACACTTCCACCACGCTTGATTTTTTTACATCCCTCTGAGGTGTACCCGCCAAGCACTGACGATGCGGAATTCCTAGAACATCAGGACTCACTACTCTCGGATCATGCATCTCGAACAGCCTCAATACTCTTCAACTACTCAGTATATTCCCAAGGCACTACACCAGCGGAAGCTTTCGCATTGTATGCGAAGGAGACCATTGCGTCACTGGAGATGAAGAAGAATTCACAACCGGATAGTACGCCTGGTGAATGGGATCTGAAAGATTTAAATAACGAGAGTCCTGAGCCGCCAGCAGCTCTGAATGTCTGTAGAGAAAGTCGACAGGTTGCCATCAGGAAGGGATATGTTCTTGCGTTCAAACCAGTCTGCTTGAAGATGAAAGGGATAAAATCCGAAAGAAAGGGCATATGGGTCGACTTCGAGCGTGATACCATCATGTTTAACACAATACGTCAACATGAGTTGCCGCAACCCAGAGCTGAGCTCTATGATTTCCTTCGTCTGTTGATGGAATTTGATCCCGAAGATGCGGCTCTAATCAAGAACTTAGCCCTTCGAGGCAATCTTATCAGTGTTCTGGAAACATTGAGAGCATGTGGGCAGTGGGTGACCAAGGGTGAAATTTCCGAATGGCAGAGATTTTCGGGATACCGCAACCTGAAGCATATATGGGTGGATGACGAGTTTCATTACGATAGCCATGAAAGATATCGCCCGCATTCTCAGACTGGCACACCAAGTCCTTTGTTTAAGGGCAATGAACGGGCCATCGAAGACTTTCTGAAAGCTCGATTGGTCCGGAGCGACAGGTACGCGAATCCTCCAGTCTGGCCCTGGGGTATTCCATCGTTCAAGGTTATCCGAGGGGTGGCTTGGAAGGATTATTTTTAGGAAAGGTCTTTCGTGGCGAACTATCGAGGCTGAGTAGATGTGGAGGAGAATCAAATTGGCGGCTCGAAGTTTCACAGTTGAGATGGTCGATTTGTCTGGTTATCATATATCAATAACGGCATAGGGGCTTTCCATATTTGCAACACTACACAACTACGTTCACGAACTCGCTCATTAATTCATATCAGTTCCCCAAAAAGGAGTGTCGCGATGCAAGCACCGGTTTTTCCAAGCTTTCGCACCCACCAAATAGATCTCTTCGTCCCAAGCTCCATCATCACTTTCTTCCTTTCAGCTCGATAGTATACTCTGCCCCGACCCAGAGCTTTCCACAGTGTGGTCCCCTATCGTTTCAATCACCTAGAAAGACAAAGTCGCACCAGCAGATCCAACAACAGCTGCCTTAACACTACCACTTCCAAGAAGGGAGTAGCTATACGGTACACTAGTCAAAGTACCAGCAAGAGCAGCGTTGCTTTTGCCTCCAAAATCATTGTCACTGGCAACGGCATATCCGTCGTCAGTGCTGTACAGAGGCTTGGAAAGAGTACCGGCCCAGACATTGGATTGGACGAGAACTTGAGCACCATCACGGGTGTTGATGCCGTCAGCGACGTTGAGGAAGTATGAGTTGTAGACGTGGCCTGTGCCGAAGCGGATGGATGGAGTGCGGGAGTTGATGTTGGACCAGTAGCTACGATTGTTAGTCTGTTGACGAGTGGGACTAGCTGGATAGAGATACTTACTTGTTGTTGTAAGTAACGCGCAAGTGGCCGGTATCTTCGGCGCTGTTGGAGTCGGAATGTCCAACCAAGGACGCCTTCCAGTGGTCATGGATGTACGAGTTGGAGACCGTCACGTAGTCAGCGGCGTGGGTGAACTTTATCACGAGTTAGATAGTGCAATTCTCAGGTATTGATGATAGTAGGTGGTGGTTTACATCGATCAATCCATCATAGTAGTCCTTGTCATGGTCGCGGTCAGAGGAGAGATCACAATGATCAATCCAGACGTTGGTCGAGAGTTCTAGTCATAGTTAGCCTTGTTCGGCTCCCAGGTCTACTGTCATATCACTCACGGACACCGATAGCATCTCCATTGTCAGCAAGAACCTTCTGGATCGTCAAGTTCCTGATGATGACATTCTTCTTGCTCTTGACAATCCTTTCGAGACCATCAGCGAGTGCTTGCGCAGGCTTCCAGGGTAATAACTTACAAGCCAAAGCCAACAAGCTTGGCGCCAGAATTCTTCCCAATGATGCTGGTGTTGCTTCCAACCTTCACTTGATCAGCAGTCTGGGTGATCGTTCCGGAGACAACAACGATCTTGGCGGTGTCACTAGAAACTGCGGCCGTAAATTGGGCGTAGGTGGACACTGTGGTTGTAGTTCCTCCTTTGCCACCGGTAGTGCCACCATTGAGGCTATGTATTGCGTCAGCCTTAATGGACGTGATGAAAGCCGTGGAGCGATAGCGGGATTTCTGCTTACCTGGCATAGCCGTTGGCTGCATCAGTGATAGATGCGCGCTTGGCGATGTTGACACACGCGGCTACATCTTCATTTGAGGTTGCAGTTGGAAGAGCATTGGTTGCCGCGGTCAGGAGACCAAGTGCGATGAGAGAAAACTTCATCTTGCTGTAGAGAGTGTCAATTTATTAATAAAGCTGTCTAGAATGCTTGGTTGAGCATGAGAAGAACAGTTCGGACGATGTAACCTCCTCTCTTATATATTCAAATATACCCTCAAGAATTCACGATCCACTGTTAGACGACGCCTGTACCAAACCACACTCATTAGAAGGAAGATTCCAGTCCGAAATTCAATTTCTCCGTCTCCATGGCGCTCAGGTTGTACAATTCACCGTTTCCCACCCTTCAATCCTCTCATCTAAGAAATCCCCTCATCTGCCTCCTCATTTCATTTCGTAAGACCAACTCTAGAGTATCCATCTGAAGTCAATAAATATTGATCACGCATCACGGCATCGGCGCTAGTTCATGCAAGATGTGCCGGGAAATAAGGTTAAGCTTCACGATCTGCACCTTCCCACGCCAAGACATGTATATTAACCTCTGGAGAAAAGAGGTCCACGAATTGGATGCTGAAGTCTGAGGATCGACAGAACACGTCAGATGTCTGGGGTATATTGAAGTCCGGGGGAATGTGGAATTCATGTGGACTTTCTGTACCCCGCAATATAAGAAGGTCCCTGAATGCTTGTGATGCTTGATGTATTATTGGCGGCTTGGTGGACGGCTCAAAGTATCAGGGGGGAATCAGAGCTTGTATTCACTGCTTGCTGTGATCAAGTTGGCGGAGTTGGATATTTGAGGGACTCAAAACTTGTTTACTGGATATGGAGACCACGGAGCTAGTTTTCCTCGGATCACTGATACCATTGATTGCATCATGTTCTTGGTTACCAAGATCGAAGGTATCTTAGCATTTAATCTCTGACTATCAGTGAGTTATTGCACTCATCGTAACAAGGATACCCTTTCTCTGTGTTTTGTACCATACCGCATTTACTTTTCGACATTTCAGACAAATTCATAAAATCATGAGTTGCCAGTACTTTGTAATTCCATGACTAAACATGAATCTCGAGATACAATTAGCTCTCTGTAAGACTGAGTTCATCCCATCATAACCTTCACCCCCCGCCCACTAGCAACAGGGATGAAACAGTCAGCAACAACCTCCACATCGTTATTCGTCGTGTCAACAACTTTCATATCCGGAAACTTCATCCACACTTTGTACACGGATAGATATAACTCCGCGTATGCCAGATTAATACCCAAACATTGCCTAGATCCTTTGCTAAAGCTGACGAGGGTCCTGGACAAGTGTGGGTTCCCTATCCAGCGTTCGGGTCTGAATCTATTGGGCTCCGGAAAGGGTTTCGTGTTAAGGTGCAGGAGGAGGGATGACATACTGAATGGTGTCTAAGAACGTCAATGGGAAGTCCTCCGATAAGTGCTTCATACTTATCCCCGCTGGGATTATCCAATCTCCATATATCAAGTCGTGGTCCGGGGACACTCGTTGCAGGTGTGCTGTCACTCCAAAACTCAATCCGAGTCCCTCAGATATCACTGCACTCAGGTATGGGAGCTGTTCGAGTTGATTCAAGCTTGGAGCGCCCTTACGTTTGCTTTTTATTTCCATCAACTCTGCTTTAAGCTTGCCATTAATTTCGGGATCCGCGAGAACATAGTACGTGATGGCAGAAAGCGCCCAAGCTGTCGTCTCAGTACCTACTGCGATCAGCACAATGTCTTCCTGCATGATTCGATCGCATCTTTTCTCTACGGGAGGCATATCGCTCGAGAGTACTTCATGGAAGATTGTTCTCCGACACGTTTCCTTCTCCATCTTCTGGTCGTTTATGGCCCTCTCGCACCTGGTTTGAATGTCCTAGCACATGTCAGAACCCAGGCTTCTTTCGATCATCGAATAAGTTTACGTACTGGAAAATGAGTAGATCCACGATTCTGGGAAACAAAACCTTCGTCAACGAGAGTGGGACATTTCTCATCAGGTGCATGATCCAAGGAACTTGCTTGACAATAAAGCCTGATTTGGAAACACCTTCCATTGCGGCGTGGACATTAGTCTGAGATAAAGTTCAAGTTTGAACGTAATTGTAGCTTTTTCTAAATGCGTAGTCGGAGATGATGTCCATAGTGACACAGGTCCAGGCTAGCAATATGGGGACAACGGTTTTTGACTCTTGCAAGTCACGCAATCGAGCGATCAAGCCGTCGATTGTGGAATGGACCAGGGGTTCTAATTTATTTATGCTGGCCTTGGAGAACATTTTCTTCATAGGAGCTCGACGAAGGCGATGCAGGTTATGAGGAACCGTTGAGAGTGCAGCGCTGGTATACGTAAGTTCAAAGCGCTGCCGGTCAAATGAAAAAGAGGCTTACTCGGACGTTCCAAATTGTCCACAAAAGTTTGGCCATTTGTCACTTTTCTTCGATCCACTCGTATATACCTGATCGTAGAACTCCGGGTCATTGATATGAAGTTCCCAGGGGTTGATGCATACAATTGGTCCTTGCCATTGTTAACGGGAACTATGAAAGGACCAGCATTTCGGTTCATCGTACCGTATTTTTCGTGCGTGTCTCGGATCTTGAATGTATGTTGTCCTCCAGCCACTATCTCGTAATACATTTCATACAGCAGTGTGGCGTCAGCAATCTTTGGGGCGGCGAATTTTGCGAGTGGACTGAAGTAAAGACGCCATCACACACTGTAGACGACGGAAACAGCGCCGACTGATACCAGCACCACAATTAGAGAGTTCGTTACCGTCATCTTTCCAAGTCGTACGAGTCCGTTGTACGTTCACCAGTATGAATCCGTTGGTTACTCAGAGATTGTCGTCAACTTGGAAAAGGCAAAGGAAACTTCACACCAGATAAAATTGATCAGGTCTTATCATGACCTTTGTAGGACTCAGTCTCGTCTCTGTCGCAATGTAACATGATGTTCGGAAAAGCGGTACCCCATACCTCATGGGGACTTATGGATGCAACCAGTCTGCGCTTGAAGAAAAAATTAAGTGCTTGATTCTATCTATGCTAGAATGGCGCGAGCCTCGTGTGCGTTCCCATGTAATCAAGTTTTCTGTATACCAAAACCAATACTTTCCCTACCCATCAATGCATCCTCGATAAATCCATCAACAAACACCTGAAAATACTCAGCGCCAATGTAAATACTAATCGGATGTACATGACCGGCATCCGCGGTTTCAAGAACAATTGCTTGCCTTCTCAATACTACGCATCGGAGTGCCATATGCATAGTTTTGAGCACCATTCGAGTAGTCAACACCCTGCTTCCGCTTATGCGTTGCTGGGTAGAACTTTGCACGTCTCTCGTAGTAAGCATCATGTAGATCACCTTCGCTCTTGGAGTTGTATGTTGCATAGACGGCTCTGCGATCTTTGCTGCTTGCATTCGGACCACTGCGATGAGCAAGAGATGAACCGAAGACCATCATATCGCCTGTAATACGGTCAGGGGATGTGTTGCGGCGGAAGGAGAGATATGTTTGCTCGAATAAAGCTTTGAAAACAAGCGAGACCTACCAGCTTTCATCTCCACAGGAATCCACTTCTCAGCTGCGACCCATTCGGGATCGATGCAATTGTTATTGCCGATCGGAACTTTCATCTTGTGACTTCCTTCAACGACTTCAAGACAGCCATTGAGTGACGTGGCATCATCGGCAGCAATGAGAACCGCCAGATGCTGAAGTTTCTTGAAATCGCCATACCCTGTTCGATCGACGTGGGGTTGGTAACCGCCTGAGCCAGCAAACTTGAAATTGACTACCCGCATCTTGTCAGCAAACTCCAGCTATTTCTGAAGAGTACTTTGACAAACTTTTCTCCTTGAAGAGGACCATCTCAGCTCCGTTCAGTTGCTGTAGGATACTCGGAATCTTGGCGCCCCGCAGCAAGTCTCCGAATCCTTCATGGGTATTGGCGAAGTTCTCAGTGCGGCATAGAACTCTTTTCCCGTGCGAGTTGACTTCTTCGTATGGAATGTAGGGACAATCAATTGTGCGGGGAAGATCATGAACTTCTTGAACCCACGTCTTGAGCTGGAGAATTTCGACTGTTGAAAGACCATCCCGGATGATCAGATAGCCTTTCTGTTCGAAGAACTCCATCTGTTCATCGCTGATGTGGTATGGTTGCGACATTGTTGAAGCTTGCTTCAGGGAAGAGGTTGAAGAGACATGGACAAGTGTCTCAGCTCTACTTATCCGCGCCGAAGAAAACTCATGACGTTTCTTCTCCACCTCAGAGACCACATTTATCCAGTGAATATTATCTTTAGAGGTCGGGTGATAAGGTCTGTTGTTAGTCTTCGGGCGACGGTGGATGCAGCAAAGTGTTTGACCCATCTTGGCAGATGATGCGAATAATGAATGAATGATGGCTTGATTTCGGCTTCTGATGTCTTTTAGCTGGGCTTTGTTCTGATGAAGAATCTTGTTCCTGTTCGAACTAAACAATAGAACCACTTCTTCCCATATATATCCTCGCTCTTGGGGTACGGCTGATTAACAGAAGGAAGGGATGACGATGCAGAAAAGCGACGGAAGCTCGAGGGCTGGCCCCGTAAGGCTCATTGGCACGCTGTTCGTTTGCCTTTCATCACTTGTGCCCGAGTTGTTTGCTCGGCTCTCTTTGCCCTGCCCTTCTGCTTTCCATGCAAGCTGACATAATCATACCTCTACGAGCCCTCGCTTCTTCTTTATCACCAAATAGTTTCTGGATAGTCATCAGTACAGGAATAATGACTCTCCGCAATTGCAATTGTACTTGCTGTCTATGTTTCGTGGTTGCTGTCTGGATTGCAATACTGTTCGCTTCCGAGGATTTTGAGGTAGTTGAGAGGCCAGACCTGAAAAGTCAAGCTACTTGAAAAGCTCCCTCGGACCACCTGCTGTGGGTCACCTCAAACGTCCGTTGTGGAGGATGTGAGCAAAAGCCCCAACATTCGTACTCTCGCAGAAAAAGGAACATAAATTACGAAGATACTTCTACCTTGGCTTAATAACCTCGTTGTATGTCACTTACTGATCAGCACGCAAGTTTTGATCGCTTATTGGTTGGCGGGGCAATCGAGGGGATGTTGACTGAGAGCGGAAGCTGCTGCAGCTTAGCGAATCTAGTATTCCCTTCGATCCCAATCTACTGCTTCTCCTCACCAGTTCTTCAGCCACAACCGAAGTCCAAATCTTACCTGACTGTCGTTCGTTTGAGTAAAGTTCTTTTCTGAACCGAAATGCGTGTGGGAGCGTATGATCAAATTGTTTTCACTATTTATTTCATGTAAATTTTCTTTGGATATTGTTTTGAAGAGTTCATTACTACATGGCATCTTTGCATGTATACCGAACACGCCTTCCGAGATGCAATACTACGAGCTTTTCAATGCATCAGTACTCGTGCTTAATCTCGGATGATCATAACGTGAGTATATAGTAGACCAGGCATTGAAATCACTAGAGTACCCTCCCAGGAGAGCCAGCCATGATGGGTGACATGCTTTTCTTCGAATCCCACTACCTTCTTCTGCTTCTCCATCACTCGATCGCCAGTCCGACCTTGAGGACTTAATGAAGGTCCATTTCTGATATCTCTAACGGGCCGGGTTGCCCAAGGGGCCCAGGGATCCTCGAACAATGGGGGCTTGTCGTTTTTGCCGGGATGAACAATCAACATTTCTTCCAAAGCTGTGAATCCTACGAATAAAAGACATTTCTGACCAGTCATGTGATAACGCTGCAACGTGTCAATCCAATCGGCACAGGTTCCTGCAACACATCTCATGTTTTTCTGCATTTCGATATACCCATCTCGACTGGAGATCTCCGCGAGTGGTTGGAACAGATTTGCATTGACTCCCATCTGTGCCTAAAGTCCTGGCTCGAAATTATATATCTGGGTTTGATGCTTGGTGTTCATAAACAGCTTGCCGAAGCGCCAGTCAATCATGAGACTTTCAACACCTCCTATTTCGAGGCTGAACGGGCATGAGTAATGCTTTACAAGCTCTTCACGTGTTTCATGGTTAATCTGCAGCAAAGTTGGGCCGGACGAGGGTTGAACAATGACTATGTATTTGCTTTGTTTACCGAGAAGGCAGAAGTAAAGCAAGCAAGAGGTCAATACTGCACACTTCAATGGGAGAACTTTTCGCTTGCTTTGTCGGGCAGCAAAAGGAAATGGCTATACTGTTCGTATGATCAGCCCTATTGCGATACACATCAGAATACGACGTGGAGTCATTTGTATTTTTGAAAAAGAGATAGACCGTATCCAGACGCAATGTGCGAGCACGAAAGCATCATTGTCAGTATTCAAGATATCATCCTCGTACTGTGAGGCGAATAAGGGGTAGGAAGCGATTTCGAATGGACCTATTCAAAGTAGCTCAGCGCGGGACTACTCGAGCCTTGAGTTCTTCTTAAAGGTCCCCTAATTCTGTAGCTTTACAAAGCTCAATGCAACCTTAACATAACTCTCTCTCTCCTGTACCCCTGGATTCGTGATCTCTCTGTATACTACGTCTTGTTTCCTTGAGCCTCACTACCTAGAACACTAACAGTACCTCCTCTCAAAGACTCGTATCATCATTCTTACCAGCCTGTGGTGCCGTGACCTTGATACCCGCCTCCAGTCTCAATAAACTAATCTCAAAGCCCTTACAGAGACACCAAGTCCTTACCGTCTTAATCGCATTCTTGATCTCCCTTCCATTTAATTCCCACTTAGCCAACTCCTCCATATCTCCCTCCTGCAATTTGCTCTCCACGTCCTCGCCTGGAAGACGAGAGAGGAATTTGCGCCAGAGGACGAGACGAGATGAGAAGGGGAGGGAGGAGAAGACGAGGTGGATGTTGACGCGCGAGCGGAAGGCTACGTCGATTGTAGAGTAGAGGTTGGTGGTTAGAAATATGATGCCTTTGAAGTACTCGAGTTCGCGGAGGAAAACTGAAAACGGGGTCAGGGCGTGTTTATTATTCAAGTAGATTTTACGGCGCGGAAGCGAAGTGCGGGGTAGTGCGGGGTAACTTTTGGAACTTACTTGAGACCAATTCATTTCTTGCGATGTCTCCTGGGTCTCGCTCGGCCATGAAAACATCGGCCTCTGATTACGGTCAGCATTTGCAACCCAGACAGGGTGTTCTGTTGTGTACTGACCATCGAGAAGAATTACTGCATCCCATTCTGTGGCCATCTCGAAGACCTTCTTGATCTTCGGACCAAGTTTAGACGCATCAGTTCCCAAGTCCTCGGCTTGGAGGTAGTACAGTGGACGACGGGTCTTATCAGCAACAGCTTCAGCTGTCAGAGTTTTGCCTGTCCCTGGAGGACCACTGAGGAGAAGGATCAATCCTTGGCCTTGGATTTGTTAGTGGGGCACAATCTTGGTCAGTATTAAGGACCCACCTTTGCCCATAATCACATCATCAACTCGAGCTTTCATACGTTGGTGATTATCGACAAACGTCAAGACGAGGTCTTTCTGTTCCTCAGGATAAACCAAGTGACCATATGCCTCATCGTTCCAGACGACAGGCTGCAAGTCATCAACGTAGAAGTTTACTTGAGGCACTGTCAGCCACTGAATGCGATCATGAGTTCTGGCAAAAGCTTACACCACTTCTTGTTCTTCAGGGCAAATCCTTCGAGGAGTGGCGAGACATAAACAAGTTCATCCTTCCGCTCGCCAAGCATCTCGTTTTTGTTCTCTAATTGCTTCTCCTTGGAAAGTGCCAGCACATACTTTGTCTCATCAGCACCTCCATTGTTGGTGGATGGTGGGCGAGAAGGGGTGCCGCGTTTTCTGCGAGAGTTGCTGTCTGATCTTTGAAGACCTTCGAAGTGCTTCTTGTACCCGAAGTAGTCGATGAGGATACGTCCAGTGACCTGTGTTGGTCAGAATGGTCACCAAATTCAAGATTGAGAAGCCCTACATTGTGTCTCTGGATTCCGCACTGGGTCACCAGTAATCCAACACCAGTGTAATCACAGTAGCTCAGCTCTTGGTAGTCCAAAGCCTTGATTGCACGTGCCGTCAATCTCTCTTTGACAGTCTCTGGGTTGTCGTGGAACGAGATAGGATAGCAAGGAAGGTCAGTGACAGGACGGTTCCCTGCAAAGGCCGGGACTTGGACCTGGAGAGGTGTCCAATCGAAACATTCTCCATCGAAGGCAATCTCCTCGCAATCGATATTAAATGCTGGATGAGGGTGGCAGACGTATGTCGTATTGGTGACTCGACAGATCCGTTCACAGTCTTTCGTTCCGTAGAAGATCATGGTGTGCTTGGGGAAATACGTCCATGCCAGTTTGTAAGAGATGAGTCCGCTAGCATTCAAATGCTTGAGATGCTCCATGAAGCTACCAAACATCTCATCCATGACTTGAACGAGGAGATTAAGATGCTGCTTCAGGAGACCATTGGTCTTGGCTTTGGTTCCTTCGTACAAGGCGATGATCTTGTCGTAGGTGAAGAACAGAGGCTTGAAAGGCTCCTGGAACTTGGCAGGCTCAGATGTTTCAAGGTACATGCCTTGAGGCTTGAGGATATGCTTGAGAGCTGAGACCAAAATAGCGCTTTGGATTTCAATGGAGTATATCTTGAGGGGAGTCCTGCCTGAGATGGTCGGCTGTTCATGATCTTTGACTTTGAAGACCTTGATAGCGACTCGATTATTGGCTTTGGCAATCTTCTCATTGAGTTGCTTCGGAGGAGTCTCAACCCAGTCATAGTGCCCTCCATGAGACTTCTTGCCTTCATAGAAGACCTTTACGCTCGCGCTGGTACCGAAGTCTGCATCTTTGCCGGGAATAGTCGGCGGGGCGGGAGTATCGCCATCCATTGTTGAGTCTGGAGGAGTTGGAAGCTCGTCGGCTTCCTTTGCGGCTGCTGCAACGCTGCCACGTGTACGTTTCCACTTCATTGCTGGAGCCTTGCTGGATTCTGATACTTCAGCAACTGGTTCAACAGCGTCTGACTTCCTCTTCCGAAGCTTTGACGTTTGATTCTGGAGAGTGTAAGTTAGGCGGCGGAAAAGATTGAAACAACTTGGGGAATGCATAGAAAATCTTTCGATGATTATAGACATACATTGGGTGCCATCTTGCTTTTGTTGGGGTGGGTACGAATATGAGGCTCGGCGAGTAGGCAGCCAAGAAAGATCCTCGCCTGTAGTTTTGCAAGCTTGCAAAGTCCTGGAAAAAGCTCACCGAGCGGCGTACTAATACATTTCCCCGGATCGTTTGTGCCGTACACTTGCCTCAGATCGAAGAGTCATATTCTATTTTTGCGGCACAGCAATGTCAACGAAATGTCTCGGGATGCAACATCCCGCCAGGCTGCAGAGTCTGCCTAAAACACTTCGCCTTGTTCTGATGTCGGTTACTTGGATATGTGAAAGTTATGACTCTTAAATGAGGGATATAATATACAAACTCGTTTCATTAGCTTGAGTGATGAGGCGAGATGACTAGCCCTAAAATGAGCAGGATTGAAATGTGTATGTACACGTGCTCAAATCACATGATGTGACAAACACTCATACCAGCCTCGAAGGAAGCTTTGATGCTGGGAACGGTACAAAGGAATATCAATGATACAAGCTATAAATTGAAAAGAAACAGGGCCGCGGTATAGTAGTTATACGAAAGCTCTGAAGTAAACCTGTTTGTTCACGAAACGTGATCCTAGGGCATTCTTAGGCGAATGTTTCCTTCCTATGCTACGCCGTCCTGCCGTCGTTGACTTCAAGTTGTATCATTGGTCGACGTCCAAGCTACATCCTGACACTTATCATTGCTTTGGTTCGATTGGATGCTTTTTGTTGAAAACGTTGCCGGGGTCGTACTTCGCTTTGATCTCCTGCAGTCGGGGATAGTTCTCCTTGTAGATGTAGTCGCCCTTGAAATGCCGCATTGCACCAGCATTTGGATACACGCCATCTTTGATGACATCACAGCCAACAAATTCCGTGTGTGATGTGCGGAGGTTGTCCACTACCAGCAATGCATAATCCCGTGCAGCGTCGGCTTCTGCCAAATCATCGTAACTAATGATTGTAAGTATCTATATTTCCTAACATAAGCGATGCCATTGAAAATAGCAGATTCTTACCCGATATACACAGCGAAATCACGCCAGGAGCCACCGACATTTCCAGCGTCGTCAGGCGGATCGCGACTTGGTGGCCATGCCGAAGAAGGCTCGCCACCTGTCAAAGTCTTCCGCCAATTGTAGAGGCCTAAGAAGAATTGCGTACCCGCTCGACGAGATGGATCGACTTCCCACCATTTACGTAGGTCGTCAATTACAGGAAGCCAGATGTCTGGACTCAAGCGCGTGCAAACAGTTCCATTCGACAGCCTGTTTGTTCTTGGCCAGAGCGCCTCTGGGAACAGGTCGGCAGTTTGATGAGACCACATCAAGCCGACTTTAGCCTCGATATGGGGGACGTCCAAGAAGACTTTGAACCGTCGTCGAGCTTCCTGCTCATCATCGCCATGATAGTAGGGGATTGCGACTAGGGCCTCTGGTGCCGGAACCCCTGGAAGGAAAGGTGTAAGAACGAACGAAACCATGTCTTCTTCCTGTTGTTGTGCCACATACTTCTCCATCGCCAGAAATACATCTTCGTATGAAGTTTGAGGATAGACGATACAGCCAGAGAAAACACGGGTCGTAAGGCCTTTGACTTTGAACTTCATGCCAGTCACGACGCCAAAGTTGTAGCCAGCGCCTTTCACGGCCCAGAAGAGGCCAGGGTTCTCGTTCTCAGAGGCCGTAACCACCTGCCCAGACGCAAGGGCGATTCTGGCCTCGAGGAGTAAATCGATCGATAGTCCTTGGTGCCCGAGACCCCAACCGCCACCGCCTCCGAGTGTGAAGCCAACGTAACCTATCTCCTTGTGGGAGGGTAGAGTGATGTAGGTGCCTCTTTTCTCACATGCTCCAGCAACGTCCGAAACAATTGCACCGCCTTCGATCGTTAGGATGCCGTCAGCACCAAATCGTTCATTGTTGACATACGCCATTCTCATGCGTCGCATGTCAATCTGAACGCCTCCAACGGTGCTGGAGGCTGCAAGGAACGAGTGTCCTCCATTCGCGACTGCCACATCCAAGTCGTTGGCAACAGCATATGAGATAGCGAGACCAACATCCGCCTCACGAACGGGCTGGAAGATCACCTGTGGTTTACCCTCTTCATTGGGTGACCAACGCTGAGCGAGTAGATCATAGAGTTCATCGTTTGGAAGTATAATTACTGGGAATGTTGAATTAGCAGTTAGAAGCCTGGAAGAGTACACCCAGACTTACGTCCATGATGCTGGGACCGAACATCCTCAAGAGTTTGTGATGGCATTTCTCTAACAATCAAAATCGAATCATGTACCGTAACTGTGACTTATGCGCATTCTCAAACACCTCTGCCATCGGGGCACAGATTTAATATATAAACAATTAGCATCGTGAGATGCGAACTGCAAGAACCGAAAACAGTTACCGAAACCGCCTTGGAGAAATAACCTTTCGGTCCCGTTGGTGGGAGCCGATGCTATTTTGCGGGGGACACCCCGTACTTCAGCCCTACGACTCAGGTCGAGATGTCGCATATGTCGTGTGAAGACTCATCTTCGCACCTACATTCAAACCGGACAACGATTAAAGGCCCGCTACGCGAAACTGACCAATAATCAATTCGCCGTCGGACTTCGAAATCTGGGGAATCAAGAGTAAGCCTTCCTCCAATTCATGCTTCAGCAGCGGTGACTGCATAGCTGTTTCGCATTGCAGAGTTACATGATACATATGTCGAGTGGCTTCTTTTCTCAGCGATCTGTGGCTGAATTCGAGCGCGAATACGAGGTGGTAAACATGATTCGTATTGAAGCATGCTTAGTAGACGGACTCCGGGGTCGTCTCAACCCCGCGGGCGCACCAGGCTCAAGCCACAAAACTCGCATCGTGACATATGCCACGCTGAAAGATTATGAAAGGCGTTGGACGACTCCACGCTTGTACCGAGAGACTCGGAATGAGAATTTGTCGCCCTTCTAGATTTCTTCACTTTCTGGCTGCGCTTTCTTTCGAGGCAGGATATGATTTCTTGGAAACCAAAGAGCTGAAGCCAGCAAATCAAACCAGCTTGGTCAGATTCTGATAGCAAGTATACTTCGCTTTTATCTCTTCAAGTCAAATCTTCATACCCAAATAATGTTCAGCTTTCTACCGTCAATTCTACTGTCACCGAGTCTTGAATGGACTTCCAAGATACCTACGGCCATGCCGGCAAATATATTTAACGTGCAAGTATCTTTGGGCGAAGACCACCCACCTCGACATAGTTTGCTAATTGATTTTCAGGTCCATCTATCGAAGGAGAGTCGGTACAGACGAACGCCGTCAATCCTGATGATGAGTCAAGCGGGTAGGCAGGCAATGGAGGCAGTGAAGAGGCGGGTTCTTAATGAAGGGGGAAAGCTCCTGACTGAAGACTGTATACAGGAGAGGCCTTGGTGAAGCGATTCAATATTCAGATGCTAAAGCTCGACGTTTTGTACAGGTAGGCAAATTTGTCTGCGACCATTTCGATCGTGCTCACCAAATCCTCAAGCTACCGTCGTAATCCTATTGTTTCATCCGTGTGGATTACCTCCGAGATGGGATACATATTATTTGTTTCGTTTCACGACCGAGAACTACTCTTCATCTGGACCGTTCCTCACGTTCGTTGATCTACCTTCATACATCACTTTTTCACGTTGCCGTGAGAATACTCGGCTTCGGTCTCGGGACCGATGTTTTTGTCAGGCCTGTTCTCGGGTCCGAGGCTGGATTCTATGACTCCTCCGTTCAGCAGACGATAAACCATGTATCCAACCTCGAACTGAAAATGATTCGGCACTATCAGCAAGTACTCGAGTTCTGATAGATCAGTGTATGGTGACTTCTTTTTTTCTGCCAGTGGATAGATCTATCTTCAGCCCATCGAGCTACGCCAAGATATTAGCGAGGCTGAGGAAAACAACATCCCTTCAACAGGAACGAACAGCAGCTGTGCAGGGCTCGAAACCTGTGGGGACTATACGCACAGCCACGCGTCGCTGTAGTTCCACAATTTGTCCCTTTTCGCTGACGCTGTCCTTCCGCTTGCCAGGTATAACGCGGGGAAATGGCAAGTGAGCCGCGAATCGCGGATCAGCAAACAAAGCCCAGCGAATGGACTTCAAGCCAAATCTAAAGAAAGTGCTGTCTTTAGTCTGATCTACCCCAGCTGCCGACGTCAGTTCAAGCTTTGCCACGATCTGGGGTCCTCTAGAGATTCGTACCTACGCAGATCGCAATGTCGATGCCCAGCATGTCCATCTTGAATATTGGTGGAGTATATAACGGTGTTTCCCTTATATGTCTAAAGCCGTCCATCCAGTCGGTCATCATTCTGAGCCGGCACACACGTTTCCTGTTACTTCGCCTTTTCCCTGACACGCAAGTGTCATCCATTCGCTCGGGAATCATGATCAGCAAGGTCTCAATCGCTCTCGCCCTCGTGGGTACTGTTGTGGTATCTGCACAAGCCACCAACGACACATGCGACACCTCCTTACTCAACACGACCAGCTCTTCCTACTACGTTGGAACCGCAAACAAGACGATCTACGACATAGCTGTAGAAGTCAACCGTGGCGTCTGCGACATTGGGCGCGCGAATCTGAGTTCGTTTCACTTCTTCAATCAACTAGAAAGACAATTAACGTGATTATAACATAGTGGTTGACGTCTCCGTCGTACCAAACATCGGCCAAACCTTCATCATCCCCGGCGAAGTCTGCACCCCCGACTGGACTACGTGCCTTGTCTCCTCCCCAGGACCAAACGACTGCTTGATGGGAGGCCCACGCCTCTACTACACCGTAAACGGCGACACACTCTGGAAGATCGCCTCGCGCCTCAACATGACACTCTCCTCTCTCAGCGCCAGCATCTCCCCTTCAATCGGCGCCAACGACACCCTCTCCGCCGGCCAATTCGTCAAAGTCCCTCTTTGCTACCCTAGCGCTTGCGATATTGAGCCCTTTACTTTTACAGGGGGCGTGTACAAGGATCTTGCTGAAGAGTATGGGAGTACGGTTGGGCAGATTATGATGTTGAGTCCGACGTATAATTATAGTTCTTATGAGCTGGATGGGAGGTCGCCGCCTTCGATTAGTTTGGCGAAGAATTGTCGATTACTTGCTTCCAATTACACGATTCTGTCTTAATTAGACTTCGCGAGGAGAGTTTAATAGGTTGGACTTGGTTACCCGAATTGGGAAGAATGAAAGTGGATGGGTCTGACACAGAAAGATTATCCGCCTCTAGAAATTTAGACGGAGGATGGGGTGAACGGAAGATGGGGCTCAATTGTAGATGTCAAAAATGCAAAAGATGAAATTTCCGAAGACTGGGTTCGTGTCAGCCCCACCTAAATGGATGAGCCTCAGTATTGAACACATAATCATCCAGACTGATCAGATCCGGCTCACTAAAGAGCAAGTAGAAATACTTCAGCGTCTCCGCCAACCAAAAAGTCTCCATGGAATCCTCAAGAGTCGGCCATGCTTGCATGACATCCACCACCCTCGCGTTCGCGATACTCGTCCTGGTGTGTTTCTGAATCGCCTTGAACATCTTCCACCCCTTGTCCATCCAGATGGGATCAGCTGTTAGCCGGTACATGATGAATACTGATTCAATAGCTTCAGGTCGCAGCTGATATGAAGGATCGTCAACGCTTATGAAGCCATCTCCCTCACCGCTCCAAACGCACATTGCGGGATCCTTGCAGACTAAGACGTGCGAGAAATCCGGCATAATTCCAGATGGAGTGTTGTCGTAGCCCCAGACACAACCATTTGTGAGCTTTGCAGCTATTTCGAGCTCCTCGGCGGACTTGGTGAGTCTTGAGCCGAGTGCTACCATCCCACCAACGAAGCACGCGAGGTGCTGGAATTGGCCTTCGATTGCGGGTGAGTCTTTTGACATGTCGAGATTGCCTGTCATGAGAATGTCTGGATTTCCGGGGAGAGATGGCCGGAAGAAGAGGTTCTTGTTGACTGTGGCGAGGGCTGAGCGGTACATCTCCAGGTATTGATCCGAGACTCGGTAATGGAGCAGATGTGTTTTGGGGAGGTATTCGAAAGCAGAATCTACGTCAGACACTCAGCAAACTCATCCTTTTGAATAATAATGAGAAGAATCTTACCCGCAAGAACTCCTAATGAAAATCTCTGGTCTGAGAAACTAAGTTCTGAGCCAGAGCAATCTGCTATCATGGGCCACATCCCAGGCAGCGCAGTACTGCTCTGTGTCTTCTTCAATTGATCCGTAATTGTCTGAATATGCGCAGCGTATGTCTTGTTCCCTGTAGCTTGACTCAATCGGATGAACTCGAGACTCAAGCTTGCAACTTGTGCAATTATGACACCGTCCTGACCAGGAAGCTTTCCAGATGTCTCATTCTTCCACCAGTAAAATGGAACAGGGAGGCCATTCTCGGTCCTGGAAAATTGCAAACATTAGCTTGAGTCTCTGTATGAAAGATTGCAGATATCAATGGACAGGAAAATGGCAGCGCTGCAATACTGCCCCAGAAAAATGCGGGGGAATGAAGCTCCCCGCGCGGGGAATACCCACTCGAAAGCTTGTGTAAGAAAATCTCCCAATTGAGTCGCCTTTTGCAAGAGTATGGGGTATTTATGTTCGCTAACATCCCACGCACCCAGCAATCCTCCCAGATACCGTATCGTAACTTCGAAAACAGGCACTTTGTCGGCATTTGGTTTCGTGAAATCGATTTCCTCCAACGCCTCGAGAGCCTCCTCGAATTTCTCCTGCAGCCCCATTATGTATAAACTGTCCAACGAATCTACCAAGGTCGCAGCCCATCCTGCAAATGGATCCTTATGTCTGCCGGAAATTGGCATCACTTCGTCGTGCATCCATGCATAGTGGTTGTACCCTTTCCAGGCATGCCTGAACGCGTCCTTCACTTCATCCCGCCGTTGCAATCGTGTTGCTTGCGCCTCCGCAGATTCTATAGGAAAGGTGGCTTGGATTTTGTAGGGACTTCTGGTATTGCGATATGGTGCGGCATTGGATGAGGAGGAGGAGTACCAATATATACAGAGAAGGAGTAGAGCTGTGACAATGTGACGCGAACGCGGTCGAAATCCCAGTGGACGAGGATAATGCAAGTTGATACTTCGAGCTGCCTTCTCGTGCAATTGCTTGCTGCTAGGCAGAAAAGACATAGTTGTGTACCTGCATTAGTATCAGCAATCGTGCAGCAGCAGCTGTTACCAGCGCATCCAAAACTAAGTGATGTAGTTCGGGGTGCCAAAAGTCCCCTATGACGTTTCAAGAAATGCCGAGGTCTGAAACGTCTGTCACATGACTCTAGACCAGAACCATACCTAGGTAACGAGACGCGTGCACTAGCACAGCCGACTCACACAGTAGGGTCCGCGCAATGAGAATGTTTCTCTTCACTGGCGACATAATTCGGTGGACAAGAACTATTGGCAGCTGTCTTGGGTTCGTCGAATGTTGAATCAGGAAGACCAGGCACGGAGTGAAGTGAAAGCAGTGCGAGAACAACGTCATCTTTTCAGTAAGAATAGCGTTTTCAAGTCGAATTTCATCTCGAACTTGTTCTTGAAAGAGCTTGTCGTGGTCAGCGCTGTATGTACGACAATGGCAGGTATCTACTCACTTCGCCCTCCCATTCCAACTCCGAATATGGTTTTGATCAATCCGATGGTGCAAGATGTGGTATCAGATTAGATTGCGTTTCTTTCTCAACGATGTCAAGGCTACCCGAGATGTGACGTTGAAGTCTTTGTGATCGAGGCTGCAGATAGCTGCAGCACTGGGAGAAGCGAACGAATAAAACATGACTGTGGCGTCGTGGTGGTTCGACGAGGCTGGGAAGAGAATCACAGTCATCTTTGTCGTGTCCATACAAACTGCAAGTGGTACTCTATTATGACACATTATTTCTCTTGATGATTTGACCTGTTTTAATGGTTGGGCAAGATATGTGGTTATTTGAGTATATCGGACCCACAAGCTTCAATCAGCACGCTTTCTCTCCAGGGTCCTTTGAGCTTATGAGACATGGATTTCCGCTTTGATACTTCCCCTTCCCAGCCCGCAAATTTCGCAACCTTCGAGCTATGCTTGTCCATTGTTTACTTCGCTTATTCGCCTTAAGCGATCGTCAAGGGCTATCGAAGCCTCGAGAATAAACTTGTCCTCCTCGTTCTTCGTTGGTGGTCGGGAACAGTTGTCGGATGTCATCTCCTTCGCATGGTCGCGTCTTGGAAGGGCGCCCTTGTCGCACTAAATCTTACATCCGTACAGCTGAGTAAGCCGTACCGCCACTCCGTCACGATTCGCTACACCGCACGTCGCTATCCGCTCGACTCATATCAATCCGTACCTGCAGCATCTGAAGATAGAAAGCCGTCTTCCAGCTCTCAATTATCTCGTCTATCGTTTCTTTCAATATATACAGCTCCTGTTCCCATTTTCAACAGTCTCTGTCTCTTTTATCACATAACGCAAGTTTTTCAAGATGCCGTCATCAACAACCGATGAATCAGCACCCGCAGCAACCGCGCCGCTGAAATTTCAATCACGGCCAAAAGTAACCGTAGATCTCATCGCTTGGGATCCGGATTCTCCAGAACATGTCGAGCGCATGTTCCAGCAGCGAATAGCTTGTGGATGGAAGTCGGATTATGTTGAGAAATGGAGGGGTTTGCAGAGGGAGGGAAAGATGGCTATTCAATGGGTGGTGAGTTAGCTTCTCAATCTTTCTCATATCCCGGATTCTACCTTGATTGGGAAAGGAAATGTGGGTTTCAAAATGCTCTGACGTGAGCGTGAGATTCGGTAATGAGGAAGTGTAGCCACACTGCAGTCTTGTTCATTCAGCGAAAGCGAGGCTCAGAATGTGGGGGCTTTCCACTTGTCTCTGATAGGAGATGGGATTCTGCTGTAGTCTAGATCTCCTCCGAGGAAGAGGTAACTTGGCTGGATTGAATCAACTTCAACATCTTGAATCTCTCGTTCGGGATGCATGTACCGTCATGTAGCGCTTTTAATCAATAAGGTAGCGATGCGAAGAAGGAATACTGACAAGATTTCAGGTGCTTTCAAAAGACGACCCCTCAGCTCCCACAAAACTCTCCCAACACCTCACCAAATATCCCCTCGAAGCCACCCCCATCCACGACACCGCCCTCACCCTCGGCGCCAAACCCCGGCAGCCATCCAGCGAGCCCTTCACACCCATCGGGCACATCTCTCTCGACTCCGAAAGCCCTAATCCTGACCAGGCCGACGCATCAAAAGGTATGTACTGCATCACAACATTCTACATCTCCCGCGCTATCCAGAGCGGGGGATTGGGAAGTGCGGCGATGGATAGAGTGGAGAGTGAAGCTGTCAATGAGCCGTTGAATGCGAGGGTGTTGAGTTTGGATACGTTGGCGAATAGTAGTCTTGATAGGAAGGAGATGTGGAGGGATATGGGGTTTGAGGAACCTTCGGTATGTTGGATTTCCTTTGGTTATTTTTCCGAGTATCTTTCGTTGCAATTTGTAGGTGAGGAGTGGTGGGTGGGAGATAGTGATGAGGTCAATGACTGACTGTGGTGAAGTTCTCTAATCAGGATTGGTATGAGAGGAGAGGGTACAAGCCTTGGAAGTTTGTGGATGGTCATATCCAGCAGGAGGTTAACGGGAAGATCTGGCCGCTGGATGCGGTCTTCATGAAGAAGACTGTTGCGTGAGTCTCCTCTGGGGAGATCATTGTGGGACCTGACCTCAACGACCTCTCGGCCTATCACGTGAGAACTCATAGACAGCGAAGTTTTTGCTCTGGGTAGATGAGTTAGAAGATTAGATGCTGTTATACATGATAGATGATGGCTAGAAAATATACTTACTAGATTTTCGATTTCATGTGCTCAGAGAACCATGCAAGTCTCCCCTCAAGCACTTGATGTCAAGCCAGCTCATTAATCTCCCCCACACCTCTACCACCTTCCATCGCCCCCCTCAACATCCTCACCACATTCCCAGTCCACCTCTCACAATCAACAGCTAACCCTCCATTCCCAGCAGCCTCCCTCCTCAACCCACCCAACCTCCTCATCGCCCCCGCACTCCCCCCAAAACTCACAAACTGCACGCTCACACTCCCGGCATCCAATTCCTCGCTCTTCAAGAACTCGCTCATCGTTCGCATGGCATCTTGGACTTCTTCTACTCCTCTATCGCCGTCGCCGCTCCATTCCCCGTTTGTGAGAATGTATATGCTGAGTGGGCGGACTTTTGCGGGGACGAATGGTACCGCTGGAGGCTTCTTGGACTTGGTCTTTGGTGGTGTCTTTGCCCGGAGGAGTTTCAGGCGGTAGGCTTGCAGTTGGAGGTTTAGTCGGTAGAGAATGTTGGTTTGGCCTTTTGATGAGTGGGCGGAGAGGTGCGTGCAGAGTTCGGAAGTGTCTTTGCGTTGATAAGTATCATCTGCTTTCTATCAATTTCTCTGCACGACAATTGCATTTGAGCATTTAAGATTCTTGGGCATCCAATGCAGCGAAGATAGAACAAGCGGAAGTTGGTGTGAGCACTCACAAGAGATAGTGAAGAAAAGCTCTGTCCCTTCCGGTGACATACCTTTCACGGTATATGAAAGCGCTTCGAAGACTCGTTGGACATCAGCCCATACTGGTGCCATGGAGGCAGAATCATCAACTATGAATGCCTGCAACAAGTCAGAAAACCAATTCGTTCTCCACTCACGGCCCTCTCTCAGCACCGAAACTCACATGATCTCTCCCACTGAGCTCTTCCATGAGCCCCACGCTCAACAAAGGCGGTACATTGGCGTGTTTCTTTACTTTCTTATTCGCTTTCTTCCACTCTAGACATGTGTTAAGGGATATGTACTCAAGGTTCTGGGTCACTGCTCCCGATGACAAAGATGGCGATTGTGGTACCGAGAAATCGTGGATGCGTCTCCGAGGCGCAGAACTTTCATGTCTTGATCGCGTAGGGAAGAGTGAGAATCCTATTCCTCTCTTGCTGGGCTTGGTCTCTTGTGATATCTCGTCTGCTGTTGGTACGTAAGAGAGAGCTTCTAGAAAACTGTCGTCTTGGCCAGAGGGTGAGTGGGTGAGTTGGGAATAGATGCTGGATTTGTGACTGCTCGAGAAGCTTTCTGCTCTTGAAGGTACGATGTGCTCTGGTACATGAGATGTTCGTGCAACCCGCGACTGTGGAGTAGATATAGTTTGGTTAAGTGTCTGAGTTTGTGGAGGTGCTTCCTTGGTAATGGACGGAGTGATAGGTCTGGTATGTTGGTCTCGGCTGGGCTTTGGCTCTTGTGGCTTCAACACTCTGGGCATGAACTCACGCGACGCTTCCATTCGTAAAGCACGAGGACGTCCCTGATTTGGTGTCGGCCTGTGAGGAATGCCTGCATTTGGGTGCGTTTTCTGGGATAGCACGAGTGGCCGTGTTGAAGCAGCATCGGAGGGTAACTTCCAGCTTTCGATCTCAATGGCCGCTTGTTTATCTGCTCTTGGAAGTTGTCCGGTATTGTTGATATCTTGCTGTGAATCTGGTCGGCTGGTGGCCATGAGTCTACCAAGCTTGTCTGCAGTGGCGTTTGCTCGAAGCTGCCGGTCGAAGACTCGGTTATGAGGCTTTCCGCGCGCAGCTTCACCTGATATGCTTCTCTCGGACGCGAGGTTGAGAATTGATGCAGCATGGTCCGGAAGAGGTGGCAATGGTTGAGTGGGAGACGGCAACTGTGGCGGAGGATACTCCCTCCTTTGCCTACTACCTGACCTGACCATTTCACTTGCATTATTGGGTCTCACGCCAGACTTCTGTCTTGCTTTCATCAACACAATATCTGCCTTCCTCAGTAAGGCCTTGCCACCTGGTCTCTCCTCTTCCCAAAGCATCTCCTGGACCATCATATCGAGCACATTCTTGGTGATACTGTCTGATCGACGAAGACGGTCTTCGATATCTGTATGTGCATCAAGAACGCATCGAAGGACTTCCGTCCCATCATGGAATGGAAATATGTTCTGGGCTTTTGAAAGGGGGAAAGCAGAATTTGCTTCCAATTGACGTTGTAATCGGTACTCTTCAATTCCCGTGTATCCGTCAGCGATCCAGATGGCGGCTTCGCTGTATACACAGCCCAGTGACCAGATATCAGCTGATGATGTGGTTCTGAGTGGTAAATCTTGCGAAATCTCGGTCTGGATGACTGAGCTGTAGATTTCCGGAGCATCTTCGAAGTAAACATTAATTCAAGTGACGTGAATTGTTAAGCTGTGCTTACAATAATCAGAATACTTTTCACAGTTCGTCGAGGTGATCAAGGTCGACTGATCGGCATTTGAATCCATAAAATTGAATCTACAGGCCAACTGGCCATCGGTGCCATCCTTCACAACCAGAATACTCTCAGGCGAAACATTCGCATAAATGCTGTTGATATCAGCGCTGAAGGTGAAGTTTTGTCATCAAGAAAACGGTGAAACATACCCTCCTCGGGGATGGAATCCCTTGAGCTCATCAAGCAGACCAAATAACGCCTCCCAGAACTTGATGATCTCCACCCCCCGACTAGGCGGCGTCCGAGTCCTAAAGAAGTCCTCGAGAGTCGCCTCACGTTGAGACATCTCGATACAGTCTGTAGATCAACACATGCAGACGAGAGTCAGGTAGAAGCCGAAGAAGTTCCAAGTCCAAGAAATTCCTACCAAATATCTCGCAGCAAACCATAAATCCCACAGCCCATCACGACCCGCAGCAGCCTATCCTCAATCAAGCCATCTCGCCCATCCGCGCCAATATCGCATCATAATAGGTGCGCCAGATCTTTAAGCCCTTCCCTTCCCGGTCCCTGGTACTGGAAACTCTCATATCAAGCTCAAGACTTAGTAACAGCTACTCTACATGCAGTTAAAGAACATCATTCTGGCAGCGGCCGAGATGCTGTTTGGACCCCGCTGAACTCGCTAGTATTCAGGGGCTGTAGCGAGTCATGGCGGGGTATTCAGGCACGTGGAGAAGCCTGGGCGTGTGAGTCGTGCGCTGAACGGGTTGGGGTGGGATGGTTTCAGGGGTTGTGTATGAGGGCTAGCGGAATGGACCGAGAAGGGGAGCTGTGCACGTGGGACGAAATGCGTGGATTAAGAGAACTTGACCGGACCCTTATCTTCACTTAGACGGCCTGAGTTTACTAATGTTTCTGATGTTTTCAAAAGTAACATCACCCCCAAAGCGACATTGTGAAGTGGCCTATCGTGCCTGTTGATTTAGGTAATTTTCTGTGCTATGTAACTGGAATAAAGTTTCCGAACTTCCCGAATTGAGGGTGGAGATTAATGATAAAATGATAACAGACAAACGGCTTGTTCATGCTTCGGCAGCAGGAGTGCAGAGTAATGAAGACATTGCGCTGTCTATCGGTGATCAAAAAATATGTGTTGTTTGTATGTACACTCTGTACAATCGAATATATACAATCGAACGAATCAACTTCTCCACATCCTCCCCAATTACCACCCAGCTCCAACATTCAACTCCGCCTAAGCACAGTTACCAGCAACACTGGCAGTGCTGTTCTTGATATACGGAGCCAAAACACCATTCCCACAGAGCACAGCCTTGACAAAAGTCTGCGCAACAACATTGGCACCAGCAGGGCTCGTATGTGTGTGATCAACCGGGTAAAAAGTATCGACCTTCGCCTTTCCTAGACGGATATACTCATTGGCGAGGTACTGTCCGTGATCAATGAAGCTTGCACTGCTTCCTGCATTCTTCACAACCTGCTGTCCATACGCCGTGAAACGCGGAGGTGTGTATGTGCACGTCGTGCCCTCGCAGATGTTATTCGGTGTCGGCGAGGAGATGATGACTTTTGCGCCCTTGGCGATGAGGCTCTTGGCCGCATTGGTGAGATACGTAACGTAGGTCTGGACGACGACGCCAGCGGGAGTGGTGCATGTCTCGGTGCCGGAGCCGAAGCAGGCGGTTCGCCCGTTGTCGGTTGTGGAGAGAGAACCGCCGTCGTTGTGTCCGAACTCGATGATCACGTAGTCGCCGGCGACGACTTTGTTGACAAGTGCTGTGAAGCGACCTTCGTCGGTGTAGGAGCGTGCGGAGCGGCCACCGATGGCGGCATTGACGATGTTGGCGTTCTTGACAGAGAATGGGAAATAGACACCCCAGCCTGGCTAAATGTTAAATTGTCTTTTGTTTGGACGCCGAAAAAAAGAAGTTTCTTACCATTTGTTCCGGAACCGCCTCCTCCCACTGCCATTGTTGAGTCGCCCGCCATGTAAATTGTTGGAGTGGCTCGCTTCTCAATCTCCTCAGCTGGAGCAGCCGAAGCGAGAGCAGCCAGAAGAGCTGGGAAAGTGATGTAGAATGCCTTCATTTTGGGAGCTGTGTACAGTACGATGGGTATATGGATGAAAGCAACGAATTTCAACTTCTCAATAAAAGTCAAACTTCAGCAACTGGAGTAAAGACAAGAGAAGTAAGTAGCGAAAGGAACGAGATAAACAATCTCTGGAAGTAAAGACCGGCTCTTAAGAAGGCTGAATTAATGAGACTTTCTTGCAGATGGGAATATAGTCTCGGAGGGACGTCGCCTGTTCTTATCCCGAGCTCACCCATCACGAGATGAGGAACGCTTTTCAGCAATGGAACTCTACTTGCTGGTCCACCAATGACACTGCCATCTGATATTGAGCCCTTGAAACGAGAAGTCAATATACTGGATACAGCAATCTGGCGTCGGATGCAGGGCAAGCTGATCCTGGTGGGTAAAAACGTGCTAAGTGTGGGGTAATTCTCCCGATTCGTGGATCTCGACGCCTGCTGCCGGTACATCTTTGGGCGCTGGGCGATGTCTTGGGAACCTCGGCGGAGCGGCATCCTTTATTTCGCCTTATCTGAACGGATCTTGATGCTTTGGGCAACGGGCAGGTCGAAGTTGGGAAGGTGGCTGGATATGGTTTGTTGGATGTTGATGAGAGGTGGAGATAAAGTTAAAAGGTCGAATCTTCTTTGAAACGAGATTCGGCTTGGCAACCGGATATCAGGTGATCCTCTTCAAGCATCAGCTTTCGGCGCCGAGATGAGCTCTCCATAATAAGAGGGGTGTACTTCGCTGAGAGACCGAATTCGAGTCTGTTTGCGAAGATATGCTTAGGTCGGTCTGAGCCTCAACGTATTCCCAACTTAGCGAGGTATTGTTATTGAAAGCTGCCATCAAATGCTCGAGGCCAGCAAACTCCGCAGCAACAGAAGCTGCAATTCAAGAACCTTTGAGCCCTGAATGGCGCGCTTATACCATTGACCTGGACCAGATATTTAATGGATGTTCTTACACGTAACTTTGGAGGGGAAAGTTGAATTCGGGACACGAGCAGAGAACGTATGAGCCCGTGTTTTATGCCTCGCTACTTCTTTTTTACTCCGTCAAAATCTTCTTGTATTCTCCTACGTACAATGTCTTTCCTCTTGTTATTCACAAGATCTCCTTTTCCTTCGGTACGCTCCCACCACTGGCTTCTTCTCGTCCAACTGCTCTCATTTGCCGTACACAGATACAAACCAAGATCTAACGATACTTCCGAGACGTGGGAAACGTCTGATTTGAAGACTTTACAGTGTTGCTCTCATTGATACTTGTGTTCATTATATGCGCTCTCCCGACACCTTTCGAAGCACAATTACCCCGCTTGCAGGGACTGCATCTTTCAACCTTGAAAACGCCAGATAAATATTGCTCGCAGGTCAGAATCCAGCAGCCAGACATCACCATTTCATTCTTCGACTAGAGATGGCGATCAGCAGTCTCGGGAGCCTGTACCTCTGGTTATCGATACACGAATCCAGCACTGCTACTAACACTCCCGTTTTGCAAATAAGACCTACACAGGAGCAGATCACCGCCATGGAGAGGGTCACTTGATATACAAAATGAATAGATTATGTAATGACAGGAAACTAGGATGGCTGAATATGAGTTCCAAAGAGAAGTATGTGCTGTCGTACCCAACAAAGTCCTCCTTCCTCACCAAGACCTACTATAAACACATCATAAAAATACATACAAGATATCATACAGCGAAGTATGTGCTCAACAGGAGATATGTACCAAGTCGTGCGTCGTACATCACGAAGATCCATCGCTTCATTCAAGCGCAGTCTCATTCGTGGCTCATCCACCCCATATACACGTCGGCGGAGAATCGACCGATCAAGGGAAGAACCACCCTCCTTTCTCCCACTGGCCAGGGACATACAGCGAGTCGCGCTTCAGCTCAGGATTCTTGACACCCTGAAGAATGAGATCCAGACGCTGGAAATCGATTGGCTTCATAATCCATCCATCGAATCTATGAGCGTCAGTCGAGGAACAATAAGTAATGGACGTTCCTCCGGCGACACTTACCCATTCTGAATATACTCGAATCTGTTCTCTTCAACCAGAGCAGTGGACATAGCAAGCACTGGGACGCGCTGTCTGAGTGTTTGCACCTCGCGACCGTTGGCTTGCTGATTGCGGAAACTGGATTCCTTCTCATGGAAACGGATCATACGGGTAGCGAGGGTGCCATCGACGGTTGGCATCTATGATCGGTCAGCGTCATTTCCCTCGGATTCGAAGACTGACAAACCTTCAGATCCATAATAATAACATCCACCTTACCCCCACTCGCCGCAAATCGATCATGGCACTGCTGCCCATCGCCCGTAACAACAACCTCATGACCCCTCATCCCAATCCTCTTCTCCAGCATCTTCTGACTCACAAGATTATCCTCCGCAACAAGGATATTCAATCGAAATCCTGAAGTCAAGAACTCAGGATCATTATCAATGTACAGAGCCGAGGAGCGGTTATTGTTCTGTGGCGGTCCCCCATTTTGAGGTGCGAGTGTCTCGACATGCTGCGCGCTGCTCACGCGGGGAGGGAGAGGGAATTGCGAGGCCGTTGGAGAGCCGAGTCTGTTCTCATGGCTGTTACCATTGGGGACGCCGTTCCCATTCGCGCCCAAAGTCGTTTTCCACTTATCGCTCGAAGAACCGTTTGGCTTGGGTGTCTTCATACTTGGCGGTGGACTCGGTGGGCTTAAACCTCTGTTGTTTGACAGACTTGGTGAGAACAGATTCCGCAATTTTCGAGAGCGCGACGAGTCGTTAGTTTGGACTTGCTCGAATGGGATCTCGACGGTAAAGATCGTCCCCTTGCCGGGTTCGCTATGCAGGCGGATCTGCCCGCTGGTATCTCGGAGATAGCGCGCGATGAGTGCAAGGTCTGCTCTGGTAGATCGACCTTCTGCTGTCATAGGAGGTGCATTACTTTCTTTCGTGGCGAAGAGCCAGTCGTCATCATCTTGAGCAGCTTCAAACTCTTGGAAGGTATCCTGCATAGATCTTAGTTGTGGTTCCTCGTCGCTTAGATGGGAGAGAGGCTTACATCAAGCTCTGCCTCAGACTTTCCAGGGCCATTATCTTGGATCGTGAAGCCTATCGTGGAGACATTCTTCTTGGTTTGGATTAGATCAACTTCCACGTTGACGTGACTAGACTGTTTGAAGGCGTAGCTGGTCAAGTGAAGAAGTGCATCTTTCAGCCGATCGGGATCTCCTTTGACCATGGCGGGAAGTTGCTCATTGACTGCAACTCTTAGCTCCAGACCTTTGTGGGAAGCGTCTTTCTGAAGTCCTTTCATTGCTCGTGCGACTGAGTAGTGTTAGCATACATCGAATTCACCAACGCCAATTAGTGGCCGTACCTGTCAAGTTTAAATTGAAGGTCTCATCAGACCCTTGAGTAGGGCTATCTTCCAATTTCGTCAACTTTAGCAGATCATCCATAACATATCCCAGAGATGTGGAAGCATCTTGTGCTCGATCGAGGATATGCCTGGTCTTGTCGTCAACTTGATTTTCCAGCGCCATCTCCAGATAATTGACGATTGCATTGAGCGGCGTTCGTACTGCACGTATGTCAGATATATTCCCGAAAGTTTGTGATCGATTCTTACATTCGCGCGAGGATGCTCGGATCTGTGTCAATTGGCTGCTTTGCTTTACAGATCCCTACTGTCGCCATACTTCAATGAAACGGCCATACAGCAAGCCCAGAACGGATGCGGTGTCAACTACACATTTATGAGTTGTGATTAATCTGTGGGACGGAAGCCGAACATACGCTGGTCATCAGTCCACTCTTGACTCGTTCCACTGATGGTCTCCACCCATCGTGCAAAACTAGCCCTCGGTTCGAGATACTCGCTTCCTGCCTGGTACTTCTTCGCATGTGGATTTCTGTAATCTCAGATTTTAGCAGTGACCATTTATGCTACAAGCTTCGGGTAGCCTCGCAGGGGATGGGAAAGCACGTAACTGCACGTTTTGCGACGAGTAAGTAAACAAACGCCTTACCCTGCCCACTTAACCTGCTTCATCTGGCCCTTCCTGAGAAATACCAAGAAATCGTTTCCACCGCCAAAATTCAACGGAATTAGCAGCAGACCTGCTATGGTCTTAATTTCATGTCTTTGCGATATTAGCGGAAAGTCGCGATTGATATTATCACTAGACTTGATCTCGGTGAACTTGCACGTCTGCAAATACGAAGTGATGGCAATTGCTTCGGGATACGGATCTAGGCGACCAATAGCACGGGCATCATCGTCGATACTGAGGAGTGCAAAGTCTGCTTCGACGAGTTTGAGGAGATCGCTGGAGGAGGCGGCGATGAAACTTGCGTTGTGTTGGGAAGATGAAGTAGCAGTAGGCGCTCGACGTGCGTCAATTCGCTGTTGCATGAGGATTTGTTGGATTCTAGATGCAGCACATTCGCCCTATCATGGTTGTCAAAAAATGCAGAGATCAGGAAGGGTACTATTTTGCTCACGATACTCCGGCAAAGCTCGCGGATTGGAAGCGAGACTCTGATACCAATGTCACCATATCCGTGGCAAGCGATCAGGCCCCAGAGGTCGTTGTTAATGACAATCGAAACGGACATCGTTGATCGAACACCCATATTTGCCAAGTATTTGTTGTGAACTGGAGACATGGCTCTTAAATAAGCATGAGTCAGGTCGAGGGGACTCTCTGAATCCGATGCCTCCCGGCAAACCTGCTGATGATTAGCTTGAGAAATGCTGACTGAATATAAGGGGACTAACAAGTCTTGAGGTCTCTGCTTCACGATCAACCAGGAGACGAATACGATTGATGATATACCTGATGGTCGGGGAGTCAGCGCATTTGCTCAAAATCATCAAGAGTAAATAGAGTGCATGCTGATTGCAGACGGAATTGAAGTGACGGGTTGGGTCCACGAATGACACCTACAAATTTCGAGCCTGTTTTGGAATATCAGAAGCGGGGTAGTTCAAACCTAAAAACAAGTCAATATTGACGCATACTCAACCAATCTGAATTATTGAAAACATACCGAGCCAAACATCAGTGCTAGCTTTTGGATTTAGCAGTTCGGCATCTATACGACCATTCTTCTGTGAGTCAAATCTGTAGAACATGACTCGGTGAAACCCCGTCAACTCGGCGACAAGTCCCACGACAACCTCTTGGAGTTCATGCACAGTAGAGCAATTCGTGATCTGTTTTTGGGCCTGAGCCAGTGCATTGAACAAATCCAAAGAAGAAAACTCCTTATTTTTCCTCTGCCGCGCCACTTCAATTACCGGTAAAGGTTGACTTTTCGAAGTTGTACTCTTCTTCAACTCTTCAGGCGTGACTTCCATAGAACTGATCGGAGTTTCTGGAAGCATCTTGGTAGCTCGAATATCTTTCAGAAAGAATGCATCTAGATATTCCTCGAACTCGCAGATGATGAGACCTTCTGGTTTCGGTGCCAAATGGATCGCGCACCAGAGCCGAATCTCAGGTTCATATGGGAAGGTGAGAATTATCTTGAAGACATCCAAACGGGTCTCCTCTTGTGCTTTAGCGCCGGCATGTAGAGTGTGGTTCACACGAGCGACCATTTCGTCGCGGATCTCGTCTTTGAGGACATCGAGGAACGATGTGAGGGCAAACAGTTGTTCAGGACCACATCCTAAGATCTTACGACTGTTTTCACTTGCGATTCGAACTTGAAGATCACCGAGATCGTTGTATTTCAGTCCGATGACTGCGCCGAAACTCTGAATGGCGCCCGGTGTGTGGATTGGCTGGCAGATCCAGAATTAGCATCTTGAATCTGGATACATATATGGAAGAGTTGGATAGCATACCTCATCTTCACACCGGCGGTACCCAGGTATGTTTCTGTACTGCTCCATATCTGGATCAATGCTCTGCAGTACGCTGGGAGGCCCTGACTTCGACGAAACAAATTGCGATCTTGCTGATATTCGTGGTGATCCTGCGCCAGATATGGAACCCCCACTACTTGATTGTCTCGGAGTCCTGGAACCGTCACTTGCGACCGATGGAGCTATACGATAGTGTTCTGTTCTGTAGGATTCAGGTCTCGGTTGCGCCTATCTGTGTGTGAGCTGATGTTCTTCTTTCTAAAAGCTATACCAGGGTTGAAACATACAGTTGCGACCACACCTTCTCTGATACTGTTCGAGTCGGCAGAGGCCTGGTGGTATAGATCTACATTGCTCCTCAAGTTACGAATGGGGAAAACTCGTTCCGCTGAACCTAAGTCTCTGGAAGACGTCGACGCGGCGCTTCTCGCGTTCGATGATTCTTCGTTCATCTTTTGAGAGCTCTTCTTACGCTTTAGAAGGCCTCGAACGGAACGCATTGAGGTCTAGAAGGAGGTTGAAGGTAGATTGTCGTGGGGAAAACAGACATCAAAAGTAAGATCCCAAAAATTGTCATGTAAAATGATCGGGAGTTAACTTTATGATACAGGAATGATCTACTCGATCATGTTGTGCATATAAATGGGACCTCCTCAGGGCCAGTCTCTGATAATTACGGGACTTATTCATGGGCTCTCGCGCTGCTCGCGCCACCTTGTGTCTATCATTTCCTGACATCACTGGCAGCCAAGCCATTTTCAGAAAGAAATATGAATCTCCACTAAGCAATAGCCAGGACAACCCGGGAAAGCTGGGTTGCCTTTGGGAAAACCAACAAAACAACTATCAATGGGGGGAGAACCCGTCATATAGCTGAACTTTATTTCTGCCTCGTCCTGTCGATGGGGCCTGTCGAGCTCGAGAGTTTTGGGGAAAAGCATGCGCTCGGACTCGAAGATAACAGCTCTATTTCCCAATTCGGAACAGGGGGATCCGAGCACATCCCAATTCGATGTGACCCAAGCAAACGGCTTTTATTTACTTCTCAGCTAGTGCAGGAACCAGGCTCTTGCCGCGGGGTCGAGGGGACTGCAGCTCAAAGTCGGCTAGTGTCTGGGACCGGCTCGCGGTTCCCCTGAGACTAATGAATGCCAAAGATGCGAGCCATCAAATAATCAACAAGCCAACAAACTCTATTGATTTTATGGCGCAACGCCATTGACACTGTGGCATACGTCAGGCTGCACTAGGGACCGTTACTTTCACCGTTCAAAGATTGAGGCATCGTTTGTGATCATCAACAAGGCCTCCGCATCTGGCCCGAAGTCATTTTCGGCTCATTTATCTGCATCCGAGTTCAGCCCGAATGAACGTGGCTCATTGCGATAAGTCATTAGGACTAGATACTCGATGTGGCTGGTGACTGATTCATGGCTGTCCGATAGCTGAACCACTACAACCGCTGACGGAATCGTATCTAACTGTTTGGTAAAGCCGGTGGGACCGGGCAATTCCCACGGTACCTTTGCATATTGAGTTTCCAATTCGAGGATATTGCTCGAAAGATATAAACTTCAAGGCTACCGAGTCAGAGGTCGGCCGTGCGAGAGAGGCACAAGCTAGGTCGTCCCAATATGGACCAAACACGTGATGCAAGATCGCCTTCGATCACCACTTCGAGCGTGAGAGTTCAAGAACCTTGACATCAATACAGCGGAAGATTTGATATCCACAGTGGCATTGAAATCTCTCATACGATGTCCCGCTTCTTTGTACAAAACGTGCGCTTATGTCTGCATATATCAATTAACGATATCTCTTCTCTAGATTCTTCCTCTTTTTGATTCTCGTATGATTCTAGTGATGTACCCCTCCTTGGCTGATCCTACGCCATGATCGGATCCAGCAACCTCTTTCCTGTAGGTAGTAGACGATTGCTAACAGACTCTATTTTTGAGCGAATTCGGAGGTCTAGGGGACCTGGTTTCATTGGGTCTTGATACGGCTGTCCAATAGTATTTGAGAACATGCCCAGAGGCCATCAAAGTGACGGGAGCAACTAGAATCGAGGGACCTCGCTTTGATATAAGAATCACACCCGACTTCATAGCTCCCGAATATCAGCTTTTGACTCCTAAACAAGTCCAGTATTTGCCAGGCAAGATACAAGATAGCATACTCGAAACCACTAACACTTTAACTTCATGCAGTAAAAGCATTACCGTCAACTAGTTTGTAATCATATATCTGACTCTTGACTTCCCCAACGGCAGCTGAAGCTCCGGTCGCTCCCCCAAAAGGCTTCCAATGGTCGACGAGAGGGCTTTATCAGCATTTGCACGCTATAATTGGACCTCCAGGACCTTTGCATTTGCTGAACGTTAATATATAACATTATGTATTGAACATCGATTCTACAGAGGACCGGATAGACTTCTCGTCCCTATCGTCCATGGCAGCTTAGTAGTTACACAAGATACCCCACATTACCATATTCCAATATATGCCGGGTATGCAATAAGCATTCAAGTGACAGATCCAGAATTCACCCTTGGAAAGTTGATTGCATCTTATATATGATCTCCATGTGTAACCGCTCTTTCTGAAGCGAGCAGGGATGTATTTGAGTATACGGGCCGTGTTTTGTTTGTTTAGCCAGCTTCCCGCTCGTAGGGCCCGACAACTATATCAGAATTTGATTGGATGTTAATTGGAAGAAACAAAACTGGATACTGCCTGTAATAGGCAGTATCGGTGATTGCTTGTCGGCGGATGGCACCGGGAGGATTGAAGATCAGATGTTTCTAGTTTGGTGCTATATGTCGAGACGTTCGACCCCAGGACTTTTGATGTCGTGTTCTTAAGACTTCGCTTGAAACCTCGGAATCTCAAGTCTCCTTACATACCAAGCTTTTCAAGACTCGAAATCGTTATGCAGTTCTCTAGTCTTGTAGCTGCTTCAGTTCTTGCGTTTTTCGGCTTCGTATCTAGCGTTCGTCGTTCTAGATCACTAGGGAGTTTGTCATGGGTGCTAACATGGAGATTGCTTGTTTCAGCAAGTGGTTGTCACTGTCACCAGTAGGTACTAAGCCCCAAGCAAGGCAGCTCTTTTCTGACGAATTTCTAAATACTATCACTATCGTGACTGTGACTGGTATGTTTCCGGGATCCTACAGCCATCATTCTTGATCTTCGCCGCAGTCCTTAGTGACCCCTCTGACGACCTCAACCTCAATAGTCACCGTGACTGCGTCAGGGAAGCCTGTGAGTTTCTTGCAGTCATACTATTTCTTGATCGCAGGATCGAAACTAACGTTGGTGCCCACTCTCAGCCCACAACTTCCAAGAGCACAAGCACGAGCACACGGACCGTTACCGTAACAGCAACACCACCTGCCACCACGGCGGCAGCATCCTGCCCACTTGGCGAAGGTGGCTCTTGCGGTCTCTGGAACCCTGCTCCAAATGGCTGTAGAAGCTGTGCCGCGGGACTAACCTGTCGTTCCATCCAATGTAAGTTGTTTACGGCGGCTCGTTGTCTGTGAACCGGACTGACTTTATACAGGGTCTTCCTCTCAATGCGTCATACCGCTGAGAGTTGCTATATTCACGTCCACGTTCTGGGAGGGGGCTTGATTTGGGCATGAAATGACATGTGGACGATGGTTTCTTATCCTGGCAAGGTGCTGGGAGGGAGCAAGACACAATTCGGGATTCTCCTTTCTTGTGTGCAAGCATTACGGTCTTGTGGTAATCACTGACTGCAGCAGTCTCTACAGGACTTGGTACTTATGTAAATGAAATAATCTCGATCTAAATTGCAATACATGTGTGTCGTTGCATCCATGGACTACCACATTCGCCAGCACGGTACGCATTTATCACTTAAGGTCACTCCTCATCGTATGTCTGTCCTACGAGCGCCTTTCGGCTTCACAGAAGCCGCAGTGAGGTTCGTACCCCTTGTAAACCGAGAAAACAGCAGGCGCTCCTCTCGACTGTTGAATGGGACCAGAGAGTCCTTCATCGAATCATTGATAGAGAAGGAATATACTCATCTTCTCTCGTTTACACTAGGTTGCCTCAGGGCCCCCGTGTGGGTGGATAATGAAATAGAAGGGGACCGTAGCTTCGCGAAAGAGGGCTGTTCTTGGAAAGATAATAAAATCTTCCACAGGATAAACCAGGCGAACTATTTCTTTCAGACAATCGTTGCCTTTTGCCACTCTGCTGGCTGTCTGCGTCCGCAATGCATAACAATGAGTTTTTTGTCGATTACATCGATGTACTGGCCACCGGTCTTCGTAAATCTATGTATTTACCCACGTAGCCCTTGACGCTCGAAACCTCCATTCTAAAACTCACTCGCGACCGTTCTGTCTTCCAAGCCGACGAAGATGCCTCCGAAACGTCCCCTGTCCCCGCCAACGCGACCGAACCGAACACCATCTCCGGTCTTAAAGCCACGTCTCCGAGTCATGATGGCTGGGCTGCTCGGAGCAGATGCCACAACACCTCTCTTTTAGGTGTATGAGACATGGGAGGACATGTATAATGGGAGCAAAATCCGTAATGGCGCTGATTGGATATTCTTGTTCAATGTAAGTTATCACCAAGGATCAATGTTTGATATTGATAGTTCCTTGATCGCCAGCTGAATTTCATCGGCTCACACTTAATGCCACAGGTCGAATGTTCCAAGTGCCTGACTGATCACCGCGGCCCTGGCCCCCATATCAAATCCCGTCGTGCCCATCACGCCCTTAACACTCTCTACTAACATATGGAGGCTTATGATCCCATGACTCTCACCCAAGCCGACCTATCGAAATATCGCCGTCTCTGGTGGCAGATTGAAGACAGATATGACCTCGAGCAACAAACCAACAGTATCTGGGATGGACTCGGTGTAACTCGAAATCACGAGGACACTGGGTCTGACTATGCGGGAGACTCTGACGATGGTCATGATGAATACGAGAAACGGTTGTCCAAGCTCACAGATTGGGATGCTGTTAAGCGCAGAATAGAGGAGAATCCCTCTCCGCCTAGAGTGCCAGGAGGAGACTTTCAAGGTCCGGTATATGACACTGCGGATATTGTGCTGGAGAATGGTGAATGGAAATTGTCTGAAGAAGACTTTACAGGGTATGTGGCAACGGAGGATGAAGGATCAAGTGCGGCGGAAGGATGAGAAGTGAGTCAGTTCGGGACCGAGTCTTGACTTTTCAGTACCCGATACTAATCAGCAGTATTCATGATCGCTTTGGAGAGATGTGGTACTGCTACTCCAGTTCAAAGGTCTATCAAGGCTAGTAGGGTGGATATCTTTGGGAATAGGTGCTGAGAATGTCACGTGGTGTCGCTTAGATAGGAAGTTCTAGGTCGTCAACGAACGCATCACGACCTAGAAAAGAGCCGGGCCCGTCATCGATACCAGGTTAGAAATTCCGGGAAGTCATATCATTAAATGGTCATTGTTTCGGATTTTGCGGTGCTACAGACCTCAGACATCTGTCCACAAGCAATTGTACACAACTTGCCACCTTCAAGTACCAGTACAACATATCTGACCCTCATTCTTTGATTCAGGAGAGGAACCATCCATCTAACCCAGCCCTGCCTCCTCTTTCAAACGTTGGTTGCTTCTTGCAATAGTTTGGTCATTGGCAAGCTGGGAATGGTACCGCACGCCGTTCCCCGCCGGCTCGTCAGACGAAGATCCCAGGTAGAGCGACCTCGAGTGCAGATCTTGGTGGTAGTAGCAAATACCCAAATGAGAACTTTGAGGACTGAAACAGGGAAAGGTTCCAGGTGAGTAGGAGTACATAGGGAGAGTATAGAGGCTCTAGCTCTGCCACCAGGACTGCCAAAAGCCATTTCGAGAATAGCTCGTGATAGAAGCGACGTAGCGCGGAACTTGTATTGGATCTCAGGATCTCATGCTTTAGCACTGTGTTTCTGGAGTAGGATCAGCACAAGAGGAAGAACAGGGAGGGACGATTTAATACTTACCAGTCGCTCTTCTGTGGTGCTTCGTTGAAATCGTTCTCGACAGGTATTCCATATTCGATCACCACTCCTCTCGAGCTTGAGAATTTCCTCGTGAGGTACCACGTTTCGTTCTAGCCCGTCAACAAGTCCTATGAGATATCAATATACTGTTGCTTCCGAGCGGAGATGCTCCTTACCTGTGTTCGTATCACCCGATGGCTGCCAAGAGATGTCCCCGTTCAAAGCCCTCGTCGGAATGTGCAGAGCTTTCACCAGCCCCTGCTGCATCAACAAACAATACACCACAAGAGACTCGGTGGGGCGACTCGATTAAGGCAAAAAGCTGAGCCTGGCAGCGGGCTGACTGATTAAGGACTGGCAGATCAACTCCAACCACTCATCGAGTCCCGAGCGACACAGATCTCCTGGAGGAAGATGGGAACGGCCAGCAGCGCCAGCCTTAGGAAGTATGCCACTGATGGACACCTTCCTTCAGGCAGTCACTTTCGAGTTTTGACGATTGAGGATCCTGATCTTCTGTATCAAGATTGTCAAATTTTGAATGCTGCCGCGGCCTGTCGATTGGAGTCGACCTAAATGAATGTGCAATCAACACATGTATTTCTCCGGTATTGCCGTCCTCCTCATCTTTCGTGTAGGTATCCGCAGAAGTATAAAGATTGCATGGGCTAGGCGTGGATACTGGAGATATTTGAGGAGTGGCTAAGAAGAAAAGGCTACTAGCTAACGAGTAGAGGACTTAGCAAGGGAAGAAAGTTCGGGTGAATTGAAACAAACGAGACAAGCACTTAGCTCCTCTAAGCATAAGCTTCACCACTTGTTGGCCCATTCCGCAAGAGCAGACCCAGCACAGCAATGAATCTTCAAGCCAGGCGGAAGGCGACCGTCAAGGATCAAACAGATCCTTCATCTCCAATCTTCGCTTTCGCTCGAAAGCGGTAATAGAGACAGCCATCTCGAAAATGCAAAGGCTTTATATGACAGCTCAAACAGCATCTTGTCCATTCGCGAGCTACAAGACTTGGATATGCTGCAGGCTGTAGAGGTGAGTCCTCAGCGACTGGTTGAGATAATCAACGTGCGAGCTCCAGACGAATCAAACTTTGCTGATCTGGAGCTCAGCTTGTTGATTGTATCATGGAAGGTTGCTGCATTCCGAACATGCTCACAAGTCAAGGTCGCTGAGTGGGTTAAAATACAGGAAGCGTTCGCTGCAGACACCCTGCATCTCGCTCAAGGCACGTTTTTGATCTTGCTCATCTGCGAAAGTTCGGCCGTCTCGGATACTATTTCCATCTCCAAGCTATTCGTCGAAGAACTCATTGTTTCATCGACGGTGTCCAGCCTTGTCGCGAAACTCTAGGTTTCTGAGGACAGGCATTTGACTGAAGGCAGGGGCCATCGTGGAGCGTGTAAAGTTCTGGCTCTGAGGGTATCGGTCTGCAGGTTCATCAGCCCTGCAATTAAATAGCCGAGAAATGATATACTTACCTGATGCTTTTTGAAGGAGGCGCAGTCCTGGGGGCCTGGGAGTAGCAGATCGACCTGGCGATTGGGCTTGAGATTTCCGTTGCCGGCAGGATGGAGGAGTCCAGCCCCCCCTTTATCTGGCACAAGGAATCTTGCATCATCAAGGTGGCTAGGACTCTCCATCCTCTCGATAACGGAAATGTCAACCTCATCAGCCAGGTCGATCTGTTGTTCCAAGTGTGGTGGTGGTCGGTGTACAGCTTTGGAGGTGCGCTGAAACGAATCAAAGCTGCAAATATGAAGAATGGCCATGTTTTTCCTTCTGGGGAGCCACATGTCCTTCACTGGGTGTGTGAGGGAGCCAGGACATTCATCGGTTATTACTGGTCATATTCAAAGATGTGGCGCGATGTATCGGAAGCCTGCAATGTTCAAGTCAGTTGCTGAAGTGGTAGTGGTGGTGGTGGTAGTGAGGACGCCGTTCTGGCTTACTTCGTCCGTAGCAAAATCCACGAGCTTCAACAGCGAGCAGAAGTCGCGAGATGCTTGATTGGCTTGATGCGGATAGCACCCTTTTGAGAAACCTTGAACTAGGTGGCAAGACGAGACCCATGTTACCAAATCGACCAGGGTGACTAGAGCGACCTGTTATTGGTGTAAGCCTATTGTTCAAAGTAATTTTGCAGATCTGATTGTGGGAATCTACCGAAAGATCAAGTGGATGAAGTCCGGATCAAAGCCAGGAGCGCAATCGTGTGCTCGATGAACTCAAGTAGCCAATCCGATTGTCAAATTTCTGGTAATGGTTTAGCAGATGAAGAACAGAGGAAGTGTTGGACTTACGGCCAGAAGCCATGTTGCTGTTGTTGAAAGATAATCATAGGGAGATCATGGTATTGAATGATGGCGTTGTTGATGATCAAGTTGGTTCACTTCGCCCGCCTTCTGCTCTTTGCATCTTAACAGTCTGAGAGTATGCTTCGGGGCCGTATGCTGAGTGAGTGCCATTTTCGTGATTGATACCCTGCGAGATTGCGAGCGTATATTGCAAAGAAGGGCTCGGGGATGCATTGCTGCGGAAAAGTCTGCGGCAACGATTAGCAGTCTTTCCAATGTGTATGAGTTACAAATAAGCAGATCATCTAGGCCAGTTTGCCTTGAGAAGGCGGCAGTTACTTGAGAGAGCTGCCTATAGGGAGGCGGGGAAGACGATTGCAGAAGAGACATCGCGACTTACAACGTGATCCCAAGGTAGGTAGTTGGTTCTCTTAGTGAGTGCAGCTATGGTGCTTGTACATGACCCCGGAGCTCGAGAGCTTGTCTTCAGGCAAATAGCTTGGAGTAGAACTGCTCCTCAGATTCTGTGGTAGAATGATAGCTCATGCTGGACTATGATGTTGAGCGCAGGGCAGTCGTTGACGAAAAGTGGAAGGAGGATGTAGACTCAAATTCTGCATTCAATTGGATCAGCCAGTGCTCAAAGGTAGCAGATTGGAGATAGTTACCAGAGATCTCAATTGCTAGCATGAGGGAACAACTGAAGCAGAGTTCTCACCTCGAAGCTGTTTGTTGTGTCGCGGATCGGCGGTGAAATTTCGAGGTGTTCAGCTTCGAGCTGCAGTGACTGGCGAAGCGAAAGTAGCAATTCGAGGTGAGCGCGTCAAATCAACGACTTCACACCCGGAGAACAATTGAGACTGTAGCTGCGCCGATGTTCTTTTGTCTTGTGCGATTGAGGAGAAGCTTGATCAAGCAGCCTTTCAAGGACAGTGGAAGATGCTTAGGGCTGAATGAGCTTGAAGGTTTGAACCGTTCAAGCGTCGGCGAAGGTATCAGAGTGGGATTTGGTGTGAAGAAGTGCTGAGAGCAGTAGGGGAAGCAAGTTGGAAGCTTAAAGAAGAATACTGTCCTTGGGAATACTGAAGCAGTGCAAACTGAATTGCAGATTGAACGCTGCAAGACAGAAAATGGGTCCGTCTGTGGGGTCTATCTGTGCAGGTCCAGTAGAAAGACATGATGGTGAAGAATGTGCAAGGAGGAAGGCAAGCACAGCCGCGAGGATGGGAAGGAAATTGTAGAAGATTGAGTTGAAGAGGATGGTGGAGGGACAGAATCAAATTATAATCTTATTGTGAAATGCAGAAGACCCACTCGAAGATGAACAGCTAAAAACAGATTCATCTTCGAGAATCAGGCAGAAAGACGCGACCAGTCAGCTGACCCTACAACTGCTTCTCCTCGCCTCGGTAATGACCCGCAATCAGGAATGCTAGCTCCAGAGCTTGCTTCTCATTGAGTCTGGGATCGCAGAAGCTGGTGTAATTGAGAGAGAGATCATCTTCGTTTAGGCCTTCGCTGCCACCAGTGCATTCAGTGACTGCTTCTCCAGTAAGTTCAAGATGGACTCCGCCGAGATAGCTTCCTTCCTCCTTGTGAATTGCAAGAGTCTCCTGTAACTCGGAGAGAATATCTGTAAATTGCCGGGTCTTGATGCCGGTAGAAGTAGATCTTGTGTTGCCGTGCATGGGATCGCATTGCCAGACGACGCTGCGTGCGTACTCGCTGCCTTCGACTGTCTTGATGTGCGTTGGGAGGAGGGATCTGACCTTCGATGCGCCGTATCTGGTGATGAGTGTGATCTTGCCGACTTCAACAGAAGGATTGAGCGTGCGGAGGAGAGCGAGCAGGTCAGACGGGGAGGTTGTTGGACCAATTTTGACACCGATTGGATTGGCTATACCACGGAAGTATTCGATATGGGCGCCATCAATCTGTCTCGTGCGGTCTCCTACCCAGAGGAAGTGAGCGGAGGTGTTGTAGTACGACTTGGTATCATCTGCTGTTGTACCAGGTGCACGTGAAGCATCTAGAGACTTAGTAGGATTTCGGAGCAGTCGAGTGAGGCGCTGTTCGTATTCAAGGAGAAGACCTTCGTGACTTGTGAAGAGATCAACGGTTTGAAGCTGGCCTGCTGTATCTGCGCCGACTGTTCGCATGAAGCGCAGGGAGTCAGTGATAGAGGAGACGATGTTAGAGTACTTGGTTTGCAGCTCTGGATCTCGTACGTGACCAAGACCCCAATCGAGGGGACGATGCAGATCAGCAATTCCAGACGCGATAGAACCTCGAATGAAGTTCAGAGTGCTCGCCGAATGGAAGTAGGCACTGCCGAAGTCAGCTGGGGAGATCCTGCTAGGCGAATGGCAGTGGGGACGGAAAGGAGGACTGAGAAATCGATGAAACTGCTGAGGAAGGAAGGTTACCTGACAAGACGCGCAGGATCAAGAGCCCTCTCACCAACTTCAAAGCCATTCAGAATATCTCCTCTGAAGGACGGAGTTTCAACACCGTCAACAAGCTCAGTAGGACTTGATCTCGGCTTAGCATACTGGCCAGCCATTCTCGCGATCCTGACCACGGGCTTGTTAGAACCCCAAATGAGCACCAAACTCATCTGTAGAAGCAGCTTGATCTTGGACTCAATGGCATTCTCCTCGCAGTAGTCGAAGAGTTCTGCACAGTCGCCGCCCTGGAGAAGGAATGCCTTGCCAAGGGCCACATCTCGCAAACTGGCTTTGAGTTTTTCTATTTCAGTTGGAGTGACGATCGGTGGAAGGCGTTCTAGCTTGGAGAGGGACTTCTCTACGCTCTTGCGGTCCTCGTAGATGGCGTCTTGCTTGATGGGTTTGCTGGTCCAAGAGCTGGGAGTCCATGGAGGGGTCGTGGTTGAGTCAGTGGACTTGGTGGGGCCGCTGAGCTGTGCCATTGTGGATTTTGAAGGGATGTACAAGAAGTTTGAGAGGCAATTGAAAGGGCAAAAGATGCTGGGAGAAGAGATTGATAATAGATCAAATATGGGTGCTATGTATCCAAGATATCAAGTCCAGAATAGTTGAAGGAAGAGCTGCTCGAGAGAGAGAAAGTCAACTTCAGAATGGAGTCATTTGTGGGCAACCGAGTCTGCAGGGATAAATGCACGCCGCCTTCTGGACGCTGCTTTAATCTATCTTGTTAGTGGACACCGGTGTTGCTGCCGAGTGGGTTAGGACCCAAACTTCAATCGGATCCAGTCCCCCACCAAAAGTTGCTAATTCTGACGTCCTCCCTCGACATCTTTTGTCTTTCTACGCTCTCTCTATCCACAAAGTCCTCGGAATCTAATCAAACAATCCAAATACTCCCGTCTTTCACGATGGCAGAAGCACAACCCCCTACAATTGTCGAAGGCGCGACAACAGGCGATGTCGACGACGAGATCCCCGCGGTTGCGAAGTCCGCAGAAGACAGAAAAGCTGCTGCAGCTCTCTCCTCCCTCGATACTCCCAGAGACGACGAGTCTGCAGGCAAAGATGTCGACCAGGAAGCTGTTAGGAAGGCAATGGAGAGGTTAGGGGGTGCGGGGGCTACAAATGGTGCTGTTGCGAAGAAGGATGAGCAGAAGGTGGTGAAGAAGACGGTCAAGGTTGATCCTGCGGATGTTACTTTATTGGTAAGTCAACTGAAGACCTCTTAGCAACTCAATACTTGGTATATGATGCTTGATACAAAGAGAAGTTTGCGCTTTTGTCAATTGGCGAGGTGTTATTCCTATATCCAAAATTACCCCTCTATTCTACTCAACCAAGCTCCCACTATTCAATTATTATTCTATTGGATACCAGTAACTAATGTTTCTCTCTGCAGATTGATGAGCTGGAATTGACGAAACCAAAAGCAACGGATCTGCTGAAAGCCCATGACGGGAATGCTGAGGCAGCATTGCGAGCATATATCACTCCAGCTTAGAGGATGGAATTCTGCGGTCACAGTCAGCAGATTGCTTGCTCAAAGCGACTGAAAAGATACAATGAATTAAAATGGATGCATGGAATGGGCATAGCAATGGAGTTCTGGGGTTGTATTGACACAACATGGCCTGACGAAGAAGTAAAGGCGAAATGCTTGCAGAACGTGGGGATAGCCTATGGGGGAAGAAAATGCACAGCTGCTATTACTTGCCGCTGGCTTTGGCACCAGGGAAGGCATACGCTGGTATAATTAGATGAAGTTTGGACGGCGAGATTCTAAGTCTGTCAATGGCAATGGAAGTCAAATCTCCAGCGCTTCATGAGAGGCAGAGTTAAGATAAGATTTATCGGTCTCTCCAAGTTCTCTCGATAACTGCCACCAAATCTCACCCTCTCCTCTCTCTCACAGGACCAAAGGACTATTGCAAGTTCTTTATTCTATCAAGCTTTCGTTGCATCCATTTGATCGCCTTGTCAGGATAGCTTGCGTGTATGCTTACGACTGTCTGGTGTCCGTATTTTGCTTGCTCTTGGCTTGCTTGCTTTGCCTCCTGTTACTTGCCACCACATCACGCCTACGGTACACCAAGACAACCATCGGCAGCCATGTCCAGGGCTCCCACGCTTGGAAATTTTTCAACAGTTAAAGGTACTCAATCAAAACCTACCAAATCCAAATCTCTACCCATCTATCGTGCCAGGCCTGGAAAGTGCTGCCAAGGTCTCGCTAATCTCTTATGAGAGCACAGGATCTAACGTGTATAGATTCAGCCAGAAATACCAAAGACCCTCTCTGGAAGCATGCCAAACTCCCCAGCCTACCCCACAATCAAAACCTCTCCTTGCCGTCTTTATCTCCTCCCCTCGTCCTACAGCCCTGCACCCTCCCAACACCACACAGACGGCCAGACAAAAGACAAAGCCGCATGAACATCTCATTCCTCTCTCCTGTTAGTTATCCCACCCTCTCAAGCGTCCCTCTCACTCTTTGGCATATCCACTCGCTACCAGAGCCCAAGAAAGGATATAGTGCGGCGGTACCGTACATATGTACCTTGCACAGGGACAGACAATGCAAATATTCATAGCTTGCGTGCTTGCTTGCTTGGCTTTAAGATGTACTCCGTCGCTTGAGTGGTAGCGTGGCATGGTGTGAAATGGTCTGCTGGTTCTAATGTGTTGATCTTCGTCGTTGGGGAGCTTCGACATGGGGAGCTTCGACATAGGGACCTTGGAATTGGGGACTTGAGTACGGAGCACGTCTGTTTACCGACGAATTTATGAGTCGTTTATGCTTGTGCGAGGTTGAGGTTGGCATGGTTCAGGCAGGTAGCCATTATTGGGTTTACTGAGTCCAAGGCATGTCGCTGAGGAAGGATGCTAGGACTGGGGAAAGTATCCTTTCTAGGCTGCGTGGAATATGTCAGATTAATCTCAGGTACAGAGTACGGCGTTTGTAGAAGAATTGGGATATCTTGTACTCAATTGAGGCTATCCTTGCTGATTTGGATTTTATGTTCAACTGCCACGCTGCATGAACAAGAGCTCATGTCCAGTCGTCTGGTATATCGACAGAAAAGGGCATGACATGGCCAAGTTGTGTGAGATGGTGGCACAAGATCAGATGACGGCGTGCCAATTGCACAATAGCTATTTCCTGTCCTATTCCTGCTTGTTTCGGATTTTCCTTTCCAAAGGAAACTTCCTCGAGTCAAGAGTCTGTGAGCTCCGCTCTGCGCTGCCCACTTTTGGCCCCTCCAAGGAGTCAAATAACAAGAATGGTGAATATAAATCTCATCCTGTCATCATGACATTGAGAAAAAGCTCTCTCGAAAGGTGAGCCGCAACCCGGCCAATTTCCGCCCGTCACCTACCAAATCACACGTTCGAGTTTCAAATAGCCTCGCCAGCAACGACAACAACATAACGGCACTAGTCTAGACCACCGGACTATCTTCCCCTCCCATCTCTTCTCCCTCAATCTCAACTCCACAAAAGAGCACACCTCCACCTGCATGGTTCTTCCTTCCATCATCACGCTTGTTCAAGTCTGAGATTCGATCTCAGCACATCTCGCTTTGCTTTTTCGAAAGCAGAGCTTCTCCTCACAATTCTCGACCCATTGTTTACATTCACACCCTCAAACAACAGCCGACTTTCCCTCCTTCAAATCACGCTCCCACGCGCCCCTGCCTTCAACATGACTCCCTCCCTCAGCAGACTCAAGGAGAAATTCATCACCGAGCCTCTCCGTCTCGCTCGAGAAACAACGCAAGACTTCCGCGCCACCGTCGTCGAGGTGATGACCCAGCCGCGCCGGGGAACAGAGTACAACGTCGCGTGTCGCCAGCGTCTCAACATGTTCGCGTACGTCGCGATCTCGGTCTTGGGTATTGCGATTATGATTGTCGGTATTGGTTTCGCTTTTTGTGTTCCGAAGACTAACAGTGAGGAGGCTGCGGCTGCTGCTGCGGATGCGGCTGCTTCTGCAGGTGGAGTTGTGAAGCGTGGTATTGAGTCGGCTTCTAATGCTGAGATGATGTGGAATACGGTTTCGTTTGGTATTCTGGCTTATGCTCCATTCGTTGCTCGCATGTAAGTTTCGCCTTGAGATCCCCCCCTTGAGATCAATTGCTGGTGTAAAGCTCGAGATCGAGAACTGACATTTGCTAGAATCAACCGTGCCTGGGTCTTGAAGAAATTCCATTTTGAGGATTATCTCATGTGCTTTGCCATGGTAAGCTAGCCTCTCTATGAAAATTCGTCTCAACTCCAGCTAATATCATGAACAGGTCTGCTACACTGCTCTCTTGGTTTTGGTCAATGTCTCTGCTCACTTTAAGACCAATCTGTACCCCAAGGAGATGGAAGCTGAGATACTCGCCAACCCTGTTGATGTCGCCGATCGCGTTTTCGGCTCGAAGATCGTTGTTGCGCTTGAACAATGTATGCTGATCGTCACCTGGACTGTCAAGATCTGTATTTGGTTCTTTCTGCTTCGCCTCCAGTAAGTTCTTTAATTCCGCTCCCTAAAGATTACCCTTCTCCCTTTTCTTTCTCTGCTTCAATCTCAAGCGTCTTGTTCTTCTCAAGTCTGACTCTTCACAGTCGCAGTCTCCCTCGCTACGAAATCATCCTCTGGTTCCAATTCGGCTATCTCTGGGTCGGACTCTTCATCATCGAGATGATCTACTTCTTCGGTTTCTGCATGCCATTCTCGCAATACTGGGCCTTGCCAGTCACAAACCCCGAATGTGCTACCTACCACAACTACTCGATCGTCCAGATGGTGTTCAATATCTCTTCTAATGTCGTCTTAATTCTGACTCCGATTCCAATGGTCTCGGAAGCGCAGCTACCTATGAAGAGGAAGTTGATCTTGAGTTTCATCTTTGGTCTGGTTCTATTCACGATCATGGCTGCTGTATTGGACAAGTGAGTCCACTCCCCTCCTAATCCTCTTCCACCACGCTGTCACCCAGACTCCCTTTCTCCCTCCTCTCCGTGCCCAGAGTCTCTCAAGCACACAAGCTGACCTTTTCCTCCTACTACACACAGGTATCTCAACTTCACCTCCCCCTTCACAACCACCTACCAACTCTGGTACATCCGCGAAGCTTCAATATCCATCCTCATCGCTAACATAGTCTGCTGCTGGCAACTCCTGCAGAAACTCTTCCACCTCCGCTCTTTCTCCAACACACGCTTGGAAATCACCGACGACGGCGTCTTCAACCACAACCACGGCCTGCGCCACCGCCTGATCCGCCTCGCTCATCGCGCTCGTGACTCCGTCAGCGGTATCCCCGGCTTTGGAAACGGAAATGGAAATGGTAACAGTGGTGGTGCGTTTGGTGGAGATGATACCACGATGGGAACGGATAGTACGGAGTTTGAGGATCGGAAGAGTAGATGGGATGATCGGAGACGTGATACGCACTTTAGTGTTGAGAGGGATGGTGATGATGCGAGACCAGCGATCTTGTATCGGTCTATGCATAACATTGCTTGAGAGAGGGAGGTTCGACGTTCATGAGGGCTCTTTCTGCTTTGGGGAGATAGATAGGGAATGGTTATACGCGCGTAACGAGACGGAGGACATGATCCTTTCCTGTCGATCAATACAATTGTGATTTAAATTCCCAATGACTTTTGATTGTGACTTTATCGGATCTTAGGACCGATATCCAGATCCTCAAAAAGCCCGGTTTTCTATTTCCTGAAATAAGTTGAGTACATTGAGTGAGAAAAACGGCTGCAAAAGAGGCGCTCGTTCATTAAGAGTTGCAATCTTGGATCAGCGTGAAATGTATCATCTGCAGATATATTGATACTCATACTTGCAAGTCCCGAGTTCTTGTTGTTACTTACAGGAAAGTAAATTTCAACGCAAAATCCGCCTCCGCAAAGAGTCTCTGTATGGTGGGGGCATTCATCTATAGCAAAGCCCTGAAACCAAGTGGGTCTGCATTCACAGATTCGAGGGCTACAAATAACGAATTAAGCATTTACTTATCGTGTACTCATAGTTCCACATCTAAGTTCGTACCATCGGTATGATCCTTGCGCTGGTTCTGCTTACTCCAAGCCAACGAAAGGATCGTATTGATGGTGGGAAAGAAGATGTTGAAGTAATAAGTACATCCTTTTGCTTTTCTCATTTACTGTCTTCTTTTCTTTTAGGGATGTTGTTAAGGCAACACAGGAGTAGGTGGAATACTCAACAGGAAAATTGCGTCTCTTTTTGCTGCTTTCCTCGGCAGATCTTTGAGGCGACACTCCACCCTTTCCCCGACACAGTAAATCACATCAACGCATGCCCACACACAGAAGCTGTCTATGCAAGTATTTAAGTACGAGAAACTAGACCGTGTACCCGCTGATTGGGTCCCGCTATCTTTCTCCACTCCTTGATGACTATCTCAGGAAACAAGGAGTCTGGAAGAATAGCGGTACATAATCATCCTGGTGAATCCTTTTATTTCATTCCTCTGATCTGCTCTTGCACTCTCATTAAAGAATGTTCTGAATGCTCCCCCAAACATAAAAGTGTCAGCATGGATTATTCTGAGTGGCTGACGTGTCGCAGGAGCACAATGGTCAATGGAAGGCCTTGGATTGTTTTTGTTGACTTTTTCATCTGGATCCGGCTAAACCTCGAGCCGAGATGTCGGAAGTTCTAGACAGCAGCGCACAGCATCACCCACAAAGTTCTTGAGACAACATCTATTGAATTAATCGTTTGTTCAATGCATGATTGAATTCTTGTTCCTTGCCTGCGCTGCTCCCAGCATCTGCTTGTTGGGCTGTTGTTCGTGCTTGGCTAGGCCAAGGAAGAAGGCGACCATCCAGTCTGTCTTCTTACCTAAATCATATGCTGCTCTGCCTTTGTTTTCGGATGTTTTTCCCTTGATTAGAAACAACAATCTGATCTAAATTTTCGTCCAATTCTCCAGGGGCTCCACCTAGTTACAGGCCACACACTTGTCATTCGCCGGTATTTGAGCGACCTTGTAACAAAATAGTGGGTTTCCCGTCGTGCAGGAGCTTTCCTTCTCTTGTTGATCAACTTTTCCTTCCAATATTGCCTTTATATGGGAAGCACTGAGAGGAATTGTAGATCAGCGAGGGGTGGAAGATGCCTGCATTCTTTTGACTTTTGTCTCCCACGTCAGTTGCTTATATGTATATGCCCTACAAGAAGGAGGGGCTATCATACCTTGCAACGTGTTCACATGTAGTGAGAATTCCTTTCCCATGGTAGTTGTTTTGGCCTCGTTAACAGTCTCGGTCCATTCTTCGCAGAAACGAGTAGGACGATTTTTATGTAGAAGTCTGTCTATGGCAAGAGTCGGGGTAAGGCTGGGCTCTACCAGACCTTGTACGATGCAGCTTCTCTACTGTAGCATCCTGCATTCAAAGATGAATGCAATCTTCCATCCATTCATTATGAGCTTGGACTTCGTAGCAATCAATCAAATCTCTCATCAAGGGAACCTATTCTCAGACGAAGCCATGATGCATTCCACGTTCTGGGCCATCGGAGGTGCAAAGTACTTGCAACTTCCCGGAGTTCGAGTTTGATTCTGACCATATTTAAATAGATAATGTCGTCTGTACGAAAGACTAGGCAAATTTCATGTAGGTTAATAGTTGGTAACGTCAAGGTTCTTGGCTGGGGCATCTGAACAAGATACGGAATTGGGCAGCGGGACAATAACGGCGAGGTAAACCAAGGCTTGCAACAATTCCCAGCAGGAAATGCCGGTAGATGTATATCAGTGTCCATCGGTCAACCTGAATAGTTGAACGGTCGAGGAAGACAGCGTTGAGCCAGTCCAAGCTCGGCTTTAGTACAGAGTCATGCGACCGATGACAGCTAGGCCACGATAATGCTTCTTGACGAGACGTCCTAATTACACCCCTCTCAAGGAACCTAAACCGACGCACAGTGTTTCGTAGCTCATTTTACTTGCAGCGACGTCCAGATTGGTAAATCTTCCCAAAAGGCTCGTATCATTACCGAAAGCGGCATAAATTGGATGGAATGGGCCCTCCCACGACTTACAGGTATGTCCTTTTGGATCAGTTGAGTTCGAGTGGTAAATTGACGTGAATAGATGAATGAAGGGTTGTTTGGGCCTGATACTCCACGTTCTTTACCTTTCGATTCCAATTATCGAGCGTCTGAAATTTGTATATGGTTCTATTTTGCATGAGCGGATGAGCTTCAAGCTCCAAGGCTTCCGAACGTCGTCGCCGGGAAGAGACCCCTTTTTGGTAGTCAGAACCATCACCTCACGGGAGACGAATTTCCCTGCCTCGCTCTCTAGTCCTGAACCTTTGGAATGGAGTACGAGCATGGATCAAGCTCGATCACGGGATAGCACAGAATTCTTTCAGAGTAATTGATCTTGACCAAAGCCATTGACGGGCCTTTCGGACGCAGATGCAGAGAAGGTGTAAGGCGTCACAACTCAGAGAGCTTGCAAATGTCCAGCAGCACGGATAGACCTCTAGGTCGACCTGAATTTTTCATGATCCCACCTGTACCATGTCAGCTATAGTTCTTTGTGAGATAACGATGAATGAAAGATAACAGCCTGGGCTTTTGTGACTGCAATCAACTCCACGTATGACAAGACAAGACAAGGGAAGATAAGGCTCGGGCCGTCGTTCATCCCGTGGGGGACGATCTCTGCCATGGCCACTTTTCAGCTCAGGGCTCAGAGCTCGGTCTTACATGCAAGATTCATGTGTCTTTCCTTCCCGATATGATTAGACAAGCCTTTTCCAGAGTGGCAACACCTTGAGTCCTCTAGGCTCAATCGTCGGGCATAATGGCGTTACGAAGCAGACGGGAAGATCAAATGAAGGAACAAGGCATAAGCGGTGACCAGATCGTAAGTTTAGCCCAGAGGAGAGACGACTGCATCGTGGCATCCAAAGTGCACGCACGCCTCGGTCTGCGTCATCGTCATCTCATGTTTTCCTCCCGTGCCGTCTGTACAATAGCAAGACGAAATACGAGGTTGATCCTCTCAGTACCGCACTTGAAATACTAAGGCGGGAAACAACGTTCGAACGGCACGGTTCCACAAAGACCCGTTCGAATGTGGCGAACGGCTGTATATGAGTAAAATAAGAAGGTCATAGACAAGTAATTCGACCACTGTCAGTGCACCTAACTAAAACATAAATGGCAAAGATAACGAACGAGAGACAGAGAAACGCCACAAACGACCACCGAACCAGTAATTTTCCAGATCAGTACCTCGCATGATCGTCCTTTTACTGGCATGGGCTATACTCCTTGACGGGCGAGGATGGCACACCCTCCAATTACTCGAAGCAGCCAACCAGATCTCGCGTCGCAAGCGACGATCAGGGGAGGCGAGACAGGGGCAGAACAAATAAACAAGCACGTGCCATCGATTCGCCTGAATCGCCTTGCGCCTCGTCCCATGTCCTTAGCCCCTCCCTCCACATAAACAAGCGTGATTGATTCTCACACTTTCAGATGAGATGTCGAGCTGATGATTCGATACGTGTCTTGCATGCCAAGTCTGCTTCTCTTATCTGTCTCTCGCTTCGGGAAGGTGTGACGATCCATCCACCTTGGCATTGCTTGGTACACAGGGGTAGAGTTCAGGAGCCGAAGCCTTGTGGCAGTGGGATGAGGTGAGGTGTAATGGCGGGAGAAGAGAAGATGGGTGGGAGCGTCTGATGTTTGAACGCATGGGATGGTTCACCTGATGGTCTTATGAGATGCTTGGCTATCAGTAAGAATATCAGTCAGCCTACTAAAAGATAGGACGGTGTATGTGTCAGAATCAGAAGAGGCATGGAATGAACATCAACGTTTGTTGATCGTGGGGTCCACGGTTACGATCAAGCGCCAAGCGCCGCAAGCTTCCACATTCCTTATTTTGTAGATCTCCTTAATTCGAGAGCCTAGAAGGAATTAACGAGAAAAAGGAAGGTCAATCCTGTCAAAGATGTCACCTTGGTTACTGGCTAACTAGTACCTTGGTTATCAACGACTCCAGTCCTTGATCTCGGAGGTAGATTTGCCCTTCCTGCACCACACCGGTATTGCAGCGGCACTCGCTCTTTTAGGGGCACGGTCCCGACCACCTGCCGATGAGGGGAAATACCAGATTTCTTGTTTACCTTCTCCTGAGCATTGCTTCGGCGATGGAGCATCTGATGAGGAAGGCGACTTAGCATAAACCGAGTTCCCAAAAGTATCTACCTCGAAGTAGCAACCGGTGTCCATTTGTAGTGGCAAAGAGCGGAGTCGTGTCTGTCGATAAGGAATGCCGAGATTTACTCTCCCCTCGGTAGATATAACCAACACGGCTGCAAGCCATCTCCCCTCCTATCCACACTCACGCTACGCCTCACACCTACCTCTTCCCGCCCCCACCTCCGAAGAGCCAAGCCGCAGTCTCAGCCCAGTAACTTCCTGCAATCTGCACGCGCCGATATAGAATCGAATCTCAAAGCTTAGATACGGTACTTCCTAGCATGTACCTCCCCTCTTCACTCCCATCTCCTCCTCCCCACTATCCGCCACCCAATAGATCGACATTTCCATCCCATCAGCCTTCCAGACTCCTTCCTCTTCGGCACCTTGGTGCATCGACAGGCACACATGCATCCGCCTACCTGTCGCCAAGAAGAAGTAATATACTGCTCTTCCGCGTGCACTTCACTCGCACGAGGCAGCTAGGCTTCCTAACAGGCAGGAGGACGCCGACGCTCGACCAAAGTATGGATGAGCTACCCATTACCTGCCCCTCTGAGGCTCTTGGCCCTTTCGCAAAGAAAGTGCACTTGCTTGCACGGTGCATCTGGTGCTGTTCGGTGACAGGCAGCTTCTACATCCGGACTGGTTAGAATGTGTCTCATTGAGCGCTGATCGTTCGGCGGACTTGGGACATGGGGCATGGGTTCAGGAATGGGTTACCACGTTCGTCTCACAGCGGTAGACATGGAGATAGGAAAGCTGAAGGAGGGGCAAAGGAGAGGGAGAGGAGGAGACAGGAGAGGGATATATATAAGACCTCATAACCACCTTGTTGGCAATATCCAGGGCACTATCCAACGAGCAATTTACCCAACCAGTCTCCGTCCAATCTCATACTTGCCAGTAAGTGCTCTTCCTGCATGTTGGAGAGGCGAGCACTTTGGATGAACTCTTTTGCCTTCTGGCTATCGAGCTGGGTAGTTCATCCAAAGTCGTCAATCGTCAATCTTTACTCCAAACACTCAATTCGTACTGACACAATAAACAGCTCTCCCCAATCCCCGGTCACTTCACCCATCAACCGCCCATCATGGCACGTTTCACCCTCCTGCTGTCACTCTTGGCAGCCATCTCCCCCATCATGGCCCACCCCGCCAACGGACCCCGCGACACCAAATTCGGGTGCGGCGTCGTTCCCACTGCCGAGTTCCTCGCTGTCGCAAAGGACATGGCTGCCGAAGAAGCAGCCTCGAAATCCGCGCTCGGAAGCGTCTCGGCTCTTGCTGCCGATGGAGCTATCTCAGCTGCTGCCACGATCACCGTCAATGTGTATTTCCACGTCGTTGCAAGATCCACAGCTGCCAGCGGCGGGTATGTGACTGCAGCTCAGATTACCCAGCAATTGGCTGTTCTGAACAACAACTATGGTGAGTAGATTTCAAGAGGTTTTGTCCTGATTCAGATATGAGATGAAATCAGAAGAAAAATACTGACGGGAAGTAAAGCCGCTTCCGGATTCCAGTTCGTCAATGCCGGTACAGACTGGACCATCAACACCAGTTGGGCAAGTGACGGCGCCGAGCTGGCCATGAAGAAGGCTCTCCGCAAGGGAACCTACAAGGATCTGAACATTTACTTCCAGTACTCAATCGGCGGTAACTTGGGATACTGTTACTTCCCAACCAACGCCGCTGCCGGGTCCAACAACTTCTACGTAAGTCTCCAATCCTCACTCAACTTCAGCACCGAACCCCGAAGCTCAGAGTGAATTTGAAAAGTGAGGAAATTGAGATGGAGTGACTGACTGACATATAAATAGTATGACGGCTGCTCCATCCTGTACTCCACCGCGCCAGGCGGCTCCGCAACAAACTACAACCTCGGCAAGACCGCCACCCACGAAGTCGGCCACTGGATGGGACTCTTCCACACCTTCCAAGGCAGCTCGTGCTCCGGCTCAGGCGACAGCATCGCCGACACGCCGCAGCAATTGTCCCCAACCAGCGGGTGCCCAACTGGTCGTGACTCGTGCCCTAATGCTGCCGGTTTGGATCCCATCCATAACTACATGGATTATTCTTATGAGTGAGTTTTTGCCTTGAGACTTGCTTGGAAGTTGAGAGTGTGGGCTGACCAGATGTAGTTCTTGCTATGATAACTTCACGCCAAACCAGGCGACCCGTATGCTTAGCATGTGGAACACCTACCGTGCTTAGATGCGTCTTGAAAAGGAGAGGTTGCGTTCAGCAGCTGTGGAAACGCAACAGGAGAGCGCAATGGAGATTGAGACTGTGATTGGAGAATTGACCATTGACCGCTGAAAAACTGGGTTGGGTGAATGGGATCTGTGTCACTTTGACACTTTTCATGGGTGCTGCTGCTTGGGGAATATTGCATGGTGGAGAGGCGGAGCGGAGCATATAGACGGCTTTCATGAGAGACGATGCATTTGAATCTATGACTTGGTATCTGATTGCATGTGCCAACTGTTTAGACTCTGAATGATGTGATTTCTGCGAATGGAAATGGATCTCGCGATGGGGAAGTTCTCGTATCTGAGGCGTCCGTGGCAGCATGAGCGTAAACGGCCTCGTTGTTAAGCAGCGAACATGACGGCGGGCGTCGTCTCGTAGTCGCAAACAATACGATTCGATGGCGAATGCGGACAGCATACACTTACCCCGTGATGATAACCTTGCCAAGAGATTACAAGCTTCTCACTCGCCCATGAAGTCTCGTCCCACAAACAACAGATGTCAAAATAAGGTTGATGATCAATCTTATCGATCGATCTCGAAAAGTGGGTATTCTCGTATTCAAGCGGCACATGTTGCAGACGTCGGCCGCGATCTGATTTTTCATCATCACATCATTCAGAGAATATTGGCTGTGCCGTCTCTGTGGGCCGATTTGGCCCAAAGCATCGTATCGACAGTGTCTCGCTTGCAGTTTTGAACTCACGAAACTGGCGAATTACTTCAAGATCAAAGATAATCCGACTTAACACACTTCGGCTCCCAGAGATCCGCTTCACTCGGCGTCCAACGACCGAATCCACCGCCAGGACGTCCCGTCCCGTTTCCTGGATGTCCATAGTAAGGAGGCGGACGTGGATATCTTCCTCCAGGATATCCGGGGCTTGTCCCATTGCCTGGTGGCCGACGATCGAATCCACCATCGCCGCGGTGAAGTAATGGCCACATGGGAATGAAACAGCTTTCATCCCAGCCGCACTTCTTCTCACAGCCAATCCATTCTCCTGCCCAGCCTAGCCATGCCATGACTTCTTCTATGCCGTTCGTCCAGTCCTGGACTTTGGATGTTCTAGTCATCGTAAGAGAGAGGGTTGTGGGATTGGGCGCTTGGTTGAATTTGGATTGCCAGAGTCCTTCGACTGCCAGACTGACTTCCACGATGACGGAACAGATTCCTCCCATCGTCTCTTCAACCGACCATTTCAGAAGTGTTTCTTCAGGTCCGAGCATGATGCCTTCTTCCGGATCTAGGAGACGAGTGTGTTGATAACGACAGTACGAATATGTCTTCTTGAACAGTGGCGAGTCCCTCTTCCACGTCTCATCATCTGCGGCTTCGGGATATTCCAGGAACGGCAGAACGAACATGTGAGTCTGTTGACGGATATCGGCCATCCATTCATGAAGAACACTGCTGTTACTTGTGTGGTTTCCGTACTTCTGCAGAGTTCTGGAAAGCTTGAGCAATGGGCTAGAGTACGTCTGCACGATATCAGTGGTCAAAGCCGTCCAATCAACTCCACTGCACTTTTCGTCGCCGTGGGCCAAGCGATCCCTCATCACACGCTCAGAACTAGCTCTCATGACGGCAGCATCAGACGATGTGACATTCTGCAAAGTATGATATCTCCGTCGCCGTGTCAAAGCTTCCAAAGCAGTGACTCTCTTCCCTGCACTACCAGGACCAATCCAAAAACCTTCCTGGGTAAGATTGAGCGCTTTCTGCTCCTCTAGCGTCCGGACGATTCCCTTACTCTCGAATATTGGATTGTAGTAACTCATGAACCCACAAGAATCTGGCTTCACGCGAGACTCTCCGATACCTGGCCCATCTCCAGACGATCCATAATGTAACGTGCTGCTGGTATACCAACCCCAATTCCTGCTCGGTCGAAAAGGTTCTCGCCGCAGCATCTCCCAATCGAAGTCAATATAAGGCGGGGAGGGCGTTGGTTCCGTGGTCTTCGTTCTCGTAGGTAGTGGAAACTTCGAGATCCCCTCAATATTCCTGTCATCCAATTCCCGCTCAACCATCGTCTTCTCCTTGGGTGGAAGCAGCGGCGCAGAAACATTCAAATGCGAAACCAGGCGTATGGATGGACTACTGAAGTTACACCAGATCATCTCGAACCCAGCATTCATCCTCACAATACCCTCATATCCCCAACCCAGTCCTCCTAACTCCCTATCTGCAATCCACTTGCACAGTCCCTCCGCGCGAGCATATTCGTCCCACAAGAACCGGAACCCATCGTCTGGTTTCCCTGGGCCACTCAGATTGCCCCAAATATGCAGCATCTGTGTATCCAATTGTCCGGTGCCGAAGAGAGTCGCGGACTCGCCGTCGAAGTAAATGCATTTGACGCGGCGAGTTGTTTGGTAGGTAAGCATATGGGAATTTCGGGTGCCGCCCATTATGCCGTAGGACATTCCTCTACTAAATGTCAGTAGAGCCTGTAAATGGGATCAGGAGGACTTGCATATCAAAGGCAAACCATTCCGGACTTGGAGGCAGCGCAGCGTCCATTCTGCCGTGGTACAGCTTGGTATATGCTGGGATTTCGCACGGTACGATGCTGTGTCCGTTTGGAAAGAATGTGTTTGGCCATTGCTGAAGCAGTCCGTAGACTGAGGCGAAGTAATGAGGTGCTTCTGAGGAGAAGTTGAGCTTCCATCGACTTGTCTCTACAGTTCCAGGTTCATGGTCGAGTAATGGCTGCTGCTGGAGAGCAGTTGTGGTTACAATGAAGTGTACGAGGTACCAAACAAAGCTGGTGACACTAGAGAATATCATGTTGCACAAAGCTCGCAGAGGAGCTGCGAGAGCATGCGAAATTCTTCAATATAGCCATCTTGGGTGGTTATCGCTGGAGGTAGTGTTGCTGCAAGAGATTGGGAAAAGAGACGCGTCAGCGCGATAAGGAAACGGCTTGGCCACGTGATCTAGATAGCTTCACTTCCAGGTTCAAGTCCTTCTATTAGAGCTTCTGCTTAAGCTTCCTTTCTATCTTCCGTCATTCGAAACAGACAGGAATCGCCAAAGCACGTTCTTAGGTCTAAGACCAGCTGAATTTCTACAAGCTGTATCACATCACGATGTTGCTAGAGCTGTATACGTTATAGATCGCTGCTTCGAGCAGACTCTCATTTCTCTCTTCAAATGCTTCACTATGAGTAGGAGAAGTCATTTCTTGCATTATGCAACTCTTGTCATTTCGTTTGGCTATCTGTATCGTTTTGCCATTATTCAAAACCAGCCGCAATAATGAAAATGCCGTGCCCTGTTTCTGCTCCTTCACACTTTCTCCGACCTCACGGTTTGCTCTTGGAGCGAATGCCTTGGCAAGCTCCCTCGATGGACGTTGAAGGAACACCGGGTGCTATATGATTTTGGATGCTTCCAATATTTCATAGCCGGTAGTGTCTTGACACATCACTGATGCGTTCTTTGTCTTTATATGCTCAAGTTCGTCATTTGTTGACCTGCGCCGACTACCATTTGCTGAATCGGCTCTTCTGATTTCCCCAGAATGGATTTGGTTGGAACGATGACCGATCTCCAGGAAGTTTCTCTCCTCCAATCAATAAGGGTGCCGAATGGTCATCTACAACCGGAGATGGTACTTTCATTTCACCTGCTTCAAGTCAGTTTTCTCCTCGTTAGAACTTGGGACCATTCATACCTCGCATAATCTCCACAGCCGATACCAGAGGCAATAACAGCAACAGAAGAGGAAGCAACTGTCCAAAACTCCAATCCTTCTCTCCCGTGTCGGCCAAAGTCACTGATGGCGATCCGAAAGCCTGCGACAACAGAATGACTCGAATGGCAGCACCAATCCCAATAGCTCCCAGGACCAACAGTCCTACTAACTGGACGGCTCTCAACCACTTTCGATTCTTCACATGCAAGTACCAGACTCCGACAAGGAAGAAGATGACTTGGCCAGCCATCACAGCAATAGTTCCCGCAATCGACGTACCAGCATTGGATGGCGATCCCGTGGACTCGACTTCCCAGACACAAGCAATTGGTAGCGTTGGCTTGACATCTCTCATGACCGACATGAGGATGAAGATCCCAGACACAATGGACAGGACCAAATTAACGAACATGAAAAACTGTCTCAGCCACCTCAACACCCAATCACGCTTGAAGTCATTCACTAGCGCCAGCAATGTCCCAACATGCGTTGCCGTCGACAACAGTGACAGCATCCAGACGATGAAGAAGTGGTATGGAACCATGGTCTTCATCTTCGCCAGGGCGACGCTCTGGATACCAATACCGGTGATGACCTGCTGATCGCTGAGAGACAGGAGGAGCTTCCTAAGGACTTTCGCTTCTGATCCTCGACGTACTTCGTGGAGTACGATGATAATGGACATGATGAGAGAGATTCCGGCTGTGATGATGAAGGAGAGGAGAACCTGGGGAGATCAGTCAGCCATAGTCTTCCGATTCAATCCTATCAGGAGTGATAACTCACCCCTGTGCCCGCCACGCCAGCATCAGTCGCCGTCTCCGTAGGCACAACCGAACAATTGAACGAGCCGGCCATGGTATCAAAGGAATGTGTTGTGCCGTATCCAGAAGTTCAAAAGTCAAAAGTTGCGAGAGTGCAGCAACGTAGCAGTTCAACAACAAGATTGCAAAAGGAACAACGAAATCGAGAAAAGGAGAAGTTAGTACAGTAGAGCAGGAATTAAACTCCAGCATTAAATTACCCTCACGAGCGATCGTCAGCATTTCTAACTCTGGATGTCCTGGCCTTGCCTGCTCGCTTCGGGCCCCAAGGTGTGGCTGAGCGGATCTTCATGCAAGGGTCTCAACCATGCAAACGCGAAGCGCCCACCTAATTCGCGACGACACGCGGAGAGAGCGAGGAGCTGAAACGCACTTGTTTGTAAGATGATGGTGCTTGGCTACGTCAGTGGGTAGGGATGGAATTTCAAGATTTCAGATATGGGCGTGTCGCTGAGATGATGTTTGGTGTTTGGAGGTAGGTCTGAGAATGGATGAACTGCAGATCTATATTTGGTCACGTGAGAGACCCCTTTTGTTCTTTTTGAGCTCATCAATTTGAAGTACTACCTTGACGGCTAGAAACCGTTTGGCAGTAACGATGCTCGAATGATTTAGAGTGGCCTCGGAACTTCCTGGCTCTAGTGTTTGCCCCAACTATGTGTATTTGACTTTTCGCTACGGCAGATCCCCCTTACTCCTCGTTTCTCTTTGTCTTTCAAAGCTCGTAACAGCAGCTTCCTCGAAGCCTGCACATGTTCCTTGCAACATGCTCAGACATCTAAAATACAAATCATGAACTCAAAGTCAGCAGAATGCGGTAATGAAAGGTTTAGAACTCCGAAACGTGTTGTTCAGCTGATCCAAGGCCACATGCCAAGGTGGGAGAAGTTCTTTCTTTCGCCCTTCAAGAATATGCGAAAACTGATTTCTTTCTACGCGCTCTTACCGTGCCTTCAATCGACTGACTGGTCTATACCAGAAGTTGCTCTCGCAGTCTCCGGGGTTTCCGGTCTCTTTGATATTCCCAAGACAACGTTGTGCGGTACGGCAGCGCATCGAGAAGATCTGGTGCATCGATAGGATTAAAAAAGGAAAGACTGGATCTGTCAAACCATGGCCTTGAGACAAGAGCCAGTGCTCATGTCCACCAACTCGCCTTCTTTTTTGATGATTTTCTGTCCCTTCCTCGTTCTCATTTCTTGATTTCTCTTCGGGCGTGAGGGGAAGGTCCGGTACGTTGTACAGATTTCCATCCGCCGACTTCAACCACGTCGTGATTACTCAAGCAAAACAGAGTTATTTCCTTTGCCCATTGTCCCTTTGCATCAGTCACTTTTTCGATGACGCTGGTGAGCCTTGAGCCTCTGGAATTCGTCGTTGTACCGCAACTGAAGGCGAGCTCTCACGCTGAGAAGAGATTGCTAACGAGACCATCAAAGGAGTTCATTCAGTGAGCGAAACTACCGTGAGACAAAGACTTCGGACACATTGATGGCTTCTTGCTCCATTGGAGCCATTGCATCCTGTCTCCATACCTTCATCTCACATGACGTGTATCTAACTAGTCGCTTTCCCTGGCTACCTGGTGACCTAGCAGCAAGCGAGGCTCTCCACGTTACTTCTGGGCTGGGGTGAGATATCATGCCTCGGTCTATCTTTCTATCTATTCTTGTCTCAAGCTCTCTGTCAATCTGCTTTGTTGTGGCATGTCGACTGTTCCTGCCACTCAGCTATCGAGGTTTCTTTGTTTAGTAGAACAAGCGAGGCGGCCCCCTTTTATCCGGCTCAGAACCGCATTGTCCCACCCTTGTTCTCCAAATGGCCGCACAACAGCCTATTGTTGTCCCATCGGAACAATGGCAATGTTTGGTTCATTAACATGGGATTGTTCTCGTAGATAATGGAACAATGCCATTGACAAATGTATAATATGCTCTCACCCTTGTCTGAGTTTTATTTTATCTTTAGATTTACTCTATCATCACTACACACACACACACACACACACACACACACACACACACACACACACGCACGCACGCACGCACGCACGCACACATCAGTACCGCAATCATGCAATACTATCAGACTATCTTCACTCTCTCCACCCTGTGGGTCACTGTCTCCGGACACACCTATCTTGTCAGCCCTCCTCCATTTCGGAGCAACGAGAACCCCAACTCCAAGAGTGTTGACTTTGACCTCTCGTCGCCTCTTGCTGATGCAGGAGCCTTTCCCTGCAAAGGTTATCACACTGCAGCTCTTGCGGATCCTAACGGAGAAGGCAAGCCTACGGCAAATTGGAAGACTGGTGAAGAGGCCTCGTTTTCTTTCAGCGGGGGCGCTAAGCATGAGGGTGGCTCATGTCAAGCGGCACTCTCCACTGACTCCGGTGCCAATTGGAAGGTACTTCATAGCTGGATGGGTAACTGCCCTATGTCAGCTGTATCCTTCACCGTCCCGTCCGATGCACCTACAGGAACAGCACTCGGAGCATGGACCTGGTTTAACAAGGTTGGCAATCGTGAGATGTACATGAACTGTTTTGCAGTCGACATCCAGAAGGGTAGCGGAGGCTCACCAGGAGTTCCATTCTCCAGTCGCCCTGCGATGTTTGTGGCAAACATCGGCACAAACACCTGCAAAGTCGCTGACACGAAGGTAGCCGCTTTCCCAGATCCCGGACCCGATGTCACAGGAACCGGAGATGGCGACTCTATCACTGGAGAGTGCGGTGCGGCAGCAGGAGGCTCTCCAGCACCAGCTCCAGCTCCCAAGCCGGACGAGCCTAACTCCCTCGTCCCAGCCCCATCTGCGTCTTCTGCACCAGCCGGAGGACCCCAGCCTTCACTCACGACCACGACCATCAGACCCAGCGGCTCAGCTCCCGCCGGATCTGCATCATCAGCACCGACAGCATCTGCTCCACCAGGAGGATCCACACCCATCGCAGGTTCATCTGGCTCCGCATCTCCCACAGGTGGCATTTCCATGGATGGGTCCTGTGGCGGCTCCAAGGGTCAGAAGTGTTCAGGTGTGAACTGCTGCTCTTCTGGAGGCTACTGTGGTACTTCACCACTTCACTGTGGAACAGGATGTCAGTCTGCGTTTGGAACTTGCGCTGCACCTAAGATCAGAGGTCGTGGGGTGCGCCTTTCATTGAGAAACTAGGCAATCCTCTCCCCACACACCCACATCTTGACAACACATTCTGAGGCTGGACCTTGAATCGTGAGTCTTGATTGTACTTGTAAGAAACATTCCTATGCGCGTTTGCAATTTTAGATCCCTTAGAACAGCTGAAAATAGAAAACTTCCTTGCCCCTCTTGTGGGTATCAAAAACACTTTACTTTCTGACATGAACGCTGAACTTGAAATCATTGAGCTTGATATAAATTGACCTAATGAATACAACACCAGAGATGAGACCCCTCGAGCACCTGCTCAATACTCTTTGATGAGCTGGTATGCATCATTGAAGGATGGAATGTGCTCTGACTCTTTTCCCTGATCAATATCAGAAACTTCATGCAACGGGCTAGATGTGATCTCTGTTCAGTCTGTCTTTGTCCAGCTCGCCTTTGCTTGATGCCTCTTTGAGGAATCATTCAAGTGACAATAGCGTTCTCGTCGAAGAAAGGCGAACAAAACCATTGTCTCAGTTACATTACCAGGCTGGACATGGAGCAATGAAGACATAGATCATGCTTCACCTCCCAGACCAAAATGGCTGTTACTGTTTAGATTATAAGTGGCTCACATGATGAAATGTTTCGCAAGCCACTCGCAACAAAAACAAATAATTGAAAGTGTCTAAAGTGGTGGAGATTTCGTCGAGAGGGTTTGGGCCTAAGGCGCTTACAAGGAAGTTGTAAGCGCCGGTGTCCAATTTGGGGCTCTTGGCTTTATCGACCACGTCGCCAATCTCCCAATCTCCCAATCCCACAGCACAACACTTGTACATAAACCCGATCGCTAGCCCATACTGGCTTTTTGTACTTCTTTAACAAAAATGAGTTCTCTTTTAGCTTCCTTTCTACTTCGAATACAACCAGCACAGAATGAATCACATTTCTGCTGGTACTGCCGCACAGTCTGTAACGAGCTGCTGGAGGAAGATGTTAGAACCGATTTAACGATTTGGGAGTTTCTCCTTTCACATATCGGCTCCCGGGCAGTGGAAAAATGTCAGTCTGTTCAAGGTCTGCGTAAGGGTGCGGGCAATGGATGCGTTGCTTGCGGAGTATTTTTAGCCTCAATCACAGTGGAAGAGCGGAATTACGCATCAAAAAATGGGCGGGGTTGCTTGCTTTTCAACGAAACCATCATGGAGAATTCCGAAGATGAGGATGACAGAGTTGTGAATATCATGCTGCAGCTACCTGTACGCAAGAGACTTCGCCAGTCTCTGTTTGATAAACACGTTTCTGCGACACTTACTGTTCATATGGATCACGGTAAGAGATGATATAACTTGGGGACTACGGGATGTGGATTAATGAGTCATTGACAGATTCCAAGGCCGATCAAGTCATGCCAATCATGTCGGGATTAACTGACGACGACATAACTTGGACCAGAGTAAAACAATGGATGCTCGAGTGCACTGAAGGAGAGGATCATCATCACTGCCAGAAGAATTTCATGGCTCCAGGATTGCCGAATCGTCTCGTATCCATATCTCCAAATGGCCAATCCGCCCGCCTTTGTCTCACCTCCGGGATTCCAAATAGCAACAGCCTCCGCTACCTTGCTCTGACCCACTGCTGGGGGAAAAGACCCATGCCACTCCTTGCAAAGAGAAAAAACCTAGACACTCTTCTCCAGGACATCCCATTCGAGAAGCTCTCTAAAACTTTTCATGATGCCATCGTTGCTACCCGGCGGCTAGGGTTCCAGTATATTTGGATCGACTCCCTCTGCATTCTTCAAGACGATGATGACGACTGGGTAAGTGAAGCCGCGCACATGGGGAGCATATACTCAGGTTGTTTCTTGAACCTCGTCGCCGCTGATGCACCTGATGGAGCTGCTGGCTGTTTCTTCGAGCGTGATCCTGCTGTCAAGTTCCAGCTTCGCGATACCAAAAAGGGGAATCTATATCCTTGCCTACCCAACACATCGGAATATCTCGCAAATCTCTCAATATCGAAGCGTGGCTGGTGTTTCCAGGAGACGTTACTGGCCCCACGAAGCCTATACTTCTGTGAATCACAATTGATTTGGGAGTGCCGTGCACTCCAGACCTGCGAAATACTGCCCAAGTTGGTATCCTGGCCACCTCCACTCCGCAGGTCGATGATAAGCTGGAACGAAGACTCTTCAGAGACAGATCATCTACACAAGCTTCGAAGGATGTCGTACGAGTGGCTGAAGATAGTGGGCCTTTATTCCCGAAGAAGATAACATATCCTAAAGACAAGCTTATTGCCATTTCCAGCGTCGCACGCATGTTTTCACAGTCAAAGATCTTCAGGCAATGTGTTCAGGAGTCGGGTTCTAATCCCAAATATCTTGCCGGGCTTTGGAGAGTGGGTGTCGAGTTCCAGCTCCTCTGGTATGTGCAACCCTCGCACCAAAGGTCGCAAAATGAGAGCCTGCGAGCGCCATCGTGGTCATGGGCAAAGATCGATGGTGCTGTGTATAACATGCTGGAGCTCTATGACGGCTGGGAAGGTGTCGAAACGTCAGAATTTTACGGGCTTGTCGAGGAGGTGTCCATCGAGGAAAGCAAGTTGAAAGTCCTAGGCTGCAAGACGCAGTTGGTAACAACAGACCCATACGGAGAAGTGCACGGCGGATCATTGAAATTGCGGTGTCCGGTTCCGGAGAGAGTGACATTGGTGAATAGAAAATTGCTTCGACGTGGATGGAGGATACGTTTTGTTCGCACGTATTTGGATTTTCTTGATTCCAAAATTTGCGATGTCTTTATGGTGCCTATATGGGTAACTTATGACTCTGTCTTTGGTCTTTTGCTTGAACGCGCCAAGGAACCTGGGACTTACCACCGCGTTGGCCTGTACAGGATGGAACGATCAAACGAGCTCAGACCCGTGGAGAAGGGCTCCATTGTATACGAAAGAGAAGCAGCTATAGACTCCAGTCAATTGACTACCATTGCCATCACTTAGCTTAATTAGAGGTCGGTATAAGGATAGCACTTGAATTTGAGGTATCATCCTTCCATCCAGATCTAACCTGTTTGAAAATGACACTTGCCAGGCCAGAGACTCAGGAAAAGTACCACTAAGTTTCATAATTTGGAAAGCGAAAGGAAAGTAGAAGTAGCTCTTGTGACTGTTCCACAGTGTATACTAAGAGGCTACACCTCTCAAATATTTTTCATTCGAATCCACTCAAATATGCACCCCAAGCCCGTGCAGCGTTTTGAGAAATGCTTCATTCGCTTCTACTATCTCATTACGGACTACCCAAGTACTGGGGAAGCGGGTTAGGGAGGGCTGAGGATTGATTGCTTTGCAGAACCCACATTGGGCGGAAGCCTTTCTATACATACATACATATATGTATGTATGTATGAATGGCATCAGCAGTTAGCCTTGCACGAGGTCTGTATATGACCATACCTCAAACACCTTTCATTGAATGGTTATTTGTTCTAAAGACTGCTGTATTCAAGAGTAGATTCCATAGTTTGACTGTGATTCCGCGACTATGTGTCGCCTCAGCTTCTGAAAACAGCCGAGCAAGATCAGCAACAGCACGATTGCAAGTGGGCTGCATCACCGCGCCCTGTGGATATCAATGCGATCGTCACTGACATCTGTTAGCAGATTATTCATCTCTGGTATAAGCTTAACTTACGCTCTCTCTTCACAAACGAATCGTTCCTCTTGATGGGTTTGATGAATTCTTCGTCCTCCTCCTCTGGCTTCACCAAACCTTTGATCTTTTGCCCTTCTCCGCCTTCCTCTTCTTGAACCGTTCCGCTAGGCCTCAGTGAATTGTTGATCATTGAGAATCTGAATTTTGCTGCACGTCCGATCTTTTCCAACATCAGGTCCACGACCGCTGCCCCACGCAGATTTCTCTTCCACGTATCTCTCAGCCCCATTTGAGCTTCTTCCAATTTGGCGGTTCCAAAAGAGATTCCGTCGATGCGCCTCAAAGCATCCTCCTTCAACTTTGTCTTGAAGGCTCCCGCAGGGTTGCTATGTAATCCTGGAAGCGTAAAGATTTCAACCTTAACTTCTATCTCTTGCTGTAGGTCCTTGGCAAGTAGATTCAAGGAAGCCCTCTAGGTCTTCTCAACATTGTTGGCATCGAAGTAAGCAACCACGGGCATGGTTTCCCATTTCGCTACACGCTCGGATTCTGTCGCGGATCTGCAACAAACAAGTCGATCAAGGGCATAGAATGCTTGCATGGCATTCCAAAGTGCCATAGCTGACAGAGGATGATGCAAGAACAGAGATCCAAATTCAAACTCGCTAAGTGTCGTAAGGTCCTCAATCCGTGGTCCTCCATCTGGAAAATCCTCCTGCCATTTCCCAATTCTCCTTCTCCACTCCAGCTTAGTTGGTTGGGGCACTGATTATCGATGTGCTTACTTGCACGTTCTGATGTCGTCCGTTCATTACTTTCTAGGGCTTTCAGACGTTCAAGATCCGCGTCATGCATGACCATATTCGTAGCTATGTCCACATAGGACTCAAACCCTATCTTCGGTGCCTGAGATACTGGCAAGTCTTTTGAGTGACGCTTGGGTGACATGTTGTAAGGCCCGGGTTGTAGAACTGGATCTCTGTATTATTGTCAGGTAAACATTTGAATGCCCCGAGCGAAAGGGATTTATGCACTTGGAGAAGGTTAAGCAGCTCGGTGAGTCTGGCACAGAGGTGAGCCTTACCTTGTTCAATGTGACTGCAATGGGGATAGAGGAAAGCGGCCTGAAATTGGCGGGATAAAGCAGATATGTGGCGTTGTATCAATTATTCTTGGGCGTCAGAAGAGTACGCCTCATTCGTTGCAGTGGCCAGTGGGAATGCCCGTCTGGAACCAGCCACCGCCACCACGGGTGACAGAATAAATGCGACCCTCCCATGCGACTCGACAGCCTCGGTGAGCGCAAGTTGGCCAGAGGCTGTAACACTCACCGGAGGTCTGTAGCCTCAAGGGTCGAAGGCAGTGTTTCCAAATTCAAGTCAAAATATATGCAATGCCACCAAGATGGACTGCCATCGCTGTCATAGAATCCAAGCTTTTGGTGGAGGCTATCGCTCCAGTACGTCTATCAACAATTCAGGCTGGGCAGAACAAATTTATTCAATGCTGTGTGACAACAAAGCTGAAAAGCCTGAAACGCAGCTATCCAATGGTTGATGAGCGGGACACTAGCGCGGGACGAGTTGCAACCTTCGCTCTTCCCTCAAAAACCACCGAAATCTATACTGTCTCTGATCGCTCGAATGTATCTAGTACTTGCAGAAGTCCAGATATAGGCCGACAAGAACGCACAATATCTCGCCGCAGAACACCACGTCATTCATGGATTTCGGATTCGAGGGTTCGCGACACTCTTGAGAGTTTAAGTGTTGCCTCGGGCTGTACTTCGCAGTCCATTGGCCCTGGAGCGATATTCAATCGAGCTCTGAATCGCAATCTATCGACTGGCAGCCTTCTAATCACTCCAAACCTCGCTCAGCTACGTTGTTCTGGGCTGTGGCGCCGTGAGTGCAATGTTGCCCTTCGATCAGGCTAGAATCAGACAATGCACTTTATCAAATTGGTCGTCCATTAGCGATATCTCGCCAAAAGCAATGTTTGGAAGGCTCAAAAAGCTCGCCTGATTTGCTCCATGCCTCTTTTTGCCGTTCATGGCGTCGCTCAATGCAGTATGGAGGACCACAACCCTGGTTTCGTGGCTGTATTGAACCAATTAAAGCTTCGGACAGAAGAACATCACACCGTGAATATATGCGCTGCCCCTTTATGCGGCTCTGGTGTGGGTGCCATATTCTCAGCTCCTACTCCGCGCGTTTGAACAACTGAGGGTGGGAGTTATTTCGTCTCTCGTATGCACGATGTGTATGCTCAAGCGGAAAAGGTCTGCATTTGGCTGGGCAAAAGAGAGGAGTTTGACAATCAGCGGACGAGAGACTTCCTCACCAAAATTCTTGATTTGCACGAGCTGGAGCAGGTCGTTCGGAGACTTGAAAAGAAAGAAGAAGGCAGCATGTGGCAAGATGACGAGGATGATTGTAAAAGAATGATTGCTCTCATGGAGGTGGAATGGTTCCGACGACGATGGATCATTCAAGAGTTAGCTCTCGCTCGCAGCACAGTTGTTCTGTTCGGAAAATGCGAAATGCCTCGGCTAGATTTTGCGGATTCGATCGCACTCTTTATGACGAAATTCGACCAAGTTACAGCTGCAATTCCAGCTTCGACAGACTACCTCGTCTGAATACAGTCCAACGACAATCAAATCAGGTCGCTAGATGCACAAGCTCTCGGGGCCAGTGCCTTGGTTACAGCTACGGGCAGTTTGTTCCGGAAGTCCAGCAGTGGACGAGTAATTAAGCGTCTTTTGAGTCTAGATTTACTCGTTTCATCGATGCTTCTGGCATCCGAGGCCACAGATCCAAGAGACACTGTTTTTGCCGTCCTCCAGATCGCCAAAGATATTTCTACCCACAACCGACGCACTCGATTCCGTGTCGTATAGGTAATTGGATGAGATATGCCACGTATATGCTCGTCATATTTATCTGGAAATTTTACGACAACAGCTTCACTTTGTATGGCGACTTCAAGAGCCCAACTTCTCAGATATATTGGAGGCAATTGGCCCTTAGTACTCTTGTGGCCAAATCTGGCATAATAGTCCTGATCAGCTACTTCATTCTGCTGTTGTTGAGCATACTGATCGTTCTGCTCTTGTGCAGGATGCTGGTGAACACTATCCTCAGCGTGTTCGCTGGCGCAAATGGACCATCTAAAGTCGACAAACGTATCGAAGCAAACTATCAGAAGTGCTTGAAAGACGTGTGCGCCGACTTTATAGAATACTGCATCGAAGATTCAAACTCCCTCGACATAATTTGTCGCCATTGGGCACCACTACCTGAGGTTTCGGCATTGCAATCAACGGTGGATATGCCGAGTTGGATCCTGCCGATTTCGGGTCACGCGTTTGGGGGCCCCGACCAAGGTCGAAAAGTCAGATTAAACGGAGACAGTCTCGTTGGACCGGAGAAGGGTGGATATTACACAGCTTCAGGAAATCTCCGTCCACGGTTCGTTTTTGGAACCACTCGATCAGTGGAAGAAGCTATGGCAATTACGCCAATGGAGACACCAGGAGAATACACCGATTCGACACCTTCAATTATTGAGATGCCGCCACGATTTGAAGGCACTTTAAAAATCAGAGGTTTCCAACTAGGCACTATAGAAAAAATCGACCGAGTAGTTGGGGCAGTTGTCAGTAAGGAGTCTTTGGAAATGTGTGGATGGTCGAAAACTAAAGGTGCTTCCGATGCGGAACTCGATCAGGTCTGGAGAGTCTTGGTCGCCAACCGAGGACCCAATGGAACGAATCCTCCGGATTGGTACCGTAGAGCATGTAGATCATGCTTGGAATGGTATAACAAACAGAATGAGAACACATTCAATACCAATATACTGAAGGACATGAAGAACACGCCAAAAGGAAAGGTAGACTTCCTTAAGAGAGTTCAGCAAGTCCTGTACAATCGGAAGATCATCACGGCTATTTCGTCACTGGGAGTACGTTACATTGGAGTCGGGCCATTGGAGTCTAAGAGCGGAGATATCGTTTGTATATTTTATGGCTGTTCAGTCCCCGTTGTTCTTTCAAGTCTGCCGAATGGAAAGTACAAGTTTCTTGGCGAGAGTTATATACATGGAATCATGGACGGCGAAGCAGTCGAGCCAGCTTTTGCGCGAGGACGAGAGCAATGGTTTAAGCTGTATTGATAGGAATTATTCATATTTATTCTACTTACGACGTGCTTTCAATAATCTGGAAAGAGAATCGTGATATGAAGTTTTAAGTTAACAGGACGTGGGATTTAAACAAAGACAATGATACGAATACCGAGTAACAGATCAAGATTCAAGCAAAGGTCTCTTGCTGTCACCTCTCATTAGATACCAAGGTTCTGCTGCTTCCGCTTTGCAGCTTTGCCCCCCCCCCC